>Ga0209187_1000056_pt1 | contig 264991 bp, 205 predicted proteins | sample BantaG_FD_187430 | JGI IMG/M metagenome (GOLD analysis project Ga0209187, IMG submission 187430) | Marine algal microbial communities from Bantry Bay, Ireland - BantryBay_4 metaG (SPAdes) (version 2) | ecosystem: Host-associated > Algae > Red algae > Unclassified | place: Bantry Bay, Ireland... | reverse complement strand
TTGAAGATACTTTTTCTTAAGGGTCAGATCATCTCAATCTCATTCGATGGATACACCAACACTGCTCGAACGCTTCATTCAAACTCAAATCCGAATTTGGGATGATTATTTCTTTCCGCGTCCCTAAAAAAGCGTCCAACACCTGCATTCATCTCGTTCCTTTTGCTCATTGCCTATTCTTAATGTAGATTCGCGTATCCTTTTTGTTGAGCAGCGCTACCCATTTTTTACAAAATTTCCCTACGTTCGAGACAAGCCATTCCTTGAAAGCGAACGGGAAAAGGAAGTAGGAACCTTTCATGGATCGACGTGACTTCATCCACCGCACGGGCGCCGCTGCCCTAACAGCAACACTGGCTGCGCAAACGCGCGCGGCCGAAACCAACCCGATCTTCAAAGCGGGCAAGGCCGACCACTGCATCGTCTTGTGGCTGTCCGGCGGCATGGCGCAAATCGACACCTTCGATCCGAAACCGACGATGGGTGATCCCAAGGCGAAAAAGCCGGGCGCTTATTATCCAAGCATCGACACAGCTGTGCCGGGCGTTCGGGTGTGCGAACATCTGACCCGTACCGCCAAGCGGATGGAACATGTCACCGCAATCCGAACGGTGAATCACAACGTGATTGACGAACACAGCGCCGCCGACAACCGCATGCACACCGGACGCTTGACCAGCGGCACGATTCAATACCCCTCTCTGGGTTCGATCATCGCCCACGAACGCGGCGCTGCCAGCGACAAGGCCCCGGCCAATGTGCTGATCGGCTATCCGAGCACGTCGCGCGGCCCCGGATTTCTCGGTGCCAAGAGCGGCTACCTTTATCTGACCGACACCACCTCCGGACCACGCGGACTGGCGCGTCCGGCCTGGCTCAGCGACGAACGCGCCGCCCGCCGGGAAAAACTGCTCGACGCCGCGCGCAAACGGCAGCGCAACACCTTTCCGAACGACACCCTACTTGCCGACACCGACGCAGCCATCGCCGCGGCACGACGCTTGTCCGGCCCCGCGTTCATGAAGACCTTCGACCTGTCCCAAGAGAAGGACAGCTTGCGCAACGAATATGGGGGCGAGTTCGGGCAACGCGTGTTACTGGCCCGCCGGCTCGTCGAACGCGGCACCCGCTTCGTCGAAGTGGCGCACAATCTCAATTTCACCAACGGCACCGGCTGGGACACCCACAATCAAGGCCAACTCAACCAGCACTTGCTCATCCAAGAACTCGACCAAGCCTTCGCCGCCCTGATCTCCGATCTGCAAGCCCGTAAAATGCTCGACCGAACGCTGATCTTCATCGGCACCGAGTTCGGACGCCCGGCAGCGTTCGACAGCGGCGGCGGACGCGGCCACCATGGCAAGGCGTTCTCCGTCGTTCTCGCTGGCGGAGGCCTTAATCATTGCGGAGCGATCGGCGAAACGGACGCACTGGCGCAAAAGATTATGGCGTCACCAGTGGGAGTTCCCGACCTTTTTGCGACCATTTTGACGGCGTTGAAGGTCGATCCGACAAAAATGCTTCAAGCTGGCGATCGGCCAGTTCCGGTCACGGATTATGGAAAACCGATCCAAAAGCTGAGCTGAAAGCTGAAAATTCCACGGAAATCTCCCGTTTTGAATCCTCAAAAGGGGCAAAAAAAAAGATTTTCAAATGAATTTCCTCATAAGTTGTTAATAATGAACGACTTACAATCATTATAATCGTTCCATTGTTTTGTAATACGCAAGATGCGTTACATTCTGTACATTCATAACATAATGAAATGTCCGGTTTGCCAATCAGTCGCTCTCAACGAGCGCCATCAAGAGAACCACTTGTTGCACACAAGTTTCTGTGACGCCTGTCACGGAAACTGGTTGCCGCAGTCGGAACTCGACAAGCTTCGGGGGGAAACCGAAGCCATACTCTCTCCTGGCTGGTCCAAAGCCACGCCACATATCGTGGACACACCTCGCGTGTTGTTCTGTCCTCATGATGGTAACATCATGGTTAAATATCGTGTCGGGATTACGTCCGACTTCTACTTCGACCACTGCCCCGATTGTTCCGGCACATGGTTTGATCGCCACGAATGGGCGTTCCTCTGCTCGAAAGGCCTACGCCGCGAGTTGTTGAGGATTTTTCCTGATATGTGGGTCAAGGAGCAAGAGCTCCACGAGGAAGTCGTTGCCCTGAGTTCTCGCCGGGAAACCCTTTTACAGACACTCCTGTCCGACGACGAGTATGGCGAGATCGCCAGACTTCGTGACTGGCTGGATGTCCATCCCAACCGACGGGATGTGCTGAGTGTTCTGCTGTCTGGAAACCGCGAGATGATCTCCGCTCAACTCCAAGTTGCCGACTAACAATTTATAGAATGGTTCCTCCCAACCCAACGTTCCCTCTTATTGCCTTTTGAGGGAACAGGGCCGCCCCTTCGGGGGCGGCCTTTTTTTTGACCCTCATGTCAAAGTCCATGGTTGACCGGGACGTCCCTGCGCCTGGAGCGCCGCGAAGGATCGGGAGAGATTGAGGGTGCTACCGGATCTCGATGCAACGACCGGCGGCCAAGAGGAAAGACGAACCAACGCTACCTTACTGACCGGTCGAAACTGGTGATGACAGGCTAGTAGTAGACCGGGACATCCCCCTCGAACGCGATCAGATCCGCCCCGCCCGATTTGACCGGCAAGCCAATCCACGCCGCTCTCGCTTGGGCTTTGACACCGCAGATCGGTCCTGAAAACGAAAAAGGCCCCGCCTAAAAGGCGGGGCCGTGTGATGCACGCCCGGTTGTTGAGGAAATGCTATCTGGAAGGCATCACGGGAAATTGGAGAGAAGCCAATTTCAAATCCATACTATGTGATTATTTCCCATTTGTAAAGACGTGGTGGTTTTTTTTCGAACACCAAGCCACCGTTCGGATGCTGCCAGATCCCGAGCGAAGGTGAAGGAGTCCGGTCTCAACCTACAGGAGAGCGGGGTCGGGTCCGATCAGCCACCGTCTGCAGAGAGAATCATGGCAGTCGCTCCCCGGTCTCTATGCCAGCGCAAGTCGTGTTCCAGTGGACCTGAAATACCTAGCCGATTAGCCGGCTGGCGCGGAGATGTTTCAATGACAAAGAGGGCTCGTACCCTGCCCCATTCCTTGGTAGGCGATGGCGGATCTCACTGCAAAGGAACACATATGAGCAACGCCTCAAAAGCCCAAGTACTCCGCTATAAATTCGACAATTTCATGGCGAAGGGGTCGAAGTCGATTTTTATCAGCCTCACGGTTGTCTTTTTTGCCGTCCTCGGTTTTCTCTCCCTGATGCGCGGCGTCATCATGGCGCTCGCGCCGAACCGGAGCCAATACCACCTCCAAGACGGACTCAACAAGGGCGACGGTGTCGCCGACGGCTTCTTCCACCAAGTCTACATCGCTTGGTTGCAGATGACCGACCCGGGCAACATGGCGCAGGACATTGGTTCGACGCCGCTCTACTGGTTACCCTCGGTGCTGGCTGGGATCGCCGGCATCATCCTCTCCTCGATCCTGATCGCGGTGATCACCACCGCCATCTTGCAAAAGCTCGAAGATCTTCGCCGCGGCAAATCGAAAGTCATCGAAGACGGCCAAACCCTGATTCTCGGCTGGGACGAACAACGCGTGGTCGAGATCTTGCGCGAACTGATCATCGCCAACGAAAGCGAGGACAACCCCTCGATCGTCATTCTGGCCGAAACGCCCAAAGAGGAAATGGACGATTACCTCGCCCTTGTGTTGCCCGACACCCAGAACACGCGAGTGGTCACGCGCAGCGGCTCCACCTCCTCCCTGCCGAACTTGCAAGTGGCTTCGGTCGAGTTTGCCAAGTCGGTCATCGTACTCGGCGACACCTCGGAGGAGGCGACCACCGAGCAGAAGAACGAAAGCGACGCCAAGGTGATCAAAATGATTCTCGCGGTCGCCGCCTCGCGTGGCGACGACGACCCAGTGAACATCGTGGCCGAGTTCTACAACCACCGCCACGCCGACATCCTGCAAAAGAACGTCGCCCACCCGGTCACGGTGCTCGACACCAACGATGTGGTCGCAAAAGTGATCGTGCAAACCAGCCGTTCCGAAGGTCTTTCCGTGGTCTACGCGGAGATCCTCTCTTTCGATGGCTGCGAGATGTACTTCTACGGCGCGGACTGGGGCGGGATGCCGTTCGATGACGTCCACTTCCATTTCCCCGACGGCATCTGCCTCGGTATCCGCAGCGAAGACGGTACCCTCAACGTACATCCCGAACCCGGCACCGAACTCGCCGACGGCGACGAGGTCCTAATTCTCGCCGAGGACGATTCCACCATCGACTTTGTCGCCCAGCCAGTCGCCGCCCCGCGCGACCTCCAACTGCGTCCGGGCCGCATCGAACCGATGGTCGAGAACGAGCTGATCATCGGCTGGAACGCCAAAGCCCCGATTCTCATCCGCGAGTACGATGAATACGTGCTCGAAGGCTCCTCGGTCACCGTTATGCTCCGATCCGCCGCGCCCAATGTGCTCGAGGACATCCGCCGACTCGACGAGGAAACCGACAACATCTCCATTCGCCTGCTCGAACAGGACCCGATGGAGTTCGACAATCTGGTCGGCGTCGATCCCGCCAACCTCAACAACATCATCATCCTCAGCCGCAGCGGCGACAATGTCGACAGCGAGACCAACGACTCGGAAACCCTGATGATCCTACTGCTCCTGCGTAACATTCTCGATGCCGCCGACACCGAACTCGAAACCAAATTGATCACCGAGGTGATGGACTCGAGCAACCAAGAGCTGGTGAGCCGCGCCGGGGTGAAAGACTTCATTATCAGTAACCGTCTCATCTCTAACCTGCTCGCGCAGCTCAGTGAAGAGGCCGACATGAAGCGAGTCTACGACGACCTGTTCCAAGAAGATGGTTCGGAGATCTATCTCAAGCCGGCCGCCACCTACTTCGACACCTTCCCGGTGACCGTGAGTTACGCGGACTGTATCGGCATCGCCAACAAACGGGCAGAGATCTGCCTCGGCGTAAAAGTGAAAGCCAACGAACACCTCGCGTCCGAGAACTTCGGGGTAAAACTCATTCCGGAAAAAAACAAGAGCTACACCCTCAACGCCGAGGACTGTCTCGTCGTACTCGCCGAAGACGACACCTGATCCGCACTTGATCCAGACAGCATTGCCGTCACAGGTCGCCGCATGAACATCGGCGTCGTCCTCATCAACTGGAATTCGGGAGACTATACCCAGGTCTGCCTCGAACGCCTGTTCGCCGCCACGCGTCCGCCCGACCGGGTGGCCTTGGTGGACAACGCCTCCTCCGACGGATCGCCCGCCCGGCTGGCCGCCGCTTGGCCGGACATCGACCATCTTCCGCAGACGGTAAACACCGGCTTTGCCGGCGGCAACAACCTCGGCATCGCGCAGCTACTCGACGCGGGCTGCGATGCCATCTGGATTCTAAACAATGACACCGAAGTCGCGCCCGACTGCCTCGCCCTCATGGAAGCCGCGCTCAAAGCCGACCCCACGGTCGGCGTCGCGACCGGAAAAATGTTGTACCCACAACAAGACGGCGAGTCCGCCGCGCGCCTGTGGTATGCAGGTGGTCGAATCTCTCCGTGGACCTTCGAGGCGACACACGAGCGCCAAGGCGCCTTGGACGAACCGGCCGGCGAGGCGGCCGACGACACCGGCTTTGTCTGTGGCTGCTCCATGCTGGTTCGGCGCGAGTTGCTGGAGCGCCTCGGCGGCTTCGACAATCGCTTTTTCGCCTACTGTGAGGACGTCGACTGGAGCCTACGCGCGTTGGCTGCTGGCGTTCGGCTGCGCTATTTGCCCGACGCGATCCTGACCCATCATGTCTCCGTCTCGACCACCCGCAACACCCTCGGCGACGCCGGCGGTCGCATTAGTCCGGCGGCTCATTACCTGCTCGCACGCAACCGCCGCTTCGTCATCCGCCGTCATGCGCGCGGGCTGGCAGGAGCGACCGCAACGCTGCGTTATTGGGCGCGCCAGGGCTGGTTTTGGTTCGGTTTGAAGTTGCGCGGGCGTTCGAGTAAGTTGCAAGCGATGCGCCTCGGCATGCAACACGGTGCGGACACGGCGCTGGAGGAGCAGGTCGGCTTGGAAGCCTCGGCGGAGTTTGGGATCCCGGAGTTCGAGTGATCAGTACAAACGTTTCAGATTCCCTTGGTCGATACACGATCGGCGCAGAACGTGGCGCGAGCTGCGGTAGCGGTGACATCCGACTAGCCCTGTTTATGAAACATTTCAGGATGAAATGAACTCCGTAGAGCCACCACAATTATCGCAGGTGGCACCGTCTCTCCGAGCGGTGTCGGGCCGCCTCTCTCCAGAGAGGTCGGCGCTGGTTCTGGTGGCCCGCGCTACCTACGATCAAGCCCCACCGTGGTTAATCGTAGAGAGTTCGTCGTAGGGTTTGGCGTCGGTTCGATGACCTTCGAAATTTCAACGATCTTTGGTGAGGTTTTGACGCCACTGATCACTCCAAGGCCAAAGGCCGCCCCCCCACTGATCACTCCAAAAGCCAAAGGCCGCCCCCCACTGATCACTCCAAAGGCCGAAGGCCGCCCCCCACTGATCACTGATCACTCCAAGGGCCAAAGGCCGCCCACTCCAAAGGCCGAAGGCCAAAGACCTAACTCGCCGCGATCCATTTGCGGAGCACCTTGTTCACCGGCCAGGCAAGCAACAACAGCGCGCCGATCCACCAGACCGGTTGCGGGGTCGCGGTATTGGCCAGAAAAATGAACGCGGCCTGCAACAACAATAGCACCGCCAGAAACTGGCCGATCACCGGCGGGGTGACGCGCTGGTCGAGTTGGATGCGTCGGCCTGCGCCGTAGGCGAGGTACATGCCGCCGCAAACCAGCAGCAGAAAGAAGAAGGTGCTGAAGGTGATCTGGTGCTGCTGGGCGATGGCCCAAATCAGTCCGAACAACCCGCAGACCAGCACCGCCAATGGATACCAGCGAAGGATGAACGGGTTGCGCGATGTCGTTTCGTAACGAGCCAACATGGTCACCATCGCGATGTAAATCGTGACCAGAAAAAAGGCGGCATGGACGGTTTCTTTGGTCACCGCTTCGACGACGGCTTCCCGGTTATCGAGCACGGCGACCGCGGACACGCCGAGCAGCAGGTTCACGCCGCGGCACATGCCCATGCACAGTGGGCCGAAGATCGGCACTTTTTTCATGCCGAGGTCGTAGGCGAAAATAAAGAACAGCAACAGGGCACCCATCAGCAGACTACCCCGACCGACCAAGCTGCACAGGACCAGACCGCCGATACACAACAAGCCGCAAACAATAATGGCCAACAGCGCAGAAATTCGACCACTCGGAATCGGACGGGCGGGGCGGTCCGCCGTGTCTTCCTTGATGTCCATGACGTCGTTGAGAATCATGCCTGCCATATAAAACAGAATGGAGGCGGCGCAGAGCATCCCACCGTCCCGCCAGGGAATGGCTGCGATGCCAAGTGAAGCGAGCAGCATGCCCGCAAGAGGGTCGCCAGGGGCGGTCAGCACATTGGGCAGACGGATGATTTCTAACCAGGCTTTCAGACGCGGGTTCATACGGCTTTTTTGCAGACTGAAATTTGCCAGAGCGGTCGGGACATGGTAGTTTTAATGCAGTTGTTGAAACGTGCACCATGAACATATTCGGTTGTAAATGTCCATACTGTGGAACCCGCGATGTCGATCTGGACCGCGAGAAGAAGTGGAATACCCTGCGCGAATACCTGGTCTACATCTTCGCCATTTTCATCGGCACCATCACCGTGTCGTTGTACATGAGATGCCGCCGGTGCACCGGGACCTTCCGCTCTCATAAACGCCGAACCTTCCCCGACTCTCCCGGCTATTATTTCACCGACGCCTCGTTCCGCCCGGAGGCGAAAGACGAACAGGCAATCAGTGATGAGTATTCCATAATCAGTGGTCAGTAATCACGTCCTTCGGCCCTCCTCCGCGCCTCTTTTTTACCAAACGTTGCACCACGGCTTCGACCTCGAATGGCCGCTGGCCCAACCTTTGTCACCCCGCCCGGTTCCTTCTCCTTGCAGGCTTCGCCCCGTGCATTGAGACGGGCCAACGCCTTTTCCCGCGTGCTTTATCGGCAATCAACGATGGTTTAACCGCGCGTACAAACAGATGGCGGCGGCGGCGTTCACCGAGAACGAATCAACGCCCGCGGGCATCGGAATCGTCGCTCGTTGATCCAACCGCTCCACCACATCCTCCGGCAAGCCAAACGGCTCCGAACCGACCAGCACGGCCAGCCGCTCGCCGCCGAGTTCGCAGTCCGGCAGAGGCACCCCGCCCGCGCACACGGTGCCGAGCAAAGGCCAACCGGCAAGCGCCTGCTCGAACGCATCGAGCGGCGTTCGCAGCACCGGCAATTTGCAGACGCTACCCATCGACGTGCGCACCGCCTTGGGATGGAAAGGATCTGTTTTGCCGGCGGCTACGAAGGCATCGGCGCCCGCCGCCAACGCGGTTCGAACCAGCGCGCCGACATTGCCGGGATCGGAGATATCAACCGCGACCAGCACCGTGCCGACAGCGGGCAAGTCCGGCGGTTCGGGAATGCGCGCTAGCGCCAGAACCGCGCCGGTCTCACGACCGCTGGCGTGTTCGGCGAACACGGTGTCCGGCATCCGCGTTACTGCCTCGCTCGACGCCCCATCCAAGGATGCAAGCAAGGCCGCCTCGCGTTCGCTGCCGCCGTAACTCTTGGCCGCGCAAGACTCGACCACGACCCCGGCGCGAAACGCGCGTTCGACCAAGCGCGTGCCCTCCAGCAGATACAAGCCACTCGCGCGCCGTCCGGCGGCGGAGGCGGCTTGGGTGAGACGATGGCGGAGGGCGTTCATGGGGTACGGAGATGGAGTGCCCTCGCGCAGAGTGCAATTGCAAACCGCTTCAGGGAGGGTCCCAGTTCGACATGGTTCACCTCTACGGTGTTTTTCATAAACGAATTTCCGTTGCCGACAAGGAAGCGGTGAACTCTTTCGCCGCAGTCGCCACCATCGCCTTCGCTCGAATCCGATCCGCCATCGCCCCAACCGAACCCGACATCGGCAGCCTCCCCGAACCCAACCGAGTCCGCCAGCGCGCACGCGCGTTCGCCCTTAGGCCTCAGATCAATTGGCCTCGAAAAAAGTGTAGGCAGCCTGATCAATCATGAACAGCGGATCTTGCGGCGAACCTGAGATGTTCTCTTTGCCGAAGGTCAGCCGTCCAGTGACATGCACGAGGACAACAGAACTCTCGGGTGCTTCAAACACGCTGTCATGCAACTTGATCAGCACTTGTCCCAGCATTCTTGTCTGAGCACAGGAGGAACGCTGCAGAGTCGGATCCTGACTCAACAAAAACACCCTGTCTTTAGTTTTGTAGAGAGGGGTGGCAAAGCCGATGATTTCCACGGGTTGTCCCCGCAGAGCTTCGAGCGCCTCCGGGAATTGAATGCCCTCCTCGTGGATCTTCGTTTGTTGCAGAAGTCGAAAATCCACCTCTCCCTGCTCGTAATCGTTGAGCGAGACGCTTTCGATCTGCACCGAATAGTTCAGTTCTTCAAAGGGAACTTCCACGGTCTTCAGGAACCACAGGATCACGAACAAGTTGATCGCGAAAAAGATGCCCAGTTTGAGAAAGAGGTTCATGGAGAAAGAAGGCCATTGGGCCGAGATCCTAGTCTACTATAGATTCCAACAACAGTGAGTTCGTTCTTTTCGGGCCTCGTTGAAGATTCTAACAGGATGGGGAGATGTCGGACAATCCCTATCAAGCACCTGACGCGCCCCAAGCTCTGCCGCCGCAGAAAAAGGGCCGCCTGCATGACAAGAAGATCACCAACCGCTGGCTGGCGGTGGCTGCTTTTTTGGTTGCGGGAGTCGCCCTCTCCTTCGTTGCCGAAATTCTTCGCGCCCCCGAATTCGCGGCGTTGGGCCGAGTGTTCACGCTCCTGTTATTTCCAACCTGCAGCATCGCCTGTTTTTATTGGGCGCGGGCCCTCGGACGGAGCACCGCGATCGGCGTCTTGGTGGGGCTATTTTTGCCGGTGCTTTGTTTTTTACTCTTCGCCGTCTTGGAGAGCGGCACGTCCTCCACCTCGGCCAAAGTCAAGCGGGGCGAAACCAGCGGTTTGGAACGCTGCCCGAACTGCGAAAAACATTATGACCGGGCGGACTACCGCAGTGATCTCACCGAGGTTTATTGTAGCTTCTGCAAACACCCGCTCACGCTACACCCGTGAGCGAAGCGGCAGACCGGGCATTCACTTGAGGGAATTCCTATCATTATCGGGCTTGGTCCGCAGCGGCTTGCTGGAACTTTTTCCGAACCTCCGACGCGTCGCTGTTGCCGAATTTGGTTCGTTGAATCAGCAGGATGTACACGCGTTTGCTGACCGGGTCGGCCCACGCTTGGGCGCCAGAACCGCCGCCGTGGCCAAAGGTTCCCGGGTTGAGCATCGCCGTGACGCCCTGAGGTTCTTTGACCAATCCAAATCCGAGGCCATAGGCGCTGCCGGGGACAAAGCCCGCGTTCATTCCATCGGTTCGGCTCTTCAACAAGAGTTCAACCGACTGTTTGGAGAGCACCTGTTTTCCGTCGTGCATGCCTTGGTTCAATAGCATGGCGTAGAACGTATGGAGATCGTTCGCGGAGGAAACCAATCCACCGGATGGTCTCGGCAGGGTCGCCTTACCGGGAGGGGTGGCGAAATACGAAGATGAGGCGGCGATGATCGTCTTGTTGGGGCCGGGTTCGTAGGTGGTGGCGAGGCGCTTGCCCTGGGCCTCGGTAAGCCCGAAGCCGGTGTCGGTGAGACCGAGCGGGGCGTAGAGACTTTTTTCCACGTAGGCTTCGAAGGTCATGCCGGACGCCACTTCGACAATCCGCGCGACCACGGCCATGCCTTTGCTGTACTTCCATTGGCTGCCGGGACGAAAGTTCAGGTCGAGTTTGGCCATGCCCACCGCCGCCGTTTTGAGCGGTGGGATCGCGGTGTATTTTGGGTAATTCACGCCCGAGGTGTGGCTCAGCAGATGCCAGATCCGCAAATCTACCGGCCCCTTGCCATCGTCTTTTTTGAGTCCGATGCCCTCGAACTCGGGGAGATGGGTTGCCACCAAATCGTTGATGTTCAACTTGCCTTGGTCCTGAAGGGTCATCAGTGACGCGGCGACGAAATTTTTAGTGAGTGAAGCGATGCGGAACAAGCTGTCGGTGCGCATCGCTTGCTCGTTTTCAATCGAGGCCATGCCGATCGCCTGGTGGTGGATGATCCCTCGCGAGTCCGCCACCAACGTAACCGCTCCCGCAATCTGCTGTTGGTCGATAAACGATTTCATCTCCGTTCCAACCGCCTGGTCTATTGCGGATTGCTCTTGCGCCGAACTGTGAACAGCCAAGGCAAGCGTTGTCAGGAGAGTAAAAATAATAGAGTGTTTCATAAGCATCACCGTCTAAGATTTTTGAAGTTCACTTCAAGCGCAACCGCAGCGCGTCGTCCCCGAACCCGGACGCGTCCGGCAGCGCGAACGCGCGTTCGCCCTCGGGCGTCAGCAAAGAAGCCGCGAGCAACTTGCCGGACTTTGCCGACAGTTCGAGTTCGACATCTTCCAAGCTCGCCAGATCGCGAACGCCAAAACTGATCTCGAACGCCTTGTCCGCCGCCTTGCGACCACGCGGCGGGATCCGGCCGAGACGCCGGTGCCGATCGGTGAACTGACTGTAGGCCTCCGGACTGTCCGGCGCGCCGGCGGCGATCGTGCGTTCGGAGAACAGCAGCGGCTGCCAGGAGAAATCGTCGGCCGCGTTGAGTTCGATGCGCAAACTGTCGCGTTGTTCGGTTTGCAAACGAAGCCGCAACACATGCGCGGGCGCGGGTTCGGCGGACACGGTGATGCCGGCCAGCCAATGACCGCGTTTCCAATCGGTGGTCGCTTGAATCCGATACGGAACGTAGGCTCGGCCGTTGTCGCCGAAGCGCTTGCCGTGGGAATTGACAATGATGAACGCGCCCCGTTCGTGGTCGGCCAACGTGACTTTGCCGTCGCCGGTGATGTCGCGGTCGTTGGTGATCTTGCCGTCGCCGTTGTGGTCATAGCCCACCTCGTCGTCGTATCCGACCGCGGTCATAAAGTGCCCAGCCTTCTTGGCTTCGAAGTCGATGATGATGGTCTTGCCCGCTTCGTGTTCGTCCTTGGCGACTTTCTTGCGAACGTGGCCGGCGAAGCGCTGGTCGTAGCCGAGCAGGCCGCCGGAGGTACTGCGCGGATCGTTGTGGTTCCACAGCCAGCGCTTGGCGGCGGCGAGTTCGTTGGTGGTGGTGGCGCGGAAAAAGTGGATGTCGCCGAGCCGGTGCTGCAGCGCGTTTTCGTACACCGCGTGACCGCTCGGCCACTCGTCGACTTCGGTAAAGTCCCAGACGCTGTTGGCCGGAATGCCCATCTCTTGGGCGATGTGCCAGCCGGTGGCGATCTCCGAACCCTGGTTGCGTCCGCCGTTGAGAAACACGTAAGAGAAGTGGCCGTTGAACTGGTGTTCCGGCTTATCCGCCGCCCGGCCCAGGGCCCGATTGACCTCGTAGGTGTACATGTAGGAAATACCGGTTTGCTGCGCGCAATCGCCGAACTGCTGTTTCACGATCGGCGGAAAATACACCTGCGTGGTGTTGTCCACCCGGCTCGGCAGCGGCGGCTTCCAGGCGCGGCGGATTTCGTTCGCGACGGCAGCGGCCAGCAATCGCGAACCCTCGTTGGTGAAGTGCACGTCGCCCGGCTTGCTCGCGTGTTTCGCGTGGATCGGCAGCGCCTCAGCATGAAAGTCGTGGATGCGGATGCCGTGCTCGCGCATCAGTTCGGCCGCGATTTTGTTGTAGGCGAGATCGTCGCCGACCTTGCGCCCGAATTCGCCTTCGGGCACCGGCGAGGTGTTGCGCCAGATGAGCAGCGCGTCGGTTTTCATCAGGCGTTCGACGATGGTGGTGAGATGGGTTCGGTACTGTTCGTGGGTGTGCGTCACCGTGCCGTTCACCTTGTCGCGCTTGGCTTGGTTTTTCGACTTCGGGTTACGGTAGCAAAGATCCCAGAGCCCCCAGTTGAAATGAATGACGTCGGGCGGATTGTCAGCGACCGCGTCCAGCCATTTGTCGATATTGGCCGCGCCGAACGCGGCATCACGGCCGTTGCCTTTGATCCGCGTCACCTCGAACTCGTCCTCGAGTTGCTCGATCACGAACGGCGTGTAGCCGAGCGAAATCGAGTCGCCCATCAGCAGGACGTGGGGGCGTTCGGCGTTCGCGCTGGCGAGGTTCGGCAGAAGCACGAGTGCAAGAAAAAGGAGGCACGGAAAATAGATGGATCGCATGCGATCAAGTACGGAGCATCGAGCCTTGTTTGGGACAGCTTGTTTTGGTTGTTGGCGGATTCCACCAGCCGACCACTTCTCTAGCCTCAGGATAGGATGATGCGGTTCCTTGTACTTAGAATGACCAGACCAAGTGGGAGGCCGGCCCCGCCCGGGCGACTATCCGGAAAGATTCTGAACCGAACGATTCTCGCCTTCCCGGAAATGCTGACGTGCGATCCCGATTCTTTCTAAAGGGGGGTCGGGCATCCCCTGTCCAGGGGACGCGACCTAGCCCCGAAAATAACGCCACCTGACTCGTGATTAATGAGCCAGGCGGTTGCGCGATTGAAGCATGCCGAACGGCCCTACTTCACGGCCGAAGCGGCGTCAATCAGTTCGAGGAACTCGGCCCGATGACCGGCTTTGTCGTCGCCGATGGCGGTCCCCGCGAGTTCGCGAACCAGTTTCCAGTCCGCGGCACCTTTGTGAACGCTGCCGCGCAGGATCATGCCGAAGCCGGCGACTGCCGAGGCGAAGCGCAAGTTTTCCGACGCGTCCTGCCACGCGGTTTTGTCGGTGCCGACAGCGACACTTAAGAGTTGGCTCTTGTCCTCGTCGGGTTGCTTGTAGCGGAGGTTCACGGTGAGCAGTTCTTTGTCGTTAGCGTCGTTGGCGTCCTTGGCATTCTTCGCGTCCTTCGCTTGGCGGGCGTTCTGATATTTGAGCGGCGGCAGTTCGGCCGCGGCCGGCTTGCGTTCGGTCGCGGGAACGATCTCGTACAGCGCGGTCACCGAATGCCCGGCACCGATTTCGCCGGCGTCTTTCTTGTCGTCGTGGAAATCCTGCGCCGCCATCTTGCGGTTTTCGTAACCGATCAGACGGTAGCTGGCGACGGTGGCCGGGTTGAACTCGACTTGGATCTTCACGTCTTTGGCGACCGCGTACAGGGTGCCGCCAACATCTTCGACCAGCACTTTGGTCGCCTCTTTCATCGAGTCGATGTAGGCGTAGTTGCCGTTGCCCTTGTTGGAGAGTTCCTCCATCTGGCGGTCGTTGATGTTGCCGGTGCCGAAGCCGAGGACCGAGAGGAACACGCCGCTTTTGCGTTCTTTTTCGATCAGGCGGGTGAGGTCGCCGCCGGTCAAGCCGACATTGAAATCGCCGTCGGTGGCGAGGATCACGCGGTTGATGCCCTCGGGGTCGAACTGCTTGCGGGCCATCTCGTAGGCGCGCTGGATGCCTTGGCTGCCGTGGGTGGATCCGCCCGAACGCAGGCCGGCGATGGCCTTGAGGATCTTGTCTTGGTCGGTGCCTTCGGTGGGTTCGAGCACCACGCCGGCGCGTCCGGCGTAGGCGACAATGCCGAGGCGGTCTTCGGGGCGAAGCTGTTCGACCAGTAGCGGCAGAGCGCTTTGCAGCAGCTGCAGTTTCTTCGAAGAGCTCATCGAACCCGAGACATCAATCAGGAAAACCAAGTTGCGCGGCGGCACGTCCTTCTGGTCGATCCTCTTGGCTTGCAGGCCGATGCGCACGATGCGATTTTCGGGCGTCCACGGGCAGGCGGCGACTTCGGTGGCGACGGCGAAGGGCGTGTCGTCCTCGGGTTCGGGATCGTCGTAGTTGAAGTAGTTGATCAGTTCCTCGATGCGCACCGCGTCCGGCGGCGGACGTTTGCCGCTGTTGAAGAAGCGGCGGGTGTTTGCGTAGGAGGCCGTGTCGACATCGATCGAGAAGGTCGAGAGCGGACTGTCGAGCGGTCCGAGGAAGGGGTTCTCGACGATGCGTTGGTATTGTTCGGCGTTGGCCTCCGGGTGCTTGGGTGCCTGGTTTTTCGGCACCCAACGTGCGGGTTCGACCAATTTGCGGATGCGGACGGTATCGTACCTAGCCGGCACAGGGACGCTTCGGGTGCTGGCCGGTTTGACCACTACGCGCTTTGCAACTTCCTTGTACTCACCCGGAGAAACCTCCACTCGTTCCATACGAATTTCGTACATTGCGGGAACGACGGCGAGTTCTTCTGCCGCCTCCGCCGTGAGCACAGGTCTGTCGACCCACTCGAATTTCGGAGGGATCAGCTTCATGTCCCTAGAAGGTGCCGCAGGAACCGTATAGGCGGCTTGGACCATCACGCGCGTGTCCCGTTCCTCAAATTTCGCCGGAGTCACGACCATCGTACCATCCGGTTGGGGGACGAAGGCGGGCGGGGTGACCATCACGCGCTGTTTAACGGTTTTGTATTCGGCAGGAATCATCTTTGCGGTACCCGGTGGAATTTCGACCAGGCGGGTGCTGGTGGGTGTGACCAATCGCTGCCGGGTGACCGTTTTATACTCGGCCGGAACGGACACGGATCTCTCCTTAGGTCCCTCCACCAGCCTTCGAACCCGAACCGTATCAAACTGTGGGGGGCGCCGCTTGGTTGTTTGGGGAGGGGAGACCATGACCCGCTGCGTGACCGTCTTGTATTCGGGCGGGACGTCGGCCGTGCCTGGCTTCACCATCACCCGCGATTCCCGTGTTTCATACTTGGCGGGCGTGACCACCAATTCCTCACTCGAATCGGCGACGAGTACTTGTTCTTCGACCCACTCGTAACGACCAGGCATCACATCGATGCGCGAGCCAGCTTCTTTGACCAGAACTTGTTCGGTCACCGTCTCGAACTGAGGCGGAACCACCTCTACCCGATGGGTCGGTGGACTCACCATCACCTGCTCTTGGGACGTCTCTTGCTTTCCCGGCTCCACTTCGAGTGACTCGGCAGTCTTGGCGACGGGTTTCGACGGGGCGACCAAGACACGCTGGGTCACGGTTTTATATTCAGCCGGAACCTCGACCACGCGGGTGCTGGCGGGTTTGACCAGTCGCTGCCGTGTGACAGTTCCGTACTCGGGTTGAGCGTCCACCGTTCTTTGCCGCGGTGGTTCCACCATCTTCCGAACCCGAACCGTATCAAACTGGGCGGGGGTGCGCTTGGTGGTTGTTGTGGGCGGGGAGACCATGACCCGCTGCTGAACGGTCTTGTATTCGGCCGACGCGTCGGTCGTGCCTGGCTTCACCATCACCCGCGATTCCCGCGTTTCATATTTGGCGGGTGTAACCACCAATTCCTCACCCGGTTCGGCGACGACTACTTGTTCTTCGACCCACTCGTACTTGCCCGGGATAACCTCGCCGCGAACGCCAGCGGAACGGACCAGAACTCGTTCGGTCGCCGTCTCGTACTGCGCCGGAATCGTTTCGACTCGCTGGGTTGCTGGCTTCACCAACACCCGCGTTACCCGCGTTTCATACCTTGGCGTTTGTTGCGGCGAGGAGCCGATCATCGCGATCTCGTCGCCACGGTCCAGTTGCTTGATCTCGGCCTGGTTGGGCATCAGTTTCTGAACTTCGAAGCGTTCACCCTTGAACGAGAAGGACTTGTTCTGCCATTCATCGATCGGCGCGCTGAACGCGGGATCAAGCACGCTCCGCACGACGGCCGAGACATCGTTGATGATGGTCCCTTTGCCTTCCACCAAGGTGAAGGTCCGTCCGTTCGATATTCTCTCGACGGTGAGTTCACTGACATCGATTTTCTTCGTCACGAGCCTTTCCCCCCACTTGTCGAGCGTTTCGATCATCTCCTGTTTCTCTTCAAAGCCAATCAGCTTGAAGCCTTCGTAGGTTTGCCCGAGTTTGGCAGCGGACTGGGTCTTACCGCTGGGCAGAACCAGATTGAAGAAATATCTGTTCGGGGCGATCCGGCTCTTCGAACGCAAGCCCATGCGCACGCGCTGGTTGACCATGTTGGTCACGTAGAAGAAGGACGCGTACGGCGGATGGTCAGTCGCATTACTTGGATTGGCCGGCATGTCGATCGGTGTATCCGCTTCGTTCGCCAGGACTTTTTCCGTCACCGTCTCGTAGTGGGCTGGAGCGTTGGTGGTCGATTCGACGCGCTGGGTTGCAGGCTTCACCATGACAACCTTTTCCACGATCTCGTACATGGATGGGGAATTGGTGGCAGATACGACAAGGTTCGGCACCGCATTGGTGGCCGGGCTTGCCTGTACAATCTTGTCCTCCGAATCCGGCACGGACGCGACCGGCCCTTTTTGGTTCTGCGATTTAAACAAGCTGCTGCCGGCAAAGCCGAGCAGGGCCGCAACAGCGGCGACCAGACAGAGCGAGGCCAGGCTGAAGCCTTTGCGCGATTCGGACGCGGGCATAGCGGCGCCTTGCAGCTTGAGCGCGTCGACGATTTGCGCGCTGCGTTCGGCGGCGAGCGGCGGCACGTCGGTGCCGTCGGTGAGCAGTTTGGAAATATTGGTTTCGAGTATGTCTTGGGGATCGTTGTCGTTGTCCATGTCAGGCCTCGGCGGCTATCAGGGTGAGAAAGGATTCGCGGAAGGCGGCCCGCGCGCGGCGGAGTTGCGCCTTCACAGCGTCGATGGTGGTGTCGCGATCCCGAGCAATGGATTCTAGAGTTAATTCCTCGATGTATTTGGCGTTGAGGACGTCTTGGTACGCTTCGGGTAAATTGGCAAAAGTGACGTTGACCAGCTGACGCGTTTCGGCGCGTTCGAGCACTTCGTCGGGGAACTCGGCCGCGTCGATTTGGCTGTAAATCGCGCCGAGTTGTTGGTCGATGCGGTCCCAGAAGGCCTCGAGCGGGATGTGCCGCTTCTTGTCCTTCACCGCCTTGCGGATGTGGTTGCGCGCGAGCAGGCGGAGCCAGGTGGCCATGCCGCCGCGTTCGGGATCGAACTCGACCAGGCGCCCCAGCGCATCGGCGAACGAGCTTTGCAACACGTCCGCCGCCAGATCGGCGTCCTTGCCGACCCGATAGTAGATGAAGGCATGCAGAGCGGGCGATTCATCAGCAAACCATTGCTCGATGGTTTGTGGATCGCCGCGCCTGAGCGGGTCCAGCGGAATGGGTTGGTTCGAAGTGGCCTTGCGCATGTCCACATGTGTCCTCCGCCGGGGCCGAGGTGTCACATAGATTTGAACTTTTATAAAATTCTTTTGCCGCGTTCGGGGTAAGGACGGCATTGAGTGGCTGAGTTAAATGAACATCATCATCGCACAAACAGCCACGCACTATACGCACTATACATCCCAGTCTACCGGTACAATCCGAGTCCGGAGGTGATCTACCTGACCTTGAACGTGTTCTCGCCGACGTGCAGTCCGCTCAGGATTGACCGCAGAAGGGGCGGAATACGCGGAACCTCTTCACTGGAGACTGTCACGCGGGGTGCGATTCCGCAAAGGTTCAGGGGCTGCTGGGTTTGTTTGCGTTGTTGTTGGGCGCGGCTTTCATAAGCGCGGCTTTCTTGAGCGAAGGCTTCTGGTTCAAGCGGATTGCCTCGGCGGCGATCTTTTGTAGTTCGGCCACCTGCGGAACGTTGTCGATTGTGTCCGCCGGAAAATTCGTCGGATCCTCGCCAGTGAGCGTCGCGGCGATGCAGCAAGCGGCGAGGTAGGTGCCGGCGCGACTCGCGTGGGAGCCGTCGAGTTTGTATAAATCGTGTCCGGCTGCCTTGGCTTTGGCGAACGCGCGGCCGGCCGGGGCGACCCGCGCGCCGGTTTCCTTGGCGATGTCTTCATAAGCGCGCGCGAGTCCTTCGGTTTGCGCCGGGATCTTTTCGCGCGCCCACGTTTGGTAGAGTAGAAGTTGGCTGTCGGGATCGGCTTCCTTGCCGAGTTCGGCGAACTTGCGGACGTGCTCGTGCATGAACGCGCGTCCGTCGGCGACCACCTTGCCGTCACGCAGCTTGGCGTTTTTCACCAAGGCCATTTGGCTTTGTTCCTGCAGCACGATCCAGTTCGGCTTGTTGGTTCGAAGCATCTTTTTCAGGTCCTCGTTCTTCCAGTGGAGTCCGAGCCAAGCCCCGCCCTTCAGGGTTCGCGAGGTCTTGATCGGTTTGCCGACGGCGGCGCAAAGTTTTGTGACCATGTCGGGCAGATTGTTCTGCGCGGTGTAGCTATTGCCGACGAAATGGACGGTGAGCGGCTCCGGTTCGGCGGCCGGGTTCTGGGAGAAGACCGAGGAAAACGGGGCGAGCAATAGCAGGAGGAACAAATGTTTCATTTTGCAGGGAAGGTTTCAGGAGAACATCTATCACAGGCCTTTCTACTGCGTCGAATCATTCGACGCCCTTGATGCGGGGTGGAGCAACCTGAGTTCGTCAGGCTCATAATCCCGCACGGCGGGATCGCTGGTTCAAATCCACAGCGACCCAACTTTCCCCTTCGTCCGACGAAGGGTTCAATTATACCCAAAAAGATGGATCCTTTGTTTACATTCTTTGGAGTTCCGAGGGGAAACGGTTCTATACAGGGGTTACCGAAAATGTGGAGAACCGCTTGACTCAACATAACAATGGCGAATCAAAGTGGACAAAGAGATATGCGGGCTCATGGAGGGTCGTTTGGACCTCAGAGGCTCAAGGTCTATCGGAAGCGCGAAAATTGGAGAACCATCTGAAAAGGCAAAAAGGTGGCAGAGGCTTTTTTGAATTGACCGGCTTGATGAAGGAAGAGTTTCGGTCGGGATGAACAAATGCTTCATTTTTGTTAAGAAAGGGGTTGCACGTTTCAAGAAAGGACCTATCACATGCCTCGCTACTGCGTCGATTCATTCGACGCCCCTGGTGCGGGGTGGAGCAGCCTGGTAGCTCGTCAGGCTCATAACCTGAAGGTCGCTGGTTCAAATCCAGCCCCCGCTACCAACTTTTCCCTTCGTTCAACCGAAGTGGAACTGTGTCGATCTACTGCGTCTGGCTCATAATCCCGCCGGGCGGGATCGCTGGTTCAAATCCAGCCCCCGCTACCAACTTTTCCCTTCGTTCAACCGAAGTGGAACTGTGTCGATCTACTGCGTCTGGCTCATAATCCCGCCGGGCGGGATCGCTGGTTCAAATCCAGCCCCCGCTACCAACTTTTCCCTTCGTTCAACCGAAGTGGAACTGTGTCGATCTACTGCGTCTGGCTCATAATCCCGCCGGGCGGGATCGCTGGTTCAAATCCAGCCCCCGCTACCAACTTTTCCCTTCAGTCAACCGAAGTGCTCCATCTTTTCGAATTTGGAGTGAACACGGCACGCACCGGAGACCTGATTCATTCTGGTGATCCAAAGATTCTCTCGAAATCCTTTTCGAAATGCTTGTTGGGCAAATCTTTATCGTATCTCCACTGGTCCACCACACGGCTGACGTTCTCCATCGTGATATGATCATGGTCGAGCATCATCTTGATTAGCTCCAAACTGCTGATCCAGTGAATCCCGTACATGTCCGCAACCGCGATCATGTCAGCATCATCCGTAACCACCATGATCTCAAGGACCGCAGCCGTTGCCAGAATTTGGACATCGATGTCGGACGGCCCGAGGTTCCCCTCACGAACATGTTCCCAAATGTAGGCATGGGTCATCTCAATCGGTTCTTTCTCGTCCTTTTTGATCCGCAGACTTCGTTTTCGATTCTCGACGAACTCTTCGTCCATCACCCAGTCGAATTTGGATCGGAGACGGCTACTTCGCTTGAATTCCCAGTTCAAATCAGCATGAACGAAAAGAGTGAACTTCTCCTCTCCGAACTCATTGAATAGCAGGGGGTGAAGATTCTGCGCCAGTCGAAAGTAACTATTGGAGTCGAGCAGGATTCGAGTACGTGCCATCAGAATCCTCCTGAGCTATTTCACCAATGCAGCATAGATCGCTTTTGCATCAACGAGGCGAATCCCAAGAATTTTTGACACATGCCCGACAGATCCTGATTCGCTCTTGAGGTATTTGCCAAGGGCTTTGTAGATTTCAGTCCCGAACGTTTCTTGAGCGACTCTCATGAACTGGTTTGGTGTCGGTTTGTCCCCGTCAAAGAGCATCTCGCTAACGGTCTTGTACCTTTTGTTGAACTTGGAGATGGCAGGAAAGAGGCTGGTCGGTTCAACCTCCGTAAACGCCCACTTCTGGTACTCGCTGAGTTTCTCAAGTTCCTTGTAGACACTCAAAGGGGAGATCACGAACTCCTTGGCGGCATCCATGAGAATCTTGATCCGTGATGCGTCAGTCTTTGCTCTACGATATCGAGGAGCATACTCTTCGGCAGCCGGACGGGGAAAGAGCAAGGCTCCTGCGAACGAGTCCCCAAAGTCCTCCGCTTCTTCTGATTTCCCATCCCTCAAGAGATCGACACTGAGAATGTGACCGAACTCATGGGCCATCCAGAATTTGAAGTCATGGATTTCGCTATCGAGGTTGAGGTAGATCCATGTGGTCATGGAGTCTGGAAGGTGGATATGGAGAGCGTTCTCGTGGTTCTTCACGGAGCCTCTCATGGTCGGGATGATCACCGCTTGATACTCATGAAACTTTTTAATGAGGTCCTCGAACTCAATTCGTTCGTCTTCCTCGACATCCAGTTCTCGACGAATTTTCAGCGCCACATCTTGGATATACTCGTAGTCACTGCTCGGACGCTTCAAGGAGGGCGGAGCGAAGAACTCATCGAAGCCCAAGTAAGGGATCAATGGGCGTAACACCTCACCCATCTCCCTGGCACGCTGGATGTGGTCCTCGGTTGTTTTGCTGGCTCCTTTTTTCCGGAAGGCCACCAAGGGTTCATGCACCGAGATTGGTTTAATCACCAAGTCGCCGGGCATCAGGCCAAGCACACGACCAAGTTTGAGAAGTTCCGGAGGACGAGGGAATGCCGTCCCCTTCATCCACTTGCTGATGGCCGCACGTGAAAGGCCAACCTGTTCAGCGAGCTTGGATTGGTTCAATCCAAGTTCTTCAAGTTTGGCCTCAATAGACGGAAGATTAAGAGATTTATCCATAGGGCTTAGCAACCGTACTCCAGCAAGCGGAGATTTGTCAACTTTTGTCAACTGGATTGGGTGAAATGACAAGAGGAATATCGGTTTCAATCCAACGGAGTTTCGCTCAGAGTCTCCGCATGAACAAGTGCCTCCCTGCCCTGACGTGTTTCCTGCTCGCCTTCCTGCCGACCGCGTTCGGCCAACGCGAGATGCCAGTAGTGAAAAAATACACCGCCGAGACTGCGGCAAAGGTTGAGCTACTCAACCCAGAGTATTTGGTGTTCGGCCCGGTCGACTCGGACAAGCCCTTGCCGACCATCATTTTTCTGCATGGCGGCGGCGGAGGTGGCGACGATGTACGTCGCATTCAAGGCCAGCCGCGCGGCGTGTACGAAGCGGCCAAACGCTACGAACTCGGCCCCTGCCTGGTGATCGCGCCGCAGTGCATCAAAAACACGAAGGAGAAACGCGCCATCTGGACCGCCGCCGACCTCAATCTCCTGCTCGCCGAACTCAAAACAACCCTGCCGATCGATGCCACTCGCCTCTACCTCACCGGCAACAGCATGGGCGGTTACGGCAGTTGGATGTGGGGCGGCAACAACCCCGAACACTTTGCCGCCATCGTGCCAGTCGTCGGTGGCATCGGCCCCGGTGGCCCGAAAGACGTCACGCCCGAACTCGACGCTTGGGCCAAAAATCTCGCGACCGTTCCGCTCTGGGCCTTTGCCGGCGGCAAGGACAAGGTCGTTCCCGCCGAACGCTCCGAACGCCTGGTCGCCGCGATCAAAAAGGCCGGCGGAACAAAAGCCAAGATCACCGTGTTCGCCGAGGAAGGCCACGGCGCCGGACGCAAGGTCTGGTCGAACAAAGACGCGCTCACGTGGATGTTCGAACAGAAGCGGGAAACAAGCGACGAGTGACGTGTTCGTTGTGACCGCTCTCCCGGGGATTAGTTCAACAACAGCATGACCACCGCCATCACGGTCATGCCCGCGTTCTCGGCAAGACTGACCGTGCTGAGCGGAACCTTCAAGAACGTGCCCATGCAAGCGCATTGCAGATCTTGGCCGCGGCGCATACTCCGAACGATCCCCAGCAAGCCGAAGCCCATCAGAACGATGGTGCCAACGAAGGCAACACGCGGAACGCGGCCGCTGAGGTAGAGCAGCGCGAGCGCGAGTTCGAGGAAGGGATAGACCAGCGCGTAAACCGGAACGACCCCGGCGAGCAAATCGTATTTGCGGAAACCGGTCGCAAACCCAGCCAGGTCGAACAGCTTGAACATGGCGAAGCTGAGCAGGAACAAGCCCATGAACTGGGTCATGAACGACATCCACTCAAAGCCGGAACCCACTCCCCCGGCCCGTAACTGCAAGGCGGCCGCGCCGGACAGCGCGAGTCCGAGGACAACCAGAAGCGGTATATATTTTCGCACGGGGTCGAAAACCGAAGCCGGTTATTTCACGGTGATCGGAATCTCGACGATCGGTTCTTCCGGGGCAATGCAGATGCCGTCGCCACAGGCCTGCCAACTGGCTTTCAGTTTGAGCACGTGCTTGCCGGGTTTGAGATCGCCTTTGATTTTTGCCAGCAGTTTCACTTCGGCCGAGCCCTCGAACCCGGGCACGGTGTCCGGACCGACTTTGAAGTCCTTGGTTTTCGGCCAGGCGACGAAGGCGTCTTCACAAACCTGGTCGTCCGCCAGTTCGAACACCGTCGCCCAGGTATCAGGATTTTTCGGCTTATTGGTTTGGATATGCCAGTGCTCCTTCATCAGGAAGGTGCCGGTGATCACGATCGGATCGCCGGCCTCGAGTTCCTTCTTGTCGAGTTTGACCGCGAGTTTGACGTTCGGCTTCTCCACCAGCGCGTCGAGTTGGAGCGCCGCTTGCACGGCACCGGGCGGGGCCGCAACGCCGGCTCCGGGCGCACCAGCAACACCGCCAGCAAGACCAGCAGCGCTGGTCGCGTCGATGTGTTTGGACAGGGCGAGCATCATGGTCGAACTCGCGCGCGGGATCCGGGTGATCACCGTGTCGAACAACTCGACGATGCCTTTGCCTTTTTTCAGGTAGCCGTCGTTGCCGAGGCTTTCGCCGAGACGCATGAACATCAGGGCCGCCATCGCGTTCGAACTCGGCACCGCCTTGTCGATCGGGTCCTTGCTGCGCGCGATCAGATTCTCATGATCGCTGGAGGTATAGAAGTATGCCCCACCCTTCTCGTCTTTGTAGTGCTTGTTGAGCACACCGACGAGCCGGACGACTTCGTCGCGCCATTTCTCATCGCCGGTCGCCTCGTGCAAATCGAGCAGGCCATTCGCGAGAAAAGTGTAGTCGTCGAGGTAGCCGTTGAGCTTGGCCTTCCCCTGACTGTAGGTGTGCAACAGGCGTCCGTCTTTCTGCATGGTGTCGAGAATGAACTGGGCGGCTTCCTCGGCGGCCTTGGTGTACTCCGGCTTGTCGAGCAGCTCGCCACCTTTGGCGAGCGCGCCGATCATCAGACCGTTCCAACTGGTGAGGACTTTATCGTCGAGTCCGGGCCAGACACGCTTGTCGCGGACCTTGCGCAGTTTGAGATTCATCGCGTCGAGCCGAGCCCGGGTGTCCTTGTCGACGACGAACTTCTTCAGGTGCGGAATGTTATGGCCAGTACGAACGCGCGTCGCTTCCTCGTAGTAAGTGCCTTGTTCGGTGAAGTTGTAGGTCGCGCGGTAAAGGTCGGCGTCTTCCTTGCCGAGAATGTCTTCCACCTCCTGCCATTTCCACAGATAGAAAATGCCTTCCTCACCTTCGCTGTCGGCGTCGTAGGCGCTGTAGAAGCCGCCGGCGGGATCGCGCATCTCGCGCAGGGCCCAATCGAAGATGCCTTCGGCGACCACGCGGTAGTTTTCGTTCGACGTCATTTCGTAGGCGAGCGTGTAGGCGCGGCCGAGCTGCGCGTTGTCGTAGAGCATTTTTTCGAAGTGCGGCAGAAACCACACCGCATCGGTCGCGTAGCGATGGAAGCCGCCGCCGACTTGGTCGTACATGCCGCCGAGCGCCATCTTGTCGAGCGTGGTGGTGAGCATGTTCATCCAGTCGCCGCGGGCCTGACTGCGCACTTCGTAATTGAGCAGGCGCAGGGCGCCGTGCGGCGGAAATTTGGGCGCGCCGCCGAAGCCGCCGTTGATCGCATCGAACTCGGTCGCGATGTCGTCCATGGTTTGTTCAACGGTGCCGCGGTTGAGCGGCGCGCCGGACGAACGCGCGTTGCCGTAGCTCATCCGCGACACGACGGCGGAGAGTTCTTCCGCTTGCGCGTATACGTCCTCACGGCGGTCGGTCCAGAAGCCGTCGAGTTGGTTCATTACGTTGGTGAAACTGAGTCGGCCGGGCATATCTTTGTCCGGATAGTAGGTGCCGCAGTACCAAGGTTTGCGGTCGGGGGTGAGCCAGACCGAGTTCGGCCAACCGCCCCGGTTGACCATGGCCTGGGTCGCGTTCATGTAAATCTCGTCGATGTCCGGACGCTCTTCACGGTCCACCTTCACGTTAACATAAAGCTTGTTCATGATCGCGGCGGTCTCCTCATTCTCGAACGACTCGTGTTCCATCACGTGGCACCAGTGGCAGCTCGAATAGCCGACCGAAAGAAACACCGGGCGGTCGGTTTTCTTGGCCAGCGCGAAGGCCTCTTTGCCCCAAGGATACCAGTCGACCGGGTTGCGCGCGTGCTGGCGCAGGTACGGGCTAGTTTCGAACACCAGCCGGTTGAATTCCTCGCCACCGTCTTTCGGGAGCTTGGCGACTTCTTCGGCGGAAGGCAGCGGTTTACGCACTTTTTTCTCCTCCGCGAACACAGCGAGGAGGCCAGCAAATAAAACAGCGGGGATGAGCAAGAAGGGAAGTTTTTTCATGGGTGTTTTCCAAGGGATGTCCCTTTTACGACGTGGCGCAGAAAAAGACCAGAAAGACTCAACGGGGTTTATGGCAAGACCTTGCCATAGAGTGGCAGGAGTTTGCCATACTATGGCAGAAGCTTGCCACTCTATGGCAAAGGCTTGCCATAAGCTTTTGGCTTCGGCGGTTTTTCCATTTGAACAGGGCGCGCCGCATCAGGTGGAAAAACTTCGAGACGGCGGCGTAGTTGCCAATCACACCGGAGATGTTCCGGTCGTGCAGCGGTGAGACAAGTACTAAACACGCCTGGCCGAAGGATCTGCTTGAGCAATGAACGCATTTTTGCAGGGACGATTTAAGCCAACTTTGCCTTTTTCGCGAACCTCCCAAAGCGTACAATACTCCAATGTTGGGACCACGGAGACATTCGGGGGGTCCGGGGGGAACCTGGAAGGGGCAGAGGCACCATGGTGTTTCTGCCCCTTTCTTTTTCTTGGTAAAATGACTTCTCGGGAAAACACCGTATTTCCAGATGATGGCGCGATACAAGGAAGGGCCCATCCACGCTCCAAAGGCCGCTGCTTTTTCTTTTGCGTTCCCCGCCAAGGCACGTATGCACCCCGCAAAACATAGATTTAGACTTAGATATAATGAACATTCACGAACATCAGGCGAAGGATCTCTTTCGCGAACACGGATTGCCCGTTCAGGACGGGATCGTGGCGTATACGGTTGAGGAAGCCGTCGCTGCGTATGAGAAATTTGGCGACGTCGTCGCCGTTAAAGCCCAAGTGCACACCGGCGGACGCGGTCTCGCCGGTGGCGTTAAGATCGCGAAAACGGTCGAGGAGGTCCGCGAACATGCCGGCAACATCCTCGGGCTCGATATCAAAGGCCACATCGTCAAGCGTCTCTATATTGAAGACGGCTGCTCCTCGATCGAGAAAGAAGCCTACCTTGCCGTGATTCTCGACCGCAGCGCCAAAGCCATTGGTTTCATCGGTTCGGCCGAGGGCGGGGTGGAAATCGAAACGGTCGCACACGACAATCCAGATGCGATCAAACGCTTCAGTACCAGCGAACTCACCTTCCCGAAGGACGCGGCGCGCCCGCTCGCAGAAGCGCTGTTCGGCGGCAAATCGGTCGATGAAACCATGAAGGTGCTCGAGAAGCTGTTCGACATGTTCGTCAAACTCGATTGCACCCAAGCCGAGATCAATCCGCTCGTCCTCACTGGCGACGGCAGCGTGCTCTGCCTCGACGGCAAACTCAATTTCGACGACAACGCCCTGTTCCGCCATCCCGAGATCGTCGAACTCCGCGACATGGAAGAAGAAGACGTCAACGAGATCGAAGCCAAGGAAAAGGGCCTCGCCTTTATCCAACTCGACGGCGACATCGGCTGCATGGTCAACGGTGCCGGCCTCGCAATGGCGACGCTGGATATGATCAACATTCACGGCGGCAACCCGGCCAACTTCCTCGACGTCGGCGGTTCTTCGAACCCGGACAAAGTGGTCGAAGCCTTCAAACTGATTCTCGCCTCCGGCAAAGTAAAGTCCATCCTCGTGAACATCTTCGGCGGGATCACCCGCTGCACCGATATCGCGGAGGGCATGCTGACCGCGCTGAAGCAAATGGAGGTGAACGTGCCGATTGTCGTTCGCCTAGAAGGCACCGAGGCGGAGGCAGGTCGCAAGATGCTCGCCGACTCGCCCCTGCACACCGCCGAAACCTTCGGCGAGGCGGTTGCGAAAGCCGTCAAACTCGGAAAAGGAGAAGCAGCATGAGCATTTTAATTGATGAAAAAACCAAGGTCCTCGTTCAAGGCATCACCGGTCGCGATGGGTCGTTCCACGCCGGCCAAATGATTGAATACGGCACCCAAATTGTCGGCGGCGTGACCCCGAAGAAAGGCGGCCAGGAAGTTCATGGAAAGCCGGTGTTCAACACGGTGAAAGAAGCCGTGGCCGAAACGGGCGCCGACGCGACCGTCATCTACGTGCCGGCGCGCTTTGCCAAAGGCGCCGTGCTCGAAGCCGTCGAAGCCGGCGTGCCGCTCATTATCTGCATCACTGAAGGTGTGCCGGTGATGGACATGGTCACGGTCTACGATGCCGTGCAACAAGCCGGCGTCCGCTTGATCGGCCCCAACTGCCCCGGATTGATTTCCCCCGGCAAATCCAAGATCGGCATCATGCCTGGCAGCATTCACAAGCCCGGCAAGATCGGTGTGATTTCTCGGAGCGGCACCCTCACCTATGAGATCGTGCACGCGCTTACCTCGCAGGGCATCGGCCAATCTACTTGCGTGGGCATTGGTGGCGACCCGATTGTCGGCACGGGTCCGCGCGATTTGCTGCCGCTGTTCGAAGCCGATGACGACACCGACGCCGTGGTGGTGGTCGGTGAGATCGGCGGTGACGAAGAAGAACGCACCGCTGAATACATTGCGGCGAACATTGACAAACCTGTTTTCGCCTACATCGTCGGTCGTTCTGCGCCAGAAGGAAAACAGATGGGCCATGCCGGTGCCATCGTCTCCGGCGACGCAGGAACCGCAGAATCCAAAATCGCCGCATTTGAAGCGGCGGGCGTGCCCGTTGCCGAGTCGATCGCTGACATTCCCGGCATGGTGCAGAAAAAACTGAGTTTATAAACATTTCGAGATAGAGAGAAACCCATCATGATGGATCCCGAAGAAAAAGCGGAACCCCTTGCCAGCTACAGCTACGACCCCGAAACCGATACAGAGACCGGCGTTCCTGCCGAGGCACCGTCTGGAGACGTTCCCGGATACGTCGATGAATACGGCGCCGACAACGTCTGGGACACAGCCGGAGGCATCGACCCGACGGCGGAAGGCGCTGAGCCTGAAGAGCCCGAACCCGAAGAAGAGCCGCCGCGTCGCTTCTCCCTCCTGTTCGAACTCGAGTATCTCGCCGCATCGGCGCGTCGTGGCGCGTACGAAACGATCAAAACCATTTTTGACAGCAAGGGCATCGAGTTCGGACCGGTTCACTTCAACCGCTTCAGCTCCTGCGCCCGTCCGGAGCATTATGTCGACGATCTGCTGACGTTGTGCAACGCACGCAAACTGTCGAACAACAAATTGATCAACGACATCAAGAGTGGTGTCGCCGAGTACTTGGCCACCATCCCAGCCAACTTGGACCCGACCCTCGCCAAGATCATCGACACGGCCCGCGAGAAAGAAATGATCGTGGCCGCGGTGACATCACTGCCGCAGGCGGTTTTTAGCAACTTCGCGACCAAGCTCGGTCTGGATGACCGCGGCGTGCAAATCTTCTCCTTCCCAGAAGCCGATAAGCACTTTCCGAAGGCTGATTCTTGGCTCAAGGTCTGCAAAGAGATCGAAGTGAAGCCGGTGTCCGCCGTGGCGCTGGTCACAACCAACGTGGCGTGCAAAGGTGCCCTCACCGCTGGGATGCGCGTCATCGCCGTGCCGGACGAGTTTACCAACTATCAGGATTTTGGCGGCGCTTACAGTGTGCTCGGGCAGCTTGATGACATCGAGATGGACGACCTGTTCTCCATTCTTCCCGATCCCGAAGAAGAAGACGACGCAGGGAAGTAGCGCCGTCCTTATCATTACCCGTTGCTCCAGTCCGGAGCCTCCTCGAACATGACCGAGCCGCCCGATGCGAACCTCCCCGCTATCGAGCGGCTCGTTCGCATTATGGCGGTCTTGCGTTCGCCCGAAGGCTGTCCGTGGGATCGCGAGCAGACCCTCGCGAGCCTAAAACCCTATCTGCTGGAAGAGGCCTACGAAGTCCTCGAGGCGATCGACGGCGGCGACCCGGACGAGCATTGCGACGAACTCGGCGATTTACTGTTGCAGGTGGTGTTTCAATCGCAGCTGACCAGTGAGGTGGGGCAGTTCGGCTTTGAAGATGTCGCGGCGGCAATCGCCGATAAGTTGGTACGCCGGCACCCGCATGTGTTTGGTTCGGTAACGGCGGACACCCCGGATGAAGTGATTGCCAACTGGGAGGAGATTAAGCGCCAGGAAAAACGCGACAAAGGCGAAGCGCCTCCTGCTATGTCCGCGCTCGACGGCATCACCAAAGGTTTGCCCGCTCTGTTGCAAGCCCAAGAGCTGCAGAAAAAAGCGGCCAAGGTGGGCTTTGACTGGCCGGATCGTACTGGGGCTGAGGCGAAGCTGGCGGAGGAGTTACAGGAGTTCGGCGAGGCGGAAACCGAGGCGGAGGCGGTAGAAGAACTGGGCGATCTGTTGTTCGCGGTGGTGAATGTTCTGCGTCATCGTGGTGTGTCCGCCGAGGAGGTTCTATTGCGTTCGTCGCGGAAGTTCCGCAACCGGTTCGAGGCTGTGGAGCAGGCCGCCGATCGCCCGCTCAAGGAGATGAGTTTGGCGGAGATGGACGAGCTTTGGGATCAGGTGAAGCGAGATTCACCCGCGACGTAGTTTGTCCGGTAATTAGTAGCCGGTAGTTCGTAGTGATCAGTGATCAGTGGACACGCCCTGCGGGCGGACGGGGAGTACGTAGTGATCGGTGGACGCCAATCGCTCTACCAACTCTTATCTATTCATTGCCACGGCGAGAAATTCTGTACTCGTTTCGCGTTCCGGACTATCCTCCGAGCATGAGGTGGTTTCAGCGTTTGTTCAGTCGATTGCAGGACGAGGAACCGGTGCAATGGGAGGAGGCGGAATGCTTGGAAGACTTATCCGATTCGTTCCTTACCGTGAACCAAGGACAGCCGATTCTTAACCTCTCGCTGGCGGAGCCGTTTATCGCCAGCAAGGACCACATCGAGAATTACTATTGGTGGACCGAGGTGGCGAAATTCTGGTTGTTGGCCTTCGCCGAACGCCTTCCGGCGCTACGCGTGATCGAGTCGCCGGCCTTTCTTTTGGCGACCCCGTATTCCGACCAGACGATCAATGGTGTGCTGCGCAAAATCGAGTCGATGCGCTACGAACTGCTGGAGCTCTACGATGGGGTCGCGCAGGACTACAGTCCGGGCAAGAACGTGGTGATCCTGCTTCCACATCAAACCGCCTACTACGACTACATCTCCTTGTTCTATCCGGACGGCGAGTTTGCGATGAGTGGCGGTATTCAAATTCGCGCGGGATATCCGCACATCGCCGGATTCCATCGCGATGACATCGGCGTGGATTTTGGCATGCTGGCACACGAGATGACCCATCTCTATCTCTCCCACTTGGAGCTGCCTCCGTGGTTGGACGAGGCCTTGGCCCAAACCTACGAGTTCACGATTAAGTCAAACGTGGACCACGGCTATCGAACAGAGCTCGATGCCAAGCACGAGTGGTATTGGACGCCGGAGACGATTCAGGGGTTCTGGCACGGCGGCAGTTTCCACGACCCGCAGGCGCAGGACATCAGCTACGATCTGGCGGTCGTTCTGATGCGCAAGTTGGAGCGGGTATTGAAACCCGAAAAGGAAGATCTGCTCGGCTTCATCAAACATGCCGCGCGTGCGGACGCGGGCGAGGCGGCGGCGCAGGAACATCTTGGGATCAGTCTCGGTGAGTTAGCGGCGAGTTTTCTGGGGCCGGGGAGCTGGGAGCCGCAGCTGGGGTGAGTTCGCAGCATGGAGATCGTCAATATACGACGCCGGACTACTTCTTTTCGTCGTCGAGTTGGTTGAGGCGGATGCGGGCGATGGTGTGTTCGATGTTGTTGCAGGCGTTAAGGTCGTGGCAGGCTTGGAAGGCTTTGCGGGCTTTGCCTTTCTTGCCGGCGAGGTAGTGCAGTTGGCCTTGGTAGCAGTAGAGTTCGCAGAGGTAATCTTGCTGCTTGTCGCCTTTGGTTTTCTTGGCCACCGCGACGGCTTCATCGAACGACAGTTTGCCGAGGATGAAATCGAGCAGCGCGGTTTCCCATTCAGACAGCTTGATGATGGAGGTATCCTCGGTGAGCAGTTCAGGTCGGGCGGGTTTCCCGGCAAATTGTTCGCCTAAGTAGATGTGGATGTTGATGTACGGCATTTGTTCTTTGGCGCTGCGGAAGGTTTTACGCAGGAGTTCGGTGGCGCGGCCGGGGTCGAGGGTACTGTAGTAATAGAGATAGCTGGTGATGGTGCCTGGACTGTCGATCTCGCAGGCGGCGCGTTCGTAGAGGATGCGGGCGTCCTCGATATGGCCATCCGCGTGCAGCTTGCTGGCGTGGACTCGTTCGAACAGGGGGCTGTTTTGGATATTGCGCAGGGCAACTTCGGCGGCGGCTTCTTCGTCGCCGACATCGTTGAACGCCTGCCACAGGCTCACCGGGTTGGGCCGGTAACGGGCATCTTCTGCGGCCTTGTCGAGGTATTCTTGCAACTGCACCTTGTCGCCGAGAATACCGGCCACTTCGATTTCGCTCTCGGTGGGGCCGGTGGCGTTTTGGGGCCGGCCGCCGAGTCCGAAGCCGAGGATTCCGCCTTGGCGACGCGCACCATCGGGATCTTTGGCGAGTTCGTAGGCTTCGTCGGCTTTGTCGAGGTGGGCGTAGGCACGGGCGAGCATGCCGCGGACTCGGGCCTCGTTGGGGTAGCGTGCGAGCAGCGGGGCCAGCGTGTCGATCGTCTCTTGGAATTGGTCTTTTTCGAACATCATCAGACCTTTGATCATGCTGGCCTGATCGGCCATGCGGGGGTCCTGTTTGACCATGATGTCGAGCGCTTTGCCGGCGGCTTCAACGTCCTTATCCGCTTGGGCGAGTTGCAGCTGGGTGCGGATGGTGAGTGGGTTTTCGGGGTGGTGTTCGACCAAGCTTGGCAGGTATTTACGCACCACCGCGAGGGTCTCTTCAGAGCCCGAGGCTTGCGATACGGCGGCCATCGCGCGGTAGCGTTGACGTTCGTCAGGAAAGTCGAGATCACGGATCTGGCAGAGCGGGTCGGGGCGGCCGAGGCGGGCGAGCTGACCGCAGTCTTCGAGCAGGCGGTCGAACACGGCGGCCGCTTCTTCCTCTTTGCCTTGGTCTAGCAGCTGGAGACCGTAGCGGGATTCGATGCCCTTTAGCCGGAACTTGCTGGTGCCCATGGTAAGCACGCGCCAGTCGTCTTCGCCGTCGGGTTTGATGACCTGGAAAACCAACTCCTGTTTGCCGAGTAAGGCCTCGTAGTCGGCATTCGGCGTCACGGTAATCGCGATGCTACCGTCGGCCAGCTCCTCGCTGTCGAGGGTTTGTGCGTAGCCGTTGAGTTTTTCAACGAGGTCCGGGCCGAACAGCGCGACTTGGGGATTATTGCCGATGGAGCTGCTGAGGGCCTCGAAGTATTCCGGCGGGAATCCGATGTCAGAAAGCATCGCCAGCGCCGCTTCAGTGTTGTTGCGTATCAGGTGTCCCATGAAGGTGCGCACGGCTGCTTTAGGCGAACCGGGCTCGGGTGGTTCGGGCGCGTCCTCGTTGGCGATGGTATCGACCATGTTTCGTTGCGCTTCAATCTGTGGGCGAAGTTCCGGCGGCACAAAGCGGATGCGTTGTTCGAGCAGCTGGGCGGCGGCGTCGAACTGCTGAAACTTGATCAGCAACTCGTAAATTTCGTCTAGTTCGAGATCGCGCGATTGCGGGTCGTCGGCGTAGGCGGCGGTGACTTGGCGCATCGCCAGATCGATGCCACCGTTGAACGCGGCCGCACGCCAGTTGAGAAACAGCGCGGTATCCGAACGCGGAAATTTCTCCGAGGCGGTCAGAGCAAGTTCGTCCGCTTTTTCAAAGGCTTGGGTTTCTATGTAGGCGCTGAACAGCTGCAAGTAGCCACTCTGGAAGTCCGGATCTTGTTCCAATTCCTCCGTCAGTAGTTCGATCGCTCGGTCGATCCGCGAACCCTCCCCGCCGATTTCGCCGTCTTTGCCCATGAGCAGGATATTGCACAGGCTTTCCATCACGTAGCGGCGGTCAGGAACGTGTTCGAGGGCTTGCAGGAGCACGGGTTCGATGGCGTCATGGTCGATGCAGAACCCGTCCATCGTCCAGTTGAAGTAAGTGTCGCCCAACTGGCTGTAGGCGCTGAACTGGCGCGGCTCGAGTTCGATCGCTTGCTGGTAGGCGGCGCGAGCGCGGTGGTATTGCGATGCGGCGACGTGCAGTTGGCCATGGCGAATGCGCAGCACCGGATCGTTGGGGTGTTGTTCCACTGCGGCGGCGACTCGGTCGAGCACCTCGCGCGGCCGTCGGCCCATCTCCTCCATGGCGGCATCGCGGATTTGGAACGCGAGTTCGGCGGTGCTCAACTGGCGTTCGATCAGGCGGCTGACGCGTGAGACTTGGTCGGCGGGAATAATCGTGGGGGTGGTTTCCACCCGACATTCGATCTGCAAAATGCGCGCCGAACCGGCGTCTTCTGCCTCGGCCAGATCAGCCGTGAGCAAGGTCGAACGCACCTCGAGCTTGCCGGTGGCAAAGCTCCGTTTGATGGCGCGCGGAAGCCGTTCGATTTCCATGCCGAACGGCAAGTGGAGGCGGACGCGTTCGTAGAACGAGGAGGGTTCGCGAATCTCGTAGTCGTGGCGGCGTTCCTGATCGTCACCGAGACGTTGGAATATCGACATCGAGGCGACTCGCAGATCACTGGCCGCTTCGGAAAAATCATAGCTGTAGGTGAACAAGTTCTCTTCGCTGGCCTCGACCTCACCCTCCCGAACAAGCTGCACCATATTGGTGAACGGCAGAGAGCGGTCGCGGGCCTGGGTTTGGCCGCTGCTGAGCACGCCGATGAACGGGTCGTACTGCTTCAAATTCTCCTGCATCGTCTTCGCCCAATCCTCCTCGTCGGCAAATTCGGCGCGCATACCGGCCGCCGCGTTGCCACGTGGCTTTTCGACCGTGGTGGAAATGGTGAGTCCGTCTGGATAGAGCACGATATCTGATTCGCGGGTGTAGCGTTCCACTTCGGCAGACAGGATTGGTATGTCGGACAGGGTGCCGGCATCGTCATCAATCACCAAGGCTGCGGTTCCCTGCAAGCTGGCGGGGTACGCTGGTAGGTCGAGGTAGGACATGGTCGGATCGAGCCACAGGTCTTTGCCGGGAACGTAAACGATGGCGTGGGAGAAGGCGTTGGGCATCGGCAACGTTCGGTCGACTTGCCCTTGATAACGCGGACGCGCAAGCGCGAGATGGGCCTTGATACCGGCCTTGGACAAGAGGTGGACCAGCAGCAGGGATTGGTCTTTGCAGTCGCCATAAGTGTGACGCAGGCACTCGGACGAGTCGTGCGGTTTGTAGGCGCTTTCGCCAAGTTCGATGCCGACGTAGCGGACGTCGTCCTGAACGAAGTGGTAGAGTCGGTCGAGGTGCTGCTCGGGCGGCAGGTCCTTGATCAGTTCGGCGGCTTTCGCGAGAACGCCGGGTTCGGGTTCGAGCCGGTCGGCCAGCAGCGCTTTGTACCAGTCGCCTAACGTTTTCCAGTCTGGCAGGGTGGAGTAGGCGATGCGTGGCCGTAGCTGGCGGACTGGTGGGGCGGCAGGCTCCCAGCGGAACCCTTCAAGGTTTGTGACCGACCAACTCAGGCCGTCGCGTTTGACGTTGTCGCTCAGGTTGGTGGCGAGAATGTGGATCGAATCGGGCTGGTCGGTGACGATGCTAAACCGACTGGTCATCACCGGAGAAAGATCGTCCAGCAGATGCTCGCCGGAGACATGGCCGTCGATAATGGTGCGTTTGCCGCGGAGTTCGACGCGGTAGTCGAGGGTGGCTCCTTTGACCACGCGCGGCATGGAAAACACGAACTCACGCGCATCGGAGTACATCGTATATCCGGCGTAGTCGTCTGGGATAAGGCGTTCGGCTTTCTCGGGTTCGAGCGAGATCCGTTCGCCGCTGGGCAGGATGGTGGCGGCTTCGACCAGCACCGGTTCCTCGTAATAGTGATTGTAGGGGATGGAGACTTCCCCCGCGAACTCGGCCGCCTCCTCGGTAAGCAAACGGACCATTTCGTGGACCACGCGGGTCTGCCGGTTGGCGTCGTCGATGTGGACGCTGACATCGCGCAGCAGCACCACACTCTCCTCGTCTTCCAAATCCAGCGGCTCGGGAGATGTTTCCTGAGCTAAACAAAAAACTCCCAAAACCCAGACGCAGACCAACGGGAGAAAAATACGCAAACCATTCATATATAAAACCTTCCTAATGACTGATCGGCTAGCACAAGAGGCGGAACGACAAAAGGCAATAGCAGAAAAGCCAAACCGTTTTAACGGGCTAAGGGATTAGACATTCCTTCTCCCCCCCGCTAGGTCCCGAGCATGTCTGTTCATGTTGTCATCAGCGCGCAGTCCCAAGCCGAAGCCCTCGTTTATTGGGGGGCCGAGTTTGCTTTGGCGCGCGAGAAGCCGCTACGCTTTCTTGTCGTCGACCAAGGGGAGGCGACCGATACCAGTGGCGGACTCGACGCGACCTTCCAAGGGATCCTGCCGAGCCACGTACAAAACGTCATCCGCCAACGCACGGAGTTGCCCGAGGATCTGGAAATCCGCTTCTTCCGTCAGCCCGAGTCTGAACTGCACGACGCGCTGATCAAACTGATCTATAAAGGCAACGACGGTGGCATCGGCTTGCTGCTCGTCGGCAAAGAACAAAGCGCGCGCCATGGGGACGTCGACGGACTCAGTCGCCGTATTTTTCAAGAGTCGCCGTGGCGCACCATGCTGATCCGTCCCGGCGTGCTCCCGTCGGGCAAGCCCCGCATCCTTATTCCAGCCGGCGGCGGACCACATGCGTCCATCGCCTTGCAGTTGGCCGGCCAACTGGTGGCTCGGCGCGAGGCGGTTATCTCGCCACTGTACGTCGAAACCAACCGCTACGACGACGGACTCGGCACCGATGTCGGGCATCGAATTCTGCGCAAGATGAGCAGCAAAGTCGGGCTCAAGTTTAGCGATGAAAACGTTCGACCGATGGTGGTCGAAAGCAGAGACGTGCAAGCCGCCATCGGCCAAACCGCACGCGAGAATTTCGATCTGGTGATCATTGGTCAGGCCGGCAAACTCTCGGCCCGTTACTGGTTGTTCGGCACCTTGGCGATGGAGACCACGAACCCGCCAAGTCTCGCGGTGGTTCGGAAAGGCGTGCCACTGCAAACCCGGATGCAAGAACGCGCCAAAGCCCTGTTCGTTCGCCACGTGCCGCAGCTCAGCCGGGAGGAACGCGTCGACCTGTTCGCGCGCCTCGAGACCAGTTCGCGCTGGAACTTTGATTTCATCGCGCTGCTCATGCTGTCGACCGCCATCGCCGGACTCGGACTCGCCCTCGACAGCACGGCGGTGGTCATCGGCGCGATGCTTGTCGCGCCCTTGATGACCCCGATCATCGGTGCCTCGCTGGCGCTCGTCCAAGGGAATATCCCATTGCTTGGCGAGGCGTTCAAGGCGATCATCTTCGGCTTTCTCACCGCCATGTTGATCGGGGTGGTGATTGGGTTCTTTGACCGTGATGGAATGATAGCCGAACACCTCAATAAAGAACTGCAAGGACGCGCGAACGGGCCCGGCATCATGGACCTAATGGTCGGCCTGTTCTCCGGACTCGCCGCCGCGTATTGCACCGGCCGCACGGGGCTGTCTGGCGCGCTACCGGGCGTGGCCATCGCCGCCGCGCTGGTACCGCCAATCGCTACGACCGGCATCTGCCTAGCCTGGGGGCTGTGGCCAGAAGCGGGTGGTGCGGCGGCCTTGTTCGGCATCAACGTCATCACCATCATCATTGGCGCGGCCCTCGCCCTGCTGCTCACGGGCGTGAACATCCGCAAAGGCCGTATCTTTACGCTGCTGTTCGGCGGCATGAGTTTGGCCAGTGTTTTGATCGGCGTTTACATGTGGTTCAAATGAGCGAACCAACACACCCCACGTCGCCTCCGACTTCTGGTGGCGGGGAATCGATCGACAAAGCGGACGCCTCGCCGGCGCAAAGCAAGGCGTCGTTCAATCCCTATCCCGAACGCATCGCCAGCCTGGGTGAGCAGGTGGATACGGTGAAGCGTGCTGACGATTTGGTGTTCAAATTCCGCGCGGTTGTTTTTGTGCTCGGCCTGTTTGCGCTCGGCGCCTTACTGCACACGGGCGCGACTATGCCGTGGGCCTGGCTGCTCGGACTCGCGACCTTGGTCTTCGCCGGACTGGTGTTTTACAATCTCGGTATCAAGTCGCGTCACGCCCGTCTGCTCGAACTGCTGCGGGTGAACGAACGCGGCCTGGCACGGGTTCAGCGTGACTGGGACGCCCTCGAACGCGGTTACGTGCCGCCGCATGCCACCATCCACCCGGTGACCTCCGATCTCGATCTAGTCGGCACCAGCGAGCAGTCCGCCTCGCTGCTCAAATTGCTTGGCGCCACCCGTTCCAATCCCGGACGCGACCGCCTATTCGGTTGGTTGCTGGACGACCCGGCTCCGACCGCAACCATTCGCGAACGCCAAGCCATGGTCCGCGAACTCGCCCCGCGCCTCGACTTTCGCCAGGACCTCGAAGCCATCTGCGCCGACCTCAGCGACCACGATCCGAGTGGCTTTTTCGAATGGGCCCGCGAGCCCTCGCCGCCCGCTAATCTTCATGTCGGTTCGGGCAAAGTCTGGGCCGCCCGCCTGTTGCCGCTGGTGATGATTGGCGTCACCGTCGCGGCGGGGATTGGGCTTGTGTCGCTACCGATGTGGGTGGTCACCTACTTGGTGTTTGGCGGCATCGCGGTCGGCCTCACGCGGCGGATCCATGAGGGATTTCAACGGCTGTCGCGCCAGTCGCGGGTATTCTCCGCCTATGCCGACGCCTTTGACCGGCTGGTCGAGGAACCCTTCGACAGCCCGGCGCTCGCCGAACCCGTGGCCGCCTGCCGCGCCGCCGGCGACCGCGTATCCAAGCTCGAAACCCTAGTCAGCCTGTCCGATTTCCGGCTGCAAGGTTTGGCCTACCTGCCGGTGCTGCCGTTCACTTTTTGGGATGTGCATGTCGCCGAACGACTGCAAGTGTGGCACCGCGAAAACGCGGCTCACGTCGATGACTGGTTCGAAGCCTACCATCAAATCGACGCGCTCTCTGGCCTCGCCGGCTTGCACCACGACCATCCCGACTGGGCCTTCGCCGAAGTGGCTGAGGGTGCGGACCGCAGTCCGTCGCTGGACTTCAAGGCCCTCGGCCACCCCCTGCTCGCCGATGGCGTTCGGGTATGCAACAACCTGACTTTGGGTCGGTCTGCGGCGGACGGCCGTCCGGAGCCCTGCCTGCTGGTTACGGGGTCAAACATGTCCGGCAAAAGCACGTTGCTGCGCAGCATCGGCATCAATGTTCTGCTTGGCCAAGCGGGCGGGCCGGTGTGTGCGAGCGGCGCCTCCTTCCCGCCGAGTCGGCTCGCCACCAGCATCCGAGTGGTCGACTCGCTCGAAGACGGCATCTCGTTTTTCATGGCGCAGCTGTTACGTTTGAAAGAGGTGACCGAGTCCGCCCGCGAACTGGCCCGCCGCCGTGCGTCCGGCGGGAGTGGTTTGGAACGTGGCGGGGACACACCGCCGCCGCGCGCCTTGTTCCCGCCGCCGCGCGCCTTGTTCCTGCTCGATGAGATTCTCAGCGGCACCAACACGGCGGAGCGGCAAGTTGCGGTTCGTCGCGTCTTGGCGCACTTGGTCGAACTGGGTGCGTTCGGCGCGATGAGCACCCACGACCTTGACCTCGCTCAGCACCCCGAACTCGGCCAACACTGCCGCCCGGTTCATTTCCGTGAAGATTTCAAGCGGACCGAGGACGGACCGACGATGGTGTTCGACTACCAACTCCGTGACGGCATTTCCCCGACCGTGAACGCGCTAAAGTTTCTTGAGATCATGGGACTTGGTGAAGACGACATTCGCGATTGGCGGAGTTAGAACGAGGGGCAGATCGTCGCAGCAGAAGGGTCGTGAGCATCAGAGAGTGACTTGCCTTCTTGCCATGCCGCCGTTGCGCGTTACCTTTTCGGTCCTATGATGAACCCGTATTACCGTGAACAGTTGCGTGACCTTCTTGCGTCCGAGATTGCCCGCACGCAGGCCGATATCGAACGGCTCGCCCCGCATTGCCAGCCGGTACCGCCGGACAAGGGGCTGGGTCGGATCACCCGAATGGAAGTGCTCAGCGACAAGGCTCGTAACGAGGCGGCGATGCACGGACTCGAACACCAACTCAGCGATTTTGAAGACGCCTTCTCGCGCATCGACGACGAGGCGTTCGGGCATTGCGATACCTGCAAGATTGAAATTCCCTACGAACGACTCAAGGCCGTTCCGGGTACGCGGTTTTGTATCTCCTGCGCTTAGCAAACGGGCAAACGGCGTTTCCGCGTTCGGATTGAAGGCTGCGTTCGGATTTAAGGCAGGGTTGCCGGATCCACCGAGCCGGGGTTGGGCGTTTGCTCAAAGGGTTTGCCAAAGGGTTTGATCGCCCCTCCCCTCTGTCCCAATTTGTTGAAGGAACCCTTGCTCTTTTTGCCTGTACCCTCGGGTTCGTCGTTGGTTTCCGGTTGCAAACTACGAGCCGTGGGATCCAGCAATTTTTTTGACAGCAAGGGACCGAACGGGGCCTCCACTTTTTCAAAATGGCCGAGTGCGTCACTGTCCCGTTTTTGACTCAGAGCGGTCATGCCGAGGATGAAATCAGCGGAGTCGGGGGAGGCATCACGGATGCGTTTTTCCTTTTCTGGAAATGCAAGTGCGGCGACTTGAATCCGCCGCACCCCGGTGCCGGCTCCGATCAGTTTTTGCTCGAGTTGGATCTCCGTTCCCGAACTGCCGAGAACACGGCCTTCCAGTAACCGTCCATCCGCGAGGGACACTTTAATGGCGGCGCCTCTTTGTCGGTCGAAACTTTGCAACAGCAGCCCTTCGACGTTGCCGATATCGATGAACTTTTGCCGCAAAGTGGCGTGACGGTTGGGGTAAATCTCTTCGATGATCGGGTCGGCGGTGGTGAAGGTTCCCCAGGCCGCGCCGAGTGAGCGTTCGCGGATGAGGTCGCTCGTGACGGTGTCCACGAGATCGCGCCAAGCGGCATCCGCTTTGATTTTACGTTGATCGTACTCGCGTTTGTCCTGCTCAAGTACGCGCACGACTTTCATGCGCAGCGGAATGGTTTGGCGTGCGAGTTCGCCGTCGTAGTTTTTGTACAGCTTGATCGCTTCGGCGTAATTTCCTTGGGCGACGAGGTCCTCCGCTTGGGTCCGTAGTTCGAGGTTCACCGCGAACAGGGCGGCTTGATTCTCGGCTTCGAGCGTTTCCTGTTCCTGTTCGACTTCCTGCGCGAGTTCGCTGTAGCCTGCACGTTCGGCCCGTTCGACGAGCCGTCTAAGGCGGCTGATATGTTGCCCGTGGAATTCCGGTGACGCCTCGACTCCGGCTAGAATCGCTTCGAGATCGTCGTGGATCTGTTCCGGTGTGATGTCCGGAGTTCCCGTGGTTCCAACGTCAGATCCAGGGGCTCCAACTTCGGGGTCGGATTCATCGTTCCATGGCAGTTTGATACTGCCAAGACCACTGAGTGATCCCGCCGCATCCTCTACCTTGCTAGATGGCGTCCCTCCGGCGGTGGTTTGATTGATGATTCCAGAACCGGCACCTTCAGGGTCGATTGGCATTTCGCTAAGTCCGAAGCCGGGGTCGACGACGCCGACCTGGTTGGTAGCGGGATCGAACGCCGGAACATTCACCAGGTTAGGCGCGGGTTCGATATTCACGATGGTCTCCGGTGGGGTATTCACCACTTCCGGGGTTCCGTTGTCCTTGTCCTTGTTCGCGAACGCCCAAGCCCAGGCAAGCAGCATGATGCCGGCGAACACCACCAAACCAGAACGCAAGTGACTAGTGGTGGACTTGTTCGCGGGCAGCGCGGCTTGGCCGTCGTTGCGCTTGTAATTGATAAGCAGGTCGAGACCGCGGATGACCACGTCCCAGCTACTGAAGCGGTCCAGCGGCTCCTTCGCGAGCATGCGGTCGACCAGCTTACAGGTGGGGTCGGAGATGTCGGGGTTGAGTTCCTGGATCGGTTGTGGCGCCTCGTATTTCTGCTTCTCGGTGACTTCGGTCACCGAACTGCCGCTGTGTGGCGGCTCGCCGGTGAGCATGTGATAGAGGGTGCCGCCGAGCGCGTAGATGTCGGAACGGAAATCGCCGCCGTGCAGGCCCATGGCTTGTTCGGGCGGCATATACTGCGGGGTGCCGACCATGTAGCGTTCCTCGGCTTCGTCGCGTGGATTGGTGTGCGCGATTGATGTGGCGAGTCCGAGGTCGAGCAGTTTCACCGCGCCGAGATCGTCGATCATGATGTTACCGGGTTTGATGTCGTGGTGGACGACCTGCCGGTTTTTCCACGCGTGTCGCATACCTGCGGCGACGTCGCGCGCGATGCGTAGAGCCTCCTCCTCAGGCAGACGTTTGCGTTTTTCGAGAATCGATTCGACATCGCGTCCGTCGATGAACTCCATGGCGAGAAAGTAATTTCCGCGGTCGCTGCCGGCGTCGATCGCCGAGGCGATGTTGGGATGGGTGATCGATCCTTGGACCTGCATTTCGCGCAGAAAGGTTGAGACGAACTCCTCATTGCGCGACAGGGCCGGCGACAGCACTTTCAGCGCGACGGGACGTCCGAGGGTGATTTGTTTGGCGAGGTAGACCTTGCCCATGCCGCCTTCGCCGATCTCTCTTTGAACGTGGAATTGTCCCAAAGCGGTGCCGGGGCCAACCAACTCCATGGGGACGGTAATGGTCTCGCCACACCCCGGGCAGGGGACGTTGTCGCCCGCATCGATCACCTCCGCTTGGATCTTGGCTTCGCACGCGGGGCAGAAAAATTTGAACAGCAACTCGTCCATCAGGCCGTCCCTTCCTGCCCTTGTATTTGGCGAGGCAGACCGATCCACGACCGCCGACAGGATGTCGGCTCGGCTACGCTGGGCATACTATGGGGGATGGGCGTTGAGGCGCTCATGTTTTGCTTGGTTCCAACCTGTTCCGGCCCCGTATGGGCGCGGTTTTCAGGTAGACGTCGCTTCGGCGAAAAGAGTTCAGTATTTTTATAACACACGCTGTGGCAAATTCTTATCACTCACAGTGAGGGTGCTTCCGACTTTTTCAAGTCGTGCCTACAATCTTGTCCAATTTGCCGCGCTCCATGGTTTGATCTGTTGGATTTGTCATGATTTTGCAGACTGTTTGCGCGGAATGCGAGGTGCGGGTAGCGAGGTGCGGGATGCGGGTAGCGAGGTGCGGGTAGCGAGGTGCGGTAGCTCACGCTTCCAGCGGGAGTCTGGACCGCCTTCTTCCGAGAAGGCTGGACTGCCGACTTTAAAGCCAGCGATCCAGACACCGCCTTGGATGGCAGTGCTACCTGGGAGCAACCACGCTAGGGCTTCGGTTGTCGGGCCCCTTTAATTCGGTTGAGTACCCCTGGGCGATTACGGGCTTCTTTTCGCAACGCCTGAAATTCGACCCGGTCAATTTTCCCGTCGCCGTTTTTATCGAAGCGTTTGAGGAGATTGGCGCGGGCATCACCTTCGCCCAATTTAAGTCCGAACTCGCCAAAGCGCCCAGCGATCGCCTTGCCGCCGTGGCCCCCGAGTTCGCGGCGCAGGGTTTTCATCGCCGCTTGGTCCTCGCTGGCCACGAGCAGGGTGATGCTGCCCATCTCGTCTTCGGACTCGCGTCCCCACCGGACCCGGCGCGGCGGGTCGTGCGGATTGTTCGGGTTCGTGGCGGAGTTGTCCCAGTGGACGGTGCTTTCGATGATGGTGCCGGCGGGGAGTTCGAGGAACTCTTCGAAATCGTATTGTTCCTGCCAGTTGAAGTCCCAGTCGGGGATGTCGAGCAAGGTGAGTTTTTTTCCGTTCGGGCCGGGCAACTGCGCGGTCATCAACATCGAACGTCCAAGATAGTGGGCATGCGCGCTGACCCCGAACCCCTTCACTTCCGTCGGCAAGGTGAAGCGGTCGATGATCTTGTAGTTCGCGTCGCCGGCAGGAATGTCGACGCCAGCGAGCGCGCCGAACGCGGGGGGCAGTTGCACCCCGATAAAGCTGTGGGTCGGCGGCGTGTCGGTGAAATAGAGGCCCAGGGTTGATGTTTCGAGTTCCTCTTTGCCGCTCGGATGGAAGTGGGTGGAGAGAACGATGTCCGAGCCTTTGGGCAGAAAGTGGGCGAGGCCGTCCGGCAGGAAACGTGCGGCGCCACCGACGGCCCAGCCGCCCATGCCGCCACTTTCGGAAGTTCGCTGGTCGCCAGCACCAGACGCGCCGCGGCGGATGGCGAGGCCCATTTTTTTGAAGCCGGGTTCGGGGTCTTCCGCGTCTGATTTGCGCGCGGAACCGGTGTTGTCTTTGTAGAACAGCGAGTGGTGGACCGCGGCGGTTCCGGGACGGAACTCAATAGCGCGAACCCATTTATCCGCGTCGAGATGAAGTGGAATCACGAAGTTGCGGTAAATGTCCGGGCCGTCTTCCGGCACGGTATAGGCCTCGGTCATCTTGACGACGAGGTCCGGCGTGCCGAGTTGCCAGCCTTCGGTGAACGCGGGCAGTTCGGGGAGTTTTTCGGCTGCGCCCTCGGGCATGCCGGCATTCACCCAGGCGCGGATGAGATCGGTTTGCGCGGTGCTGAGTTCGCGGGCGTCTTTGAACGGGACATCGCCGGCGCGCACCTTCCACGGCGGCATGTCGCCTTCCTCGGTGACTTGCGCGATCAACTTGCCACGCTTTTTCACCTCGGCGTAGCTGGTCAGCGGAAAAGGCGCGGCTTCGCCCGGGCGGTGGCAACCGGTGCAGTTGGCGAACACGATGGGCGCGATGTGTTCGGTGAAGGTCGGTGCCTCGGCCGCGTTCGTGACGCCGTTTATGACGAGTAACTGGCACGCGAAAAGCACAGCAAGCAGGACGGGAAGGTGCCGATGGCGGCGAAACTGGGATGCGGACATGCCCAGATTACGTTCGTGAACGTCGGTTTATTATTTTTTCCTGCAGCCAAACTTGGGGCGCGATCAATACCCGACGCTGTCGTCCCCGGAGTACATCCGCTCGTCCGGCCCAGCGGAGCGAATTTTCATACGGTCGGCGGACTCGGCATGAAAGAAGTACGGTGATTTTTTGCTCCCGTTGAATGCAGTTCTAACAAGGTAGAAGGTATTCTTGGAGCCGTTTGTCATGACTGCAAACCGGGCAAGCGGTAAGGAATGTAAAAGTTTTGAACGAACAAAACCTGTGTGACGCCGAACGAAGAAAACCTCAGGAAGCCCTTGAACTGTTTCGGGGACGGGCAACGATCCATGGTATAGAAGAACCCCCTATGAGTCTCGTCGACAAAAAAGATTATTTTCGCCCGTCGCAAACCGGTGCCCTGATGATGGGCACGGCCTTGTGCCTTGGTATCCTGCTCGCCAACCTGGGTTTTCGCTATCCGGCGGCCGCGTTCGGACTGGTGATGTGGATCGCCGGACTCGCCTTGCTGGGCACTCTACTGTCGGCTGGGTTCACCGCCTTCACCCTGCGTAATGCCGCCGGCGCGCGCCGGCCCGCGGACGCGATGCGTCGACGCGGACGCGCCTTTCTCAGTTCTTTCGTGGCGCACCATCTGGCTTGGGTGGCGGTGTTCGGATTTCTCTCCGCCTACCTCATCCGCTACGAACTCGGCGCGTGGTGGGGCCGCGCGCTGAGCGTCGGTTCGGTCTCGGCTGCGCTTGCCGCCCTGCTTGGACTAGCCGTGTTCCAACGCACCCGCGGGCTCGGCATCTGCTGGCGCGAGTTCGCCCCCGAACGCCTGACGGTGGTCGGCTGGAGCGCCGTCACCCTCTCCCTGCGCGAACGCTTCCGCCACGCCCGCGACCTCGATTTGATCGCCCCGACCTCGCTGCTCACCCGGATGACCCGCTGGATGGACTGCGCCTTCGCCGGCGTCGACCAAGTGGATGTCCTGCCCCGCCTGAAAGCACTCGCCACCGTGAAACGTGAAGTCTGGTGGCGCGGCAAAGCGCTGGGCTTGGTGTTCTTGGTCGCGACCCTGTTCTCGATGTTGCTCATCCCGTTCTTCCTTAACCCAGTGAATCAGGCGTCCGACACCGTGGCCGAACTCACCCAAGATCCCGCCGCGCTGCCACCGCCAGCGCCGCCCGCGAAAAAGCCCACGCCGCCACCGCCACCGCCGCCACCGCCGACCAAACAGTCGCCTCCGCAGAAGCAATCGAACGACGCCAAATCCTCGGACGCCACGAAAGATCCAGCGACGAAAAACGAAGGCGAGCAAGAGCACGAACAGGACAGCGACGAGCCGAAAGGTGACGATCCATCCAATGAGGAAAACGCGTCCGGCGATGATTCATCCGAAGGGTCGCAGGACGAATCGGATCCGTCTGGCGCGGACGATTCGGCTCAAGATTCCCCGTCAAACGAGCCGGATCAAGCCCAGCAACAGAATGGGCAGCAGAATGGCCAACAACCGAGCGGGCAACAGCAAAGCGGCCAACAGCAACAGAGCGGACAACAGAGCGGACAACAGAGCGGAAAACAGAGCGGAGAACAAGGACAGCAGTCGGGCCAGCAAGGACAGCAATCGGGTCAACAGAGCGGGCAACAAGGACAGCAAGGACAGCAGTCTGGCCAACAAAACGGGCAACAAGGACAGCAATCTGGTCAACAAAGCGGCCAGCAAGGTCAACAGTCCGGTCAGCAAAGCGGCCAACAAGGACAGCAGTCCGGCCAGCAAGGCCAGCAATCGGGTCAACAAAGCGGCCAGCAAGGACAGCAATCGGGTCAGCAGAGTGGACAGCAAGGTCAACAGTCTGGTCAACAAAGCGGCCAGCAGTCTGGTCAACAAAGCGGCCAGCAAGGTCAACAGTCTGGTCAGCAGAGCGGCCAGCAAAGCGGTCAGCAGAGCGGCCAGCAAGGTCAACAGTCTGGTCAGCAGAGCGGCCAGCAAAGCGGTCAGCAGAGCGGCCAGCAAGGTCAACAGTCCGGTCAGCAAAGCGGCCAGCAGTCTGGTCAGCAAGGTCAACAGTCTGGTCAGCAAGGTGGACAGCAAGGTCAACAGTCTGGTCAGCAGAGCGGCCAGCAAAGCGGTCAGCAGAGCGGCCAACAAAGCGGGCAACAAGGCCAGCAGTCTGGTCAGCGAAGCGGTCAGCAAGGACAGCAATCTGGTCAGCAGAGCGGCCAGCAAGGACAACAGTCTGGGCAACAAGGACAGCAAACGAGTCAGCAGCAAGGTGGCCAAAAACAAAGTGGGCAATGCTCCTCCTGCAACGGCTCCGGCAAACAGGCCAGCGGACAATGCAGTAGCTGCAGCGGTTCCGGCAAATCCGGAGGGGGCAGCAAACCGGGCCCGAGCGGCAAGCCGGGGGCCGGTCAAGGCAAGCCGAGTTCGAACGGCCAACCCAGCCAAAGCAACCAACCCGGCAACAAACCCGGCGGCCAACCCGGCGGAAAACCGTCGTCCAATTCTCAGAAGCCCGCCGGCCCGAACGCCGCCTCCGCCCCGGGAAAGGTCAACCCCACCCCCAACAACCAGCAGAACCAAAACCAACTCAACCGCGGCGCCGAGGGCACCCCCGGCGAAAACACCTTCAACGGCAAGACGCCGCAACAAGGCGGCAAGGCCAATCCCGGCGAGCAATCAAACGCCACCGGCGGTTGGGGCCTCGGCGATCCCGGCAAGCTCGGCGGGGTCAGTCCTCCAAATTACTCTGCCCCGGTCGCGGACGCGGCTCAGAAGGTGGTCGAAATCAAGTTCCCCGGCAACAACGGCAACGCCGACGGCGACGAACTCAAGCCGATCGATGAGAAGCCGCCCGTCCCAGTGAAGGACATCGTCCGCTCGTTCGAGGGCGAGGGTTCTGAACGCCCCAGCGAACCCGGCAGCGCACAACCCACCCAGCGCATTCCCAACTGGGTGCTTGAGTTCAAGAAGCGGCAATCAAAATAGTCAGGCGCCACAGCAACTGGGCCCAGCAGGCTGATTGAGCGCAGGGGGAGAAGGTGATGGAAAGGATGTGTTACACTTCCACGGACGCCCCGCTGGAAGCGTGCGGTGCGACACCGCCTAGAAGACGGCGCTACCTTCGCGCGTCGGGCGGCGAAGGTAGGATTTGGCCGTGAAGCCACCGAGGAAAGTACAAAAGCCGCTAATCGACCAAATCCGGACGCGGCGAATTGATCTCTGCTTTCAATCGCTTCTTCAACGTCGCAACGCGTTCGGGGTGCTTGGCCGAGATCTCGTGGCGTTCGGCGTTGTCTTCGGACACATTATAAAGCTGAACTTCGCCCCCTTGAATCTCCACCAACTTGAATCCGTCTTTCGTGATCAGTGAATTGCCGCCCATGAAGTTCCACTGATTCTTCACCACCACCACATCGTGTTCGATCACCTGCGGCTTGCCGAGCAAAGTCGGCAGGTAGGAAATGCTGTCTTTTCCTGCGGGCGCGTCGACTCCGCCAAGCTCGGCGACGGTGGCGAGAAAATCGTAATGAGCGCTGAGATGGTCGGTCCGGGTTCCGGGTTTGATGCGGCCGGGCCAGCGTGCAATCAACGGACATTGCATGCCGCCTTGATAGCCCGAACGCTTCAAGCCGGCCCGGTCCCCTGCCCCGTCAAACACATCGCCAATCTCGCCGCCGCGCCATTTTTTGTCGGTGAGATTGAGTGTCTCGCCGGCCAGATTTTTCTGCTGTTTGTAGGTGAACTTTGGACCGTAATAGAGCTCGTGGCCGTTGTCGGAGGTGAAAAACACAACGGTGTTTTCGTCCAAGCCCTGCGTCTTGAGTTCGGCCATGATCTGACCGACGTGATCATCGAGCATCATGACCATCGAGCCGTATTTCTTCTCGCCGAGGGTCAGTTCTTCATTTTTTGCCAAGTCGGGATGAAGTTCGGGAATGGCCACCGGGCCATGCGGCAACTGGGTCGGGTGGTAAAGAAAGAAAGGCTGGGTCTCCTTGTCGCGTTTAAGCGCCGCCCCGTGATCGCGGATATAACGGAGGATGCCCTTGAGAAACACATGTTGCGAATAGGTTTTCCCGCCCGAACCAACTGGCGCGTCGCCCTTCTCCGACTGCTTGCCGCAGTCCGCGTTCGGGTTCCCCGGCAAGTCGATTTTCTGACCATTGCGCCAAATGTACGGCGGGTAAAAACCGTGGCATCGTTGGTGGTCGTACATGCCTTCGTAGTGATCCCAGCCGAAACGTTTTACCCGTTCATGCCAGGTCAGAAAACCGCGGTCGAGTTTGCCGAACTGCGCCGTTTTATAGCCGGCCTTCCGCGCCACTTCGGCCAGAAAAACTTCGTTGGTCGCAATCGGATGTGCGCCCGCCTTCAGTGTTTCCATGCGCGCCTCGTAATCCTCCTGCGTGATCGCCCCCGAATCGCGCCACATCGGCAGGCCGGCCCGACTTTGCGACCAGCCACCGTCGCGTCCATCGTGCATTCCCGTCAGCAAGGTCCAGCGCGCCGGCGCGCAGTAAACGGCACCATAGTAATTGTCGAAGCGCATGCCCTCGGCTGCGAGCCGGTCGATGTTGGGCGTGGCCAGTAATTTCTGACCGTTGCAACTGAGCAGACCGGGTCCGAGATCGTCGGCGAAAATCAGAACGATGTTGGGCGGGCGTTCGGCAGCGCTGCCGGGGGTGCACAAGCCGAAGACGAGCAGGAGCGACGGGAAGAGGAGGAGAAGGAGGCGGAGTCGGTTCATGTCGTTGGCAGGGAGGTCGCAGTAAGATTTTGGCTCCGCGAGCGTCCCGAACCAAACACGATCGCGTTCGGCGGGGTCGCCACCGGCATCATGAACGCGCAGCTTGCGGCCAGCGTCGCGGCGAAGGCGAGCAGGTAAGGATGGATGTCGAGAACGGGGGCGAGGCCGGCGAGGATCGGCAGTAGGGTTGCGGTGGTCGAAGTGTTGTTGGTGAGTTCGGTGAGGAAAATCACCAGCGCGGTGATCGCCAGTACGATCAGCCAATCCGGCGTGCCGACCAGCACCGTGGCTTGTCCGCCGATGAACTCAGCCACGCCGTTCGCCTTGACCGCCGCCGCCAGACTGAGTCCGCCACCGAACAACAAGAGAATGCCCCAAGGCAAGTGGCGAGCCGTCTCCCATAGGTGGGTGTTGAAATTCATCAGAAGTAACAAGCGATCCACGCCGTCTGGACGCAAGCAGAGAACGTCACCGGAACGCCGAGAGGCTTAACAACGAAGGACTCCCAAAGCGGGTCCGGACCTGCGGGTTAAACCCCGCAGACCAAACACGGGCTAAAGCCCGCGCTACATTCGGCGCGCCGGCCAAAAACGCGGGCACGCGAGCCATGTGGCATAGGTTTCAACCTGTGTTTGCCCAGCGGGCTTTAGCCCGCCGCGGCGACCTCAGTTGACGGCCTCAAATTCAGACCTTCCACGGCGCGCGATAGTCGCGCGTCAGCCAGGCGTCGTTGCCGTTGCCTTTGACGAACGCCATCCGCTTCGGGTTCCAGCGAATGGTTTCGTGGTTGTAGTAGGCCTGGTTCATCAGGTGGCAGGCGATGGCGGTGCGGCCGCCGACGATCTCGTTAGTGATCGGTTTGGTCCGGGCCTTCACCGCTTGCAGGAAATCCTGGATGTGTTGCTGGCTCTTGTAGAGCGGGTACTGGATGTTGTCGCCGAGGATCTGTTTGCGGGCTTGGTACACAGCGCCTTCGAGCGAACCGCCGTCTTCGCGTTTGGTGAACTGGTACTTCATCTCGTCACCTTGCTTGATGCTAAACTTCCCGCGGCTGACCATCACTTCGCCGTCGGTGCCGTAGAATATGACGCCAGGGCCGGAGGCGTGGGTGACGGTAACGCCGTTGGCATACACGAGTTCCGCGCCGCGCTTGTCGCCCTTCTTTTCGGGCGGATTGATTTCTACGGGTCCGCTGCGATCCATGCCGAGGCCCCACTGCGCGATGTCGATGTGGTGGGCGCCCCAATCCGTAACCATGCCGCCGCCGAATTCTTTGTAGGCGCGCCAGTTTGGAAAGTGGTTGTGTACGCCGCGCGGGCTGAGCACCGAGTTGTAGGAGCGCATCGCGGCCGGGCCGACCCAGCGGTCCCAGTCGAGGCCGGGTTCCATTTCTTCCTCTTTCAGATCGCAAGGGCGTCCGGGATCGCCGAAGCTCACTTCGACCCGTTCGATCTCGCCGATGTGGCCGTTGCGAACGAGTTCGCAGGCGGTATGAAATTCTTTCATCGACCGTTGCATCGAGCCGGTTTGAAGCACGCCTTTGTTGCGTTCGACCGCGGCGATTACTTCAACCGCTTCGTGAATGTTGTGGGTGAGTGGTTTTTCGCAGTAGACATCTTTGCCGGCGTCGAGCGCGGCGATGGTCGGAATCGCGTGCCAGTGATCGGGTGTCGCGATGCACACCGCATCGATGTCCTTGCGGCCGATAATATCTTGGAAATCCTTGGTCGCCATGCACGGTGCGCCGGCTTTTTCAGGCTTGGATTTGTAGAACTCCTCGACCCGCGCCTTGGCGGCGGTGAGACGGCTTTTGTCGACGTCGCAAACGGCGAGCACTTGCGTGTCCTGCTGCAGGAAATTGTTGAGCAGGCCTTTGTTCTGTTTGCCCATGCCGATGAAACCCATGGTCAGGCGTTCGCTTGGTGGGGTCTCGGCGGACCAAATATGGGAGGGTAGAATGAACGGCACCGCGAAGGCAGCGCTGGCGGCTTTTACAAAGGAGCGACGGGTATTCTTCATAGCTAAAGTACTGCTGAATAGACGGCGTTTATACAAGGTCCATTAAAGTAGGATGGCCATCCTTGACCGTCCTGTCCCGGCAACCTTCTAGGTTGCCGGGACAATACCGCCTTGAAGGCGGTACTACGGCTTCTCCACGTGGCTCCGCCCGTTGCCTTCCGGCTAGACGGCGCGCATCGAACGCATCGGCTTGTAGATGAAATTACGTTTCACCTTGGCCCACAGCGGTTCGGGTTTGTCGACCCAAGTTTCCATCCGCGAACGCATCTCCTCCACCGCAAGGTTCAAGCAACCGTGGTCCGCCTCATAGGCGGTGATCTGCGCCGGGAAGAATGAAGCCCTCACCTCTTCGTACACCGCGAGATCGCATTGGTTCCGTTCGGTCACGAGCGAGGAGAGTTCCTCGTCGATCGTCAGGCCGCTCTGCTTCTTGCCAGTGTTACGAGCTTGGTAGCCGTTCGGCAAACGACTCGGCTCCCCCACCCCGCCCAACCAATCACCCAGCATCACGACGGACGCGTCGAACTCCTCCATCAATCCGACGAAGATTCCGTGTCGTTCAATCACGTCCAAACTCGCTTGTGGATCGTTCGAGCCACCCAACATGCGCGACTGCAGATTGGCCTGAATCGGCTCCGCGCAGAAGCGCAGAAAATCGTCGCGCGTGCCGGCCAGATCGCGATCCCGAACCCAATGACTAAAATGGCTGAGAAAGCGCGAACGCGGCTCGCGCAACAGCGTAAAAAATCGCAGATCGCCGGCCTGCTCCAGTCCATTGCAAGCGGTGACTCGGTGACCACAAATGCCCGCAAATTTGGGATAGGCCAGACGCAGTCGACTGAGATCCGTCGCTTCCAACATCAACTCCTGATTGTCACGAATTCGCTTTGGCGGGCGGATATCGCAATGCTGCGCGCCGTAACCCGTTCGCAGCATATGACGAAGCGTTGATCCTCCCGTTTTAGGAATATGTATGAAAGCGTACACTTCTTCCGACTACATGAAGTCCATGAAAAAACGACCCCTCAGTGTCTGACACTCTCGTTAGAAAGACGAAATCGTCATTTGGGTTCGCCATTTATTGGCGGGTGCGTACACATCCGAACCATGTCAAAAATCCTCATCACCGGACCCACGGGTTGCATTGGCGCGGCCACTTTGAACCAGCTCATTCAACTCGGCGCCGATGAAATTGTCGGCTTCAGCCGCAGCGCCGACCGCTCCCGTCTCGAACACGACATCGAACTAGTGAAAGGCGACATCGCCGACGCCGCCTCGGTCCGCGCCGCGGTCCAACAAGTGCGCCCGACCCACATCATTCACCTGGCCGCCTTTCAAACGCCCGACTGCCAATCCCAGCCCTTCCGCGGGCTCGACATCAACGTTGCCGGCACCATCCACCTCTTTCAAGCCGCCGCCGAACTCGACTCGCTCGAACGCCTCGTCAACGCCAGCAGCTCCGCCGTCTACGGTCCGCGCGCCGCCCACCCGGCCGGCGAGATCACAGTGCGCCATCCGGTCGTGCCGGGTTCGATGTACTCTTACTGGAAAATTTGCGGCGAAGGCATCGCCGAAGCGTTTCATATGGAGTCCGGCGTCCCCACGGTCTCCCTGCGCCTCGCCACCACCTACGGCCCCGGACGCGACGCCGGCTACACCTCCGCGCCGACCACCGCGCTCAAGGCCGCCGGACTCGGCCTCCCCTTCGCCCTGCCCTACCGCGGACGCGAACACTACCACTACGTTCACGACGTCGCCGCCGGCTTCGCCCAAGCCTGCCTGGCCAACGAAACATTTTCCGGCAGCGGCACCTTCAACCTACGCGGGCAAACCGCCGACTTGGCCGCGTTCCTCGAACTCGCCAACCAACACACCGACGCACCGCTGACGATCCCCGACGATGCCGTCGACACGCCCTTCGTCTACGACCTCGAAAATACCGAAGTGCTCGACACGTTCCCCGACATGCCGCTCACCCCGCTCGCCGACGGCATCGCCGCCTCGATCACATTCTTCAAAGAACAAGCCGCGTCCGGCAAGTTGTCGGCGGACGACCTCTAAGCGTTTAACTTAGCGAGTTCGGGATGGAGAAGCCGCCACCGAACCTTATGGCAAGAACGCGCCATAGCATGGCGAACTTCTGCCACTCTATGGCGAACGCCTGCCACTCTATGGCAAACGCTTGCCATAGTGTACAACTAACGTATCCTTCCCTTAATGCAGGACGACTCAGAGCTAAAACCCAATTTTGATGGACTGACCCTAGACCAGCCCGTCTGGGTCGCCGTGTCCGGTGGATCCGACTCGGTTTGCCTGCTGCGCAGTATGGTACTGGCGGGATATGATTGCCGCGCCGTGCACGTGAACCATCTTCTGCGCGGTGAAGATTCAGAAGCGGACGAAGCTTTTGTGCGCGCGTTATGCGCGGAATTATTGGTCGAACTCCACGTCCACCGCCAACGCCCGCAAACCGCGCCATCGGTTTCGCTCGAAATGGCCGGACGGGCGCTGCGCCACCGAGTGTTTCGCACCTGCCTGCGCGAGCAGCCGGCGCAGGCAGTGGCGCTCGGGCACCACTTCGACGACAATGTGGAAACCATTATCATGCGCCGCGAACGGCAACCGGACGATCCGCGTTGGAACATCGAATACGATGTGACGATTCGGCGCGGTGGCGAAGCGCTGCGACTGATCCGCCCCTTGCTGCACTGGCCCAAAGCCGAGATTTTGAACTGGCTCGATGCGGGCGGACACCCGTTTCGCGAGGACCGTTCGAACCAGGATTTATCGTTCACGCGCAACCGAATCCGCCACGAAATTCTGCCGACCTTATCGCGCATGGAGTGCTGGGACATGGTCCATGCGGCAGAGGTCGCCCGGAAGCGGGATCAATGGAACGAAATTCAAGCGCGGCGCATTTTGGAAGAAATGATGACCGGCGAGGGCTTGGATTATGAGGCGTTTTGGAACGAGCCCCTAGCGATCCGCCGGAAAATGGCGCTGGCTTGGCTCGGGCATGAGAAAGCGGGCTTGGCGATGAAGTTCGCAGGCGGGCAAGTGGGACTACGCGACGTGACCACGCGAACCACCGTCTCCGACAGGACGACGGAGATCGAGGTCGTCTACGAGCAAAACCCGCGGCTTGAAGACCCGGTTGCCTTGGGCATTCCGGCAACGACGGACTGGGGACCTTGGACCTTCGAGACCGAACGGAGTTCGGGGTTTTGCGCCGAACGGCGTCCGTTTGAGGCGTGGGTCCGACCGGCAAATGCCATTCTGATCCGGCCTTGGCGGGCCGGCGACCGGATGCGTCCGTTCGGCATGACCGGCACGCGTAAGTTGCAGGATGTGCTCACCGATTTGAAAATTCCCGCGGCGCAGAAAAAGCTCTGGCCGGTCGCTATCGACGCGGTGGGCGAAGTGGTCTGGGTGCCGGGTTTCCGAATCAGCGCCGAGTCCGCGGTGGCGAGCCCGGACGCGCCGTCGCTGCATCTGAGCGCATCGGGTCCGTTGGTGGATGCTTGGCGTGAGGCCCACTTTGGCGTCAGCGGCGCGGATGGCGTTGCGGATGGCTTTGCGGATGGCGTTGCGTTGTGATCGAAAACTACGAACAGGATGCGTTCGGCGTCATCCATCAAATTGACTGGAAGCCCAAGTCCTACGACGCCGAGTACATGAACTACTACGAAGGTTTGCGCGAGCGAACGATCAAGCTCGGCTACCAACGGCTCGGCTGGGTCTGGGGCTTGGCTGCCGGACTGCGTTCGAAGGGTGACAAGGCAACGGGTGCAACGGCTGTGACGGGTGGAACGACTGCAACGGGCAAGCCGGCGGGCCGGTGCCTGCTCGAGTTCGGCTATGGTCTCGGCACCTTTTTGGAGGCGGCACAGCTCGCCGGGTTCGAACACTGCTATGGTTGTGACATCACCCACTATCCGTTGCCGGCGGGCTGTACGTTCTGCGACTGGGATGAGGCCCTCGAGCGTTCGTGGGATGTGGTCGGTTTGTTCGACGTGCTCGAACACATTCCAGACTTGTCCTTTCTCGACCGGCTCGACACCCGCTATCTGGCCATCGCCGTACCGTGGTGCCAGTGGCGTGAAATCGCGGCGACGAACGGTGGCGAACAGGCCGCAGACGAATGGTTCGCGAACTGGCGGATGCTCCTACCCGGCGAACATCTGCATCACTTCGACCCCGCCTCCTTGGACGCGCTGATGGCGCATCACGGCTTTGAGCGGATCGAACACAATACCTTCGAAGATGGGCTCCGGCTTCGAGAAGGCGAAGCCGGACCCAACGTGTTGTCCGCGTTCTATGAGAAACGGCCCAAGCGAATGGGATGACCCGAACCAACGTCTGCTGCCATCTCTGTTGTCCTCAACCGCACCGGCTCGGGAGGCCCCTCGCCCTCCAGTTTTTTTGATGTCTGACGTCGCCTACTCTTTTATCGACAGATCAATGCTTTGGATCATCGGCTTGGACTTGTTGTCGGTAACGTCTTCGATCTTGAGTTCGACTTGAAAGCCGTAGCCTTCGGGGAGGGAGGCAAGATCGAGCTGAGCGGGTATGCGCTTCACCTGTTTGGAGAACCCAGGGATATAATCGTAGGATTCTTTGAGGTCAGACCAGTCGGACCAATGATCGGCGTTGCCATCCTTCGTGGTATCGACTCCGACGCGGGCTTGGACGCGTTCGACCCAAGGACCGGGGCTGACGTAATCGATGGCTTGTTGGGTCGCGAGATAGAATTGTCCTTCCGCGAAACAAACGTCCGGGTCTGGGTGGCCTTTGCCGATGTTATCGCACCAGACAAAAGGTTGATCGATCGAAGACGCGGTGAACCAGCCCACGGACATTTGGTGTCCGCCCACTGGATCGAAGTCGCCGAAGAGGTAGTATTGGCCGCCAATGGCGATCGCGGCCCAGTCGCCGTAGGCTTCTTGTTCGGGTTCGTGGATTTCGTATTTGGCCACGTTGGTTTTGTAGTTTTTGGGATCTTCTTTGACCCAGTGCGGGTGATTGAAGGTCGCCATTTTGCCCGTGGGCGTGGTGCGGTAGTCTACGGCCGGCGCTTTGATTTCGAAGGGCTTTTTGCCGTCGGGGCTGACGGCGTGTCCGGCAAGTGGCGAATCCCAAGAGCGTTTGTTGGCGCTGATCGGATCCCAATTTTCAAAGATGACATGCACCTTGCCTTGCAGATCGCGAATGAAGCCGGAGTCCGAACCGTGGGAGGGATCGTCGAGCACCTTGCCCATCTTTTTGCCGGGTTGCCCGTCGAAGAGATCATCGTCGATGGTGAGGTGCGGGTCTTGGTCGTTGGGGAAGTCGTAGTAGATATACGCGTTGCCATCGATGTATTCGGCGCTGGTGACCCAAGAGGAGGTGCGGTCGGTGACGGCGCCGTGGTGGACCCAGGTTTTCATGTCGCGGCTTTGCCAGGCGTGGTACCCGCCGGGGTTCGGCTTTTGTCCGCCCGGAGCAACGTATTGGTTGGCATAGGGCGTGGTTTGTAGCGGCATATCGAAGCCGTCGACGGTTGCGGGTTCGGGGTTGAATTTGGGCACGGGTTTTGCGCCTTTCTTGGCACGCGGACTACGGTAGCGGCCGAACATCCAGTAGTTGTCGGGACCGAGCGTGAGCATGACGGGTGCATCGCCAAGATTCGCCGGACCGATGTTCGGGATCGGGTTCCAGTTTTGCCATACGGGAGACTGTTTGACCGTCAGACTTGCGGCAGACCGCTTGGACTCGAAGGATTTCATCTTGGTGCGCAGGCTGGCGGTTTTTCCACGCGGGGCGGCAAATCCATGCTCGAAGGACAGGCCCTTGGAGGATTCGAGCAGCGCGTTCCAATCGGTTTTTTCGGGGTTCGTGAAGGCTTTTTTGCTGGTCGGGTGCGCGGCCGCTTTCGGTGCCTTCGGTGCCGGTTCCTTTGCGGCTTTTTTCTGAACGGGAACTGGGGGGGCGGCGGCCGGCTTGGCGGCGGCCGTGACGATCATCTCGCCTTTCATCACAGCCCAGTGCCCAGGGAAGGAACAAATGAAAGGATAGCTACCAGGCTCCGCGGGCGTCTTGAAGGGCAAGGTGACTTTCTCACCGTAGGGGATTTGCGGGGTGGCAAACAGCACGAGGTCACTGTCGGGAACATAGTGTTTGGCCATGGCATCGGGTTGCGCGGCCATCTGGTTTGCAAGGAGTCCGACCGCGAGGCCTTGACCGGGTTTGGTGATCACCAGATTGTGCAACATGTGGTCCGGGTTTTCAAAAACGACATCGTAGTTGCGATCGGCCACCACGGTGATTTCCGTGACGTTGTAAGCGAGTTTGGAGGGCACGCTTTTCAGATATATGCGGTTCGCGGTGACGGTGGCATTGGCTGCGTCATAGGTCGTGGCCCATGCCGTGTGCTCGGACTCGGCGGCGGCAAAGGTGACGGTCTGTGGACGCTTGCCGGTGGGGCTGGCGAGGTAAAGTTCGGGCTCCCGCACACGCCGAGGATTGCCGCTGATGAAATATTCGAGTTTGTTGATGCCCGGCTTGAGCGTGATATTTACCTGTCCAGACTTGGTGTGCTGGCTGCCCGTCGCCCGGTGGAGCGGGCTGTTATTCAGGTTGAGATTGACTTGGTGATTGTTGCGGAAACCGTAGATCAGATCTTGGGTGGTGTCGCTTTTCACGTAGATCGCTCCACCCATTTTGTTGTCGTTCATTCTCCATCCAGCGAGGCGGGTGTCTGGGTCGACCTCGAGCAGAGGGAATTCGGGATTGAGCGGCGGCGTATTGTACAGCGCTGCGAGTTTGGCGGCGCGATCCACCGGCGAACTGGGCGCAGCCTTCGTGTTGTCGATAAAGCGGCGCCAATCGGCGTCCTGCTGCTGGAGGTGGCTGGCCACGGAGAGGATCGCGAGGGTGGTGCGGTCGTCGTCGCGGTCGAGCAAGGTTTGGGCGATGGTTTTGGCCTCTTCACCGAGGACCGGTGCCCACCAGCGCAGGGAGCGCGCGGCTGCCCGACGGACGTTGACGTCACTCGCGTCGAGCAGCTGGCGCAGGAATTCCACGTTGGAAAAGTCGTCGAGGCGTTCGTAGAGCCAGAGCAGTTCGAGACCGAACTCTTGGTTTTCCCGGGCGGTCGGTAAGGCGGCGTTGGCGGCGGCGAGGACCGAATCGGCCGAGTGTTTTTCAAGTTCGTAGCGAGCGAGTTCGCGGACCAGCACCTGCGGATGGGCGAGCAGGGACACGAGGTCCGTGGCGTTCGCGCCGTCAATCGCGGGACGGGTGGAGAGGGGCGTGTCTTTTTGGGTGACGCGCCAGATCCGACCGTTGTCGTAGTCGCGGTTTTTGTCGCGGACCGAGTGCTGGGCGTGTCCGATAATCGGGTAATAGAAATCGGAAATGTAGAGGGCGCCATCGGTTCCGAACTTCAGGTCGACGGGCCGGAACACCTTGTTCGGAGACGAGACGAGATTGATCGAGTTCTCGGCTTTGACGTAGGTGCCGCCTTCGTTTTTGAGCGGGGTGAACAGGACGGCGTTTTTGGCGAGGAGGTGACCGGTGACGAGGCCTCCTTGCCAGGAGTCCGGGAAGTGCGGACTGGAAACGACCGCGATGGCGCAGCCTTTGTCGTCGCGGAACGGCATGCCCATGGTAGCGGAACTCGAGGTCCCGACCGGCGTGGAAATGTTGTAGAGTTCGCAGTCGATGATTTGCCCGCCGCCAAACATTTGAATGGATTCGCCCCAGCGATTGTAGGTGATCTTCCACGGATTGGGATGCGTGGTCTGGCGTTCGATGGTGAGTTTTTGCGTTCGTGGATGGAAGTACATCGCGCAAGCGTCCTTGGTGCGCAGGGGGCCGTGCGGGGTTTCGAACTGGCCGCGATGGAACAGACCTTCGCAGTAGATGACGTGTCCTTGAGGGGTGCGCGCGAGGTAGCCAGAGTGGTGGGTGTCGGTATCGTCGGCACCGCGTAACAGTTCTTCGGTGGTATCGGCTTGGCCGTCACCGTCCGTGTCGCGCAGCCACAATAGTTTGCGGGTGACCGAGACGATGATGCCGTCTTGGTAGAGCACGAAGCCGTCCGGAATTTTTAGGCCGTCGGCGAACACGGTTTTCTTGTCGGCTTTGCCGTCGCCGTCGGAGTCTTCGAAGATGAGAATCTTGTCGTTGGACAGGACCCCCGGGAGCGGCACCGGATAACTTTCAACGCAGGTGACCCAGAGACGGCCGCGGGCGTCGAACTGAATTTGCAGGGGGTTGATAAGTTCGGGATGGTCTTCACTCGAAGCAAAGAGGTTGACCTCGAACCCGTCGGCCACGTCGAACTGGGCCAAGTCTGCGGCGGAGGGTTGAATCGTTCCGAGTCCTTTCCTCGGTGATTTGGGCGGCGGAACTGCGGAGACGGTTTCGAGTTCGGGCGCGGGCTGGGCGCGATCGAGTTCTTGAACCTGTCTCCAAACCGCCGCGTCGAGGGTGTTGGCCAGTTTCAAGTGGTGCGGAATTTCGACCACGTACTCATAACTACGTCCACGGGTACCATAGTAGTGAATGCCATTGGCGGGGTGGTAAGCCATGGCGACTTCGTAGGCTTTACGGCCGACCCATTCGCGGGCGGTGACAAAGCCGGGCGAGGTGGTGTCGATGGCCTTGATGGTCTCCGGACTGCGCAGGGCACTCGCGAGCACCTTGGCGATGGCTTGGTTGCCGGCGGTGTTGAGGTGCAGGCCATTGGTGGTGAGCGGCGTGGCGGCGGAGGCGAACAAATCAAGGCTCGGTTGGAACAGATCGATGTAGCGAATCGATGGCATTTTTGCCGCCACCCGGCGGATTGCGTCGGCGTACAATGCGACATCTTGATTGCGCGCGGACGGGTCGGGCAGGCCGACCGCCGGCGCCGCTTCAACCGCAGTGGGCGAGACCAAAATCAGCTCGGCATTCTCATGACGGCCTTGGATGATAGAGAGGTAGGTTTCGAGACTTCGTTCGAACGACGAGAGTCCTTCAGCTCCCTCGAAGGACTCGTTCATACCAAAGCACATCATCACCCGGGTGGCCTTGAGCTGCTTGCAAAGATAGCCAAGGTGGGGCCCGAATTTTTCAGGACGAATGCGGAAGTCGATTTCGTCGCCGGTGTAAGCGAAGGAGCGAAAGGTGTGTTTCTGTCCGGGGTCGGCGGCGTGCATGAGCGTTTCGAACGTGCCTTCTTCTTGGAGTCGTTCGACGAAGCTGTTGCCGTAAAGGATGGTCAGCCCATCCGCATTGGAGGCGATGTTGGGCAGGCCGGTTTTAGCAGCGGCGTTGGCCGCAACCTTGGGCTGGGCTTTGGCTGCAGACTTCGCGTTCTTCTCTGCGCCCTTCTTCACCGCCGGCGTAGCGGCCGGTTTGCCGGCCGGCTTCGCTGCCGATTTTTTGTTCGAACCCGGCCCAAAGGTCTGGATCGGCGTGGCGGCACTCGGGACCGCTTGGCCAGCCGCCCAGAAGGTGCCGTTGACCATGACGCGCATCGATTCGGGAACGGCAAAGTCGCCGAGGTGCCCGAGCGAGGTGCTGAACACGCGGCCGCCCCATTTGTTTTCCCACGTCCAAGCAACGGTGTCGGTCATCTCCGCTTTGAGGTCGTGCGTGCCGAAGGCATTGGTGCGCTTGCCGGGGCGACTCTTCCCGGTGCCGGCCAGCAGGGGCGTGGTGCCGGGTTGGAGTTGCGTGAGATACAACGTTCCGGGAGAGATCCAATCTGCGGTATCGATGCCGGTGAGAATCGGGTGCTTGTTCGCGTCCGCGACGGGCGCGACCTTGGTCTGTCCTTTGAGGTGAATCCGGTAAGGTGTGCCAAAGGCATCGCGGCCGAAGTCCATGTTCAGCGCGTGGTGCTTATGCCCCTTGGGGTAATTGAACGCGTGGGTGCTGGTGCGGAAACAGACCAGGGGTTTTCCCGCTTCGACAAAGGCGGTGATATGCTGAAGTTGTTCGTCCTCGAGTTTCAGAAAGCGGACAAAAAAGAGTCCGACATCAGCGTCGGCCAGCGCCTCGAGCCCGGGCAAGCCCCGCTTGTCCTTCTCTGGATCCCACGCGGGATTAATGACCGTCGTCCGGAAGCCGAGGCGTTCGAGTTCGGCCGCGAATTTCGGCATGCTTGCTTGCGGAGAATAGTGATGGGTACCGGCAATCAGAACGGCGTGTGGTTTCTCGGCACTCTGACTGAGTAAAGGAAAAGCGATGACCGAACATAGAACAAGGACAAGGGCGTGGAAAAAGTGCATGTTGGGAATAGTATAGTTGTGGGATAACTCAATCGTACGAACCGACGTCGCCTCGTATTGGGGACTTCTGAACAAGCTTTGTAGCGATCCTGCTCAGTGTTTCAGTTTTTTTGGATTTTTCTCAGGTGCGTCCCGACTCAAACGATCATCCTCTGTACGACCGGCATGGAGAAGGTCTTCCTGCATGGACAAAAAGAAAGCGATCAAGCGATCCATTAGGTCCTTACTTTGTCGATTTCGTGACTAGATAAATGGGTCCAACGTTCAAATTCTCTCTTGGTCGATGCACGATAAGGACAGAACATAGCGACCCCTCTCTGACGAACCACGGAGTGGTGGCAAGCCAGTAGCCGCGGGTGGAGCGAGGTACGAGCGGAACCTGGGGGTAGCTGGACCGTTTTGAACCGACCGGTCTGCCCCTCTGCACGAGTTCTTCGCTACATGTCCGGTCGGAACGGCCTTATGGCTCCGAGGGGTCTGCTGCCTGGTTTCTTTAGCCGGACGCACCATTGGGTGCCCTGTGTCATCCCGCCTTGCTGGACTACTCACTCTCTGATGCCAACCCCTGCCTTGGCCTGCGGCCTACAGCCGGGGCTATTCGGATGTCACCGCTAACGCGGCTCGTGGAGTCGGTTCAATAACCTTCGAAATTTCAAATCTCTTTGGCGAGCATTCGCGGCGATGCACGCCGCTTTAGGAGAAGCGAGAACCTCCCCCGATTGTTCTCAGACGTACTACTTCTTCAACTCGAAGAGTTTCTTGTACTCGCCGAGGCCTTCTTTGTCCAAGTCCTCGACCGCGACAAAACGCAGGGCGGCGGAGTTCATGCAGTAACGCAATCCGGTGGGCTTGGGGCCGTCGTCGAACACGTGTCCGAGATGGGAATTGGCCTTGGCCGAACGAATCTCGACCCGGTCCCAGCCGTACTTGCGGTCTTTGATCTCCTTGACGAATTTCGGATCGAGTGGCTCCCAAAAACTCGGCCAACCGGTGCCCGACTTGAACTTGGTCTTGGACGAGAACAGCGGCGTGCCATCGACGATGTCGACATAGATGCCGGGCTTTTTGTTGTCCCAATATTTGCCCGTGAACGCGCGTTCGGTGCCGTCCTCCTGCGTCACTTCGTACTGGATCGGGGTCAGGCGTTTTTTCAGTTCGGCTTTGGAGTACGTTTTGGCCGGGGCTCCGGGCGCGGTGGCGGCACCGGTGGAGCGAGTCGTTTTCTCCTGCGAAGCTTCGAGGGGCGCGGCGGGTGCCGGTTCGGGAATGGTGGCCGGAGCGCTATCGAGTTTGGCTTGGCTGGATTGGGCGGTGGCCTTGTTGCAACCAGTGACGCCGAGCAGCATCACCGCAGAAACAGAAACAGCGGAAACAGAACCAGCAAAAACAGTAAGAAAGGAGAGGATCGTTTTCATGGGAAACTTCATGGGTAAGAATGGTCGAAATCAGGAAGGAAACGTCAAGAATTGGCTGGGAAAAGTCGAGTGTTGAGCGGGAAAAGTCACTTGCGATTACGACGGTTTCAATTAGGTCATCTTACATGGTTTGCCGTTTGTTCGCCACTTGCCAGCTACTTCTGCGCCTGCGTCTGACCCACAACATAAGACCCACATATCCTACAACATCTTTAATCTATTTTCCATCTGAGTTCGAGCCGCTGATATTAAAGTGTGCTTGAGCCAAATTTCGGAGTTTTCATGATTCTTGCAAGTTTTGATTTCACCAACGTTCTCGGCATTCTGCTGTTCTTCGCCATCGGTCTCGCGGTCGGATGGTGGCTTTGGGGCCGCGACGGCTCACGCATCGCCGATGTCCTGCAAAAAAACGACCGCCTCGAACGCGAGATTTCCGCCGCCGAAAGCGAACGCCGCCAAGGAGATGCACGATGACCACCCTCGCCAGTTTTCTTTCCGCCCCCCTCTTTTCCGTTCCCGCCGTGCAACTGCCACTCGCCTTTTTCGCCTCTTGGTGGGGCATCCTGCTCGCCTTGCTCGCCCTCCTGCTCGGGCTGTTGATGGCCAGGTTCCTCTTTAACCGTTCGTCGCGACTGAACGTCGCCCGCAACCGCCAGACCTTGCTCAATCGGAAACTCGCTGGCATCCGCGGATATCGAACCGACAACCTACAAGGCTGGGATCTCGGCACCGACGCGAAAGGCGCTGCTGCCGCCGCAGGTGCCGCCGCAGTCGCTGGCACCGCCGCCGCCGGACTCGCCACATCCGACGACACAAAGGAGGAATACGACTGGGGCATCGGACGCGGTACATCCCGTCCGACCAACGCCGCTGATTTCGAAGCCGGCGCGTCCGGAGAAGCCACCGCAAAGGTCGGCACGCCCGCCCCCGCCGTCGAACGTCCCGAACCCGAACTCCCGGAGGTTCAAGCAGAGGTCAGCGTCACCGAGTCCAGCCCCAAACCCACCGATGACTCCGGCTTGATCGTCCGCCCGGATACGGCAGATGCCCTGTTCCATGCGGAAGCATCCACCGAACCAGCCGCACCAGAAGCCAGCGGTGATCTCGCTGACTCGCCCGACCGCGCCGTCTCGCTCTCCGTCGAAGAAGACCTCGACGCCGAACACGCGCCCTCCGGTGCCCAAGGTCTAGGCCTCGCCGCGGCCGCCATCGGTGCCGGAACGGCAGGCGTGGCCGCCGCCGCCGGACTCGGTAGCGACGCGCTCGAAGAAGATGCCGAACCGTTCACGACCACCGCACGTTCTGCCGAGTCCTACGACGCGCTCATGCGCGCCGAGTTCGCCGATGAAAATGTCCGCGCCGACAAACACCTCGGCATCCTCTACAACGGCATCGGCAAAGTCGACAACCTGCAGTTGATCAAAGGCGTCGGGCCCAGTCTCGAAGACAAACTCAACGAAAGTGGGGTGTACCGCTTCAAGCAACTCGCCGCTTGGGACAAACACAACGTGGAAGCGTTCTCGCGCAAACTCGGCACCTTCCCCGACCGCGTCGAACAAGACAAGTGGGTGCCACAGGCACGCAGCCTCGCCGACCTCGCCAGCGCCGAGGAACGCGAGTCCTATCTCGCGCCGCTCTCGGTCGACCACAACGCCAAGCTGCTGTCCGACTTCGGCGGCGAAAACGTCCGCATCGACGGCGACCTCGGCATTGTCTACAACGTCGAACCCGACCTGCGCGACGACCTGCAAGCGATCGACGGCGTCGGTCCGAAGATGGAGGAGCAACTCAACGAGTTCGGCGTCTACCGCTACAAACAGCTTGCCGCCTGGTCGGACCGCAACGTCGATATTTTCTCGGAACGCTTGGACACGTTCAAGGACCGCATTGAACGCGACAAGTGGATCCCGCAGGCGCGCCGCCTGCACGCCGAACGCTTCCGCATCAGTGGCTGGGACACCACCAATCCCACCGATCTCGAATATGAGGAACTGATCAACGTCGCCTACGCCGGCGAAGACGTCAGCATCCGCAAACGCATCGGCGTCGTCTACAACGAACGCCCCGCCAACACCGACGACCTCACCGCCCTCCCGGGCGTCGACGCGCGCATGGCCGAAAAGCTCAACGGACTCGGGATCTACCGCGCGCTGCAGATCTCGCACTGGTCCGAAGACGCGGTCAGCGATCTCGCCCAACGCCTCGGCGTGCCCAAAGATCTGCTCTACGCTTGGGTCGACCAAGCGAGCCTCGGCTTGCCCGGCGAAGGGTACCGCAATTCCAATCTTGATGCGCTCACCGACGTTCCGGAAACGCCCGCGGTCGCACCGCCTCCCACCGCCGCCTCCGCGCAACAGCCGAGTCGCGATTACAGCGCCCGCGCCGACGCGTATCAGGCGACTGCCGCCAAGTTCGCCGGTGAAGATGTGACCGTCGACGCCAAACTCGGCGTGCTCTACAGCTCGCGTCCGGCCACCGTCGACGACCTCACCGCGATCAAAGGCGTTGGCCAAGTCATCAACGACAAGCTCCACAACCACGGCGTCTACCGTTGGAAACAAATTGCCCTCTGGACCCGCGAGCAAGCCGACGACTTCGCCGAAGAACTGGCCACGTTCCAAGATCGCATCCACCGCGACGAATGGATCGCGCAAGCCGCCGAGTTGCATCGGGAGCAGTACGGCGAGTCGCTGTAAGCGAATAAGCTGAGCATCGCGTATAAAGGCAGAGCCAGAAAAGAGCCGCGCTAGCGGTGGCACCCTGAATAGCCCCGGCTGCCGCACGCAGGGCAAGGCCGGGGTACCGCCAAGCCCGAAGCGGAGCCGCGTAGCGGTGGCACCCCGAGCACTCTGCGATGCTTGCCCTCCGCTATTTACACGCAGTACTTCTCGGTCACCCAATCGGGAATCCGAACCGGCCGACCGGTCTCCAAATTGATCAAGACGTTGAGCACGCGTCCGTTGCAGCACAGGTCGCCGCTATCCTTTTCCACAATGTCGAAGTCCACCCACGCACTGGATTTTGTAACCTCCGAAATACGCGAACGGACCAGCATGCGGTCGCCGAGCTTTAGCGGCTTGCGATAGTCGATCTCGGTCCGGCGCAGAAACCAGGTGAGGCCTTGCTCCTGAAAATCCTGCATTGAAATCCCATAGCACCGTTCCATCTGATCGAAGCGCGCGGTGAGAAAAAAGGCGAGATACTCCGGGCTGTGAACATGGCCATGAAGGTCGATATCGCCGGGTCGAACGGCGACTTCAGTCTCGAAGGTGGTGTATTCCATACGCCAATTTGTAGACTGGCAACCATCACCTGACGAAGAAAAACGGCAACGCGTTCGGCCCCAGCGCGGGAATTTCCCCTTGCATTCGCCAATTCACGGTCCACTTTCTCAACCGTTATGCGACGGGCCCTAAAACCCATATTGTGCCTTCTGGTACTTCTCTTGAGCATCGCGCCGAACCTGTCGGCGTGCCAGCTTCTCGTATCTTTTGGTCTGACCCCGCATCACCATGGTGGATCCTCTGCAGCCTGCGTCACCGAACACCCGCCGAAGGCGCAACGAAAACCGAAGGCGCACCGCTGTTGCGGACACGACCACGGACACCACCACGGACACCATCACGGCACCCATAAACACAGCCATGACGGGCATGGACACGATCATCCACCGTCCGATTCCGATGGCTCGACTGACCAACAGCCGTGTTCCGGCGACTGCATTGACAGCCATGAGATGTTCTTCGGACCGGCCACGCGCAGCACGGTGGACGTGCCGAGTTCGGTACTGCCGTTCTGGAACACCAGCGAACACATCCGCACGTTGGCGACCTGCACCAACCCGCGAGGTGCCCAACGCGCCCCGCCGAACGAGGCCCGACCTCCAGGCCTGTTGATCGACCCGGCCTTCACCGGCTGCTTCCTGCTTTGATTTTGGATTCCAACTGACGCGCCCCCGCGTCGGACTATTTTTCCACGCTCGTGCCGGCCTTCCGCCGTGTGCACCAGCGCGTTCTCTGCTCGGCAATCAGCCGTGGCATACCATCTGGCAATCAACCGGCCTGTTCCGGTTTACCCCTTGGAATCCCCATGAATCCCTTCATTTTTCGACATCCCCGTCCCTTCATTTTCTCCATCCTATTCCTTGGACTCGGCACGGCCAGCCTCGCGCAACGGCCGCGACCGCGTCCGCTGCCGACGCTCCCAGACTCCGCCCCAGTGTTCAGACCGGATGCAACACCCGCTGCGGCCGTCCTGACCCCGGAGACGGCGGTCGAGCGCGCGCTCGAACTCCATCCGATTCTCCGCCTCGCCGAACGCCGGATCGAGCAGGCCGAAGCCCGTGTCCGCCACGCCGGCATCCGTGCCAATCCCCAGCTCGGCTTTTCGGTGCGTTCGGACGTGATCGGCGACCAAAACAGCGAACACGCGCTCGAGGTCGAACTGCGGCAACGCTTTCCGATGACCGACCGCCTGCAAAAGGAGAAAGATCTCCGCCGGGTTCAAGTCGATCTCGCCCGAGCCGAACTCGGCGAAGCCTGGCACGCGTTGTCCTCCACCGTGCGCGCCGCCGTGCTCGAACACGCCATCGACGCCAAGCAGGAAACCCTGTTCCGGATTCAACGCGGCATCAACCAAGAGGTGCTCAGCTTTCTCGAATCGCAACGCGAGACCGGCGAGATTTCCCCCCTCGACATCAACGAGGCTCAACTCGCCGGCAAGAAACTCGAACGCGAACAACGCAGCCTCGAGCTGCGCCTGCAACAATCCATCGCTGTTCTAAAACGCCACATCGGACTCGATCCCACCGCCGACCTCCGGGTCAGCGCCGACCTCACGCTGCCCGCCCAGTTGCCGATGAAAGCCACGGCCCATCAGCTCGCCCACCAGCTCGAAAACCACCCCGAAATCCAGCTTGTCCGTCATCGCATCGCCGCCGCTCAAGCTGGCGTCGCACTCGAGCAGTCGAAAAAGTACGAGGATCTCTCGCTCGGGGTCACCCTCGGCCAAGACAAAGCCGTCGACGCCCCCGACGGCCTCGACCGCAACGCCTTTCTCGGCTTTGGCGTCTCGGTCCCCCTACCCCTCCGCCGCCAAAATCAACGCCAGCTCGCCGACGCCGAAGGCGCCGTTCGCATGGCCGAAACCGAACTCATGGTGCTCGGCAAGGAACTCGCCCACACCCGTGCCATCGCCCGCCTGCGGATGGAAAACGCCTTTCTGCTCGCCCGCGAAACCAACGGCGACATCATCACCCTCGCCGAAAAAAACCTGAAAGACGCTCAGGAAGCCCACGCCACCGGACTCGCCACCTTTACTCAGGTCCAACGCGCCCAGCAATCCCTAGTCGATGTGCTCCGCGCCGCCCTCAACGCCTCCGCCGACTACCATCGAGCCGCGTCCGCCTACCGCAACAGCATCCACCTCGGGAGGCATCTGTGAACCCGAATTTGCGCCAATATGGCACATCCCGGCGATGGTCTGACCTGTTCGGAGGTGGTCTGTCCCTGTTTAGAGATGGTCTGTCCCTGTTCGGGAGATGGTCTGACCTGTTCCGAGATCTGCTTGGAGATGGCCTGTCCCTGTTTGAGCGCCGGGAGATGGTCTGTCCCTGTTCCGGAGAGGGCGGAGATGGTCTGTCCCCGTTCCGGAGAAGGTCTGTCCTTCTTTTCGGACTTCGACCGATTGCCATGGAAATTGAGCAGGCTTGGAGATGGTCTGTCCCCGTCGAGAAGTTCGCCGCGCACAGGTGTAGCATGGATTTTCAATCCGTGTCGGTGGCTTGGATTTTCAATCCGAGGTCCAAATACGCACGGCGCACGCGGCAGGCTGGTTTTTGGTCGTTTTTCTATCCTGCTCAGCCTTCTTCTTGTTCCCTCGCGGATTGCAAATCCGCGCCACGGACACGGAGTGCAACTCCGTGCTACATGTGGAGTGCTGCTGTTGCCCTCGGACTTCTATTCACGACCTCGCTGTCTTTCGCCGCCGAGACGAACGACGAGCGAGAGAACATTATCATCCTCGACGAAACCGCAGTGCAAAACCTTGGGGTGCAAACCGAGGAGGCGATGTCGCGGCCGTTTGAGAGTTCGCTGTTTGCCATCGGCCGGCTCGAAGAAATTCCGGCGCGACGTTCGGTGCTCTCGTCCCGTATTCCCGGACGCGTGGTCGACATCCGAGTGTTTCCCGGCGACCGGGTGATGAAAGACCAAGTTCTTGCGCGGGTGGAAAGCCGCCAGCCGGGGCGTCCGCCGCCGACCATCGATCTCCGCGCCATGCAGTCTGGACTCGTCGTCGAGTCGCACGTCCGTCTCGGCCAACCGGTCACGCCCGAAGCCGAACTGCTCGACATCTCGGATCGTTCGGTCTTGTGGGCCGTGGCGAAAATCCCTGAACCCGAAGTCACACGCGTGCCCGCCGGCACCCCGGCCCGGGTTCGCGTCCCCGCTCTCGGCGAGCGCGAACGGGTCGCCGTACTCAAACGCTACGGCCTCGAAGCGGATCGTGAATCTGGCGCGCTCAATGGAATCTTCGAAATTCAAAACCTCGACGGCAGCTTGCAACCGGGCATGCGCGTCGAGTTTTCGATCATCACTAAGCTGCGCGAAAACGTGCTCAGCATTCCGCGCGAAGCGGTGCAAGGCGACCCGACCAAGCGGGTGGTCTTCGTCGAGGATTTCGAACTTCCCAACGCGTTTCTGCCCGTGCCCGTCGTGCTCGGCGAGGAGAACGAACGCTACGTCGAAGTGATCAATGGCTTATTCCCGACCGACGCGGTGGTCACCAAAGGATCCTACGCGCTGAGCTTCGCCGATGGCAGCCAAGGCATGTCGCTGAAGGAGGCCTTGGACGCCGCCCACGGACACGAACACAACGAGGACGGCTCCGAACTGACCGAGGCGCAGAAGGCACAGAAGAACGCCGGAACCGGGGCAGAGGCAGGCGGCAAGGGACTCTTCAGCCGCGTTCCGACCACACTCCAAATCGGGAACAAACCTCTGTTTATCTACGCGGCAGTCGTCACGGGTATCGCGTTGCTGCTCTTTCAACTGCTCTGGAACGCTCGTCGCAAACGCCAGTTAGCCGCACCTGCAAAAGGCTTTTCTCATCCGTCTACGTCCCCCTCGACATCGAAGAGCGATCCTACTCCCTCAAAACCCGAACCAAGACCAAAGGCGTAGTCCATGCTCAACGCCCTGATCCGCTTCTCATTGTCCCAACGCGCGCTGGTGCTCGCGGGCGCCGTGGTATTGCTGGTGTTCGGACTCAAAACCGTACTCGAACTGCCCGTCGACGTTCTGCCCGACCTGACCAAACCGACCGTCACGCTGCTCACCGAAGCCCCCGGCTACGCCGCCGAGGAAGTCGAGACCTTGGTCACGATCCCGCTCGAGAACGCGCTCATGGGCGTGACCGGAGTCACCCGATTGCGTTCGGTGAACGACGTCTCGCTGTCGCTGATTTTCGTCGAATTTGACTGGGACACCGACATTGATCAAGCGCGCGTGCACGTGCAGCAGCGGCTGGCCGGCATCAGCGCCGAACTTCCGGGAGACATCCAACCGTACATGACACCGGCCACCTCGCTGATGGGCGACATCTTGATGATCGGGGTTCGCGATGCGACCGGCGAGATGGCGCCGCGTGATGTTCGGGCCATCGCGGACTGGACCATCGCGCAGCGGGTTCGATCCGTTCGAGGTGTGGCCGAAGTGGTCGCCATGGGCGGCGGCATCAAACAGATCCAGATCCAACCGAAGCCCGACCAAATGCGGTTGCTTGGCATCGACATCGAACAGCTACGCGCCGCCGCCGCCCAATCGGTCGACAACAGCACCGGCGGTTTTCTCACCGAACGCAGCCAGGAAATCATGGTCCGCAATCTCGCCATGACCACCGACCTCGACGACATCGCCAGTACGGTCGTGAGCATGCAAGGCGACCGCCCGGTTCGGCTCGGCGATGTGGCCAACATCACCTGGGACATCGAACCGATGCGCGGCGACGCCGGACTCGGCGTCAATCCCGAAACCCAAATCCCCAAATCCCGCACCCCGAATTCCGCCTCCCGCCTCCCGCATCCCGCCTCCCGCACCCTGCAGCCCGCCTCCGGCGCCGGCGTGATTCTCAACATTCGCAAGTCGCCCGGCGTCGATAGCATCCGCCTCACGGCCAAGGTGCAGGCCGTGCTAGACGAGATCCAAGCCACGCTCCCGCCCGGCATCGAAATCGTCACGCTCTACCGCCAAGGCGACTTCATCGACCTCGCGATCCACAATCTCAAAGAGGCGCTGCTGTGGGGCGTGGCCATGGTCTCCATCGTGCTGTTACTGTTCTTACTCAACCTCCGACAGCCATTGCTGACATTGCTCGTGACCGCCATCACGCTCACCGCCATCCCGCTGTCGATGGCGATCACCGTGCTGGCGTTCAAGTTCATGGGCCTTAGCGTGAACGCGATGACCCTCGGCGGGCTCGCCGTCGCAATCGGACTCGTGGTCGACGACGCGATTGTCGACGTGGAAAATGTCAACCGTCGTCTCCGCGAAAACGCCGCCCGCCCAGAACCGCTGCCGCGCCTCGAAGTGATCGCGCGCGCCTCAAGCGAAGTGCGTTCGTCGATTTTCTACGCCACGGTCCTGATCATTCTCGTGTTCATCCCGCTGTTGGCCTTGAGCGGCGTAGCGGGCCGCCTGTTCTCGCCGATCGCGATTGCAACCATGATCAGCATGGCTAGTTCGTTCGTGGTTTCGCTCACGGTGATCCCCGTGCTGAGTTCGTTTTTGCTCCACCCCAAACCCGGTCGCCCGCACCGCGACAGTTTTCTGGTTCGCGGATTAAAATGGATCTTTCTGCACACCTGGCTGCGCTTCGCGCTCAGCCAGCCTATGCTCCTCGCCCTGATCACCGTGGTGCTGTTCGCCGCCAGCCTGTTTGCGCTCACCCGGATGGGTGGAAATTTTCTGCCGGCGTTCCGCGAGCCGACCGTGGTCATCGCCATGGCCACCGCGCCCGGCACCTCGCTGAAAACCACCACCGAACTCTCGGAAGCCGCGCTGCATCAATTGCTGCAAATCCCCGGCGTAAAAACCGTCGGCTACCGAGTCGGCCGCGCCGAACGCGGCGATCACGTGGTGCCGGTCTCGACCGTCGAGTTCGACGTCGAGTTCGACGACAGCCGCGAACGCGAGGAGTTGCTGACCGAGATGCGCGCCACGATGAAAACGATTCCGGGCACTTTCAGCGCGTTCAGCGGCCCACTGGCCGACCGCATCGGCCACATGCTCAGCGGCGTCTCCGCCAAAGTCGCGGTGAAAATCTACGGCCCCGAACTCAGCACCCTGCGCCGCCTCGGCACCGAAGTCGCCGAGGTCGCGAGCGCCATTCCCGGACTCGAAGAAGCCCGCCTCGAACAACAAGCTTCGGTGCCGCAACTTCGCATCGAGATCGACCGCAAACGCGCCCTCGCCTACGGCGTCACCCCCGGCGACCTCAACCGCGAAATCGCCGGACTGATCGGCGGCGAAACGGTCGCCAAGGTCTACGAGGGCGTTCGAAGTTACGACCTTGTCGTTCGCCTGCCGCTCGAATGGCGCGAAAACCCAGCGAAGCTCGATCAACTTTATATCGACACGCAAAGCGGCCAACGCATCCCGCTTAGCTACGTCGCCAACCTCCGCATGGCCACGGGGCCGAACACCATCCTACGCGAGAACACCCAACGCCGCTTTGTCGTGTCGATCAATCCGACCATTAGCGACCTCAACACCGCAGTCCAACAACTCGAACGCGACCTCGCGGCCAACATCACCCTGCCGCAGGGCTACAGCCTCGCGCTCGAAGGCGAATACCAAGCGCAGCAAGAGGCGCGCCGGGTCATCACGCTCGGCGCAGGTTTGATCCTGTTGGTCATCATCTTCCTGCTAACCAGTTATTTCCGCAGCGTGTTGTTCGTGTTCATGGTGCTGACCATCGTACCGGTTTCGCTCATTGGCGCCGTCCTGTTCACCAGCCTCATACTCAACAATATTAGTATCGCCACGCTGGTCGGCTTTATCGCGGTGGCCGGCATCTCGGCACGCAATAACATCATGATGATTTCACATTACCTTCATCTAATGCGGAACGAAGGCGAACGTTTCTCGCGCTCCATGATCATTCGCGGCACGCTTGAGCGCCTCGTACCAGTCTTGATGACCGCGCTCTCGGCCGGCATCGCACTGGTACCGCTGGTGCTCAGCGCCGGCGAACCCGGCAAAGAGATCCTCACCCCGGTGGCGGTGGTGATTATCGGCGGCTTGCTGAGTTCGACCCTGCTCGAACTCGCGATCACACCCTGCCTCTTCTATTTCTTCTGCCACCGCTCCGCCGAACACTCCGTCCGCGTTCGTTCGGCGGCCAGCGGCTGATACTTCCCCTCTTGACGACCTTCCCCAAACAATCACCATATCAACCAACAGGAAACTCCATGAACCACCTACCCTTTACCCTCTCGAAGCTTCTTGGCGCGTTCGTTATCGCCAGCGCCCTGACACTGTTCACTGGTTGCGGCCAGACCCCGACCTCGCCGGAAGTCGCGTCCGCGCCCGATCATCACGACGACCACGGACATGCGCACGGCGAAGACGGCGACCACACGCACGAAGACGATCACGATCACAAAGACGACCACGCCCACGGTAAAGACGGCGACGGTCACGACCACGATGATGACCACGCGCACGGCGATGGCCACGACCACGGAAAAATCGAGGCGGGTCCGAACGGCGGCCGTCTGATCACCAGCATCGAACCGCATCTCGAACTACTCGTTCTCCCCGACCGCAAACTCCAGCTCGCCGCTGTCGGCGACGACAAGAAAGCCACCCCGATCACCACGCAAAGCGCCATGGCCATCGGCGGCAAGCGCGCCGCGCCGACCAACATGGGTTTCGTCCGCAAAGGCGATGTGCTGGTCTCCAACAACGCCCTGCCGGACGGCATGGACATTCCCCTTGTCCTGATGCTCACGCCGGCCAGCGGCGTAAAAACCGTCACCGAAAAATTGCAGCTCAATCTCCGCGACTGCCCCGAGTGCGACAGCCTCGAATACGCCTGCACCTGCGATCACGCACACTGAATCGCCCACGACCCGACGCCATGCAGCCCGATCCAGAACCGGCACGTCGGCCCTGTTCGGAGTGCGGGTCGGGGATCCATTCGATGACCGCGATGCGTACCGGAGGGACGTCTGTGCCATGCGCCGGATTGAGTTGCTCGGGAACTATTAAGAGGCAGAGCAGGTTCGGGTTTGTGGTGGCCATGTGTTTTTTCGGACTCGTTGCCGGTGTCTACCTTTGGACAAAACAGCTAATCGGCTATGGCGTCATGCTCACCATCATGCTGCCCTTGGGCTTCGGCTTGATTGGCATCTCCGGGTTTCACCTGTGGGCGGCCTATCGTCGGCGGAAATGCAAACGGCGAATGACAAACGAGAGGTTCTAGCCCGAACCCTAAAGAGCGCCAGCATTGGCTCCCATTAAGAAGCCCACATTTTTGTGCCTCTTTGCGTTTCTCCGGCCTTTATGACGTTCACAGTGGTTGACCTATGTAAACGGAGTCGTATGCAAGCAAGATGAGCGAACCGATTAAACTTGTTGTGCTTGGCGGTGGGCCAGGCGGATATCCTGCAGCCTTCCTCGCGGCCGATCACGGCATGGACGTGACCCTAATCAATGCCGACGAAAACCCGGGCGGCGTCTGCCTCTATAAAGGCTGTATTCCGTCCAAGGCCTTGCTGCACATCGCCAAGCTAATCGAAGAAGCGGAAGAGGCCAAAGAGTGGGGCGTCGAGTTCAAGCCGCCGAAGATCAACCTCAAGAAACTGATGGGCTTCAAAGACAAAGTCATCGGCAATCTCACCGGCGGACTCGGTCAGCTCTCCAAAATGCGTAACGTCAACTACATCCAAGGCTACGGGCGCTTCGTAAACAAAAACACCATCGAGGTGGAAAAAGCCGACGGCAGTTCCGAGACGGTGAACTTCGACAAGTGCATCATCGCCACCGGTTCGCATCCGACCAAGATTCCGGTCTTCGACATCGGTTCGGACAACGTGCTCGACTCGACCACCGCGCTCGAAATCACCAAAGTGCCCAAGCGCTTCATGGTGCTCGGCGGCGGCTACATCGGACTCGAAATGGGCTGCGTTTACTCCGCCCTCGGCAGCGATGTCACCATCGTCGAAATGCTGCCACGCATTCTCGCCGGCGCCGACAAAGATCTCGCCCAGCAATTGCAGAAGCGGCTCAAAGGAAAATTCAAAGAGATCCTGACCAAGACCAAGGTCACCAAAATGGTGCAGCAGAAAAACGGCATCGCGGTCACCATGGAAACCAAAGACGGCGAAACGAAAAAGATCTTCGACCAAGTGCTGGTATCCATCGGTCGCCGTCCGAACACCACCGGCTTCGGACTCGAAAACACCTCCGTGCAAGTCGACGAAAAAGGCTTCATCGTCAGTGACGACCAACGCCGCACCGCCGACCCGAACATTTTCGTCATCGGCGACGTCGCCGGCGAGCCGATGCTCGCCCACAAGGCCACCGCCGAAGGCAAAGTCGCCATCGACGCGATTATGGGCAAGCGCACCATCTTCGAACCGGCCGCCATTCCCTGCGTCGTGTTCACCGACCCGGAAGTCGCCTGGGCCGGCCTGACCGAAGAAGAAGCCAAAGAAAAAGGCATCGCGGTCAACGTCTCCAAATTTCCTTGGGCCGCGTCCGGACGCGCTCAAACCCTCGACCGCAAAGACGGCCTGACCAAACTCATCGTCCACCCCGAGACCGAACAAATTCTCGGCGTCGGCATCTGCGGCCCCGGCGCCGGCGAGTTGATCGCTGAAGGTGCGCTCGCCATCGAGATGGGCGCCAACGTCGAAGACCTCTCGCTGACCATCCACCCCCACCCGACCCTGTCGGAAACGGTGATGGAATCGGCCGAGGCGTACTACGGCCACAGCCCACATTTTTACCAAAAGAAGTAAGCTCTCGTAGCGCCGTCTTCCAGGCGGTGTAGGTACGCCTGCTTCCAGCAGGCAGTGGTTGCGACATAGCCGAGAAGTGGGACGATGAAAACAACAACCCAACACGGCGCCGAGGGCGTGACCATCGCCTCCCCGAACGGCAAGAACCAGGCGTCGTTCGTTCCGCAGTACGGCGGCATCGGCTCCTCGCTGGTCATGGGCGGACGCGAGTTACTCTACCAACACGACTTCTTCTGGGATCCGGACACGCCACGCACCCGCGGCGGCTGGCCCTTCCTATTCCCGAACTGCGGCCGGCTGTCACGCGACGGCGAAACGGATATCTGGTTGTTTCGCGGCGTTCGGTATCCGCTGCGCAGTCATGGCTTTGGGCCGAAGATGCCATGGACAGCCGAGCCCGGCGCGTCCGAGAACGAACTGCGCATGGTGCTCACCGACACCGAGACGACGCGCACCATGTACCCCTTCGCGTTCCGAGTGGAGATCACCTACCGCATCGAAGACGACCGCTTCATCGCCGAACCCCGCTTCACCAATCGCAGCGCCCCAGAAAATGGAGCGATGCCAATCTACGCCGGCTTTCATCCCTACATCGCCACGCCCGAACCCGGCGCTGGCAAGTCCGAGGTGACGGTCGACCACTCCCCGCTCAAACGCCTCGGCTACAACGAGGCGCTCAACGACCTGATCGGCGAAGCCCCCTGCCCCGTTTTCCCCCAACCGGTGACCAGTCCCGAACTCCGCGAATTGCTCACCGTCGTGCCGTCCGGGAACGAAGTGGTGATGCAGTTCCCCGATGGATTCTCGCTCCACTGCACCACTTCCGAACACTACGGCTACGTGCAGCATTACACCATGGAGGACAAAGGCTTCTTCTGTTTCGAACCGTGGATGAGCCATCCCAATTCGTTCAACACCGCCGGTGCCTGCGCTTGGATCGCGTCCGGCGAAACGCTCGAGACGCGTTTGGAATTGTGGACTGAGGACCGCTAAATCCAAGCGCCCGAAGGGCGACAAATCCTAACTACTCGCGACCGGCTACCGACTACTCATTAACCAAAGCACGCTTGCCGATCGGATACACATTGAACCCGATCTCGGCCAAGGCGGCGTGATCGAGAATGTTGCGGCCGTCGTAAATGGACGCCGGCTTCATCATGCTGTCGAAGATCCGTTGGTAATCGAGATCCTTGTACAGGTCCCACTCGGTCATCACGCAAATTGCATGCGCGCCGTTCGCGGCCTCGTAGGGATCCTCGCAGAACTCCACCTGGTCGATCACGTCCGCGAGATCGTGCTTGGCCTCGGGAATCGCCTTCGGATCGGTAATCACCACGGACGCGCGTTCGTTGAGCAGACGGCGCGTGACGGTAATCGCCGGACTCTCGCGGGTGTCGCCGGTGTTCGCCTTGAACGCGAAGCCGAACAGGGCCAGGCGTTTGCCGACGATGGTGTTGAACGAACCGGTGACCACTTTTTCAACAAAGCGGCTCATCTGGTATTCGTTCATGTGCACCACTTGCTCCCAGTAGGCGGCGACCTCGTCGAGCCCGTAGTGTTCGCAGAGGTAGACGAGGTTTAAGATATCTTTTTTGAAGCAGCTGCCACCGAAGCCGACGCTTGAACGCAGAAACTTTGGGCCGATGCGCGAGTCCGAACCGATCGCCCGCGCCACCTCGTCGACATCCGCCTCGGTCGCTTCGCAGAGCGCAGAAATGGCGTTGATGCTGGAGATGCGCTGGGCGAGAAAGGCGTTGGCAGTGAGCTTGGATAGTTCGGCGGACCAGACGTTGGTGGTCAGGATCTGCTCGCGCGGAACCCAAGCGGCGTACACCTCGACCAGGGCTTGGATGGCGGCTTGACCGCGTTCGTCCTCGCCGCCACCAATCAGAACGCGGTCAGGGTTTTCCAGATCGTGAACGGCGGTGCCTTCGGCGAGAAATTCGGGATTGGACAGCACTTCAAAATGCACGTCACTAGGACCGGAATGCAAGATCCGGCTGATCGCCTCGGCGGTGCGAACCGGCAAGGTGCTCTTCTCGACCACGATGGTATCCTTCACCGCGTGGTCTTTGATGTTCCGAGCCACCTTTTCCCAAAACTGCAGGTCGGCCGCCTTGCCCGCGCCGCGTCCGAAGGTTTTGGTCGGGGTGTTGACGCTGACGAAAATGATGTCGGACTTCGGAATTTCGCCATCAATGTCGGTGGTGAAAAACAGGTTGCGTCCGCGCGCTTGACGCACCACCTCGTCGAGGCCGGGTTCGTAGATGGGCAGCTCGTCCGAGTTCCACGCGTCGATCCGCGTCTGGTTGATATCCGAAACGGTGACTTTGATGTCCGGGCAGTTCTTGGCGATCACCGCCATGGTGGGGCCGCCGACATAGCCGGCACCGATGCATAAAATGGACGTTTTAAATTCGCTCATCCGCAGGTGTTAGCGGAGCGGCGCGACGGTGCAAAGCGCTAATGCGCGAGCAGGCTGTTGAAAAATTGCTTCGCTTGAAAAACGGAGAGCATTTTGTTCCCAGCGCGGAGCCGATGAGTGAGAATATCGGTATATTTGAGCTCTTCGGCGACAATGCTGGGGGCGAAATGAATCCGTTTTTCTTCGATCCGAGTTTTTCAATAGCCTGCTAAGATCAGACATCAAAAATCGAACGCGATTCCAACAGACCGGCAATCTGCGTGACGGCTTCCGCGACCGAGGTCTGTTCGGTGTCGACGGCGATGTCCGGGTTGAGCGGCGCTTCGAACGGCGAACTAATCCCGGTGAAATTTTTCACCTCGCCGGCGCGCGCCTTCTTATACAGTCCTTTAGTGTCGCGTTGTTCACAGACAGCGAGGCTGGTGGAGACATAGATTTCCATGAACCGGTCTTCGCCAATGATCGAACGAGCGAGCTGGCGAGAGGCAATTAACGGGCTGATAAAAGCCGAGAGGCAAACGGTCCCGGCGTCGGCGAAGAGTTTTGCGACCTGCGCCACCCGGCGAAGATTCTCCACCCGGCCCTCTTGGGAAAAATCTAAATCCGCACAGAGACCGCGGCGGACATTATCGCCATCGAGCACAAAACTCAGGCGTTTCTGGGACAGCAAATAATTTTCCAAGGCGTTGGCCAAGGTGGATTTTCCCGCGCCGGACAATCCTGAGAACCAGACAACGCAACCGCGTTGGCCGAGCAAGGCGGAGCGGTCTTCCGTTTGAACATCGTAATGTTGCTCGAAGGTGTTTTCGTTCATCCGCACAGAGAAAGTACAGGATTGAAGGCGAATCAAGCCTGTTGATTCACCGATGTTGAGACATTGGAGGGATTGGAGGGATTAAGAGTACCGGAGGAACTGGAGAGCTGTTGCAGGCGATGTTCCTTGATTGACGCCATGGTCATCATCAGCAAACCGTCGCGGTTTTTCGAACGAACCAAACGCTCGACCTCCTCCACCTTAATCCGCGGCAGCGTTTCCGCGTCCTCGTCTTTGGCCAGCACCCAAATTTTGTCGTGCGCGGTTTTAACCACGTTCTCGTCCTCGGTCAGAAGCTCCTCATACTCTTTTTCGCCGGGGCGTAGACCGATAAAAGTAATCGGGATATCCTCTTCGGGAACGAAACCCGACAGGCGGATCAAGCGACGCGCCAAGTCGACAATCTTCACCGGGTCGCCCATTTCGAGCACCATGACATCGCGGTCACGACCCACCGCACTAGCCATGAGCACCAGTTCGACCGCCTCGGGAATGGTCATGAAATAGCGGCGCGTGTCGGCGGTCGTGACCGTCACCGGCCCCCCATTGCGAATCTGTTCTTTGAACAAGGGAACCACGCTGCCCGAACTCCCCAGAACATTACCAAAACGAACTGCCTTACGGGTCATCTTCGGCGTGGAAGCTTCCAACACACAGCGTTCGGCGATCCGCTTGCTGGCGCCCATGACGGAGGTTGGCCGAACCGCCTTGTCGCTGGAGATCATAATCAAATCCTGAACGCCCTCGGCTTCGGCAACCTCAGCCAATGTCACCGAACCCAGCACATTGTTGTCAAAGCAGGACGGCACGTTCTTTTCCATCAGATGCACATGTTTGTACGCCGCCGCATGGTAGATGATGCCGATCCCCCCTGCTTTCTGAATCGCATGCCGCACATCGCACTCGCGTCGAATATCCCCCGCGTAAGCGATGATCGGCAACTCCTTATGCTGTTTACGCAACTCGCGTTCGATCTCGAACAAGGCAAACTCGCTCTGTTCGAACAGGACCACGCAAGTCGGACCATGAGTACACACTTGCCGACAAATTTCCGAACCAATGCTGCCCCCTGCCCCCGTGATCAACACGGCCTTGTCCCGGATAAAGCTATCGAGAATCGTCCGGTCGAAGGCCGCCGGTTCGCGGTCGAGCAAGTCCTCGATTTCCACATCACGAATCGAAATGTTGACCCGACCACTGGCCAGATCCTGAAAGGACGGAATCACCTGCATCGCACAAGCCGCCCCGGACTCCGCCACCCGATCCACGATCTGACTCATCGCCCGAGGCGCGTTGTACGGCGGCAGAATCAGCATCTTGGTGACGTCCAGGCTTTTGGCCAACTTACCCGCCTCCTCCGGCGACCCGATAATATTGACGCCGTCGATCGACAGTCCGCGGCGTCCGAGATCGTCATTGAGAATACCGACGATTTTGCCGACCTCCTGCATCGAGGTCCGAGCGCCACGCAAGACTTGCGAAACATCCGACGTGTCGCCGACCAACAAACATCGGTGCTCTTGCTCTTCACGGTCCCGCTGGTCACTACTTTGGCGCAACCAGCGGATCAGAAAGCGTCCGCCAAACTCCCACGAGAGCAACAGCAAAAGCGTCAACGCATACACCGAACGCGGGAAACTCGTTCCCGAAAACATCCGTAGAACGGACGAGACCGCGATGAACAAACCGGTACCGATGAATAACGCCGGGAACACCTTCAAGCTCTCGTGAAAGGAGAAATAGGTCCACACCCCGGAGTACAGCCGGAAGGCGACGAACACGCCAAAGTAGATCATCACCGCCACCGGTAGATACTCCCTGAACGACTGCCAGTTGGCCGGTTCGAGTACGAATTCGAAGCGCAGCAAAAACGCGAACAGATAACTCAGCACCACCCCGAGGATGTGCCACGAGAACACAACGGCTCTGCGAACCTCTAAGCGGTTCAACCACGGTGGTAAGGTCTCAAACATAAGATACTAGGCAGATGGTCGCGAAAGCCGGAGGCTATCGAATCGTCGCGCGCACGCAACCAATAATGCGCTGCAGATCCGCCTCAGTTAAAGCGGTTCCGGAGGGCAGGCACAAGCCTTGATCAAACAAGGATTCGGACCGTTCGCCGCCCAATACCGCACAGCCTTCGAACACCGGTTGCAGGTGCATCGGCTTCCAGACCGGCCGGGATTCGATGTTCTCAGACTCCAGTGCGAGCCGTACAGTTTCCCGGTCCGTGCCCGCCACCGCAGGATCGATCGTCAAGGTGGTCAACCAGCGGTTGCAACGACCGTACTCGGCCTCCGGCATGAACGCGAACCCGGGAAGGTCCCCCAAGTGCTCGACATAGGTGTCGAAAATCTCACGCCGGCGGTTTACTCGGTCGTCAAGCACATGAAGTTGTCCGAGCCCGATGGCGGCAATGACATTGCTCATCCGGTAGTTGTAGCCGATGGTGCTGTGTTCGTAGTGGGGCGCCGGATCGCGGGCTTGAGTGGCCAGAAAGCGCGCGTGGTCGATCAAGTCCTTGTCGTCCGAGGCGAGCAAGCCGCCTCCGGACGAGGTAATGATCTTGTTTCCGTTAAAGGAATAGATGGACGCACGCCCCCCTCGGCCCGCCGCCAAACCGTTGCAGGTGGCGCCCATCGCTTCCGCCGAGTCGACGACCACCGGAATACCATAAGGATCACAAATCTCGACCAAGCGTGGCAGGTTTGCACATTGCCCGTAGAGGTCGGTCGGCACCACCGCTTTCGGCAGGGGCTCGCCGGCAGCGCTGCGCCGCGCGAGTTCGGCCGCGACCAGTTCGGGGTCGATGTTCCAGGTTTCGTCGCAGTCCACAAACACGAGTCCGGCGCCGAGAAAGGTCACCGGGCTGACGCTGCCGATGAAGGTGAGGGTCGAGGCGAACACCAAGTCCCCGGCTCCCACACCGAGTTCGCGCAACGCCAGATGCATTGCGGCCGTGCCGCTGGCCAGCGCGAGACAATGCGGGATCCCAAGGTACTCAGCCATCTCCGCTTCAAACCGATTGATCATCGGACCGATCGGCGCGATGTAGTTCGAGGCGAAGGCTTCCTTTACCAGTTCGAGTTCTTCGCCGCCCATGTGGGGAGGGGATAAAAATATGCGGTCAGACATCGCTGGGTCTCTTGATAATTCGTGCGGGCACTCCAACGGCAACGCAGCCGGCGGGAACATCTTTTGTGACAAAGCTATGAGCTCCGACAATCGCGCCCTCCCCTATCGTGACCCCCGGCATGACGGTGCTGTGGCTTCCAACACAGGCCCCCTTCTCAAGCACAACTCGCCCCTGTCGGTCATCAATAGTGGAGACCGAATAGAGTGAACAATGCGATCCGATTTGCGCCTCTTCACCAATGACGACGCCGTACCGGGCGTTGATGTACGTGAACGCGCCGATATCCGAACCGGCACCGAGTTCGAGGCCATCGGGATATTGCACAACCCAATTATAGATCGTCGGCTTGCCGTGTTCGATCTCAGGCGCGGTCCAGTTCTCGAATCGTTTACTCATCTGTCGTTTCCGGTGTACCGGTAAATACCGGCATCGTCACATGCCCTGCCGATGCGATGCCGCGCGACATTAAAATCGCTGGAAGGGTCATAAAAAGGATCTTCAAATCCAAAAGAAAGCTTTGGTTGTCGACATACCAGACATCCAGTTCAAACTTTTCCTCCCATGAAATCGAGTTGCGTCCGTGAATCTGAGCCCAGCCTGTGACGCCGGGTTTCACCTCGTGTCTTCGTGCCTGGCGATCATTGTACAGGGGAAGATACCGAACCAACAATGGACGGGGCCCGACCAAACTCATCTCGCCCTTCAACACGTTCCACAGCGCAGGAAGCTCATCGAGGCTGGAAGTTCTCAGCCGTTTTCCGAAGACGGTCAGACGCTGGGCATCCGGCAACAAATCTCCCTTCGCATCTCTGGCGTTGGTCATGGATCGGAATTTCAAAAACTGAAACGGCTCGCCGCGACACCCCGGTCGAGCCTGCCGGAAGATCACCGGCGAACCAAGTTTGAAGCGAACCAGGAGCCCCACGATCACCAATAGGGGCGCTAGGAACATCAATCCAAAGAAGGCACCCATAACGTCAAAGCAGCGTTTCATCCTTACTCTCCAAAGGCTTCAAGAAAATCGACAAACTGATCAGCCAAGGCCGTCCGGTCAAATTTCTCCTCCGCCAGAATCCGCGAACGATTGCCCATCTGAACGCGGCCTTCGGGATCGTCCGCGAGCCGTTCCATCGCATCGGCAAAGGCTGCCGGATCATCTGGAGGCACAGCATACCCACACTCGTTCTCCTCAACCATTTCCGCAAGCCAACCCGGATAGTTGTTCAGGACAGGCATGCCTGCGGAGATGTAATCAAAAAATTTGTTCGGCGACGTTCCATAGTAAAAAGCAGGGATATTCGCGAGAATCATCAGTCCCAGATCATATTCGCCGAGGCGCGCCTGCAATTGGGTTTTGGGGATGGCGTCATGAAACTGGCATTGGCTCAGCCCCTGCGATTGCGCACGTTGCACCAGACCCGGCTTCAGCTTGCCGTCGCCAATAAAATGAAACTCGATGTCCATGCGATCACGCGCCTTCAACTCCAATGCGGCATCCAGAACAGCATCCAAGCCATTGGCCATGCCATGGGCGCCGGTGAACACTGCCCGCAAACAAGTCCGTCTCGAATCCCCCCTCTCTCCAGGTTGAAAGCGCGCCAGATCACAGCCGTTCGGAATTAACGCGACGCGCTTTCCTTTTTGTGACCGACGCAGAATCCCCTTTCGAATGCCAGGCGACAGCCCGATACAGCCACGCGCTGTCCGGTAACTCAGCCACTCCAAGACACCCATCGCCCACAAGATTACAGGGTTGGTAATCACCCCCATCTCCTTTGGCAACTCAGGCCAGAGGTCGCGCACCTCAAAAACAAATGGTTTCCAAGGCTTCAACAGCCGCATAGCAATCCCGGGAATCGAGGCCGTCAGAGGGGTCGAGGTCGCAAACAGCAAATCATATTTCTCGAAGAAGGCGATTCGAACACTACGAAACGCGAACCTCAAGAAGATGAGTGCGCGTTTAAAGAGACCGTCGTGGTTGGAATAAGGCAGAACGATCTCAATCACATCAATGCCATCCACAAGGCCGCGGCGCAAACCACGCCGAACCTCCCCCGTCAGCCCGGTCTTGCCCATTTGCGCCGAACCGCACACCATCGTTACCGAGTGCCCCCGGGCGAGCAAGCGCTTCGCCATCTCATAGGACCGCGTTCCAGTCGCTCCTGAGGGCGTTGAAAAGTGCTGATGGAAATATAGGATGTGCATGGAAGGTTGTTGAAATCTAGGGTTGTACTCTACGATTGTGCAGGAGCAATCCGAATTCTGGTGCGAACACTTGTGAGGCGCGTCAAGTCGACCACGACCACCCGCAGCTCTTCCCGTCGGCCATAGTGGGTGGAAATCCAGCCGGTCTCCTCCCGGAGGGTCCCACACGGCGTGTCGATTTCCATGACAAAGCCAGCGGTGGAAACCACCGTCCCCTCAATACGCCAGTCCACCTTCGGCGAAAGGCGCCAACGCAGAACCGCCCGCTCGAACGTTCCCATAACCGAATCCTCCACTTCGAAGCCATCCGGCAGTTTCCGCACCTTGCGTGTATGAACCGAACCCATGGCATCCCGAAAGGTCATACCATTCCCCACCGGTCCGACGCCCCGCCACTCCCCGAACAAGAAACGGGAGATCCGCGGCATCTGATCCCGCCCGTCGAAACAAACCGTGTTGTGAAACGCTGTTCCCGGGAACTGAAACTGCCAATCAGGATCGTTGTAGGAATAGCTTCCCGCGTCGACCAACAGCGGTCGGCCATCGAGAAAAAGGTCCACGTGCAATTGATCCGCGTGGGAGGGGCGAAACGCCCAATGCGCACGTGCACGCATGAACAGCCTCAAACCGGCTAGCTGACAACAGACGTGGTCCGAGGTGGATTCCGGTTCGGGCCGAACATCGTCCTCGGCCCTCAGGTCCGGTTCGAGACCGAGCCACGTACAGACCTCGTGTAATGGCTCAAACTCAAGCGAACGAACAGGCCGGCCAAAAGCCGCGCAGGCCGCCACGAAGCTTGGACGGAAATCCTCATAGCCCATCCCATGTAGCGGCAGGATACTGGCCCCGTCGTTGGCGCCAAACACTGGAACAGCCCCCGTCTCTGGCTGGAGCACTTGTTCAAGATAGTTCAAAGCCAGATTGAGTTTCGCCCCGACCGGAGACGGCAGCTCGTGTCCATTGGCACGCGCAACAGCCGCCGCCCACGTAAACGCATCCAGCATCACCCGGTGATAGTTGAACGAATGCTGGGAAAACGCGCCATCCTCCGCAATGAGCTGTGCCGCCAGATTCGCCATGGTCTTTCGCCCAAGACGTTCCCAACGTGCGGCGTCGGTATGGTCCGGATACAACACAGCCACACTCCAAAGAACCGTGGATTCGGTAGTCCCATGGTTATTTTTCTGGCTCACAGCATAGTCCAAATTTGCCACAATGCGCGCCGCGCTGACGACGACGAGTTCGTCCAGGGCCGCCTGGCGTTGCGGCGTCGATTCCGAGCTGGCGGCAAACGCCCAGCGCGCAACACAACAGGCCATCACACGAATCGCCGTCTCCTGCCCGCACTTCCAGTTCGGTCCGTGATTGGGCGGATTGTGAACCATCCAATCCTCGAACAGGTTCCAAAACGTCGCGGCATAACGCTCCTCCCCGGACAAGGCGTAGGCCCGAACCAAAGGATACACCCAAGGGAAGCGACTGAGTTCCCAGACCTGCTTGATGTCGCCAAAGTCGAAGTCGCCAAGCCGGGTCCAGTGAACATCACCTGGAACCCGCTCTCCCGAAACCGGGTTGCGATGCCAGTCGGGCGGGATGCCGAGATCACGATCGAGCGCTTGGAAAAATCGGAAGCGTCCCTCACAGATCGCATCCGCCTGCTTTATAGCTTCGGATCGTAAGGGGCCGTCGGCACCCAACAAGGCCCCCACCCGCCCGAGACTCCGCTCATCGATAACGAAGTGACCGCTGGGTGGAAGCGCCTTCCCCGACCACGTTCCGAGCGGGCAGCGTCGTTCGAGCACACCGAACTTGAGCCGCAGCGCGTAGCGAAGCCGAAATAGCACCCACGGTAATCCGAGTAATCGCGTTACCTGAATGAGAAGACGAAGTTTCTCCATTGTCCGTCAGAGCGAGAAATTAGAGAGAGAAACATCTCTCGGTGACTTCAAACAATTCACCACGTGGAATCGGCGGCTCCCCTCCATCACGAACCGCCTGAATAAACGCCAGGATCTCCGCTTGATGTCCCTTGTCCTGCTTCGACAATTTCCGGCTCTTCACATGGTCGAAGCCAAAACTTTTTAGTCGCCGGAAGTTGTCCAACTGCAACACCTTTCCGTCACCGAACAACTCTAGTCGCTCTTTCGGCAAAGATTTGTGCCCATTGGCAAAATATTGAACCGCGCCGACGGAGCCGTCTTCGAATGAGATGGAGATCGAGGCGGTATCACCACCGGCAGCCTGCATCCGGTCACTCTGGATCGATGCGATCGGACTGCCAGCCAGAAAGCGCAGCAGGTCAACAAAATGACAAGCCTCCCCCACGAGGCGCCCCCCACCCTGGTCCGGATCGTGGACCCAGGACGACAGCGGGATCTCCCCAGCATTCACCAACATGGTCATAGCGACCGGGCCCGACAGGCTCGAACGCCCCCGATGCATGTCTTGGACCAACGGGGCAAATCGGCGGTTGAACCCAACCATCAACATGCCTGGCGCATCCTCGCCTGCCTGGCGGACATCCTCCAACTGTTCCGGAGAAAGGGCCAAAGGCTTTTCGACGAAGACATGTTTCCCCGCCCGCAAGCCCTGCGCCACCAGCCTCGCGTGGCTACCATGCCGCGTCGTGATGAACAGCGTGTTGATCTCGGGGTTGGCCAGCATCGCCTCCGTGTCGGTGGTCGAGTGTTCGAACCGAAACTTTTTGCCATGATGCGTCCCGGTCACACCGCTGTTGGAGGCGATGGTGTGCAGTCGGGCACCGGTTGCCGCCAAAGCCGGCAGGAGTACCTGCCCCGTAAAGTTGCCCGCGCCGACCACACCGACGACGGGATCGGCGGCGGTGTGATTCCGCGTCGAAGGGAGACTCACGGTTCGCGTAGCGAGGCTTTCCGTGGTTTCTGGATAGTCGAGCACGATGCCCAACACCCCCGGTTCGGAGATCTTCTCGTATGCCGACAGGGCCTCGTCAAAAGAGAACTCGTGGCTGATGAGCGGGCTCGGATCCAACTGGCCCGAGGCCATCAGTTGGAGGATCGCTTCAAAGTTGCGCTGTTGCGTCCAGCGGACAAAACCGAACGGGTAGTCTTGCCCATGTCGTTCGTACAGGTCGTCGTACCTGCCCGGGCCATAGGAGCAGGAGACCTGGAAGGAAATTTCCTTCTCATAGAAATCGGACCGGTTGAATTCATTGCCCACCACACCGACCAAAACAACCCGCCCGCGCTTGCGGCACATTTGTGCGGCCTGAGATAAAGGTGCGTTGCTTTTGGTTGATGCGGTGATCAATACGGCATCGACCCCCTGTCCCTTCGAGAACGATTCCGCGACCCTGACCGGATCGGCGCCAGCAGCCACGTTCACCGCCTCCGCCCCGAACGAACGGGCGAGCTCACATTTGGCCTCGTCGAAATCAAGTCCGAGAACCTCGCATCCGTTGGCCCGCAATAGCTGAACGGCAAGCAATCCGATCAATCCCAATCCCGTGACCACAACGCGCTCGCCGAGGCGGGGTTCGATCAGCCGGATGCCCTGCAAGCCGATGGCGCCGAGAACGGTGAAACAGGCATGTTTGTCTGACACATTCTCTGGGATTCGCGCGCACAGATTGACTGGGGCCGACACGATTTCGGCATGACCGCCGTTGGAAACAACACGGTCTCCTGCGGCGAACTCCCCCTTCAACTGAGCCCCGACGCCCAAAACACGTCCGGCGTTGCAGTACCCAAGGGGAATGGGCTGATCCAATTTGGAGCGGACCGCCTTGACCGTGGTTGAGAACCCGTCCGTCTTCACCTTCTGGATGACCTGCTTCACCTTCTCCGGCTGGGCGCGTGCCTTGGCGAGGTAGCCGGCTTTGCCGAAATCAATGAGCATGCGTTCCGTCCCCAAGGAGACCAAGGAACTGGAGGATCGAATGAGAAGGCCGCGAGACGGGATACCCGGTGATGGCACATCAACCAGCATGGTTTCGCCCGAGCCGAGATTTTGAAGAATTTGGCGCATGAGGCTAGCCTTGAACAGACAACACCTCACCGATTCAAGTACGAATGTCGCCCAAGGGGAGAACGGGTCGGAACCGGGCACCGTAGGCGACGGGCGCGCGGAACCGCAGCACGGCGCTATCAGGTTCGGCTTGCAGAATGGTTCGATTGATTGCAGGTAGCCTTTGGTGAACTCCTTGAGAGCCACCAAGCTTCTGGTCCAGCAATGGAACCATCGCAATTTCAACAAAGAGACTTACACTTCCCAGAAGTCACGAACGAGAAAAACATGTCCAACAGAATTTCGATTAACGATTTGATTTCCGAAGAAAGGCTCTTGGAAATGCTATTTGATGGCGTCAAGGATTCTGCCTTTTTCGACCAAGACCTGTACGAAAAAATCGTGTCATACACAGAGAGTTATCTGTCCAAAAACGCATCTGAAACGACAGCGCCAACGAAAATTTACCAGGATTTCATCCAACGCTACAGCAAGGACATGAAAGCGTTTCTGAAGACCGGAAAGTATCCGATGGAATTATCGGAAGACGTCGCTCAACCGAGCCGAGATGAGTATGATGTTATACTGCTCTTCAGCTGCCTCTTCACGGAGCATCGATTCCGGATCATGCAACTCATCCGGGAAAAAACGGTGGCGGCCAAGACCGGGCTGGTCATCGGTTGTGGCCCCGGCCTAGAAATCGAACTGATCAAGGGAAAGATAGAAGCGTTGCATGCCTATGATCTATCCATCGACGCCAGACTGCCCAAAGTGCATCCTCAAGTGCAGTTTTTCGAGGAGCTGTATCACGGCGGGAAAGATCAAATCCAACCAGACACAATTTATCTGATAGAACTACTCGAACACCTTGCTGCCCCCATGGATCTTTTGCAGGTCTGCCATCAAGCGCTCAGTGCCGAGGGACTTGTGTACCTCACCACAGCGACGAACATCCCCCAATTCGACCACCTCTACAATTTTGAGGTCTCGCACCAGAAGTTCGAATCGCAGGTACAGGAGATGGGGTTTTCGATAGAATTCTCTGAGGCAATCGGGCACAGATCGGTCACGCTTGATATCAATGCAAGCAACCGGTTTTATGTTCTACGTAAATAACAGACCCCAGCTAGTTTCCCTTCTCTTGAATGGAAACCATCATCTCCCCTACATTCGACCACGATTGGATCTCCTTCGAGGTGAACCGAATTCCAAACTTCTTCTCAATGGCGACGACCAAGTTGATGTGAGTAAGCGAATCCCACCCTTCGACATCATCAGCCTTGGATTCGGAGGTGATCACGAGGTCCGGATCGTCTAACACTTGGCTGAAGATTGCGTTAACGTCTTGTAGAATGGGGTCCATATTTCTTACTTTTTGTTGATTTGCGTAGACCTAGGCTGAAAAGTTTCCAAACTCAAGGTCCATTTTTCACCCGTGGATTCGAAATCCAAATCCTCGTAGTGGTCGGCAACGATCGCGTTTTTGGGCGTGGGCAAATATTCGCCATGAAGCCACTTGGCTCCCTGAAGAGAAGCGGCTTCAGCCAGGCAATTTAAAGTAAAGTTTTCCATGCCTCTCTTCAGAACGCGGCAACTCATTAACCAGGTATCGATGAAGAGGGAATCGCCATCTTTCTCCCCGATAACCACCGCCACAAGGCCATGGTCGCCAAGTCGATCCTTCAATGAAAGCTGCAGCGTCAAGAACGAGTCAGAGGTGGCTATCGTTTCAACTTCAGGCTGGGTATAGCGGACCGTCCGCAGGTTAAACTGATTGGAACGTTGAGATAGTTGTGCGATCCTAGCAAAGCTGAATTTATCAAAGGGCTTCACCTCTGCAACCATTTCAAGATTTGCGAGGAATTCCTCTTCGTTTGCAAAGTCTTTTTTGAGCTCTACACGTTTGGACTCAAGTTGATAGAGCTTTGTCCGCCCCCGGTCCTCCTGCGAGGAGGACACGGTTTCAAATAGGTTAAGTGCGTAAAGGGCATTCAAGTATTCGGCGGGATCCTCCGGCAGGTCCGGCACACAAACGGCAGGCAAACTCTCCCTCACCACCTCGCGTTCATATGGATTGTCATCCAAGAAGACCATCGAGTCGAAGCCAATGTTGAGCACCTTTTGGATCATCCTGATATTATCTGCCTTATTCTCCCAATTGGCCACGAAAACGGAGATGTCCTCGAGCGAGAGTACCATATCCGGATGGTCTTCGAATGGCTCCTTCGCAATGGCGTCGGTATTTTTACTGCAGACCGCAACAATGATCCCACGCTGCTTTAGCTTTTTAATCCAATACTGAAATTCAGTAAAAGCTTTCCCGATCCCAAGGGAGCCAATCTGAATTTGCTCAATGCCATCGTCGCCGATAATCCCTCCCCAGGTTGTGTTATCAAGATCAATAATGACACACTTCTTAAAGAAGCCCTTGAACGCGGCCAGAACACCGGCGACGCGCATGGCAACTCTCGGAATCGCGTCGAGACTCAGTACCATGTCCGCGTTGATATAGATTGAAGAATGGAAGAACGCATCGCGGCCCATCTGGTTTTGGATCGTCGACAAATCAATGATGTGAAGTTCTGGACATTCCTGCGCGTACTCCATGAGCGCGAGGTTCAACCGTCGCAGTTGGAAAATAAACGAATCAGGGACCTTATTGGAGTAATTCCCGAAAACCTCGTCGTTGATTTCAACGAAGTTGCAGAATAAAATATTGGACGACATTCGCGACCGTATGGAACGAACCAAATCTTTCGCGCGGCCGAGAACAAGCTCAGCGAAGGATGACCGCTCTTCGAATTTTGCCTTGTTGAACTCTTTCAGCAACTTCTCTGACGATTGAAATATCATCACCGCATCTCGGTCAGACTGATAGAGATCGGAGTTGGCACTGAAGACCTGGAGATCTATTTGATCATAGTCACTTTCCCAAAGGTTGATATTCAACCCAAACTCATGGCCGGCCCCTCGAATGGCTTGCCCCAGATGCTGCGTGGCCGAATCACCAAGCAGTGCCAAGTCCAATGACACGTGATCATCGGGGGCTGATTTCAGATTTTTTCGAAGTTCTAGTAACGTTTTCATGTTCCGGGATTTTGACGGTTCATCAGGGGGATGGGGGTGGAAGCTCTAGCGGTACAAACCCGGCTTGAGGCTCAGAACCACCAAAAAGACTGTTGATAAGCTGCTTCGCAAACTTTGGTTTATAATGAAATGGATCGTGGAAGTTTTCGGCATTCTCCGTGAAGGAGTTCAGGTAATTAAATTCGAAAAAGATCCCCAGAGAATTCATCTCCTTCCTGAACTGCTCTCGTTGAGCCTCTAAATTGTGTTGCTTGACTTTAGTAATAAGATCGTGGTGACAGGGAGACGAAAAGAAGACCAGCTTGATGCCATGTGTATTACAATATTCTGAGATTTCACGCAGTTCGCGAAGGCGTTCTCCGGGATGGCTATAACCCGCGAGGGCGGTGTCGGCATATTTAAGCTGGGACGTCCAAAAAGCGTCTCGATCCACGTCCGGTTTTCCCACCGACACCTGCTGATTCAGGTATCGTTGCCTCAAGATTAACACAACGGATTTTGTCACATGGCGGGAGGAAAGGTAGCTGGGCACACTGTCCATGATCCCCATGGCTTCACTAACCCTGTCACGTTGCAGCATTTCGCTATAGTTGAAAAAGTTGATTCCAATATAGACTTCTTTGAGATCCGTCATTTCAGCGGCATACCAAAAAGAGAGCACGACTTCCTTAACGGAGCCTCCGCCATAGGAAAGATTTGAAAACTTCGTTCTGTCAGAAGCAGCTTCGACATCAGAGACTTGAAGGTCATACACCCTCGAATCTCCAAGCAGGATGCCACTGGTGGGAGAGGCTTTGAATTGATTCAACTTCAGCAGGGGGTCATTCAGCTTTCCAGCGACTTTTTCCTCCCATTGATCGGCGGCCGTACGCTCTTTTCCCCAAAATCCGTAAGGGTCTATCACAGTCAGCACGACAGCCCAAACCAGGAACGGTAACGAAAACAGGAGTATTCTGATCAAAAATTTCTTCATGATAGCCCGTTAAAACTGGATGTAAATGAAGTCTTCACCCTTGCTCTTGAAGTAGAATATACAAATGACCAACACATAATAGAGTCCCCAGCGGAAAGGCGCCTTCCATTGCAGGCCAAATTTCGAGAGTGCGAATTCCTCCTGCCTCGTCAACCATTCCAAGGTCATCATAAACACAATCGCAATGATGCAAACCAATCCGATCGATTTACTATAGGGGATGTAAGGAACGGACAAGATCGATGTGGAAATCATCCCTTGAAAGTATCCCAGCGCATGCCCAATGGATGGCGACCTGAATAAAACCAGGGACAAGGCCACCAGGAAAAACGTCGCGCCCACCTGGAACAGTTCCTTGAAGGAGGGGATCAGCCCGCCTCCTGCGATCTCCTTTTTCTTTCCGGCCTTTCCCCTTAGAATCAGCGGCACAAACAAGCAGCCATGAAAGAGGCCAAATAACACAAAGGTCCAGTTTGCCCCGTGCCACAAGCCGCAAATCGTGAGGTTGACCACAATGGCGATGATCTGCCCCTGCCTCCCCCAGTCTCGCAAGAACAATGCCAAAGGGGTGTAAAGGTACTCCGTCAGCCAACTCGTAAGGGAGATGTGCCACCGCCGCCAAAATTCAGCAATATCGCGGGCGAAAAATGGATATTGGAAGTTTTTAGCGATACGAAATCCTAGAATTTTTCCGACACCAATTGCCATATCGGAATACCCGGAAAAATCTGCGTAAAGCTGGAAGGCGTAAAGCACCATGACGACAACGAGCGCGCTCCCCGAAAACGCGGAAGGTTCAGCGAAAACAGGGCCTGTGATCGTGGAAAGGTTGTCCGCAATGACGATCTTTTTAAACACCCCCCACAAAATCTGCCGGCACCCTTCAGAGGCAACTGGATAGGAAAAGGCCCTGGCAGCCGAAAGTTGCGGAAAGAAGTCACGGGCACGGTCGATCGGGCCCGCCATGATTGTCGGGAAAAAGGCGACGTAGTTAAAAAAAACCAGCCAGTCCCTCTCCGGTTCAATTTTCCCCTTATTTACATCAAACAAATAGGATAAAATGCGAAACGTGAAAAAGCTAATGCCGATGGGGGCGACAATCCGTGCGGTTGCATCCGTCATCTGCAAGCCCATCATTGCAAGCAATGAAACGAGCGAATCGGTGAAAAAGTTGAAGTACTTGAAGAACATAAGCCCTCCAAGACTAAGAAATATGCTCAACAAAAAGTACACCCTTTGCCGCCTCCCCACTTTTCCGATTTGAAGACCTAGAAGAAAGTTTATTGCAGAAACGGCAACGAGAAACGCCAGAAAGCGCCAATCGGCAATAAAGTAGAACACATAACTGGCTGACAATAATGCCAAATTCTGGAGTTTGACGTTTTTCTTAAAAAGAAACCAGTAGATGAAAAAGAAGGGGACGAAAAAGCAGAGAAAACTAAAAGATTGAAATGGCATCGTACGTGGAGGGGGCAGATCGAAGGGGTGCGGAACGGCGGGTGCCTCGGGAGTGAAAGAGATCTATCTGTAAAAGCGCTTACCGCAATTTCACCACATAGTTCCCCTCAGCAATCTTCTCTTCACCATGCGTAATGTGCACATCCACGTGGATCACAGAAAATCGATTGTCGATCTCCGAGATGGTGGCAACAAGCGTCAGGTCGTCTCCCGGGTAAGCGGGAGACAAGAACTTGAACTGTTGCGACATGACAATCGCCCTCCTCCCCGGCAAGCGCATGCCAACAAGGGCCGAAGACAGGGAAGATAGCAACATTCCGTGGGCGAGTATGCCCTTGAATCCACTGTTCTCTGCATACGCTGCATCGGTGTGCAAAGGATGCCGATCCCGGGTCAGTTCCGAAAAGGCTTCAATGTCAGCCAGACTTATCGTCCGATGGATGCGTTCAGACATCCCTACCGACAAGTCTTCAAGTTTGTGGGAAAGGAGTTTCATTGGATCGGAAACATGTGCTCTTGGTAGTTGAATTTTCTCAGCGGTCTAACGGCACCTGACTCATATTCAGAAATTAGATCAGGATGAGTGATAAGGGGTCGACCGAAGGCGATCAAGTCGGCAATTCCGCGTTGTAATAAGTGTTCACCTGCGTCGAGGCCAGAGATGCTACCGCAAACAATCACGGGTTTGGATGTATGCCGCTTGATAAGCTCACAAAGTGGCATCTCTTCCCCAAACATAGGATGGCCCCCTTTGAGTTCAGAACTGTGAAAAACATCAATCCCCGCGTCATCAAGCATTTTAATTAGTGGTCCAAAATCCAAGTCAACTTCATCATACCTAACAAAGCTGTTGTCCACCATGTGCAGCGAGAGTCGATAACTCAGCGTAAATGCCGCCGAGACCTTTTTCCGACAGGCGGAGACTAACTCACGCGCGAACAGGAAGGTGCTTGCCTGATATTCGTCATCCCGTGTGTTCGTTTGGGCATGTGCAAATTGGTGCAGGAGATACCCATGCGCTCCATGCAGTTCGACACCATTGAATCCCGCATTCTCAGCCAATGCACAGGATGCTGCGAACTGATCAATAATGTTGCCTATTTTCTGTTTTGCCAGTGCTTTGGGACGCGGGTACGAGGTATTCGTTTGAAAGTTGATAATCGTTCCATCGGGCGATCGAGGCCGCCAATAGGACTCGCCATCAAAGGGCTCGATGGCGGACGGGGCGACTGGATGCACGCCCGAAATCTCGGGCACAGTAAGACGACCGGCATGAAAAAGCTGGATCCATATTTTGCCCCCTAAGTCGTGTACATCTCGAATGACACCCTTCCAGGCATTCTGGTGGGTCTCTGAATGAAATTGCAAACCATCCCGATATGCCATCGCGTCGGAATCATTTATTGCCGCACCCTCGAGGATGATGAGCCCTACTCCTCCTTTGGCTCTGCGCGTATAATAGTTCGCTAGGTCTTCGGTGGGGGACCCTTCTCGGGTGGCGCCACATCGCGTCATTGGAGCCATAACTGTTTTATTTTTAATCTCGAGCTCGGGACTAGGCTTAAGAATTAAAGGTGTTTTCATCATGGTGGTGTTATCGGCCCAGCGAGTATGTTTGAAAATGTAAGGTTCTAACTTGGTGGCGGTTATCAAAATTCCACCACCATGACCCTGCCAGCAATCGACGGGCATTTTCAAGCCGAACCTGAAGGCATCGTCCCATTATTGGGATCGTTGGATATACGAAGACCTGCGGGAGGATGGTTCCGCTGGAGGGGAGAGAACAAGTGGCTTCGTTAACGCGTGAGCGCTTGGCGCTGGAAGGCGAGAATGCCGTAAAACACCGCAATGCTGTTCCCGGTTATGGCAAATGTAAAATTGGGCTGGGTAAAATTCCCCACGAGGATTCCAACGAATCCGGCTAAGAAGGCAAGACAGGCAAGCCGAAGTTCTGGCGAGTAGCCTCGCATTCTCCCCAGAAGTTGTCGGACCAAACTCAAGTACACAATCGAGAATAAAATAAATCCTGCCGACCCGCACTTGAATAGAATTTCTAAATATTGTTGGTGGGGCGTATCGTGGGAATCGTTAAAGTTGGAGAAGGGTTCAAACATATATCCAAAGAAAGGACGTTCCAGAATCAAGTCCCAACAATGGAGCCATAGATATTTTCGGCCGGAAAACGGGTCGACATCCCGAGTGGTTTTTGAAATTCGCCGTTGCAGGACCTCGAAAACACCTTCATAGTCAATACCAAGCAGTAGCTCGGGATAAAGCAATATGACTGCAACGGGAATTGATAAAAAGCTGCCCAGCAATGAGATCGCACGAAAATTTGTCGAGACCTCGGAATAACGAACGGCAAACAGAATGCAGACGGATACCGAAACCGCCAACACAATGATCGAAGACCGGCTCAAGGACATGGCCACCATCGAAATCAGGATCAACCCCGTCAGCATTATAAAATAGCGTGAGAGATTGCTCTGCTTCATGACCAACGCTACAAGTAAAAAGGGGGAGTGCATTGCGAGAAACGTCATATATGAGTTTGGAAAACCGTAGACTTCCAGTCCAAAGAAACTACCACCCCAGCGGCAGATCGGAAAATTGGGCAAAAAGCAGGTGGAAATCATGAGGATCCAAATGAGCGCTATAAGTACTTTAAAATAGCTGCGGACAAAGTATTCTGGCCACCCACCTCTGGGCTGGAGAATGGTGAGGAGCGTAAGGAGGACGATTCCCTTAGAAAACTTCATCGAGGAGATAACCTGAGTCAGTCCCCCCGAGGTGACAGCACCGATGATGGAGATGGTGGTAACAAAAACGAAAAGCAAGATACTCGAGCGCCACACCGGAAACGAATCTCGACTGATCGACAATCGCCATGTATGAGGGCTCAGCAGATACAATAGCGGAAGCAGTACGAGAAGGAAATCAGATCCCACAAAATCAACCGGTTTCCCTTCCACCGCGGCCAAGCGGATGGACACTGGAAACAGTGTCAACACGGAAATGATATAGGACAGAAATTTCATGAAAAAAAACGGATTGCGTACAGAGGTAAGGCGCGTTGGATAGGAAACGAAAAGAAGATTGCAACAAGATATTCCTCCACGGGGCCACTCCGCCCCCCATTGGTGGCGTCACCATCCATGTCCGCCTTCTCGCCGAACGATTAGCCGCCTGCGATGGGTTGCAGGTCACCGTGGCGGATCGCAACCCCAGTGGGGCGGGAGCGGGAGCAACGGTCGGGCACCTAAGAGGGCTCCGAGGGCTCCTCGCCGTCATCCGACAACGGGGCATCCACCATTTCCATGTGAGTGACATCAGTCCTCTGAAAAAGCTCGCCATCCTGTCATTCCTCGCCATGGCGGCACCGGGCCCCAAAGTCCTGACCATCCATAGTGGTGAGTTCCCCCACGCGATTCGTCGGCGACGATTCTCACTCCCGTTGTTTAAGTTTTTCCTGCGCAGCATCGATCGCGGTGTCCCATTGAACCAATACCAACAGGATCTATTTGAATCATGTGGCATGGATGCAGCGCAAATGATCCATGCGAAATCCTATATCGCCCCACCCCGCCAAGCAGGCACCACCGACAAACCACCACGGTCGACTACGCCGATCCGAATCCTGCTCCCCGGATACCTCACGAAAAATTACGGCATTCTCGACTCCATGAAAATCCTCAATGAGTTGCGCAAAACACTTCCCGCCTGCCAGATTGTTGTGATCGCCTATGGCCCGACAGAACCCGACTATGCGCAGCGTGTCCGCGACACACTCGCACCGGGAGATCAATTGCTGAGCAACCTGTCCCATAAACAGTTTCTACAGGAAATACAGGGATCCTCCTTGTTGGTTCGGAATACACGCGAAGACGCGTACGGGGTGGTCCTGTCCGAAGCGATCGAGCGGGGCGTTCCATGCATCGCCACCTCCGTATGCGAACGCGCCCCAGGAACCTTGCTGGTCGGACTCGATGATCTGGAAGCCTTGCACCGCACCATTCACGATGTGATCTCGCGCCCTGACTTTCACCAAGAACGAATTGCCCGCTTTAAAGACTGCCAAGATCAATTTCCAACCTACTTGAAGGCCTATCAGGAGCTATTTGCGGACCAAGCCAAACAGCGCGTTTGAAAGCCTCAAGCGAATCTTTTGCAGATCCGGTGGAATCCACCAGGGGCCAAGGACCCCACCAAGATAACGCTTGGTGCTGTTGAGTTTCACCAGCGAAAGAACAAGGTAGGCAACACTGGTACCAACCGCTGCACCAATGGCGCCAAAGGAGGGAATCAACAAAAGGTTGACTGCGATGTTCACAACCAAAGAAATCCCGGTGTGCAGCGAGTTGATTTCGGGGCGACCCAGCGCACTGATATAATTCGAGATGATTTTCACGATGGATCCCGCCAGAATCCCAATGGCCAAAAGCCGAAAACAAGGGATCCCGGCATGGTACTCTTCTTTATAAAGAAGATGGAATAGAATACTGGCGGTGAGCACGCCGCCACCGGCAATTAACACCGTGGAGTAAAAGGAAAGTTGGAGCGCTTTTGTCGCCTGAGCAACGACCTCTCGGCCCTTCCCCATCATGGTGCTTTTCGAAAAAATCGTTTTACCGATACTCATCGGGATGATCCACATTTTCTCAGCCAGATCGACCGCCACCTTGTAGTATGCAACCATTTGCGGTCCGTGAAACAGGTTGATGATGATGATATCGGCACGGTAATTCAACATCGATGTGAGGTTCGCCAATTGAGCGCGGACACCATAGGAGAATGCCAAGCGGGTAAACCTCTGAAACCCGACGATTGCCGGGTGGCGGCATGTCACATTGAAAGCGAAATGGATGACGCACTCGAATACTTCAACCACAGCAAACAAGACCAAAGCCGACTGTGGGCTCAGCCTCCCAGCGTGTTTGGCTGCGAGAATCAGAACAAAAAGAAATGAAAATTTGACCAGCGACACGATCGTCGCCAGCCGGAACAAGGAACGCCCCAAGGTCACCCCCACTTGGTTTTTACAGAACACCAAAGCCACCGCTAGACCGAGGATCAGCCACCGATCGTTCCCAAGCGCAGAGGGAACAATGAGTCGGGCCAAGAGCCAGACCGCAGGCAGGCAAAGCACCCCGAAGACCGCACTGTGAACTAAGGTATATAATGACGCCTCAAGGACACCCACACTTTTATTCGAGACGAGATTGATTGTTGCTGCCTGCCACCCCAAGGTCACGAAACTGTAGGCCAACATAGCCACCAATTGGCATAAGACGAAATAGCCATAACGCTCTGCCCCAAGGTGGTTGGCCAAGTAGATATTCGCCCCGAGCAAAAAGATGCCGGAAAGCCCCGCCCCAAGAAAATTGGCGACGACGCCAACCGAAAAACGGTCGCCCATTGCCTAACTCCTCCTGCGATGCCGGAATACACGATGCGCGAGACTCGCCGCTCGGTATCGAAGTTCAGGTCGATGAACCACCGGCAAGCCCAAGTAGGGACCATTGCTAAAATCCAGATGGAAACGCTTCATCAGCCGATCATGCTGCTCCACCGCCCTACGTCGTTCTTGCTGAAAGGTCGTCAACTCACCGTCTACGACTTCGACCGGCTGGTCTGGCGTAAATCCATAGGCGGCCAAATGCGACGCGTAGGACTGCGGATAGGTCGCTACCGTACTCACCGTTCGCTTCACACCACGGAGGGAGAGTGAGGTGGCGCGATGGTCGATCTCGTCACCACGACAATGAATGTCTTTATACGGACCGCGAAACACTCGGGCTCCGCCCCCGCCACCGCTACCAGGATCGAACCGGGCTCGAAATTCCAATGCCGATCGAAAGGTCTCGCAGGTCACCTTCCGGGAACGCCAAAACATATCCACAAAGGACTCACCGCCCACGATCTCAGCATGTTCCAGCCAGCGCTTCCGCATCTTACGAATATCCTCCACAGTCTGTTCGGACTCATCTGACAACGGAATCCCCATCCGGCCCAATAAATCACAGGAATGAGTCAATGACCAATAGATCGTCGCCCAATGCCGCTGGTCCAAACTCGCCGAACTGATGGTGTTCGCATATTGGCAAAGGCGCCCCTCGTTGAAATCCAGAAGAATACATAAATCCAAGAGCGGTGAATGTTGCCCCAGAGAAGCGAGATCGACCGGGATGTTCCCGGCGACTTCCTGTAGATTGGTCATGTACAATAGATATTTCGCCGCTGGCAGTTCCGAGACATGAAGAACGACCGGGGCATGAATCACCATGCGCCTATCCACGTCCGGCGCACGGTGGTGCAGTTCACCCGCCCGCTCTTTTTCGAACGCATCGTCGATTACGATGACGAAATCAATGTCTGATAGTCCCGGTGCCCGAACAGAACCCATGGTGCAAACACTGACGACACCAGGCAGCTCCATATAGCGACCGACCAATAGATCGACTTGCTGCTCATACGCTTGAAGAGGTAATTCCGAAGGTGGGTTGTAGATTTTCACGCCAGCCGTTCCTCCAGCACCTTTACCAGTCGTTCAAAGCCTGTCGAAATGCGGTCCTCGTCGAGTTCCACGCACTTGCGAAAACAGACCTGCGCCGATCTGAACAGGGAATACCGGGACGAGGTCATCTCCGCAACGCGCTGATGCAAACCACCGCATTTCGGCCACCGATCACGTACGTCCGAGAGATAACGGAAGAGGTCTCGGAAGGCAGGGAACTCGTCGTCGAATCGTTCAAAGGAATCGCGTTTATGAACCGGACTCGAGATGTCGGAAAAATACAAAGCCGGTACCAGCATGGCGTTACTCAGGAATCGCTTTTGTTGAAAAAGACATTTTCCGTATCGGTAAAAGGACGTCTCCGGTTTGGCGACGCTCCGACTCGTTCGTACAGAATGACGAGATCTCTCGTCGGATTCATTCACGACGAACTCTAAGGTTTCAGGAGACACGGACCACGCATTGCCCGACGAGTAAGCACAGAGCGGCAAGATCCGTTGAGAGTAGTTTTCCAGCAGATCGGACCAGAGGAGAAATGGACCATGATGTTGCAAGGGGTCAATGGAAACCAGAAACGGAAAGACTTTTTTTCTCAACCACCCGCCCAGAACTTTCGCGCCCGCTTCCGAAGCAAGAATGTCGTCGTGAAGCAGAATAGTCATATCTAAATCGCTATATTGGCACGGCGTCCGGTCACCAAACGATCCGTGGACCATTGCATTCTTGCAAAACTCCTGACTGATACCGTCCTCAATAAGATCAACGAGTGCGTGATGCCATTCGGGTTGTTCCGCCCTCGCCAAAGGCGCTACCTGGACCGTCGCCCGCCGTGCATTGGAAGCCATCGGGACGAGATCTTTCAGGACAAGACCTGCCGTGATTCTGGCAACATTCTCGGAGTACTGTGCCCGGATCCGCTTCATCGACACACAGGCTCAGGCCTTTAAATAATTTGCGGGCACGGCGTTCACGCAATTTCGTGTATCCACAAGCGGCACATCAATCGAGGTGAAGTCGAACGACTTATATTCATCATGGTCTGTCAGAAGCAAAAGGAGGTCAAAACTACTATCGATTTCCACCGACTTCATTCCGGCCAGGTCCCCATGTTCCCGCGTTTTCCGAATCTCAGGAACGAACGGATCGTTGAACGACACATCGGCCCCAAGTTTCCTAAGTTTCTTGATCAAAACATACGATGGAGATTCTCGGTCATCGTCAATATTCGGTTTATAGGCCAAGCCGAGTATCAAAATCCGGCTACCGGAAATAGACTTTCCGCTGGAGTTCAACGACTCGAAAACCTTCGAAACCACGTAATCTGGCATACTCGTATTGATTTCGCCAGCGAGTTCGATGAAACGGGTGGACTCCTCGAACTCGCGTGCTTTCCACGTGAGGTAGAACGGGTCGATTGGAATGCAATGGCCGCCAAGACCTGGGCCAGGATAGAAGGGCATGAAGCCAAAGGGTTTTGTTTTGGCAGCTTCGATGACCTCCCATATATCGATACCCATTTTGTCGAACACGACCTTCAATTCGTTCACTAAGGCGATGTTGACGGAACGAAAAATGTTCTCCAGTAGCTTCGTCGCCTCGGCTGCATCCGGACTGCTAACCGGAACAGTAGAAACCACGACGGCATCGTACATGGTGGTCGCGAGTTTAAGAGCATCTTCACCCAGTCCGCCAACCACTTTGGGGATTTTACGCGTGCCGAAATTCTTGTTTCCGGGATCTTCCCGCTCGGGACTGTAGGCGAGAAAAAAGTCGGTGGATGCTTTGAGTCCGGTTTCCTCGAGGATCGGTTGCAGCACTTCACGGGTCGTGCCCGGATAGGTGGTGCTCTCCAACGTCACCAACTGGCCTTCACGCAAGTGCTCCTTGATTGTTTGCGCCGTCGATCGGATATAGCTCATGTCGGGTTCGCGATGCTTGGTCAACGGGGTCGGAACGCAGATGATAATACAGTCCGCATCTTTGAGACGGCTGAAATCAGTGGTCGCCGAACAGTTGGCGTGTTGCGTGAACACGGCCACATTCTCGTCCGGGATATGTTTGATGTAACTGGTTCCCGCGTTGATCGCGTCCGTCTTTTTCTCATCTAAGTCAAAACCGATGACGGGGAACCCTCCGTTCACAAATTCGATCCCCAACGGCAGACCGACATAGCCAAGGCCAATGATGCCGATCACCGCTGTTTTCGACTCAATTTTTTCCAGCAAGGCGGTTGATTGTTTATTCATAGTGGACAGTGCGTTTATTTGAGCGTTGCGGCAGACACGGCTTGTTCATGCGTTAGTTGTGTAGAAATGATTGGATTTGATCCACCACGAACTGTTGCTGTTCCGACGTTAGCTCCGGGAACACGGGCAAACTGAGGACTTCATTTGAAAGGATTTCAGCAACCGGACATGCGGACGCAGGCAACGAGGCGAAGCACGGCTGTTGGTGCATACTGATCGGATAATACACCTCACATCCGATGTCATGGGACTGGAGATGGGCCTTGAGCGCATCGCGTTGGCCGGATCCATGAACCCGCATAGTGAACTGGTTCCAGATGTGGTCGTTGTGCTGGTAGGCGACCGGCAGCGTCAATCGCGGTCCATCGCTCGGCACCTTGGCCGCCTCGCTGCAACCACAATTCGAGGGATCAGCCTGCACGACATCATCCCGTTGGAGTAGTTGCTCTAGGTATAACGCGGCGTTCTGTTTCCGCCCTTCGGTATAACTACCGTAATGCGGAAGTTTCACCAGCAGCATGGCCGCCTGCAAGGGATCTAGTCTGAAATTGGCGCCGATGTATTTGTGCTCATATTTTGGTTTTGAGCCGTGAACCCGGAGAATCTTGGCCATCTCGTAGAGCTCGTCATCGTTGCAAACCAGCATGCCACCGTCGCCGAACCCGCCGAGGTTTTTCGACGGAAAGAAGCTATACGTGCCAAAATCGCCGAACCCACCGACCGCCTTGCCTTTGTATTTCGAACCGATGGCCTGGGCAGCGTCCTCGACCACATGCAAGTTATGTTCTTTGGCCAGCGCCATGATGCTGTCCATCTCAGCCGCTTGGCCAAACAAATGCACAGGGACGATGGCCTTGGTGTTCTCGGTGATCTTGCGACGCGCGTCATTAACGTCGATGTTAAAACAAACCGGACACGCATCAACGAACACGGGAGTCGCCCCGGTTCTGGAAATACACCCAGCCGTGGCAAAAAAGGTGAAGGTCGGGCACAGGACTTCGTCTCCGGGACCGAGTCCGAGCGCCATGAAGGCAAGCAGCAATGCGTCCGTTCCCGAACTCACGCCAATGGCATGTTTCGTCTCGCACAGCGTGGCCAGTTTCTCCTCGAGTTCCTCCACTTTCGGCCCGAGAATGAAGCGGTTTGAATGCAACACTTCACGAAACGCCGCGACGAACTCGTCTTCGAGCGGATGGTTTTGTGGCGTTAAATCCAGTAAGGGAACCTTCATGATCTTGGGATGCCGTTGGTTCGGGATACGGGCAACCAAAATTTTGCCACAAATGGTTTTTGGCGAGAAGAGCGAGGGCGCCGCTTTTGGATAATGAAGGATAATTCGCTCATGGCCTTACTTTGCAAGTTCGAACAGATACCGTCCGTAGGCCGTTTTGTGTAGCGCTTCGGCCTGAGCGCGCAGCTGCGCCGCGTCGATCCAGCCTTTGTTCCAGGCGATTTCCTCGGGGCAGCCGATCTTGAGGCCTTGGCGTTTTTCGACGATTTCGACGAAGCGGGAGGCTTCTTGCAAGGCCTCGGGAGAGCCGGTGTCGAACCAGGCGCAGCCGCGGGTGAGGGGCTGGACGTGGAGACGACCTTGTTCGAGGTAGACGTTGTTGAGGGCGGTAATCTCGAGTTCGCCGCGAGCAGACGGCTTCAGGGTGCGAGTGACTTCGGACGCGTCGGGGCCGTAGAAGTAGAGGCCGGGGACGGCGAAATTGGAACGGGGCTTTTCCGGCTTTTCCTCGATCGTGGTCGCCCGACCGGTCTCGTCGAAGGAGACGACACCGTAGTCGGACGGGTTGGAAACAGAAACCGCGAACACGGTCGGCTCCTCGCGTTCGTCGACGTATTTCAGGTCACGCCCGAGGGTGTTGCCGTGGAACAGGTTGTCGCCGAGAACGAGGGCACTCGGCGCGCCGTCGAGAAAGGACTCGGCGATCAGAAAGGCCTGCGCCAGACCTTCGGGCTTGGGTTGTTCGAGCCAGGTAATCTCAATCCCGAACGCGCTGCCGTCACCGAGCAGTTTTTTGAAGGCCGGGGCGTCATGCGGGGTGGTGATGATCGCGATCTCGCGCAGGCCGGCGAGCATCAGGGTCGACAGCGGGTAATAGATCAGCGGCTTGTCGTAGACGGGCAGAAGCTGCTTGCTGGTTGCCAAGGTGATCGGATGCAGACGCGTTCCCGAACCACCAGCGAGTACGATTCCTTTTCTTGGTTTCATAACAAAAAGGAGGAGGCGTTAAACGGCCCCCTCCCCTCATAAGACGGTTTGAATTTCTAGCGGACTAGGATTCGTCTTCGCCGTCGTCTTCGACTTCGAAGGTGAGACCAACCCACTCGAGCAAAGCCATCTCGGCATTGTCGCTGTGGCGCATGCCAAGTTTGTAGATACGGGTGTAGCCGCCGTTGCGGTTGACGAACTGAGGGGCCACTTCTTCAAACAAGGTGGTCACATGTTCGCGTTGGCGGAGTTTCGAAAGGGCGCGGCGCCGGTTGGCGACGCCGCCTTTCTTGCCCAAGGTCACCATTTTTTCGGCGAGTTGACGCGCGGCTTTGGCTTTGGGCAGCGTGGTTTCGATACGGCGATGCTCGATCAGCGAGCAGACCATATTGGCCAAGGTGGATTCGCGGTGGGCGGAGGTGCGACCAAGTTTGATGGTGCGTTTACGGTGGCGCATGACTGGTGATTCCTTACTTTTCGGCGCTGCTGGAATTAAGCAGATCGGGATCGATCGTCATTCCGAGGGACAGGGCCAACTCGGAGAGCTTGGCTTTGATTTCGTTGAGTGACTTCTTACCGAAGTTGCGGTACTTGAGCATTTCGCTTTCGGTCTTCTGACAGAGTTCGCCGACGGTGGTGATGTTGGCGTTGTTCAGGCAGTTGGCCGCGCGGACACTGAGTTCGATCTCGTTGACACTGATGTTGAGCTTCTTGCGCAGGTCTTCGCGTTCTTGGTCGATCTGCTTTACGCTTTGTTCGAACTCGACGAGATCTTTGTCGTAGCTGACGAAGACGTCGAGGTGGTGACGCAGGATTGCGGCGGACATGGTGAGGGCGTCGTCGGGGGTGACACGGCCATCAGTCCAAATCTCAAGGACGAGCTTGTCGTAATCGGTACGGCGACCGACACGGGTGGACTCGACTGCGAAGTTGACGCGCTGAACCGGCGAGAAGAGGCAGTCGATCGGGATAATACCGAGTTCTTGGTCTTCTTTCTTGTTCATATCGGCGGGGCAGTAGCCACGACCGATACGCACTTCGGCTTCCGCTTCGAACACGCCGTCGGTGTCGAGGGTGCAGATGTGATGTCCGGGGTTGAGGATCTCGAGCGAACCGTCGGTCTCGAAGTCGCCAGCGGTGACTTCACCGGGTCCGGTGACGGAGATGCGCATGGTTTTGCTCTCGCGAGAGTAGCTGCGCAGGATCACCTTTTTGAGGTTGAGCACGATGTCAGTGACGTCTTCGACGACGCCGGGCAAGGTGCTGAACTCGTGCTGGGCTCCTTTGATTTTGATGGTCGCGATAGCGGCGCCTTCCAGAGAGGAAAGCAAAACGCGACGCAAGGAGTTGCCAATGGTGCGGCCATAGCCGGCCTCAAAAGGCTCTGCGTAGAAGCAAGCGAAGTTATTATCTTCAGCTTCTTCATCTTTGACCACCCGTTTGGGCATTTCGAATCGACCTAGTCGGATCGGCATGGGTTACCTCTGCTCTTTAAAAGAAAGTTGTGGTGTTTGAAATTATGATTATACGCGGCGGCGTTTCTTGGGACGGCAGCCGTTGTGCGGAATTGGGGTGACGTCCTTGATGGAGTGGACGTTCAGGCCGGCGGATTGGATGGCGCGGATGGCGCTTTCGCGTCCGGCGCCAGGACCTTGAACGCGAACTTCCACATCCTGCATGCCGTGGCCCATGGCCTGACGAGCGGCGTCCTGAGCCACCATCGAGGCAGCGTAGGCAGTGCTTTTGCGGCTGCCTTTGAAGCCGGAACGACCGGCAGATCCCCAAGAGATCACGTTGCCTTGATTGTCGGTGATCGAGACGATGGTGTTGTTGAAGGTCGCTTTGATGTGGGCGATGCCAGAACTGATGCCCTTGGCGCCTTTGATCAGACGGACTTTGGGTTTGCGTTTGGTGGCTTCTGCACCCTCTTGGCCCTCGGCGGCTTCGCCTTCGGGCTTGCCTTCACCTTCGTCAGCCATTCCGTCCACGGCGGGAGCGGCAGCAGCGTCGCCGTCTGCGGCTTCGGCCTTGGCGGCAGGAGCATCAGTTTTGGCATCGGCCGCAGGAGCATCAGCTTTGGCATCGACCGCAGGAGCATCAGCCTTCGCGGCCGGCGCTTCATCTTTTGCCGTCGCTTCAACCTTGGCAGCGGGTGCCTCAGTTTTAGCAGCGGGTGCCTCAGTTTTAGCAGCGGGTGCCTCAGTTTCAGCAGCGGGTGCCTCAGTTTCGGCGGCAGGCGCGTCCGCTTTTGCGGGGGCCTCTGCAGCAGGCGTTTCTTCAGGTGCCGGCGTTTCTGCGGGAGCAGGTGTCGGTTCCGGAGTTTCTTCAGGTTTTTGGTCTTCGTCGGCCATGATGTTACTTCTTGAAAGGGGTTATGGGGCAGCGCTTTTTTGGCGCTGGCTATTTACCAGCTTTGACAGCGGCACGGGCTGCTTTTCCGCGAACGGTTCCAACAGTCTTCTTGCCACCTTTACGGGTGCGGGCGTTGGTCGAGGTGCGTTGTCCGCGAACCGGCAGACCACGTTTGTGGCGGCTGCCACGGTAGCAGTTGATGCTGATCAGGCGGCGAATGTTGCCATTCACTTCGCGGCGAAGATCACCTTCGATGGTGTAATCGCTTTGCAAGACTTCGGCGAGACGACTGAGTTCGTCTGGGGCGAGGTCATCAGCACGCTTCTTCGGGTCCATGCCAAGCTTTTCAATAATTTGAGCCGAACGAGCAGGACCCACTCCGTAAATGTACTGGAGGGAATAGAGGAGTTGTTTGCGGCCGGGGATGTCGACACCGATGATACGTGGCATGTGTTACCTTAGAGGAGGGGGATAAAAGTAGGTGGGTGGCTGGAACTTAGCCTTGGCGCTGCTTGTGACGCGGATTGGTGCAGATGACGCGGACGACACCTTTGCGGCGGATAATCTGACAATGTGCGCACATGCGCTTAACGGAGGGTCGTACCTTCATAATCTTCGTTCCAAATCGTTTGTCTAAACTGTTTATTTTACGCTGGTTGGACAAGCCTGCCAGCTTTCAATCGCCCCTTTTGACATGTCAAAAGGAGACAAAGCCACCCGCACGGTCATACCCGGACAAGGTGACGTTCTTTCATTCTGTCTGTTTTTCGGTAAACTGTCTTGTGGCAAATACGCAGAAAATTGGTGCCCGTTGGCTAGTTTCCCACGAAAAGTGACGGTTCCTATTTGTTTTTCAAGCACTGCGTCGAGAAAAATCTTCACTTTTTTCTCCTGCGGAAAGCTGCGGGTTCGGTCGAATGAATCACTTGGTCACACATTTTCGGGCAAGGTGAGGATTTCTGCCTTCTTTTTACCGACCGCTACCGTGTGTTCAACGTGGCAACTGGGCAGGCGGTCACGGGTCAGCACGGTCCAGTGGTCGCTGAGTACCTCCACCTCGGCACGGCCGAGGTTGAGCATGGGTTCGATGGCCAGGGTCATGCCAGCTTTGAGTTTGGGGCCGCGTCCGGGCGGTCCGTAGTTCTTGATCTGCGGTTCTTCGTGCATACTGCGCCCTACCCCATGACCGACAAAGTCCCGAACCACTGCGTAGCCAGGTTTCCCGCCGGGGCGCTTGGCGGCTTTAGCGGCTTTTTCGACTGCGTGAGAGATGTCGGACAGCCGTTTTCCTTCGACGGCCTGTTCAATGGCCTTTTGGAGGGCGAGTTCGGCGGTTTGTACGAGGTTGATGACGTCCGGGTCGGTGACACCGACCATGACCGTGGTGGCGTTGTCGCCAACAAATCCCTCGAAATAAACGCCGACGTCGATACTGACGATGTCGCCGAGTTGAATGGGACGGCGGTTGGGGATCCCGTGGACAACGGTGTCATTGACGGAAATGCAGGTGTAAGCGGGGTATGGCGTGGGTGCAGCACCCTTGTAGCCGATGAAGCAACTCTTCGCCCCCCAGCCTTGGATCAGTTCCTTGGCATACATGTCGAGGTCGTGGGTGGTGGCTCCGGGGGAAACCGACTTGGCGAGTTCGAGTTTGATGCGTGCAGCGACACCGCCGGCGGCGCGCATCCGATCTAGTTCGTCCTGTTTTTTGATGATGATCGCCATGTCAGCTGGCCTCCCCGGCTTTTTTGGCTTTTACGGCTTTTTCGGCTTTGCCGTCTTGAAGATGAGTCCGAGCGAAGGCCACGGCATCTTGCGGGGCGAGCGTGCCATCAACGCGAATCAAACGGTCCTGCCGTTCATAGTAGTCCACAACGGGAGCGGTACGTTCGGCGAACGCACCGATGCGTTTAGGGATCCACTCGGCGGTATCGTCGTAGCGGCGCGTGAGAGGAATGCGGCAGGTATCGCAGAGTTCGTTGGCTTTAGGTGGACGGAGTTCCTGATGGTAGATGCTACCGCAGACCAAGCAAAGCCTGCGCCCGAGCAGACGCTGGGCGAGTTCCGACTCGGGGACGTCGAGGAAAAAGATCCCCCCGATCTGAAGCGTGGCGTCCAGTTCGTCGAGCGCCTCGGCCTGCACGCGCGTGCGCGGGAAGCCGTCCATTAGAATAGTGGTGCCCTTGGCGTATTTGACGAGTTGCCCGCGAACGACTTTTAATGTCAAGTCGTCCGGCACGAAATCGGCCTCGTCCATGCGGGCGCGGACAGCTTCGTAAAACGGATGGGAGGGGTCGTTCATGACGGATCGAAAACATTCGCCGGTCGAGAACCGGCTGCATCCGGTGGCGCGGACAAATTCGGAGGTGAAGGTTCCTTTACCAGAGCCAGGTGCGCCGAGAAGCAAGAGGAGAGTGATCATACGAATCGTCCACTCTTGGTGTTGCGCCGGGGACCGGCTCAGTTATCCTCAGTATCTTTTTTAGACTTGGGGTTTTTGCTCTTACGCTTGCGCTGAGTACCGGTGCCTTTTCCTTTGCGAAGGAAGCCATCATAGTGGCGGTTTAGGAGGTGGGATTCGATCTGACGCATAGTGTCGAGCATCACACCGACAATGATGAGGAGGCTCGTTCCCCCGAAGAACTGCGCGACGACGAAGGGGATGTTGAACTTGGAGTTCAGGATCATCGGCAGGATGGCGAGGAAGGTTAGGCAGATGGCACCGGCCAAGGTGAGGCGGGTCATCGTTCGGTCGAGAAAGTCTGCGGTAGACTTGCCGGGGCGAATGCCGGGAATGTACCCACCATCTTTCTTCAACTGATCGGCGATCTGGATCGGATTGAACTGCGTCGCCACCCAGAAGAAGGAGAAGAACATCAACATGGCAATATACACGAGCATGTAAGTCTTGGTTTCCATGCCGAAGTAGGAGCCGACATCGGCGGCCCATTGCCACTCGAATTTCTTGAACAGCACATTCTGGAAGAAGGGCTGCGGGAACATCAGCAAAGCTTGAGCAAAGATGATGGGCATCACGCCGGCATAATTAACGCGCAGGGGGAAGTGCGTGTTCTGGCCACCGTAGACTTTGCGACCGACCACGCGTTTGGCGTGGGTGACTGGCACTTTGCGAACGCCCATGGTCAGCATCACGGTACCGGCCGTGACGATGAAGAAGAACAGCAACAGGGCGATCAAGTGGAAGGGGGACCAAACAGCGGGCTGGTCGCCGTTCTGCAGGAGCAGATCAACGAGGTATTTCAGCAAGCCACGCGGACCGCTGTCCCAGCCGGGGAAGTTCACTTTGGTGGTGAACATGGACCACATCGTCCGGATTGCTTGAGGCAATTGGGAGATGATGGAGATCGTGATAATCAGGGAGACACCGTTACCAACGCCTTTGTCGGTGATTTGCTCACCCATCCAGACCAGCAACATGGCGGCGGTGGTCATCGTAATGACGATCAGGAAGCGGGTACCCAGCGTATTCTGGAAGATGGCTTCGTTCAGGCCCAAGGCCTGCGGGTTGGAAAAGGCGTTCATCAACAGGTAACTTTGCACCAGGCAAAGCAACAGGGTGAGATAGCGCGTGTATTGGGTGATCTTCTGTTTTCCGACCTCCCCTTCACGCTGCAATTTCTGCAGGGTGGGCACAACGGCTGTGGCCAGCTGCAAGATAATACTCGCGCTGATGTAGGGCATGATGCCCAGCGCGGCCACCGCGAACTGCTCAAGCGCACCGCCGGTGAACATGTTGAACATGCTGGCGATGCCTCCGTCGGCGCGGCGGTTGAACCACTCCGACAAAGCGCCGCGATTAACACCCGGGGCCGGGATAGCCGCGAGAATGCGGCAGAGGAAGATCATCCAGAACGTGTAGAAAATCCGTGTCCGGAGATCGGGGATCTTAAGGCTGTTTACAAAAGCGGAAAGCATTTGGCGGGTCGAAGGTTAGGGTCGGATGGGTCCGTTGGGGTTGGCAGGCGGGAAGCGGGTATCGTTACGTCGATCAGACGATTTCGCAAGTGCCGCCAGCGGCTTCGATTTTTTGACGGGCGGAGGCGCTGAACCCGTTGGCTTTAACATCGAGCTTCACCGAGAGTTCACCACGGCCGAGGACCTTGATCTTCGAACCCTTGGGGCCTTTGGCGAGTCCGGCTGTCTTGAGCGCGTCGAGGTCCACCGTGGTACCGGCGTCAAACTTGGCGAGGTCGCAGACGTTCACCGGAATGTAATACTGCCGGTTGATGTTATTGAAGCCACGGATCGGCACCGAGGTGACGAGACGGTTTTGGCCACCTTCGAAGGTCGGTTTACGCTTGTGACCGGTACGGGCCATCTGGCCTTTGTGGCCTTTGCCGGAGGTTTTACCGAGACCGGAACCGCGTCCGCGCCCGAGACGCTTGATGCGGTGGGTGGAGCCTTTGCTTTTTTGAAGTTCGTGGAGGTTCATGGTGTTTCCAAAAGGGAAAGTGGTGTTAGGAGGAAAGGCCGCGAAGGGTTCTGACTTCCTGATAGGAGCGGAGTTGTTCAAGGGCCTGGAAGGTGGCCTTGGTGACGTTGATGTGGTTGTTGCTACCGAGCGATTTCGCGAGGACATCATGGATGCCGGCGAGTTCGAGGACGGCGCGGACGGCACCGCCGGCGATCACGCCGGTACCGGGTGCAGCCGGCTTGAGCATGACGCGGCCACCGCAGAACTCGCCCATCACCTCGTGGGGGATAGTCGGTCCGCGCAGCGTGATGACCTGCATGTTGCGGCGGGCTTGCTCGTTGCCTTTGCGGATCGCGTCGGCGACCTCGTTGGCTTTGCCCATGGCAAAGCCAACACGACCTTTGCGGTCGCCTGCGACGATAAGGGCGGAGAAGCTGAAGCGCCGTCCACCTTTAACCACTTTGGAGCAGCGTTTAATATCGACGACACGTTCTTCGATGTCGCCTTGAAAAGAGTCTTTGTTGTTCGATCTATTGTTCGCCATTTCGGTCCTTAAATTTTGAGTCCTGCTTCGCGGGCGGCGTCAGCGATTTCTTTCACCTTGCCAGCGAAGGCGAAGCCACCGCGGTCGAAGACGACGTGGTCGATGCCTTTGCTTTTAGCGGCTTCAGCCGCAGCTTCACCAAGTTTCTTGGCGGTATCGATGGTGGATTTCTCGCCCTTGAGGGCACCCGAACGGGTCGAGACGGCAGCGAGGGTTTGCTGAGCGCTGTCGTCAATGAATTGGACGTAGAGGTGTTTGCTGGAGCGGAACACAGCCATGCGTGGGCGTTCGGCGGTGCCGGACACTTTGCGACGCACACGCATGTGGCGGCGCTTGCGATAATCGGTACGAGTTTTGCACTTCATCAGGAAATAGCCTTTCCGGTTTTGCGGCGGATCTGCTCGCCTTTGTAACGCACGCCTTTGCCCTTGTAGGGTTCGGCGGGGTAGTAGGAGCGGATTTGCGCAGCGGCTTGTCCGACTTTCTGTTTGTCGGGTCCGGTGATTTTGATATTGGTGTCGCCGTCGAGGACGATGGTGACGCCTTCGGGCGGGGTGTAATGAATGGGGTGGGAGTAGCCGAGGGCCAAGGTGATCTCGCGGCCCTTGAGTTGGGCGCGAAAACCGACGCCGTGCAGCTCGAGGTTCTTCTCGTAGCCGGTGGCGCAGCCTTCGATCATGTTGGCGATCAGGGCGCGGGTGGTTCCGTGCATAGCACGGAGGTGTTTGGTGTTGGCGGCGCGGCTGATCGAAACCTGGCCGTCCTCCAACTTCACTTCGATGCCGGACGGGATCCGGTGGTTGAATTCGCCCTGAGGACCTTTGAACACGAGGGAGTCCGCCTTCACTTCAAGTGAGACGTCCTTGTGCATGGGGACGGGTTGGTTGCCGATTCGTGACATTCGTTTTTCTCGTTAAACTGTTCTACTTGTTTCTCGTTTATCTGGTCGTTTACCAGACTTCGCAGAGGAACTCGCCACCCACGCGGTTTTCGCGGGCTTGGCGGTCGGTGATGACGCCTTGAGGGGTGCTGAGCACAGCCACGCCGAGTCCGCCGAGCACGCGCGGAACTTTTTTCCCGGAAACGTATTGGCGGAGACCCGGCTTGCTGATGCGCTGCAAACCACGGATGATGGACACGGAGTCCGCGTCGTATTTTAAATGGATTCGAATGATTTTCGTCGGAATCTCGCCTTGAACGACGACGTCGTGCACGTATCCCTCAGACTTAAGGATCTGGGCGATGTCCGATTTGATTCGGGAATGCGGGATGTCGACAGTCCGGTGCCCGACAGAGCAGGCGTTGCGGATGCGGGTGAGAAAATCAGCGATGGGATCAGAAAGGTTCATGACAAAGGTGACGTGTCGGGAAATCTAGGAGGCGAAGGGCATGCCGAGACGTTTGAGCAGATCATAGCAGACCGTTCTGTCTTTGGCGGTGGTGACGATGGCGATGTCCATGCCGTGGGTAGTGGTAATTTTGTCGGGATCGATCTCGGGGAAGATCGTCTGGTCGGAGATACCGAGATTGTAGTTGCCGTTGCTGTCAAAGCCACCGGCGGATACGCCACGGAAGTCGCGGATACGCGGCAGAGCGACGGTGACGAGACGGTCGAGGAACTCGTACATGCGGACGCCGCGCAAGGTGACTTTGGCACCGAGCGGCATGCCTTCACGCAGGCGAAAGTTCGACACGCTGGTGCGGGCACGGGTGGTGATCGGGCGCTGGGCGGTGATCATGGCGATGCCTGCGGAAATGTTGTTCAACATATCCTTGTCGCGTTCGCGGGTCGCGTCGATCGAGGTGTTGATCACCATTTTGACGAGACGCGGAGTGTCCATCACGTTGCTGATCTTGTGTTCCTCGCGCAAGGCGGGTGAGATGGTCTCTTCGTAGAGTTTTTTGAGTCGTGCCATGGGTTCTTCCTGAGGCGAAAATTATTCGGTGCTGGTGCCGTATTTCTGGTGTTATTCTTGGCGGCGCAAATTGGATATGTGGATGGGGGCCTCTTTGTCGATGATGGCACCCTCCGGGTTGTCTTGGCTTCGTTTCATGTGCTTGGTGCAGAGGTTTACCCCTTCGACCACCGCGCGTTCGCCTTTGGCGACGATTTGCAGCACTTTGCCGGTTTCACCTTTGTGGGCGCCGGAGATCACTTCAACAATGTCATCGGCAGCGATGTGGGATTTAGCCATTAGAGCACCTCCGGGGCGAGCGAGACAAGTTTCATGAAATTGCGTTCGCGCAGTTCGCGGGCGACGGGTCCAAAGATCCGGGTGCCTTGCGGGTTGTTGTTGGCGTCAAGGATGACGACAGCATTACTGTCGAAGCGAAGCTTGGTGCCGTCCTCACGCTTGATTGGCGCACGGGTGCGGACGATGACGGCGCTGTGTACCTCGCCCTTCTTGATCGTTCCGTTTGGCTGGGCGTCTTTGATGGTGACTTTAATGACGTCACCAACGTGGGCATAGCGTTTGCGTTGCCCGAGCACGCGGATGCAAAGCACCTCGCGGGCGCCACTATTGTCGGCTACGGATAGTCTGGATTCCTCGCGGATCATCGGTTTTCTCTGGTTGTAAATGGGTTTGCGTTATCGCGGGGGGCGGCTCTGCTCAGTCGTCGTGTCGAACGACTTCGACCAGGCGCCAGTGTTTCAGTTTGCTCATCGGGCGAGTTTCCATCACGCGGACTTTGTCCCCGAGTTGGGCGTTGCCGTTCTCGTCGTGAACGTAAAGCTTTTTAGATTTACGAATTTCTTTGCCGTAAAGGGGGTGACGAATGCGGCGTTCGATCGCAACCACGATGGTCTTGTCCATTTTGGTGCTGACGACAGTGCCGACGCGTACTTTGCGGTGTCCGGTTTGAATGCTCATGCTTCGGGTTCAGTCTGGGGTTCGGCGGCCGGGGTTGCGGTGGCCGGTGCGGGTTCTGGGGTTGCCGGGGTTGCCGGGGTAGCCGGGGTAGCCTTAGTTGCCGTAGCAGTAGCCGTGGCGGTTTTTCCAGCTTCGGCACAGCGTGCCTCGGCGGAACCGGGGGCGACCGCGCCGGAGCGGCGTTCGGATTTCACCGTTTCAAAACGGGCGACTTGACGGCGGAGTTGGCGGATACGGGAGGGCTTCTCGAGCTGTCCAAGGGACTGCTGGAGGTTGAGGCGGAAGAGTTCGTCTTTTACCTCGTCGAGAAGCGTGACCAGTTCAGCGTCGGTCTGCTGGCGAATTTCGTCGATTTTAATCATGTCAGCTTCCTTGACGTTGAACGAACCGAGTACGGACCGGCAGTTTGGAGGCGGCGAGACGCAGGGCGGCGCGGGCGGAGTTGGTGGGCACAGCGCCCACTTCGAACAGCATGTGTCCAGGCTTCACGATGGCGACCCAACGGTCGACGTTACCTTTACCCTTACCCATGCGGGTTTCGAGCGGCTTCTTGGTTACTGGCGTATGGGGAAAGATGCGGATCCATACTTTGCCACGACGTTTGAGATGTCGGTTGATGGACACACGGCAGGCTTCAATCTGTACACTTGTGATGCGACCGCGCTGCAGGGTTTGCAGGCCGAAGTCGCCGAAGGCGAGTTTGTTTCCGGATGTGGCGAGTCCCCGGATGCGTCCTTTTTGGACCTTCCGGTATTTCACCTTTTTAGGCATTAGAGGCATTTTTCTTGTCCTCCTCTGGATGGGGTTTGCAGATCCAGCACTTCACGCCGATAATTCCGTACGTGGTGTTGGCTTCGGTAAAACCGTATTCGATGTTGGCGCGGAGCGTGTGCAGCGGCACCATCCCGGATTTATAGCTTTCGCGACGGGCGAGTTCCGAACCGCCGAGGCGGCCGTTGGCTTCGACCTTGATGCCGAGGGCACCCAGTTCCATGGCCATTTGCACGGCGCGTTTCATGGCGCGGCGGAAGGAAACCCGGCGTTCGAGTTGCATCGCGATGTTCTCGGACACGAGCTGAGCGTTGACGTCGGGATCTTTGATCTCGCGGATGTCGATGTAGATTTCTTTGTCGGTGAACTTCGATACGTCCTCGCGGAGGCGTTCGATGTCGGCGCCGCGCTTACCAATCACAATACCCGGACGGGCGGTGAAGATGGTGATGCGGGCTCGATTGGCATAGCGCTCAATGAGCACGTCCGGCACGGCCGCGTCACGTAGGCGGGTTTTGACAAGATTACGGATGCGCAGGTCTTCGTGGAGGAGATCGCCGAATTCTTTCTTTTCGGCATACCACTTAGACCGCCAGTCCTTGTTGACGGTGACCCGAAAGCCAATTGGATTTACTTTTTGTCCCATAAAATTATTCCTCGGAAGCTTCTTCTTCTTCGTCTACGCCGTCGGTCAGCACGATGCGCACATGGCAGCTGCGTTTGGCGATGGGCTTAAACTGCCCGCGGGCGCCGTAGTTACCACGGCGCATGATTGGTCCGTCTTCGACTACCGCGAGTTTCACGGTGAGATCGTCGGCGTCTAATTCGAAATTATGTTCCGCATTGGCGATGGCGGACTTCAAGGTTTTGGTCAGCAAGCGACCGGCTTTACGGGCGCTGAACGACACCATTTGCAAGGCCTCGTTGACGGGCATGCCTTGAATTTCTCTCGCCAGATCCCGTCCCTTCTTCGGAGACATGCGGGCGTATTTTGTTACACTTAAAACATCCATTATATTTAATTCCTGAGTGGGACCACCCGGTCCCCTTTTTGGATTGAAACGCCGCCGACATATTCGGCAATTTCGCCGATACTGCGGCTTTCGCTGAGCTCTTGAACGCGGACCTTGCCGATCTCGCGGTTGCCGCGCATGACGGCGAACATCGCGCCAACTTTTACGCCGCTGCCGCTGCCGCCATCGAGACCGATGAACCCGTTGTCTTGTACTTCGAGAATGGTCAGCTCGTAGAGATAGTTGTCATCGCCATCGTCGAGCAGATTCTGGCTGGTCCCGAACGTGCCTGTACTGGGCGGCGGTTCGCGGGAGGAGACGGTGCCTTCGGGAGCCGGGCTCGGACCGAAGTCGACCGGTTCCGGAGCGAAGGGGAAATTGTCGGGTTCGGGATCTTGGCCGGATTGATCTTGGTCGAAGCCGGGGTTGAAGCCGGGGTCGAAACCAGGAGCATCGGATCCGTCGAGGAAACTAGAGCCGCCTTTGAAGCCGTTAATCGCACCGTTGCTAGAGCCATCAATGACGTCTTCGTCCGGTTCAGAGTTGCTATCGTCGCCGTCGGTGGAGAAATCGAAAGGCGCATTCGGATCGTTCGACTCGATTTCCTGGCGAGGAGCGGGAGCGGGCGCCTTTGGCGAACGCTTCGGTGCCCGGCCACTATTACTAACCATGCTTGCTGCATCTGCGGAAACCGGACGAATCGGCTGCGCCAGCAAGGTGCTGCCCCGCGAGGGATCGATTAAGGAGAGCACCAAGCCGTTCTCGAGCGTTTCTTCAATCGACGCGACTTTTCCGGCCAACTCGCCACCACCGCCACCGGATTGGCCGATGGCTTTCTTGAGTTTCTGGTTCTCCATGGTGAGCCAACCGCTCCAGCCACACAGACCTAGCACGGCGAGGAGCAAAAGCCCTTGCAGCGGAGATTTAGATGTGGCGTTGGAAGACATAATAGAGAGGGATATTGTTGGCGGGTTTAGCCTTTGTCGGTCGACATACCGTGACGGCGGAAGCCGCGGGTGAGGGCGAACTCGCCGAGTTTGTGACCAACCATGTTTTCGGAGACAAAGACGTTGGCGAACTCTTTGCCGTTGTGGACCTTGAAGGTGTGTCCGACGAACGTCGGCAGAATCATCGAAGCGCGGGACCAGGTTTTGATCGGCTTCTTGACTTTCTCACCATCCATCTTTTCGACTTTCTTGATGAGCTTAGGGCAGCAGAAGGGCCCTTTTTTGACGGAGCGTGGCATGATATTTCCGGTTCGTTACGAGTGATAAATAGCGGTGATAAATGAGGAGAGGCTAGCGCTTCTTCTGGCGGCGTTGCACGATGAAGCGGCTGGAAGCCTTCTTACGGTTACGAGTCTTTTTGCCCTTGGACAATTGCCCCCAAGGCGAACGCGGATGTCCACCACCGGAGGTGCGGCCCTCGCCACCACCCATCGGGTGATCGACAGGGTTCATGGCGACACCACGAACGGTCGGACGACGACCTTTCCAGCGGGCGCGGCCAGCTTTACCCATGTTCTGGTTCATGTGGTCGGTGTTACCGACGCGACCGACCGTGGCGTAGCAGCGTTCGCTCACCATGCGCACTTCGCCGGAGGGAAGTTTCAAGGTGGCCATGCCAGCGTCCCGGGCGTTCAGTGTGGCGGCAGTGCCGGCCGAACGAACCATGGTGCCACCGCGACCGGGGACCATTTCCACGTTGTGCACGGGAGTGCCGAGCGGGATGCCGCTGAGCGGGAGGGCATTGCCTGGGACGGCTTCGACTTTGTCGCCGGAAATCACCATCGTGTCGACTTGGAGGCCGACCGGCGCGAGAATGTAGCGTTTTTCGCCGTCTTTGTAGTGCAAGAGAGCGATGTTGGCACTGCGGTTCGGATCGTATTCGATCGAAGCGACGCGGGCGGCAATATCACGCTTGTTGCGTTTGAAATCGATCTCGCGGTAACGGCGCTTGTGACCTCCGCCACGGTGGCGCACGGTAATACGACCCTTGTTGTTGCGACCCGCTTTGCGTTTGTGCGGGCGGAGCAAGGTTTTTTCCGGGGTGCGCTTGGTGAGCTCGTCGAAAGCCGACAGCACGGTGAAGCGTTCACTAGGAGTTACAGGTTTATGTCGTTTCAGGGCCATGGGTGGATGTTCCTATATAAAGTGGGGCGTGTTATTCCGTCCGCGCGCTTAGGCGAGATCGATGGTGTTACCTTTGGCGAGGGTTACGACCGCGCGTTTGGTAGCGGCGGTGGTCCCGTAGTTCATACGGCGTTCGCGCTTCCGCTTGCCGAGGCGATTGAAGGTATTGACCTTGGTGACTTTCACGTCGAACAGCGCTTCAACGGCCCGTTTGATCTGGCTTTTGTTGGCACTACGGTCGACCTGGAAGTAATACTTCCCGGCTTCCGTCTGGCGGTCGTATTTCTCGGTCAGTACGAGGCGTTTTACGATTTTATAGTGGTCGCTCATTGGGTTCCTTGGCCGCTTTCGTGAGTATTTACTGTTACGATTACTGTTACTGTTAGCGGGCGAGTCGTTCTTTCAATACGTCCATAGCCTCGCAGGTGCAGAGGACGGTTTGATATTTTAAAACTTGATAGGTGTTGGCGTTGGCAGCCTGCTGGAGTTCGACGTTGGGCAGGTTGCGGCAGGCGAGGGCCACATTATCTTCGTGGGCACCGACCAGGAGAAGAGCATTTTTGCCGATCTCCAGTTTGCCGCACATCTCGGCGATGAGCTTAGTCTTGGGTTCGTCGAGTTTGATCGCGTCGATTACGGTGACGTGTTCGGCTTTGACTTTTTCGCTGAACGCGCGGCGGAACGCGAGGCGCGCCACCTTTTTGTTCATGTCCTTGCGGAAGCTACGCGGATGCGGGCCGAAGGTGATACCACCACCGCGCCAGATCGGCGATTGGCGGGTGGCTACACGAGCGCGACCGGTGCCTTTCTGTTTCCAGAGTTTCCTACCGCTACCGCGCACTTCACTCTTATCTTTGGTGGAGGCGGAACCTTGGCGCTTATTGGCGAGATGGCGGACAACCGCTTCTTGCATGGCCTGCATGCCTTTCTCGAACTCGAGCAGGTCGTCGGGCATATCATAGCTGCCGACGCTCGCGCCCTGCATGTCTTTCATGGGAATCGAACTCATCAGATTACTTCTTAAGGGCTTTTTTGACTACCACGAGTCCACCAGTGGGACCCGGAACGGCACCGCGCACGAGGATCGCATTGTCCTCGGGGCGTACTGCCACGACTTTAAGGTTTTGTTCGGTGATACGGCGCGCACCCATGTGACCGGGCATCTTGCGGCCCTTGGCAACGCGGGCCGGCGATACACATTGGCCGATGGAACCGCCACGGCGGTGCATCTGGCCGCCGTGGGTTTTGCGACCACCGCGGAAATTGTAACGTTTGACGACACCCTGAAAACCACGGCCTTTAGAGGTACCGGTGACGTCGACGAAATTGGTCTCGCCGAAGATGTCCACCTTTACATCACCGCCGACTTCGAGCTCCGTCGAATCCACGCGGAACTCACGCACGAAGCGAACCGGGTCCGAACCAGACTTGGCAAAGTGGCCGAGTTGAGCTTTCGGGGTTTTGGCGGTCTTCGCTTTGCCCTTCTTGTTGGCAATGGTTTCGAAACCGACTTGAACAGCATTATAGCCTTCGTTCTCTTCGGTCTTGAGTTGCAGGACCTTGCACGGGCCGGCTTCAATCACTGTAACAGCAATCTGCGCGCCCGTCTTCTGGTCGAAGACTTGGGTCATTCCGATTTTACGTCCGATTAATCCGTCCATGACTATACCTTAATCTGGATGTCTACCCCGGCAGGGAGGTTGAGTTTCTTGAGCTCGTCCACGGTCTTCGCGGTCGGCTCGATGATGTCGAGCAGGCGCTTGTGTGTGCGCATCTCGAATTGTTCCATCGATTTCTTATTCACGTGCGGACTACGATTGACGCAAAAGCGCTCGATCCGTGTGGGCAAGGGAATCGGTCCGGCGACACGTGCACCAGTTCGTTTGGCCGTCTCGACAATATCCTTAGCGGACGCGTCGAGGACCCGGTGGTCGTATGCCTTGAGGCGAATTCTGATTTTCTGTTCTGCTGCCATGTTACATCTACTGTTTCTAAAAACTTGTGAGCCACTACCTTAGACCAGTTGGTCATAGGTGCAATAGGGCCCCCTGTCGCTCGCTCGGCACGATGTCGAACTGCAACGGCTCCATTGTATAAGTGGCTCTGCCTTTGGTTAACGACCTCAGTGAGGTAGAATATCCAAAAAGCTCGGCGAGGGGTACCACCGCTTTTGCATATTGCAAGCCCCCATCGGCGCGGATTTCACTTATTTTCCCTCGGCGCATATTCAGGTCTCCGATGACCTCTCCAACATGCTCTTCGGGGGTGACGACTTCGAGATCCATGATCGGTTCGAGCAGCACGGGTGAGGCTGACAAAACCGCTTCACGAAAGCCGTGCGCAGCGGCGGCGCGCATCGCACTGATCGCAATATCCTCATCCTCTTCGGACGCAGCGTGTTCGCCCAGGTCGAGCGAAATCACACGCACTTGAATATCGACGAGAGGATAGTTGCCGAGAACGCCGGTCGAGAGGGCGTCGGTCAGGCATGCCTTAATCTCCCCGTTAATACGTTTATCCATCTTAAGGAAGTCGCGGCTGAGTTCGATCTCGTTGCCCTCGCCACGCTTGCGCGCGGAGACCGCGAGTTGGATACGGGCGTAGGCCTGCTTGCCGGAGATGACCCGGTCGAACAGATAGTCGGACCCGCCGTCGGCGGTGACGGTCTCGCGGTAGGCGACCGTGGGGCGGCCAACGCTGACGTTGAGCTTGTGCTCGCTGAGCATGCGGTTGCCAAGAATCTCAAGGTGCAACTCGCCCATGCCGGAAATGATGGTCTGACCCGTGTCTTCGTTGGTGGTCACTTTGAACGTGGGGTCTTCGAGTTGAAGAATCTCCAGCGCGGTGTCGAGCGCCTTGCGTTCAGACTGGGTCTTGGGTTCGACCGCCATGCTAATGACGGGTTCGGGGAAATCCATGCTTTCGAGCAAAATCGGGGTTTTCTCGGCGCAAAGTGTATCGCCAGTGCGCACGTCTTTAAAGCCGATGATGCCGCCGATTTCACCACAGGCGAGGCTGTCGACTTCTTCCTGGTGGTTGGCGTGCAGGCGCAACAGGCGGCCAATGCGTTCGCGCTTTTTGGTGCGCGGGATGAACACGGCTTGGCCCTTTTTCAGTCCGCCCGAGTAGACACGGACGAAGGCGAGGTTGCCGAACGTCGAACTGACGATCTTGAACGCGAGTCCGGCGAGCGGCTGGCTGGCCTCGGCGCGGCGTGTCTCTGGCTTCTCGGTCTTAGGATGGGTCCCCTCCACATCCGGCACATCAAGCGGCGACGGGAGAAAGGCGATGACCGAGTCGATCAGGAGCTGCACCCCTTTATTCTTCAGCGAGGATCCGCAGAGAACCGGAACGAGCTGGCCGGAGATGGTCGCGGCGCGAAGAACCGGGATGAGTTCGGCGACCGGAAGATCGGGGTTGTCCATGTATTTTTCGAGCAGCGCTTCGTCGAGTTCGGCGAGCACTTCCACCAGTTGGTTGCGTGCCTCTTCGGCAGCGGCGGCGAGCTCGGACGGGATCTCGTCGGAGGTGACGGTCTCGCCGTGTTCGCCGGTAAAGCGATGGGCTTTCATGGACAGCAGGTCGACCACGCCCTCAAAATCTTCTTCCCGGCCAATGGGCAGTTGTAGGGCGACGGGATTGATGCCGAGGCGCTTGCGCATTTGTTCCATCGGCAGGTCGAGTGTAGCACCGGTGCGGTCCATCTTGTTGATGAAAGCGATAGCTGGCACGCTGTAGCGGCGGGCTTGACGCCAAACGGTTTCGGACTGCGGTTGAACGCCCCCTACCCCGCAGAAAACGCCAACGGCCCCGTCGAGTACTCGAAGGGACCGTTCTACTTCAACCGTGAAATCGACGTGGCCGGGGGTGTCGATGATGTTGATCTGGTGGTTGTTCCAAAAGCAGGTCGTTGCGGCGGAGGTGATGGTGATGCCGCGCTTTTTCTCTTCTTCCATCCAATCCATTTCGGCGGTGCCGTGGTGGACTTCCCCAATTTTGTGCTTCTTGCCGGTATAGAAAAGGATGCGTTCAGTCGTCGTGGTTTTACCCGCGTCGATGTGTGCCATGATCCCGATGTTGCGAATTCGCGACAAGCGGTCGCTGTCCGCGTTGGACGCAGACGAGGCTTTGCTCGCTTGTTGCTTTTGTTCCATGTGAGTTGGAAATCCGGGTCAAAGGGAAATCGGGGTCGGGGTTCGGGGCAGAGATTCAAAACGCGCTCGTTTAAGAGCGCGTAGTACCAGCGGGTGCTTACCAGCGAGTGCTTACCATCAAGTATTTACCAGCGAGTAGTTACCAGCGATAGTGAGCGAAGGCTTTGTTGGCTTGGGCCATCTTGTGGGTGTCGTCGCGTTTCTTGATTGACGAACCCGTTTCGTTGAAGGCGTCCATCAGTTCGTTGGCCAGGGCTTTGGCCATCGGCACGCCACGTTTATTGCGGGCGTTGCCGATGATCCAGCGCATGGCGAGGGCGCGACCGCGACCGTCTTTCACTTCGAGCGGCACTTGGTACGTGGCACCACCAACACGGCGGGACTTCACTTCTAGCTGTGGGCGAACGTTCTCGATGGCTTTCTCGAACACTTCGACTGGGCTCTGGTTGAGCTTGGATTCAATTTCAGTGAAGGCGCCGTAAATCACGCGTTCCGCGGTCGATTTTTTGCCGCGCTCCATCACTTGGTTGATAAACCGAGTGACGAGTTCACTATTATAGAGGAGATCAGGATTAACGGAGCGGGGTTCCGCCCGGTGGCGTCTGGACATAAGTTTAGTCCTTTTTCTTAGGCTTTTTGGTTCCGTACTTCGAACGACCTTGATTGCGGCCGTCGACGCCGAGGCAGTCGAGCGCACCACGAACAACGTGATAGCGGACACCGGGCAAATCTTTCACACGACCGCCGCGAACGAGCACCATACTGTGCTCTTGGAGGTTGTGGCCTTCACCACCGATGTACGCCGTGACTTCTTCACCATTGGTGAGGCGGACACGGGCAATTTTCCGCAGAGCGGAGTTCGGTTTCTTCGGTGTCTGGGTCTTCACAAGAAGGCAGACGCCGCGACGCTGCGGGCACTTATGGAGTGCGCGCGCCTTGCTCTTGCGGATCGCTTTTTTGCGTCCGTGGCGTACCAGTTGATTGATGGTCGGCATATTCGTAGAGATTATCGGTTAAAATGAGGTGGTTCTAAGGGGAAATTCTAGTTTTTTCCGCCTTTTATAGGGCGGGACGGGGTGGCTCGCACAAGAATTCCCCATTGGCAATGGCATAATTGCATTTTCTTCGGGATTTCTCGGCATTGCTAGGCCTGAACTCCGAGTTCGGGGCTTTTCATGAAAAATAGGCGGAGGACATAAGAATCGCCGTGTTTTCGCGAATGTTCAATGGGGGGGGCATGCAGCACATCGCTCTCGATTTCTCCGCCAAACGAACGAAACAGTCTTCTTCGCCACAACAAAGGGAAACCATGACAACCTTAGAAACCCTTCTCAACCGCCTTTCGATCGACCAAGATGAGAATTCTTGGCGCGAATTCTACTCCTTTTACCAGATGTTTATCCTCTCCTATGCCATGCGTAAAGGCCTCAAACGGAGCGAGGCGGAGGATGTGCTGCAAGAAACCATGGTTTCCATGATGAAAGCCTTCCGTAGCGGCTTCAAATACGACCCGAACAAGGGGCGATTCCGCGGTTATCTCACCGTCGTCACCTCAAGACGGGTGAATGATGCCCTCCGTCGCCTTGGCAAAAGGCCGATCGTCTACGTCGAAAACCCGGAAGTGCTGGCCCAACCGGAGGAGAAGGAGATTGAGCAGGATCTCGACTGGATGCGCGCTTTGCTGGATCAAGCGATGAAAAACCTCGCCGATGCCAACCGGTTCTCGGAGGTCAACTTGCGCGCGTTCAAACTTTATTGGATCAAAGGCATAAGCGGTGAAAACGCCGCTGCGATGTGCGGGATGACCGCCAACAACGTCTATCAAATCACCAGCAGAGTGAAAGCGGCGCTGGTGAGGGAGGTGGAAAAACTGACCGGTGCAGCAACATGATCGACACCATTGAACAGCTTTTAGGCGACGTCAGCGACATGGCGGAGCTCTCCGAGGAGCGTTCCTTATACTTGCAGGATCGTCTTACCCTGGCCGAGTCCATGCTGGATTCACTGCCCGAATATGACGGCAGCGAGCCAACTGCGGCCATTATCCGTGTCGGTCCACCGCACCACCCCATCATGCTCGAAGAAGGGTCCACCACCATTGGTCGGAAACACGCGAGCGTGGGGGATAAAAACATCTCCCGCCGTCATTTCGAACTAGAACGGAGCGGCGGCCACGTAACGCTGACAGATTGCAGTTCGAGAAATGGCACCTGGGTGAACGGCAACCGCGTGGCCTCGAGAACCCTGTGCGATGGCGATCTGATCGAAGCGGGTTCTACCGCGTTTGTGTTCTTCCGTTTGTAAGCCACGCCGCAGTTGTTGATCTGAGTGTAAGGGCTCGCGGCGTCACGCTATGATTGGCGATGGCATCCGCGACTCTCATTCTTCCGTTTCAATTATTTCAGCATCCTTGCCACCCTGCCCTCGCGGCGCGGCAGGCGCAGGACCGTCCGGTTGTGATGATTGAGGACAGCTTGATTTTTGGCGGCGACCGCGACTGGCCGCTGGATTTCCACGCCCAGAAACTTCTGTTACACCGAGCGACGATGAAGGCGTACGCGGCGCAGCTCACGGAACGCGGGTTCGACGTGCGTTACTGCGAGTGGCGTTCGGGGATGCATCTGGATGACTGGCTCGCCGAATTGAAGATCCGCGAAGTTCATGTCTGCGAACTCGTCGACCATCTGCTCGAACGCCGCTTGGCCGCGTCGGGCGTCACCGTGATCCCCTATCAAACGCCGGCCTTTTGTTCGCCCCATGACTGGCTGCACGATCAATTCGCCACGGATAAAAAACCGTTCATGGCCACCTTTTATCAAACCCAGCGAAAACGCATGGGCATCTTGGTCGATGACAACAACAAGCCACTGGGTGGAAAATGGAGTTACGATCCGGACAACCGAAAGAAGCTGCCAAAGCAAATTGCCATTCCCGAACGACCGACCGGCTCGACCGATAAGGCCTCGCTCGCGTTCGTCGCGGAGGCTCGCGCATATGTGGCGGCAACCTTTCCGAACGCGCTGGGACGACTGCCCGACGAACACGCCCCGTTCCGATATCCAATCAACCACCACGACGCTGACAACTGGCTGGAACATTTTCTCGACCACCGCTTCCGTCAGTTCGGCGACTATGAAGATGCCATCTCGGTGAAGCACCGAATGATCTTCCACAGTGTGCTCACGCCCATGCTCAACATCGGACTGCTCACGCCAACGCAGATTATCGAACGCGCCCTTGCCATCGCCGAAGAGCGGGCGGGCGGACCGGACGAGATCCCGCTAAACTCGCTCGAAGGTTTCGTCCGCCAGATCATCGGCTGGCGGGAGTTCATGCGTGCGATGTACGAACGCCACGGGGTCGAAGGCCGCAACCGTAATTTCTGGCAGTTCGATGAGCGTCCGATGCCGGCCGCCTTTTACGATGCGACCACCGGGATTGCGCCGGTCGACGAAACCATCCACCGAGTTCTGGAAGACGGGTACTGTCATCACATCGAGCGCCTCATGGTGCTCGGCAACTTCATGCTACTCTGCCGGATCCATCCGCGTTCGGTCTACCGTTGGTTCATGGAGTTGTTCGTCGACGCCTACGACTGGGTGATGGTGCCAAACGTATACGGCATGAGTCAGTTCGCCGATGGCGGCTTGTTCGTGACCAAGCCGTACATCTCCGGCAGCAATTACATTCGTAAAATGAGCGACTGGAAAAAGGGCGATTGGTGCCCAGTTTGGGACGGCTTATTCTGGACCTTCATCGAAGATCACCGCGATTTTTTCGACAGCAATTTTCGCCTCAAGATGATGGTCCGCAACCTGGATAAGATGGATCAGGAAAAGCGATCGGGACACCGGAAGACCGCAGACGCGTTCCGTTCGGCGCTGTTCGCTTCCAGCTAGCATGTTTGAGCTCTTCGGCGACGATTCTGAGGGCGAAATGAATCCGTTTTTACCCGATCCGAGCTTTTCAATGGCCTGCGATAAAACAGCTCATCTCGGAAGGCTTACGAGCTTGAACGGGACGTGGTGCGGGTTTAGTTCGCTGCCATGAAAAACCCAAAATTGGCTTGGCGGAGCGCACGCACAACGATCACCTCCGTCCTCTTGTTGGCGCCAACGCTCCTTGTCGCCCAGATCGACGACGAACGGATAAAAGCCGTGGCCCTAAATCTTGAGAACGCAGTAAAAGACGGGGACGCGGCGTTGTTCACCGCACAAATGAACGCGGACGCATTGTTCAGCGATGCCCTATCGGACCTTCCGGCTACAGCGCAAAAAGGAAAGTTTCTGGAGTCGTTAAAGACCGAAGACTTCAGCTCACTCGCGGGCGGGATGAGTGCGATGGTAAAAAATGGCGGCACCTACAAATGGACGGGACTGGTCACCCGAGAAGAGGAGCGTCGGGCCATCATGAGGTTCGACGGACCCAACGGATTAATCTACCACGAACTGTCGTTCACCCCGGAAGGCAAGATTGACGAAATATATTTTTGTTCGGACGGGACCTCTCTCGGCGAAACGTATCGGGATGGCTTCATCGACGTCGCCAAGAAACATGGCCTGACAGATGTGGTTGGTCCCAAAGCCAATACCCTGTTCGACGACATGACGACGGTTCAAGCCGCGCAAGAAACCGACGACGTCGATCTCGCCCTGACCATGCTTGCGACCCTTTCACCGGACGGGAAAAAACGCCGCTCTTGGATGATGTCCGCCTTGGACTTGTCCGTGGCATCTGAGGACCCCGAAGATTTTAAAAAGCAATGGGCCTATCATCAGAAAACCTTCCCCAATGACGCGGGAGCCACCTTAACTGGATTCTTCTATTTTTTAGAAGCCGGCGAGCTAGAAGCCGCGATGCAACAAGTCGACGCGCTCGATAAAATCGTCGGCGGGGATGACTACCTCGACATGTTTCGAGGCAATGTTCTGCTCGCCGAGGACGACTGGGAGAACGCGATTAAAAAGTTCAGCGCTGCAGCCCGCGCGATTCCCGAAAGTGTGGATCCGTTGATTGGATTATTTGATGCCCTCGTCGCCTTGGAACGGGTCGACAAAGCGGTCAACGTGTTGAAGTTCATGGATAAGAAACATGGGGTGTCGATTACCGATCGTTATCTGAGAGCCGATGAAATGTACGCGGATCTTCTGGGTTCGGACGCGTACAAGACTTACCGACCGTAGCTGGGGCTGCGCGTCCTCTCAGCCGGATGCGTGGCGGTTAAAACCGCTTCAGCGCCCAGCCACTTTCGGGCGGCGGCTTCGCATGAAACGCCGCCGCCACTTCCTCCGGATAGCTGGCAAAGCGGCTGGCATCGCCATTGCCGACGATCACACGCTTGCCGTCGAAGTTCCAATTGCCGAACGAGGGAGGGAGCGGCATCAGCAACAGCACCGTTGAACAGTCCGGATGCGCAGCCATGGCTTTCTGGCAGGCGGGCTCGCGCACCGCGTAGGGATTGAGATGCACCTCGGCCGCATTGAAGGTGTTGGTCACCTGAACGAGCGCCGCGTCCGAACAAGCGCCGCGCGCGCGCGGCAGGAACGGATGGGCGGGCGTGTGTACGATCAGCATCGGACCCGCCTCGCATTCTGCCGCAAGCAACGCGGCCAGCGGGTCGGTCGCGGTATTGTAATCAGAGGGTGGCTCGATCACGCCTCGAACCAAAGCAAGCAGCAGGCCGCCGAAGATCAAACCGAGTCCGGCGTATAAAAGCCAAGGTGGGGGCGACATCTGCGAACGCCGCCACAACAGCAGGGCAAGGCCGGCAAGCGCGAGCACAACGACAAGAGCCGTCACTAAAACTCACGGCTCCATCTGAGCGAGGTAATGTCGCTGTGCATCACGGTGCGTGCATGGCCATCAACGAACGAAAAATTTTGCCGATCGGGCATATGCCGGTCGGTGAAGATCCGCTGGTACCATTGCCCCGAACCTTGCAGATTCGATTCCGCCCCGGTCGACGGGACCGGAGCGCCTAGAATGGGCCACGCGTCCACCCAGTAACCGTCGCAGGCCATCGGCACGTTCGAGGCGCCGGTGATTGATGACACATACTGGCCGAAAAATCCGCGCGGGTTGTTTTGTCCCCACCAACTCATGTCAGAGTCATGCAGCCAGCCGTTGAAGCAATAGGCGCCGTGCTGCTCGTTGCTGAGGGTCACAAACTTCCACGGATAGTTACGCCCGCCCCACCAGCCGCCCGGCTTGGGTTCGGTGACTTCCGGACACATGGCGACCCCATCGATGTCGACGTGTTCGTCGATGAAGTCGTAGAAAATGCGGTAGGTCGAATCGCCATGCTTGCGGTAGAACGGCAGCTTGCCGCCTTGATCGGCGCAGGCAGCGAGAAAGCCTTTGGCCTGTTGGCCAAGCCGGGAAAGGCACTGGGTATTGCTCGCGGTGGCGTTCATCCGGCTGAGAACCGGGGTCAGAATCGCCAACAGGATGCCGAGAATCGCGATGACGACAATGAGTTCGATGAGGGTAAATCCGGTGCGTTTCATAGTTACTAAAAGTACGCCATAAACTCCCACGTGTCATGCGCAACATAAAGATCGCCGATTTTTCGAGCATCAATCGACGATGTTCTGTCCGCCATCGTCCATTTGTTCCGGACGCGTCCAGTACCGATATTGTGGCGTCCATTGTTCATCGGTCAAACCCGCCAGACCAAGGAAATCCCACATCGAGCAGTAGTTGTTGCCTGGCCCGAACGCGGTCGAAGAGCGCTTGAGGATGCGCTCCCCATCGCGTTCGTAAACAACGGCACCGGGGGCGTTCGAATCCTCCGCCCAGACGCTGTTCTCTCGGATGTACTTGCCGCCGCCGTGCGAGGCGGTGCGGAAGCGCCAGCCGGGCGAACCGGCAAAGGCTCGTTGGACCTCGGGCACATCCTTGCTGAGTAAAACAACCGCCATCACCGACTCAAGGTGCGCCAGGAACGCGTTGATACCATCGGCCCAAAGAGTGCAGAAACGGCAGCCCTGCCCCATGTGCCTCTCCCCCGACCCCGCGGGTGGCAAGCAGTTTGTCCCGGCCAGCGAACAGCCCGCCGAGGCTGACCGAACCCGCAAGGGTCTCGAACGAATAATCGGAGACCTCCTCCGGACTGGCGTTCTTGCGTAAACCTACCAGCTCTTGTTTGAGTTCGAGGATCTGTTGTTCGATGATTTCGCCGCGTTCGTTCATCAACGAATCTTACAAATTTTCTCAGCAAATTTGCCATCGAAGAACCTGCGAAAAGGCTAGATTATTACCCGTTTCTCCTCTCAGGTAAGGGCATGAGATTACCCTGTGCCCTTCTCCTCACCTTTATCCTTTCGAGCGCAAGCTGGGGGCAAAACGATAAGCGTAGCAAGCCCAGTTACAATCAGGACATCCGCCCCCTGCTGTCCGACCGCTGCTTTCAGTGCCACGGCCCAGACGACAAGGAACGCAAGGCCGGACTGCACCTCGACACCTTCGCCGGTGCGACCGCCGACCACGACGGAGTCCGAGCTATCGTGCCCGGCAACCCCGACGCCAGCGAACTGCTCGCTCGGGTGAGCACGCACGATCCAGACGAACGCATGCCGCCCCCCGAACTCAACAAACCGGCATTCACCAAAGACGAAATTGCCACCATCCGCGCCTGGATCGAAGACGGTGCCGAGTACCAGCCGCACTGGGCCTTCCTTCCGCCCGAACGCCCCTCGGTCCACATGCGTGAAACCACCCATCCCATCGACCACTTCGTCGACCGTGCTCTCGCCGAGGCGCACATTATACCCGCGCAGGAGGCCGACGCGTCCACCCTCCTGCGCCGCCTGCATCTCGACGTCACCGGACTCCTCCCCGCCCCCGAACGCGTCGCCCCCTTCGTCGCCGCCCACGCCGCCGACCCCAACGCCGCGGTACGCGAACTGGTCGACGAACTACTCGCCTCGCCCCATTACGGCGAACGCTGGGGACGCCACTGGCTCGACCAAGCCCGCTACGCCGACTCGCACGGCTACTCGGCCGACCACCCGCGCATCATGTGGCCCTATCGAGACTGGGTGATCGCCGCCCTGAACGCGGACCAACCCTTCGACCAATTCACGATCGACCAGATCGCCGGCGACCAACTCCCCAAACCGACCAAACGGCAACGGGTCGCCAGCGCCTTTCACCGAAACACCTTGATCAACCAAGAAGGCGGCACCGACCACGAGCAGTTCCGCAACGAATCGGCTGTCGACCGGGTCAACACCACCGGGGCGGTCTGGCTTGGCCTTACGCTCGGCTGCGCGCAGTGCCACACCCACAAATTCGACCCGATCACCCATCACGACTATTTCTCGATGTTCGCCTTTTTCAACCAAGGCACCGACCGCAACAACCGCGGCGCGACCGTTCCCGTCGAAGAAGGCGAACTGTTCAGGACAGCAGCGGAGCAAGAGGCCGCGGCAAAAGTACGGGCCGAGCAACAAGCCAAGAAGCAGGCCGAGGAGGACAAAGCCGCTTGGCATCCGCTGTCGTTCGTAGCGAAGACCAACACCGAGGCGACGCTGAAACAACTGGAAGACGGCTCGCTACGGCTCAGTGGCACGACACCGAAAAACGCCGTCTACACTCTGGAGGCCGAACTGGATGACACGGCCCCCGCACAACTTGCCGCCATCCAACTACGCGTGATTCCCGACAGCGCCTTCCCCAAAAACGGACCCGGCACCGCCACTAACGGCAACTTTGTCCTCACAGACTTCGAGGTGCAACTCGATGGCAAACTGGTGGATATCGAACGGGTTCAGGCTGACCACAGCCAACCGGGCTACCCGATCAGCCACGCCATCGACGACGACGCTAATAGCGGCTGGGCGATCAATGTCGGCAAGAGCACGCGTAAAGGCGTGACCATGAACGAGCCCCACGAGGCGCACTTCATTCTGGCCAAGTCGCAGACACTGAGCGGTCGCAAGCTGACCATCACCATGCGCCATAACCGCAACGACGAGTACGCTATCGGCCGCTTTGCGCTCGCCGCCTCCGCCGCCCAACCGACCGAGCCGAAAGCCTGGAACTTGCCAAAAAAAGCGGGCAAGCCGAGCGTCAACCTGATGGTCATGCAGGACCTGCCGCCCAATCGACAGCGCACCACCTACATCCATCTGCGCGGCGACTTCCTCAACCTCGACAAAGGCACCGGCCCGCTCAAGCCAGGCGTGCCGGCTATCTTCCCAAACCGCTTGCCCGAGGCCGAACTGCACAACCGTCTTGATCTCGCCAAGTGGCTGGTCGATCCGCAAAACCCGCTGACCGCCCGGGTGACCGTGAACCGGATGTGGATGCGCTATTTCGGCAAAGGCATCGTCGAGACCGAGAACGATTTCGGCATGCAGGGCAGCCTGCCGACCCACCCCGAACTGCTCGACTGGCTGGCCACCGAGTTTGTCCGCGCCGGCTGGTCACAGAAACACATGCACCGCCTCATGCTGACCTCACGCGCGTACCGGCGGAGTTCGCGCTTTGGCGATATTACACCCGAGGTTCTAAGAACGGGCGACCCCCGCAACCTGCTGCTGGCGCGCCAGAACCGAGTTCGGGTCGACGCTGAAATTGTGCGCGACCTTAGCTTATCCGCCAGCGGCCTGTTCACCCCCAAACTCGGCGGCCCCAGCGTGTTCCCGCCGCAGCCAGAGGGCGTGTTTTCCTTCACCCAAGTTCGGAAAAGTTGGCCGACGAGCAAAGGACCCGACCGCTTCCGGCGCGCCATGTACACGATGTTCTACCGCTCGGCCCCCTACCCTACTCTGACCACTTTTGACTCACCGGCCTTCGGCACCACCTGCACCAGTCGCGTTCGTTCGAATACGCCGCTGCAAGCCCTGACGCTGGCCAATGATGATGCCATGGTTGAACTCGCCGCCGGCCTCGCCCAACGGATTCAAGATGATGCAGAGGAGAGGTCCGAGCGCATCGAGCACGCCTACCAGATCTGCTTTTCACGTTCGCCCTCCGCCGACGAAGCTGCCGCGCTCGAACGCTACCTCGACGATGGCGCCAGTTGGAAAGAACTCGCCCGGGTGCTGATCAACACCGACGAATTCATCACCCGCGATTAAGCGCACCCGTTTTCAAATTCGACATTCGAAATCCACCAGCAAAGCTCTCCCCAGTCCGGCGCTGCGCAGAACCCAAATTCATCTAAAATCTAAAATTTAACATCTCATATTTCAAAGCGTGGCAGCACCCGTCCATTTAAATCTGAAATTCGAAATCTGAAATCCACCTCAACAAAAGCGCGGCAACGCCCGTCTTTTTGAAATTTGAAATCCGCAAGGCGCACCAGCGCTCGTCCCTTTTAAATTTGAAATTCAAAATCTGAAATCCACTTCACCATGTCCCTCCTCGAACAACACGCCCTGCACCAAACAACCCGTCGCCACTTCTTCAAGGATTGCGCCGTCGGACTCGGCGGGCTCGCGCTCGCCGACATGCTCCAAGCCGCACCCGGGCCGATGGCGCCGCGTCAGCCACCGCTGCCAGCCAAGGCGAAGAACGTCATCTATCTGTTTATGGCCGGCGCGCCGAGCCAGATCGACCTGTTCGACTACAAACCCAAACTGCTCGAATACAACAACCAACCGCCGCCGCCCTCGCTGATGGAAGGCCGCCGGTTCGCCTTCCTAAAAGGCAACGAAAAGCTGCTCGGCAGCACCCGCAAGTTCGGCACCTACGGCGAGTGTGGCGCGCAAATCAGCGAACTGCTGCCCCACCATCGAAAGATCGCCGACGAGGTTTGCTGGGTCAAGGGAATGACCACCGACGTGTTTAATCACGGTCCCGCCAAGCTGTTTATGAACACCGGTTTTCAAGCGCCCGGCCGCCCCAGCTTCGGTTCCTGGGCCACCTACGGACTCGGTAGCGAGTCGAGCAACCTGCCCGGGTTCGTCGTCCTGCAATCCGGCCCGCGCGGCCCGCGCGCCGGCAACACGCTCTGGTCGAGCGGCTTCCTGCCGACCTCGTTCCAAGGCGTTCCCTTCCGCGGGTCCGGCGACGCGATTCTCAACCTGCGCAACCCCGAAGGCGTCGACGAAAAGACCCAGCGCAAGTTCATCGACAAGGTCAACGAACTCAACCGCGGCCGCCTCGGCGTGGTCGGCGACCCCGAAATTGAAACCCGGATCAACGCCTATGAAATGGCCTACCGGATGCAATCCAGCGCGCCCGAACTGATGGATATCTCCTCCGAGTCGCAGGCCACCCTCGACCTCTACGGCGTGACCCCGGGCGAGAGTTCCTACGGCGCCAACGCCCTGCTGGCGCGCCGCCTGATCGAACGCGGCGTGCGCTTCGTCCAACTCTACCACACCAATTGGGACCACCACGGCGGACCCGGCGAAGACATCAACACCGACCTGCCCAAACTCTGCAAACAGATCGATCAAGCCAGTGCCGCGCTGGTGCTCGACTTAAAACAACGCGGCCTGCTCGACGACACCATCGTGATCTGGGGCGGCGAGTTCGGTCGCACACCGATGGGCGAAGTTCGCACATCGATCGGCCGCGACCACCACATCGACGCGTTCACCCTCTGGGTGGCCGGCGGCGGCTTCAAGCCCGGCCACATCCACGGTGCCACCGACGAACTCGGCTTCGGCGTGGTCGAAGGAAAAGTCCACGTTCACGACTTCCACGCCACTCTGCTCCACCAACTCGGGTTCGATCACGAGAAACTCACCTACCGCTTCGCCGGACGCGACTTCCGCCTGACCGATGTTCACGGTCACGTGGTAAAAGACCTACTCGCATAGTTCAGGTCCGGGTCGGGAGGCCCCTCGCCCTCCAAGGTCTGAAATTTTAAATTCGAGATTTGAAATTCGCTAGTACACGCCTTCCATGATCGGCTCGGGAGGCCCCTCGCCCTCCAGGGTTTGAAATTTTAAATTCGAGATTTGAAATTCGCTAGTACACGCCTTCCACAATCGGTCCGGCGGACGCGTCGCGGTAGGGGCGGACTTCAGCCACGCCGTCCCAAGGATAGGCTTCCGTAGGTTTGGTGCGCATGGCTTCGTCGCGTTCGAGGAAGCGGGGCATGAAAAACTCGCGGGTGAGCGTCGTGAGTTCGACCCGGCCCCAATCGCCGTAATCGACCACTTGGTCGTTGTCATCGAGCACGCGCAGCAGCGCGCGCGGTTGCGGCGGATAGTAGTTAACCGAGTAGTCCAGACCGAGCGGGATGCTGTGCGCCAAACCCATCAGGGTGTTGCCGTAGACCGGCAGGAAGGTGCAGCGGTTCTCCAGCACTTCTTCGACGGTGAAGCGAACCGTCTGCGGGTTCATCTCGGTGCCGCCACAGAAAATGCCTTTGATGCCGGCGTCCGGGATGGAGGTGCGTTCGGACAGGGCCTCGACCAGTTTCGGGGTCGAGAACAGGGCGGACACTTCGCGGTAGCGCAGGATGGTTGCGGCCTGATCAACCACATGCTCCATGTACATTTGCGCCTCGCCGTACTCGCCCCGCTTGATCAGTTTTTTCACGTAACGCGGATCGAGATCGACAAAGAAGCAGGAGCCGCCACGGTAATTGGCGAGGTGCTCAATGGCGAGGCGAAGGCGACGCGGGCCGGTCGGTCCCATCATCAGCCAGCAGGTGCCACGCGGAAAATCTTCGTCGCTCAATGCGTGCGAGAACTGTTCGTAGTCGTATTTGAAATCGTGCCAGCCGATCCGCTGCTTCGGCATACCCGTTGTGCCACCGGTCTCGAAAATCGAGAAGGGCTGCCCGGCGAAGGCCCTGGGAATCCATTTCTCCAGCGGCGTGTAGCGCAGGGAATTGTCCTCAAAGTGCGGGAACTTCTGCAAATCGTCGCGGGTTTTGATCTCTTCGCGCGGGTCCCAGCCGGCTTCTGCCGCCCATTCCAACCAGAACGGGGTTCCGGTTTCGGGGGAAAAGTGCAGCTTGATGACCTCGCGCAAGTGTTCATCGACGTCTTGACTGAACGGGGCTGCCAACATGGCTTCGGCGGAAAATTCGGTACTCAATGGGCTCTCCAATAGGGATTTACGGCAACAAGTCGTTTTCCGAGGCGGTTCACAACTCAGAAAATGAGGGTTTTTCGATCCGTTTGCGTCGAACATTTTTGTCAAAAGCTCACTTGCACCTGACGAACGTTACTCTAAGGGCAGCTTAACGGCCTTTCATTTCATTTGACCAACAAATACATAACAACCACTTATAATGGAGAATCATCATGGGTATGATCAGTGAATTCAAAGAGTTTGCCTTCAAAGGCAGCATGCTCGACATGGCCATCGGCCTCATCCTCGGCGGCGCGTTCGGCACCGTCGTCAGTTCCCTCGTCAATCACGTCATCTCCCCCCTAATCGGCTTGATTGGCGGACGTGACTTCAGCGGCATCGGCATCGGCCTGAACGAAGATGCTAAAAGCGCGTTGGACGGCATGGGTGCGGCGAAAGCCATTGAAGAAGGCAAAGCCGTCATCGGCATTGGCCTGTTCATCAACGCGCTCATCGCGTTCACCATCACCGCGTTCGTGCTGTTCATGATCGTGAAGGGCGTGAACAAAGCGAAGAACGCGCAAGAAGAAGAAGCCGGTCCGACGCAGGAAGAGCTTCTCGCCGAAATCCGCGACGCCCTGAAAAAGTAAGCCTCGCCTTTCGGAAATGAAAAAGCGGAACGTCGGTTCCGCTTTTTTTGTGCCCGAACCCGCCGCCCATTCAGCGGGTGGCGACCAGATAGGCGATGAACGCGTCCATGTCCTCGTAGACTTTGCGCCGCTTGAAAATGCCGTCGGTGTCGTCTTCGTCGTCATCCCAGCCTTCCAGATACGGCGACACCTTCTTGAACCCGGCTTCGAGCAAGATGTCGGTCAGTTCGGGGAGCGAGTACAAGCGCCACTCGTAGGTGAAGGCCTTCTTGCGTTTCTTCTCGCCATTCAACTTGAAGTGGATGTGGCAGGTGGTGGAGTTGTCGATGAAATTGAAACGCGCCTGTTCCCACGTGTACTTGAACTTGGGAAAGTCGTTGCCTGCATCGTCCGTGCCGGCGTCGACTTTCCGGGTCTCTTTGATCACCGACATCGCGGTCGGGCCACCGTAGAGATCGAGGACGAACGTCCCCATGGTTTTGAGTCCGCGCAGCACGTTTTTAAAGTAGCGCAATAGGACCTCGCGCTCATGGAAGACGGAATAGGAGAAGTTGAGCGCACACACCATGTCGACCGCTTTTGGCTTCACGTCGAGCACATCGGCTTGCAGGTAAGTTACCCGTTTGTGGAAGCGGTTGGCTTTGGCCCATTGCAAAGTGGGCTGGTCGAGATCGATGGCGAGCGCCGTATGCTTGGCGGATTGTTCGGCCCACATTTTCGACAATAGCGCGGTGCCGCAAAAATCCTCGCGCATGGAAAGCGGGACCACACCATAGGTCTTTTTATGGATGCGACGAAATAGTTCGCAGTCGATGTCCGGACTCTGGACAGAGGCTTCATAGAGGACATGGTTACTCGGGTTTTTTGACGGCATCGCGGGGGTGATGCCACAAGACGCAAGAGAGTCAAGTTTGGCGGACTTGGCTATTTGATGCGCACGGCGTTGAGCAGCAAGGTCTCGGTGGCCTCGTTCTGTTCGAAGTAGTCCATGCCCATGACGATCACCGAACCCGGACCAAACTGCTGATAAAAGATCGGCGCGAGTTTGTCCTCATCGGTCGCCCAGGCCACGGCCGGCGCCTTGATTTTGTAAAAGGCGGTCGCGTCCGTGGTTTCGAAGGTTTCGCCGATACCAACGGAGATCTTGCGGCCAGCCACGGTGAACTTCACCTTCTCCTCACGACTGCGGTCGCCCACTTCATATTCGATCAAGTTCAAAGCCTTGATGAATGGCTGGTGTTCGGGTTCGAGGCAGAGAAAGACGATCCGGCCGCCGCGCCGCATATAGTCCGCCAAGATCGGACGCACTTGGTCGCGGATCAGATCCTTCCAAGGGACATCGGGCCCCTCACCGACCCGCACCTTGCCGTCGATGTTGCGCAGGTTCTCCATCTCGGGCACCACCAAGGCGCGCGAACTCAGCAGGCGCGCGCGGAACTCGGCACCCGCCGGCGCATCTTTATGCCGATGGATCGTCCATTCCTTCAGGCCTTCCTTGAGGATCTTGACCGTGCGTTCGGATTCTTCATCCTGGTCGGCGAACTTCTCCCACACCAAAACCGAACGCGCGTTCGGGATCATGCTGCGGGTGAACGCGAGCGTTTTCACACGCTCCATGTCGACCGTGATCCGCGTGCCAGCGGTCAGGCTGAATTGGAGTTCGCCACCTTGAAGAACCGGCTCCTGCCCATACAAGCGTCCGCCGTTTAGCGTATGCAACTCGACATACAGGGTGTCGGGCACCACCACTTCTTCAGTCGCATTGGTGTCGGGCGGCAGCAGTTCGGGCATGGGAAATTGGATAACCTGCAGCGCGCCGGATACCAGCGAAGCATTGAGTTCGTCGTTTTCGATGTTGAACGACTCATCGGACAACTGACGCAACTTGCCGGAGAGCCGATCGCCGCCTGCGGTACGCACCACGAACGCATTGCCGCGTGGAACCAGATCCGGTTGCGATTTATTCAGCGGCAGACGGCTGATCCGAGACACTGCCGAGACTGGGAAACGAAGGGAGGTGCCCGTCTCCAAATCGAACCACACCTCGTCCTTCTCGATCTTTTTGAAGGCTCCGTACATCATGCTGTAATCCTGCAACTGAATCTGATCGCCGGTCTTGGGCGGTTCAGGTTTCTCGTCGGACAAGGTGATGCGGCGGATCCGCTCGTGTTCGACCTCGAGGATCGAGTCCGGCAGGAACGCGAAGCTGCACTTTAAATGCCCCCCGGCCACCTCATGAAGAATCATGTCGGCTTCGTCCCCGTTCGCCATCTCAACATGGCAAGGGATGCCCGCCGCACAGACCAGACCGGTGCAGAGGAGCAGCAGGAGCAAATAATCGCGGACAGGAACCATGGGCGGATGATGCAAAACCTTCCGTCTCGGGTCGAGTCCGAAGATGCTCGAACCGGGGCTTTCAGGGAGGTTTCAAATTTCGAATTTCAAATTTCAAAAAGCCGCCCCGCCCGATTGGGGCACCGGTCGGACTTCGGTTGCAGAACTGGTCAACCAAGGTGGGTGCTGTTGCTAAGCCCCAACGGGGCGAGACAACGTAGCCCGCGGGTGGAGTGAGGTACGAACGAAACCCCGGGACTATCCGGAGCTGACCGAGGCGCCCCAACGGGGTGCAACAAAAGCTCGGGCAGAAAACCAATCCGATTGTTGTCCCCCGTTGGGGAACCTCATCATCCCCACCAACAACCCGGGGCTGCGCTCATCCCGCCAAAGCGAGATTCGCTTCCCCCCGGGCTATCCCGCCCCGCGGGATCTCGCCCGCTTTGGGGCTTTCTCCCCGCTACGGAATCGTGTCGAACGACCCAACTTGTTCGAAGGACTTCTTGTCCTTCTTTAGATCCCAGACATGCACGTCGCCGTTGTAATCTCCGAGAAAGACGCGGGTGCCGGCATGGTCGAACGCGAGCGCGGTCGGCAGGTCGTCAAAGCGTTGCAAGGTCGAGCTCTTGCTTGAGTTCGGTTGCCAGTACTTCACCGTGTTGTCGCGTCCGGCGCTGATCATGGCCCCTTTGCGGGTTCGTTTCATCGCCACCACGCCCTGATTGCCGGCTTTGTTTTTGTGCCCGGAAACGACACGCAATGCGAAGCCGTCCTCCATGCCCCACGAACCGATATTGCCGTCTTCGCAAGCGCTGACGAGCACTTGGCTGTCCAAGCGCCAATGCAGACCGGTGATGCGTTGCTTGTGCGCGGTTAAGGTGAACATCGGTCCGCCGTAGCGCGCGCCCCACACCATCAAGTTGCCGTTACGATCGCCGGTGGCGAGATTTTCGCCGTCCGGGCTGAACGCGACATGGCTGATCCAATCGGTGTGTTTTTCGATTTTGTAGACCTGCTCGCCGGTGTCGGTGCGGAACACTTTGACCACTTTGCCAGGACCACCGAGCGCGACCAGTTTGTGGTCCGGACTCACGTCGGCCGCGAGCACCAGATCGGTTTCGTCGCCGATCTCGGCTTTGCGCGCGCCGGTGCGCACATCGAACAGTACCACTTTGCCGGTGTGCGCACCGCGTCCGCCGGCAGCGAGCAGCAGTTCGCCGTTGCGAGAAAATTTGAGCACGTGGGGAATGCGTTCGGGGAAGGCGAGCGTGCCAAGATGTTTGAGTGACTCGCTGTGATAAAGCAGGATGGACTCGTGTCCGGCGACCGCGAGCAGCGGGGCCCAAGGGCTGGCGGCCAACGCAGTGACCGGCGGCGGACGCAGCAGCATCGCGGATTCGACCTTGGGTAGTTTGCCGGGCATGGCCGGGTCGTCTGGGGCCTTGTCGAGGCCAGAGAGATCGACCGACAAGTCGATGGAGGGTTTGGCAATCTTGGCTTTGCTGCCGTCGTTCTCGAGCAGGCCACCGTCGATCCATTTCTTCACCAGCATGGTTTGCTCGGTCGGAATGGGGGCTTTCTTCGGCGGCATGCTCGGTTCTTCGTCGTGGGTGAGCACGCCGATCAACACCGAACGACCGCTGTTGCCAGCGACCACAATTTCGCCGCTGCTACCGCCCGCGACGGTGGCGGTGTAGCTGGACAGATCGAGATCGCCTTTGGCTTTATCTGGGTTGTGACAGTTCAAGCAGTGTTGCTTGAAGATCGGTTTGATGTGCGTGTCGAAGGTGATCTTCGGTTCGGCGGCGAAGGCGGAGCAGAAGAGCAAACAGAAGAGGATGGGGAGAAGGCGGGACATGGATTTCAAATTTCAGATTTCAAATTTCAGACGCAACAAGCGATACGGATCACACGCGAACCTAGGCTACTGGCTACCGGCTACTAGCTACTCTAATGATTGAACGAGAACTCGGTCGAGTTCAGCAGGCTCCAAAGAACGTCATCGTAAGCGTACCGGCTCTTGGTGTCATCGCCGATGAGTCCGAGCATGCGCTTGGCTTCCTTTTCGGTCGGCTTGCGGGTGAGCGTGCGAATGTAGAGCGCCTCGATGATTTCTGCGGGCGGCTTTTTTTCCTTCAGCATCCGATTGGCCACTTGGCTGCCGCGAATCCGGCTGTCGATGATGGTGCCGTTGATTAGCGTGAGGGCCTGGCTGAGGGTCGCCTCCTTGTTGACTTCGCAGTCGCAGACACTCTCGCGGGTGGAGGTGCCGAAGGTTTTGAGGAAGGTGTCGCGTCCGCCGCCTTGATACATTTGCGTGGCGCGTTCGCCGGGGCGGCCCCCGTTGTAGTTCGGCTTCACGCCGGTGACGGTGTGCAGCGAGTCGGCGAGGATCTCGGCTTGCAGACGGCGAACCGCAGCGTGGCTGAACTGGGTGTCGTCGAGATAGTTGCTGGCGTTGGTCTTGCTCGAAAGTTGGTAGGTGCGCGACAGGCAGATGTCGCGGATCAGTTTCTTCATGTCGAAGTCGTAGTCGGCGAGTTTCTGGCCGAGCGCCTCAAACAGTTCTTTGTTGGACGGCGGATTACTGATGCGGATGTCGTCCACCGGCTCGACCACACCGCGTCCGAAGAAATGGGCCCACACGCGGTTGCCCATGCTTTGGGCGAACGAGTCGCTATCGACAATCCAGTCGGCCAGCGCCGAACGCGGATCTTTGCCGCTCGTGTCGGGCGCGTCGCCCCCGAGAAACTTGGGCGACATCTTGCGCTTGCCGATCGGGTGTTCGCTGCTCTGGTTTTTCGTGTTGTAAGAGACATAGAACTCGCGCGCGTCGGCGCCGCTCTTGAGCGAGATGCCTTCGAAGAACGAGGTAAAGCCGTAGTAGTCGTCCATGGTCCAACGGTCGAAGGGATGGTTGTGGCATTGGGCGCATTGAATGCGCGTGCCGAGAAACTGCTGGGCGAAGTTCTCGGCGCGCTTCTTCGCATCGATCCGATCCGAACTGGTATAATAGTTGGCGGCTGGCTCATGCAGATTGCTGCCGCTGCCGGTGACCAAAGCGTGTACCATCTCGTCGGCGGGGGCGTTGGCGGCGACGCGTTCGGCGACCCAGCGAGAGTAATTATACACGGCTTTGGCGGTGCGCGAACTGTTGCCTTGCTGGCGTCCGACAGCAATTTGGAGCATTTCGCCCCACTTCATTGACCAGAGATGATCAAAGGCATCCTGTTCGAGCAGGCGGTCGATCAAGGCGGTGCGTTTGTTCGGTGATGGGTCTGCCATAAAGGTGTTGTAGTCTTCGAACGTCGGCACCGAACCCACCAGATCAAGCGAGACCCGGCGCAAAAATTCCTCGTCCGAACACAGGTCCGAGGGTGCGATCTGCAGCTTCTCGAGTTTGTCGAACACGGCTTCATCGATGAAGTTCACCGCGACCGGATTCGGCCACTTGTATTCGGCGTCGTTGGGCAGCACGATCACTTCCGAACCAACCGTGAATTTGTCGAAGCGCGCGAAGATGTACGCTGCACCCGACTTACCGGCGGTGACCGTACCGTGTTCGTCGATGGCGGCGGTCGTGTCGTTGTTCGACAGGTAGACAGCGAGGTGAGTGATGTCGCGCTGGCTGCCATCGGAATAGTTGGCGAGCACAACCGTGTTGTGCACGGGATCGCTGGCATCGGTGGCTTCTTTGAAAATGATGTTGCCGGGCAGGAGTTCGACGGACATGGCCTCGGGCGTCTCTTCGGCATCGTCTTTTGCGCCGGCGGCAATCCAGTCGCGCAGGGTCGTGTAGTACTCGCTGTCGGCGTCGAACAACTCGCCGCCGGTGTGGGTAACGGCGCCGATGGCCTTTTCGAGCACCAAGCTTTTTTCGGGAACGGCGACGTCAATGCGCCGGCCAATCAGTTCGCGGGTGAGGCGATGGTAGTCGCCGGCGGGGTCGTAGCCGAACAGAGAAATCATGAAGCCATCCTGACCGCGCGCCGAACCATGACAGGCGCCGGTATTGCAACCGGCGCGCATAAACACCGGCGCGACATCGAGTCGGTAGCTGAGTTCGCGATCGGCCTTGGCGCGTTTGACCGCGATCTCGGCCGACGCCTTCTTGCCGCCGAACGAGGCCTTCAACGCGGTCGCGCCATTCGCCTTGGGGCGCAGATGGCGACCGTCGAGTCGGGCGATGGATGGGTTCGAGAACGAGAGCGTGGCCTGGGTGGTGACATCGTCGGTGCGCCCGTCTTCATAGACGGCTTGAACCACGATGGCCTGCTTGGCGAGAACGCCGTCCAAGCTGGCGGCGGCGGGCAGGATGTGCAGTTCGACCAGCCGTTCGGGCGCAGCCCAGAGCGAACTGGTCAGCACACAAGTCAGAATAAAAACGGAAAGTCGTCGGATCATTTCACACTCGATGTCTGTTGGCGTTCGGGGTCGATACGCAGGTAGCCGTAACCGGATTTCTGCTTCAGGGTTTCGCCCTTTTCCTCAATTTCAAAAATGCAATGGAGGCCGCGGTTCATGCCGAACAGCGCAGCCGGCGTGGCACGCACTTCGAAGCTGACCGTCTCGTCTTTCGCGCCGAACGACACGAACTCCTCGACCAGTTCGACGCCGCGCGGCAAGCCCTTGAGCGTCGCGCGTGCCTTGCCTTTGAACGGGCGTTGGTGGGTGAGCTTGGCGGTAACGGTGGCGGTCTTGCCGCGTTCGACGGCGGCGCGGCTGAACTTGGCGACCACGTAGGGTTTGCCGACGTGGATCTCAAAAATCTCGGACGCGAGCACGTAGTCCCCTGCCCCGTAACGGGCGTTGCGGTTGGCGCGTTCGTTGTACACCGCGGACAGCATGACCTCGTAGCTTTTCGCTTCGGTACGACTGGACGCGCTGAGGACGAACTCGCCCTTGGTTTCGCCGTTCTTCATTTTCACCGGCGTACTTTTATTCACGTTGGCAGGCACCTGCTCCATCGTCACTTCGACCGTGCCCTCAAAACCTTTGTCTCGGTGGAGCGTGAACGGAATCTTGTATTCGCCGTTCTGCACCAGCGCCGCGTCCGGCGGATCGACCTCCAGCGAGAACGGCGCGGCTTTCGTGATAACCAACGCGAGCTTGTCACTAAACGTATGATACTGCGCGTAGTTGTTTTGCCGCGTGTAAAAAGGATACGCCTGCTTAAAGGTGGTGACCCACTCGATGTCCTTGGGATCCTCTGGGACGAGCTTGATGCCGATCAGGTGGCCGCCGATTGTGACGCCCTTGTCGCATTCAAAACGGACGGCGACACGATCAGTAGACTCGGTCACCATCGGCGACTCAAAGCGGACACCCTTCGGCAAGCCCACCGCCTCGATGCGCGCCGGGCCCTTGAACTTTTCGCTGCCGAATCGACGCTGAAACGACAACCACGTCGGATACGCACCGCCGCTCGGTAGTTGCACTTTATTGCGTACCTGCGCCGACGGGTTGTTGCCGTATTGAGGCACTTGAACTTGATAGCCATGGACCACGGGGGTGATTTCCACACGGTAGACAAAGGCGGCGCCGCCAACTGGATGGGCGCCTTTTACTTGCAGTTCGAAGTCGCAACCGTTCTTCGGCGGCTTCAAAGAGAGCACCGGGTCGAGCAAATCCCGAATCCGGCTGGACAGCCGCGGCAGGTCGCGTTGGGACGAGTTGACGTCGGTCGAGCCGCTGATCCGCTTGGGTTTGGTCTTGTCTGGATTTTTCGCGTTCGTCTCAATCCGCCAGAGATCCATGCTCGCGTCGAGGGGCGAACCCAGCGACTGCGCATAAAGGGTGACCTTGTGTTCCGCCAGGCCGGCCGGCACGCTGAAGCGGAACACGTCGACGTCGCCGGCCTTGTCGATGCGACCGTTGAGGGCCAGCGGAAAAGTTTTGGCTTTGGCGACGGTGGCCTGGTCGGCTTTATTGTTGGGTTCGGACTCCATCAGGTTCGGCAGACTGGAAACGCGGAACGGGTTCGGGGTAGGTGGAGCAATCGTGCCCTTGCGCGGAGCTGGCGCTTTTTCCCCACCGGCCGGATAAGGAATGGCGCGGTCGTAGCCGCCGACGTGCATGCGGTAATAATTGGCGGAGGCGTCGCCACCAGGAACTTCGGTCGCGAGCGTGATCAGGTAACGGCCGTCATCGGGTAAGGTCGCACGCAGTACCGGATCGGCGAGAAACATGTGGCTGTCCTCGGCGCGGGCGATCGGCAGACCCGGTTCGGGAAGATTGCCTTCATTCCCGTCGGGAAGTTTGCGCAGTTCGATCGACAGGTCGGTGATGCCGCCGACGGGGTGGTTGGCAAGACGTTCGCCTTCGATTTCGATGGTGATCGGCTGGCCTTTCTTGCCCTCAAAACGAAAGCAGTCGATGTCGTTCCGCCACAAGCGACCGTTGACGGTGACCGGCAGCGAGGGGATCTCGACGGCGTTGGCCGGGTCGTGGTTTTTACGCGGGTAGCCGCCCTCGGACTCATTCAAGGTCGGGTAAGCGCCGACCCAAAAAGTGCGCAGCACCGAGGCGCCGGATTTGGTCAGGATGCGCAACTGATGTTCGCCTAAGCGACAATCCTCGGCGATCTTCAAACGCGCCAGAGCAGCCGCGCTGGACTTCAAGCTGACATCGCGTCCGTCCCCGCGTTCGTAGAGGGTTTTGGTTTCGTCCAAGTCGACGAACTCCAGCAGTTCGATCCCGTCGTCATAGAACAAGATGTCGGTGGGCTCCCCGAGCCGGGTTCCGACAAAGCGCACCTCGACGGTCTCCCCCTGGGCCGCCCCGCGTGGATAAACCACCGTGAGCGTTGGCGCGGCGAACACCGGCAGAAGGGCGAAGGAAAGAAACAGGGTCAGGAGTTTCATAGAGGTGATTTCAAATCTCGAATTTAAAATTTCAAACAAAGTCGCCCGGCTTGGAGGGCGAGGGGCCTCCCGAGCCGATTGCAATAAGAGCGAAGGAAAGAAACAGGGTCAGGAGTTTCATAGAGGTGATTTCAAATCTCGAATTTAAAATTTCAAACAAAGTCGCCCGGCTTGGAGGGCGAGGGGCCTCCCGAGCCGATTGCAATAAGAGCGAAGGAAAGAAACAGGGTCAGGAGTTTCATAGAGGTGAGTTCAAATCTCGAATTTAAAATTTCAAACAAAGTCGCCCGGCTTGGAGGGCGAGGGCTTGGAGGGCGAGGGGCCTCCCGAGCCGATTGCAATGAATCTCGTTGTTGCTGGCGACTAACCCAAAAGCCCCGGAATGACCTTGCCGCCATCGACAATTTCAATCGGGCGGCCACCGGGGGCCATGAGTTCTTTATCGGCGATGATGCCCATCTGTTTATAGACGGTCGTGAACATGTCGGGAACGGCAACCGGATCAGATTCCACGCCGACCGAGGTCGCGTCCGAACGACCATAAACATTACCGCGGGCGATCCCGCCGCCGGCCATGGCCATGGAGAAAACTTTGGCGTAGTGGTCGCGTCCGGCGCCCTTGTTGATCTTCGGGGTGCGGCCAAATTCGCCGGACATGAACACGAGGGTCGAGTCGAGCAGGCCGCGTTCGTCGAGGTCGCCGATCAGCGCCGCGAAGGCCTGGTCGAGCGGTACCATGTTGCGGGTAAAGCCGTCTTGAATCCGACTGTGCATGTCCCAGCCACCGATGTTGATGGTGACAAAACGGACGCCGGCTTCGACCAAGCGGCGGGCGAGCAAGAGTTTCATGCCGGTGGCGCCGTCGCCGTAGCGGGCTTTCATTTGTTTCGATTCTTTCTGCAGCTCGAACGCCTGCTTGGCCTCGGGCGAGGAAATCATGGTGTAGGCGCGCTGATAAAATTCGTCCATCGCGTTAAGCGCGGCCGGGTTGGTTTCGAGCGAACGGAAATGCTCTTCCACGGCGTCGCGCATTTTGCGGCGGCGGTCGAAACGGATCTCCGTCATGCCTTTGGGCAGACTCAGGTCGCGCACTTGAAAGTCCGAACGTTCAGGCGAGCTGCCCATACCGAACGGACCATACTGCGAACTCAAGTAGCCGGTGCCGGTATATTGTCCGGCGTCGGGCACGGCCATGAAGGCGGGGAGATTGTTGCGTGGTCCGAACTCGTGCGAAACCACCGCGCCCATGCTCGGGTGCTCAAGCGCCGGACTGCGACGGTAGCCGGTGAACATCGTGTAACTGGCGCGTCCGTGGTCGGCCTCTTTGCCGCTCATCGAACGAATGACGGTCAGCTTGTCGGCGATCTTCGCGGTGTGTTTCATCGTCTCACCAAACCGCACGCCGGGCAGCGCGGTTTTGACCACGCCCATCGGACCACGATATTCCAGCGGGGCGTCCGGTTTCGGGTCCCAGGATTCTTGTGCCGCCATGCCGCCGCCGAGATAAATTTGGATGACGCTCTTCGCCGGACCCTCTTTGCTTTCGTAGTACTTCTGTTGGCCGAGCGCTTCCAGCTGGAGCATGCCGCCGAGGCTGAGTCCGAGTCCGGCGATGGCGCCGACCTGCAGAAAGTCGCGGCGGCTACGCTGCGCTGTGCCGTTAAAGTGCGCGGGGTCGTCGCGCCAAGTCACAATGTCTTTGTTGATGTTCATAATCAGATTCTCGGAGAGCGGTTTTTGTTCGTGTATTGTGATAGGTACGAAGTTCGGGGTAAAAATGTGGAGGCAAACTGTCATTTTGCATGGAATTTTTCGGGTTGAGTTTCGCCTAATTTTGCCGATGTTTCAGCGATGGAGCCCCCCCTTTCAAGTCCCTGTCCCTTTTGCGAAACACCCCTGCAAGTGTTGAGCCACCAGATCAGCCGCGGCGTGCAATGCCCGTATTGCCAGACGGCGTTGACCTTGGAAGTGGACGAGGAAAACCAGCCCTTTTTCCGCATTACGCCACCCGAAGAACAGCTCGAAGCGATGGTGCCAGTGGTGCGTCCGAACATCACCCAACCACCCGCGACCATGCCGGGTCGGCAACGCCCCGTGTATGCCGCCGGCAGTTGTTACAATTGCGGCAGCCAGCAACATCCCGTGGCCCGGTCCGAGATGTCCCAAGCCGGCTTGATCGTCCTGATCGTCATGCTGATGATCTGCTTCCCCCTGTTCTGGATCGGCTTGATGATGAAGGAACACTTCATGGTCTGTCCGACCTGCGGGATCCGGCGGGGTTGAGGATCAGCGCTGATAATCGAAAAGGTATATAAATGCGGCCCCGCAGGCAAATTTTTCGCCACCGAAATATTTATCCTGTGGCAGCAGTTCGCCATAGCGTGGCACAACCTCGCCATAGTATGGCAGGAGTTTGCCATAGTATGGCAGGAGTTTGCCAACCCCAAAAATCTCGATTGAAGCGGGAACGAGCGAGACCAGAGGAGCGCCAGAGACGAGTCCCGGAGGGACGGCAGACAGTTGCCACGAGTGCAGCGAGGCACGAGCGGAACTCGGGGTAGCGACGGAGGAAGCAGGGAACGAGCAAGCCAGCGGTAGCGACCGACGTTGAGACAAGTCCCGGAGGGACGGCAGACAGTAGCCCCGAGTGCAGCGAGGCACGAGCGGAACTCGGGGTAGCGACGGAGGAAGCAGGGAACGAGCAAGCCAGCGGTAGCGACCGACGTTGAGACAAGTCCCGGAGGGACGGCAGACAGTAGCCCCGAGTGCAGCGAGGCACGAGCGGAACTCGGGGTTGGCAACCGACAAAATTAAGAGTCCCGGAGGGACGGTAAGACGCAGTCCATTCGGGCATTGGAGGAATCGGTTGCGATGCTCGAACGAGGCATAAGAGTTTGTCGGACTTCTGCCCTTAGACCGCTCCGCGGAGGCAAAAGAATTTAGGGCAAAGGAATGGCGGCGTGCGGCTTGGCCGGTGGGAGTTCGGGTGAGAGATTCCGCGTGCTCCGCGTTTTTCCGCGGTTTTATTAAAAGGTCAGCAAAGAATCCGCCCTTAGCGGGGGCAATCCTGATAAAAGAAAGCATCATCCGAGTGTCGCACCAACTCGGGGTGCTGATTCTGTTTTGGACGCAACCTGGGGGTTTCGTTCGTTCCTCACTCCAGATCACGGCGACAGAGCTCATTCTTTTGCCTCACATTCTTTTGCCTCCGCGGAGCGGCCGAACCACCGATACAAACAGGAGACCCTCTGGTGACCGTCCCTCCGGGACTCGCCTCATGGTCGGTTTTCTACCCCCGGTTGCGCTCGTGCCTCGCTGCACCGGGGGCTACTGTCTGCCGTCCCTCCGGGACTCGTTTCGGGGCCGGTCGCCCTCTGACTCACCTTCCATATTCCTACAACCTACGCCTCCAAGCCGTACACCCGAACGCCATTTTTATAAAAGTAGAGATCTTGTGACTCCTTGCCTTTCGGCATCGTGTACTCGTTCATCACCTGGATCAGATCGCCGTAGGGGCCGTTGTGTTTATCGCTGACCGGCCAGTTGCTGCCGAAGATCACGCGGCGTTCGCCGAAGCGTTCCCAGATCGGATCGAGCGCGTCGCGGTAGTCGGCGGCGCAGGGGTTGAGATCGGTTCGTTTGATGCGCAACACATTCGACACTTTGATGTTCACATTCGGCAGCTTGGCGAGTCCGTCGAGCGCCGCCTCCACTGCCTTTTGCGCGTCGGCATCCGCCAAGGGATCTTTGGGGAAGTGGTCGATAACAAAGGTGAGTTCGGGAACGTGGCGGGCGAGCGCCAGCAGCGGGGCCAGCAGATCGGGTCCGCCCAGCACGTCGACGGTCCAGCCGCGCGCCTGCATCCACTTGAACGCGGCCAACTGCTTCAGTTCGTCTTTGCGCACGCGCAGCCCGCGAAACTTTTTATGTTCGGCAAAGCGCGCCGCGTTCTTTTCGAAGTCCTCGTCCAACGGCAGGCGGCCAATGATGCCTGGAATGAATTCGTCCGGCGCGAGCGAGTCCAAGGCCCACTGGTTGTCTTCGACCGGCCAGCGCGCTTCGATGACCACCGTCCCTTTGACGTTGTACGGTGCGGTGAGTTTCTTGAACTCGTCCGGCATCACGGTCCGGTATAGCAGCTTGTCGGAGGTGCTCGGCCACGGCACACCCTGCGGACGACTGGTATCGTAAAAGTGGGTGTGCGTATCCAGAACACGCAGGGGCGGCGCAAGCGGAGTCTCTTCGACGAGACCGTGTTCGGCGAGTCCGTGTTCGGCGAGGAGAGTGCCGGCGGCAAGCGCGCTGGTTTGGGAAATAAACGTTCGACGGTGCAACATGTCCGCAATGTAGGCGGATCGAGGCGGGATGAACAGCGTTTACATGCGTAAGCATGCATTCGACCGCGAGGTCTCCGTGGTCCGCGCAGCGCACATCAGGTTTACCACGGAGGACACCGAGGGCACGGAGAGGGATCTCGAACCGGAGGTTCGCGGCGGTCGAACTCCGTCCCTCCGTCCCTCCGTGTTCTCCGTGGTCCGCGCAGCGCATATCAGGTTTACCACGGAGGACACGGGGGGCACGGAGAGATCTCGAACCGAAGGTTCGCGGCGGTCGAACTCCGCCCCTCCGTCCCTCCGTGTTCTTCGTGGTCCGCGCAGCGAACATCAGGTTTACCACGGAGGGCACCGAGGGCACGGAGAGAGATCTCGAACTGGAGGTTCGCGGCGGTCGAACTCCGCCCCTCCGTCCTCCGTGTTCTTCGTGGTCCGCGCAGCGAACATCAGGTTTACCACGGAGGACACCGAAGGCACGGAGAGGGATCTCGAACCGCAGGTTCGCGGCGGTCGAACTCCGCCCCTCCGTCCTCCGTGTTCTCCGTGGTCCGCGCAGCGAATATCAGGTTTACCACGGAGGACACCGAGGGCACGGAGAGATCTCGAACCGGAGGTTCGCGGCGGTCAAGCTCCGCCCCTCCGTCCCTCCGTGTTCTCCGTGGTCCGCGCAGCGAATATCGGGTTTACCACGGAGGACACGGAGGGCACGAGAGATCTCGAACCGGAGGTTCGCGGCGGTCGAACTCCGCCCCTCCGTGCCTCCATGCTCTCCGTGGTCCGCGCAGCGCACATCAGGTTTACCACGGAGGGCACGGAGAGATCTCGAACCGGAGGTTCGCGGCGGTCGAACTCCGCCCCTCCGTCCCTCCGTGCTCTCCGTGGTCCGCGCAGCGAATCAGTTGCCGAATCCACCTACCTTGCCGAACCAACCAAGGTCGAACTTGCGATTCACATCACGCTCGAAAAACCCCGCAACATTCTGCTAGGAAGTCCCATCATGAACCATCGCCCTCTCCCCTTTCGTCGCGCCCTCTGGGCCTATGCCGCCTTGCTCCTGCTCGGTTCGATTTTCTTCCTCGGCTGCGACGGCGTGTCCGATGACGACGGCGAAAACTTTGACCCCTCTGAAGGTAATGGCGCCTTGTTCATCAACAACGACAGCATCGATGTCCGCGTGCTGACCTTCGTCAACGGCGAACAACAAGAAGGCCGCACCGGCGGCGACAACGAGCGCGTCTACGAACTCGCGCCCGGCACCTACCGGATTGTCTTGGTCGACGACCGCGATGACGACGTGATCTACCGTGAAGAAGTCGACATCATCGCCGGACGCGTGCTGGTTCTCGACGTCGACCAAAGCGGCGTGGGAGAACGCATCGAGTGACTCCACCCGACAACCCCAACCCCGGCCCCGACGACCTCCCGTCCAAACCGGCCGCACAATATACGGCGGCGTTCACCGAGGAAAAGGAACGCGGCCAGAAGTTCATCCGCGAACACCTGCCGATGCAAGACGCCGAACTCGATCCGGCACTGTTCGAAGAAAACTTCACCACCGCGTACAACGTCCGACACGCCACGCCCTGCGGCATGGTCGTCCCAGAAGCGGTGTTTCACAACGACGTCCTGCCCCACTGCTTTATCGACGAACGCCGCCAGCCCTGGCGCGCGATGCTCCACGACCGTTTCGTCGAACGCGCCCACCGCGCCGCGTCCATCGAAGACGCGGTGATGATGCTCAACCAAACCGTGTTCGCCGAACTCGGCGTCGCCTACCATCCGACCAAACGGCCGCACAACAACATGAGTGTCGCGGAAAGCATCGACTGCGGTTATGCGTCGTGCACCGGCCTGTCGATTCTGCTCGCCGCCGCCTGCCGCGCGGTAGGCATTCCGGCGCGCATTGCCGGCGTAGCAGCCTGGGCGGACGGCAGTGGCAACCACACCTGGATCGAGGTGTGGGACCACGGCACCTGGCGCGTGGTCGCGGCGGCGGAGGGCTTTGCGTTCGACCAAACCTGGTTCAACGACAAGGCGCGTTCGGAACAGATCTGGGCGATGTCCTATCAGGCGACCGGCCACCTGTTTCCCATTCCGTGGGAGAGCGCGTTCGAGGTGCATGCGCTCGACGTCTCCGAACGCTATGCCGCCCTGCCGCCGACCCCGACGAACCCGACCACCATCCACGTCCGCCCGCGCAGCTATGTCGCGCCGTACATCACGGGTCCGGTGCAACTCAGCGGCAAACTCGACGACCCGGCGTGGGCGGATGTTCCGTGGACCGAGTATTTCGTCGACATCGAGGACGCGAAGAAACCGGCACCACGCTTCCACACCCGCGCCAAGATGATGTGGGACGACGAGTATTTCTACGTCGGCGCGATGCTGGAGGATCCGCACGTCTGGGGTTCCCTGACCGAACGTAACAGCATCATTTTCAACGACCCCGACTTCGAGATTTTCATCGATCCCGATGGTGACCACCACAACTACTATGAGTTCGAGATCAACGCGCTCGGTACCATCTGGGAACTCACGCTCGAACGCCCCTACCGCGACGGCGGCCCGGTGCATCGTGGTGACAACATGCCCGGACTGCGCAGCGCGGTGTACGTTCATGGCGTGGTAAATGAACCGAGCGGAGATGATTACGGCTGGTCGGTCGAAGTGGCCATTCCTTGGTCCGGCCTGAAACGGTATTGCAACGATTGCGATGCCGCGAACGCAGCGCCCGAGACAATGGTGGCCTGCCCCCCTCGACCGGGTGATCAGTGGCGAATCAATTTCTCCCGGGTGCACTGGCTGACCGAGATTATCGATGGTGCCTACCGAAAAGTACCGCGCGAGGCGCATCCAGAAGACAATTGGGTGTGGAGCCCACAACATGCCATCGACATGCACCGTCCGGAGCATTGGGGCGTGGTTCAGTTCGGTGGCGCCAAGCTGCGTGAAGATCCGGATTGGCCGGCAAAAACCTTTCTCGCAGAGGTGTATCAAGCCCAGCGCGACCGGTCGGAACCGGCGTCAACATTGGAAGAATTGGGCCTGCGAGGCTTACGAGACCCTGCCATTACTGACGCGTGGATCGACACCGAACATCCGCCTTGGCGCGCAGTTGCCAAAATTCACGGGCGCCATTGGCAAATTTCGCACAATTCTCGTTTGCAGCGCTTAACAATTCGTGAATAAAGGCCTAATTTAACAGAATAAATGTTCGTTCCCCTTCACTTCCTCAACCACAAACGTTCTTCTGGGTTGGTTGCACATACCCGGTCCGCACTCGGGCACCAATTTTTTGGTGCAAACGCGGACAACGACGAGGGAGGGTTGGCCGGTGATACCGACCGGCCACATCAAAAAGAAGGGGCAAGTACAGACGGACAAGGACACGGACGAAGTCATGTTGGTTGGCGTGGAAATCTCGCGCCCGATCCGACACTTGCCCCCGCGCGACCCGAAGGGAACAACTGGCCATTCTGGCCGGTGATGCCTTGACGACGCACGGATCCAGGCGCAACGAATCTTCGTGAAGATTGCCGTTGCCCAACTCGACGCCGGGACGTCCCCCGCGTCGAACCTGGAGCGCCTCAGCCGGGCGGCCCGCGAAAGTTCTTCGCAGGACGCATTGGTTGAGGCGCTTTTTTTTCCTGAGCTCTTTGATGTCGGCTATCGACTGCGCAGCCTGGAGACCGAGTTCGCCCAAGAGGCCCCGTGGTCCGACATGGATCTGGAAACACTCGCCCGAGAAACCAATCTTGTATTGGCGGGCGGCATGGTCGAACGACCTGCTCCCGGCGAGGCGTTCAATGCCTTTAAGGTGTTCGACCCGGCCCACGGACTTACGGCGGTCTACCACAAACGCCATCTGGTCTCCTTCATGGGCGAACCCGACTTTTTGCGCGCCGGCGATGCGCTGGTAAGCTGCGCGTTCGGCGGCCTGCGGTGGGGCCTGTTGATTTGCTACGACCTACGCTTTCCCGAACACAGCCGCGCCCTCGCCTTGGAACATAATGTCGATGTCCTCGCCATCGTCAGCGCCTGGCCATTCCCGCGACGCGATCATTGGCGGACCCTGCTGCGCGCCCGAGCCATCGAAAATCAATGTTATGTGGTCGGCTGCAATCGCGTCGGCACTGCAGACCGCTACACCTTTTGCGGATCGAGTGCGGTGATTGATCCGTTCGGCGAGGTGGTCGCCGAGGCAGGAACCGAGTCCGAGGAACTGCTCGTGGCGGATATTTCCCCAGCGGTGGTGGCCGAGATCCGCACCCGACTGCCGGTTCGGCGCGACATCCGGGAGCGCTCGTCGGACGCAAGGTAGGATTCGCCCCTGAGGCTCCAGACGGAGGTCCGGCAGTTCGGCGAGCCACTGCTTCAGCGGTTATTTTTTTGCACCTACGGCTTGCCCATCCGCCAATTCCCGTGTGTCGTGTAAGCTCTCAAGGAATGTATGGAAATCACGTTTAACTGCGAAAACTGCGGCCAAAAACTCAAGGTCGATTACGAGGATGCGGGCGAAATCTTCGAATGCCCCGCTTGTCAAGGCGCAGCGGAATGTCCGGATATTCCGATGGGCCCCGGCGTGACCATCGGCGACTATTTTATCCACGAAGAACTCGGTAGGGGCACGATGGGGACCGTGTACAAGGCGGAAAAGAAAATTCTCAAGCGGATGGTCGCCTTAAAGATTCTCGCGTCTCACCTCGCTTGGGACGAGGAGTCCGTCGCGCGTTTCCTGCGCGAAATGCGCATGGCAGCCCAAGCCCGCCACGCAAATCTGGTGCAAGCTTACGACGCCGGTGAAGACAACGGAAAATACTACCTTGCGATGGAGTTCGTCGACGGACTTGATCTGGAGGAACACCTCGAAGCGCACGGCGCGATGCCCGAGGTGCTGGCCGTGCGGGTCGCCCGCGGCATTGGCAAAGGGCTCGGCTACGCGTGGTCCGAACATCAGATGATCCACCGTGACATCAAGCCCGCCAACATCATGCTGGTCGACGGGGTCACACCTAAAATTCTTGATCTCGGCCTCGCCAAGAGCACCTCGGACGAAACGGGGCTTACGCTCACCGGCACCATTATGGGCACCCCAAACTACATGAGTCCGGAGCAGGTCGAAGGTAGCGTTGATCTTGATTGCCGGACCGACATCTACTCGCTCGGCTGCACCCTGTACCACCTCGTAACCAACGTCGTCCCCTTCTCCGAACAAGACGAGCAGGAGACGATGCAAAGCCACGCCAGCGATGGGTCACTACTCGACCCACGCGGCTTCGTCCCGGAACTCTCGACCGGCCTCTTCATGTTGCTGGTGCGGATGCTCGCACGCGATCCCGGCAAGCGCCATGCCGACTGGGATGCGCTCGACAAAGATTTGAAGGCCCTCATCGAGGGGAAAAAACCGCGCTGGCGTGAAGACGAACTCCGCGACCTCGATTCTTTGCTGCCGTTCGATGCGCGCCGCCAAGGCGGAAGCGGCGGTGGAAAAGGATTTCTCGGTCGGCTGTTCAGCTGACCATTGCAATACCAGTTATTTTCTAGTTGGGAATCACGAGCTGAAGCTCATCGAGTTGGATCGGTTCGCCGCCTGCCACCGGCACCAAAGTAATCGTCACCGTTTCCGATGGTTTGTATCCAGCATCCTTGCGTAGCTCGTCCAAAGTTTGGCCGGCATCGAGAACGAAATCGTTCTCGGAGGCGAGGCCGTAAAAGGAAAGACTGCCGAGACAATGGTCATCGGCGGCAGGGGTTGCTCCGGTCGCTTCGGGCTTGTTGAGAAACACTCGGTAACTCGTGTCGGAGACCGGCTTCTTGACGTTGACCAAGGTCAGTCGCAGGGCTTGCTTGGCTGAACTGCCATGATCGTATTCCTTGGGCAGCGCGACTTCTCGGGTCACACAAGTGGGGTTTTTCATGGCCTGATACAAATGGGGGGAGGCGGAGGCCTGAACGTCTGGCGTCCGGCAAGCGGTCGTTGCAAAAAGGCAGAGCGCACCAATGGCGACCGCCGCCAAGCGAACAATTGCAGCGAGGTCAGAGATCGGCTTTGGGTGCATCTTCGTGGTCCTTTTCACAGTTACTGGACGTAGGAAATGGAGATTTTATTCGGGGCCGACATGGAGGTCTCGAAGCCTTCACGTTGACCATCGACCGGGACAATGACGAGCTGCACATCAAGGGCATCCGTGGCCACCGAATACAACCCAGCGGTCTCGAGCCGGTCGAGGCAGGGACCCAGGTCGAACAAGTAGGCGAGACCTGCGTGTGCTCCGGCATGATCGGCATGGTCGGCACCGAAGAAGGACATCGAGCCCACATAATGTGGATCCGTCACCGGCGTATCGGCGGTGGCTTCCGGGGCGTTGAGGAAGACGCGCACGGTGGCAGGCTGCGCCGGCTCTTCGACGCCTTCGATGGTCAGTCGCGGTGTGCCGGTATTCTGAGCCGGACCGGGCAGCGCAGCGACGCCTGGATCATCGCCGGCACCAGCCCCCCTTGCCTCCAATCGGAATTCAGCCGCCGGCGAGGGAACCGCACGGCGCTGCGCAAGCAAGGTACGAAGTTCGGCGTTGGGGACGATTCGCGTGGAGGCGGTACGCAGACTTTCGATCCGCGCCTCGCCGCCGGTGAGTTCGCGGACCGTCGTGCTCCCCGCCACCACCGCTGGCGGTGGTCCAGCCACGACTTCAGCCTGAAATCCGAACCCGCCGTCTCCGGGAGTTGAAGGAACCGTGGATGCCACCAACCGCGAGGCAGAGCCCGGCTGTTCGTAGCGAAAACCAAGCCCAACGGTGCTTAAGGTACTCGCCACCGAGTGCCGCACGGCGGTACCAGACGCATCATAGAACGCGTTGGTAAACTCGAAATTGAGCCAGTCCTCTTGGGAGAACACCTGCCCGGTCCACGCCGCCCAAAGCCGGTCGACGTTGGCATGGTGCAGCCAGAAAATTGGGTCGAGAGCCGCTGTCGCCGTGCCTCCCATGTCGCCGCCCGTTCGTCTGTGGATATGATTGTGCGGACTCCCCTCGAACTGACCGGTGCCTCCGGGCACCTGCTGCCCCGTGGAGGGGCTGCTCATAAAGACCTCGGTGTCGGTGGTGGCGAGAATCCTGTTCACCACCGCAAGTCCGATCGAGCCCTGATCATACTCCCCTCCCTGGCTGATCGCACGTGGCGAATGATTGAGCGGATTACCGTTGCCCCAGAACGCAGACGGGATGCTTGGCGTGGTACTCCAATCCCAATACGGCAGGGCGAAATCAGCAACGCCGGACATCTCCGCGCAAATTTGTTCGAACCGATGGAGATAGGCGCGATGCCAAGGGAGGAAATACCAATTGTTGTGCGGGCAGGAATTGCGGTGGATGTTGGCTTGGGCGACCCAACTGCGCCGGTCGTTCGCGGGCAGGGCGCGCATCCGGGTGACCGCGGTGCGGTACGCGGTCAACTCGGGGCCGTTCGGATCCAATGTGGAGACACTGCGGCGAACGCGCACCCCGTTGAAAGGTGGCTGCGTCTCCGGTGGTTCGGTGGGCGGTTCGGTTGGCGGCCCGGTGGGTGATTCGGTCGGCGGGTTCCCCCCGTCACCGCTTCCTCCACCCGTGGTACTGCATCCATAGAGCGCGAAGGCACCGCCAAACATACCGGCGTCCTTCACGAAATCGCGTCGTGTTTTCTTTTTCATGGCTCTGTCTTTTTTGGGTTAAATATGTCGGGTCACGAGTTCCAAGTCGAGCAGGTTCATGACGTGGTGGATCTTGTTGAAAGCGCTCGCCGAACTCGACCCAGCGAAATGCAGGCCAACCACTCGGTTATCGCGATTGAGCACGGCAGAGCCGCTGTCGCCGACGTCCGAGTAGCGGGTGCACAGGACCTGGTCTTGCAAACCAGCGCGCGCGAACTGTCCAGGCGGCGAACTCCATGGATTTTTGTATAAAAAGCTCACCCGGAAATTCGTGTCGAGCACCTGGCCCATGGTGAAGCCGCTGGTGCGTCCGCTCTTTTTCACTTCGCTGCCGATGCGCACCCAAGCGGTTCCGGCGGGTAAGCCAATGTCGAGGATGTCGGTGCGTACCGAACGTTTGCGCACCTGGGCGATGGCCGCGTCGACAAGGTTTGGAAAGCTACTGTCGGTGAACTGGATCGGCACCCAACCGCTCAGTTGCGCCAGTTCGTCTGCGCCCGGTTGCCCACCATCGCCCAGGGCCGGTTGCAGGATCGGGTCGCCGAACTGGGCCAGCCCTTGATCGGCGAGCACGTGGGCGTTGCTAAGAATGTGCACCCAGTCCGAACCGCGTTGGCGCACCAGACAACCGAAGGTGCCGACCTGTACGCTGCCGTGTCCGAGTCCGATTCCGGGTTGCGCGGGACGTGCGCGGCCGGTATTCATCTGCAGTTCCATCTTGCCGATCTCGACCACATCGGTTGGCAACTTGTCGGCAGCGAGATTTCCGACCGACACCGTTTTCGGAACGAGTTCGCTTTTCTTGCAAGACGACTTCGGTCGTTTCTTTTCCACGTAGACTTTGATCGAGAGCTGCCTGGTCTTTTTGCCTTTGGTGGTTTTGTAGGCTACGCCGAGTCCTTGAACGCCCTCGCCGCGGGTCCAGCCGCGCGCGGCCTTGCACACCGCTTCCGCTTCATCTTTCAACGCGGAAGATACGGAGGCAGCCCGACCCTCCGTCAACATGTCCAACGCGCAGACCACATCTTTTTTTCGTATCATGAATCTCCTCCCGAGAGCCTATGGACCATTGTATACCCTTTCGGCAAATGCCGTCCATTCTTATCCGGTGGTCATTCTTTAAGGATTAAAATTACGCCAATCAAAATGTAATACGGCCATCAACATGTAGTACAACCATTCTTGGCCGTACCGTCACGACAGCCTTCTAGGCTGGCGTTTGTTTCGGCAGCCTAGAAGGCTGCCGAGACAGTACCGTCTGGAAGACGGTACTACCCATGAGGGACGGTACTACCCATGAGGGACGGTACATCCATGCGAGACGGTACTACCATGCGAGACGGGACGACCATGCGGGACGGTACTACAATGATGGTCATAATGAATCCGAATAAATCGTAATATTGCCCTCATGAAAAAGATTCTCAACTGCACCCTGCCCGCCTTCCTGTTCATCCTGTTCGCCTTGCCTGCGGATGCCCGCGACTGGACGCAGTGGCGCGGCCCCGACCGTAAGGCCAAGTCCGAGGAACCCGGCCTGTCGAAAAACTGGGACGAGACCGCGCCCAAACTGCTCTGGACCAGTGACGGACTCGGTAAAGGCTACGCCAGCCTCTCGGTCTCCGGCGAACGCATGTACACCAGCGGCGACATCGACGGCGACCAAACCATTCTCGGACTCAATCGCGCCGACGGCACCGTCCTGTGGAAAACCGTGGTCGTGGAAGACATCGGCAAGCACGGCTACCCAGGTTCGCGAACCACACCCAGCCTCGATGACGGCCTCCTCTACGTCGTCCCGTCCAGCGGCGGCATCGTCTGCCTCGACGCCGAAGACGGCAGCATCGTCTGGCAGAAACATTTCAAAAAGGATTTCGGCGGCAAGATGATGAGCAGCTGGGGCTTTTCCGAGTCGCCTCTGGTCGACGGCGACTGGGTGTTGTGCACACCGGGCGCGGCCGACGCGATGATTGTCGCGCTCGACAAAAAGACCGGCAAGACCGTTTGGAAAAGCGCGATGCCCGACGAACTCGGCGACAACGGCAAAGACGGCGCCGGCTACTCTAGCATCGTCGTCTCCGAAGGCGCCGGCGTAAAACAGTATGTCACGCTGGTCGGTCGTGGCGTCGTCAGCGTGCGCGCCAGCGACGGCGAGTTTCTGTGGAACTACAACCGCGTCGCGAACCGAACCGCCAACATCCCGACGGTGATCGCGGAAGGCGACCATGTGTTTTGTTCGAGCGGCTACGGCACCGGTTCGGCCTTGCTGAAACTCAAAAAGTCCGGGGACGGCGTGGCGGCCACGGAAGAATATTTTCTCAACGCCAAAGTGCTGCAAAACCACCACGGTGGCATGGTCCATCACGAAGGGTACATCTACACCGGCCACAAGCACGGTGACGGCTGGCCGATCTGCGTTGAAATGAAAACCGGCAAGGTCGTCTGGGGCGGCGACACGCGCCCGCCCGGAAAAGGTTCGGCGGCGGTCAAGTACGTGGCCGGTGATCTCGTGTTCCGCTACCAAGACGGCACCGTCGCGTTGATCGAGGCGACGCCGGAAGCCTACAACTTAAAGGGTGCGTTCAAGGCCAAGATCGTCAAAGGCAAATGCTGGGCCCACCCGGTGATCCTCGACGGGAAAATGTACCTGCGCGAGCAGGATTCCTTAATGTGCTATGATGTCAGCGAGTAGCGTTCGTTCGGAACGCAGTGAGCAGTGGCGAGTAATTAGTGGTCCGTGGTCAGTGGTTTCCGCGCCATGCGGGCGGACTGATCTCACATCTCGCATTTCAAATTTCAAAGCTTGGAGGGCGAGGGGCCTCCCGAGCCGATTGCCAGTGAGCAGTGGCGAGTAATCAGTGATCAGTGGTCCGTGGTTTCCGCGCCATGCGGGCGGACTGATCTCACATCTCGCATTTCAAATTTCAAAGCTTGGAGGGCGAGGGGCCTCCCGAGCCGATTGCCAGTGAGCAGTGGCGAGTAATCAGTGATCAGTGGACCGTGGTTTCCGCGCCCTGCGGACGGACTGATCTCACATCTCGCATTTCAAATTTCAAAGCTTGGAAGGCGAGGGGGCCTCCCGAGCCGATTGCCCGTGAGCAGTGGCGAGTACTCAGTGATCAGTGTTCAGTGGTTTCCGCGCCCTGCGGACGGACTGATCTCACATCTCGCATTTCAAATTTCAAAGCTTGGAGGGCGAGGGGCCTCCCGAGCCGATTGCCAGTGAGCAGTGGCGAGTACTCAGTGATCAGTGGACCGTGGTTTCCGCGCCATGCGGGCGGACTGATCTCACATCTCGCATTTCGAATTTCAAAGCTTGGAGGGCGAGGGGCCTCCCGAGCCGATTGCCCGTCATCAGTGATTTCACATTTCGAATTTCAAAATGTGGAACGGAGAGCCCCTGAGTCCCGGTGCCACAAGGTGGCAAGGTTTTGCCATAGAGTGGCAAGGTTCTGCCACACGATGGCAAGGTCTTGCCATAAGACATGAGGACCACTTCCCTCCCTCCACGGACTCGCGGATGTGTTACTACGTGGGCGAAAATCACTTCGGCGCAAAGATTCTCGCTTCCTGTATATTTGTGTTAAAAATTTAGAAAGATTGGCGTAATACAGAGTGGAAAACGTCGAATAATCGACGAGTATCTACCATGACTTCCGCCAACGCACATCCTACGCCGGTACCAAGTGAGAACGGAGAAAAAACCGGGTCCGACTGGCTGAATGCCTACGCAGAAATGCCGTTTGGCGAGATCTGTGAACTGCCGGAGTTGTCCAAGGAGATCGACGCTGCCGGACGCTTGGCCCACGAGGAGTTGCGGGGACGTTTTCACGGACTCGTGGTTACGGCGCGCTCGGTGTTTGTGTGGTTCACAAGTGCGGTGCTCATGCTCGTGTTCGTGCCGATCATTGGCCTCATCTGGATCACCGAACGCAACCCCTACCACCCGCGCACCTCGCGCTGGGTTCGCTTGCTCTCACGGTTATCGACTCGCGTGAACCCACTCATCCGACTGCACGTCGATGGGCGTGACGTCCCCGAACCCACCCGCACCTACGTGCTCGTGGCCAACCACCAATCGCTCACCGACATTCCCCTGCTCTCGCACTTGCCGCTAACCATGAAATGGGTCGCCAAGGCCTCGCTGTTCAAGGTACCGTTGCTCGGCCATCTGATGCGCTGGAGCGGCGACATTCCGGTGAACTTCCGTTCGCCGAACCGCAAAGCCGAAGTGATGGACCCGACCAGCGCCTACATCGAACGCGGCTACAACGTGATCTTCTTCCCGGAAGGCAAACGTTCGATCGACGGCGAAATCAATAAGTTCTACAGTGGCGCGTTCGAACTCGCCATCGCCACCGGCGCGCCGATCCTGCCGATCGCCCTCGACGGCCTCTGGGATTTCCTGCCGGTGCACAGCTGGAAGTTCGGCGGCAAGCGCGACATCAGATTGAAAATCCTGCCACCGATCGAGACCACCGGACTCACCGTTTGCAAAGAGGACATCGCCTTCCTGCGCGAGAAGGTCCGCTATCGGATGATCGACCAACTCGCTGCCTGGCGCGGGGTTCCGCCGGAGACCATCGACGGGCTGTTGCGCGAGCCGGTTCGCAGCCCTTCGGGCTCGGAGTGATTAGTCATCAGTCATTAGTCATCAGTGGTTCGCCCTGCAGGCGGGAAGTCGGCGACCGTGACTGCGGTCGCAGGGCTCTGCGGGCGTGAGTGAGTAATAAGTGATCACTTCCAAACTAGCCCTTCCCGCTGCCTTTGAAATAGCTGCTCTTATCCGCGAACAAGGAGTTGAAGGTGGTCAGGCTGCCGTAGCAGCGGGTGATGTAGCCTTCCAAGTCGACCTTCTCTTCTTCGGAGAGTGATTTGTGGTTGTTGATTTTCTGTTCGAGGACGCGGAGCTTTTCGCGGATGCCGATGATCTTTTTAAAGAACACATCCATCGGGATCTCTTTGGCTTGGGTGCCGGTCTTGCCGGGTTCGAGAACGACGGCGCCGCCTTGCCAGCGGGAGCCGAGTTCGATGCCGCTGTCGATCCAGCCGTAGTCGGTGAGCACTTCTTGGACGGCCTGCTTGATCAAATCCATGCTCGGATCGCCCAAGCGCTCCTCTGCTTTCATGCCGGCAAAATCGAACGAGACGGTGCGCAGGTCGCCGCCTTTGAACAGGATGACGTAAGCGCGTCCGTCGTAGCCTTGGATCCGACCGCGGCCGAACGAGGGATGGACGATGACCGAGCCGACGCCGAAGGCGGGTCCGCTGCTGTGGAGTTCGGCTTCGATGGCATCATCCGCAGCAGCGGGAGTCGCGTCGGCGACGGGCTCGGCGGCTGCGACGGTCGCGGGTTCGACCGCGGCTGGTCCGGCCGCGGGCGCAGCAGGCTCGGCGGCGGCTGGTTCGGCGGCGGCTGGTTCGGCGGCGGCTGGTTCGGCGGCTGGTTCGGTGACTGGTGCCGGGCTAGATTCAGAGGATTCGGGGGCGGCGTTTTGCTCTTCTTCCATGGGGGATTCCTTGCGGTTGTGGGTTTTACTAACACATACCCCACGCGCGAAACTTTCAAGTGCGCGGGGTAAAATTCACGCAAGGTATTCGCCTGGTCGCGGGGCTGGAAGCCTATCTCTCGGCACGCCTTGAGTAGGCATGATACCTATCGCCACCTTCCACCTTCCACTTTTATCTTTCATCTTCAGGCCAATCGACCGATTGCGTTCTTGCACGTTCCGCGCAACTGAATACGAAAAAGCCATCTCAACAATCACCATGCAGACATTTTTCTTTTTCGGCAGCTATACCAACGAGTCCTTGCAGGACGCGCGTTCGAACCGGACCGAGCAAGTGATCGGCGCGATCGAAAGCCTCAACGGACACATCATCGATATCTACGCTCTGCTCGGCGAAACCGATCTAGTGATTATCGCCAACCTGCCCGGCAACACCGAGGCACTCAAGGCCTCGATCGCGCTAAGCCGCGAAACGGGTATCCGGTTTGCCACCCGCCCTGCCGTTTCGGTGACCCGCTTCGATGCGCTGCTGTCCGAAGATCAGGAAGCCGAGTTTCCGAACTTCCAGTTTCCCGGCGAGATGCGCGGGTCCGATATCGGCGACCTCAACTGATCTTCACGATCTCTACGACCTCCACGATCTCACCCCCATGAAACGCCTTTCCGTGCCTCTCCTAGGCTGGGTCCTGCTTGGGGCGGTTCAGATCTGGGGGCTGTCAATCGGCTGGCGGACCCCGGAACTGGTCAGCAGCTATGCGTGGAGCCGTCCGGGGTTTCCGTGGCTGCTGCTCATCTGGCTGGTTCTTGGACTCATCTTGTGGCGCGTGCCGACCTCCTTCTGGCGGCGGCTACTATTCGACAGTAGCGGCAAGGTCTTTTACGGCACTCTCGCTGTGCTCGGCTTCGCGCTCTACGTGCTGGTCAGCCACCTTGTTTACGGCGGTGTGCCACGTATCGACGATGGCGTCGCAGCCGTATTTCAGTCGAAGATTTTTCTCAGCGGTCACCTTGTTTTGCCACCGCCGCCCGAGCCGGACTTTTTCAGACTCAACTGCACCATCGGCCCGTGGTCCGATACTGACCACGGCCTCAACTGGTGGTGCAGCATGTACCCGCCCGGCTGGTCCACCGTCGCCATGCCGTTCGTCGCCACCGGCACCGAACGCTTTCTCAACCCCATGTTAGGCGGCTTCCTCATCGTCGCCGTTGGCTGGCTCGGACGCGCGTTGTTCAACCCACGCACCGGACGGGTCGCGGCCTTGATGATGCTTGGTTCGCCATTTCTTGCCGCCATCGCTGGCACGCACCTCTCGCACGTGCTCACCGCGCTGTGCATCACCATTTGCGCGGCCTCGGTGTGGCGTTTGATCTCGCTGGGCGATGCGCACGGCTATTCGGCCAACGCGAAGATCTCCACCGGACTCGGCTGGGGCGCGCTGGCCGGCCTCGCATTTCATCTCGCCTTCGTCACCCGGCCCGTCACTACCTTGATGCTCGGCGGGTTGATCGGGATCATGGTGCTGGCCCGCTGGCGTTCGGCGTTGCGCGTCTGGCACGGTGTGATCCTCGCTGGGATCATCGGTGCCGCGGCCGCCGGCACGCTCGGCTGGTATCAGGCAAACACCACGGGCGATTGGAAAACCGCCGGACATCATCCCGGCATGGGCAAGTGGGGCAAACTTGGCTTTGGCGTGGTCGCCGAAATCACCGAGACCGACCCGTTGGGCTGGAAACATACGCCAACGAAAAGTGTGCGCCACTCGCTCGGTCGGCTCCAAGGCGCGGACAAAAAAGCCATCGGCTGGCCGATCGGACTGTTCGCGCTGAGCCTGCTCCCATGGGCCTTGCGCCTTGAAGGACGCTGGCGCTGGAAAGTTGTCTGGCTGGCCTGCTTTCCCTTGCTGCTGCTCTCGTTTTTCGCGCTGTTCTGGTACGAGGAGGTATATTGGCGAGGCCGCTACTTGTTTTCTGGGCTGCCATTTCTGATCCTGCCCGTCGCTTGGACCTTCGCCGAACTGGCAGGGGCACGGGCGAACCGCGGCTGGCGTGCTTTTCTCGCGTTCGGCGCGGCGTTCGTGATTGCGGTCGCGCTGCCCGCCGAACTGCTGAAGTTCGGACCGCATCACGGCGATGTTGAAAGCCACCTCGTCCGTTTGGTGGAGCAAGCGAATATCGGCAAGCCCGGCCCGGACGGCGAAACGCGCAAAGCCATCGTCTTCATCAAAGCGGAGGGACTGGGTTCGTCCGAGTTCGACGGCAAAAATGATTTCTTCGCCACCGGCTTCATGCAGAACGACATCGCGCTGGAAAATGACATTCTCTACGTGCAGGACCTCGGCGAACGAAACCCCGAACTCCTGCGCCACTTTCCAGATCGCGATCCCTACTATTACCTGCTTGATCGGATCTTGTTCTCCGCCGAACTCAGCGATGCCTCCGGCCGCGTTCTAAGCTCCGCCTTTCCGAACGCGCAGTAGCCATCCGTTATCCGAGATTTCCAAGCAACCTGCGACCGGCATTCCGAGATGGTCCGGCGTATAGATTTGAAGAGTTGTGACAGAACCGTATTGGAAAATGGATGAGCATGCCACCTTACGAGGATGCGAACACGGACCCGTATCGAGCACCAAGATCTGCCGTGACACCAGTGGAAGCGTCCAGCGTCGTCCGGCAAGTTCCCGCCCTTGGCTGGCTCCTGATTGCACATGGCGCGCTCTTAATCCTGCTCGGTCTGTTTCTATTTATGGCAGTGTTCGGCTCGGTTCTGATCATCGACATGAGCCCCAACCCTCAGTTCAATCCGGTCCACATGATGATCGGCTACAGTGTCGTTGGAAGTCTGGCCGTGATTGGCGGTATCCTTATTATCGTGGCGGGGGCAAAGGTACTCGACTTCCGTGGTCGCGCATGGGCGCTGACCGCTATCGGCCTGTCCGTGGTTAGTGTCATCACCTGTTTATGCGCACCGACCGCCATCGGTATCGCCATCTACGGCGCTGTCCTATTGCTGAATCCCCAAGTGGTTGAGGCCTTCCGCCAACGCAGGCAGGGCCGGAGCAAGATCGACATCATGAACGCAGTCGATTGAATTGAGCGGTGGCAGATGGCGTCATTACCAGCGATTTCAACGGCTGGCGGAAATCCCATTCAGCAAGTCGGCAGGTCGAAGTAGAAGGTGCTCCCCTGCCCCACTTCGCTGTCGACGCCGACCGAGCCACCCATCCGTTCCACCAGTTGTTTCACCAACACTAGTCCAAGTCCGAGGCCGGGGGCACGGTCTGGTGACAGCCGGGCAAACTCTTTAAACAATTCACCTCGTTGCGCCGGATTGAGGCCCTGGCCATTATCCGTGACATGGAGGCGCACGACATCCACTGAAGATTCAGCAAACAAGCGGATGTGCGGCGGCCGGCCACCGTACTTGAGCGCGTTGCTGATTAAATTGGTCAATGCCCGACGAAGCCAAGGCTCGAATGCGAGACAATCTGGCATGTCGCGGGCGACTTCGACCACTGCTTCTGCTTGTTCGATCTCGAGCCGGAGATCGTGGACACAGAGTTCTGCCAAGGGCGTGAGCGCAGTCGGAGAGGTGGTTACATTTTCCCGGCTAGCGGTGGCCATGAGCAACAAGGAGGAGAGAATGTCCTCGATCAGATTCGCGCCGGATTGAATCGCTTCCATTGCTTGGCGGTCGAATTTGTTATCCGCCAGCATCATCGAACTGTAACCGAGCACCGCCGAAAGGGGCGAGCGGATGTCGTGAGCGAGGGCCCGGCTAAACATCTGCAAACGCAGATTTTTGTCTTCGAGTTCGACGAGGCTGGAGTGTAGGTGACGACGCAGTTGGCTCACGTCCAAATGCGACCGGATCCGCGCTAAGGTCTCATGCAAGCGCACGGGTTTGGTGACGTAATCGACCCCACCGAGTTCCATGGCTTTGACCTTGAGGTCGGATGTTTCCAAGGCGCTGATGAACATCACCGGAATGTCGCGCGTTTCGGGTTTTGCCTTCAAAATAGCGCAAACCTCCAAGCCATTCATTTCCGGCATATCGACATCGAGTAGGATGAAGTCTGGCGGCGAGGCGGCACAGGCGCGCAAGGCCTCTTGGCCGCTGCCCGCAATCTCGACCTTGAACGGACCGCGAGCGAGCATGCTGGCGAGAATCTTTAAGTCCTCCGGACGGTCGTCCACCACAAGAATCGTCGCGGGGGTATTCGAATGGCCACTGTGATGAAACCGGTCTAGCGGTTCGTCGATGCCCATGAGGTTCTTCATGAGTTGGACGGTGGCTCTCGCGCCTTCGAGCGTGGAGGCGGCTTCAATGCTTTCTAAACCGATGCCGGTCAGTTCTGTGCCGGCCTGGATGGAACGATATCCCATCGCCCATTGCGCAAAACTGCGGTCGTCAATGTTCCGTTCGAAAAGCAAGCTGATGAGGTGATGACGTGGATCCTTGATGATTTTTGAGTAGAGGGCGTCCACGCTGGGCGGCTCGCCCTCGAGTACTTGGACAAAACGACGACCGTCGTGGAGCAGCAAGCCTGTGATACCGCGTTCTGCGTTGCGGGCGTTGCAATGACCAAGCATTTCGGCAAGTTCGGTGTCGCCGAGGCACCCTGTACTGACGCTGGTATATAATAGCTGTTTCATTCGAGCAAACCAATTGGCGAACATGACATTGCAGGAGGGTAGCATGCAACTATTGTCTTACAAAAATGACATAAAAAAGGCCAATCCTCATGGATCGGCCAGTCGAAATTTGAGATGCGTTTGAACCAGCGTCAGGGAGCAGTAGGTGCCGGAACGGCAGGGGTCTCGGGCGCCTCTTCAATCGGCGCATACTTGATGGCGCAACCGTAGGGCTTGGTTGGCTTCTGCCAGACTTTTTTGCCTTTGGTCAGACTGTCCAAAACATTCACCACGTAGTGCCGAACTTTCGGGCCGTTGATATCTTGGATCTTGGGGGTCGCGGCACTGTCGAGGGCGCCGTGGTAGGCGATGATATTGTCTTTGTTGAGCACGAACATGTGCGGGGTCTGCTTGGCATTGAAGGCACGGCCCACTTCGCCGGTCGGGTCCAGTAAGTAAGCGGTCGGCTTGGCTTTCGTCAGGCGCAGGTTGATGTTTCCACCTTGGGGGTTCGCGTCTTTATTGGAATCAATGCAGAACCACACCACGCCCTTGCCGGTGAACTCGTTCTGGATGTCTTGGATGTGACCGCCGTAGCTCTTCTTGACGAAGGGGCAGTCGTGGTTGGTCCATTCCAGCACCACGATTTTGTCGGTGTAATCGGACAGGGTGTAATCCTTTCCGTCCGAGCCGGGGAGGATGAAATCAGGGGCAGCGAAGCCAATATCGACTTTCTCTTCGAGTGCCGGTTTGTCGTCCTGGGCGAACCCAAAGAGCGCCGAAACGAGCAGGATAACAGCAATTTTCGTCTTCATAAGGTATGGTCTTTTCACGTCGTTAAACTTGTTGAGTTGTAGATTAGTTACGAACAGTAAGACGCTGTCGTCACTTAAAAATTTTCTTTTTGCACAGAGTTTTCCTCTATTCGCGCATTTAGAGCTTCGGGCATGGGCTAAAATCCGCCGTTTTTCCAAGCAATTTCTCACTCTACTTTTCGGTAGAGTTGCTGTGAACACCCTTCCCTGCAGCACAATGAGGCGATAGGTAACAGCTTCCGAAACCTCTGCGTTCGACGATTCCACCGATGAGCCGCTTTCTACTCCGCCGCATATTCTTCGAGATGCTCCCAACGTTGCTGGGGGTGATCACTCTGACGTGGTGGATGGTTCGGCTGGCTCCCGGCGGCCCGTTCGATTCCGAACGCCCCATGACCGCCGGCGCCAAAGAACGCTTGGAACAGCAGTTCGGCTTCGACAAACCTCTACCGGTCCAGTTCGGCCAATACCTTGGCAATGTGGCGCGCGGCGACCTCGGTTACTCGATGATCTACCGGGGCACCCGGGTGACCGAGATTATCGGGCAGCAGTTCCCGACCTCTCTGGCACTCGGCGGTCTCGCCTTTCTGGTGGCTCTGAGCATCGGCCTGCCGGCCGGGACCATTGCAGCCGCCTGCCACAACCGTGGACTCGACCATGCGGTGATGATCCCGGCCTTGTTCGGTATTTGTCTGCCCGCGTTCGTGACCGGGCCGCTGCTGCTCTACCTACTGGCGAACACGCAGCTGCTCGATAAACCGCTGTTCCTGCCCGCCGATTGGGATTCCTGGCGCAACATGGTGCTGCCCGTGCTCACGCTCGGCGCCGGACTCGCCGCCTACCTCGCCCGGCTGATGCGCGCGGGCATGCTCGAGGCTTCGACCAGCGACCACATCCGCACCGCCACCGCCAAGGGCGCGAGTCCGGCGCGGGTGGTGCTGATCCACACGCTGCGCACCGGCATCCGTCCGGTCATCTCCTTCCTCGGACCCGCCGCCGCCGGCATCATCACCGGTAGCGTCGTCGTCGAAACTATTTTTCAAATCCCCGGACTCGGTCGCAGCTTTATCAACGCCGTCACCGACCGCGACTACACCTTGCTGCTCGGCATCACCTTGTTCTACGCGACCCTGATCATCGTGTTCAACACCGTGGTCGACATCGTGCTGGCCTGGCTCGATCCGCGCACCCGCGAGGAGGCCGGCGTGTGAGCGGGTCGCGTCCGGCCGGGTCCGACTCCGAACGCAGCGCCTGGTTCCGCCTGCGGCAAAACCGTTTTGCCACCGTGTCCGCCGTCACCTTGGTGGTGATCACCGTCGCCTGCTTGTTCGGGCCGCTGCTCTCACCCTACGACGCGATGAGTCAAAATCTCGATCTCGGCGCGACCCCGCCCAGCATGAAGCACTGGTTCGGCACCGACCAGGCCGGACGCGACATGCTCACCCGGGTGCTGATCGGCGGACGCATCTCGATCGCAGTCGGCATCGTCGCCACCTTCGTCGCGGTCGTCATCGGCGTCATCTATGGCGCGGTGGCCGGCTTCCTCGGCGGACTCACCGACCGGATTATGATGCGCCTCGTCGACATGCTGTACGCCCTGCCCTTTCCGATTTTTGTCATCTTGCTGGTCAGCCTGTTCGGCCGCAAACTGGTTTTGGTCTTCTTAGCCATCGGCTTTGTTCAATGGCTCACGCTGGCTCGGATCGTGCGTGGCCAAGTTCAGAGTCTGCGCGACCGCGAGTTCGTGCAAGCCGCGCGCGTCCTCGGCACGCCGAACTGGCGTATCATCTTACGCCACATCATCCCCAACATCATCGGTCCGGTGATCGTCTACACGACCCTGCTGATCCCCAACGTCATCCTGCTCGAGTCCTTCCTCAGCTTTCTCGGACTCGGCACCGCCGACGTATCCTGGGGCCACTTGATCAAAACCGGTGCCGATACCTTCGAGGAACATATCTGGCGTCTGCTGTTCCCAGCCCTTGCTCTCGCCAGCACCCTGTTCTGCCTCAACCTCCTCGGTGACGGTCTGCGCGACGCCTTTGATCCGCAGATGAAGACCTGATGAAAGTGATCAGTCATCAGTGATCAGTGGTTTCGGGCCCTGCGGGCGGCGGGATCTCAAGTTTCGATTTCAATCCCCAGAATTGGAGGGCGAGGGGCCTCCCGAACCGTTTGCCAGTAATCAGTGATCAGTAATCCGTGGTCTGGGGCCCTGCGGGCGTGACGATCTCAAGTTTCGAGTTCAATCCCCAGAATTTGGAGGGCGAGGGGCCTCCCGAGCCGATTGCCAGTCGAGGGTTTCAAGATATTTCGAAATTTCAACTATTGTGAAAACGAAAAAGGCCCCGGCGCAAAGCACCGGGGCCAAGGATCACTCAGGCTGGGGAATCAGCAAGAAGCGCAAGTGCGGGGTGCGCTTGCGGTGAATTTCCTGACTGATGGCTGTCCGCAAGCGACCTTCAGATTGCTGAAGCCGCAAACGGATCACCGCGAGCTGATCGAGGTCGGTCGTCGGAACACCGATGACCGCCTCGAGCATGGAGGCCCGTCCGAGTGGACGCACTTCTAACAACTTCAGACCCGACAGGATCGGGTCTTCGCAATCGCACAGGAGCGCTAGTTCGAGCGCCTGCTCGATCTGGCGACACAGCTGCCGTGTGTGATAGTTTGGTTTCTTTTGTGAATGCATGAAATACCTTGATGCGCCGACCGCACAAAGGCGGTCGGACATGAAAAGAAAGGAGCGCGGCGTTCGCAGATCCCGAAACGGGAAGTGGGCGCACCGCAAAAACTAGACAAGCGCAGTCGAACTCAACCGCTTAAAAGCGGGAGTGGACTGCGCGGCTTGCAAAGAATGCTAGTAGTGATGTCGTTTTGGGAGTCATGTGGATCCTCCGGGGCTTGATTCGGCGTAGGCTTAGCGTCTTCCTAGAAGCAAAGACAAGCGCCTTCCTCCGCTACTTCTTTTCGCCGCTGACATCCTTGAGGATCTTGCGCACCGAATCGAGCAAGACCTTATGCCCCGGGTCGACCATGTTGTGGCCGAATCCTTGGAACTCGTAGAGTTCGGTGCGCTGATGTCCGACCACCTTCATCATCCGATAAAGGTAGGCGTTCTCTTCATAACGCCCGAGCATTTCGGTGTCGCGGTCGCCGGTCATGAGGATCAAGGGAGGCGCGTCTTTGCGAACGTGAAACAAGGGCGCCATATGGTCGACCACCGGCACCTTGCCGTCGATGCCGCGTTCTTTGCGCACTGTAAAATGGGTAATGGTGTGACCGCTGAACGGCATGAGTCCGGCGAGTTGGTTGGCGTCGACGCCGTGCTTCTTCAAATAGCTTTTATCGAGTCCGACCATGCTCGTGAGATAACCGCCGGCCGAATGTCCGCTGACGAAGACTTTGTTGGAATCGCCGCCGTAGGTCTCGATGTTTTTTACCACCCACGCCACCGCTGCCGCCGCGTCCTCGACATACACCGGCGCTTTGATCTTGGGATACAACCGGTAGTTCGGCGCGGCGACGCCGTAGCCTTTGCCGACCAGTTGTTTGGGGATCTGTTTGTTACCGCCAGTGAGACCACCGCCGTGAAACCAAACGATGGTGGCAAAGCCAGGTTTGGCAGGAACGAGCAAATCGAGCTTGCAGCGCTCGGCCGCGTAATCGGAGACGTCGCCGGAGCGGTAGGCGATATCGCGTTCGACTCGCTCCTTCTTTTCCTGCGCGCAAACACAGAGTGGAAGGAGGAGAAGAAACGAAAGCAGGACCAGCGGGAGCTGGGCCGAGGGCATTACCGAACCTGGACGTTGGCGCCGGTTTCCCAACTGAAGTAGGCGCCGACGCCGGACTCGGTTTCTAGGGTCGCGCCAAAGACTTGGATCCCTTCGTCGGTATCGTCGATGGTCGCACCGAGTTCGAGCCCGATGACCAACGAACTGTCGCCAGTCACCATGAACACGGCCTCGCCGCCATCCGCGGTAATCGTAACGGTGTCGCCACCTGCAGGCGGCGCGTAGCCGATCACGTGATACTCGATACTCGCCAGACTGCTGTCGATTTCTTCGAGCCGGTAACGAACCGGACCTGCGGGACGATGTTCGTCGGCGACCGCGTAGGAACTGCTGCCGCCGGTGGCCAGAACCAAGGTCTCGTTCACACGCTGCCAAGTCTCGCCGCCATCGGCGGAACGAAGCACGTAATAGCCGAGGCTGTTGTCCTCGAACCCGGTCGTCCAAGCCACGCCATCGGCGCTGGCGGTGAAGTTTTCCAGCGAGATCGCGGTGGGAACCGGACTGAAGCCAAAGAACAGGTCAGGCGTCGTCCCGCCGCCGGCAGGATCGAATGAGAAGCTGTAGTTGGTCGGCGTAGTCACGTTCGGCAAGGTGTCGGGGATCGAGCTGGTGTCGACCGAAACCGTGTAATCGCCCGCGGCGACATTATCGAAGCTGAACGCGCCATTCGCTGCCGTGGTCGTGCTTCGGGCGCCGCCGCCGCTGGCGGGGGTGAGTGTGACGGTGACGCCGGTTAGTCCGAGCGTTGAAAGATTGTCGCCGGCAGGCGTCGCGTCGTTGGCCGCATCATTCCAAACCGTGCCGGAAATAACACCGCTGGCCGTGTTGGTCATCATGTTGGTTCCGCCACCACCACCGATAACACCGCCACCGGCTGGATCAAAATTGAAGAAGTCGAAGCCGATCGCGTCCTGTCCCTCAAAGACCGTCACGCTATAGGCGTCGCCGGGCGCGGTTTGCTCGGTACCGGCGGGCAGGATTTCCCGAACCGTATAGGTGCCGGGAAGCAAGTCGTCGAAACGGTAGCTGCCGGAGGCATCGGTCACCGAACTCGGCTCAGTTGCGTCCAACATGCTGTTATTATTCAGGTCGAGATAGATGGTGACACCGGATAGCGTCGGCTCGGTGTTCACCGCGACGATGGTCTGAGTCGATGGCACCAGACTGTTCATGATCGCTTCCAGTTGGGCCGCGTCGGCGACCACGGTCGCACCGGGATCTACCGAGAGCAGATTGCCGAAGTTGATGCTGTTGCCCACGCCGAACGCCCGGACCGAACTGGCCCGCGTGCGCAGATCGGCAAGCGCGGGGCCGAAGTTGTTGTCCGAACCACCGTCGCTGATCAGCAGCACGGTCGTCGCTTGGGGATCGCTGCCGAGGGCGCCGAGTTCGTTATAGGTGGCGATGAAGGCATCGGCGTAGTCCGTGCCGCCCTGCGCCTGCAAAGAGCCGATCACGTCGACCACATCCGAGCGGCCATTGCCGTTGCTGTCTGCGGTCGGTGCCACCGGACTCAACGCGGGGAAGGCGCCGCTGGGTCGGAGGTTGGTGATCCGAGCGGCCGAATCGAAATCGACGACCGTGACCTGCGTGCCCGGCAAGTTGGTCTGGAGTTGCGACATCAAGGTCTCGTAGGCAAACACGGCGACATCCAAGGGAGAGTTGGCGATGCCGTCGGCGTTGAGGTCGCCCACGATGGCCGTGGGCTGCGGCAAGTCCGCGCTATCAGAGGCGTCCACAAGAAGGACAAGATTGGGCGAAGCCGTGCTGCCGAAAATGGTTTCGGTGTCCTGCTGTCCGTTGCCGTTCTGGTCGTTGTACTTGGTGCCGGAGATCGAGGCCGGCGAGAAGTTCGGACATATGATTTCTACTTGAACGCCCTCGAGGAGAGTGTTTACCCTCCCGGCGTCAGCGGCGGAGATGCTGATGGAGAACGTACCTGGCCCAGTCAGAATGGTACCGGCCGGCGGCGACTGGGTAATGGTGGGGTTCGGCGTGCAGTTGTCAGTGGCGATGAGGTCGGCGGTGTAGTCCCCGACGGTCCAAGTGCAGGCGAGCGTTCCGGTAACCGCGAAATCTTCAGGCACGCCGGTGAGTTCCGGCACGGTCCGGTCGGCCGCGAAGGAAATCATCTGCTCAACTTCGAGATCGTTGCCACACATATCTTCAGCGCGATAGGTATACGTAATGACGGTGTTTGCACCGGCAGTGTTTGTTTCGCTCAAGACTTCAGCAACGGCCAATCCACACGAGATGTCGGCCGGGGTCTGTGGCGAGATGGTCCGGACTTCCTCGACGACGCGTGCCGCGAGCAGTTCGTGCACGGGGCCGGTGGGATGCAGGTCATCCATGAACAGAAAGGTGTTGGGATCTGCGCCGGGCGAATCGATCGCGCGCCCAGTCGTGTTGGTGATACCGAGTGCCGTGAGCTCTGTCGGGTCGGCGAGCAGGTCGGTGAACAGCTGGTTGACATCGTAGAACAGCAGTGTGGTCGCGGGCACGCCCAGCGTGGCGGCTTGAATTCCGCCATTGAAGGCCTGCGTGACCTGCGAGGCGAAGGAACTGGCGACCGGGCTGTTGAGCGCGATGATGCCTGGGGTCAGGGAGAGATCAGGGATGTTGAGGATCACGAACTGGCGCGCACCATTGGCGGCCAAGGTATTGAGCGAACTATTGAGGTTCGCGAGCGCCGTGGTCACGATATTGTCGGCGGCAGCGGGGTCGCCGGTCGCAATGGCGTCGGACAAATCATTGCCGCCGATCCAGACAAAATACAGCGCTCCGGGATCGCCGACGGCGGGACCGGTTGCGACTTGACCGGTCAACCCGAAGGCATTGCCGAGCGGGTGGCTTCCGGTTCGCGCGCCAGCGACCGCGTAATTATTGCCGCCGCTGATCGCCGGACTGGACGCAAATCCCAGAGCGGTGCTGACGTACTCGGACCAAACCGGACCCGAGGAAAAACGCCCGTTAAAATAAGGTGGGGTGGGCGGCTGCGTTCCGCCAGAGGCGACAAAAAGATTGCCTTGGTCGGTCAGGCTGTCGCCGTAGAAATAGACATTGGAGAAACTGGATCCGTCGGCTTCAAGGGCGCTGATGAATGCGTCGAGATCGGGAGGCGGAACGGAGTCACCGCACGCGACCATCACGTCGCCGAGTGTTTCAGGCATTTCCGTCAGAACGGGTGCCTCGGTATCCTCGATGTAGGTCACACGCGCCACGCACTGCGAGGTGCCGCAGATGTTGGCCACGGAGAAGATGAATGAGAGTGTGACATTGCAGCGGGAACGGTTGGTGGTCACCGCGGTGGTCAGCGTCCCGTTTTCGCCCGTCACGCCGGCGGACATCTCGGCAAGGGTTGGAATGGTGGCCGGGTTGCAACCAAGGTCCATACCCGCCGGACAGCCGAGCACCACAGGGCCACCAGCCACATTTAGCGTGATCACCGACTGGGCGTTATTGTTGGTCGGATTTGAGTCAGGACCGTTGGCGCCATCATCCGTAACCACCACCGAATTAGTGAGTGGCACCGCGCCGAAACCGATTTGGGTACACAAGGCGTCGTTGGCACGCAGTCGGGCCACCGCCGTCACGCTAAGGTCCTCCCCTTTGCCGATATTACCAAGGTTCCAATCAATGGTGCCAGCGCCGAGGTTGACCACACCGCCACCGGAAACGGAGACGGTCGAAAACACCCCGAGCGGAAAATTATCTTGGAGCATGACGTTCGAGGCAAACTCCCCCTGATTGGTGACGCTGATGGTCCAGACGACGGAGTCCCCCCCTTGATAATTCTGCTGATCGGCGACCTTGGCGACGGCGAGTTCGGGAATGGCCTGGGCGGCACTGGTGAGGCCCCCGAGACTAGTGATGATGGTGGCTTGTGTCGCGTCGGGATCGGCAATCCACGACATCGCAGTGGCGATATCCGTTTCAGATCCGAATGAATCGGGACCAGACGGTCCCCAGCCATCTCCGACCAGTGGGTGAACCGCAGGTTCAAGGCCGCCGCCAAAAAAACCGCTAGCGGTGGACACGAAACCGGTCGAAAGAAACGGCACCGCATTGGAGGCGATCAGGAGGGGGAAATTCTCATTGTCGCCGGCAGCCCAGCCCTCGAATTCCGAGTTGACGAGCCCCATCGGCGCGCTGAACTCGCCACTTTGGCCGATTCCATAGACGTCCGTGTTTTCAAATAGGTAGAGCGTCAGATTTTCTGTGGCAGCCGTACCTCGCGAAATAAGAAAGTCGTCAAAGAAGGGGAGGCCGAGAGGATCAAGCCCCTGGTTATTAAAATATTGAATGATTCGAATACGGCCAAGGGTTCCCTCTTGAACACTGAAGTTATAGCGCGTGTGCAGCGCAGTCTCGCCGGGAGGGTAATAGGACTCGGTGGTCCAGTTGACTTGATTGCCATTGGAGCCGACAAAAAAGCCGGTACTGGTGATCGTATTGCTGGAGGTGCGCGTGATTGGCGAGGTGATGGTGGTGTCATCGAGTTCGCGGAACTGAATGCCAGTGTCGAGCAGGGCCACGTAAGAATCAACCAATTCTTGGCTGTTCAATATGAGGCCATCGGAGAGGCGTTGAACGGTGATGAACGCGTTCTCGATGGTACCAGCATTATTGATGAAGGAGTTTTGATACCCCGGCACATTAATCTGGAGGCCGTTATTAATAGGTGTCTGGCCAAGAGAGACACCGATGGTGACGAGAAAAAGGGCAACAAACCAATGACGAAGATTCATAAAAATCAGCCTCCAAACAGGGCGGTGAAGTAAAGTGAAACGCAACGTGAAAAGACATAAAGCGTTCGCCTACAAGAGGCAATCCTTAATCGCCGCGCGGCATGACGACTTCGAACGTCTCGCGCGCGTACTACACCGCCGGAGCCGTTATACTTTTAAAGCGCAGGATCGTCAGACGCGTCCGAACTCAGCGCGCGGGGCGCCGACTGCCAAGCCACCTTGCCGACAAAAAACGGACCGAGCTTTTCGATATATTTCGAGGTTTGCTGGGTTTTACGCATGACTTCGACCACCGTCGAGAGCGGATGCAGTTGATCGCCGAGCAGGCCGATAATGAAGTCGTTGTCTTCCTTATCCAAACCGAAGCAAGCGAGCCGGATATCTTGCGCCAAACCGGCCTCACCGAACGCGCGTCCGATAGTGCCATGCTCGCCGAGAATCTTCAGCTGCGCCTTCTTATCCAAGGCCTGAAATGCGCCATTCCGGCGCAGCGGATACCAGATCACCCACGGCAACTTGGGATTGACCAAGCGCTGGTGGGGACGACGGATGAGGGTATGGTCGAGATCCTGCTCGTAACCGATCGAATAGGCTCGCCCGAGCATGGTAAATTCCGGTTTTGGCACAAGATCGGCAAAGACGCTTTGGCGTAGAAAGGGGTGGAGTTCGGTGACGAATCGTTCTGGATCCAGCGCCACACAGGCCAATCCTACGCCCTTCGGATCGTTGGCGTCGCAATAAAGAGCACCATCCAGTTCCGAACCCGCCAACGCCTCGACCAACGCTTGGATGTCCTCGCAGCCGCCAAAGGCGAAAAATTGGAAAAATAGGCGCTCATCGCTGTAAATCACCTGTCCATCCACGCTACGGCCACGTTCACGGACTTCTGGGGTAAATTCTTCGATCATGGGTGCTTGATGCGGAAGAATCGCGCTAAAAACAAGGGGTTTCGTCCCTTGCAGGTGTGCTAAAACGACTTATATTGCTTTGGGTCGTACTGTTGGCACCAAATTCACCCATCGATTCATTTTGAAAGAATTCAACAAACCGCTCATTGCAATTCATCCGAAAAGTGCTACATCTAGGTCGTTGGGAAACAAAGCTATTTAGGAATCATGGGCTATTACGAGAAAACTTCTGATCGTCCGCTCGTCTCGGACGAACGCGGCAAAACACCTGATGATTGGTTCAATGAACTGATCTTCGGAAACGAGGAAAACGGCGTGGACGCCCTCTTCCATTTGATTGAATCCAAAGCGGAAACACACTTGTTGGCCGCCCTCCACTCGCCACGCGATCCGGTCATGGAATCCGCCGCTTACGGCCTGATGGAATGCTGGATCTCGGAATGTGGTTACATGGCCCGCGAAGACCTGCAACGAGGCCTGTTCGCCCTAGAGCAAGGCGAGATCAACATCGCCGAACGCGTGTTCGTTAATCTGATCCACGCCCACCCCGATTGGGCTGAGCCCATTCACCAACTCGCCACCCTGCGCTATATGCAAGGCCTCAGCCTCGAGTCGATGCGCCTGCACCGTTCGGCCATCCGGCTCAAGCCGCACCACTTTGGCGCCTGGCACGGACTCGCGCTGAACGCGGTCGAGTTGCAAGATTGGAACATTGCCCGCGATGCCGCTCAACGCGCCCTCGCGATCCGTCCCAATTGCACCGCCGCCACCACTATCCTCGAACGTTCGATCACCGAACTCGTTCAAATCGACCCGTAGGTCGCGTCCGAAGAAGTGCGTTTAACGATTCTGCTGACAGGTGCCACCGGATATGTCGGCGGCAGACTTTTGCCCTTGCTGGCCGCGAAAGGTCATCTCGTTCGTTGCTTGACGCGACGCAAATCAAGCACTGTCAACGTTGACCTCGATGGCGACGGCGAACCAGATAACGTAGAGATTGCGGTCGGCAACGCGCTCGATCCCGAGTCGCTCGCCGCGGCATTGCAGGGTGTGCACACCGCGTACTATCTCATCCACTCGATGGGTGACAACGAAGACTTCGAGAAGACCGACCGCGAAGCAGCGCAAAATTTTGCCACGGCTTGTTCTGAGCAGAACGTTCAACGAATCGTCTATCTTGGCGGACTTGGAGACAGCAGCGATGACTTATCGAAGCATCTTCGCAGTCGCCAGGAGGTGGGACAGATCCTGAGAACTTCCAGCGCAATGGTCGTGGAGTTTCAGGCATCCATCATTATCGGCTCTGGCAGCCTATCGTTCGAAATGATTCGTGCTTTGGTGGAACGATTGCCGATTATGATCTGCCCCAAGTGGGTTCGCGTTTTAGCCCAGCCAATCGCGATCGAAGATGTGCTTGCGTACCTCACCGAAGTGCTTGACCACCCCGTCGCTGATTCTGTCATCTATGAAATTGGTGGCCCAGAGACCGTTTCCTACGGCGTCATGATGCAACGCTACGCGCGCAAGCGGGGCTTGGTGCGGTTCATGATTCCGGTGCCATTTCTCACCCCCTACCTCTCCAGTCTATGGCTTGGTTTTGTCACCCCGCTGTATTCCCGCGTCGGCAGAAAACTGGTCGACAGCCTGCGCAATGAGACCTTGGTTTCCAACGATCTTGCGCGCGAAACATTTTCCGTGGTGCCACGCTCGATCGATGAAAGCATTGCCCGCGCCTTGGTGTTCGAAGACAAGAAGTTCGCCGAGACCCGTTGGTCGGACGCCTTTTCTGCCGGCGGCGAAGAACGATCATGGGGCGGGGTGCGTTTCGGTTCACGCTTGGTCGACTCGCGAACCCGCGAGGTGCCGTTGACGGCGGCGCAAGCGTTCGCGCCGATTCGCCGAATCGGGGGCCAAACTGGCTGGTACTACGGTAACTATTTATGGAAGATCCGCGGCTTTCTCGACTTGTTGGTCGGCGGCGTTGGCGTTCGACGCGGTCGTCGCGACCCGGAAAGCGTGCGTGTCGGTGACACCTTGGACTTTTGGCGGGTGGAAGCCTTCGAGCCCGACAAACTGCTCCGCTTGGCGGCCGAGATGAAAGTCCCCGGCCGCGCCTGGTTGGAGTTCGAAGTCACGGAAACGGACGGCAAGAGCACCGTGCGTCAGACCGCCCTCTTTGATCCGGTCGGCCTGCGCGGGATCATTTACTGGTACTCCTTGTTTGCGCTGCACGAGTTGGTGTTCAGCGGCATGCTGAGAAAAATTTGCCGCGCGGCGGTCAAGGGTTCGAAGCAGGCTACCTCCGGAAAATAGATTCGACGCCGCAGGTCGGTTCGAATGGTTGCCTGAGCGGGACATCTTTGAAAGCCAATAGTCTAAAAGGGCACCTTGACCAACAGGCCGCTCCTTTGATAAGGCGACGGGGGGCTCAACCCCATCACTGATTAACAACAAACCGGAAAACCATGGACTACCCTGCACTTAAACTCAAATTACTATCCGCCCTCTTTTTTCTTTTCCTGCTCGGCCTCACCAGTCAGGCGCAAATGCTCGACAAAGGTACGCGTGAATTCGCGATTTCCGGCAATGGCGACATTGTCAGTGGTGACGTCAGCCTCTACCTAGAGCCGAAATTCGGCTATTTCGCTTGGGACAACGTTGAGTTGGGCCTTGCCGGCTCGCTTAATTACAACGAGAATGAAACCCAAGTGAGCATCGGGCCGTTCGCGGAATATAATTTTCGCACCGGCAGCAAGTGGGTGCCCTTCGTCGGCGGAGCCGTGGAATGGCTCAACGCGGACATCGATATTGACTCCAGCGGAGTTGAAACCGACTCGGACGGGGTCGGGTTCGACGCCTCCCTCGGCTTGAAGTACTTTCTCGCCGATAACATCGCGATCAGCACCCGTTACACCCACCAGTGGGCCTCGGACGACCTGTTCACTTCCGCAGACGAAGTAAAGGATTCCGCCGGTTTCTACGTGATCGGTATGCGCTTCTACTTCTGATACGCAACCGTTCGATTTTGCCCAACCGCAGCCTGTTTCGGCTGCGGTTTTTTTTTGTTCAGTCGCAGCTATCCAGTTCGGCGTTAGTTAAATCAGCATCGGCTTGCGCGGCGCCTTGGTCCCGTCCGGCAAATCGATTTCCACGCCGGGCGGCAAACCAAAGTTTTCGTCCATCCAGCGGTCGTGGTCGTCGCGGGTGGATTTCGACAGGCAGTTGTACAAATTGGTTTCACAATCGCCGCAGAACACCAGCGGATGTTGCCAGACCAACATTTCGCCATCCATGCAGTCGATGATCTGGGAATACTCGGTGAGTTCGCGAACCGGCAACAAACAGAAGTGGCACTGGTCGAGCACGCCCTTCACCTGGCGGTTTCTGCGCACAAATTTCCGCACCGCCTTCTTACTCGGACGCGACATCTCCTGACCGAAGGCCTTGCAGCAGGAGGTGCAAATTGCGCACTCGAAAATGAGCCGGTCGGCGATATAGGATTTCTGAATCAGGTAGCCCCAGCGACTGTCGTTCAGGTCACAGGAACAGACCGAACAAATCCGGAACGGCTCGCCGTGCTCGAACGAGTCGAAGCCCGGAGGAATGGGCTGCCACATCGTTTTAAAGCGTTCAATAAATCTGCGGAACGGGTTCATGGCGAGGATGTTGCACAATCGGGTCCGGCCTTTGCAAGCGTATCCCGACGTCGGTGGAAACGGCTCGTTCGAAAATGATTCTTCCGGCTTCCAGTAACGATCAGGGAAAGGAGGAACCAGACCATTTAAAGGTCTTCGGACAGAGGCTGCTTTGGGCCGAATCATCCAGATTGGTGTAGATGTACCCTCTGGAGAATCTAGACTCGGTCGCCAAGCACTTGAAAGGCGGCGCTTTAATCTGCGCCGCCTTCCATCTTCCATCTTCAATCTTCAAAGAACTTAAAACAGCACTTCGTCGCCAGTCTGGATCGTCATGTTTTCGGTGGTCCATTCATTGAGAATCTGGCCGATACTGTTGTCGTTGCCGACCCGGCTGATGGCGATTTTTCCGACCAACTCGCCGTCGCGGTGGATCAAGGCGGTGCCGTGTTTTTTGATCCGCTCGTCGGAGCCGACATCGACCACCACAAAGTTCATCTCTTCGTCCATCGCGACCACTTTGGCTTCGAGATCATCGCTCGGAACCGGGCCGGGGCCAGCGCAGCAAAGGATCCGTTGCTCGACCTCGTGCTGCCACTCTTTATTGCAGGCTTGAAGCTCCAGATCGCGTTGCGCGATGCTGACCTCGTGCGCAGCGAGCTGGTCGTCGCGTTCGGCGATTTGTTGATCACGGTTGATCAGCTCGCCCTGCAAGGCGAGGATGCCACTCTTGGCTTCTGACAACTTGTCTTTGGTGTCGGCGTGCGCGGTAAGTGCGGCCTGGTACTGGTTCTGCAAGGCCTCCAAGGCCACGCGCGTGGACGCGAGTTCGGCATCGGTTTCACCGAGTTCGCTTTCGGTCGCATCCCAACCTTTTTTATTGGCGATCATGGTGGCGAACCGGTTGGCGGCGACTTGTTCGAGTTGGGTCAGACCAATGTGCATCCGATCGTACCGCTGGATTTGGTCGCGCATCCGCTCGGCTTCAGCCATATTTTCCACCGACCAATCACCGAATCGCTCCGGTCGAGTCTGGTCGTCATGCACCCCGAACTCACCCCACTCCAGCGTCGTCGACATGGTTTTCGCATGACCTTCAAGCGTGAGAATTCGTTCTTTAAAAATCTCACGTTGATCAAATAGCGAGACAGCGAACAGGGCCACGACAATGGCGAGCACCAAGTTGAGTGCGATGATAGTTTTGTGGAATGTTTTCATAGGTGTTCTCCAATCTGGAATACCCTATTCTACCGCTGCTAGCCCTTATCCACCAAAGGGTTCCGAAAAATAGTTTGTCACACATATGCACGGTAAAAGGCGCAAAAATGCAGCCGGATTACCGCGCCAGCGCCTTGGTCAATTTCGCTCTCATTTTTTGCAGTTGTTTATTAGCGGTGTTGACCGAGGCGAGATTGGTGAACTGCTGCGGATCGGCATTCATATCATAGAGTTCTTCTCCGCCTTTGCCGTCTTTTCCGTAGCGCATATACGCCCAGTCCGGACTGCGGAAACTGAGGTTCTTGCCGCCACCGGAAATCGCGCCGGACTTAATCACGGCGGCGGGGTCGTCGAGGACTGGAACCAAGCTCTGTCCTTGAACCGCCGCAGGCAGCGGCAGCCCGGCGAGTTCGGTGAAGGTCGGATAGAGATCGACCAGTTCGCACACAGCCGAACTTCGGCCCGGCTTTTTGCCGGGCGCATCGATGATCAAGGGAACGCGGGTCACCTCTTCATGCAAGTTGCTCTTCTGCCACATGTGATGTTCGCCGAGATGGTACCCGTGATCGCTGGTGAACACCACCGTGGTGGACTCGCGCAGTCCGAGCGCGTCGAGCTGCTCTAGAACCCGTCCCACTTGCTCGTCCATGAACATCACCGAGGCGTAGTAGGCGGACCACATGCCTTTGATGTTGTCCGGAAATTGATCGATGCCGACGTTCTTGGAATTGCTGCGCGAAATCCCCGGACCCGGAATATCCGCGTGGTCGTTCTCGGCGACTTCGGGCAGCGGGATCTTGTCGATCGGGAACGGGTCGAAGTACATCTTCGGCTGCACCATCGGATAGTGCGGACGCACAAAACCGACCGCGAGAAAGAACGGCGTGTCGGATTGTTTGAAGCCCGCCAGCAATTCGTTGGCCTTGGTCGCAGCCTTGTGATCCGGCTGCTCGCTGCCGTCGCCGTCGGAAACCACCGAGACGAACATGCGGTGCGGGTCGCGGGTGGATTGCCGGTTCTCGGGCGCGCGGGTGACGATGTTTTTGTTGTACAACGAATACAGGCCGGGCGTGTGCGCTTCGTCACCCTGACAGTTGAATTTTTGCGTCCAAGACGCCGCGTGGTCGACCCCGTCGGTGCCGGCGATGATATCGCCGGGCACGCGCATGTGATAGATTTTGCCGACGCGCGTGCTGTTGTAGCCGTTGTTTTTAAAGTGTTCGGCGACGCTGGGATGGTCGGCGGGCGGCTTGTCGTCGAGGTAGCGGCTGAACATAAACGAACGCCGCGAGGGCGCGCAGGCGAGTCCTTGGCAGTAGGCGCGTTCGAAGATCATGCCGGCGGCGGCGAGTTTGTCGAGGTGGGGTGACTTGCCGAGTTTGTCGCCGTAGCAACCGAGCACGCTGGCTTTGAGGTCGTCGGAGATGAGGAACAACACGTTCTGCTTTGGTTCGGCGGCGGCGGAACAGTGAAGGCAAAATAGGAGCGAGAGAAGGACGAGGAGGGATCTTAAGCGCATGGATGAGTGTAGGAAGCCACGTCGGATTCGGCAAAACGATTTTGGACGTTTTGGATGTGCGGATGATGACGGGAGGTTGAGACTGACTGCCGGCTAGAAGCCGGCGTACCTACACCGCCAAAGAAGGCGGCGCTACCTTCGGGGCGGCGTTTTCCTTTGGGCGGCGTTACTTTGGGCGGCGCTACCTTTGGGCGGCGTTACCTTTGGGCGCGTTACCTTCGGGCGACGAACCTCAACCGACCGTTGCTTCGATAATCTTGCGCACCGCTGACTCGTCGTTGCCGAGTTTGACGCAGCGGGTTTCGCCGCCTTTGAGCGCGTCGAGAACGGGGTGCACGGCGGCTTCGCCGATCGCGTCTTCAATCGCTGAGGGGAACTTAGCCGGATGCGCGGTGGCGAGGCAGACCATCGGTTCGTCGGGGTGGAGATGCTGCATGCCGACGTGGACGCCGACGGCGGTGTGCGGGTCGAGCACGTAGTCGTAGTAGAATTTCCATTCGCGGATGCGGTGCAGGGTGGCGGCGGTATCGCCGGACCCGGCGGTGAACAACACGTCGGCGTGATGCGGGGCATAGGGATCCAGCCCGGCGTCGAATTCTTCGCCGGCTTCGGTGGCGCGCATGACCGTGGCGACTTTGGCGGCGTCGCGATCGAGACGGTAGTAGAGGTAACGTTCGAAGTTGCTGGCGGCTTGAATGTCCATGCTCGGACTCAGCGTGGCGACCACGCCGGCGCGGCTGTAGTCGCGCGATTTGAAGAACCGAGACAGTATGTCGTTCTCGTTGGTGGCGAGAATGAGTTTACCAACCGGCAGACCCATCTGCGCGGCGTAGAACCCGGCAAGGATGTTGCCGAAGTTGCCGGTCGGTACGGCGAAGCGAACCCGTTTAGCACCGGTCTCCCGTTGCACTTTCAAGCCGGCGTAAAAGTAGTAGATGATTTGCGCGAGCACGCGGCACCAGTTGACCGAGTTCACCGCGCCGAGCGTGTACTGCTCCTTGAACGACACATCACGGAAGATGCTTTTCATGATGCCCTGACAATCGTCGAAGGTTCCGTCGACCGCCATGTTGTGTACGTTCGAGTCGAGCACCGAAGTCATCTGCAAGGCTTGCAACGGACTGGTTCGGCCATCGGGGTGCATCATGAAAATGTGGATACGTTCTTTGCCCCGAACGCCATGGATGGCGGCGCTGCCGGTGTCGCCGCTGGTGCTGCCGAGAATGTTGAGTTGCGCGTCGCGCTTGGCTAGGACCACCTCAAACACGTTGGCGAGAATCTGCATCGCCATGTCTTTGAACGCGAGCGTCGGCCCGTGGAACAGTTCGAGAATGCGCACCGGACCCGCTTCGACCACCGGTGCGATTTCGGGCACGCGGAAGGTGGCATAGGCGCGTTCGATGATGCCGCGCAGGTCGTCGTCCTCGAAGTCGGTGAACAGACGCAGCACCTCGAAGCTCAAGTCCTGATACGACAAGTCGGCCCACGCTTCCAAGCGGTCCCGAACGTCAGGAATGGTCTCTGGCACGAGCAAACCGCCGTCCGGCGCGAGTCCAGTGAGGACCGCGTCTTGAAAACCCATGGGCGCAGTTTCGCCCCGCGTGGAGATGTAGTTCATGGCCGGATTTTCGTGCTGGTCATTGTCGCTGTTCATGTCTGCCGGACGCTTGCCACAGTTCGCCGAACTTGCAACCGCGATTTGCAAAACATCCGAACCAGTCGCGCGAACGCGTCAACACTAGTCTCTGCATTACCGATCAGTCATCGTGCACAACTTTTGGTACAGATTTGTGAAACTTTAACTTTTAGAATCTTGCGAAGTTCGGGGTGAATTCGTCACGTTGAGGAACATTTTTTGGACGGGAATTTATGAAATATACACCTTGGTTGGTTTTCTTTTTTACGGCAGTCGCATGGACTGCTTGCATGTCGACGGCGCAGGCCGCGACCATTACCTGGGACGGCGGTGGCGATGGCCTAAACTGGTCGGACGCAGCAAACTGGAGCAGCAATGCGGTGCCCGATTTTGCCGACGACGTGATCATCGACGCACCGGGCGACATCACAGTTCGCTACGCCAACATTCAACCGCAGGTGAACTCCCTGATCAACCGGGAGACATTAAGCATCGAGGGCCGCACCACCGGACGCGCCGAACTTCAGGTTGCAGGCCTCTTAGAGAATGAAGGCACCATCGTCCTCACCACCACGAGCAACGACGGACTCGACCGCAGTGCCGCCATCGTGTTGGGCGATTTTGGCGTCCTCGACAACCTGCCTGGCGCAACCATCCTCATCGCCGCTGGCCAAGGAGATTCGCGAAGCATCCGCGGCGGCGTCTACAACGAGGGCACCATTACCGTCGAAGCCGGCATCACGCTGGACTGGTTTCCGGTGTTCCGACCCGACCTCGAGGTCCGCCCAGGAGACGGCGGCGACAAGGGCCTCGTCGGACCACCGATTTTCATCCGCGAAGAATTTGTCCACGCCGATGGCGTCCTCAATGCCGACGGTCCGCTCGAGCTCAACGGTGGAACCGTCGACTGGATCGGCGGAACGATCACCGGCAGCAACAAAGTATCCGCCATCAACTCCAGCGTGTTTATCGACCAAGCGGTCACCGACAACGGCACCCTCTACTGCGCCGATTTCTGTACCTTGCGTGGCAACGAGTCGACCACCGCGCGGATTTTCGTCGATGGCAACACCGTCTACGGAGCCGCCGATCTCTATGTGTTTGATGGCGTGCTCAACCGCGGCATCATCCACCTCGAAACCACCTCGAACGACGGACTCGACCGCAGCGCCGAACTTTTCATCAGCAGCTTCGGTGGCGTGCTCACCAACGCCCCGTCGGGCATTATCGAGAGCGCATTGGGCACCGGCGACGGGCGACGGATTCGCGGTCCTTTGGTGAACCAGGGACACATCAGCAGCCCCGACGTGCTCACCACCTTCGACGGCCAACTGACCGGCGACGGCGGCACCTATGATGGCAACATACAATTTATCAGCAGCACGCTCGACTTGATCGCACCGCCGTCCACATCGACCAGCTTGGATCTGCGTGGGCTCAACAACGTGTTAGTCAGCGACATCCCGCCCGGCTATACCTTGCTCGTTCAGGGCAGCACTGGCGGACGCGCTGCCCTCACGGTGGATGGCCCGAGCATAAACGAGGGCACGGTCGTGCTCGACACGCTGACCGATGATGGCCTGAACCGTGGCGCCTCCCTCAACATAAGCACCGGCGTTTTCGTGAATGCCGGCGTCATCGATGTACGCGGAACCGCGTCCGAAGACCGGGCCTTGCGCGGCGCGTTCAATAATCAAGGCGACATCCTCGTCGAGACCAATGTGATCTTCAATATCTATCCCGACACGTCCGGTTTCACGCTCACGGACGGCACCCTGGATATCGGCAACGAAATCCGCGTTCAGGGCGAATTGTTCACCTATTTGGACGGCGACATCAACGGTATCCTCCGCGTGGTGAACGGACAGATCGACATCGAGTCCAGCGTTACCGGCATCCAGACCGTGCGCGTGAGCAGGTCCGCGTCGACCTTGATCAAAAATGCCGGCGCGGGCGTCACCTTGATGCTCGAAGGCGAAAATTTGGTCTATGGTCGATCCGAGCTGACCCCGCTGGCCGGGGCCTACAACGATGGCACGATTCTCCTGACCACCACCTCGAACGACGGCTTGGACCGCGGCGCCCGGCTCGACATGTTTAACGGCCCTTTCCTCAACCGCGGCACCATCCGCAGCCTCGTCGGCACTGGCGACAATCGCTTGCTGCGCGGCGAACTCATCAACGAAGGCTTGGTGATCGCCGATGACGGCATCCAAACCCGCTTCGACGGCACGTTCATTTCCAACGGTGGACGCGTCGAGGGCGAGGATTTATTTTTCCTCAACAGCTTTATCGACGTCGCGGTATCGCCGATCGTCGCGCCACAAATCTTGCACATCGTCTCCACCGGAAACCGTCTGACCAGCGATATCGCCAGCGGCACTACCTTGTGGATCGACGGTAACTCGTCTCCTTGGGGACGGGCCGAACTAGTGGCCACCCAGTTGGTCGCCAACGCCGGCATTGTACGCATGGAAACCACCCTCAACGACGGCTCGGACCGAGGCGTACGCTTCCGCGCCAACGGCGGGTTTATCAACCTGCCGGGCGGCCGCATCGAAGCCTTGGCCGGTACCGGTGACAACCGCCGGTTCTACGGCGACCTCGTCAATCAGGGCACCATCGAAGTCGAACCCGGCACCCTGCTGCAACTGCTCAACGCCAGTTTCACGCAGGCGTCCGGCACCTTAGATCTTGGCGGGACCTTGCGGGTGCAATCCGGCGACTTCATCTTCTCCGGCGGAACCGTGCTGGGTGTGCCAGAAATTTACAATAGTTCGATCACGCTGATCGACTCGCCCGACCCGATTACCATGCGTACTGTGCTGACGAGGAATACCTTGGAATCCGACATCCCAGAAAACGCCACGATCATCATCGACGGTAGTTCGACCTTGGGTCGGGCGGTCCTGACCACGACCAACTCGGTCATCAACGCCGGCACCCTCGCGATGGTGACCAGCGTCAACGATGGCTTCGACCGCGGCACCCGCTTCGTCATCAACGGCGGCGGCACCCTGTTCAACACCTCCTCCGGACGCATCGAAACGCTAGGCGGCGGCGACGAACGACGGATCCAAGCAGAGCTTGTGAACGAAGGTGTGATGCGGGTCGAACAGAGCACCTTGATCACCACCACCGAGGCCGACCACATCAACCGCGGCTTCATTGGGGTTCGCGACGGCGCGGTCGTCAACGTCATCGGCAATTCCCTTACTCAACCCTTCGGCGGCTACATCGGCGGGAATGGCAGCCTGAGCACCCCGGCCACGTTTACCGACGAGGGCCGGGTGGATTTCGACGCGCCCGCGATCATGGATTTGGTGCTCGATCCGGCGCTGATCCAAGTCGCGTTCTACGCGCCGGCCGGCATGGATCCGACCACGGTCAACAACCTCAGCAATTACGCGCTGACCGACGCGGGACCCGACCAGATCGTCGGCACCGCGGACGACACCGATTTGAGCGGCGTGCTCGACAGTGTGTCGTTCGACGCGAGCAACCAGGTCGCTACGATCCTGCTCGATCCGGCGGCACCTTCGTTGCAAGGCCAGTTTCTGATCACCTTCGACGGACCCAACCTGCTCGACCTCGCCGGTGAGCAACTGTACCCCGAGTCCGTGCCGATCGGCGTGGCCAACGGCGTCTTGCCCACGGTGGTCAAAATCGATCTGCCAAGCGTCCAAGATACTGGTCGGTTCAACAACGACGACCTGACGCGTATCGCCGCACCGATTGTCGATATCGACATCAACAAGCCTGGCACCGTGCGGATTTCCATCGACGGCACGTTGTTCTCGGTCAGCACCAATCTGCCTGGGGTCTTTCCGGTCCAGCTACCCATGTTTAGCGACGGCGATTATATCATCGATGTGGTTCTGATTCCGGATGCCGGCAACACCGCCAGCAACGAACTTGAACTAGCCATCGACACCACGCCCCTGCGCCTCGTTCCGGGTCCGGCGACGGAAGCCGCACCGTGGGATTTCCGCCTCGTGACCTACTCCGAAGTGCCAGACAATGCCTCCATCCCGATGAGCGATTTCACCCTCACGAAAGACGGCATAACCACCACTCCCTCGACCTATCGCTTGCTCGGCACAACGACCGAACTACGCCTCGACCCGCCGCTGGTCGACACCGGCGAGTACGTGCTCGTGGTACAAACCGTCGCCGATATCGCGGGCAATATCACCCCCTCGTTGACCCAAACCATCACGCTGCTGCTCGACACCGCCACGCCAAGCGTCGTCACCCTCATTCCCGACAGCACGGTGGTCAACGGCTTCATCAACGACCCGCTCGGCGGGTTCGAAGTGCGCTTCTCCGAACTCATGGACGACGCCAGTTTCACGGCTGCTGACGTGACCCTGCCCGGCACCTCGACGGTGCAAAACATTATCGCGCTCGGCAACGGCCGCTACGATGTCGTCATCGATCCGCCGATCACCTTAAACGGCGATCTGCCGATCACCATCGGGCCGGACATTCTCGACCTGAGTGGCAACGACATGATCTTCCCGTTCGAGACCGTGGTGAGATTGGACAGCATCGGTCCGCAAGTGGTGTCGATCACCGAAAGCGATCCGGGTCCGCTGCCGTTGATTATCACCTTCGACAGCGAGATGGACAAAGTCAGCCGAACCGACGCCATGGTGGTCGGCCCTGAAGGCGCCATTCCGAACAACACGACCACCATGACGCGCTTGTCCAGCAACGTTTTCGAATTCACCTTCCCAGTGCAAAACACACCCGGCCAGTACACCGTCACCATCGGCCCGAACGCGCTCGACCAAGCGCGCAATGCGATGGACCAAAACGGCAACAGCAGCAACGGCGAGGCCGACGACACCTTCACCTACAGCTTCGGCCAGGACCTGCCCGATCTCGCCGTGGTCAACCCCGTCGTACCAGCCGGCCCGTTCACGTTCGGCGACACGATCACCGTCAGCCTGACGGCAACCAACATCGGCAATGGCAACGTGCTGTCCACCCAATCGTGGCAAGACGCGCTCTGGCTCTCGACCGACTCGGTCATTGACGATGGTGACACGCAGCTCTTCGGGATCATGTCGCAAACCATCGGCTTCGGATTGGCCGCGGGCGAATCCGCCACGCTGACGACTGTCGTAAATCTTCCCGCCCCCGGCACCCTGCCCGATGGGGATTACTTCCTCATTCTGAGCACGGACGACGGCAACGAGATCGTCGAGTCCGACGAGACGAACAACACGATTGCGTTCGAAGAGACGATCAACAACCCCGCCCTACCCGACCTCTCAACCACCGGGATCACCGCGCTCGCCACCAGCGTCGAACCCGGCACCGCGCTCGGCATCTTTTATCATCTCAGCAACCTCAGCAGCACCAACATCCCGGCCGGCACCGACCGCGTTCTGCTCGAACGCGCCGACGGCTCCGCCGTGACCTTCCCGGTCAGCCGCCCTGCCCTCGCCGCCGGCGAAGGGACCAACGTGCAGACCCAAGTGCTGATCCCCGAACTCGGCCTCAGCGGCGACATTACCCTGCGCCTTGAACTCGATCCGACCAACCAAATCCTCGAGTCCAACGAAACCAACAACCGCGCCACCGCCGCCGACCAGGTCAACATCCCGGCATCGCTGACACTCGGTGCCGTTCTCAACAGCACCGAAGAAGGCGGACCGCAGTTACGCGTCACCATCGAACGCAACGGGGACCTCGCTGCCGCGCTCCCGGTCGCGCTCGCGTTCGACGACAGCAGCGAGTTCAGCGGGCCAACTTCGGCTATAATTCCCGCCGGCCAAGCCGGCACCGCTGTGTTCTACACGCCCCTGCCCGACAACCTCAACGACGGCGATCAAACCGTCACGCTCACCGTCTCCGCCGCCAACGCCAACGGCGATGCAATTCAGCTCACCGCCACCGACGCCGACATCCCGGTCCTGATCATCACCGCCACCAACACCAGCCTCACCGAAGGCCAGAGCGTGGTCGCCACGGTCAGCCGCGGCATCGCGGCGCCCACCCCGCTCACGGTGACACTCATCGACACGCCCGACGAACTACTCGTGCCGACATCCGTTGAGATCCCAGCCAATGCCGCCAAGGTGGATTTCCAAGTGCTCGCCACCGACGACGGCCAGTTCGAACCCGACGAGACCGTCGCGCTCTCCGCCACCGCCAGCGGCGCACGCGAAGGCATTCTCAGTTTCACGGTGATCGACAACGACACGCCCGCAGTCACTGCGACGCCGCAACGTCTGACCGCGTCCGAGGGTGACGGAGCGACTGCGATCCCGTTGACGCTCACGCGCACGCCAATCAATGACAGCCGCATTGAAGTGGCCCTCACTAGCACGCGTCCGGACGTGGCCAACGTGCCGGCGACCGTGTTCATCCAACCCAATCAGGCGCAAGCCGTGTTCAATGTCGCGGCGGTGGACGACGCGGTACTCGACGGCGACCAGCCGGTGCAAATCATCGTGCAAGTGATCGGTCCGCTCGGCGAAGACGTCGGTTCGCCGATCCTGCTCGACCTGACAATCATCGACGACGAAGGACCCGCCTTGCAGCTCAGCCTCAATGCCGAACTCGCCGCCGAGGGCGTTGAAATCAGCGGCTTTGTCACCCGCAACACCGACCCCGCCGCGGCGCTGGTGGTCAGCCTCACCTCGGACAATCCCGCCGAGGCGACCGTGCCCGGAAGCGCGACCATCCCGGCGGGCGAGACCACCGTTCCGTTCACCATCACCACCCTCGAAGACGGCGTCAACGACGGCAACCAACCGGTCAGCATTGTCGCCGCCGCCGCCGGACTCGCGCCCGACAGTGCGGTGCTCGTGGTCACCGACATCAATCTCCCCGACCTCGTCGCCACAGGACTCAGCCTGCCCGCCAGCGCCGTGTCCGAAGCCTTCGTCCCGGTCGACTTCACCGTGCTCAACCAAGGCGACACCAACGCGGTCGGCGCCATGGTGCAACGCATCTACATCTCCGACGACGCGGTGATCGGCGACGACATTCTTGCCTCGCAAGTGCTGCTCGATACCGACCTTCCCGCCGGCACCGAACTCACGCGCAGCATCACCATCCGCCTGCCGCAAACTCCCGGCAACTACTGGCTGGTGGTCGAGGTCGACGCGACCAACGCGGTCGATGAAGTGCTCGAAGGCAACAACCTGTCGATCTCAGCACTCCCAGTCGTGGTCGATCCCGCCTACACCGTTACCCTCAACGCCGACGTGACCGCCGCCCCCGCCGGCACGCCCATCACCTTCTCCGGCGCCGCCGTTCGGACCGAGACCGGCGCGCCCGCCACCTTCGAACAAGTGAACATCCGCATCCAAGTGCGCGACACCGAACGCCTGCTGGCCGCGTTCACCGACAACCTCGGCAACTACGAACTCCAGTGGACGCCGCTGCCCAGCGAAGCCGGCGCTTACACCGCGCTGGCCTCGCAGCCGGGCGTGACCAACCCCGAAGCGCAAGTGACCTTTACCTTGTATGGGTTCGAGATTGTGCCAGCCGAGTCCGAGATCACCCTCATCGAAGGTGGCTCGACTACCCGCAGCTTCATCCTGCGCAACCTCAGTGACGTGCCGCTTACCGGTCTCACCGCGACCCTCGCCACGGCCACACCGCTGCCCGGAAATCTCACGCTTGACCCAGTCCTCGGCAGCACCACCCTCCTGCCCAATTCTGAAATCGGGCTCGACGTCACGCTCGGCGCGATCGACGCATCCACGCCCGAGGTCACACTGGTGCTCAATGTACAAGCCACCGAATCGCTCGCGGTCCCGGTCACGCTTGAGGTCGATGTCACCGCCTTGATGGCCAACCTGGTCGCCACCCCGAACGAACTGATCAAAGGCATGGTCCGCGGCGGTCAGTGTGCGGTCGAACTCACCGTGGTCAACGAAGGCGGCGCCAACACCGGCCCGCTCGACGTGATTATCCCGCCCGAGGCGACCTTCCTGTCGCTGGCCAGCTCGTCGCAAATCTCGCTCGCACCCGGCGAAACCCAAGTGATCTCCTTGCTGCTAACCCCGCCCGAAGACATTCCGCTGAGCGAATTCAACGGCTACGTACTGCTCAACGCGCCCGGCGTCGTTGCCCCTGAACTCGCGGTGCCCTTCTCGTTCCGCGCCGTGTCCGACGCGCTTGGCGACTTGCGGCTGGAAACGGTCGACGAGTTTTTCTACTTCGCCGATGGCGCGCCGCGTCTGACCAACGCCACCGTCCGTTTGCTCGACCCGTTCAACGGCAATGAAATCACCAACGCCGTTTCCGACAGCACTGGTTTCGCCACCTTGACGGACGTTCGCGAAGGCTACTATCAACTGCGCGTCACTGCCGACAAACACCAAGCCTACAGCGATGTGATCTTTGTCGACAGCGCCCGACTCAACACCGAACTCGCGTTCCTACAACGCGAGACCGTGAGCTACAACTGGGTGGTCGAAGAGATCGACATCGAAGACCGAACCCGCATCACCATCGAGAGCACCTTCGAAACCGTGGTGCCGGTGCCGGTGCTGGTGCTCGAAAACGGCATCCTCGACCTCAACGATTTGCGCGCCGTCGGGCAGTCCAAACAAATCGACATGACGATCCGCAACGAAGGTCTGATCAACGCGATCAACGTGCGCTTCCAATTCCCCAACAGCCCCGACTACGACATCAGCCCGCTGATTGAAAATATCGGCGTGATGCCGCCGTTGAGTTCCTTGACGGTGCCGGTCACGGTCACTCGGCTGACGCCGCTCGGAGCGCGTTCGGCGCGGGAACAAGCGAAGGCGGGCGGCAAGTCCGGCGGCGACAAATCGCTCGCCTGCGCGGCGGCCTGCCTGGCTTGGGCCTACGTCTGCGGACCGTTCAACGTCGGCAAATGCACCAGCATCCCGATCATCAACGACGACGGACGCAATTGCACCGCAAGCCCGATCGGCTTTGGCGGCTTCGGCGGGTTCTCGTTCTCGGGCACCCCGATCGGTTTCTCGAGCCCCTTCGAGTGCGATTGCACCGAAATCGAGTTTTGTCTCTCGATCCCGATTGGCGCATCCGCAGCCGTCGACGCGGTGGCCAAACAGGCCGTCAAAGGAACCAAGTTCGTGCCGCAGGTGACGATCAGCAAACCCGAACTCAGCTTCGACGGCGAGCTCTGCTACAAGCGCTGCTGCGAAGGCAAGAAGTCCAACGGCTGGCAGGTCACCGGTTCCGGCAAAGCCGAACTCAAAGCCGAGGCCACCGTCGGCGTGACCGCCGGCGTCAACGACATCCAACTCGGCAACATCGGCGGCTACGGCGTCGAACTCGAAGCCGATGTCAAAGCCGGCCTGTTCGGCGAACTCTCCGTCAACGGCGATGTCACCTATGAAAGTGGCTGCGGCACCAACAAACCGAAGATTTGTGTGAACGGGCAGATCAAGGTGACCGCGTCCGTGGGCGCAAAAGCCGAGGCCGAGATCGACTTCGAATCGCCGACCTTGCCCGATGGCGAGGTGGAGAGTTTCGCGCGTCTCGAAGCGACCTTGAACACCGGTGCCTCCGGCAACGTTTCTTGGTGCAACGACGGAAAGGGTCCCATGGGTAACGTCTGCTGGGATGGTGTCACCGGCGTGTTGAAGGGCGAGATCGAACTTCCCAACGGCGTGAAGGCCAGCGTCGGCACCACCCAGACCTTTGCGGAACCCTGCTGCACTGGCGCGAATGGTTGTGGCCAGGACAAGTCGACGATCAAGCCCAACGACTTCGTGCCCAACGCTGAAGCCACCTTGGATTTTGACGTCCCCGACGAGGATGACCCGGTGTTCGACCAAGTCGATGTCGATGCGGAATTTCTCGCGCTCGAACTCGGCTACACCTCGTTGCGCAATATGCAGGACGCGCTCGGACTCACCATCGAACCCGGTCCGCTGTTCGGCGAAGAACTCTTCCGCGTTCTCGACCGCCATACCGCCCGTAGCGTGCCACCCTCCGAAGGCGTCTGCGCCCGCGTGAAACTTCGGCTCGACCAAGACGCCGTGCTCACCCGCACCGCCTTCCGCGCCACCCTCGAACTCAACAACAGCACCGCCCTGCCGCTCACCGACATCCTCGTGCAACCGATCCTGTTCAACGAAGCCGGCGAGGACGTCAGCGATTTGTTCGGCATCCGCGCCCCCAACCTCGACAGCCTTTCCGGGGTCGACGGCTTCGGCCTGATCGGTGCCAACACCGCCGGTTCGGCCCAGTGGGTGATCATTCCGACCGACGAAGCCGCCGGCAGCGAACCGATCCAATACTTTCTCGGCGGCATTCTCGCCTACACCGAGGAAGGCAACGCGGTGCAGTTCGATCTCGAAGCCGCACCGATCACCGTCTACCCGCAAGCCGAACTCGCGCTCAACTACTTCCACCAACGCGACGTGTTCTCGGACGATCCCTTCACCGACGAAATCGAACCCGCCCAGCCCTACATTCTCGCCGTCATGGTGCAGAACGCCGGCGCCGGCGCAGCCCGGAACCTCAGCATCGCCTCCGCCCAGCCGGAGATCATCGAGAACGAAAAAGGCCTGCTGATCGGCTTCAAAATTCTCGCCACCGAAATCGCCGGCGAATCCGCCACCCCGAGCCTCACCGCCGACTTCGGCACCATCGCCCCCGGTGAAATCAAGATCGGCAAGTGGCTCCTCGAATCGACTTTGCAAGGCCAGTTTATCGACTACAGCGCCACCTTCGAACACATCGACGGTCTCAACGACCCGCGCCTATCCTTGATCAAATCGGTCGACATCCACGAACTCATTCAGGAGATCGACGCCTTCGGCGACGGGGTGCCCGACTTTCTCGTCAACGACATCCCCGACCTGTTCGACGAACCAGACACGCTCTATCTCGGTGACGGCAGTGTCGAACCGGTGAACGTGATCACGGGTTCGGTCTCGGGCCTGCTCACCGGCGGGGTGCTCGAAGTCTCGCTCACCCTCCCCGCCCAAGCCGGTTGGTCCTATCTGAAACTCCCCGACCCCGGCGAAGGACTCTACCCGATCCTTGAGCTCCGCCGCCCCGATGGCAGTGTCATCCCTGCCGAGAACGTGTGGCAAACCGACCGCACCTTCATTGGCAACGGACGACGACCCGTACTCGAAGACAACCTGCACCTCGTCGACCAAGACGTCGGCGGCACCTACACCATTGTCTACGCGCCGCCCTCGATTCCAACAACGCTCCTGCCGCCGATCGTTCTCGGCTGTGGCGAAGCCGCACCGAACGCCGACGACGCCATCGCCAGCCTGAGCAATTCGGTTGGCAATCTATGTGCTTTGGTGACGATCACCTTCGTAGACGTCACCGACGAACCTGGATGTACTGGTGTCGCCAATATCGAACGCGTGTTCACCATCACCACCGACTGCGCCGGCACCCTGCTCACCACGCAGTTGATCAGTACCGTCGACGACGCCATTCCGCTAATCCTCTCTTCGCCCGTCGATCAGGATCTCGGCTGCGCCGCCGTCCCCGCAGCCGACGCCTATCTTACCGACCTGAGTGTCACCGGCGGCTGTGCGGCGTTGAGCATCAATGTGGTCGATGCCGCTCCGCTCACCAATGGTTGCGACGTGATTGTGGTCCGCACAACCATCATCTCCAGCGACTGCGGCAAAAGCGCCAACACCAGCCAGATTCTGCGCTTCCAAGCGCCGCCCGCTGCGCCTGTCTGCCCGTCCGACATGACCGTCGAACTCGGCCAACCCGCACCGCCCGCCGATCCCAGCGGAGTGCAACTCGACGACTGCGCCGCCTACGAGGTCAGCGTCTCCACCAACACCTTGGTCGACCGGGTCGTGTACGAATACAGCGTGACCAATGCCTGTGGCCAACAAGTCTCGTGCAGCCAAACCATATTCACCTCGGACACCACGCCGCCGGTCGTCACCGCACCCGCCGACGTCGACGCCGCCTGCGCCGGACTGCCCGCCGCCGATGCCTTTATTGACCAACTCGTTATCGCCGACGACTGCCCGGTCACCTCCACCCAAGTAACCGATCTGGTGGTCGGCAGCACTGGCTGCGTGATCACCGTCGAACGAACCTACACCGCATCCAACGCCTGCGGCCTCGTCGCTAGCGCCACCCAGACCATCCGCTACACGCAAATCGCCGCCCCCGATCTCGCCGCCCTCTGCCCGGACGATCTCACGCTGGCCTGCGGCGAGGCGATCCCGCCAGCCGTTTCATTCACGCAAGATTGTGCGAGTGTGTTTGTGATCGAGTCTGACGGCACCCCGACCTGTGTCGGCATCGACTTCGAACGCGTTTATATCTTCACCACCGACTGCGGCGACCAAAGCAGCTGCACGCAACAGATCACCTTTGTGGACGCAACCCCGCCCTTCCTCGCCTCCGCCCCGCTCAACGGCATTTACTGCGCCGCAGAATACCCGCCAGCGGAAGCCTACTTCAATCTGCTTGAAGCCACTGAAGATTGCGCCGGTTCGGTGATCACCACCAATGTCACCGACAGCCCGACGACCAACAATGGCTGCGACATCAGCTTCCGACGCACCTACTCGTTCGTGAACAGCTGCGGACTCACGAATAGCGCCAGCCATGTCATCCGCTACATCGCGCCGGGCTCTGTGCCGGTGGACGACCTCGAGTGCCCCGACGACATCATCCTCGAATGCGGTTCGCCCCTGCCCGATCTCGGCACCAACACGCCCCACGCCTGTGGCGAGTTCCGGATACAAACCAATGAACTCACCGGCGGCTGTGCCGGCCCCGGCATCCTCGTCGTCCGCGAGGTTTCCGGCTTCTGCGGCGGGGCGACCACCGCCTGCTTCCAACGGGTCACCTTCCGCGACACCACCCCGCCGACCTTCAGCGGCGTGCCCGGCCCCGAGGACCTCGGCTGCAATCCCGCCAGCATCCCCGAACCCGCGATCCCCGCATCGCTCGTTGCCAGCGACATCTGTAGTTCGAACCCGAGTGTCAGCATCAGCAACGTCGAATTGCAAACCAACGGCTGCCAGATCGTCCGCACCGTCACCATTCGCGCCACCGACGATTGCCTCAACCGCGCCACCACCAATGTGGTCACCACTTGGACCGTCGCCCACACGATGATCCCGGCGGATGTCTGCCTGCCCGACCGTATTCTCCCTTGCGCCCCCGTATCCGCGGCCCCCGCCGAACTCGAGGCCTTCCGCGCAAACTTGGCCGGACTCTGCGTCGCCTCATCCGACGTGTCCTCCAGCATTTCTGATGCTTGCGGTTCCGGTTCGATCATCGCGCACGTCTACACCGCGCAACTCGAATGCGGCGGCCTGATCACTTGCACGCAAACCATGTGGACCACCGACGACCAAGCCCCTGTGGTCACCGCCCCGGCCGACTTGGATCTCGGCTGCAACCCCGTCAGCATTCCCGAACCAGTGGGCGGAGCCTTCACCGCCACCAACCTTGGATGCAGTGCCATCGCCAACTCCGAACTCAGCACCAGCGTCATCACCAACGGCGGGGCACGCGCCTTGATCGTGGTACTGACCGCCGTGAACGAATGCGGCCGTTCCGCCAGTGCAACCCAGATGATCGTCTGGACCGTCTCCGACGCTGGCCTTGGAATTCTGCCAATCCCCACCATGGATCTCGGCTGCAACCCCGCTACCATTCCCGAACCCGACGCCAGCATCGTCATGCCCGCCGGTCTGCAAGTCGCGGTCGGCACCATCAGCGAATCGACCAACGCCTGCACCGTCACCCGCTTGGTCGAGTACCTGGTCACCGACGCGTGCAACAACGCCGGTTCGATCACGCAGGTTGTGACCTGGAGCGAAGCCGGCGCGGCCGCGTTCGTCGATCTCTCCGGCGCCATGGATGAGATGGTGACTTGCGTCGCCGGCGCCATCCCTCAACTCAGCGCGACCGATGGCTGCGGCAGCACCAGCGATGTAGCGACGCCGACCGTCGAAACGTTGCCGGGCGGCACCGATTGCACGCGTTCGGAGCGACGCGTTTGGACGTTTGTCGGTGCGTGCGGCGCCACCATCTCGCATACCCAAACCGTGACCGTTATCGCTGAACCTCCGAGCTTTATGAACGTGCCCGCCGACATCGCCATCGACTGTCGTGATCCGATCCCGAGCGTCTCCCCGACCGTCACCGCCTCGGCTTGTGGCAACAGCCTCGACCTCACATCCACCTTCACGGAAGTGCCGAAAGAAAAAGGCCAGGACCTCCGTTGTGGCGAACTCGTCCGCACCTGGTCCGCCACCGGGCCCTGTGGCAGCATCATCAGCGCCACCCAAATCATCTCGATCGTCGAAGACATTCCCCCAGTGCTGACGATCCCGGCCGACGTCGATTTGGGATGCAACCCGACCAGTCTGCCCGTCGCCGACCCGGCACTCGCCAGTGCCACCGACAACTGCTTCATCGACGGCATCACCGCAGAAGGGCGCACCTTCACCAACGGGACCGCACGCCTGTTCGAAGCCGTGTACACCGCCACCGACGCTTGCGGCAACCAAAGCACCCTCACCCAAAGCGTAACCTATGCCGTCGGCAATTGCGAACCGCCGCCGGACGCCGTTGCCTCGGTGGAGTTCGACTGCGCGGCGGGTGTGAGCGTATCCATTCTCAACCCCAAGCCGGGTTCGAGCTACACAACCACGCTCAATGGCCAAACTGCCGACGGCACCCAGGTCACCTTCCCGACTCCGCCGAACGGCAAGCAAGCCGTGTCCGTGATCGAAAACCCGGCCGGCCGCGTGGTCGAGGTCACCCCAAACGGCTTCACCGTGAACTGCGCCCCGCCCACCGCCACCGCCGCGTTCGACTGCGACACCGGACTCATTACCGTCACCCTCACCGGCGGTGAAACCGACAACGGCTTCCAACTTGCGGTCACCAATCCGAACGACGACATCGCCGCGCAAAGCGGTACAATCGCGGTCGGCGCGACCACCAACCTAACCTTCCCAATCTCCGGCGACGGTACGTACAGCTTGGCCGGGTTCGAAGATAATATCGGCGCGGTGCTACAGATCGTTCCGACCACTCTCAACATCGATTGCCCCGAACCAAGCGAAGCCAAAGCCACCGCCGTGTTCAACTGCACCGATGGTCTTATCGTCTCGGTCATGAGCCCGCTCGCCGGTGCGAGCTACGTCACCACGTTCAATGGTCTCACCGCTGTCGGCACCCGCACCACGTTCCCCGTCATCCCGGCGAACGGCAATCTAGCGGTTCGCGTTGTTGAAAATCCCAGCGGTCGCGTGGTCGAAGTGACCCCGTCCTCAATCACTGTGGGTTGCGCCCCGCCCACCGCCACCGCCGCGTTCGACTGCGACACCGGGCTCATCACCGTCACCGTCACCGGTGGTCAAACTGACAACGGCTTCCAACTCGCGGTCACCAATCCGAACGACGACATCGCGACGCAAAGCGGAACGATCGCCGCCGGCGCGACCGCGACCGTCACCTTCCCGATCTCAGACGACGGCAACTACAGCGTGCGCGGGTTCGAAGACAACAACGGCGCCGTCATGGAGATTCTCCCCAATGCCTTCTTCATCGACTGCCCCGAACCACCCACGGGCAGTATTCGCCTCGAAAAAACCGTCTACCGCGGTCACGACAACGGACTCGGTTGTCCCGGACAGGAAAGCATTCGGGTGCGTCGGGGTCGTGACATCACCTATTGCTTCACGGTGCAGAATATCGGACAGACTCCCTTGACCCAAATCATGGTGGTCGACGAAGGTCTCACGCCGTTGTTTATGGGCGAAGTGCGCGATCTCGCTCCTGGGGAACGCGCCTCGCTGTTCTACGAAACCAGCATGGGTGACGATCAGGTCAACACCGCCACGGTCACTGCGGTTCTGGCGGACGGTGCTGGAGACCCGATTCCGAACAGCCGAGTGAGCGATGAGGACAGCGCTCAAGTGGACAACCTGCGCTACGACTTGGCCCTGTTCCAGTCGCCGTTCACACGCGGACCCTTTGCGGTCGGACGCGACTTGCGCTTCCGCATCCGCGTCCGCAACCAAGGCGAAATCCCCGCTCGCAATATCGAGCTGGTGAATATCATCCCACCCGGCCTCCGTCTCGCCGACACCACCTGGACGCTGATCAGCCCGAACCGCGCCCGCTACAACTTCCTACTCCCGCGTGGCTTCGCCCAAGGTACCGGCGATGACCTGCTGCCGGGCGAAGAGGTCTACGTCACCATCAACTTGGTCGTCGAGGAAGAGGCCGCCGGCATGCCGATCACCAACGTGGTCGAAATCACCGCTGCCACCGATGAAACCGGCGCCGTCATTTCGGACATCGACTCGGTCATCGGCGGTGGCGCGAGTTCGGAAGACGATATTGCTCAGGTCGAGGTCGAGATCCTGCCGCCGAGCGTCACCCTCGGCGAACGCGTCTGGATCGACCGCAACTTTAACGGCATCCAAGACCCGGACGAACCCGGCGTCGCCGATGTGGTGGTCCAAGCCGTGGCCGCCTCGAACGGTATGGTGTTCGGCACAGCGACCTCCGATGTCAACGGCGTCTTCGCCTTCCTCGGACTGCCCATGGGCAACTTCGCACTCGACTACGATTTGGGCTCGCTGCCGGACGGATTCGTACCAACCACCTACCTCGACGGTCGCAGTCCGAATACCGGTTTGCTCCTGCTCGGCGACTCAAATCTCGATCTCGGCCTCGCGGTTTGGCAACCCGCCAGTGCCGCAGGCATCGTCTGGTTCGACCTCAACGGCGACGGCTCCATCGACTTCGACAACGCCGGTAACCTCGGTATCGCCAATCTCACCGTACGCCTTTACCGAATCGAAGCCGACGGGAGCCGGACGCTGCTGGACATGGTCCTGAGTGCCGCACGTGGCGGCTTCGAGTTCCCCGCACTCCTCCCTGGAACCTATGAAGTCGAGGCCGACACACCCGCCGAGTCGGCAGACCTGATGCCCAGCACGATGACCACAAAACGTTTCACCGTCGGATTCGGCCTCCGCGTGGACGACCTAAACTTTGGTTTCACGCCACGACCCACCGCGATCGGATTGGAATCCTTCGACGCCGAATTGACCGCCGAAGGCGTGTCCATCACGTGGACGACCGCCTGGGAGGAGAACACCCTCGGCTTCTACCTCTACCGCATCGACGCGACCGGCCAAGCGACCCGCGTCAACGACGTCCTGATCCTCGCCCGCGGCGGCGACACCTATCAGCTCACCGATCCCGGTGTTCCCGGTGGCCGCTACTGGCTGGAAGAGATCGATGACGACCTCACCTCCACCGTCCAGGAAGAGGAAGCCATCGCCCGCGTCCCCGCCACCCCGCTCGGCACGCCGACGGAAACGCGACGCACGACAACCGACAAGGTTACCATCGCCGAAACCAGCGCCCGCAGCTATCTCGTCGTCGGCTTCACCCGCGCGCCGCAAGTCATCGACCAAACCGATCCCGACTTCCCGTTACAACTGGTCGGCGAACACCTGCAAACCGCCGCCGGCCACGCCACCTACTTCAGCCCGTCCGCCGGGCGGAAGATTGTCGTTCGGGGTGGGCAGTAAAAGAACGTGAGAGGGGCCGCCGCGGAGGTAACGAGTCAGGTTGCCAGTGCTACTAACGCGGCTCTTCGCCTTCGGTATCTTGCCGATAGTCGCCCGGGCGGGCCGGCTCACCCTCCCAGTTCCGCGAAGATCCGTCCCGCGCCAGCGATGCGGACGGTCTTGCAACGCCGACAGACCCACCTTCCATCTTCGGTCGAAGGCCCTTACTGCAAGTCGCTCAGCGGAATCTTCGCGAGATAAATGGACGCGGTGTCGTCCTCGTGACTCGAGTAATAAGATACCCAAAGTTCGTTGCCGCGCGGGAGTAAGCCGGGATAGGACGTGTCGCCACCGCTGGGCAGTTCAACCTTCGGGGTGAACCCAGCGGTCTTCACGTTCAAAGAACCCACCACCGTTTTGTTTTCGTCACCGTACTGACGACTGCCGAGAAAAAACTCGTCGCCAATGCGGCAAAGGTCAGGGCCGCCGAGGCGGGTGTTGATCGGTTTGATGATCCAGTTGCCGTAGGGCACATTGCGCAAAAGAGAGCCACTCTTGTCGCCGGACTCATGGCGCGTGACGATGTACATGGTTCCGTCAGCGGCGAAGCAGGCGGTGGATTCGTTGGCCTTTTCCCCATGGGTCAACCGGGTGACGTGATCGAACTTCTTGCCGTCGGTGGTCTTCATCAAGTGAAGGCCCCAGGGCTTGGTATTGTTCTGATACAAGATGCCGTAACCGACACCTTCGTTCCAAGTCACCCGCCAGAGCCAATTGTTTGGATTGCTCACGCGTTCGTCGATTTCAATCTCTTCGAGAGGGCCAACCACCGACGCCGAACTCGCAAAGGCCACCATCGGCTTGCGTTTGGCGAGGGCGTCATCTTCGTAAATCGAACCTCCGACCAGAATCATCAGGCGGCCATCCGGCGTGACCGACAATTTGGGGTCGCGCAAATCCACGCCCGACTCCTCCAGCAGAGCGACCGACGTCCAAGTACTGCCATCAGAAGAGCTCAGCAATCGGATTTTTCCGTCTTCGCCACGCACGTGTTTGTCGCTCTCGCGGAACGTGAGATACAGGGTTCCGTTCCAGTCGATGAGATCGGTGAACGCGCAGTGGGCTGCTTGATCCCAGACCTTGGTGGCCGACACCTTGGTCAGCTCTTGGGCCGAGGAGGACAGTTGAAGAAGGAACAGAGGCAGAACGAGGACGGTGAGAAAGAATCGGGACATGGGGGGTTGTGAGGGTCGGTTTTAAAACAAAGATCGGATGGGGAAATTAGTTTCCGTAGCGCGGAAGCAGCTCGCCGACAATCGGCAATTGGGAATACGTTTCGCCCTGCGGCCCGACCCATTCGCCATTCACATAGTTCAAGGTGACGGGCCGGCGGCCCACCATCACGGTCTCGGAAATTCCCGCAGCTTTGCCAACCGAGACGTCGGGGACGCCAACCGAGACATCAGGGATGCCAGCGGGGACGCCGAATTGGCGTTCGGTTTCCACATCGGTGCCAAAGGCAGGGATAGGAATAAACGATGGCTGGAATGGTTGACTCGGCGGGCTGAAATCGGGCTGCTCGCCAGCGGGATAATCGGCGGGTGAGACCTCGACCTCGGGCGCATTGCCGACGGAAGAGGCGGAGCCGCCTTTAGCACGGGCGGGGGCACTCGGGCGCACAGACATGTTCCGGGCTTGTTCTTCAAGACGGGCCTTTGCTGCGGCACGGGCCTTGGCGGCGCGGGCACTCGCGCTGGCCGGATTCGCGTTGAGTTCTGGCGGAGAATAATTTGCAGGGGTGGGCGGGGACGACGGGGTGGACGGGGTGTACCCGGTAGAAGCGGGGGAGACCGACGGCAACGCCGCCCCACCTACCGTACGCCATTCCCCAATCACTTCCTCGGTGAGTTCCGCGCCACCGCCGAAGGTGTCCATCTGACCCATCTGACTCTCGACTCCCTGAGTACTCGGAATGGGTTCGGGCAGGCCGGGCAGTTCGCCCTCTACCCAATCACCTTCAGCATCCAACTCGGGACCCGCCATCACTCCAGGATCCGGCGGCAGAAGATCTTCGGACACGTCCGACACGGCAGGCTCGGGTGGTGTCGTTTTCTGGCTGCGTTCGGGCGGAGTAAATTTCTCGCCTCGGACACGCGCTGCGGTCATCTCAATCGTTTCAATCTGACGGATACCGTCGACCGGCATTTGATTTTTCGGCGAACGGCAGCCAGCGGTCATTGCGATGGCGCAGGGGATAAATATAAGGGCAGTAAACTTCTTCATAGTCATTTGGAGGATGGGCCTGAGTCATTTATTTTGCGCTAACAGAAGGCGTTGACAAGTCAGAACATCGCCCCTTGAAGGTTCAGCGGAGTTGTTCACAGGCAGAGAAGCCGACTTGGAACGCACAATGACTTGTGGCAGCGTTTTTCCATGAAATCCCTGCTCCTTACCACCATCCTGTTCGCCATGATATGTGGCAGCCACGCCAAGGAAAACTGGCAGGTGTCCAAAAGCCATCTTCACCAGTCTCGGTAGCTGGAGCAAAGATGCGTCCGCTGGCGGCAACACGGCAACGACCACGGCTATCACTACTACGGCTAATCACATCTACGGCCGTCCTTGAGCCTTCGCCCACATGGAACTGGGTTCGGCGAGGCGATGCTCAAACTCGTCAAGACTGCAAAAGAATCGAGGCGCGCCAGTGAAGCGACACCTTCTGCCGGCGTACCGCCGAACCGTTCTTACAGGTCGCCTTCAACCAACTTCGGCGGCACCGTCACCCGCGCGCCACCGGGCTTGGTCCGGTTGGCGATCCGCCACAACAACTGGTCCACCGCGTGGTCGCCCACGAGTTCGGGACGGATGTCGATGGTCGCCGGACGCGGATACAATCCGGACAGGATCACTTCCTCGTTGTTGCAGGAAATCAGGGAGATGTCTTTACCCGGCACCACGCCTTTGCGCAGCAGCTGCACTTGCGTGAGACAGGTGACGTAGTCGCTGGGAATGAAGATACCGTCGGGGCGCGGATCGGAGGCGAGCAATTGGTCGACCAACGCTTCAACGCGTGCGCGCTGCACTTCGGTATTCAAGGTCGAGAAGGGTTCGTTCGACGCGTCCGACTGAAGCAGCTGAACCTCCAGCCCGAACGCGGGCGCGGCTTCGAAGAACGCGCGGCCGCGCGCCTGGCAAGCGGGGCATTCTGGATCGGGGTTGAGAAAGGCGACGTGCTTCCGTCCTTTGTCGCGCAAGTATTCCGCCGCCATTGAACCAATGGCTTTGCTGTCGGGCAGGACTTGGTCGAACCACGTATCCTGCTGCATTTCTTCCGAGCAGGCGAAAATGAACACCGTCGGCATGTTCTCGAACGCGGCCCGCAGTTTGTCGGCCGGGGCCAGTCCTTCAATAATGACGCCGTCGGTTTTCTTCGGATCGAGAATCGCCGGCAAACGACCGAGGTTGTCCACGGCGGAAATGACCATCGAGAGGTCTTCGCGTTCGAGCGCCTTTTGGATGCCGGTCCAGGTCTTGGTGATCAACGGCGAACGGTTGAGGCGCGGTCCGGTATTGAGCGGCACCACGGCGACTTGATTATTGTGGATCCCCTGCTGTGCTCGCGAGGACTTGCCGCGGCGGCGCGTCGGGTGCGGCGGCTGATAGCCGAGGTCATCCATGGCGCTGACGACTCGTTTAACGGTAGCGGCAGAAATCTTTGGGTTGCTGTTGATCACGCGGGAGACGGTGCCGGCGGAGACGCCTGCTTTATGCGCGACGTCTACGATGGAGGGATTGCGTTTCTCTTTATCAGCCATGGGGTATGTGAGCGGGTTCGGCGAAGTGTAGTGCGCCCGCCTGCAAGGTGCCAGTGTTTTTTCCACCTGTTGTTTTCGTGGAATAAACTGAAAAAGAGGGAATCAAATACCGCCGAGCGGCATCTAACATTCACCACCATTTCTCGGCCACTTCCCAGCCCACGACCCTGCCATGAAACCGCCCGCCTCCCGCCACCAAGCTTCCCGCTCGCCCGTCCCGGTATTTCTCTTGCTGGCGGCAATCTCCCTCCCCCATAGCGCCACGGCCCAATTTGATCGACCGGTGCGTCAAGCGCCACCTGTTTTAGCGCAGGCTCTGCCATTGGTACAAAATGCCGGCGCGCGCGTTACCGCCATCGATGCGCGTGAGCTCCTTGCGGGAACGTGGCTGCGCTTCAATCGAATACCGGCCATCGCCGAGCTTGCCGCGTTGAAACATGCGCGCGCCCCTAGCGTTCTGCTCCTGCATCTCGCCGCTGCACCGAAGGTGGCCGAGTGTGTGCGTCTTGCCCACGCGCCCAAAGATTGGCGCGTGATTATGATTCTGCCGGCGACCCTTCGCGCCAACGATCTCGTCAGTCTGAAGCATCTGCCACGTTCGGTCGAGGTCGCGTTCCCCGGCTTACCCGCCGCGCAGACCGCCCAGCTGCTTCAACCGTTACGGCGCGCCACGCCGTCGACCATGTCGCAGGTGGTCTGTAGGCATGTGATCCCGCGCTGATTCATTCCAGAAAGTCGCTGACGAAAAAGCGAGTGGCAGGTTGCGGCCCGGTTTCGGGGAACTGGAGATGCTCGGCGAATTCTCCCAGAAACGGCTCGAGCGTTTCGAACACGGCCACGAACGGGCCACGGCCGTGCCGCGTCAGTTCTTCGATCGTTCCCTCTCGGTTCATCAGATGGATGACGCGCCCTGAGTCCGTGCACACCGGCAAGCCGGGGGCAGAGGCATCCCAGACACGCGGCAGCAAGGTGCGGGACAGTCCAAATCGATGGTCATACAGGTCGCCAAAAACTTGATAGATTTCGGGGGCGATGCCGTGTTCCAAAATCTCAGGGGACAGTTGTTCGATTGAACAAGGTTCGGCGATGCTGATCACGCAATGTTCGTCTTCGGACCAGATCCCGCCTTCCTCTCCCGGCAACCTCGAAAAGGCCAGCCGCGCCTCGTGCGGGTGGAGCAGGATGGATTCAACGCGGCGTCCCAACAACGCCTGACGGAATTTTCGCGCGCCCTCGCCCACCATTTCAGGCCATGCATCCGACAAAAAATCGGTGACCTGCGGTGCGTTCAAGCCTTCAAAATTCTTGAACCAATCGGGAAGTCGATTGGTCAGATCAAAATGCTCCGTGTCCAGATCGAGGGGGAGCAAAAACTCATAAGTCGGGGCTTCGTTCGGATTAAAATCATGGGTCCTCACCTTCATGCGTTGATCGATAGCATGGCTACGCGGACGACCAACCCAAAATCCGCATTCGAGCTACTGCCCCAAGAACGCGCGCGCGGCGGCGGGGTCGCGTTTGAGCCAATCGTTGGCCAACCGGCCAAGTGCGTCTTCGCGACGCTTGTCGTTCTGGATCTGGTTGGCCCAAATCATCGCCGACTCCGGATTTTCGTTGGCGATGCTACGGGCAAATCGCTCGAACGGTTTGTCCATCTCCGGGGTCCGCTCGTAGGAGTTTAGCCAGGCGGCGGTTGCCTCGGGATCTTCGCGAGCCCAGTTGCCGACCACTTCGGTCATCGCTTCTGAACGCAACGTGGGGTCCTGCAAATTGTCCACCCAGCTCGCGGCCCGGGCCGGGGCTTCTTCCGACCATTCGTCGGCGACTTCCTCGATCGCTTTCTGGCGCGACTCGCCCACGGGCAAGGTCATCGCCAGTCCGGCGGAAGTGAGCGGGTCGGACTTGGCGAGTTTCCCAACCACGCGGGTGGTGATACCTGCTTTCAGACGTTCGTCCTCGCCAGGCAAATTGCGCGCCCAGTTCGCGGCGGCGCTGGCACCCTTTTGAAAGTAGCCGTTGACCAGCGCGTCGACCGCGCGACCGCGGTTACGCCCATAAGGAAGGTCATACGTGAGGTCGGTGGCTGCTTGCAGATTGTTGCGGGCAACGCCGTGGATGACGCCGACCAAATAGCCGTTGTCTTTGTTATCGGTTTTGGCGCGCGCCCACTCTTCGGCGCCGGCGGGATCATTGGTCGCCCACCCTGAAAGGACACTGTAGGCTGCCATCTGGCCGCCCCAGCCACCGCGTCGGTTGTTGCCGGTCGCGTATTCGATTGCGCCTTCCCCATCGACTTTCGCCCAAGCGTGCAGCAGCAAATTTTTCTCCCAGCCGCGGTCGAATCCTTCCGGCATGTTGTCAAACGCTTCGACCATGACGGCGGCGTTCTCCGGCGTGAGGTTTTGCAACATCTCCGTGAGGGCCGTCATTCGAGCGACCGGATCGTTGTCTTGCAAAACTCGGCTGACACTGCTGCGCGTCACCGCGCGGGCGGGACGTTCGACGTATTCGATTTTTACTGCGGGCGGCAAGTCGTCTGGATCAGCCGCAGTATCAGGTACCGTGACGAGACGCGGTCCGTCGGCTTGCGCCGCCGTAGCGGCATCGATGTCTGGACCGGCGACCGGAACGTAGACGGTTTTCGTTTCACCCTCCCCCGGAACTTGAACGGTTTGAATGGGCGCACTGGTGCGTCCGAAGAAATAGGCCAGGCCGAGCGTGAGGAGCCAAGCGGCGGCGAGACCGAGGAGCAGGGATTTGGAGTTCATGGCTGGTGGAAATTATTGCTTAATATAGTCGAACAAGCAACCTATTGCTTTCAACCGCAAGAAGGACCAGCCACAGCCAGTTTACTCGATCACCGGCGCTTTCCACGCCGGGATTCCGCGTTCTTTTAGCTGTTTATGATACCGAACGCCCAAGGGCTGGTCTTCGACCGCAACCCGCGGCAGCCCCTCATTCACCAACAGCGGTTCGGTTGACGCCCACCAATCTTCATAAGATTTTTTGAGCCGTTCGACCACGTCCGGATGTTCCGCCGCGACGTCTTTGAGCTCACCGGGGTCGTTCGGGATATCAAACAGGTACGTGTTGTTGACGAATCGCCAGCGTTCGGTGCGCACCGCACATTTCACATACTTGAACTTCTCCCGCTGCCCTGGATTCCACCGACCACAATGAACAAAGGTCTCGCGATCAGGCCATGCGGCTTTGGCATCCTCGAGCAAAGGTCGCAACGAACGACCATCGAGCGCCTGCATCTTTTCCGGCAGCTTGGCGCCAGCGAGTTCGGCAAAGGTTTTGTATAAATCGATGTGGGCGGTGAGCCCGTCGATGTCCACGCCCGCGCCGAGCACCCCGTTCCATTGCACGAAGAACGGCACCAGATTGCCGCCTTCGAACGGCGAGTTTTTTCCGCCGCGGAGATTGGCGTTGAAGTGGCGGATCTTCTGTCCATTCAATCGGCCGCTCAAGTGGGTGGCGCCGTTGTCGGTCATGAAAATAACCATCGTGTTGTCCAAGGCCTCCCACTCGGTGAGCTTGTCGATCAACTTACCGAAATTGTCGTCGAGGTTTTCGACCATGCCGTAGCGTCCGGCGGTGCCTTTGTCGTAGCCAAGTTCGGTGAACCGCTTGGTGTATTTTTCCGGAGCGATCAACGGCGCGTGCGGGGCGTTGAGCGAGATGAATCCGAAGTAGGGCGTTCCGGCTTTTTCCTGCTGGCGGATCCACGCCAATCCGGCGTCAAAAAAGATGTCGGTGCAGTAGCCGCTCGACTTCACAATCGTATCGTTCTGCAACAGCACCGGATCGAAGTAGGCGTTATTTTCGTTGGTCGGAAAATCGCCGAAGCGGAGCTGACCGATGCCGCCCGCCCCGTGGATCAGGACGTCGTCGAAGCCGCGGCTGCCAGGTAGATACTCCTCGTCGTCACCCAGATGCCACTTGCCGAAAATCCCGGTGGCGTAGCCCGCGCTTTTCAAGGCTTGCGGCATGGTAAATAGATCCAAGGTCATGCGTTCGCGTTGCATGATGGTGTGGCTGACCCCGACATTGAATGGATAGCGTCCGCTCATCATCGCCGCGCGGGTCGGCGCACAGGTTGGACTAACGTGAAAGTCGGTAAAGCGGGTTGCGCCCTTGTGGAAGCGGTCGATGTGCGGCGTTTTAACGACCTCGTTGCCCATGCAAGACAAGTCGCCCATCCCCTGGTCGTCCGTCATCACCAAGATGATGCTCGGACGCGAACCCGCGAGCGAGGCGGCCAGTCCGGGCAGGGTGAGGAGGAACACAAAGACGGAAATAAATCGGAAAATTTTCATAGGCTGGTGGTAGCAAGGGTGCTGCGATTGCCAAGGCACTACTTCTCGGGAGTCACAATTAGGGACGTCGAGCCTCCTCTTTCCTTCACGCGTTGCATGGAATCCTTCACCAAAGGACTCGCGACACGAAGGTCGCTCGTTACGCACTCAGGCTAGTTCTCTAATTCTATGGGTCATATCACTGAGTCCTGAAGGGACGAAAGACAGTAGCCGGGGGTGGAGCGTAGCGCAACCCCCGGAATAGCGAGCGCGAAAAGGGAATCCCGGAGGAACGGTCACGACAAACATCCTGCTCGCCGTTGAATGCCGAAGATCGTTCAAAAATCAAAACCCTTGGAGGGCGAGGGGCCTCCCGAGCCGGTGCGGTTGAGGACGACCGAAATGGTGGTGGACTTTGGTACGGGGCTCGTCCCATTCGCTTGGAATCACGCGTATCCATAAATAGTTAAACATTACAGACCAGTAGTTCTCTAAATCTATGGGTCATGTCACTGAGCCCCGGATGGACGAAAACAGGCGGCGAGGTGGAGCGTAGCGCAACCCCCGGAATAGTGCGCAAGAAAAGGGAATCCCGGAGGAACGGTCACGACAAACTTACTGAAGTCGCTCAGTTTGAATTTTCTTCCCTCGGCGAATCCTATGCCAACAAAACCGGCGGCGCATCAGCCGCCCTGAATGTGGGCGTCATCGGGGTTGCGACCTTTGAGGAAGAAAACGAGGAACTGAACATTCGCAAGGCGGCCGACGCCTTTCCCGCGTTCGCAACGCCTCCGGCGCCTTGAATTCAGCCCTCTGCGGGGCGAAGAAGAAAAATGGAACGGGGAAGATGGCGGGCGAAACGCAGCAATCATCAATCGCCGAACATCACCTGTGGAAGATCAGCCACGTGCTCGCGGGAGAACGTGGCGTCACCGAAGTTAAATAGAATCTTGGCGATTCGCGTCCACGGTGGTGACTCGTAAACATCACTGCACTCATAGACGTGGAATGACAAACGACCCTCGAAAACCTGAGGATCCCGATAGTCGGCAACGGCATCCATGGGATCCCACAGGGGGTGCCGCGAGATCGGTCGTCCGATCTCAAGTCCACAATAGAGCAAATGTAGAAACTCATCTTCAGGATTGGCCAAGGCCTGCACGATGTCCTCTGGGCTCGGCTCAAGTTCTTTCCAGAAATCCTGAAAATTCGAGAAGTTGCTTCGTTGCCCCCCGTGCTCGATCAACCAAACGGTCTTGAGCAATTGGTAGTCCCCACCATAGGAACCATCACTGCGGATGGTGGTTTCGAGGCCGGGCAAAGCCCCCCTGATCTGAGGAAACCACTTCGTGCTCGTCTCGGTGGTGTATCGCATCTGGGATGCAATCCTACCGAACCACCGCGAGCACATCGCCCGGCTTCACTTGCTGACCTTGCGAGACGCGGATCTCCACCGTGCCGGCTTGCGGCGAAGAGACCGGACTTTCCATCTTCATGGCTTCCATGATCATCAACAATTCGCCTTCGGCAACTTGAGCGCCGTTGGTGGCAATTAGCTTGAACACCGAACCCGGCATCTTCGCCGTCACCTCAACCCCGGCCGACGGCGCGGCAGCGGCAGCGGGGGCCCCTACTCCACTCGGCAACGCGGGCGCGGCGGCAGCGGCTGCGGCCGCAATCGCGGCTTCGGAAATACCATCTTCAATACTGATCGCGTGCGCGGTGCCGTTGACCGTCACCACGTCGCCATCGACGGCAATCCCGTAGGCTTTGCCATCAACAGACACGGTGTACTCGGACGCGCCGGCGGCGTTTTCGGGCGCGTTTTTCCGAACGCCCAACTCGGCTTCGCCGTTCAGGAAAGTCACGCCTTTTTGGCCGCAGGTGGCGACGATGAACAAGTTCTCGTCGGTCTCTTCAAAGCCGTTTTCCTGGCAAATTTTGCGTGCCGGTTCGATGCCCTTAGTCGGGTCTTCGTCGTTGATTTCCTGCGGCGTGCGGAAGGTCTCTTCGAGGCCGAGCTGCTCTTTGGCGAGCGCGACGATTTCAGGATCGGGCGCGACCGGGGTCTTGCCAAAATACCCGAGCACCATCTTGCCGTAACTCGGCGCGATTTTCTTCCACGGACCCTGCATCACGTTGGCGAACGCTTGCTGGAAATAGAACTGCGAAACTGGGGTCACCGAGGTGCCGTAGCCTCCCCGGCGCACCACTTCGCTCATCGCCGCAAGAATCTCGGGGTAGCGGTCCATGATGCCGTTGTCGCGCATCATCTGGGTGTTGGCGGTGAGCGCGCCACCCGGCATCGGACTCCACGGAATGCTCGGTTCGACCGCCTTGGACTCGAGCGGGACAAAATAATCGGACATGCAATCGACGAACACATCTTCGGCCTGGCGGATCTTTTCTGGGTCGATATCGAGATCGAAGTCAGTGCCGCGCAGGGCGTGCCACATGGTTAGGATGTCGGGCTGGGCGGTGCCGCCGGAACAGGGTTTCATCGACAGGTCGATCGCGTCCGCGCCAGCTTCGAGCGCGGCCTTGTTGCACAGCACCGCGATGCCGGCGGTCTCGTGGGTGTGATAGTGGATGAAAGTGTCTTCGGGCAGCATTTTGCGCGCGGCCTTGATGGTCTCGTAGACCTTGGACGGCACGGCGGTGCCGCTGGCGTCTTTGAAGCAAATCGAGTCGAACGGAATCTCGGCGTCGAGAATTTCGCGCAGCACTTTGCTGTAGAACGCGGCGTCATGGGCGCCTTCGCAACCGGGCGGCAGTTCCATCAAGGTGACGCAGATTTGGTGCTTGAGGCCGGCGTCGGTGATGGCGCGTCCGGACTCGATCAGGTTGTTGTAATCGTTGAGCGCGTCGAAGTTGCGGATGGTGGTCATGCCGTGTTTTTTGAACAGCTTGGCATGCAGGTGGATGATGTCGGTGGACTGCGATTCGAGACCGACCACGTTGACGCCGCGGGCAAGCGTTTGCAGGTTGGCGTCCGGGCCGGCGGCGGCTCGGAAGCTGTCCATCATGTCGAAAGCGTTTTCGTTGCAGTAGAAGTAGAGCGCCTGAAAACGCGCGCCACCGCCCGCTTCAAAGTAGGAGATACCAGCGTCGCGGGCAGCCTCGACGGCAGGCAGGAAATCGGGGGTGAGGACGCGCGCGCCGAACACGGACTGGAAGCCGTCGCGGAACGCGGTGCACATGAAGGTGACTTTCTTTTTCATGAATGGTGGGCCTTATTCAAAATCATCTGGAGGGCGAGGGGCCTCCCGAGCCGATTGCGATGAATCATGGTGAAAAATCTAGGGTCTCGTACGGGTTTTTAAAACGGACTAGGAAAGGTAGCTCCAAAGGACACCGGCGGCGATGGCGCTACCGATGACGCCGGCCACGTTCGGGGCCATGGCGTGCATGAGAAGATAGTTGTCAGGATCCTCGGTCTGGCCGACGTGGTGGACCACGCGGGCAGAGTCAGGAACGGCGGACACACCGGCGGCGCCGATGAGCGGATTGAGTTTCTCTTTCAGGAACAAGTTCATGAACTTGGCGAACAGCAGGCCGCAGGCGGTGGCGACACCAAACGCGACCGCGCCGAGTCCGAAGATTTTCAACGAGTCGGTGGTGAGGAAGACACCGGACTGGGTGCTCGCGCCGACCGTGAAGCCGAGCAGAATGGTGACGATGTCGATCAGTGAATTGCGCGCGGTATTGGCGAGGCGTTCGGTGACGGTGCTCTCCTTGAGCAGGTTGCCGAAGAACAACATGCCGACCAGCGGCAGCGCGCCGGGAGCGATGAACGCAACCAGCAAAAAGCCGATCAGTGGAAACAGAATCTTCTCGCGCTGGCTGACTTCGCGCGGCGGCGCCATGCGGATCAGGCGTTCCTTCTTCGTCGTGAGCGCGTACATGATGGGCGGTTGGATCACCGGCACCAGCGCCATGTACGAGTAGGCCGCGATGGCAATCGGCCCGAGCAGCTCGGGCGCGAGTTTGGCGCTGAGAAAGATGGCGGTCGGCCCGTCCGCGCCACCGATGATGCCGATCGCAGCAGCTTGCGGTGCGCCGAAGCCGAGCCACAAAGCACCCAGAAAGGTGATAAAAATCCCGATCTGGGCCGCGGCGCCGAGCAACATGAGTTTGGGGTTAGACAACAAGGTGGTGAAGTCGGTCATCGCGCCGATGCCGAGAAAGATCAGCGGCGGGTAGATACCGTAGCGCACGCCGAAGTATAAATAGCTGAGCACACTGGCGTTGCCGGGAATGAAGTCCTCGCCGGCTTCACCGAGTCCGCCGTTGTCGTAGACACCGAGCCCCATGTCGCCGAACGGAATGTTGCCGACGAGGATGCCGAAACCGATCGGCAGCAGCAACAGCGGTTCGTAGTTTTTGATGATCGCGAGGGCGATGAAAAACAGCCCGACGCAGATCATCAGGAGACTAAGAGGCTCGTCAAACAGGTTCGCGAACCCGGTCGATTGCAGAAAGTCGAAGAAAATATCCATGCGGTTGAAAGCGGTTTAGGTTCGGGCTGAAGTCCTGAGCTATTGTCCTTGGCGTTGCTTGTGCATGACCGCCGCGATGGCTGCGGCGACGCGCTGGTCCTCGGCGGCATCGGTTCCGAATGGCGTTCCCGCCATCACCGAACCAGCACCGGCCACAGCGGCTACGCCAGCGGCGGCAGCAGCAGCAGCGCCTTTGGACGCGCCTCCGTGTCCGCCGTGTCCATGATGCCCGTGTCCTTGCGGCAACCATGGTTCGGTCAGGTCGACGATCTTGGGCAGGATCTTGATGGTCAACGCAAGGAGCGATAGGACCGTGAAAACAATGACGATGCCGGTCAACGCCAAGGGGATGTTGTGTCTAGCAATTTGGAGTCTGGTGGGAATGACGGTCTCGAAGGCCAGATCGTAGCCTTCGTGGACAAGACGGCCCTTTACCTTCTTTTCTGCAGCAAGACGTCCAGAGAGAGATCTGATTTCGCTCCGGGGGTCCATCTTGGTGATGGCTTGGTCATTGTCGGACAAGTCCTGAGTTTTGATACTAAAGCTTCTGAGTGCTGACGGGTCGAGGCTCTCAACACCTGGTTTGACTGCGAGATTAAGGCTCAAGGATGGACCATTCGATGTTTTGAAAAAGTTGATCGATAATTCCGGCCCGTCTTTCTTTTTCAGGAGGGTCGCAGAGCACTTGTCAAAATCGGCGGCCATCCCTTGGAGTTTCAAAGTCACATCGGCAGTCCCTTGCGGAATTGCCGAACCAACACCGCAGCCGGTCAAGAATATGGAGAGGGTTATGACAGCAGCGATCATCAGCGAACGAACAGCAGGGCCCGAGGCGGCCGCGAGGAGTGGGATTGCAGTAAAGTTTGCCATAGGTGACGCGAGGGCATAGCGCGGCAACCGCTTTGGAATCAACATGAAAAAGAAATCGGCCCGTGGCCAGAAGGGGAAAATGGAAGATGGCGCGAGGCCTTGTCATCCCGTCCCAGTTTCGAGAGTATCTAATTGCATGAAGAGACTCCCTGCATCCCCTGCCCTCTTTCGCCTTTTGCTTGCCGCTTTGGCAGTTGTCTTCGCGCTGGCCACCTCCCAGCTACATGCCCAAGTCGCCATCGAGGCCGAGGGCGACACGTATAAGGTGACCATCGACGACCAGCCGTTCACCACTTACCACCCGGCGGCCGAAGGCATCACCAAACCGATCCTCTACCCGATCTACGGACCCGGCGGGGTCGCGATGACGCGCGACTTTCCGATGAAGAAAGGAACCAAAGGCGAAGCCTCTGACCACCCGCACCACACCTCGCTCTTTTACACCCACGGCAACGTTAACGGCGTCAACTTCTGGCACGTCGGCGGCAAGAACCAGGGCTACATCAAACAAACCGACGCCAGCACCAGCAGTCCCGGTAGTACCGCCGACGGCGCAGCCGTGCTCGCCACCAAACTCAACTGGCAAGACCAGGACGGCAAACTCGTGATGAAAGAGGACCGCGTCTGGCGCTTCTCCAAAACCGAACGCGGCGCCCGCGCGATCGACATCGAACTCACGTTCCACGCCAGCGAAGGCGACGTCACCTTCCACGACGACAAAGAAGGTTGCATGGGCATTCGCACCCACCCCGCCCTGCGTCTGCGCGGCGATGTCGCCACCGGCAAAGCCGTGAACAGCGCCGGCGGCAGCGGCAAAGGCATCTGGGGCAAGAAAGCCGCCTGGGTGAACTACACCGGCACCATCGACGGCAAAGACGTTGGCATCGCGATCATGGACCACCCGGACAACCCGCGTCACCCGACCACTTGGCACGCCCGCGACTACGGTCTGATCGCCGCCAACCCGTTCGGTCTCTCGCACTTTGAAAAAGCCGGCAAAGGCGCGGGCGACTTCACCATTAAACAAGGCGACAAGGTCACCTGGAAATACCGCTTCGAATTTCACCCGCAAATCGATGTAGCCAACGCGTTCACCAGCTGGAGCACGGCCAAAGTCGGGACCTCTAAAACCGATCCAACGGACGCCGCGAAAAAACAAACGGAGCTGAAAAAGCTCAAAGGACTGATGGTCGCCGGCGGTTGCTGCCACGACTATGAAAAGCAACCCGAGATTCTTGCCAAGGGCATCAACGAACGCGCGGCCGCGTTCGGAGTGGCGATTGACTGGACCATCGTGCGCGACAAAAAAGACCGCGCCACTAAACACAAAGCCTACACCTCCGAGGACTGGGCCAAGGAATACGACATCGTGCTACACAACGAATGTTACGGCGGCGTGAAAGACGATGCGTTCATCGAGAACATCACCAAGGCGCACAAAGAAGGTGGCCTGCCCAGCGTGTCCGTGCACTGTTCGACCCACAGCTACCGCGACAGCAAAACCGACGAGTGGCGCAAACTGATCGGTGCCACCAGTCGCAAACACGGTCCGCACAAACCGGTCACCGTGATCCCCAAAAACCTCGACCACCCGATCATGCGCGACTTCCCCGAACAGGGCTGGACCACGGGCAAAGAAGAACTCTACTACATCCTCGAAATGTGGCCCGGCGCAACCATCCTCGCCGAAGGCAAACAAGGCGACCAAACCCATCCGATCGCCTGGGTGAAAAAATACGGCAAGGCGCGTTCGTTCAACACCACCCTCGGCCACTACAACGAGACCATGAGCAATCCGATCTATTTGGATTTGATCAGCAATGGCGTGGAGTGGGCCTTGGGCGATGAAGAGAAGTAATAGCTACTTGAGCGACAAGCCCTCGACCCGCTGGAAGCGCGTCGTTGCGATACCGGCTAGAAGCCGATACGACCTCGGCACGACGGCGGCACCAGATTGTTCTCGGTAGGACGGCCTTCGAGGCTGTCTCGCAACGACAGTCCTTCCAGGCTGTCGAATATGCAACGATGGGGTGTTATTAGTTCGCGTCATCCGGATTCCCGCGCCGGTCCAATGGTCCCGCCCGCGTAGATGCTGGTGGGCGTCAGGGTTTGTTGCACATCCCGTTGCCCACGGCTGACCCGCCCCGCCCAACGTAACATGCGCCGCAGGATCGGGCGATTGTCCCACACCACATGGGCGATACTCGGACGACACCAATCAAGGTAGGGATGGGGTTCGGTGATGATCAGCGAGACATCTTCCGGCACGCGCAAACCACGGCGTTGCAGAAACTGCTGCACCGGCGCGAACAGGGTGGTCGGATCATCCACGATCAGGGCGCTGGGCGGCGAGACCTGAAACAGCGAGGTGAGCAAGGTCTGAAACCCGATCGGGCCCTCCTCCCAATCGGGCAAATTGTAGGGACCGGTGCGAATGCCATGCGACTCCAAGGTCTTGAGCAAGTGGCGTTCCGGATCCCCCGGCTCGGGGTACCGTCGCTCCTTCATGACGAGTTGGACGATGCGTCGATGACCGAGCGAGATGAATTGTTCGGCAATCGCCACCATCGCGGTGGATTGATCCGGTCCGGCCGAGGCGATCGGTAGCCCCTGGCGCCGCCCGAACAAAGCGAAGGCCGGAACGGGCTGTTCGGCAAACCACGCCAGAACGTCTTTCGGACCGGCGCAGACAATCCAGGCATCGGCTTCCGTCGCCGCCACCAAGCGTTGAACGCGCGACAGCTTGCGCTTCAATTCAACCAGCGTCTTGTCGGTAAAAAATGGCGTGTGACCCGCCTCCTCCAGAAGGTGCTGGAGTTCGATCATGTACGGCAGCCGCCGGTCGTTGCGATCGTAGGAGAGGATGCAGACGCGCATCGGCATGCTGGCATTTCGCGGCAGGACCACTCGGCGTTTGCGCCCCTGCCCTTGGTTCTCCAGCAGCCCCTCCGCCTCCAAGAGGACCATCGCGGCTTCGACGGTCTTGTGGTTCACCCCGTAGCGTTCGGCCAGCGGTTTGCGGCCCGGCAGGCTGCCGCCCCAACGTCCCCGAACCAGTTCGGAGCGAAGCTCGGCGGCAAGCTGTTCGGCGATAGTTAAAAAGGTCCGGCCCATGAACAAGATTGGTTCATAAGTGGATCCCGGCGGTCAAGTTCAACTTGCCCACAAAAGGGTCATGCGAGGTGGACGAAGAGAGTTTGTGAACTCAAGCCAGTGACGTACTTTGAGGCATGAACAACGCCGCTGAAGTTCGGCGGCATCTCGATGAAGTTCGGCTATATGAAGCCCGGCACCTCCACCATGGCCGGCGACAGCGAACAGGAGGGATGCTTCGAATGCGTCGAAGTGCCGAAGCACGAAGTCACGATCACCAAAGGCTTCTACCTCCGCAACATCGCCACGAATATCCGAGCAAGGTTGCCCTATGGGGTGAGCAAATGGACGCCCTCTCCCTGAATACCCTGATCCAATGTCACCAAGACGGCATCGTGTCTTCGTGCGAGTTCAACCAGATGGGCCTCGGTCGTCTTTCCGGCACCGCGACACCAAACAGGCCAGACATGGTCGCTCGCCAAATCGTCTGCAACAAACAGATGCTTCTTTCCGAGACTCTGAATCATGGAGCCAAGCACCTTCCCTGCGGACTCCGGCGTGATGCTCCCCCCGCCTCGGTGAATGGACACGCGGACAAAACCAAGCTGCGGAATGGCCGAGGTAAAAATCCGGTTGGACTTCTTGGAACTGAACTCGCTGAGCCAGTCCGTCACGAAGGCATGATGCTCATGGTCCGCCCACCCCCAGGCCACGAGAAGATTTACGTCGAGCAATGCGTTCAAGGAAAGTCCCCAAGCATCGCCTCTACCATGGCACTGGTTAATGTGCCCTCATCGGCACCGCGAAAAATCTCCGCCCCGGTTCGTTCGCAAACGATGGTGGAGCCTAAGTCGCCGCCAAAGCCCGGAGGTCGGCAGGCCCGACGCCGGATATATTCCGATACGCTGATTCCACAGCGCTTTGCTTGGTGCTCGAGAAATGTCACCTCCGCCTCGCTGACTTTAAATGTCACTGTCTTCATGGTATTACGGTAATACGAGACCATGGCAACGTCAAGGATTCCTATGAACATGTTCATCCAACTCCAGAGATTCGCGGCCTGCACCTGGTGCCTCGTCGCACCTGCCATCGCCCTCGAACTCGGCACGCCGTTCACCGATCACGCCATTCTGCAACGCGACATGCCGGTCCCCGTCTGGGGCTGGACCGAACCGGGAACCGAAGTCACCGTCTCCTTCGCCGAACAGACGGTGACGGCCACCGCCGACGCGAAAGGTAAATGGATTCTGCGCCTCGCGCCACTTGCGGCGAGCGCCGAACCCCGGACGCTAAAAATCGTCGCCGACGACCAGTCGCGAGAACTGAAGGACGTCCGCCTGCTCGTCAGCGTTCCGAGTAAAACCCTTGCTCCGAGTTTGCCGGACCCTTCCAGTCTCCCCCACCACGCCCGAACGATCCCGGTTGATCAGTGGACGGATGGGTCAGCCGTCATCGAGGCCGTCTTGGCTTCACCTGAGTAAGGACCTCCTCAAAGGCTTGGTTCGAGTATTCCCGCTGACGCCTGCGTGGTCAGACAATGGGCGATCCGATTCGACCCTCTGCAACTCGTGGGGCCATATTATTTTACCACGCGTTCAACAATCACCCCGTTAGAATGTCAATACCCGTATGCAACGACTCCTCCTGTATGCAGCGCTGATGCTCGGACTCAGTCTGGTCATCGCGACTGCCGGCTATATTTGGTTCGTGAAACGGAACGCGACCCGCGCGTATTCCTGCGAGTGGAGCGCAGGTTTGGTGATCAAGTATATGGAAGCCAACCATAATGCTTGGCCGCGTTCCTGGGCGGATCTCCGCACTCACTATGACAACGCGAAAGGGAGCCCCCCGTCGTTCGCGGACTTGCAAAAGTTCATCGAGATCGACTGGAACGCGGACCCGGCCGCACTCCAAAAAATCGCCTACGGACCATGGCCCGAAGACGCCTGGGAGGAGGTTGGCGTCATTCGCCTTAAACGTGGGCGAAGCTATTGGGCTGGTCAGGAACCTAATCGGCGAATCCTCGTTTACCTCGGGGGCCAAAACCGGTTCGACGCAGAACAAGCAAAGTGATCCGCCAGAGCTTGCCTCAACCTGCCGATATCTCGTATCATCAACCATGAACGAGTCCCCTGACCCCACGTCCGCCCCTCCGCCCAGCGCCACGTCCTCCACCCCACCCAGCCGCCGCTCCTTCCTACAAACCGGCATCGCCGCCGGCGGCGCATTTCAAATCATGAACGCCAAGGCGCTGTTCGGCGCCAACCCCGCCAACAACCGGCTCAACATCGCGCTGATCGGCGCGCACGGACGCGCCAGCGCGCACTACCGCCATCTAAAAGACGAGAACGTGGTCGCCATTTGCGACGTCGATAAAAAGAACCTCGCCCACGGCGAACGGCAGTTCCCGGAAGCGAAGACCTACGAAGATTGGCGCAAGTGTCTCGACCACCCCGGACTCGACGCGATCCTGTGCTGCACCACCGACTTCACCCACGCCTTTATCGCCAACTGGGCGCTCAACCGCAACCTGCACGTCTACATGGAAAAGCCGCTGGCGATCACCGTTCACGAGGCCCGCACCGTGCGTGAAAACTGGATCCCGCGCAAAGACAAGATCGCCACCCAAGTCGGCATGCAGCGCCACGCCGAACCCAACTTCAACCGCGTTCGCGAGCTGATCCACGACGGCGCAGTCGGCAATCTCAAAGACGTATTCGTCTGGGGCAACCGACAGATTCCCAAACCCGGACACTTCCCGCCCGGCGGCAAACCGCCCGAAACCCTGAACTATGACCTCTGGCTCGGTCCCTCCCCGCACCATCCGTACAATCCCGAATACTTTAGCGGCCGCCCCGGCGCAAACTGCCTCGAATGGAACATGTTCTGGGACTTCGGCATCGGCCAAATGGGCGACATGGGCAGCCACACCATGGACATCGTCTGGAACGTCATCGACGCCGAACTACCGCACACCATCAAGAGCAAGTCCCCCGAGAAGATCAACCCGGACGTCACCCCGGTCAACCTGACCTCCAGTTTCTACTTTCCAAAAAACGACTGGCGCGACGAACTCCGCGTCACCTGGTTCCAAGGCGGCGCCATGCCGAACAACCCTTCGAAATGGGTCGACCTCAAAAAGATCGGGCACGGTGCCATGTTCAAAGGCGACCGCGGCCTGCTGGTCTGCGACTTCCGCCAACGCATGCTGATCCCGGTCGGCGACGCCGCCGATTTCAGCTACTTCACCCCGCGCGCCGAAAAAGACCGCATTCCCGATCTCGGCCACTTCCAAAAACAATGGAGCAACGCCGCCAAGCACGGCCCCACCGACAAGACCGCCTGCAACTTCGAATACAGCGCCAACATGATCGAAACCATGTGCCTCGGCTTGGCCGCGTTCAGAGCGGGCAAAGAACTCAAATACGACGGTAAGACAGGCAAGGTCACCAACCACGAAGACGCCAACCAGTTCCTAACCAAGCCCTACCGCGAGGGTTGGACGCTCGACGGATAGGCAAGTCCTCTTATGAAAAAAGAACCCAAGCAACCGTTTCACAACGTTGCTTGAGCAATTGAATCCAATCCTCTCCAAGTTTAGATTGGAACATCCAGCGGAAAGGCCTTGATGCCTCTCTCCCAAGCCCAAATTCTCCTGCCAGTTTTCTTGCAGGTGATCCAAGGCCGGAAGATCCGTTTATGCCCTGGTGGAACGGGTGGATAACTGCGCCTTGCCTTTTTCTTCTTCGCTGGTTTAGCCGTCCTTGACGGATCTTGGGCTTCGGAGGCTTCTTTCTTTTGTTTCTTCGGCAGCGCCCTCTTATCCCGTTTTTCCGGGGGGGTGCTGTGTGTTTTTTCGGGTCTAGACATTTTGTCTGGTTCCCAGCCCCAGGAGTAAGGGCTTGATTTTTAAGTTTAATGCACTACTTTTGAATTGTAACGTTCTCGAGTGCATACTCCTGATCAAGGCGGTCCATTTGGGCCGTCTTACTTTTTAAATTTTTCCTTCATTATACTTCTCCAAGCGGATCTCAGCAACCTGCGTACTCACGCCAAAAAGCTCCTGCACCTCCCAAGGTGTCATGCCAGGTTGCAGATGTTTGGCAGGAACAAGTATCCCAGCAGCGAAAGCGTTCGCCTGCCACTCGGGATTTTTGAACGGCTTAATCTCATCGCGACGATATAAACGCCTGCGATTAGGAGACCGCTCGTAGAAGCCTTCGAGTTGGTTAGCATGGAGCACAACGTGACCGATCTCGTGCGCAGCCGTGAATCGCGGCCTTCTAGCTTGTGGGTCACCAAAAGATTCAAGAAGACGCATATCCCGTTCAAGAAGCTTAAGCGTTTTAGTGTCAAAACACGTAAGCGCCATAACTCCTGGGTCCAAATGATCATGCAATTCTAACTCGAAGCCATAATGTGCAGCCAAACTAAATTCGAGAAATTCCACAAGTGGCAAAGGTTGGGCAGTCTCAAATTGCTCCGGGAAATGATGGAGAAGGAAGTTATGAGCCTTGATTTCAATGTTACGCAGGCCTAGGGGCCTTACAGAGGGTACTTCATTTTGTGTCATTAGTATCTTCAGTTAGGTTTTTCAGAAAGTATCGGACTTGCTCGGGACTAATCGATTCCCACCTCCGAGCCAAAGCTAAGGCGAGTTCCTTCTTCTGGCCGTTGTCTTCAAGCGAGAGAGGGGCGGCGCCAGTCTCCACATAACGAGCTTCGAGTATTTCAGCCGCAATTTCAGGCTGGCCGGCAAGGCTACAGATTGCCCGAATGTAATCCTCGCTCGGGATCGCCTTACGTCCTTGCTCAATTGCAGATACATAGGAGGCAGACTTACCGACTGCGTCGGCGACTTCCTGTAGGCGAATTCGTGCATTTAAACGTACTTGTCTTAATTTCCGGTGAGCGCTATTTTCATTTTTGTGCATTTTATCTCCAAACAACCAATTGGGGTTTCATATAAATGAACGTAAACACCAATCGGGGGAAAAGTCAACACCAATCGGTGTTTTTCTTCCTATATCACCGATTCCGTCGGCCGAGGTGAAAACCGATCGTACTAGCGGATGATCTTCGCCAGATTGGTGTTTCTCAGGCACTCAATTGGCAAATTCAGGATTCCCTTGAGCACTTCGTCCTCTCGAAAACCTTGATGACGCCGCTGCCTGTGAGCTAGAATTTCTACGGCACGAACTCCCGAACCAACTTCCCGGTCTCGGTCTCAACCATCCGAACCATGCCATCCTTACCCGCCGACCGCAACGGTTGCCTGTCGGGCGACAAACTGACGGCATACGATCCGCCGCAGTCGGGCAGATCGACGGTGGCTTTTACTCTCGCTTGTTCCGCGAAGAACGCGGCCAGCTTCTTTTCTCGTCGGCGTTGTACTGGTGCGTCGGCTTTTGCAAAAAGCCCTCGACCGGCCACCATGACAAGGATTGGCGGGTCAGCGGTCACACTCAATCAGTCGGATGATTCGATGATGCCGCTAGTCTGTCGGATCACGGCCTTTGCGCGGGTGACGCCTTCCGTGGTTTCGACCTCGGACAAAACCGCATCCAATTGGTCCCGCCCCGCTTGCTTCAATGCTTGCCCAGCCTGAAAGGAAAGGGCGGGTTCGAGGATACGACCGAGCTGAGCCCAATGCTCAATTTGCTCGGGGGATGAACGTTGCGAAATCCGAGCAGCGGCCTCTGCTTCCGCCGCGAGTTCGTCGCTGATTCTGATCGTTTTACTCATGATGGTTTACTTCTGGCAGGGTATCACAACTTCATTTAATTGCCAACGACCAAGCCCAGTCTAGCATCGTTGGACGGTAAAGCGTTGTGCCCCGGATCAAAGCCGCTTCGCAAACCCCGACCCGCTGGAAGCGCGTCGTTACGATACCGGCTGGAAGCCGGTACTACCGTCCTGGCTACTCGCTGCTGACTACTGGCTACTCAAAACCACCGGCACGAATTCCCGAACCAATTTCCCCGTCTCGGCTTCGTACATCCGAACCATGCCATCCTTCCCGCCGACCGCAACGGTCGCGCTGTCGGGCGACAAACTCACGGCATACAATCCGCCGCAGTCCGGAAGATCGACGGTCGCTTTGACTTTCGCTTGTTCCGCGAAGAACGCGGACAGCTTCTTTTTCTCGTCGGCGCTGTATTGATGCGTCGGCTTTTGCAAAATGCCATCCACCGGTTTGGTCTCGAGTTTCGCGGGCATTTCAAATATTTTGAGCTGACCCCGACCATCCAACGAACTCACAGCGGCGACGCGGGTGGCATTGGTGTTCACGTCGATGTCGAAGATGCGGCCGTCGAGTTTCGGGAACTCGAGCAGGCGGTTGGAGTCGTCGCCGATCTGGCGGTTTTTCACCCGGAAGATCCGGTACAGTTTGGGCACGCCGTCGGCACCGCCGAACAGCACCGCGTCGCGCAGCGGATGCGCGACCACCGCGTGCACCCCGCCCTTCAACGCGCCGGGGGTGATCGAGGTGATATTGTCGATGAAGCGTTCGGTTTCGACCTTGTAGGATTTCACCGCCATGTCGCGGCCGACCGAAATCAAGTGGTCGCCTTTGTTATTGAACGCGGTGTCCAAACCCCAATCGTCGTGCGCGGCATTGAAGAACACTTGCTTGCCCGAACCCGCCTCGATCGCGCGCACGCTGTTGTCCGAACAGGCGAAAGCAATCCGCTTGCCGTCCGGCGACCAGCTCGCGCCGTAGAGCGTGTCGTAGGTCACCGGATGCGACATCGTCAGCTTACCCGCCGCCACGTCCCACACCTGAACTTCACCCATCCGCCCTGGCTTGCCGCCGGCGACCGCCAACTTCGAACCGTCCGGCGAGAACGCGACCGTCTCGATCCGTTCGCTCATGCCGATGAAACGCCGCGGTTCCTTTTCATCTGAATCCAAATCATGCACCAGCACTTCGTGGAACCCAGACACGGCGAGCGTCTTGCCGTCCGGCGAAAAATCCAAGGCGGTGATCAGCGGCGGACGCGTGTAGGTCGGCGGCTGTTCGGGCGAGTACACCACCTTGGCGTTAGCCGGCGTGTCGTCGACCGCGCCCTGGCTGATCCAGTTACGGATTTTTTCGATCTCGGAGTCGTGCAGTGGCGGTTTGTCCCCGCCCGGCATTTCGGCCTCCCCATCACGCGGCGTGATCACCAATACCAGCAGCGACTCGTCGGGTTTACCCGGCACGATCGCCGGATCGTCGGCGCGGCTTTCGCCACCCTTGAGCAGCGCCTCGAACTCGGTCATCACGTAGTCCCCCTTGGCCTTGGCTGGCTGATGGCAACCGTGGCAGCTGGCCTGGAAAATCGGTCGGATGTCCTTGTGATAGCTGGTCTTTGTTTCGGACGTCGGGTCGGCCGCGACGGCCATCAGAGCATGGACGAGCGCGATAGCAATCAGGAGGAGCAAGGATTTCATGGGCATGGCAAAGAGATTAGATCACGGACGGTATCAATAAGAGTACGGAATGGCGCATTGTCTTCCAACCGGTTTTCTGGTTTGGGATCGCCCCGACCAATCGACAAACAGATGATTCGCCAGCCAAAAACGGCCCAAAACAGGCCTTCAGCCTTTATGGCAAGCGTTTGCCATAGTGTGGCAGATCCTTGCCATCCTGTGGCAGATCCTTGCCATGCTATGGCAAAAGCTTGCCATAACGGGCCACATGCTGTTTTTCCCTTTGAAACGCTCCCGTGCCCCTGAGCCATGCCGCAACGCCACGTTTATACGACTCTGATCCTCTTTTTGATCTTCATCCTCACTTACATGGGGTTCTCCAAGATGTATTCACCGGAGGGGAAGATCATCCTCGCGGGCATGGCCTTGTTCCCGATCATCGTGTTTTTGGTCAACCATCCAGTGTTGTGGATCGCGGCGGCAATTCTGGTCTTCCAGAGTACCATCCGCGTACCCGGGGCACCGGAGAAGTTCGGACTGTACGAGTTGATGCTGGCCGGCCTCGCGGGCATGCTGGTGGCCTACCGGATCATCGACAAGGAAACGATCCAGCCACGCGCGACCAACCGTAAATTGTTAATGATGTTCGCCGGCTTGCTGGTGTTTACGATGCTCTACCGCGGCATCGGCATCCGCGCGCTCGGCTCGCCGCTCTGGGGTGGTTCGGTGTACATCATCCTGATTCTCGGCATCGTGTTCATGCTGTATATCGACATGGTGAAGATCGAGGCGAAGGTGTGGCGGAACGCCATGATCGGCATGTGTGCGCTGTCGTTTCTGCCCTTTGTCGCGCAGCTGCTTCTGCACGTCAGTCACGGCAGTATGGTGTGGATCTACCGCTTTGTGCAGCCAGTCGGCTTTCTCGCCGAAACCTTCCAGAACGACCTCAGCGATTCCGGTGTCGAACGCTACAACAGCGGGTTCGCGGTGATTGCCTTGTTCGTGCCGCTGATCTGGTTCCGAAAGCCCTTGCTGGGCTGGGCCCTGCCAGTGACCGCTGTTATGGGTACGATCACGGTGTTCTTCATCGCGCTCTCGGGTTCGCGCTACACCATTCTTCTAGCGATCCTGTTTGTCGGCATTTGGACCATGCTCGGCGGTCGGCGGATCAAGATCAAGGGCCCGTTCATGCTGGCGATTTTAGGGGTTTGCGCCCTCCTCATCGTTGGCTATTTTGCGATCTACCTGCCGAACTCAATGCAGCGTGCCTTTTCCTGGATCCCAGGTTCGCGGACCACCATAACCGCCCAAATCAGCGGCAGTTCGACCATGGACTGGCGCTTCATCCTCTGGGAACGCGCGATCAGCGATCTTTGGGCCAACCCGCAGTGGCTGTTCATCGGCCAAGGTCTAGCCTTCGACCCCAGCGGCTTCGAGGGCTTGGCCATCTCGGGTGACTTCAGTTACGAATGGGCCTTCGTCTGCCGTGCCTACCACCACGGCATCCTCAGCTTGCTGCTGATCTTCGGCATCCCCGGACTCGTGATCGGCGCGGGCATCCTCATCACCACCTCGGTGCGCCACATCAAGCTGTCGCAAAAGCCCTGCGGGGACGAACTGCTCAACCGAATATATCGAGTCGTCCTCGCCTATTTCTGTGCCCGGATGGTGCTGTTCCTCACGGTCGGCGGCGACGTGCAAAACTACTTCCCGATCTTCCTGTTCTTTGGCGCGATGCTCGAGGGCATTGCCCGCGCCCGCCGCGATTGGCGCGAGGACGACGATGACGAAGAGGAAGAACTCGTGTTCGCCTCACCGATCCCGAGTGCGTACGCCATGGGACCGAACTGATGTACCGCGCCCTCGTCCGACTCGGAAAAGCCGTCGCCGGCAAACCGCTCGGCCGCTGGTTCCAGCGTCACCAAAGCGAAAACTACCTGCGCTTCGACATTCCCTACGAAGAAAAACTCGCCCGCCATCCCGAGGTTTTCCTCGAAGGCGACGCGGTCCGACGCGGTGCCCTGTTCCTCGCCATCCGAACGTTGAAGGCCGAGTGCATTGAGGGCTCGTTCGCCGAGGTGGGCGTCTACAAAGGCACCACCAGCCGACTGATCCACCGTCAAGATCCCGAACGCCGCATGCTGCTGTTCGATACGTTCGAAGGCTTCGACCATCGCGATCTCGCAGCCGAGAGCAACGCAGATGCCAACGGCGACCGCCGCTTTAAAGACACCTCGGTCGAGGGCGTGCTGAAGTTCATGGAAGCCAACGACCAGGTCGAGGTCCGCCAAGGTTGGTTCCCCGAAACCACCGCCGGACTCGAGTCCGAACGCTACGCCTTGGTGAGTCTCGACGCCGACAAATACGGCCCAACCAAAGCCGGGCTCGACTACTTTTTCCCCCGCCTCGTGGCCGGCGGCTATCTATTTCTGCACGATTACAACAGTCCCGAGTCGAACCGAGATGTGGCGCGGGCGGTGCGCGAGTTCATGGCCGACAAAGCCGAGTCGCCGGTGGAGATTCCGGACCTCAACGGCTCCTTGGTGATTCGTAAAAACCGGAACGTGGCGGGCTGAGCCGTGGTTCGTGATTTGCTCGTAACAAGGGGTCGAAGGTCGAACGAACTGAAGCGCCAACCGATCACTGATCACTGATTACCGAAAACTCACAAGGCCGAAGGCCGCCACCACCGATCACCGATTACTCATAAGGCCGAAGGCCGCCAGCACTAATCACCGATCACTGATCACCGATTACTCACAAGGCCGAAGGCCGCCACTCACAAGGCCGAAGGCCGCCACCACTGATCACTGATCACTGATTACCGATTACTTTAAAGGCCGAAGGCCGCCAGCCACTCCTATGCGCCTCCCCTCTTGGCGTCACTTCGAACGCAAATCTCGCTACGTCGCCGCGCTCGCCACCGAACTCGGCGCGCCCTTCCTGCGTGTGAAAGTCCCGGGCCCGGTCACGCCACCGTCTGAATGGCGCCGTGTCTTGGTACTCGGCGATCACCATCTGGGCGACCTGCTCTACCGAACCTGCTCGTTTGAGGCGATGCGGCACTGGTTTCCGAACGCCCGCTTTACCATCGTTACCGCGCCCGGACTCGGCGCGTTCGTGGCGGATGACATCGAATTCTTCGAAGGCTATCAAGAGGAACGACGGGATCAGATCACCGGGCTCGAAACGCTCGCGGAGACCGATTTTGACGCGGCAATCTGCACCTCCTCCTGGCGGATCCATGAGGATCTCAAACTCGCGCTCAAACTCGACATCCCGAACCGAGCGGCCCTTGCTCACAAAGGGTTCTCCGCTTGGATCACCCACCCCATGAACCCGCCGACCGCAGAAACCTCGATGCCTTACGCGATGGAGATCTGGTCCTTGTTCCGCCAACTCGCGCAGAGCGAGGAAGCCGTTCCCAATGTTCTGCGTCCGGAGATTCGCCTGAGCGATAATGTTCGTTCGAGCTGCGCTAAAAAAACCGCCGCATGGCACGACGCGGGCAGTCAAAGAAAACACCTCGCAGTGTTCACCACCTCGCGGCAACCCGTGGAACAATGGCCAGCGGCATCCTTCCGCGAGGTGGTTCGGCACATGGCCGAGACCGACTGGCAGGTCGTCGTGTTCGGTTCGGCGGGCGACCGCGAACGCCTCGAAACCATCGTCGCAGGAACAAGCGCGCGCGCGTCCGCGGGCGAACTCTCGTTCGGTGAACTCGCCGTCTGGCTGGAAAGCTGCACCACCGCTCTATGCACCGACAGCGGCCCCCGCCATCTCGGCAACGCGGTCGGTACGCCGGTGTTCTTTTTCCGCAATCTTCGTTCGGAGCCGGTCGGTACCGGCACCTACTGCGCCACCGAAACAGATCTCGTTCCGGCTGGCTTGCAGACACTCGACCGAGCTCGTCAAGCCAAGATCTTGGCCGAGATCACGCCAGCGTTCGTGGCGAAGCAGTTGGTGCGGCAACAGCCCAGCTAGCTCTGCCTGCAAGGCGGAGTCTGAACCGCTGCTTCTAATAAGCTGTCGAACTTCGGTTGCAGAACCGGTCAACCTCGGTGGCTGGCTGTTGCCAAGCCCCAACGGGGCGAGACAGCGTAGCCCGTGGGTGGAGTGAGGTACGAACGAAACCCCGGGGGGATTGTCCAGAGTTGACCGAGGCGCCCCAAAGGGGTGCAACAAAAGCTCGGGCAGAAAACCAATTCTATTGTGGTCCCCCCGTTGGGGAACCTCATCACCTCCACGTTAACCCGGGGCTGCGCTAATCCCGCCAAAGCGAGATTCGCTGGCCCGGGCTATTCCCGCCCTGCGGGATCTCGCCCGCTTTGGGGCTTCTCTCCCCCTAGCCAGCAGGTCTCCAAAGCGAACGACTGGACAAGCGCGATATCAGCCATTTGCAATTTGAAGCGCGCCGAGGAATCCGTCATCGTCGCACCATGGAATTCCTCAATATCCTCCACGGATTCTTCGGACTCGCGGTGCTGATTCTCTTTGGCTGGCTGCTGAGCGCCAACCGGGCTCACGTTCGTTGGCCCATGATCCTGCTGCTACTTGCCAGCCAAATCATCATGGCGCTGTTGCTGCTCAAAGTCCCCCAAGTAAAATATCTTTTCGAAGGCATCAGCTCCTTCTTTGTACGCACCCTCGACTTCACCACCGAAGGCACCACCCTGCTGCTCGGCGACAAACTCGGCGCCCCCGGCGAGTTCGGTTTCATCTTCCTGTTCCACGTGCTGCCAACGATCATCTTTTTCTCTGCCCTTACCTCCCTGCTCTACTATTTGGGCGCGTTGCAATGGATCATCTACGGACTCGCCTGGCTGCTGCATAAAGCTGGCGGGATCTCCGGCGCGGAAAGTCTGGCCGCGGCGGCAAACGTGTTTGTCGGCCAAACGGAGGCGCCGCTGGTAGTCAAACCGTATATCGACAAGATGACGCGTTCGGAAATGATGTGCCTGATGACCGGCGGCATGGCGACCATCGCCGGCGGGGTGTTTGTCGCCTACGTCGGACTGCTCGGCGGCGATGATTTCGAACTCAAAAAAGAAATCGGACTGCATCTGCTCACCGCCTCGCTGATCAGCGCGCCCGCCGCGATTCTCGCCGCCAAGCTGCTGCTCCCGGAAACCGAGACCACCGACTCCGAACTCCACTTTCCGCGTCAACGCATGGGCTCCAACCTGCTCGACGCGATCTGCCAAGGCACCACCGAAGGCGTGAAACTCTGCGTCAATGTCGCCGCCATGCTGCTGGTGTTCACCGCGCTCATCGCGATGGTCAACTTTGGCTTACGCGACCTGGTCGGAGAGTTTACCGGGCTCAACGAATTGATCGTCAAGGCCACCGACGGTCAATTTGAAGGTCTGACCCTCCAGTTTCTGCTCGGCGTTCTGCTCGCGCCGGTCGCCTGGCTGATCGGGGTGCCGACGCAGGACATCATGCTGGTCGGCCAACTGCTCGGCGAGAAAACCATTCTCAACGAATTCATCGCCTACGACAGCATGAGCGGCATGATGGCGGAGGGCGTATTCAGCAGCGAAAAATCGCGCATCATCTCGATGTACGCCCTGTGCGGGTTCGCGAATTTCGCCTCGATTGGCATCCAGATCGGCGGCATCAGCGTGCTTGCGCCCAACCGTCGCGTCATGCTCACCGAACTCGGCTTAAAAGCCCTAATCGGCGGCACCATCGCCTGCCTGATGACCGCGTGTGTTGCCGGGATGTTGGTGTGATGCGCACGAACTCTGAGAAGTCCCGGAGGGACGACAGAGAATAGCCCCGGGTGCAGCGAGGTGCGAGCGCAACCCGGGGTCGTTGAGCTTTGTGATACCGACCGGCCTGCCCTTTCAAGAAACTCTTCACTTTGGGTCCGGGCCGAACGACTTCTCGTGGCTCCGAGGCCATACGCTCTTTGCAACGTTGGGCGGACGCATCATCAGGCTCGCGTCTGGGAATTTGAAAGGTTTGACTCGTTTTGTCGCGAATCGGAAAGGGAAGGATCTAACTCGGGTGCGTGAACCTAGAAGTTCGGGTTGGACGATGGGAAAGAGGCCCGCGGTCCGAATACTTAGCGGGAAATACGGCGAGAGCTCAGCGTTTTCGCTAAACTCACGAATGAGGCTTTACGCCGCGAGGCATGGCTCCTATCTGATAGCCGTGTCTGAACCAAACAATCTAAACCATCAAAACTTGAATCTGCCCGAAGCCAATCCCTGGCGCCCGCGGTACGGGGCCTTTGTCGAAGCGGAGCGCACTCGCTTCGTGCTGCGTTCGCCGAACTTCCGCCCTGCCCTCGTGCTGTTCGACGATCCGCTTATCGATACGCCCACGCAGGAGATTCCGTTCGAACAACAGTTCGGCGATGTCTGGAGCCTTACCCTCCCCCACGCTACCGACCCCGATCGTCCCACGGCCGGCCCCGGCACCGCCTATGCTTTCCGCGACGCGTCCGACCCGGATGCCGACTGGTTCGTAGACCCCTATGCCACCGCGATCACCGGCCGAACCACTTGGGGCGACTCTCGCCTTAAACCAGACGCCCCTATGGGTTCGGCACCGCGCGATAAAGGCTTGGTGCTTTCCTCCACGTTCGACTGGCAGGGCGTCGTCCGCCCCGACATCAACCTGCGCGACACCATCGTCTATGAAGCCCATCTGCATGGTCTCACCGCCCGTGGACGCGCGGACAACCCCGAGGCTCCCAGCGCCTACGCGGCCTTTCTCGAAACGATCCCGCACATCGCCTCGCTCGGCGTGACTGCGGTTGAATTTTTGCCGATCCACCACTTCAACGAGTGCGAATACGACCACCCCGAACTCGACGACAAGCGCGCCGGCCTGCGCAACTTTTGGGGCTACAGCAGCCTCGCCTTCTTTGCGCCGATGTCGCGTTACGGCACGCCCGACGAGTTCAAAACGGTGGTCCGCGAACTGCACCGCCACGGCATCGAAGTCTGGCTCGACGTGGTCTACAACCACACCGGCGAAAACGGTCCAGCCCACCCAGACTTTTCGTTCCGTCCGCTCGACGAAGCCACCTTTTACATGATCGATGAACCCAGTGGCCACTACAAGAATTACACCGGCTGCGGCAACACCGTGAACTGTAACCACCCGGTGGTCGCGGAACTCATTCTCGACTCGTTGCGCTACTGGGCCAGCGAATATCAGATCGACGGCTTCCGCTTCGATCTCGCCTCGATTTTCTGCCGCGATACCGACGGCTCGCTGCTTGCCAAACCACCGCTGGTGATGGCGATCGACGCCGACCCGCTATTGCAAGGCGTGCACATCATCGCCGAAGCCTGGGACGCTGCCGGCGCCTATCATGTCGGCAATTTTCCCGGCACCCGTTGGAGCGAATGGAACGGCAAATACCGCGACGACATCCGCGCGTTCTGGGCGGGCGAGTCCGGCAAACTGTCGGCACTCGCCTCTAGGCTGAGCGGTAGCGACGACCTGTATGCCCGACGCGCCACTGGCCCTGCCACCAGCGTCAATTTCATCACCTGCCACGATGGCTTTACCCTGCGTGACTTGGTGAGTTTTACCGACAAGCGCAATCTCGCAAATCGCGAGGACAACCGTGACGGCGAAAAGCACAACCACTCGCGCAACTTCGGTTTCGAAGGCCTGACCGAAGACCCCGACATCGCACCGCGACGCTACCGGATGCAAAAGAACCTGCTCGCCACCCTGCTGCTGTCGCACGGGGTGCCGATGCTGACGGCCGGCGACGAGTTCGGCCGAACGCAACAGGGCAACAACAACGCTTACTGCCAAGACAATGAAATCGGCTGGGTGGATTGGGCGCTGACGCACGACCACAGCGAGTTGATCGAGTTCGTGCGCGAACTCATCCGCATCCGCAGCGAGTTCGAGGTGCTGCGCCCGACCGCGTTCGTCGGGGCTGCGGGACGTAACAAAGACCAAGATCAGATCGAGTGGCTGGGTCCGGCGGGGCGCACGGTCAACTGGGAAACCGATAAGTCCATCGGCATGTTACTGCATGGTCCCGACGGCGAGAAAGATTTGCTGGTGATGATCAACAACGAAGCCGACGCGGTCTGCTTTGAGGTTGCCCTGCCAAACCTGCTGCTGTGCACTGATGCCTCGTTGAGTAAAACCGAGGACGGCTTGTGGGAACTGCCGGCCAGGTCCGTGGCGGTGTTCGGCGGCAGTTGAGGTGAAACCACCTGCCAATGAAATCCTCAACAATCCTCCTTCCGAGCAAGTCTAAACGCCCATCGATTACGGCCCCGAACTCACCCGGATCATCAGGCTTTCGCCTTCGACATTTTCCACCACCGTCACCCGCTTCATGTCTTTCAGCCCGTCGACCAAAACCTTGGCGCGGTCGATTAGTTCCTTCTTTTTCGCATCGCGCATGAACGCGACGCCGGCGGCCGCCAGCGCGACCGAGGTTTTGCCGCCGAGCTTGTCGGAGTCAACCCAAGCGAAGCCGGTGCCGGGATCTTTCTTAAAGGCCTTGAACCAGCGACCGGTGTCCGCTTCGAACGTGGCTTCACGCGAACCAAGCCGAGACAGCAGTTTGTCTAGGACCTTCGTGCTCGAACCCAGATACAAACGGTTCGGCGTGATGTGGCAGGCGATTTTATCGGGATAGGCCATCGGGCCGACGCCGCGGTTGATGACGGTTTCAAGTTCGACGTAGGCGCGACCGTTGGTCTCGGTGTTGATCTGTTTCACGTGTTCACCGGCTTCGGCAATCACCCGATCAAACAAGGCCTGGCCTTCCACGGTGGACACGGTTTCGACGGTCATCACCGCGCTCGGCATGCCAAAAAACTTGCTGCCGTACTCGCCGCCAACGACGGCAATGCTAGCCGGTTGTTGCAACTCCAAGACCCAGTCCGGAACGGAGAGCGATGGCAAGGCGTTGATGATCTTGGTGCCGTGCCCCGGTTGGAACACGGTGATCGCCATCGGCAGGTTGCCGTAGAATTTGCCGAGTTCGACACAGACCGGATCAAGCGAGGCGGGCTCGCTCGGAGCTTGTGGCACGCGCACTTCCGTTTGCAGATGCTTGCGCGAGAGTTCGGTTACGCGCAACGTGCAGTCGCCGATGCCTTCGACCGACCACACCGCCGAGTCGGGCACGCCGGACTCGACCAAGGCGGCCATGCGTTCGGTTTGGTGCTGCGCGAGGTTGTCGGCCTGGCCGACGAGGCCGTCGATCATGCGGTGCAAGCCGTGGCGTGAGCGCTGTGACGAATCGGCAAGGCAGGCGAGAATCATGCCCTCGGACATGGCGAGGTGGATATTGTCACCCCAGTCGTAAATCTTGAGTTCGCGGTGGGTTTCGGAGGAATCGAAACGGAAGCCGGCGAGCGTGCGCATGGTGTGCATCTTCGCGCCGATGTGGGTCGCGAGTACCACGATCGGCTTTTCGTCGGACGCGCCGGGGACGAGTCCAACGGCGGTGCGGTTCGGCGCGTAGACCTGCAAAATTTCCTCGATCGCGGTAACGTCGCGTTTGCTCAGTCCGAGCAGTTCCTGGAGTTTGCCAGCGAGATCGGTCGGACCTTTCTTCAGTCCGAAGAAGTTCATCTTCGGCTTGTTGCCGGACGCGGCCATCAACACCGCGCGAGTGAGCGGATTGGTTGCAATCAGATCAGCCCGGTCACCGAGATCTTGGTGAAAGGTGACCAGCGTGGTGTCGGCCGGCAGGGCGGCAAACAATTTCATGTCGTCGTAAGGTTCGTGCACAATCCATCCCAAGCAGAGCACGAGGACGGCGACAAGGGTTAGAATAATGAGGGCACGGCGCATGGGCGGGTCGATTTAGGGCTTCTTAAAATGCTTGGCCGATGATTCCGAACTTTTTATTCAAGCGGCATGCACGGTAAACAATGCCATGGGCCTAGTCGCAGTCGAAATTTTAATGGGCATGGAGGAAGCTTTCGGGTTCGAACTCGCCGAAGGTGACCCAGAAGTTTATAGCTTTCAGACGGTTGGTGATCTATGCGATCTCGCGGTGAAATACGGCGCGTCAATGACCCTTCCGGAAGCCACATTGATGCAGGTACAGGAAATTCTCACGCGCCACCTTAATGTGCCGGAGGAGCGAATAACCCGCGATGCACACTTGGTTGATGATCTTGGCATGAGCCTTTAGGTGACCTCCGTGTCGCGAGGCAGGAAAAGTGGAAGATGTCCGCTTTGGATAGGTGCAAGCACCGTTTCCGAACTAGATTCCGAACAAAACCCTCCCTGGTAGCACGTACCCATGCATATGCGACTCCATCTCTTAACCGTCTTCCTTGCCACCTTCAGCTTCATCGACGCCCCAGCCAAGGCCGAACCACCGCCGAACGTGGTCCTCATCTTTGCCGACGACTTGGGCTACGGCGACCTCGGTTGCTACGGCGCGACAAAAATCAACACCCCGCACATCGACAGTCTCGCCCGCGACGGGCGCAAGTTTACCGACGCCCACTCGGCCTCCGCAGTCTGCACCCCGTCGCGCTACGCGTTGCTCACCGGCGAGTATCCCGTTCGGGCGTTCGACGGCAAAGGGTCGTGGGGCCCCCTCTCCCCGCTCTCGCATTTGATCATCCCCACCGACACCCCGACGATCGGCAAGACTTTCCAAAACAAAGGCTACAAGACGGCGGCAGTTGGAAAGTGGCACCTCGGCTTCGGCACCGGAAAAAATGACTGGAGCCTGCCACTCAGCCCCGGCCCGAATGACGTCGGTTTCGATTACTATTTCGGCGTGCCGCTGGTGAACAGCGGCAGTCCCTACGTCTACGTCGAAAACAAAACCATCGTCGGACACGATCCAGCCGACCCGCTGGTCTACGGCAAAAAACCGGTCTCGCCCACGCCCATGTTTCCGCCCGAAGCGTCGCGCAAAAGCCCGAACCGGTTCGGCGGCGCGCTTGCAGCACACAAGCTCTACAACGACGAAGAAGCGGGCACGCTGCTGACGAAAAAAGCGGTCGACTGGATCGGCGCGAACAAAGACGAACCCTTCTTTTTGTATTTTCCCACCACCCACATCCACCACCCCTTCACCCCGGCCCCGCGCTTCAAAGGTAGCAGCGAGTGCGGCTTGTACGGCGACTACATCCACGAACTCGACTGGATGGTCGGCGAAATTCTCGGCACCTTGGACACCCACGGTCTCAGCGACAACACGCTCGTGATCTTTACCAGCGACAACGGCGGCATGCTCAACCACGGCGGACGGATTGCCATGAAGGCGGGCCATGAAATAAATGGCGACTTGCTCGGGTTCAAATTTGGCGTCTGGGAAGGTGGACACCGCGTGCCGTTCATCGCCCGCTGGCCCGGCAAGATCACGCCCGGAACGAGTTCGGACCAATTGATCTGCAACGTCGACATGCTCGCAACGTTCACCGCGCTGACCGGCCAAGACCCAGCGACAATCAAAGGAAAAGACAGCGTCAACATCCTGCCCGCCTTGCTGGAAAACCCCGAACAGCCGTTGCGCACCGAGCTACTGATTTCCCCGAACAAAAAAGCCAATCTCGGGCTCCGCCAAGGAAAGTGGATGTATATTGGCGCCCGCGGCAGCGGCGGGTTTGGCGGGTCCAAAGCCAGCGACCACGCCTGGGGCGGTCCGGCGGCGACCGCGTTCGCCGGCAGCAAAAACAGCGACATCGAGAACGGCAAATACAAGCAAGGAGCACCGCAAGCCCAACTCTACGACCTCGAAAACGATCGCAACCAAACGACCAACGTCATCCGCGAACACCCCGAAGTCGCCGCGGAACTGAAAGCCCGGCTCGGCCAATTCCAAGCGAAGATTACGCCCACGCCGCCACGAAAAAAACGGCCGCCGCGAAAAAAACCAAACGCTGCCGTTAAACCAGCCGAAGCGCCAAAGCGGATCGCAGCCAAACCAAAACCGCGTACCCGCCGACCCAATTTCGTCGTCATCTTCACCGACGACCAAGGCTACGGCGACCTCGGTTGCTTCGGCGGCACCCACGTCGACACGCCTCGGATCGATAAGATGGCCGCCGAAGGCCAGAAGCTGACTAGCTTTTACGTCGCCGCTCCCGTGTGCACGCCCTCGCGCGCCGCGTTGATGACCGGTTGCTATCCGCGACGCGTCGGTATGGACACTGGTTCGAATTTTGGCGTGCTGCTTGCCGCCGACAAAAAAGGACTGAACCCGACCGAAATCACGATCGCCGAAGTCTTGAAAAGCGCCGGCTACAAGACGGGCATGTTCGGCAAATGGCACTTGGGCGACCAGCCTAAATTCCTGCCGACCCGCCAAGGTTTCGACGAGTTCTTCGGCATCCCGTACAGCCACGACATTCATCCCTTCCATCCGAGTGCGAGGTGGAACTTTCCGCCGCTGCCGTTGCTCGACGGCGAGAAGGTCATCGAAATGGAACCCGACGCCGACAGCCTGACCAAGCGGTTCACCGAACGCGCGGTCGCGTTCATCGAACAAAACAAAGACGAACCCTTCTTTCTCTACGTCCCGCATCCGATCCCGCACACGCCGCTGCATGTCTCGCCGCCGTTTATGCACGATGTTCCCGAGGCAGTGGTGAACAAACTGAAACAAGAGAACGGCTCCATCGACTATACGACCCGCCGCAAACTGTTCCGTCAGGCGATCCGTGAAATCGATTGGTCGGTGGGTCAGATTCTCGACACCCTCGCAGCCCAAGGCATCGACGAGGACACCATGGTCATCTTTTTCTCCGACAATGGCCCCGCCATTGGCACGGCCGGCCCGCTCAAGGGCCGCAAAGGCAGTACCTTCGAAGGCGGCATGCGCGAACCGACGGTCATCCGTTGGCCCGGTCAGATTCCCGCCGGCAAGGAGAACGCCGAACTGATGACCGCAATGGACTTGCTGCCGACCTTCGCCACCTTGGCGGGGGCCGAACTACCGGCCGACCGAGTGCTCGACGGCAAAGACGTCTGGCCGGTGCTGTCGGTTGGCGCCGCCACGCCGCACGAGGCGTTTTTCTATCACACCAAACGCCAGCTCAAAGCCGTTCGGTCCGGCGATTGGAAACTGCATGTGAACGGGGCGAAGCCGACCGCGCTGTTTAATCTGGAAAAGGACATCGGCGAAAAACGGAACCTGCTCGGCAAGCACCCCGAGGTGGTGAAACGTTTGCAGAAACACATTGCCGGGTTCGAGAAAGAGGTCAGCGCCAACAGCCGACCGGCCGCGTTCGTGGAGAACCCCAAGCCCTTGTCGATCACAGAGTAGGTCTCGCACGGAAGCAAATTAGCGGCTTGGCTGAACTGCGCAAACCGTGGCATAATTTGGTATGCCCGAACCGGATTCAAAGGAGGGAGTCGGAATCAAAGTCCGACTCTGGATACTTATAGGCGTTGTCGTTATGTTCGGCATCAGTTTCTTTTACCTCCGTTCCCAAGGAGAGGGCGTCACGCCACTGATGATCGCGGCCAAGGAGGGAGATGTTAGTCGGGTGAAGGAACTCTTGGAGCGAGAGGTGCAAGTCGACCAACCAAGCAAGTACGGTTGGACGGCGTTGATGTTTGCCTCGTGGCAGGGTCACCCGGGTGTCGTGGATGTGCTGCTGGCAGCCGGTGCCGATCCGGACGTGATTTCGGGTTCGGTCCCCTCCAGATTCGAGACGGTGGGCGGGCATCCGCCGAGTTCGGCCTTACGCGAGGCCATCAGCAACGGGCATATACACATCGCCCGAAAACTGCTCGATGCTGGAGCGCAGCTTGATCCCGAGAGTGTCGCCCACGCGGGGCATGAGGCCGAGCTCGGATTCCTCCAGGAGCTACTGGTTCGAGGAGCAGACTTAAACACCCCGAGCCGCAATGCCTTTTATCCGTCCGCCCTTTGTACCGCAGCCAAGCACGGCAGACTCGAGACAGTTCGTTGGCTGCTCGAAAAGGGCGCCGATCCAAACCTTGTCGCGGCGGGTCAAACCGCGCTCAAAGAGGCGATTAGCGGCACCCATCTGGATGTGGTCAAACTTCTCCTCGATTCGGGCGCCGATCCCAATGTGTCCTTTAACGACACTGATCGAACCGCTCTATTCTACGCCGCAACGTCTTACCACCGAGAGAGCGATCGCGCGGACCGTATCACCATGGTGCAGCTTCTCTTGAACCATGGCGCCGACGCGAACCTCAAATCGTTCGGGGAACAACACACGCCGTTGGAATTTGTCCTTAGCCAGCGATCGAACTCGGTGGCGCACGCAGAACAATACCCGAACGAGAAACAAGCAGCCAGTCTGGCACATAAAGATGAACTCATCCGACTACTGGAAGCCCATAGCCGCGCGAAAACCCAGCCCTAGACTCATAGCTCGAACACAACCGGCACGTTGGTCGGTTCGTACTGAAAGGTCATGATGCTCGCGTTCACGAACGTGGTCCCACCCTGCCCCGCCTGATGCTCGCCGTAGGCCTCGTGAATATGCCCGAACACATGCAAACGCGGACGCAGCGTCTCGACCGCATACAGCAACTCCTTGCAACCAGCACCCTCGCCGTGCACACACAAATCCAAGATGCCCGCCGGCGGTCCGTGCGTGATCAAAATGTCAGTCTCCTCCGGAATCTGTTCCCACACCTCGGCGATGTCCGCGCCGCGCTTGCGGTTGAAGGCCCAGCCGCCAAACCATGGCTGCCAAGGACTGCCGTAGAGGGTCAGTCCTTCAATTTCTACCGAGCGGTCAAACAGGTAGGTCGCGTTGGTCAACAGCGCCTCCGCCTTGGCCCGGTGTTGGTTCTCGAAACAGAAATCATGATTGCCCGCGATCACCACCTTGTGCGGGTGCGGCAAACCGCCCAGCCAATCGTTGAAATCCGCCACCTGATCGAGTTCGCCGTGGTTGGTGAGGTCGCCCGCGTGTAACAACAGGTCCCCGTCCGGAATGGAAACCGACCGGTGCGCGCCGTGGGTGTCGCTGATGCAGATGATTTTCATAATAAGGCGTAAATGACGTTATGGCAAAAGCTTGCCATAAGGTGGCAAGAGTCTGCCATACCATGGCAAGAGTTTGCCACTCTATGGCGAACCTTTGCCATAGACTATCGCAGATGCAAAAGAAGAAGAGAGAGGGTTCGCGTCCAGAGTTTTGATGTACAAACCCAAAACTTCCGGCAAATATGGGGCATCCATCATGATCAAAAAAGTACAGATTAAAAACTACCGAAGCCTCTATGAGGCCGAGGCGACGCTTTCGCCTTTCACCCTGATTCTCGGCGCGAACGGGGCTGGGAAATCCAATTTCCTTGGCTCTTTTTCCGAACTCTCCACACGCCGCGAACGGACAAATTCAAAACTAACCGGAAGGATGTTCGGTCATTTCAATCATATAGATGAACCAGTCCAGATGCGTTGTATTTTTGATGACGGCCAAGAGTCAAAATTCGGTTATAAAGATTTACGTAGCGCGGGCGAGCGCAGGAGCTTTCTTCCACCTGAATACACACGCCTATTTCGCTTTGACCCCAAAAACGCTGGCGCAATCGAATCCATACAGGCGGACTCGACCGTCGGACCAGACGGCCATGGAGTGGTCAACGTTCTGGACCAACTCAAGACGGGTGACCGAGAGGATTTGTTTGAACAACTGGAGCAATTTTTAAAAAAACAAGTTCCCGAAATAGAGAAACTCAGCACGGTGGTGGTTGAGAACAAAAAGAGGCTGCAGATCCGGGAGAAACACATTGCCGAACCGATCCCAGTGGCTTTCGCATCCGAAGGCACCCAGTTGCTCATTCTGGTTCTTGCGGTGGTCTTCCAAGAGGATCCACCCAAATTGATTTGTCTGGAGGACATCGATCGCGGCATGCACCCACGGCTGTATCAGCGGCTCGTGGAGATGCTCAAGGATCTGACCCGCGAACGCGACATTCAGATTATTGCCAGCACGCACAACCCCTACTTACTCGATCAGTTTGCCGGCGACGAAGAGTCAGTTCTGATCATTGAAAAAGAGAACGGAAAATCCACCATCACCTCCTTGGCCGACCGCCTCGAGGAGGGCGACACCGCAGAAGCCGCCCTTGGTGAATTGTGGTACGGCGGGTTTCTCGGCGGCGTCCCAGCCCAAGCCAAACCATGAACCCTTTGCTGTATCTGCTGACGGAAGACGACCGCGATGATCTGTTTTTCGAAGCCTGCTTGGAAACCATCACCGGCTGGGATTTCGAACTACGTCTACCAAACCGTCTGAGAAAGGGAGGCGGAGTATCCAGCTTGCGCAAGGCACTGCCCGCATTTTGCAATGACTTGAAACATTCGGGCGAGCTTGAAGCCTACTTCATTATCGCCATCGACAATGACCGCGCGCCCGACTCGACTCGCAACGGCTGGCGGCCAACGGGTTTGTCCAAGCGGGACCAGTCCAAGGGCTGCCGATATTCTGAAATCACCAAGTTACTCGACCGCCATCTGGGCAGAGACCGGAAAAAGTGGCCGGCCCAGGGAAGTATCGCGGTGCCGGTACAAATGCTGGAGTCGTGGGTCATCCTCAGTCTGGACCCAACGGCGGAAGATGAACAGCTGCCAATCTTTCCTGAACAATCGAAGCGGGCGGCCAAGAATTTTTACAATGGCAACGCCCCTCCGCAACTCAAAGATATCGTCCGTGAATTTCGGACGCAAAGTGGCTTGGGACGTGACGAGTTACTGATGCAGGTCGCGGCGGATATGGACGCTGCAAATCTCGCGACTCGTTCCACGTCTTTTGCACAATTTTATGATCAGGTGACCGACTGGAATTCGGACGGATTCTAGTGTTCGCCTTCGTTGGGCTCAGCCCGCGGCCATCACGGCGTTTCCGTCGGCAGAAAGAAATCTGCATGGGCCGTGCCGCACTCGATACAGTCGCAGACCTTGTCGCCAGCACCCGAACGTCGTTGCAACGGACTCTGCCCGACGCGGTAGAACATGCGATCGACGGAGGGAGGTTCGAGGACCGAGAAGGTCAAGTCGCTGCCGGTCCCGATGAGGGTGGTGGCGTTGGTCCAGGTGCCGTCGAGCCATCCCGAACGCTGCAGATCGTAGGAGAATCCGGGAACCGACGGAATGAAAATGTCCGCCGCAACCGAACCATTCGTGTTCACCATGGCAATCGCTTCGATGCCGGGACGGACGGTGGTGAGCAAGTCGTCCATCTTCACGGTGCCGCGTCCACCGGTGGCTTCCCAGAAGTTGTACGAGGAGATGCCGTTGTCCCCGTCCAGATCGAAATCGTACACATCCTGATCCACACTGGCCCACTCGGCATTGCTGAGCGCATTGGAGGTGATCACGACATACAACAGTCGGAAGTCTTTCTGCGCGTCGGCCGCGACCGGGACCCGGGCCCCGTCGAGTTGGACAATATCGGCCATGGTGCGGGTGGTGATGCTGGTGGAGGAGAGCAGGCCTTGCGAGCTGTCGATCCAGTTGAAATCGTTGATGATCTCGATCGGAAATTCCACCTCGGCGGGCGGGATCATGCCCATCAGATACAGTTCGAACTCGCTGTAGGGCAGTCCGTTGCCACCGTTAGCGATGGTACCGAAACTTCCGGGTTGGCCGGTGCGCGGATTGGAGACTTGGTAGGTTCCGTTACCCATGTCGACCAGCGAGCCCGCCTTGAATCCGCCGAGTTGGCCACCGACACTGCTGTACCCCCAATGCCCCGAACGGACGCTAGGGATCGAACTCATGGAATTGCCCCAGTTATGGCAGAGTTCGTGCAAGCTGGGCCCGCCGCGCAGGGCACTGAGCGTGGGCAGATGGATGGCGCCTTGCAAGGTGCCCGACGAACCAAAAAACTCGGTGCCATCAAATAGGGAGCGGCCGATTCCCTCGGTCTCGTTCTTGGCGTTGTAAAAACGACCCGCATAAGAATCTGATTCGTTCTGGTTGTTGGTCAACAAGATGAAATCGAACACGTCGCCGACATGCTGGTACAGCAGCGAGGTGATGGCCCTTACCTGTGTGGTGTCGGCCGAGTTTCGCGTGGCTTCAAAAAGGCTTGGCGATTCCAAGGAGGCCACCCGTCCCGAACCCAAAATGGTGAACACATAATTGCTTCCTGACATGACAAGTTTAGGATCGGGGGATCCTGGATTGGCATCGATTTCGTCGCCAATGCCATCCTGATCGGCGTCGGCGTTGTACACCGCGTCGTCGAACCGAAAAGAACCAGAGTTCGCCGCCGTCTCGCAAAGCAGCCGGACGTAGAAAGTCTGGTTGGTCGGCAGGTTCGAGGCGGTGTACTCGGTCACGCCGAGAGCCAGAAAGCCGGAGCGGAGCAGGTCCTCCGAACCCGGCCCGGTGGTGCCGATTTCGAGAATGCTGCGGCCGGGTCCGGCGGGCCAGACGAAGGTGACAGAGGCGCTGGTGATGACGTTGCCGTCAGGCGGGGAGATGATCTCACCGGCTGGCGTCACCGAGACGACTAGGAGAATACACGAACACAATGCAACGAACCACTTCATGGCGAATCGGTATCAGAGACGGCCGGAGAACTCAATGAGCGTCCGAAGCCGACGGCAGCGATTAGGGTTTTGTGGTCAGGCACGGAGCCGCCAAGCAACCAAGCACCGCGGAGCCAAAGAAAGTTTGACTCATTTATTCACGAATCGACAAAGCAAGGATCTAGCCAGTAGTTTGGGCTCAGCCCTGCCGAAATTGAAAATCTCGCATCTCAAACTTCAACAGTTGGCCCACGCGGCCTCCCTGCCGATTTTGTTTCGTAAAGAATCGCATTCCGAAAACGTAACGTTAACCCATGCCGCAGATGAAGACATTCGGGAATATGATCAACCTATTCATTGGTGCGATGTGCGCTATCGCTTGGCTTTCCGGTTGCGGCGGCCCCACAGAGGTCCGAACCTACACGGAAATCCAGCAAACCGCCGAACGGCCCACGGAGAAGGAAGGCCGCGGGGCTGGCATCGTTTGGACCAAACCGGAGGGTTGGAGCCAGATGCCAAAGCAAAAAGCATCGCGCGGCGGCATTCAAATCGACCGCATCGCCACCTTTACGGTCAGCGCGGAGGACGATGCCGATGACGAGGCACAGATCACCTTGGTCGCGTTTCCGACCGCTGGCGGGATGGCCGGCAACCTCGACCGCTGGCTCGGCCAACTGCTCGCCTCGCCCACGCCGGCCGAGAAGCAGGATTTTCTCGATTCCGAAGTCGAGTTGTTCACCACCAAAGGTGGCCAATCCGGGATGTACGCCGATCTCGCCACCTTCGTCCCCGACGAGCCGTCAGCCCAGTCCATGCTCACCGGCACCATCACCCTCCCCGACGACCGTGTCCTGTACGCCAAAATGACCGGCTCCCGCAGGCTACTCGCCAGCCAGAAAGAGGCCTTCGAACGCCTCTGCGAGTCCATCAAATAACCCGAGATCAAGACCGCCTAAGACCGCCGGTAAGGACGATCGTTCCACACCGACCGATTACTCAATAGTTTGCACTCCGTTCCCATGCTTCGCTTTCTTAAAATCTTCATCTCGCTCAAGACCACCGTCGTCTGCCTCGCTTGGCTCGCCGTTCTGATTGTCGTCGGCACGCTCTACCAAAACGATTACGGACTCGACGCCTCGCAGAAGGTGTTCTTCTTCTCTTGGTTTCTGAAACCCTGCTTTCCCGGCGGCATGACCACGATGGCGCTGCTCACGGTCAACCTGATGGCCTCGCTGATCGTGCACTTCCGCTTCGGCTGGCGCATGGCCGGACTGATCACGGTACACTGCGGCTTGCTGCTGATGATGGTCGGCGGCGTATTCATCTACTACTCCAGTAAGGAATCGGTGCTGGCGCTGCGCGAGGGTCAGGCCACCAATTTGAGCGAACACCATAAAACTTGGGAACTCGCCGCCTCCACCTCGGACGACACGGTGCGCACCGTCCACGCCTTCGACACCGACAATCTCAAACCCGACCAGGAGATCCGCTTCGAAGACCTCGGGCTCACGGTGACGGTTAAACAATACCACGAAGACAGCCGGGTGAAGTTCAAGGGTACCACCGATTTCGTTGCTGGCGACCGGCTGGCGACCGCCGGACAACACTTGCAAGGGGTCGACCTGCGCCGCTGGCTCAAGACCCCGGGCCGGTTCGCGCGCATGCGCCAGAGCGGTCGTGGCGAATCCCTGATCGCCGACCTCGCCTTGAACATCGACAACCTCGACCCGGACGCCACCGCGCTGCGCGATCAGTTGCTGAAGGAGTGCGACGTGGTGGTCGCCGAGGACAGTCCGGAAGTAAAAGCCTTCCTCGCCACTCGGCCGACCCTCGCCGAAAAAACCAATCCACTTACCGACGAAGTCCGGCCTGACGATGTTCGTTTTCTGATCGACGGCATCGAAAAGCAGCAGATGTTGGTGGTCTTGCTTCGTTCTGGAGCGCCGCAGCCGGTGATGGACGAGATGCTGCGTCAAGTGCGCGAGGCCGGTGAGATCCCGTTCATCCAAGTCGTGGCCGAACTCACGGAACCGCCCTACGACATCGCCGCGTTCGAAACGAAACCGAGTCGTCGGACGGTGCTAAAAGAACTCAATCCGCTCCGTGAAAAAGAACTCTCTGACGCACTGAACGACAATGGCTGGAGGCGCCCGTCACGCTTCGTTCTGGCGCTTCAGAACATTCTCGGCAAGCGCGACAAGCGCTACAACACGATCGAAAAAATCGAGAAAACGTGGGAAAAGCGCATCCAGTCCCAAGCGCTGAATGCGACGCCCGAGGCGCGGATTCCCGGCCTGATCGCCGAGGTGCGCATCGACGGGGAGGAGGAGCCGCATGACTTGATTCTCGACGGCGGCTACGGCGTGTACGGCCAGACCGCGCTCGATCCCTATGTGGTGTCGGGTTCGACCACCAACTGGTTCCGCTTGCAAAAGAAACACTATCAACTGCCGCTGCTGGTTCAGCTCAACGATTTCATCCGCACCGAGCACCCCAACAGCGCCATGGACAAAGAGTACATCGCCCGCATCACCGTGCGCGGACTTGGCGAAAACGAAGGCTTCGAACAAGACGCCTCGGTCGAGATGAACAAGCCCTACCGCCACCGCGGTTGGACCTTTTATCAAAGTTCGTTCAACCAAGCGTTGCCCGACTACACCCAACTCACCGCGCGCTATACCACCGGACGCATCCTCCCTTACATCTCGACCATCGTCGTCTTCCTCGGGCTCGCTATCCACTTTCTCCTCGTGCTTTCCGACAACAGCAAACGCCTCGCCCGCGAACTGGAATCCGCTAAATGAAACCGTCCCCTTTTACCGTGCTCGGCCGCGTCCTGTTGGCCTTCGCCTTTCTCTGCGCCAGTCCGACCGCGTTCGCAAAATCGGGGGATGGCGACAACCCTAAGAAAGGGGCCGAAGAGCCGCGTCCGGGCAGCGAGATCGACCTATCCAGCTTCCGCCTGATTCCGATACTGCACGGCGGTCGTAAAATGCCGATGGACTCCTTCGCCGAACAGCAGTCGCTGATCATGCGCAGCAAGAAACCGCACGGCGAGGAACCAATCGACTGGTTGGCACGCGTGATGTTCGCGCCCGCCTCGACCGAAGACGACAGTCTGTTCGTGCTCGACAGTCCGGATATTGCCGAAGACGCAGGCATCACCGCCGAGGCCAGCCACCGCCGCTATAGCTACACTGATGTCGCCGAGGCCCTGCCCCACCTTATCGAACGCTCCCAGGCAGCCGAGGACATCGACTTTGATTTCCGCACCCATCAGGAAAAAGAAACCATCCGCTTCACCCGCGCGATTCTCGGCTATCAGTATCTGCGCAGTAGCTTGGAGTTCGCCCAAGACACCATCGAGGTGCCAGTATTCCTACAGGAAAAACTCGAACTCGACCTGTCCGATCGCGACAACAAAATCAGCTACCACGAACTTCAGGCCAGCCCGGCCCTGCGCGAGTTCGGCTTGTCGCTGATGAGTAAAACCGACCTCACCGAAGATGACCGCGCGGGCATCGCCGTCATCTCCCAACTGCAACGCGTCAGCGAGATGCTCGAACGCGTGCCCTTCCCGTTCAACGTGGTGCCCTTGGACCCGCACTTGAACAGCGAGACCTGGTCCTCCCCTGCCAACGCGCTCGATCAAGCCCGGCAACTCTCCCGTGAAGGTGATCCCGAGCTGCAGAATTCGATCGACGCCTGGGTCGCCATGCAGTCCGCCTACAGCCGCAACAATAACCCCGAGTTCCAAGCCGCCGTCGACAAACATCTGTCTTTTGTGGCTCGCCGCATCGAACTCGAAAAGATCGAGTCAGGCAAAGCCGAGGCTCTGGTCAGCACGGTCCGTAAACTCAAACTCGGCTATTTCGCCACGATATTGCTCGGTGCCCTTGGCGTGGTGCTGATCACGTTTTTGCCCAAGGTCCGCGGCATGCGGCGCCTCGGCAGCGCGATCCTTCTCGGCCTGCTCGCGATCACCCTGCTACCCATCGCGGTGCGCCTATACGGCGGTGCCGAGCTCCTCAACAGGGTGGCCGATGGCAAAGGGAATCTGAGCTACATGAGCAACACGGGACTTTGGATCCTTGGCAGTTCCCTCGCGGCGACGATCGTAACCGGGCTCGCCTTTGTATTCCGCTTCCGCGGGTTCTGGCGTGGCTTCGGCTGGTTGGTGGCGGGTCTGGCCGCGTTCGGCGCGGTGGCGGTCACGGTGGTCACACTCGTCGGACACTGGGATCTCGGACCGACGTTTCTTGCCGCGTTCGAGTCGACCAACAACCAGATGCGCCCGTTCACCTACACGCTCTACCTGTACATCATCGCCTTCCTTGCAGCCTTCGCCGGTCTGGTGACCCGCTCGAAAAAGGTCCTGCTGGTGGCCGGGTTCATGCTCGGCCTTGGACTCGTCTTTCAAGCCGCCGGGATCGAACTCCGCATGTTCATCACCGCCCGCCCGCCGGCGACCAACCTCTACTCGACCTTTCCCTTTGTCGCCTTCGGTTGCGTGCTGCTGTCGATCGCGGTTGAGTTCTTCCTGCGCAACGGCGTCGGCATTTTGTGCGGCGCGCTGACCGGCTGGACGCTGTTGCTGATGACCGGAATGTTCACCGTCGACGGCGACGACACGATGGGCAACGTGGTGCCGGTGCTGGCCTCGCAGTTCTGGCTGTCGACCCACGTGATCTGCATTTTGTTCGGTTACATGGGCGTGTTCTTCGCCGGGGTGATCGCCCACATTTATCTGGGCGCGAAAATTCTCAAGCTCGACAAGAAGGGGCTCAAGGCCCTGTACCGGGTGATGCTCGGCGTGGTCGCGTTCGGCCTGATCTTCAGCTTTCTTGGCACCATGCTCGGCGGCGTTTGGGCCGACCAAAGCTGGGGCCGGTTCTGGGGTTGGGACCCGAAAGAAAACGGCGCTTTGCTGATCGTCATCTGGTGCGCCCTGTCATACCACGCCCGCCTCGCCGGCCTGATCAAAGACGTCGGCATGGCGGTGATGACCGCCATCGGTTGCGTGATCGTGATGGCCGCCTGGCTCGGACTCAACCAGCTCGGCGTCGGCCTGCACAGCTACGGTTTCACCTCCAAACTAGCCACCGTGCTCGTCGTCTACTTCGTGGTTGAAATCTTGCTGATCAGCGTCTTGGGCATTGCCGCTACAGCGCGTTCGGGGAAAAAGAAAAAAGCCATCTTGGTGCCGGTGTAAGCCGCGAGATGTCGATGGCGTATCTTACGAATCATGCGAACGTTTACCGTTCGGCGATCGCACTCCTTGATCTCGAAGGCTGGAAGATCACGATTGTCCCGGCCCCGTATGAACTCGAAGATTCGCGCTTCGACATGTATGAAGCAACACGCGACGGAACGCGGTTGTGTGCAGACAACCCGCTGGAGTTGCTTGCGCTTGCGACGATCCACGAACACCATCATCCGCACACGGATGAGTCTTACTGGTGGAGAATTGCACCGAAGGAACCTGGACTGGTAGATCGTCTTCAGGACGAAGCGTTGGAGCGGTCTTTCCTGGATTATTTGGAGCGAGAACAGAGCGCTGCACTCAACGTGATGAGGGACGCACTCGTCCAAAGTAAGAACGATCCTGAGACGAGTCCGGAAGACAGAATAGGAATCTCGCGTGCCACACTTGATTCCCTTCTCGACCGTTTCCCCGAACTGAACTCAACGGCCTAAAGCCTGCTAAGAGTCTGTCGGACTTCTGATCCTTGGCCCTCTAGCCAAGGTACAGGCGAAGGAATGGGGACAACGATCCCCAAGCTAGATGAGTAGCCGCGTAGCGGTGACATTCGAATAGCCGTGGTTGTAGCCCAACGGGCAAGGCCACGGTTTGCAATAGCGTGAGAGGGGTAGCCGCGTAGCGGTGACACAAAGGCACCCGAAAAGCGTTTGGCCAATGAAACGTTTTCAGACTGAAAGATGGGGAAAGAAGAATGACGTTTCCATGCGCCGCCTCAAAAACCCTTGGTGTCACCGCTACGCGGCTACTCCTCTTATTTCACGGCTCCCGTGGCCTTGCCCTGCGGGCTACAACCACGGCTATTCGGATGCCACCGCTAACGCGGCTACCTTCCCGAGAAAAGTGCCCCACATGGAAAAGAAAAGTCCGACAGACTCCTAGCAGAAGCCGAGTCCGTTTTTTCTTCATTGCTCACGCCAGCGGCAGCATTAGAACGAGGCATGACCTTGCTCCCTCGTTTCCTCGCCGTCCTCCTCTGCCTCCTGCCACTCGCAGGCTTCGCCGAACTCGTGCCATCAACCATGTTCGGCGACGGCATGGTGCTGCAACGCGAACAACCCGTGCCAGTCTGGGGGACCGCCACCGCCGGCGAAAAAATCACCGTGAGCTTCGCCGGCCAAAGCAAGTCGACCAAGGCCGACGACGACGGCGCGTGGCGGGTCACGCTCGACCCGCTCAAGGCCTCGGCCAACGGTCGCAGGTTCACCATCGCCGCCGACACGACAACCGCGCCCACCGACAGCCCGGTCGCCAAGACGATCACCTTCACTGACGTATTGGTCGGCGAAGTGTGGATCTGTTCGGGTCAGTCCAACATGCAGATGGGCTACCAAGGCATCCCCGAACTCAAGAAGCTCCTCCCCGACGCCGAGAAGCTGCCGATCCGGCATTTTGCCGTGACCACCTTGGTCGCGTTTGAACCGCAGAAAAACGTGCGCGGTGCGTGGTCCACCAAGCCGACGAGTTCAGCGGTCGCGTTCGGCTTCAGCTATTATCTGCAACAGCAACTCGATGTACCGGTCGCCGTCATTCAAACCTGTTGGGGTAGTTCGCGTATCGAGGGCTGGATGCCGCTCGATATGACGGACCAACTGCCGCACTTCAAAACCAAGATGGCCGCGTTCGAAAAAGATGACCGGCAGCGCGTCACCGACCTGCTCAAACAGGCGCAAGATCATCCCAAGGGCGCGCCCGCAGCCTGGATCAGTAAAGACAACATCTACCTGCGAACCCGCCCCAATATTCTCTACAACGCCATGCTTCACCCGGTCGCTCCCTACGCGACCCGCGGCATGGCTTGGTATCAGGGCGAGGCCAACGGCCAGGAGGCGGAACTGTATGCCAAGAGCCTGCCAGCATGGGTGAAGCGGCTGCGTTCGGAGTGGCAGCAGGATGACTTCCATTTTCTCGCGGTCATGCTGCCCGGATTCGGCCGCGTGTTCGCCGGTGAGAACAAAGCCATGAACTACCCCGACAACCACTCCTGGTCTTGGTTCCGCGAAGCGCAGCTCGGCGTGCTCGACCTGCCGTACACTGGCGTTGCCAATACCATCGATCTCGGCGATGCGAAGAACATCCACCCCAAGGACAAAGAACCGATTGGCAAACGCCTCGCCCTGCTCGCCGCGCGCGACGTCAACAAAAAGAAGATCATTGCCGAGGGCCCGATTTTCAAATCGATGAAGGTTGCCGAGAACACCGTGACCATCCATTTCGATTCGCCCAGCGGCTTGAAGACCACCGACGGCAAGGCCCCGACCGAGTTCTGGATTGCTGGCAAAGACCGCCAGTGGCAGCCGGCCAAGACCGTGTTGAACGGCAACATCGTCGAACTAAAAGCAGAGGGGCTCGCCGCGCCCGTGGCGATCCGCTACGCCTTCGCTGGTCTCCCAAAGGTCAATCTGGTCAACGCTGACGGCTTACCCACCCGCCCGTTCCGGACGGATTCGTGGCCACAACCTTAAAAAATGAACTCGGGTAGCCTTTGAGGGTCTATATCGAAATGCAGCGGAACCACCCCAAGCGCACCGCCATTCTCAGAGGCCTAAGCCAGTTTTGGAGTGCAGCCTGCTGGCTGGGCTTGATCGCCCTATTGGTGATCGTGTTCCTGTTCTTTTGGTCAAACCATCGTTCCAGCTTGCCGGCAAGCAACAGCAATGAGGACGCGGTGTTCATGCAGACCCCACCGAACATAAAGCGACTCGCAGTCACCAACCAAACCGCGAACGGCACAGTCTACACCATCAATAATGCCACCGCCGTGTTCGATGCCGATGTCGAACCAGCGCTGGACCGCGTATACACCAATGTCGCCAGCGCGATCACCGCCGCCAAAGACTTGGGACGCGAGGTGCTCCCTTCCGTCGATGTGATCCACGCGCAGTGCAAGGCATTCAACGATGACCTGACCTGGGCTATGGAGCAGTGGCTGCAATCGGGACGCAAACCGATGAACAAACAACAGGCCCTGCAACGATTGCTGTCGTCGGTCTCCGAACCACGGGCCCACCTCATTCTCGCTACCGCAAGGCATCTGGGCGGGGCGGCCCCCAGCATGCGGTTCGGACAAGAAGCCCTCATCCAGTCGCGAGCGGCGGCTTTCCGTTCGGCGGAGCGAACGCCGCCCGGTGCCTGGAACGAGTCGGAAGAACGCCGGCGGATCTTCCTCCAAGACCGCTACCTGATGGCCGCCCTCCCAGACGGGCAACTTATCGGCAGCGCCCGGCAAGCCGTGCTGGATGCGATCCGCAGCGATCCCGAACTCGAGACCTTCTTCCGCTTTCTCGACCAACTCGACGCCAAGCGGATCAATCCTGCCTCGGCCCACCGTGGCGGCCATAAAGGAACCTACACCGCGTTCGCCGATCGAGCTGCTGCAACCAACGTCCCCGAGATCGCGTTGCAGTTGGTCGCCAGGCGGGACACGCCGGAAGCCCGTCTGTTCGCCCTCGTGGAATTCACCACCATGGAATCGTTCGCCACCAATCTGGAAGCGGCGATCAACCAAGGGAAGATCTCCCTCGCCCCCACCGACGCGTCCGGGTTCTATGATTATCAAATCCATGCCCTGGAAACCTTGCTGATCCCCGAACGAGCCCGGGAGTCGTTAAAATTACGCTACACGCCGTCCTACCGCGAGCACCTGCGTGAGAGCTTCAAGGCCGCGTTCACTGCCGACCGAGAAACGCAGGTGAAGTACGTTTATATGTTCACCACCAGCCTGTCGGCGCCGGCTGCCAAGAAACCCGAACCGATCACGCTTCGTCCCGGGTTCTCGGTGGAGCCAACCCTGACCGTCTACCTGCGCCTGGCGCAGGCCTATCGCTTTCTCCATCAAGCGCTATCAACCTGCGAGGGGCTCGATCCAGCCCTCCTGAACGGCACCGCCTTGCAAGCCGACCGGCTCGCAGGGCTTTGTCTGCAACTGCGCACCGAACTCGGCATCGAGATCGACACGCCTGCCGATCAAGCCGACCGGTCCCGCGCCTTGCAGGCCGCGAAAGACTGGCTGGCATCCTGGCCTACCGAACCGGCATTCACGCGGGATGTCCGCACCGCTATCCCGTTCGTTGACAACCGCATGATTGGCATCGCCGGCATTGTGCTGACGCCCGCTATTATCCAGATCGTCAGACCGCCCTCGCCCTGCTCGAACTCAAGTTCGTCAACCGCGCGGATGTTATATCACGCAGCATGGCGAAATTGTTAAAAAACACTCCGGGCGCGCTCACGGCAGAGGAACGTGCAACCTTGCTCCCTGCAGCACTCAAGCGGGAGTATCAACATCGCGGCAGCATCTCGGGTCATATTCTCGAACATCTCCCAACCCCAGAACTGCAAACGCAGATGGAAGACCTCATCTTGAATGGCGCAGATGATTACGAAGCGCTGGAACTGCTCGGGAAATTGGTCAAATCAGGACAGGCCAAACGCGCCGTTCCTCATCTGAACCGCCTGCAAGAAACCGGCGCTCCAAGGGTGGTCGAGGAAGCCACCCGCTGGCTGAATTCCAAACACTTGAAACCGTAGGCCGAAGGCCAACTACTGTTTGATCAAACGCAAAAACTCGGTCCGCGTCGCCGTCTTCGAACGAAACGTACCGAGCATCGCCGAACTCACCATGTTCGAGTTCTGTTTGCCGACCCCGCGCATCATCATGCACAGGTGCTTGGCCTCGATCACCACGCCCACGCCGTCGGGTTCGAGAACGTCCATCAGGGTCTCGGCGATCTGCGTGGTCAGGCGTTCCTGGATTTGCAGGCGGCGGGCAAACATGTCGGTGATGCGCGCCAGCTTGCTCACGCCGATCACCTTCTTGCCGGGAATGTAGCCGATGTGGCAGCGGCCGAAAAACGGCAGCATGTGGTGTTCGCAGAGGCTGTACACTTCGATGTCCTTGCAGATCACCATCTGGTTGTTCTCCGCCTCGAACAGGGCGTTGTTAACCACCTTGTCCAAGTCGGTCTCGTAGCCGGAGCAGAGAAATTCGTAGGCTTTGGCGACGCGGTGCGGGGTTCGAACGAGGCCTTCGCGTTCGGGGTCCTCGCCGACTTGTTCGAGAATTTGACGGATGAGATCTTCCATGCCTCCGCTTAATCCAGCACAAACCAAACTCAAGCAAGTTTCCCCGAACCCGCGCTTGCACTCCCCCCCGACCGCCCCTAGCGTCCGCGCAAATTTACCCCCCCATTTTACGATAATGAAGAAAGTTCTCATCCCCACCAAACTCGACGCCACCTGCAAAAACACGCTGGAGGGCCACGGCGCATACACCGTGTTCCAAGACGAGTCCGCCGACCTGCTCGAACTCGCCAAAACCCACGCCGACGCCTACGCCATGGTCGTCCGCAGCAACAAAGTCACCGCCGAGGTCATCGACGCCTTCCCCGAACTCAAAGTCGTGATCCGCGCCGGCGCCGGATTCAACACCATCGACACCGCCCACGCCCGCAGCAAGGGCATCGACGTCATGAACACCCCCGGCGCCAACTCCAACGCCGTCGCCGAAGAAGTGGTCGCCCTGATGCTCGCCCACGCCCGCCACATCGTCGCCGGCGACGCCTCCTGCCGCAGCGGCAAGTGGGAAAAATCCAGTTTTATGGGCCGCGAGATCACCGGCAAAACCCTCGGCATTCTCGGACTCGGCCACATCGGCCGCCTGCTCGCCAAACGCGTTAGCGGCTTCGAGATGAACATCATCGGCTTCGACCCGATGATCAGCAAGGACCGTGCCGCTGAGATCGGTGTCCGCCTAGTCACCGTCGAGGAGCTGTTCGAACAAGCCGACTATATCTCCCTGCACATCCCCGAGAACGACGCCACCCGCAGCATGGTCAACGCCAAACTGTTCGATAAAATGAAACCGGGCGCGGTGATCATCAACTGCGCCCGCGCCGGCGTGCTCAACGAGGACGACCTGCGCACCGCGCGCAAAACCAAAGACATCTATCTGCTCAACGACGTCTATCCCAAAGACGAAGCCGGTGACAAACTGATCGCCGACATCGCCGACATCATGCTCCCCCACCTCGGCGCGAGCACCAAGGAAGCCAACTTCAACGCGGCCCAGTACGCCGCCAACCAGTTGATCGACTATGACGAGAAAGGCATCACCCACGCCATCGTCAACCGCGACATCCCCGCCGGACTCGACCGCGCCTACGCCGATCTCGCGCACACCCTCACCAAAGTCTGCCGCGCCATCGTTGGCGAAGGGTCACAGCTAAAATTACTGGAAACCAGCGTCTACGGTGATCTGGCCGAGTTCGGTGATTGGCTCGTCGTGCCGATGACCGCCGCGCTCAACGCCGGCTTCCAGCCGACCATGGACCGCAAAGCCGCCGTCGACTTCCTCACCGGTCTCGGCATCGACTACGTCAACCGCGAAGCCGAGGAAAAGGGCTACGGCAATTCGGTCACGGTCGACCTCACCGCCCACGCCGACGGCGATAAATTGGTCAAGGCAAGCGTTCGCGGCACCGTGACCGAGGGCAACATCGCGCTGGCGCGCATCAACGACTTCAACAAACTCTACATCGAACCCACCGGCTGCCTCACCGGCTTCATCTACGACGACCGTCCCGGCGTGCTCGGCAAAATCTGCAGCATGATCGCCGAGGCCGACATTAACATCGATGATGTTCGCAACCCGCACGACGCCTTCGAAGGCAACACCTCGATCGCCCTGTTGAAGATCAATAAGGAAGTGCCGCAATCGGTGTTGGACGCGATTTCCAAAGAGATCGACGCCCATACCGCGTTCTACGTGTGCTGCTGTTAGTAGAGCGGAAATTTTCTTAACGTGGGCGGTCGGCCCCGCCCGGCGACTATCCGCCATACCCGCGACGTAGGTACCAGCGAGGGAAGACGGCGAGGCCCGGCTGTGGTCAGCAGGGCAAGCTCGGGCTGCCAACCAAGCCAGAGTCGCCGCGTAGCGGTAGCACCTTGGCACGCCGGGAACGAAGAAACTGCTCGACCAAAATGGGGCATTTCTGCCCAAAAGCACCGCAAAGAAGCCCCAATCGGAAAAAGCGTTCCGTACCGCGCATGAATCGCCTTGTCAGAAGGGGCGATGTCTTTATACGATTCCTGTTATGAATCGTTTGGTAATTGCACTTTTTCTGTTTCTTGTCGTCCCGTTTTTCGCTTTCGGCCAGTGTCCGATCCCTGAGGACACCCTCACTGACAAGTTCGGAAATACTTGGAAGGGAAAGATTTCCGGCGAAAGTGTCTGGCCGACGATCAAGATCGACGAACCCGGACGCGGCCGCTACGGTGCCAACTTCAACGAACTGACGAAGCTCGTCTGGGAAGGCGTCACCAACGCCAAAGAATGCTATTACGATAACGGCATCAAAGCGTGGAATGAAGCGGGGGCGCTCTTTTCTCGGGGCAACACCAATCCCACGAACCCGAACCCTGCGCTGCTCGCGCAAAGCCGCGATAAATATCAAGAGGCGATCGACTATCTAAGCAAGGTCAAGCCGCAGGCCGAGGATCTGCCGAAGTACAAAAATTTGTATCTCCACCAGCAAGCGCAGAAACACATCGTGGCGGCGGGGAAGATGGTGCCCAAACTCAACTCGGCCCTGCACTTTAATGATGGCTTCAGCCAATTTCAAGAAGCGCTCAGCATCACGGATCACAATGAAATCGCTACCGCGCGTTCCCTCTTGGCCGAATCCAAAGCCAACTTCGGCACCGCCATCGAAGACTTCAACAAAGCCATTTTAGAAGGGGCCACCGGCAAAGAAGAACTGGCGAAGAAAGTCATCCAAGCCCGCACTTTGCAGACCGCCGGCGACCAGATCAGCAATTGGCTTGAAGGCACCAGCAAATTGTTCAGCCCGCAGGATCTAAAGAACGCTGAGACCTTCACCTTGAACAACCTGATCGACGGGATTCAAACGGACAGCCGAAACTGGAACCGACTCAACGACGAAGTGATGGTCAAGATCCTCGACGGACGACTGGAATGGATCCAAGGAAAACACGCCGAACGCAGCGAGGAAGCCGAGTCCATCATCATCTTCCGCGAGGACCTCGGACGCGTCGAGCAGGAGTGCAAGATCCTCCTCGCCGGTATCCCCAACAAGATCGACCAAGAGGACTACGAGGGCGCAGATGCCGATGTCACCAGCGTTTTCGGTAAACTCGACCGGATCGCTGAGGAAGTCGAATTCTCGAACGCCAGCGAGCAAGGACGTATCCAAGACCTGCGCGACCTCGCCGAATGCTATCGCAAGGAAATCGACTTTGCCGACCGTCGCATCAGCGCCACCCGCGAATTGTTGCGCGGCAGCAAATCGGAGCAAAACCACGAACAGACCACGGCCGCCAAAGAGGAATTTCTCGATCTCATCAACGACGCAGAAAACATCGAGGCGCTATGTGCCGACAAAGCCTGGGTCGCCGCGACGATCGAAGACGCCGAGAAGCAGTTGGTCGCCGTCAGCAATGTCATGGAACGCCAAGATTGGATTCTGAAGGACGGCGAGTACCTCGCGCCGATCCATAAAAACTTCCAAGCCATGCTCAACACCTACACCGCCGGTGACCTGACCTCGACCAATCTCAAACAGGCGACCTACTTTCACGGGAAGATCCTCAGCATTCTCGACGCCGAGAAGAACCAAAATTTGACCGAGGACGAACGCGCCTCGCAGGGGAAATACAACCCCACCACCGAAGATAAAGAGGCCAACGCCAACTACCTGCTTCAGTACGGCAAAATGTTCCGCGAGCAGAAAAAATACGACGAAGCCCAGAGCAAGTTCGGCCTGATCAAAACCCACTACGGCGACACCAGTCATGCCAGCAGCGCGGCCAAGGAAACGTGGATCGCTTGGGCCCTGAAAAACCTCGTTGCGCTGTGCATCATCGGCGGCCTCCTACTGCTCACCTTCCTGTTCCTGTTCTTCCGCCGGTTCTCTCCCAAGGTGATCGAAAGCAAGCAACGCAACAAACTGCTCGCGATCGAAGAGAACCGCAAAATGAAGCCGGAGAAAAAGGTCAAAGCCTTCGCGCCCATCATCGGCAAACTCGAAAAGCTCGAAAAGAAACGCAAACTCACCAAAAACGGCAAAGCCTACGCCAAAAAAGCGCACGTCGACCGCGGCGTCTCCCTGCTTCGCCTCGGCAAAAAAGAGGGGGCCGACAAAGCCTTCGAACGGGCCGAACATTTCCAGCGAGTCGAACCGGAAGAGATCCTTCCCGCCCTCGCCATCTTCCACCTCAAGCAAGGCGACACCGACGAGGGTGCAATGGAAGTTTACGCCGAATACCTCAACCTCCCAGAGCAACACGTGAACGAGCGGCTCGAGTCCGACATTCAAAATCTCGTCAGCAACGCCGAAATCAACACCTACGAGGAGCCGCCACCACCGCCGGACGGCGGCCGCTTTGTCACTTCGGAAATCGATATCGACGGCCCTCCTCCCCCCCCGGGAGGCTCAGCCCCGCCCCCTCCACCCGGTGGTTCGGCTCCGCCAACACCGCCCGAGGCGGCTGCAGCACCGCCGAAGGCCAAAAAGAAGAGCATCAGAAAGAAAACCGTGATTATTAAAAAGAAGAAATAAAGCGCTGCAAACCCATGCAACGATTTATATGCAAACTATGCGCAAATAATTGTGGAACATTCTAGATGATAGCAATTTAGATAAATTTCAGTCTTCCCTTTCCAGACCACCCTTCGGTATAATGAACCCATGCCTGAATTTGCATTTGTAGCACTCGACGACCTTGGCTCCGAGCAGGAGGGCACCGTAGACGCCACCTCCGCTTCCGAAGCGCAAAAAATTATCCGCGACAGCGGATACACGCCGGTCTCCGTCAACGGACGGAAGATCAACGGTTCCGCGAAAAAATCGCGGTCCAAGAAAGCCGCCGTTCCAGACATTCCAGATAACGTCGACGTCAGTAAGAAGAAGTCCCGCGCCAAAAAATCCTCCAAGCCGAAGAAGGCGAAGAAGGCCACCGGCAGCAAAAAAGTAAAGCCCGGCGACCTCGCCACCTTCACCCGCCAACTCGCCACCCTGATCGACGCCGGTCTGCCACTAGTCCGCGGTTTGGAAGTGCTCCAAAAACAGGAGAAAAACCTCGGCTTGAAAATCGCGCTCACCGACATGGTCGACTCGATCAAGTCCGGCAGCAACTTTGCCGATTCGCTTTCCAGTCACCCCAAAATTTTTGACGGCCTGTACATCAACATGGTCAAAGCTGGCGAAGTCGGCGGTGTCCTCGACAAGGTGCTCGCCTCGCTCGCGATGTTCCTGGAGAAAATTCAGAAGATCAAAGGCAAGGTAAAATCCGCGCTCGTCTACCCGGCGGTGGTCATGGGCATGGCGCTGCTGATTTTGATGTTCCTCGCCATCGTCATCATTCCCAAGTTCGAGGAGATTTTTAAAGACGTGCTCGGCGACGATGCCGAACTACCGATCATCACCCAATTGGTGATGGGCGTCAGTAACTTCATGAAGAATCCGGTCAAGATGGGCCTGTTGGTCGTCGTGCTGATCGGCGGCCACTTCGGACTCAAAATATGGGGTAAAACCCCCAAGGGTGCCTACGTGCTCGATAAAGCCAAATTGAAAAGCCCGATGTTTGGTAGTCTCGTGCTGAAATCCGGCATCTCGCGCATGACCCGCACGCTCGGCACCCTAATGGACGCCGGTGTCGCCGTGCTCCAAGCCCTGCAGATCGTTCGCGACACCGCCGGCAACGCAGTCCTCTCCAAAGCCATCAACTCCGTTCACGACTCCGTGAAAGAAGGTGAAAATATGGCCGCGCCGATCGACGCCACCGGCATCTTCCCGCCGATGGTGGTCTCCATGATCGAAGTCGGTGAAGAAACCGGTGAATTGCCGCAGATGCTCCATCGTATCGCCGACAACTACGAGGAGGAGGTCGACAACGCCGTCGGCGCCCTCACCTCCATCATCGAACCGATCATGATTGTCGCGCTCGCGTTCATCGTGGGTACCATCGTGATCGCCTTGTTCCTCCCCTTGATCAAACTGGTGACCAGTCTCCAAACCTGATCCGGCGACGTACCGAAACAAAAGGCCCGGACGCGTTCCGGGCTTTTTTGTGTTTTTCTAACAGCGTCGAAGCCCTCAATATCCATGCCAGATTCCATCAACCGCGACGCACTTGAAGCCCTAGGAACAGACCGCCTCGTCGACCTGCTGATTGAACAGGCGAACAGAGACCACGCGTTCGCGGACAAGCTTGCAACCCTCACTGCCACCGACGCTGAACGCGCGCGCAGCGTGAAGGGCAAGTTGTCCGGCCTCAAGCGGATACGCCGCTTTCACGACTGGCGAACGGTGCCCACCCTCGCGCAAAAACTGGAAGATATTCTGGCGGGCATCGACAGTCTCGCCCTTCCGGTGCGGGAGAAACTGGTGCTATTGTTCAAGTTCTACGAGGCCGATGCAAGCGTCATGAACCATTGCGACGACTCGTCCGGTCGCATTGGCGACGTCTACCGCCATGATGCCGGCCAACTGTTTATCAATCTCGGTGCCGCCTGCGAGGACAAGGACTGGCTCGCCGACCGTGTTCTGGCGGCCCTACGCGATAACGACTATGGAGTTCGGGACCATTTGGTGCCGGCCTCCTGCGAGGTCTTTTCGGAGGCGCAACTTCGCGCCATGATTGGCCGATGCCTCGCGGCACAGGCCGACGACGACAGCAAGGACAACCTCTCCTTTATCGCGCGCCTGCTCGCCGCCGGCATTCCAGACGGTGCACTCCATGAGAAACTGCTCACCGAAGAGTGGTCGCAGGTTGCGCACCATGCGGGGTTCTGGAACCAGATCGCCGAGGTGTATTTGGACGCCGGCGATGCCAAGACCGCCATGGAAAGGCTGTCGCGGATTCCAAAGAACAGCCACGCACATAGCCAGAGCAGAACCAAGGACCTGCAATTGCGCGCCCACCGCATGCTTGGCAACACCAAGGAGGTCGTCTCGATACTGCGTGAGTCGTTTCTCTCCCATCCGACCCAGACGAGTCTGGCCCCCCTTCTCGAAGCAGCCCCCGCGCTGCGAAAAAAACAAGCTGCCCTGTTCGACGAACTTGCGTCCGTCTACCGTTTCGAGCCAACCCTCCACCTCACCTATCTCGCCTTCGCGGCGGAACACCAGCCCGCCGAGGCGGAGACCTACATGCTCACCCGCGCCGACCAACTCAACGGCTTAAATGATTCGCTGCTCACCAAGATCGCCGTCACCTTCAAGGAACAAGAACAACCGCTCTGTGCCAGCCTCCTCCGCCGTTCCATCGCCGACGAAATTCTCGAACGCGGTCGATCCAAATACTATAAATACGCCGTGAGGCAGTTAAAGGCCTGCGAGCTCCTCGCCTCCGCCATCGAGGATTGGCAATCGTTCCCGGACCACAACGCCTACTGCGCTCAGCTTAAGGAACGGCATGCCCGCAAATCGGCGCTTTGGAGCAAATGGACACCTGGGGAGTAATCAGTCATCATTCATCCCTGATCCCTGATCCAAGAGGGCCGCAGGCGAAACAACCACCGATTACTGATCACTCGCCACTGTTTACTTGGCCTGTTGACTCAATAGAAAAGGACACCGAAGCAGGGGCGCCTGTTTAGGTTGGTTGCCTCATATTTGAGGACACCGAAGCATCATCCTTTCTGGGTTTGGGGTTCCGTCCTCCCTTCCCGCGCTGGC
>Ga0209187_1000055_pt1 | contig 265268 bp, 219 predicted proteins | sample BantaG_FD_187430 | JGI IMG/M metagenome (GOLD analysis project Ga0209187, IMG submission 187430) | Marine algal microbial communities from Bantry Bay, Ireland - BantryBay_4 metaG (SPAdes) (version 2) | ecosystem: Host-associated > Algae > Red algae > Unclassified | place: Bantry Bay, Ireland... | reverse complement strand
GATTGTTGTCGAATAAAAGATAAACTACCATTTCCATATTGAGCCAATCGCCTTAGCGATTGTTGTCGAATAAAAGATAAACTACCATTTCCATATTGAGCCAATCGCCTTAGCGATTGTTGTCGAATAAAAGATAAACTACCATTTCCATATTGAGCCAATCGCCTTAGCGATTGTTGTCGAAATATCAGTCGTCACTAAATCAAAAATCAGTATTAATGCTCAACCGCAAACCAAATTCTGCATTGCCTGATTTTAAGCCACTTACCAAGTCTATACGACCAACTTTAAAGATATTTTCAATGCCACCAAACACTTCAATATAGTTTTGGTTTTCATTAATGTACATGGCATTGCTGCCGCCCACCAGTTGCAATTTTAATTGTCTTAATAGCGGAAACTTATTCAATACAAATCCATCAAAGTGATGTTCGTAGTGCCCTTCAACAAAAGGTTCGGTAGTTGAGTTGCTGTAATAATCCATTAATTGAAATTGACTTAAATTATTATTTGCAAAATAGGTTTGGTTGCCTCTAAAATGGTAATAATCAATAAGTGAAACATTTTCTTTATTCAAAAAACTTCCAACGCCAACCTTGCATTTGGATTCTCCCATTAATCCAATTTTAAAATCGTCATGTACTTCCACTTGTAAAAAGTCGTAATTGGCATCAGAATTAAACACTCCAGGAATTGCCTTTTTATAAGTAACATCAATAATCGGATATTCAGAGGGGTAAGTATATCTTGAGTTATCAAATGTTTCATAATATTGCTTAAAAGCTATGCGGGCACTTAAGCTTATGCCAAAATGCTGGTGATTTTCAATGGCGGGTTGCCCTACCGGATTATTAGGGCTAAATGTTTTATCCCAATCAAAAAAGCTATAGTCAGTGGTGTTAAACAATGGATTTCGATCTTCATATTTTACAGTTGCTTGCAACCTAAAACCATTAAAAATCATGCGCCTAAATGTTGCTGAAATATACTTGCCATCATACAATTTCATATAATTTTCATGAAGCAATAATGTGTAAGCACTATTTATTATTCTGTTGATAGGTCGTTCATTGTTAATCTGTCGGCTATTTCTGCCAATACTAAATGCATACATGGTGTATTTAACTCTTTCAGGAAAAAGCAAAAAGCTAAAACCAGGATACAACTGGTTATTGTTAAAGCCATAATGCAGTCTTGGTGCAATATATAGCCTGCTCATTTTAATGCTATCGTCATATTTATAATACTGTAGGCTTAATCCTGCTTTAACCCCATCTACTGTGTTGTATGAAAGATTTTCTATTAATGGAGAAACGGAAAATGCACGTTTCTTTTCATAGTCACCATAGCTATATCCAGCAACTAAAATGTCCAAAGGTTTTAACTTATTCCTTATATTTTGAATTGAATCTTTATATGGTTTGGAGTTAATAACTTCTCTAATACTATCTTTTATTATATAATCACTAAGCTCCTCAGTGGTCAACTCAACAGGTCGGGCCTCAATCCAAAACATGGAGTCTTTTTTGTTTGCATTTTTTTCAACTATTACCTTTTCATTTCTTTTAAAAGGTGTTTCAATTTTAGCGTTATCGCTGCCAGCTACTTGGTAGTTGCTATAGTTTCCGGTAAAATTTCCTTCAACGCCAATTTTAAAAAATGTTAGATAAAAATCAAACCGCTGCGATTGCAGCAACCAAACATTTTCACGTACAGGAAAGTATTGTTGACGGATGTTCAGTGAATCAATTATTTCAATTTGTGGACCTTTAGTTAAATAAAAATCAGTGGTATTTATCCTCCAACTATCATCTTGTATGTGAATGTATCCATTAACTACAGGATCAGATTTTCGCCTTGGGATAACCTTAATTTTGTTAATGGTAATTCCATTTTCAATGTAAGTTCCTGCTAATTGATACCTGTAAAACAGCAATGCATCAGGTGCTATGGGCGATACCAAGCCTCTATCATTTAATCCTAAATCTAAACGCGATTCATAAAAATTCACTACTAAATCGCTTGCCCTGTTCCAACTAAAACCCTGGTCTTCACCACTCACCAATGATGAGGTTACCACTTCTTTATATTCTCTTGGCTTTTTATAATACAACCTTGAAATGGACTCAGATAAATAGACAATGCCCGAACCTGATGAATCTAAACCAGGTATGATTAAATCTTGACCTAATATTTTCTTTGGCGCATTTTTAATTTTTTGCAGGCCCTTTATGTATACATCACAATTGTAATGGTCAACTTGGGTTAAATGAAATTTTCGCTTATCAATGGCCTTTTTAATAATGGCATAAGCTGGGTCTTTAGCATCTGCATTAATGGTAAAAGTGCTAAGCGTAAGGTTTTGAGGTTCTAAAACAACATTGTATTCTTTGTTATCACTATCTATTGTTACTGTCGCTTCTTTTGGTCTAAAGCCAATGTGCTGAAACACTATTGTGTAACTACCTTGGTCTAACTTTATACTGTAGGCACCCTCTAAGTTGGTAGATGTGCCAATGGTTGTACCCTTTACGTAAACATTGGTAAACCCTAATGATTCTCCTTCTGTTGAAGTTACAATACCATAAAGTGTTGCGGCATTGCTCGTTAGTACAGTACAAATACAGAGAACAAATATTAGTAATTTTTCCATAGAAAGGTTAATGTGATATAATGAGCATTTCACTAAAGATATTGCAATTAACAAATTGTTTAACAAGGCATAGATAAAACTGCCAAAGCTTTTGACAAACGGAAGATTATTTGCAAGGCAGAGAGAAATCCAATCTTTATTAGAGAATGATGCTAATTGCTAAAACAAAATCAATTTCCATGCTCTCTTCCCTTAATATTTCCTTCATTAAGTGATTTCTCTAATTCTTCCTTTTCCTTTTGTTCTTTAGCCGTTAGGGTTTCCTTTTTGCCCAAATTGCTTAAATCTGGCTGTCCGGCATTAACCCAAGCGGTCATCCAAAAACTACCAATGTTAATTATTGACTTTCGCATTTTATCTTCTTGTAAATCTGCCAAAGCATCTTGATATGCCTTACTAAACTCTACTGAGTAGGTGCGCATGGTAGTTGCCCCGCGCTCTTCATAGGTATATTTTTTATCTTCTGGTATTTGCTTGGTAATAGTTCTTTCGAGCTCTAAAACTTCTTCTACTTTGCTATTGCTTTCTAAAACAATCTCCCAAGTTTTATCTAACGGTTTATCTAAATAAACTGCTTTGCCAACAAAGTAATCGTAGTCATCACCGAACAACTCGGGCACCCTGCTTTCCCACAAACCATGTATGCCTTTTTGGTTGGTTAACTGTCCATTGTAATTTTTTGTGGTATGCAAAGGCACATGTATATCGCCAATGTAATGGCCTATATCTGCCGATAGCCTTAGTATTTTATCCTTGTCTTTCTCTTCAAAAGCTTTGGTTAATTTATACAATTCAACTTGCAAACTCCAAGGTGCAATGCCATAGGCAATAAGGGTGTCTTCCGTAAATTTCTCAACTGCATCAAACCATTTTCGGGGTACATTTTCGTAAGGATATTTGCCGTAATGATCAATATCAATGTAATGTTTAGGTGCTTCACTTTTTACGGCATACCTGCGCTTATCAGGGTTAACAGCATTTGCGGTAATGTATTCAATGTTTTCTTTATAAAAGCCAAACATTTCTTGCGGAAGGGTGAAAACAGCTATTCTATTAATGCGTTTATGACCCCAAAAGCCCCAAGTATTGCTAAATGATGATGTTAAAATCCAAAATGCCAGCAGGCAAAATATAACTATGGTTCTTTTCATTAGAAGAGTATTAAAAATAAGAAATCATTACCTTTATAATGAATGATTTTCCATAGTATAACAAAACTTTATGCTTTATTACTATTCGTTTTGGCAACATCTTGTGTTTTTGCCCAAAGTGATGCTACAAAAAGAAGTTTTACCAGTGGATTATCTATTGGTTTAGATGTAAATAGAGGAAGAATATTTAAGCATAGTAGCCAATTTGTGGTTGATCCATCTGAACCTAGTTACTTATTTCAGCTAACCATTGACAAACAAAATTTTGGATTTAAGGGTTGGCATCATTTATTTCCTTACAGTTCATCCGGGTTTTCATTGGTGCATGGTAGTTTTGGCGATAAGGAAACATTTGGCAATGCAACAGGAATATTGCCACATTTTACTTTGCCTATTATTTACAACGAAAAGTTTAATTGGAATTTTAGATTTGGAGGTGGTGCCGCCCTGGTTAGTAAACGTTTTGATTATCAGTTTAATCCCACCAACACAGTTATTGGTTCAAAATTAAACATGCTAATTCAGTTTAGAGCCGGGTTTGGCTATAAGCTGAGCGAACAACTTACCCTTAATGGAGCATTAACTTTTACGCATTGGTCTAATGGAAGAACGCAGGTGCCTAACTTAGGTATTAATCTGCCAACTTATGGTTTAGGATTGCAATATTATTTTGAACCTCAAAAGCTTTACATCTACACAAATACCAATGAGAGTATTAAAAAACGAATAGGTTTTGAAGCAAGAGTTGCTTACGCTTTTAATGAGCGCAAGGTTGCTGGTGGACCAAAGTCTAGTATTTATTTAGGGTCGGTGGCTGTTGGCAGGCAAATGAGCAACTTGTATAAATTAAACTTTGGAACTACTTGGACTTACAACAATGGTATTTATGATTTTATAGTACACCAAGAGTTGTTTACTGAAAATGAGCGAGCAAAGGCAATCAAAGGTTCCATTTATTTAAGCAATGAAATAAATTTAGGTCAATTGGCATTAACGGGCGATTTAGGATATTACGTTTACAATCCTTTTTTAGATGCAGCGCCCATCTATTTTAAATTAGGAGGAAAATATTACTTCAAAGACTACTACAAACACCGCCAAAATTACTTTTTAGGTGTTTACATGAAATCACATTATGCAGCTGCCGAGTTTTTCGAAATTTCAACAGGAGTAACGTTTTAGTATGAAGTGGATACTCTTTGTCATTTTTGCAATTATCTGTTTTTCATTGAATGGTCAAAATAGTAGATTTCACCATATACCATATAATGGCAATACTATTGAAGCTCAATTTATGTTGGGAAGAATTGTTAAAAACCATCCTGATTTACCCAAAAATAATGGCTTTACAACCATTCAAAGTTTAAATTACTATGGAAGTAGATCGAAAAGAAGTTGGCAAAAATTATATGGTTATCCAAGCTTTGGCGTATCCTTTGGGAGTGCTCAATTTGGCAACAATGATACTTATGGCAATGCCTACTTTACCATGTTGCAAATGAAGTTTGGTGAGCGTTTTAGTTGCAGATATCGTTTGAGACCACATATACTTTTTGGTACTGGCTTAGCATACAATACGAAACGTTATAATTTTTTAAGCAATCCAGAGAACATTGCGATTAGCAGTAAAATTAATAATGTATCCAAAGCTGAATTAGGTGCGAAAATAAATTTTAATCGAGCTAGCTTTATGGGTATATATGCTGGCATCTACCATTTTAGCAATGGCAAGGCTAGTGTGCCCAATGTTGGTATAAATGTGCCATATGTTGGAATTTCGTTGGCTTACATGTTTCAAAATTCAACATACAAACGCATTAAGTCAGATACCATTTTATATAAAGACAGAATAAGAGTAAATGGAAGATTAGGCCTAGGATTTACGAAAAGTAAGTTGCCTACAGGGCCAGTACTTTATGTTTATACTTATCAGCTTTTTGCTAGTAAAAGATTAAGCGCCAAAAACAACGTGCAAGCAGGGTTTGAAATATTTAAGCATTCACCAACTGCGGCTTTATTGCAACATCAAGAGCTTTCGGATGATGATATGGATGCTACTCGATTTATCTTTTTTGCAGGACATGAATTTTACTTTGGCCACTTTAGTTTTTTAACGCAAGGCGGTATTTATTTAGATCAATCTACCAACAGGCCGTCCATTTTTAGCTCAAGGCTAGGGTTTAACTATTACTTAAAATCGCTGCATCATAATATTGGCGTAAACCCTTATGTAGGTTTGGCTGTTAAATCCGATTTTGGAGAAGCAGACTTTGTTGAACTGAGCATAGGTTGTGGGTTTTAAAATTTATAAATTCCGCCTTGTTTACCAATGGCAATGCCTTCATTAATATTTAATGTGGTAATTCCATTCAAGTCTTCCTCTGTAAATTCTTCAAAAACTTGCCAGTCTTCACCGCCATTTTCGGTTTTCCAAATCAAGCCGCCTTCACCGCAAATTACACCAGTTAAGTCATCCCAAAAATGTACGTCAGTAAATATGGTTCTCTTAACAAAAGGCGCATTTGCTTTTTTAATTTTCTCCCAATTATTACCAGCATTTGTGGTTTTATAAATGGTGCTATTGCGACCAATCATATAACCAACATTGGAAGTAGGAAAATGCATTGCAACAAAAAAATCGCCACTAACATTGCCTAGTATTTCCCAATCATCACCACAATTGGTGGTCTTCATTAATGCGCCATAGCCGCATGCAAAGCCAAGGCAACTATCAATAAATTCAACATCACTCAATTCAATTCGCACGGTGGTATCAAAACTATAAGTATTGCCTGCATTGCCCGAGTTTAGCTGTAATCCAATGCTGTAAGCTTGCCCACCAACTGAAACCACATTTGGTCCACAAGAATAAATAGCGTTTACAGGATATTCCCATAACTGACTTTCGTATAAACTCCAAGTTATTCCGCCATCTGAAGTTTTTAAAATTTTACCAAAAAAGGCAGAAGCGTATCCGACAGAACTGTTTTCAAAATAAATATTAGTAGCTGTAAATGAGCCTGTGGGTGTTTGATTAATCCAAGTGTCACCACCATCAATTGTTTTTAATATGGCAGATGAAAAATATCTATCGCTACCCGCAATCCAACCAGTATCATTATCTAAAAAATGCAATCCTCTTAAGGGCAAGGCGGTGCCCGATTCAATTTTTTGTACGGTAATATTTACTTCTTCTTTACCGCAAGCTACTAGCAATAAACAAATTGATATTATTAGAATTAGCTGCCTAACCATAAACTTCATTTAATGATTGGTTAATAATGATACATGCAGATTTTATCTCTTCTAAGGTAATGGTAAGTGGTGGAGCAATTCTTAAACAATCATCTGCAAACAAAAACCAATCGGTAATTACACCATTGCGCACACAATTGTCAATCACCTTTTTGTTGTTTTCAAAATTATCTAATTGAAGTGCCATAATTAAACCTTTACTTCTTATCTCTTTTATTGCTGTATGTGTTAATAGTTGATGGAAAAGTGCTTCCTTTTGTTGCACGGTTGCTAAAAGATTTTCGTTTATAATGACTTCTAAGGTTGCCAATGATGCTGCACAAGTAACCGCATTTCCGCCAAATGTAGTAATGTGGCCAAGTATTGGTTGGTTGGTAAACACGTGCATCATTTCTTTGTTAGCGATAAATGCGCCAATAGGCATACCACCTCCCATGCCTTTGGCAAGGGTAATAATATCAGGCACCACTTGGTATTGCTCAAAAGCAAAAAAGCTTCCTGTTCTACCGAATCCGGTTTGTATTTCATCAAAAATTAATAACGCGCCAACTTCCGTACATCTATTTCTTAGTTGAGTTAGGTAGTCACCTTTGGCCAAAACAATGCCTGCTTCTGCTTTTACAACTTCTGCAACAACACAAGCTGTTTTATTAGTAATTGACTTTAAGTGGTTTAAATTATTGTATTCAATTTGTTTTATATCGGGTAAAAGCGGTCTGTAATTTTGTTTATAAATTTCATCTCCACCAACACTTAATGCACCATGGCTACTGCCGTGGTAAGCTTTTTCAAAATGGATTATTTCTGATCTACCAGTATATCTTTTAGCCAATTTTAAAGCACCTTCAATTGCTTCAGACCCACTATTTACAAAATAAACATTGTTTAAAGTTTCAGGTAATAAGTTAACAAGTGCAGCTGCCAATTTGCTTTGGGGCGATTGTATGTATTCGCCATAAACCATTACGTGCATATATGTTGCAGCTTGATTTTGCACTGCTTCAACCACATTAGGGTGGCAGTGCCCAACATTGCTTACACCAATGCCCGAAATTAAATCGATATACTTTTTCCCATTGGTGTCATGTAAATAAACACCACTAGCTTTTTCAATTTCCAAGCCCATTGGAAACTCGCTGGTTTGAGCAACATTATTTAAAAATATTTGTCTGGTTGAAACCACGCTTTAATTTAATTGAAGTCTATGTAATTCAAAGTGATCTTTCTTAACCAACAACTCACTGGGTTTTTCATCCAATATTTTGCAACTGTTTAAACCTGCTTTGTTTGCGGGTTCTCTTTTGTTTTGCAGCCATGATAAATCGTTGCATAAGTTTCTATCAACAAACACTAAAATGGCTTTATCGTTAGGTAAATCATCTATAAAGTTGGGCAAATTTTCATCAAACAAAAATGCGTTAATTAAATTTTTAGTTTGCTCAACAGCCGTTCTGCTCATTTTGCAATTTATCAAAGGTAAGTCTGCTATTAATGAAACTTGAAAAGTTTGGGTGCCGTAATCATCATTGGGTGGGTCAATGGTATAATTATAATTTTCAGAGCCCGCATGGTAATAGGGCAAGGCCGATACTGCTTGATATTCTTCTAAATTAACTTGGCTCACCATATTTTCAATTACACTATTGCCCAATAACGGATTGTCTTTTTGGCCAAATTTTCTTTGATGATTAATGTTGTAACCCATATCAATCATTATTAAAATTACCAATAATGCAGTGGGCAAATACCAAATGCACGACATACCCTTTTGCATTCGTTTATCTAGCAAAAAGGCTAAAGCAATGTTTATTGTCCAAAAGAAGGCCCATGAAAATCTACCTAAACATCTAAACTGAGTAAATCTATCACTTATCTTATGCAGGTAAAACAGTGGGCTTAGGTAATTGTCAACCTTGCCCCATAAAATTTGATTGCCAAATGCAATAAACAAAGAGCCTAAACCAGCTAATAGAATTATTAAGACTAAAATGTCTTTCTCAGTTTTAAACAGTTTATGAATTCGAAATTTTACTTGAAGAGTTTTTATAATGCTGTAAGGTATTGCTCGTATCAAGGCAATTAAACCAAACAAACCTATGTAGGCAACCGACTCATAAGGAATGGAGGCTTTTTTAAGGAAAAAATACCGCAAAAAACTATGATGGTAGGGCGTAAACAATGCCTTAAATTGCAAACGCCATTGATCGTAATTGTAGCCTTCTGCACCAACTCTGCGCAAGTCATAATATTGGTCAAGTTGTTTTATAATAAGTAATGAAACGGCCAATGCAACAAAGGGTGTTGCTAATAAAACAAGGCGTTTTAAAGTTTCTGCCAATGGCTTTTTAATGTTAAAAAGCAGATAGAAGAAGGCAAAATAGCCAGTTAATGCAGCCAACAACAGCAAGAAATAAATATGTAAAAATGTGCTTAATACCATGGTAAGCGTAATGGCAATTATGCATAGTATAAACTTTTTAGCGTTGGGTGCATAAAAGTATTTGGCAGCTTTTACTAACCAATACAATTGCATAACAAACAAAAATGAAAGGCTTAAATTCATGTGGCCCACATCTAACCGCATAAATTGTGGGCTTAGCCAGGGCATTGCAATTGCTAGTAAAACAATAAGAATTTTTGAGTTGAGCAATTCTTTTAGCAGCAGAAACAGAAACAAACTGCACAAAATGATATTGCATAGAATTAGAAAGTTGAAAATCGGTATGGCCGCTTCATTGTTTTTTAACACTTTGTTACAAAACCATTTTATGGGTACGGCCAATAATGGCGTATTGTCGGTGTAGAAAATATAGTCACCATAAGGGTAATTCATTTGGTTGTATTTCCAAATGCCGGCCTCTTCTTGATTAACGTATGATTGTAAAGTGAAGTAATTTTTTATGCCATCATATCGGTTTTGAAATGTGGCATCTTTTTTCAACTTCATCACGTTAGGGAAGGTGATGCACATTAAAATTACCTGTACAAGTAATATAAAAATTAAGGATTTGCTTTTGCGAATCAACGGTTTGCTTTAAAGTTTGAAGATATAAAATACTGAGGTAGCAATGTTGTTGATTTTAAAGCAGATTTAAATCGCTTTCTATTTGTCATAATTTTGCAAAAGATGATGTTTCGCAGCGCAGCCACATACTAAGTTGTTACTTATGTAGGTTTAATAAACATGACTGGTTTGATGTTTATTGCTTTAACACTATCTGCTATAGACTTTACAACAATAAGGAATGAAGAAACTTTGTTGCAAAATTTTCTTGTTGAGATTGAAGGTTGCGATTTAAAAAGTTCGGATGAGGTAGTGGTTATGGACCACCAATTATTTACCAAAAGCCAATACTTTGTAAATGGATACACCTTTAAAATATTAAGCAAGGAAGAGTTGTTTTTTTACCAAAGTGAAGACTATTGGACAATACAAATTGTAAAGAACAAACCTCAAAGGTTAATTACCGAATGGTTTTATACAGGTGAAGTAGAAAAGACAAAGTGTAAAACGTTAAGTGTGGTGGTTAACAGTTAGCGCTACCTAGGCCCTCTTTCCCTATCACCACCTTTTGATCGCATGCTTCTTAATAATTCCCTTTTAAATGCTTCTTCTGCATGAAACAATTTAAGCACTTTAGTAGCAGGCAATACAGCTAAAAACTTTTCGGTATATTCTTTTTTAAGCTCAACTATTTCGGCATCATGCTTTTGCCTATCAGTTAATAGTTCTAGCGCTTTTTCATTAGAAACATTGTCAAAATCCAATTCGCCCCTCTTCCCATGTTTCGCTTTCATACTTCTGCGAGATTCTTGCATTGCCTCATCAAACTCATTATATAATGGCCAAAAGGCTTCTGCCTCACTAACGGTTAAATTTAGTTTTTCGGTTATAAAAGCAATTTTAATGGACTTTATTTTGTCACCACGATCTCCATCAGGTTGCGCGGCAGCAAATAAGATGGCAAAAAATAGGCATGTTGAGAGAAGAATTAAATTTTTCATTATAATAAGTTTTCTAAATCAAAGTCTTCTGAATTTTCTAAGAGATACTCTTCCAACATATCATCATCAAAGTTCCAAGAAGGATTCTCAGTATTTAAATTTAATTCTGAAGCGAATTCAATTTCATTAAAATTAACAAGGTTTTCGGTAACATAGGCATCAATTTCGCTGTAGGTCAAACACGAAATTTGCTGGCAATTTTCTTCTACATCATGTTGTTGGTATAAGAAGTAACCAACTGACAAACCTGCCAAAACCAATACGCTAGCAAATGCCATTAGAGGTTTAAAAGTTTTTTGCCAAATACCCGTAAAAAACCCTTCAGATTTTGTAGCAGGTTCGGTTTGCTCAATGCGCTCTAAAACTTCACTTTGCATTTTTGTAAAGTAATTTTCGGGCAACTTAAAGCCATCATTATCTGGCAACTCGTTTAGTTCTGGAGCAATTTTTTTAAGCTCTTTTAATATATCTTTTCTATTATTCACTTGTGTATTAGATGTTTTTTTGGATAAAAGGTTTAATGTTCGGCAAAGTAATTTTCTATTTTTTTAACAGCATGATGGTAATTGGCCTTTAATGCACCAACTGATGTCTCCAATATTTTTGAAATTTCATCATACTTTAAATCATCAAAATAGCGCATATTAAATGTTTGTCTTTGCTTTTCGGGCAAGGTTAGCAAAGCCTGTTGCAATTTTAATTGTAGGGCATCTCCATCAAAATCGGAATCTGCAGCTATTCTATTTGATAAATCATGTTCAACATCTTGTAATGAAGTGGCATACTTCTTTTTCTTTTGAGCTAAAAACGTAAGCGATTCATTAGATGCAATGCGATATAGCCAAGTATATAACTGCGATTCACTTTTAAATCTATCTAAACCTTTCCAAATTTTGATGAATGTATTTTGCAGAACATCATCAGCATCAGCATGTAAAACAACCATTCTGCGAATATGAGCGTACAACCTTAGCTGATATTTATCCATTATAAGTTTTAATGCTCGCTCTTTAGTTGCATTATTTTTAAAAAGTAAGAGTATTTCCTTATCGCTTACCAATGTAGTATTACACGTTAATTAGGTATCAATTTATACTTATAAGAATTTTTTGTAGAAGCGTTTATTTTCTTCCTACTACTTTTTTAGCTGCTGCAACAATGTCTTCAACACCTAACCCATATTTTGTCAATAACTCACTGGGTTTACCACTTTCGCCAAAGCTATCGTTAACAGCAACAACTTCAAGTGGTGCAGGTTGGTTACAACTTAATACTTGAGCAATTGCATCACCCAAACCTCCACTTTTTTGATGTTCTTCTGCTGTAACAACGCATTGTGTTTTAGCAACTGATTGTAAGACTGCAGTTTCGTCTAAAGGTTTAATGGTATGCATATTTATTAAGTCAACAGTTATGTTTTCTTTCGCCAACGCTTTGGTGGCTTCTACAGCATTCCAAACCATGTGTCCGCAAGCAACAATGGTTACATCATTTCCATCATTCATTTTGATGGCTTTACCAATTTCAAAATGATGATTTTCGGGCATAAAAACGGGCCACTTAGGTCTTCCAAAGCGCAAGTAAACGGGGCCGTTGTGTTTAGCAATGGCGTGTGTTGCCAATCTAGTTTGCTCATAATCACATGGCACAATAACCGTCATGTTTGGCAACATGCGCATCATCCCAATATCTTCTAATATTTGATGTGTTGCACCATCTTCTCCCAAGGTAAGCCCCGAGTGTGATGCACATATTTTCACATTTTTATCTGAGTAAGCAATTGATTGCCTAATTTGATCATATACTCTACCTGTAGAAAAATTTGCAAACGTACCAGTAAATGGTATGTAGCCACCAATGGTTAAGCCTGCAGCAACGCCCATCATGTTTGCTTCTGCAACTCCACATTGGTAATATCGGTCAGGAAAGTCATTAATGAAAGCATTCATTTTTAACGAACCCGAAAGGTCAGCGCAAAGCGCCACCACTTTTTCATTGCTTTGCCCAATTTCGTGCAAGCCTTTTCCAAATCCACTTCTAGTATCTTTTAAATCATATTGCTCAAAATTGGCAATGCTGTTAGAGCTGTACGGTGTGGCTTTTGTTTGATTCAACCTTAAAAATTTTTTCTTTAGATTTCGCAGCTTGCTTAGCTGTTTTGGAGCGGTAAATAACTTTATAATCGCCCGGCTGTAAAGCTATCGTTTCTTTTTTATTGGTAGGATGAATATCATATAATTTTTTCAACGTTCCGTTATCATTCCAAAAAATTGCTCCAATCATGCTAAAGTTCTTTAAAACAGTAACAATTCCTGGTGAGGTAACATCAATAGTGGTGGTTTTACTTTGTGAAATATCTACTTTTTCAACATAAGTTCTTGGTAAGGTTAAAATCTCTAAGTCATACTTACCTGTTATATACTTTTCAGTTGCATTAAATTCTTGCACATTTATAATTTCATCTTCACCAGCTTTTCTTACCAAGCATTTTAATTGAGAGCTAATGTTTTTATACAATGCTGCAACAGGTTGCTTTAAATATAAGTTACCCTGTGGAGCATCAATTGTTATAATTTTTGAAACCCCCTTTTCTACGGTAACGTCCGTTTTATATACGGGCGGTATGGTATGTACTTTAACGTTGTAAACTGTTTCCGGATCTAGTGATAATGAGTCGGGTTTACCAAATTGATTAATGCTATGATATAGGTTAAACTTCACCTTTCCTGTTTTAGCATCTGTAAGCGTCATGTTTACATCAGTTTCAGTTGGTTGTTGGTTCGCATCTAATAAATGAATAGAGGTAGATGAACTATTAAGCACTGCAGAAACAATTTTTTTCATAATGCTCTTAAACATTTCTGCGTTGGTAGCATCAAAATAGGTTCCCAAGCAACGGTATTCATCTTGCAACTTTGTATCTAGCCCAAAGCCTACTACAAATAATTTTAGCACCACATTGTTATCTCGCAATGCTTTTGCCATTGCACAAGGATCTCCACCGCACGACTCCGCTCCATCAGTAAGTATTACAATAAAATTTCTTGAAGGGTCTTTAGGAAAATCATTGGCACCTTCTTTTATAGAATATGCCATGGGTGTAACCCCTTTGGTTTTTACCGCCCCTAATGCTGTGCTAATTGCATTGTAATTGTTGGCTGCAAAAGGCACAATTAGCTTACTATCTTCACAATCCTGCAATCCTTTGGGCGATTGATGTCCGTATGCTCTCAGTGCATATTCAACATTTGGTATGTTGTCAATACTATCGGCCATATCTTTTAATACGCTCTTGGCAATGCTAATTTTAATGGTTTGGTCCCAAATACCAGCCATACTTGCCGAGCCATCCAACAAAAACAATATTCTCGTTTTTTCTTCTGCAGTTTGAGCCTGTAAACTCCCAGCCAAGATTAATAGCGCCATGCTTAATATGAAAATTGCTTTTTGCATTATAAGTTAATGTTGGTGGTTTTACCTGATGATATTTTAAAAGGTTTGGTTTCAGTTAAATGGCTAATCTTGTAAATATTGCTGCGGTAAACCAATTGGTATTCGCCGGGCAACAAGTCTAAAGTTGTTTTTTCATTAACAGTAGGAAGCGTTTTTATCATTTCCCAATTACCGTCTTTATTAGTATAAATACTTACGCTTTTAAGTTCAGAAGCATAAATGATAACCCGACCTATGCGATCTATTTGAATTTTTGTTGTTTCGTATTGATTAATTTTTATATCATTAAATTGCAAACGGGGTAGCGTTAGCACTTCAATATTGTAGGTGCCCGTTAAATATCTTCTATCAGAATTAAAATTTTGTACATCCAATGTTTTTGCATCATCATTTTGCCTAATAATGCAAGGTATAACTTTTGAATCGGGGCTTACGAGAGACAAGGTGCCTTGCCCAGCATTTACGGGTATAATATTGTGTTTACCGGGCAGCAATTCAATGTCGTTTTTGTATACTGGAGGTATGGTGTGCACGGTTAAGTTGTATTTGCCTTTAGGGTCTAGGGGAATGGTATCTGGCACTTCATTACTTGTCATAGTATGCATGCAATTGTAAACATCTTTGCCCGAATATGCATCTGTAAAAGTTAATTCAACATTGGTTTCTAGCGGTTTTCCATTGTCGTCTATTAAATTAACCTGTGTAGTTGTGTTGTTAAGGGCTTGGCTAACTACAACATCCAAAGCTACGCTCATGCTTTTTTCATCAGCTGCCTCATAATAAAAGCCTACACAATTGTAAAAATCAAAGCCACCTGCTTCTTGCAAGCCCATGCCAATTACAAAGGGTTTCATAGAAACACGCATTTTTTGTAACTCAATTGCAGCATCACACGGATTGCCTTCACAGGTTTCTAAACCATCTGTAATTAAAATTATTGAGTTGTTATCTTTTGCATTCAAAAAATCGGCCGCACTGGCAACTAGCGAGTAAGCAATGGGTGTTTGACCTTGAGGAGTAATGTATGAAAGCCTTTCCATAATGTTTCGGGCATTCTTTTTAGCAAAAGGAATTTCAAAGCTAGAGTCGGTGCAATTTTCGGCAGTTCTATGATATTGATGTCCAAATACCCTTACACCAAATTGTACATTGGGGTTTGCCGTTTGAATACTATCAATAGTAGATGAAAGAACGCGCTTGGCAATATCCCACTTAGTATTATTGCCCCATTTGCCCATCATACTGCCTGAAGCATCTAATACGATAAGCACTTTGCTGTTTTTGGATGTGCTAGCAAAGGCAATTGTACAAGAAGTTAGAATAAATACAGCAAGGCAAAATTTTCTCATAGAACAACGCTAATCTATCACAATAACGTAAAAGCATGCCAAAAATTGATTCAACAGCAATTTAAAAGCGTACTACTATTAGCACAGTGCTAAAGTTAAGCTATGTTATGTTAAGACAAATTCCTCTTAATATTGTCAAATTAATGTAGTAAATTCACGTTTCTTATATTTAACGCCTAGATATAACTATTTTATAGAAACATTACAAAAACAAAAAAATGATTAAAAAATCTTTACTTTCAATCCTATGTCTTTGCCTTATGGCTTTTGGGGTAAACGCCCAACAATTGTGGGATGTTCAAATGGATTCAGATCCAACTCTTGTAAATGCTGGTCTAGCTGGTGTTTATTGGACTGGTACTGAGTTTTGGATGGCTGAATGGAGTTCAGCAACAATTTTCACGGCTGATGCTGCAGGAACTTCCACTGGTAGTTTTACTGTGCCAGGTGTTACTGGTGCTAGAAGTTTTACAACTGATGGTACCAACGTATTTATTGGTGCTGCAACTACTCAAATTTTTGAAGTAGATCCAGTTACTAAAACATTGGTTTCTACAATTACTACAACAGTTGCTAATTGCAGATACCTTACTTACGATCCAAACTTAAATGGTGGAGCTGGTGGTTTCTGGACAGGCCAATACGGTACTGATATTACTGCCGTAGATATGTCTGGTACAACATTATCTACAATTCCGGCTGCAACGCACACTTTAGCTGGTATTTATGGTATGGCTTGGGACAACTCAATGTCAGGTGGACCATACTTATGGGCTTTTGACCAAGGTGGTAACGGTGCCAACTTAGTACAACTAACTATGACTGGTACTCCAACAGGTTTAGTAAAAGACGTAGCTGACCAATTTGGTGGTGGTATTGCAGGTGGTGCATTTATTACAAATAACTTTGTAACAGGTACTACTTCACTTATTGCTTTAAACCAAGGAACTAGATTAGTTTCTTACTTATTATTAGATCCTCCATTGGATGAAGCTGAATTAGTGTTAGTTAATATGCAACCTTATGAAGCTGTTGGTACAAACAACATTGGTATTAGAGTTACTAATAACGGTCAAAATACTATTACTGCTTTAAATGTAAAGTATGATGATGGAACAAATGTTTACACAGATAACGTAACTGGTTTAAATATTCCTAGTTGGGCTACTCAAGATATTACACATGCTACACCTGCAACGGTTGCAGCTGCTACAAACAATTATAAAGTGTGGATTGAGTTAGCTGGTGATGTTAATCAAAACAATGATACATTAAATCGTTCAGTATTTGGTTTAACCACTTTGCCAACTAGAACTGTTGTTGCGGAGGAAAAAACTGGTACTTGGTGTCAATGGTGTCCAAGAGGTGCTGTTGGTATGAGTGCTATTCAATCTGATCCTAACTTTATTGGTATTGCAGTACAAAATGGTGGCAGTAATCCAATGACTTTAGCAGCTTATGATGGTTCAATTGGTACTTACGTTCCTGGTGGTTACCCAGGTGGTGGAATTGATAGAATTGTAGGTTTAGATCCTTCTCAATTTCAAGCTGCTGGTCCTGACTTAAAAGCTGTTAACTCACCATGTATCGTTAACTCAATTACTGCAAATGAAACTTCTGCTGGTGTAATTGATGTTGATGCAGAAGTTGAGTTTTTTGGTGATGTTCCAGGAAGCTACAGATTATCATTGGTAATTATTCAAGATGACTTAATTGGTACTAACACTGGTGGTTGGTCTCAAGTGAATGCTTACGCTGGCGGTGGTTCTGGTGCATTACAAGATCCTGTTTCTGGTTTTAATTGGGCTGCTGCTGGTTCTCCTGTTGCTCCTATGGCTTTTGGTGGTCACGATCACGTTGCAAGATCATTGTCATCTAACAACATTTTGGGTGATGCTGGAAGTTTGCCTAGTCCTATTACAGCTGGAACGCATACGCATACATTTGCTCAAGTGAATACTGCATCATTCCCGGGTATTGCTGATGCTCCTTGGGATCCTGCAAAAGCACATGCTGTTGTAATGGTAGTTAACCAAGCAAACGGACAAATTATGAATGCATTACAAGTTCCTGTTAGTTTTATATCAGGAATTGAGGATGTTGAAGGTTTAGTTTCTTTCAAATCATTCCCTAACCCTGCTAATGATGTATTAAACATTGAGTTCGCTTTAGAAAATTCAATGAACGTTACTTTTGAAGTTGTTGATGTAACTGGTAAAACGGTTGCTACTTCAGCTGCTAACTATGGAAGTGGTACAAACACAATTAACTTTAATACTATTAACTGGGCTGCGGGTATGTACTCAGTAAATATTATTGCTGATGGCAAATTTGCTTCAAGCCAAAAAGTTATTGTTCAACACTAAACAATAGTTTAATAAAATTTAAAGGCTCGCTATTTATTTAGCGAGCCTTTTTTTATGCTTGTAATATTTAGATCGGTAAAATTTGTTGTATAAGTCAACTTCCTATATCCATAGCATTAACTAAAACAGTTGTCAACCATTTTAGTCGGCAGCGCTGTTTACTAACTTAAAATATAAGTGTTTGTGTGGCTTCCAGAGATGTTAATAATCTCCTTGGGTTTCCGCTAATTGATCAAGTGCATTGGCTAATTGCTCATCACTTGGGGGTATTCCATGCCATTTGTGGCCATCTTCCATAAAATCTACTCCTTTACCCATAACAGTCTTCATTAGTATTGCAATGGGTTTGCCATTACCGCTTTTAGCTTTGGCAGACTCTAAAGTCTTAATTATTTCTTCTAAGTCATTTCCATTGGCTTTTAAAACATCCCAACCAAACGATTCAAACTTAGCTTGTAAATCTCCTAAACTCATAACTTCACTCACTGGGCCATCAATTTGTGCATCATTGCAATCTATGGTAGCTATTAAGTTGTCAATTTTATGGTGTGCAGCAAACAACATGGCCTCCCAATTTTGCCCTTCTTGCAATTCTCCATCACCATGCAATGAGTAAACGATTTTATCATCTCCATTCATTTTTTTGGCTAATGCAGTGCCACATGCAACTGACATTCCCTGTCCTAATGAGCCACTAGCAACTCTAACACCTGGTAAATGTTCATGTGTGGTTGGATGCCCTTGTAAACGGCTATTTAACTTTCTAAAAGTATTTAACTCTTCTACAGGAAAGTATCCACTGCGAGCCAAAACACTATAAAAAACGGGTGAAATATGCCCATTGCTTAAAAAGAAAACATCTTCATTAATGCCATCCATATTAAAAGATGTTTCATGCTCCATAATATGGAAGTACAACGAAACAAAATATTCAGTACAGCCCAATGAACCACCAGGGTGACCACTTTGCACTTCATGCACCATACGCACAATATCTCTGCGAACTTGGCTACATAACTCTTTTAATTGGTTAATATTTGACATGGTGTAAATCTAAAAATAGTTTTTTCTAATTATTAGATGAATTTATTAAGATGTGTGCATATTCAACCGTAGCCCTTTATCATTATCTTTGTTATGTATGCAAGCAACTACACCATATAAACCAGTTAATAAAGTAAGAATAGTTACCGCCGCAAGTTTATTTGATGGCCATGATGCTGCCATAAATATTATGCGTAGAATCATTCAAAGCACAGGCGTTGAGGTAATCCACCTTGGGCATGATAGAAGTGTGCAAGAAGTGGTAAATACAGCTATACAGGAAGACGCACAGGCCATTGCCATGACAAGCTACCAAGGCGGGCACAATGAATACTTCAAGTACATGTATGATTTGTTAAAAGAAGCAGGTTGTGAACACATCAAAATATTTGGTGGAGGCGGTGGAGTAATTCTGCCAGAAGAAATTAAAGAATTGATGGATTATGGCATTACTCGAATTTACAGTCCTGATGATGGTAGAGAACTAGGTTTACAAGGCATGATAAATGACTTGGTTAAGCAAGCCGATTTTGCAACTGGCAAAAACCTTAATGGAGAGTTAAAAGGGTTGGATTCCAAAAATCACCGCGATATTGCTAAAATTATTTCAGGGGCAGAAAATTTTCCTAAGGAAAATAAAAAGTTTATTAATGAGATTGAAAAAATGGCCAATGCAGTTGAGGTGCCCGTTTTAGGAATTACGGGTACTGGAGGGGCAGGAAAATCTAGCATGGTTGATGAAATTGTAAGACGCTTTTTGGTAGATTTTGAAAATAAGACGTTGGCAATAATTTCGGTTGACCCAAGTAAGCGCAAAACCGGTGGAGCGTTGTTGGGCGATAGAATTAGAATGAACGCCATTAGAAACGACCGTGTATATATGCGCTCGTTAGCAACAAGACAAAGTAACTTGGCATTAAGTAAATATGTGCAAGATGCCATTAACATATTAAAGGCGGCCAAATTCGATTTAATAATTTTAGAAACATCAGGCATTGGCCAAAGCGATACCGAAATAATTGACCATAGTGATGCCAGTTTATATGTAATGACACCAGAGTTTGGTGCGGCTACGCAATTAGAAAAAATTGACATGTTAGATTTTGCTGACATTGTTGCAGTAAATAAGTTTGATAAAAGAGGTGCACTAGATGCTGTTAGAGATGTAAAAAAACAATATAAAAGAAACCATCAATTATGGGAAACCCCTGATGATGAAATACCGGTTTTTGGTACTATAGCAAGTCAATTTAACGATCCTGGTACCAATACCTTGTACAAAGCAATAATGGATAAGGTAGTTGAAAAAACAGGCTGTAACTTAAAATCAACGTTTGAGGTTACAGATGAAATGAGTGAGAAAATATTTATCATACCGCCAAAACGAACACGTTACTTATCAGAAATTGCCGAAAACAACCGTAAGTATGATGAGTGGGTAGAAGCCCAGAAAGGCATTGCCCAGAAAATGTTTGCACTTACAACAAGCATGAACTTAATAAAGGAAAATGATGGCAAAGAGGCAAAAGGTGATGAGTTGCTAAAGCTCCTTCAAAAAGAATACGATAAATTATTGTTAGATTTTGATCCTAAAAACCAAAAATTATTAGATGAGTGGGATGAAAAAAAGCAACGTTATAAAAATCCAGTTTTTACGTTTAAGGTTAGAGATAAGGAGTTGAAAATTGATACCCACACCGAGTCGCTTTCACACTCGCAAATACCAAAAGTTGCATTGCCAAAATTTGAAGCTTGGGGTGATGTGCTAGCATGGAATTTACAAGAAAATGTACCAGGTGAATTTCCTTATACCGCAGGCTTGTATCCTTTTAAAAGACAAGGAGAAGACCCTACACGCATGTTTGCTGGAGAAGGCGGTCCAGAGCGAACTAACAAACGTTTTCATTATGTTAGTTTGGCTATGCCTGCCAAACGGCTAAGTACCGCTTTTGATAGTGTTACATTGTATGGCAACGACCCTGATTACCGACCAGATATTTACGGTAAAATTGGCAATGCAGGGGTAAGTATTTGTTGTTTAGATGATGCAAAAAAACTGTATTCAGGTTTTGATTTATGCGACCCTAAAACCTCTGTAAGTATGACTATTAATGGTCCTGCGCCCATGTTATTAGGCTTTTTTATGAATGCTGCAATTGATCAACAATGTGAAAAATACATTCACGAACATGGAATGGTTGATGAAGTAAAAGCAAAAATTACAGCAATTTATAATCAAAAAGGTACTGACCAACCAAAATACAAAGGTGAATTACCAGAGGGCAATGATGGTTTAGGGTTATTGCTTTTAGGAGCAACTGGCGACCAAGTGCTGCCAACTGCTGTTTATGAGCAACTAAAAGCAAAGGCTTTAAGTACAGTAAGAGGTACTGTGCAAGCAGATATTTTAAAAGAAGATCAAGCGCAAAACACTTGCATTTTTTCTACTGAATTTGCATTGCGATTAATGGGAGACGTGCAAGAATCATTTATCAATCACCAAGTACGCAACTTTTATTCGGTTAGCATTAGTGGTTACCATATTGCAGAAGCCGGAGCAAACCCCATAACACAGCTGGCGTTTACTTTAGCCAATGGTTTTACTTTTGTTGAGTATTATTTAAGCCGTGGTATGGACATTGATAAATTTGGACCTAACCTTAGCTTTTTCTTTAGCAATGGTATTGACCCTGAGTATGCTGTAATTGGGCGCGTAGCTCGTAGAATATGGGCTAAAGCTTTAAAACTAAAATACGGTGCCAATAAGCGTGCTCAAATGTTAAAATACCATATACAAACCAGTGGTAGATCATTGCACGCGCAGGAAATTGACTTTAATGATATTAGAACAACCTTGCAAGCTTTGTATGCTATTTACGATAACTGTAATAGTTTACATACCAATGCTTATGATGAGGCTATAACTACACCTACTGAAGAAAGTGTGCGCAGAGCCATGGCTATACAGCTAATTATCAATAGGGAGTTGGGTTTAGCAAAAAACGAAAATCCTTTACAAGGCTCGTTTATCATTGAAGAGTTAACGGAATTAGTAGAAGAAGCGGTATTGTTGGAATTTGATAAAATTACCGAGCGTGGTGGCGTATTAGGTGCTATGGAAACCATGTATCAGCGCAGTAAAATACAAGAAGAAAGTTTGTATTACGAAACCTTAAAGCATACCGGTGAGTATCCTATTATTGGTGTAAATACCTTTTTAAGCTCAAAGGGTTCGCCAACCATAATACCAGATGAGGTAATTAGAGCAACCAAAGAAGAAAAGGAATACCAAATACAAATGCTAAAGCAGTTGCACCAAAGCCATGAAAATGAAAGCGCTGAACAACTAAAGAAGTTGCAGCAAATGGCCATAAAAAATCAAAATCTGTTTGAAGGTTTGTTAGAGGCTTGTAAGCATTGCTCATTAGGCCAAATTACCCATGCCTTGTTTGAAGTAGGTGGGCAGTATAGAAGGAATATGTAGGTTAGAGGTTGGGGGCGGCCATTATAACATAATGATAATCATGTAGATGTAAATGAATTAAAATTTGGCACATCCTTTGATTTATATTAGCTGTTTAACAATAGATCAGGTAGATGAAATACTCAATTTTTGTAATCGCAATTTTAATGACAGTGATGTTTACATCATGCACTAAAAACTTAGTACCTATTACTCAAGAAATGGTAAAGGAATATGGTTGGGAAGAAAGGGAGTTGAAAAAAATTCAGTTTTACACTTCTGAAGACATTATTCTTTACAAACTAAAAGATGCTAGCAAGGTTGATATTGAAAAAGGAAAAATTCAATATGAAACAGACAAAAATGTTAAAGAAATTTTAATTAAAAAGAATACGCCTGGTGTTTTGGTTTACTTTCCGAAAGAAGATAGATGGGGCATAAGTTTTGAAAAAGGCAATAGTTATTACTTAACCTTTGGTCCTCACCCAAAAATGGGAGATCGCTTTGTATTGCTGGCTTCTGAGTGGACCGATAGTCGTGGTTTGGTAACTTATAATGGCGATAATTATAGTGTGCCAACCAAAAATGCTGATGCAATATTGTTAGTAGACACAAAAAATATTAAAGAATTGGCTGTAGATAGGCGTAAAGCCAAAGGCCGCAAGTTATAAGGTTTACACTCTATACCTTGATTCCATGAAAAGGGTTGCTTAGGCAATCCTTTTTTTATTTTTGACAGCAAAACCATTTTAATGAAGTTTAATGTAAATGAAGTTGAAGCGCTTATAGCCAATAGACGAACTATTAAGCCAGAAGAGTTTGGTGATGTAGAGGTAACCGAAAAAATGATTAATCGTGTTTTGGCTTCAGCCAATTGGGCACCCACACATGGCTACACCGAGCCTTGGCGCTTTGTTGTATTTTGTAATGATGGGCTTAAAAAATTAAGCAATTTTCATACGGAGCTCTATAAGTCAGTAACACCATTTGAAAAATTTAAACAAGTTAAATACGATAAAATTGCAAGCAGGCTTAGCAAAACTAGTGTTGCAATTGCTTTGATTATGAAACGGGGTGAAAACGAAAAAATACCGGAAATTGAAGAGCTGCTAGCAACAGGCTGTGCTGTTCAAAATATGCAATTAATGGCTACTGCATTAGGCTTAGGGGCTTATTGGGGTAGTGGTGGTATGACTTATCATCCCGAAATGATTAAGTTTTTAGGCTATGGCCCAAAAGATAAAATGTTGGGTTTTATGTATTTAGGCTTCCCAAAAAATGAGTGGCCCACTGGTAAAAGATTAACACCAATTGAAAAAAAAGTGAATTGGATTACTGACTAACGCACCACCATGGTGGTGCCACTTTTTTCATTTCTTACACCATCTTCATTAGCATAGTAAACATACCAAGGATAAACATCAACAGGCACACGCAAACCATTGTAAAAGCCATTCCAACCTTTATCTTGTGTTTGTGTTTCAAATAAAATTTCGCCCCACCTATTAAATATTTTAAAGTGATAATCGGTTAACTCGCATTGCTCGCCCACAACTGGTCTAAGTAGTTTGGTAACATTGTTTTCTGATAGGTTGAATGCTGTGGGCACTTCCACAAAACAAATAGCATCACTTTCGCAGGTCACTTCAATTTCTTCTAGTACTTCAGCTATAATACAATTGCTGTTTCTAATGTTAAGAGTTACGTTACATATTGTACCGCTTTCAAATTCATATTCTAACGTTCTTCCTGAAAAATTTTCTGTGGTATTGCCATGGCTAATTTCCCAATTCCATTGCAAATTTCCCGTTATGGTAGATACTCCCGCCAATGAAATTTTACAGTTTCCTGTTGTATGTGAAATACGCAATGCAGGCTTTCTATCTTCAACATAATTGCTTGCAAAATTTGGCAAACCTACCGTACTTCTTCTATTGCCTAAATACAATTCGCGGTCATTATAACCACAAGCGCTGCCCAACAAGTTGGGTTGTAAAATGCCACCTAAATATTTTGAGTTAACAAAATTGGCAGGTAATAAATTATGACGTGCAAAGTAAATTTTCCCATCTGGTGCCAATTGCAAAGCACCAGCGACTTGCTGTGGCACATAACTTTGCCCAACATTTTGCTTTGATGCTGGCACATTTATGGCAGTTAAATCAAACTGGTAAATATCACTAATTGATGTGCGCTCGCTAACATATAGTTTTGAGTTGTCTGGCGAAAACTCAACACCATAAGCCTTAAATATGCCATTAATTTTAATAGGGTTGTTAACTATTCCTGTTGCAACATCAAAGTCAAATACTTCCACAAAACCAGTTCCTTCAACCGCCAATGCTACGCTGCTGCCATCTGGTGATATTTTCATATAACCAGCAGCATTATCTAAAGGAAAAGGAATTGAAAACTCAGGTTCGTGTTTGCTGCCTGCGGCAGAAATAACTGGCGAAAGATCAACGCCTTGACAAGTAACTTTAAATGCAATAAAATTATTGGTATACCACTCATGTGTAAGCACCCAATAGTCATAACCATTGGTATGTAACGTGGCAGTTATTTTTTCGGAAACGGCCCATATTAACAAGTTCCCTTTAGATGTAACTTGTCCAATTCCTTTATTTGCAGAAATATCAACCTCACTATACCTCAAGCCATTGGAACCGCCAGCTCGGTCGGTTGTAAATATGTAGTAAATAGAAGCGTCACCAGGTTTTGGTACAATAACTGCCGATTGGCTAGAGCCTCTGTCACCACCTATGCCGGTGCCATTATTCATTAGATTGTGTTTGCTGTTCCACACACTTTCGCCATCTGTATATAATAGTAAATTTCCATTTTGATCGCTCATTGCAGCACAACCTTCCATATTGCCATTTGCAATGGAAATAGAGCTGCTTGCCATTAAAGGAGTAGAATACCCAAAATCTATAGAAACACCATCACCAAGCACCCAAAAATTGTCTTGCTTTTGGCCCCAACAAAGGTTTAAAAATCCACATAGCAATAGCAGTAAATTAAAAGTATATTTTTTGCCTGCTGTCATTTGCCGTAAATATTGTGTTTTTAGTCTATAATTACAAACTGTTTGGTAAGTGTTTTATTGTTGTTGACTAGAGTTATTAAATACATTCCATTGCTTAAAGCAGCAATATCAATCTCATTTAACTCTTTATTATATAGAGTTGAGGTTAAAACTTGTTTGCCAGTTAAATCACTAATTACAGCTGATTCAAAATCCTTTGCTTCAACAAACAATTTGTTGCTACCATTTACAGGGTTGGGGTATATTTTTATGTTTTCTTCTAAATCGTTAATACCGACATAACTTGGATGGGCTACAATTATATCCTTCTCAACTACACAAGTTGTCATTAAGCTTCCTGTAATATCTACAACAGAATCAAAAATAAATACCAATTTAATGGTATCGATTAGCGCTCCGCCTACAATGTTATCATCAATACCAACTATTACTGATGCTATGGGTCCGCCACCACTAATGGCATCAAATTCTGAGCGAGTAATTGACATGTCTATTTGATTAGGCGTGATATTGGTAACATTGGTAGGATCTACCGTATCATTGCCAATTATCCATGAGAGATCATAATCAACAGATAAACTATTGTATTTAATTTGATTGGTATCAATGCCAACTGATAAGTGAATACTTTGAAAATCGGTTGCACGTATCCCTTGCTGGTCGCCAAATGCTATGCGAATGTCAACCATATCTCCCGGATTAACCCAATCTGCTGTGGGTAAAAAGTAAAATGCAGGATCAGTGGTTGGGTTGCACTGGGCATAACCAAAGTTAGGTACTAAAAACAACGCCAAGGTTGCAATCATAATAGGAAGTGCAATTAATTTCTTTATGGTCATATGTGGTTTCGTTATCACTTAATATAATTTCTCAATATTGAAGGTATTTCAAACATCTCCAAACAAAAAATACTTTTTATTTATTTTTTCATTAATTTTTAAACAAAAATTTTTTGAAATAGTTTGTATTAATAATTTGTAAAATGTTATAGTACAGTTTATTATATAAACGGAAACTTGCATTAATTGGTTGCATAAAAATCAATTTTTTCGTAATAATTTGTATTTTCTGCAAATAATTTACAACCTTTGATAAATGCTACAGAGTAAGTTAATTGAACTTATACGCACTTTTTCCTATAAACAAGTTAACGGATTTCATAAATTTTTGCAGTCGCCCTACTTTAATAGTAGTGGTGATTTGTTAAAGTTTTATGAATATATAAAGCAATTTGCTCCCAATTTTAAAAGTAAAAAACTCGACAGGTTTGTGACTTTTGAAAAGCTATATGGCAAGAAATATAGCGATAGAAAAATGGCTTATTTGATGAATGATACCATTAATATGATTCACGAATATTTTAAAATGGAATTGCTACAAGATGAAAAAGTGTTGGGTGCATCTAAATTGTTAGAGTATTACAGTCAATTGGGTCTCGAAAAGCATTATAAAGGTATAATGCGTGATGCTAGAAAAGAGCAAGAACAACTGTCAAAAGCATCTGAATTTTTTTACAATGATTTTTTGTTAGATAAAGCAGAGTATGCAGTAAGCACCCATATGGGACAACGAACTTTTGAAGAAAGTTTGCAAAGTTTAATTGATAATTTGGATTTATATTATTTAGCTGAAAAGTTAAAGTATAGTGTAGAAATAGCTAGCCGAAAATCGGTTATTACCAATGCTTATGAGCTAAAGTTTATTGATGAGGTAAGAAACTATTTAAAAGAAAAGCCAAACCTAAATTTCCCTTACATAAAAATTAATTATGAAATTTTAATGATGTATTTGGAAGAAGAAAAGGGAGAAACTCATTTTGCTGAAGTGAGAAGATTGCTAGATAAACACAAAAATGATTTTACCCCTGCAGAAATGGAAGCCATGTATTTGTTTCCAGCCAACTATTGCGTTGGACAAATAAATGCAGGTAAAACAGAGTATTATCAATTATTGTACGATTTATATATTGAGCAATTAGAAGCTGGCTTTGCCAACGCCAGTGGTTATTTATCACCCTTTAAGTTTAAAAACCTTGTAGTATTGTCTTTAAGGTTAGGCCGCAAGCAAGAAACTTTAGAGCTATTCGATAAGTATATTAATTTAATAGAAGACAAACACAAAGAGAATTCGTTCAACTACAACATGGCCTACTATTATTTTTATATGAATGATTATGATAAGGTAATGGAATTGTTAATGCAGGTGGAGTTTTCGGATGTTTATTATAATGCTGACGCAAAAATGATTCAGATAAAAACATATTATGAAACCAATGAGTTTGAAGCATTAACCTACTTTTTAAATGCATTTAAAATATTTATTAAGCGAAACAAGCAATTGCCAGATGATAGAAAAGACTTGTACTTAAATTTCTCGTTATACGTAGGTAGATTAATGCGAATAAATAAAAACACCCCTGAAAAGGCTCAAAAATTATTAGACAAACTTACAGTAGCCACGGGCATACCAGATAAGAGATGGCTGCTAAATAAGGTTGAAAAATTCATATAAAATAAAAAATATATTTCAGTCAAATTATTGATAATCAATATTTAAGGGTTTTGTATAACTCAAAAATGCCTCATTTTACTTCCGAAACAAGATTGATTTTGTTTTTTACAGATCGCACTAGCGCCTATATATTTGTGATAACAAAGTAAATCAGAAGGCCAATAGCAGAGAGCCCTACCTCAAGGAGGTGGGGCTCTTGATTTATGGGAGATCTAATTTTAAACTGTTAAGAAGTCAATTCAACCCAACGCTACTTAAAAAGCAAACGTTATTATGATGTAGGCTTTGCTATAAAAAAGAACATTTTAATATAGCTTCCCAATCACACTAAACATTAGGTGTTTCCTTCACTGGAACTATAAAAACCCACTGCAATTTTGCAGTGGGTTTTTTGTTTTTGGCAGTAATAGATTGTCTATTCTATATTTTGGTTTTAACTTCACTCTATCTTGAAATTTTTAATAATACAAACCGCACATATTGGAGATGTTATTTTGGCTTTGCCAGTGGCTCAAGCTTTGCGCAGTGAACATCCAAATGCTGAAATACATTTTGTTGTAAGAAAGGGGAATGAGTCTTTATTAGCCAATCATCAGGCCATTGATAAAACGTGGGTGTGGGATAAAAGCTTTAAAAAGTATAGAAATCTATTTCGCTTAATTGCTAAATTGAAAAAAATCAAATTCAATGCAGCCTACAATTTGCAGCGTTTTTTTAGTAGTGGCTACATTATGTTTAACATTAAAGCAAAAGAGAAAATTGGTTTTGATAAAAATCCTTTAGCTAAGTTTTATACTAAAAGCATACCACATATAATAAATCAGGTTAAAAAAGATGATTTTATACATGAAGTGCAACGAAATTTGGCACTTTTGGGCAAAAATGAGCTAATTCGACCAAAATTATATCCTTCTGCCTCAGATATAGCAAAAGTGGAGAGTTTAGAGATAAAACAACCTTTTTTTATAATTGCTCCAGCTTCTGTATGGTTTACCAAACAATGGACTATTAATAAGTGGCAAGCTTTAGCAAATCAATTATCGAAAAAAGGAAGTGTGGTGGCCATTGGAGCTAAAGGAGATGCCGATTTATGTGATGAGGTGTTAAATAGTATTGAACGTTCGTTCAATTTATGTGGTGAGTTATCATTGTTACAATCTGCTGCATTAATGCAACAAGCAGAAAGAGTTTATTGCAACGATAGTGCGCCCATGCATTTGGCTAGTTCAGTTAATGCGCCAACTACTGCAATCTTTTGCTCAACCATACCTCAATTTGGTTTTGGCCCACTAAGTGATGATGCTGAAATTGTTGAAACCAACGAAAACTTAGCTTGTAGACCATGCGGCTTGCATGGAAAAAAGGAATGTCCAGAAGGTCATTTCAAATGTGCCACAACAATAGATTTATCTCAAATTACCATTTAAAAGATTTCTTAGTTTATTGCTTTCGCTTTTCATAAATCCTACATTTGTTAAGTGACTCCTTTTAGAACAGAAATTGAAATACCCAAGTATCCTTCATCTTTAGGCTACAACTCAAATAGCATTTTTTTGGGTTCATGCTTTTCCGATAATATTGGAAATAGGTTTGTTAAATATAAATTTCCGGCTCAGGTAAACCCTTTTGGAGTATTGTATAATCCCTTGAGTATTGAACGTGCAATTGACAGACTTTGCAATGGAAAACATTATGATGAAACTGAGCTGTTTGAGCACAACAGTCTCTACCATAGTTTCGATCATTATTCAAAATTTTCTGATGGAGAAATTAGTGAAACGTTAGGGAAAATAAATGCTTCTTTTACTACTGCTCAAAAGGCTATGCCTAAACTTAATTGTGCATTTATTACGCTAGGAACCTCATTTGTTTTTGAGCATTTACAGTTGAAAAGGGTAGTGGCGAATTGCCATAAATTGCCCGATAGCACTTTTAATAGGTATCAACTTAAATTAGCAGAAATTGAGCAATCGCTTACAAAAAGCATTGAGTTGCTAAAGAGTAAAAGCGAGCATGTTGAGGTTGTTTTAACAGTTAGCCCAATTAGGCATTTAAAAGATGGTGCGGTAAACAACAACTGGAGCAAAGCACTTTTAATTGCCGCTTGTCATAACATTATTGATAAAATTGATGGAGTACACTATTTCCCTGCTTATGAAATTATGATGGATGACTTGCGTGATTATCGCTTTTATGAAAAAGACATGTTGCATCCTAACCAACAAGCCATAGATTATATATGGCAAAAAATGTTAACCGCCTTTGTTGTTGAAGACACCCAAAAGGTAATGCACGAAATACAAAAAGTAGTTTTAGCAAGCCAACACCGCCCAATGAATGTGCGCTCAATTGTACATCAGCAGTTTGTAATGAAGCAACTAGATGTGGTTAAACAACTGCAAGAAAAATTCCCATTTGTTGATTTAAATAACGAATTGGAATTTTTTAATGAGCAAATTGTAGCTTAAAACAAGGTGTTTTCAGAAGTATGGGTTTAGATTAATTTCTATTGAATTAAAATTGTCTCCGATTCCTTTGTGCCTTTAGTGGTTAATAAATCTGCGAAAATCTAGTAAATCATAAGTATCTGCGTTCCATAAATCTTAAATTTGCACCATGTCTGACACTACACGTAGCGAACAAGAAGAAGTAAGAAGAGCAGCATTGCAGCAACTCAATGAGTTGGGCATTGAGGCTTATCCTGCAGCGCAGTATCCCATTAATACAACTTCAGTAGAAATATTGGAAAAATTTGATGGCGAAAATTTTAAAGAAGTTTGCCTTGCTGGCCGATTAATGCAAAAACGTATAATGGGTAAAGCCAGTTTTGCCGAGTTGCAAGATGGTAAAGGTCGCATACAAATTTATGTAAACCGTGATGAAATTTGCCCTGGTGAAGACAAGACATTATACAATACGGTATTTAAAAAATTAACCGATATAGGTGATTTTATTGGTGTAAAAGGTTATGTGTTTACAACACAAACTGGCCAAACTTCAATTCATGTTTCGGAGTTTAAAATGTTGAGCAAATCTTTACGTCCATTGCCAATTGTAAAAAAGGATGAAGATGGGAATGTGTATGATGCGTTTACCGATCCTGAGCAACGTTACCGTATGCGATACGTTGATTTAATTGTAAATCCTGAAGTGCGTGAAACTTTTGCCAAGCGCAGTAAAATGGTGCAAGCTATGCGAAACTTTATGGTTGAGCGTGGTTATTTAGAAGTGGAAACACCCATCTTACAATCATTGTATGGTGGCGCAGCAGCTCGTCCGTTTAAAACACATCACAATACTTTAGACCAAGAATTTTATTTGCGTATAGCCAACGAGTTGTATTTAAAGCGATTGATTGTAGGTGGTTATGATGGTGTTTTTGAGTTTGCGAAAGACTTTAGAAATGAGGGAATGAGCCGTTTTCACAATCCTGAGTTTACCATGATGGAGTTGTATGTAGCTTACAAAGATTATGAGTGGATGATGGATTTTACTGAAGAAATGGTAGAGTATGTTGCCATGGAAACCAACGGGACAACTGAAATTCAAGTAGGTGAAAACATGATCAACTTTAAACGCCCTTGGAAGCGCTATACTATGTATGAAAGTATAGAAGAGTTTACTGGGGTAGACATTAGCGAAATGGATGAAGCAGAAATGCGCAAAGCAGCTAAAGAGTTGCACGTGCCTTTAGATGAAACCATGGGCAGAGGAAAAATTATAGATGAAATTTTTGGTGAAAAAGTAGAGCCATTATTAATACAACCTACTTTCATCACCGACTACCCAGTAGAGATGAGTCCACTAGCAAAAGCACACCGCAGCAAGCCAGGTTTGGTGGAGCGTTTTGAAGCCATTTGCAATGCCAAAGAATTGTGCAATGCATTTACTGAGTTAAACGACCCTATTGACCAACGTCAGCGTTTTGAAGCGCAATTAGAATTAGGCAAAAGAGGTGATGAAGAAGCCATGGTTTTAGATGAAGACTTTTTGCGTGCTTTAGAATTTGGTATGCCACCAACGAGTGGAATTGGCATAGGTATCGATCGTTTAGCCATGATTATGACGAACAGCAACTCTATCCAAGATGTGCTATTTTTCCCTCAGATGAAAAAGGAGGGTTAAGCATAATTTCTCTTGGTGTATTATCTTGCATTATTATTTTTTAGCAAGCTAAATTTCAACAATGTCAGATACCAAAAATTTACCCGTAGGAAGCCGAATAGACCATGATAGATATGGAGAAGGAGTGATAAGTGAAACAACTTTTACCTCCTACAACATCATCTTTGTTTCGGGTGGCGAACGATCCGTTAACAAATCGGTTGATGATTTATCCGTTATCTCAGTTCCAGAAGGAGGTAGTGAAGGTGGAGGCGATTCAGAGTTTACTTTTGCCGACATGGAGTATGCGTTGGAAAAAGTTCTTGAAAAACATAACGCAATACAAAGTATGGTTGAGTTGGGTGATAAGTGGAATGGAGGAACTATGACTTTAAAACCTGAAGACGACTCATTGTCACCAAAAGAAATTCCGATAGAAAGTTTCTTTCATAAAATTGTGATGCTACGAGATCGCATTAGGGTAATGGAGCAAAAGATAAATAGCAATGATAAATTAACTGATGAGGATAAGGTTGAATTGCAACAATACATTACGCGTTGCTACGGAAGCTTAACAACATTTAATGTGCTATTTAAGCATAAAGGTGATCATTTTAAAGGGGCTGGTAAAGGTTAATCTTCAAACAATAATGCGGTCAGAAAATTGTTCTAACATTTAAAGCACAGCATACAATACTGGTTTACTAGGACTAACATCAATGGTAAAACTAGCAATTTGTAAGTTTAAAAAGTAGTCGCCATCTTCAACTGTATTAGGCACAAATATTAACTCCGAAATGGTGCAATTTTCGCGTATGTTTTCTGGGTATTGCCAAAAAGCTCGGTGAGCCAATAATGCAGCATCATCTTCTTCTCTATCAACACTTGGCATGTCAATCAATAAATGCTCAATCCCCAATTCAACAAGGTAAGCGGCAGCTTCAGGCTCCATATATGTTGGGTTGGTGCCCGAATAGTTCATTTGCATTTTGTCCTTCAAATTGGGTAGTGTTCTTAAAACTAAAGCGTTGCAGTCTTTTATTTCGCAAGCTTCAATTTGCGATTTGGTAATTACCTTATCTCCATTTTCTATTTTTTGCGGGAGTATAGATATTACCTTGGCTTTAAACCAAAATTCTTGCAAGCAGTCATTAATACTATAAGGTTTTTTGGCTATGTGCCCTACACATTCAGTATGCGTTCCATTACCATGCGGATTAAGTCGCACGTTCTTAAAATTTACAAATCCGCCCTCAGCTGTGCTTCCAATAAAACCGTCCATTTTTACAGGAGAAGTTTCAAATGGCGGTGCCCAAAAGCAATTGGGTTGTTGGTCATCTCTTAGTGGAATAGATATATCTAACGGCTTGCCTAAATCCACATTAAATTCTTCACCGTTTCTTTTTATTATTGCAAGCATATTATTAGCATTATATTCAGCCAAAATAATCAATATTAAATGAGTGATTTAGAAAAAAAAGGAGATTTATCATTACCAAGTTCACAAGTTGAAATTGATGCACTGATAAACCATATGCCAAAAGCAAAGTATTCGGTAGAAGATTTTTTTCAAACACCAGAAAAAACGAGTTTCAGCCTTTCGTCAAATGGTCAGTTTATAGCTTATTTGGGAGCTTACCAAAGCCGCAAAAATATATTCGTTCAAAATATGAATTCGAAAGAAGTTACACGAATTACAAATGAAACCGAAAGAGGGATTATGGGTTTTGGTTGGTGCAACAACAGCCGTTTAATCTATATTATTGATTCAGGTGGAGATGAAAATTGGACGTTAAAGGCGGTAAATGCTGATGGAACTGATTTGAAAGACTTAACTCCCTTTGATAAGGTTCAAATACAAATTGTAGATGTTTTGTTAGATGATAATGACCATATAATAATTAGCATGAACAAAAACAACCCCATGCTTCACGAGCCCTATCGGCTAAACATTTATACGGGAGATTTAAAGCAACTGGCAGAAAATACAGATCCAACCAAGGCTTTCATTAATTATGTAACTGATAATGAGGGCAAACTAAGAGGGGTTTATAGAATGAACGGTACCAACACAGAGTTTTGGTATAGAAACACTGAGGATGAGCCTTTTGATATGGTTTACTCTTCAAGTTTTAAGGAAGGGTTTGAATTTTTAAATTTCGATTTTGAGCAACCACACATCATTTATGCTTCAAGTAATATAAATCGCGATAAAAAAGCGATAGTAAAATTTGATTGTTTGGCTGGCAAGGAAGTGGAAGTGATTTATGAAAATGATGAGGTAGACGTTATGCGAATGTTTTTTAGCAAAAAAAACAAAAAGCCCATTTTGTTAGATTACTATACATCTAAAACCAACTATCATTTTTTAGATGAAGCTTATGCTAAGTTGTTCAAAAATTGGAAGGCTCAAGTTGGCGATAATGAAATATTGATAGCTTCAAAATCTTTAGATGAAAAACATTTTATAATAAAAGCTTATGCTGATGTTAATGCAGGCACTTACTACTATTACAATGTTGAAACGGATGAGTTTACTTTTATAAGCAACGTATTAAGCCAATTAGATAATGCTGATTTATCTAAAATGGAACCTGTAAAATTTATTGCTCGTGATGGTTTAGAAATAAATGGATACTTAACAATACCAGCAGGAAAACAACCTTCAGAAGTTCCAATAATTATTAATCCGCATGGCGGACCTTATGGCATTAGAGACCATTGGATGTTTAATCCTGAAGTACAATTGTTAGCCCATTATGGTTATGGTGTTTTTCAAGTTAATTATAGAGGCTCTGGTGGTTATGGGAGAAGGTTTCAAGAAGCAGGTTACCACCAAATAGGCCAAAAAATGCAAAATGATTTAACTGATGCCGTTCATTGGCTAATTAATGAGAAACAAGCAAGTAAAAATAAAATAGGAATTTTTGGAGGGAGCTATGGTGGTTATGCAACGCTAGCCGGTTTAACTTTTACGCCAGAATTGTATCAATGTGGTATCGACTTTGTAGGTGTTTCCAATCTCTTCACTTTTTATAAATCTATGCCACCATATTGGCAACCTTTTATTGAAATGGTAAAAGAGCAATGGTATGATTTTGAAAACGAAACTGAACTTTTGAAACAAGTTTCTCCAATCTTTCATATCAATAAAATAACTAAGCCACTTTTTGTAGTGCAGGGAGCCAATGATCCAAGGGTAAATATTGATGAAAGCGACCAGATTGTAAGTGCTTTGAGAAAAAAAGAGGTAAAAGTGCCCTATATGGTTAAATATGATGAGGGGCATGGCTTCCAAAATCAAGAAAATAAGTTTGAATTTTACAAAGCAATGTTGGGCTTTCTAACCATGCATTTGCCCACTAAATAGCTGATAGTAAGCCTTTTATAAGGCAAAATTGAAGTTTTGTTGATAACGAGACAAGACTTAACTTTAGTTATTACATTAATTTTAAAGGAAATATGAAACTTTTTTTAATATAATTAGTTATACTATATATAAAAATCTTGGTGTTTAATTGGCCGTAGTTTCTCAGGTTTATCCTGGCTACGGCTTTTTTTATGCTACAATAAATAGGTTAGAGATTATTTTATCAGCAATTAATTTGCCTTTTGTTGTCAATTTCCATGTGTTTGTATCACACAGTAAATTCTCAGAATTAACCTCTTTTTCTAATGAACTATATAACTCGTTCCAGCATTTTTTAGGGCATAACGCTATTAATTTATCGAGCTTTACTCCCCAAATAGTTCTCAAACCAGTCATTAAGTACTCATTCGTTATATCTAAATCACTCAACAATTCTTTTGTAAAAGGCACAAAACCTTGCTTTATGGAGTTTATGTATAGGCTATTGTTTGCTACATTCCATTGTCTACTATTGCCATTAAAACTATGTGCAGCAGGGCCAATGCCTAAGTATGTTTCACCTTGCCAGTAAGCGGTGTTGTGTTTGGCAAATTTTTCATTTTTGCATAAATTGCTAATTTCATAATGTTTCCACTCATTTTTATTGGCCCAATTCATCAAAACATTCAATTGGTTGGCAGCTTTTACTTCATCTAAAACAGGTATTTTTTTATTGGCTATTTGATAATGTAACTGTGTTTTTTCTTCAACCGTTAAAGCATAGCACGATAAGTGATCGATTGGGTATTGCAGCACATAATCCAAGTTGTTAATCCAATCTTCATCACTTAAACTGTGGCTGCCATATATTAAATCAATAGAAACATTGCTGAAAGTTGAACAGATAATTTTTAAACTTGCTTTAGCTTCAGCAACATTATGCGCTCTATTCATAATGTTTAAATCAGTTTGGTTAAAAGATTGTATGCCAAGACTAATTCTGTTTATACCGACATTTTTTAGCTCCACTACTAAATTTTCGTTAACATCATCAGGGTTCATTTCAATGGTAATTTCGGCATCCTTGCTTAGATTATATTTTTCTTCAATTGTGGTAATAACTGATGCGATTTCTTGTGCTGTAAGCAATGATGGGGTTCCGCCACCAAAGTAAACGGTATTAATTGTATGCTCGCCTACATATTCTTTTTGAAGTTCCAATTCAAATAATAAGGAGGTAAGCAATTCGTTTTTAGTTTTTAAGTTGGTAGAAAAATGAAAATTGCAATAGCTACAGGCTTGCTTACAGTAAGGAATATGTACATAAATGCCTGCCATAGATTTATTTAACTTTGATACTCAATGAGTAAACATTCATTATCAATATTACTTTATTTTTTAACAATTAGTTGCATAGTTTTTGGGCAAGAAAATTATGAGCTCAAGTTAAATTTTAATGAAGACAATCAAAGTCAATTGGTAGAAGTGTTTTCGGGTAAAACTGAATTTGAAAGTTTAGAAAATCTAGAAAAATCACTACAACAAGGCATTTTACAGCTTCATAGGTTAGGGCACTTAGAGGCAAGCATTGATACTGTTCACGCCCAAAATTTAATTACCGCCAACTTAACAGCCGGTCCTGTTTATCGCTGGGCATTCTTAAAAGTAAATTCTGAAGATGATGTTTTCTTAAATAATTCGGGTTATCGTGAAAAATATTTTAAAAACAAGCCTTTTACTATGGAGGAGGTATTTGAAATGCAAAATAGAGCCATAAAGTATGCTGAAAACAATGGTTACCCTTTCGCATCATCTCAACTTACAAATATTACGGTGGCTGAAAATTTTAGCGCTGAGTTGGTATTCAACAAAAACCAACTAGTAACTATTGACTCTTTGATTATTGTTGGTGAACCCAATGTAAACTATCGTTTTATAAAAAAGTATTTAGCAATAGATAGGGGTGATGTTTACAATGAGGCAAAATTGAAAAAAATTGATAAACTTATAAATGACTTAAAATTTTTACAAACTGGCCGACCCACACAAATAGAGTTTGTTAATGATAAAGCCAACGTTTACGTTTATTTAAAAAGCAAAGAAGCGAGCAATTTTGATTTGCTAATTGGCCTTTTACCAAACAACAATGAAGAAGGTAAGTTAACCATCACCGGCCAAGGTGAATTTAACCTGCAAAACGTTTTTAAGGCAGGTGAAACCATGCACTTGTCATTTAGCAAAATACAATCCAATACTCGTAAGCTAGATATTGGGTTTCAGTACCCATATTTACCCATTTTACCTTTAGGCTTGCAAACAGATTTAAATGTTTTTATAAAGGATACAAGTTATAGAGATGTTGAGTTGCAACTTGGGTTCAACTATCAATTTACAGGAAGCAATAGCATTGCCGCATATGTAAATAATCACCGAACTGATTTGTTAAGGGTAGATACCACAAGCATTAAGTCGCAAAAAGCCTTGCCAAATATTATTGATAAAACCCAAACCAATTATGGTTTGAATTACCAGTTTCAAAATTTCGATTATTTATATAATCCATCAAAAGGAATAGGTGTTTCTTTAATTTCACAAGTTGGGGTAAAAACCATACGAAAAAACAATGCCATACTGCGAATAAGTAGCTTTAGCGATAGTACGTTCTCAGCAGAAGATTTATACAACGATTTTGAAAATAAGACCTTACAAATTCAAGTAGGAGCTGATATAAATAAGTTTTGGCGATTGAATGCTACCAACACCATAAAAACACAATTATCGGCATCAACAATTTATGGAGACAATCTGTTTCAGAATGATTTAAATAGAATTGGTGGGGCAAAAAAATTGAGAGGTTTTGATGATGAAAGCATTTTCACCTCATTGCACGCAATACTAAGTATAGAGTACAGATATTTGCTTAATAGAGGTAGTTATTTATCACTTTTTTATGATAGGGCATATATAGAAAGCAATACGGTAGAGCAAACTTTTTCTGATAGGCCTTATGGTTTTGGAGCGGGCTTTGCTTTTGCTACCGCTTCAGGCACATTTGCATTAAACTATGCCATAGGTAGCCAACAAAACAATCCTATTCAATTTAGATCGGCCAAAATTCATTTTGGTTATATAAATTACTTTTGAGCCATGTTAAATTTTTCAAATTTTATCGCGTAAATGGAAGAATTTGAAATAATTCCAAGAACAACCTATGCAGCTGGTAGTTGGGTGTTTTTCAGTTGTTTGGCATTGCTGGCATTTGTAACGCTCATAAAGCAATTGTATCCTAGCTATCTTTCAAAAGTTGCACAGTCGGCAGTTAACATGAATTTGGCTTCACAGCAATTTAGAGATGAGGAGTTGAGTCCTCCAGTTGCTTCAATATTGCTTTCTGTTTTATATTTTTTATCAGTAGGATTATCGGTTTATTTAATTGTGTGGCACTTTAAAGTCAATGTGTTCGTAATGGGCTGGAGACTGTTTGTGCTCCTTTTGCTAGCAATATTTATTTTATCGTTGCTTCACCGCAATTTACATTTATTATCAGCCAGTTTGTTAAAAGTAAAAGATGCGGTAAGTTGGTATTTATTCAATTCAAAAACTGTTAATCATGTAATTGGCATTTTGTTATTGCCTTTTATATTGCTTTTAGCTTATGGCAACTCAAATGTTCAAAAAATAACTGTGGTAATAATTATTATCATTTTTGCAATTAAATATTTATTCATTTTATTTAAAGGCTTATTAGGTAGTTTTAAGTTAGTTAGGCAATATTTTATGCATTTTATTTTGTATATTTGCACGCTCGAAATTTTGCCGATTTTGGTTGTTGCTAAATTTATTCAAATTCAACTTGCGGTTTAATTTTGGTGAAATTGGAACTAAAAACACTCAATGGGAATTATTGCCAAAAAAACCACGAAAACTTTGCAAAAAAAAGATCCAGTTAAATCTATATTAATCTCACAGCCCGAACCAAGTAATGCAAAGTCGCCTTACTTTGATATTGCTAAAAAGTACAAGATTAAAATAGATTTTAGACCTTTTATTGAAATACAAGAAGTTTCATATAAAGATTTTAGAAAGCAAAAAATTACCTTGCTAGATTTCTCAGCGGTAATTCTTACAAGTAGAAATGCAATTGATCACTTTTTTAGATTGTGTGATGAGCTTAGAGCTAGGATGCCCGATTCTACAAAATACTTTTGTACTTCAGAGGCAGTAGCCTTGTATTTGCAAAAATATACCCAATACCGCAAAAGGAAAGTTTTTTATGGCACGGGTACTATGGAGTCGCTTCAAAAAATGCTGTTGAAATATAAAAAAGATGAAAAGGTGTTATATCCAGGTGCTGGTAAACGTAACCCAGAGCTATCAGATTTTTTAGCAGAAAATGATTTTGATTTTAAGGAAGGAGTTATCTATAATGTTGTTAGTAGTGATTTAACTGATTTGGACAGTATAACTTATGATATGATTGTGTTATTTAGTCCAACCGGATTAGATTCATTGTACGAAAACTTTCCCGATTTTGAGCAAAAAGACACGAGAATAGCAGCTTTTGGCTCAAAAACAGCTACTTGCGTTGAGGAAAAAGGACTCACTTTAAACTTAAAAGCACCTTCTTTAGGTGTGCCTTCAATGAGCAAAGCCTTGGAGCTTTATGTTCAAGAAGCCAACAAGCGTAAAAGATAAGTTTACAATATAGTTGAGGTTTACATGCCATTCATGTAATTTACATGCCTTATGTATATTAAGGTAACATACGTTTTACTTTTCATCCTATTATTTTTCGGTGCAAAAGCTCAACAAATTGAGCATTACACCATAAATCATTTTGATAGAGGATATATCAATCCTGCCTATGCAGGCTTACAGGGCAACCCAACCTTAAATGCCAGATTGAGAGTGCAATGGTTTAATTTGGGCAATGGTCAACTATTAACAAGCCAAAACATAAATGCAGATATGCCTTTGTTTGCCATTAACAGTGGAGTTGGCATAACAATAAATAACGATTTAATTGGTGTTCAAAGAAGATCATCAGTAAAACTTAATTATTCTTACAGCTTTAAATCTGAAAAATTTTTAATTAACTCAGGAGTTTCAGCTGGTTTGTCACAATATGAATTGGATGGTAGTCAATTAATAGCGCCAGAAGGGGAGTATAGTGCCACCATAAACCACAATGATAATTTTATTCCCACCACCAAGCAAAGTGCTTTAGCACCAGCAGCGTCTGTTGGTTTGTATGCTAAATATGGTGTGGTTGAGGCAGGTGTAACAGCACAAAACTTGTTAACTTATACCTATGAGTTAGCAAATGGCATGACTTTAAGCCAAAATAGACATTACAGTTTTTTCAGCAAAGCAATATTGCCAATTGGGAGTTTTGATTTAGAACCTTCAGTAATGATTTATTCCAATGCCAAGGTAATTCAGCAAAACTTTTCATTTATTTTAACGTATAATAACAATATATGGATTGGATCAGCGTTTAGAGGATACAACAAAAGTTCTTTTGACGCCCTTTCGGTCATTGCAGGGTTAGGAATAAATAATATAAAAATCAGTTATGCCTATGATTTTGGTTTGAGTGATTTGCGTTATTTTAATGATGGATCGCACGAAATTGCGCTACAAATGAACTTTGAAAATTTTATTAAACAAGCTCAGGGGAAAACTATATATGTACCCAGAGATTTATAACTATAACTATTAATAAACCATTAAACGATTAAATAGGAAAAAATAACTTTTACAGCACTGCCATAATTAGTTGTAATTCATATGATTTTACACTAAATTTACAGGCTCGCGAAAAAATTAACTATTTAAAACGTTTAAAGAAAACTCGTAACTATGAAACGAGCCTTGCACATTTTCTTGATTATCATAACATTTGCATCAATTGCAGGATGTTCTGGATCAAGCTGGGGAGCCTACAGAGGCCAACTTTTAGGAGTATTTGACAGACCTAAATGGAGGAATGTAAATCCATATGGTATGGTATATGTTAAATCTGGAACATTACACATTGGTGGTGGTGATCAAGATGTTAACCATACCTTAGTTCAAAGACCTAAATCAATTTCAATCCAAGGATTTTATATGGATGATACTGAAATTACAAACAACGAGTATCGTCAGTTTGTATTTTGGGTAAGAGATTCTATAGCTGCTAAAACCTTAGGGGGGGAGTATTTAATTGACAATGATGATGGTTCTCAAACCATTGATTGGGAATATCCTATTTACTATGATGATCCTGAAATTAAAGAACAATTGTCTTCAATGATGTTTGCCAAAGGAGACGGATATTGGGGCAAGTCAGAGTGGGACGTTAGCCAATTTATATATCAATATAGATGGTTTGATTTTCAACTAGCTGCCAAAGAGGTAAATAATTACCGTAAAACCAATATGGAAGAAGATAAGCATTGGTATTCTGAAGGTCGTGCCAAATATTGGAATGAAGAAGAAACCATGATTTATCCAGATACATTAGTTTGGGTAAGAGATTTTACTTATTCATATAATGAGCCAATGACTAGAAATTACTTCTGGCATCCAGCTTTTGACTACTATCCAGTAGTAGGATTAGAGTGGGCTCAAACAAATGCATTTTCAATGTGGAGGTCAACTTTCTGGAATGAGTTTAGAGTTAGCGTTGGGGAAGTGCCATATGAATCATTTAGAATACCTACTGAACATGAGTGGGAGTATGCTGCAAGAGGCGGTCTTTCTCATCAACCATACCCTTGGGGTGGCCCGTATGTTAGAAATGCTAAAGGATGTATTTTGGCCAATTTTAAACCTGGTAGAGGAAATTATCCTGATGATGGTGGTTTCTATACTGTGAGAGCAGATGCATACAATCCTAATGATTACGGATTATACAATATGGCTGGTAATGTTGCCGAATGGACTTCATCAGCATTTTACGAAAACTCATATTCTTTTCAAGATGATTTAAATCCTGATGTTAGATATGATGCAGAATGGGGTGAGCCTGAAACTGCTAAACGTAAGGTGATTAGAGGCGGATCATGGAAAGATATAGCTTACTATATTCAAACTGGTACACGCCATTGGGAGTACCAAGATTCAGCCAAATCATATGTGGGCTTTAGAAATGTAATTACCTTCTTAGGTCGTTCTAAGTCTGATTTTGAATAGAAAAACATAATTATATTTATGACTATAAAGACCTTTTGTTAACTCATTAGGCGTAAAGATTAATTTTTAAAACTAAAAAAAACACAAACAAAATGGGAATACCTTTTTACGAACAGGCATGGTTTAAGTACTTTAAGAACTTTATCATTGGAATTGGAGCGGCAGTAGTACTTATTGGTGCACTTGCAAAAATTTTATATCACCCTATGGCCGATTTAGCTTTAAAAGTAGGTATGTTGGTAGAGGCTGGTATTTTTATAATTTTAGGATTGTTACCTCCTCACAAAGATTATCACTGGGAAAAAATATATCCTGGATTAGATAAACCTGCAGATCATAAAGAGTTAAAAAAGTTAGCTGCGGCTGGCGTTGCTGGTACAGGCAGTGGAAGCGGAGGAAGCGGTGTTTCTCAGCAGTTAGATAAAATTTTAGAAGATTCTAATGTTGATTCTGATTTGATATCAAGGCTTGGAGATAACTTAGCTAATTTGAGTAGCAACATTGAAAAAATGAGTGATGTTACTGATGCTGCGGGTGCAACTGGCGACTATACAACTAGTGCTACAGCTGCTGCGGGAGCATTAAAAGAAATGCAAGCTGCTTATTCAGGTGCTTCTGAAGCAATGCATGCACTTAGTGATGCACAAGGTGATACTGTAAAATACCATGAGCAAGTGCAATTGGTTTCTAAAAACTTAGAGCAGTTAAATGCTATATATGAGTTAGAATTACAGGATACAAATAATCACTTAAAAGCTATGAACAAGTTTTATGGTGGATTAACTGATGCTATGTCTTCATTAGATGCATCAATTGATGATACAAGAACTTACCAAGAGCAAATGTCAGTTTTGGCTAGAAACTTAGGTGAATTAAATGGTGTTTATGGCAATATGTTAAGTGCTATGAGAACTCCACAGGCATAATACATTTTTTAACAAATAAAAAAACTAGAAAATGTCAATACCTAAAGAACCCCGGCAGTTAATGATTAACTTGATGTACTTAGTGCTTATAGCCATGCTTGCACTAAACGTATCAAGTAAGGTTATTAATGCCTTTGGTACCCTTAAAGAAGGGATGGATAGCTCAATTGAACCCGTTACCAAAAAAACGGAACAATTGATGGCTTCATTAGAAAAGAAAGTAGCGGATCAAGAAAAAGATGCGGATTTATATTTAGCACAATCTAAAAAAGTACGTGCTGTTGCCGCAGAATTTAATACATACTTAGATACAATTATTAGGCGATTAGGACAAGACTTTCCAGGAGATACCGCCTCAGCATATCAAGTAGGACACCCAGAATGGCCAAAGAATTATAAGAATACAGATAAAACTACCAGAGTAATGGTTGGTGAGGCTGATGGTATGGGTGCCGGTGATGAGTTAAAGTTAAAAATTGAAGAAGCAAGAAAAAAGTTTGCTGCTGCAGTTGAGTCAGAAGAAGATAAAACTTATGTAGAGGCCAATATCCCATTAAAAAAGCCTAAAGTAAAAATTGATCCTAAAACAGGAGAAGAAATTCCTTGGGCTAGAAAAAACTATGAAAAGGTACCGGTAATTGGTGCCATTGCATTGCTTACAAAGCTTAAAGCAGATGTTGCCAACTCAGAGTCTACCATTATTGAAAGATTGTATAGCAACATTGGTAAATTTGAAGTTAAGCCTGATAGATTTGGAGCTAAAGTAGTTGCTCCTGCTAGTTACTTGTTAACTGGCGGAAAGTATGAAGCAGATATTTTTGTTTCTGCCTACAGCTCACAACAACAGCCTGAAATTTATATGGGATCTGTACAATGGAGTAAATTTAAAGAAGATGAATTTGGTGATTGGGAAGCATTAGAAACTAGTGCAGAAGATATGCCAATATCTGGTGCAAGAAAATTGGATGTGAAAGGTGGTAAAGCAGTTTACTCCACAACGGCAGGTTCTCCAGGTAAAAAGAATTACCAAGGAATTGCTCGAATAGCTAAACCAGGTGGTACTTATCTAAACTTTCCATTTAAAGCTGAATATGAGGTTGGCTCACCAGCTGCTGGAGCAACGGTTTCAGCTGATAAAATGAACGTATTTTATATTGGTGTAGATAATCCTGTAACAGTTTCGGGTGGTACAGATGCTTCTAAAACCAACGCTACTATGACCGGCGGTACTATGACACCTAACGGTAAAAACAAATATAATGTAAGAGTTTCATCACCAGGTACTGCCAAAATTACGGTGTCATATCGCGATATGGAAGGTAACAATAAAACAGATGGACCTTTTGATTTTAGAGTTAAAAAAATTCCAGATCCTACGCCACAAATTGGTGGAAAATCGGGTGGAGCTATGAAGTCAGGTACTTTTAAGGCACAAAGAGGCGTTATAGCTAAGTTAGATAACTTTGATTTTGAAGCAAGATTTGATGTAATTGGTTTTGAAATGACTTATGCTCAAAAAAGAGCCGATCTTCAAACTGCTACCAACCAAGGTGGAACTTTCTCTGGTAAAATTAAAACTTACATGAGTAAAGCTAAACCAGGTGATATCTACTATTTTGATAAAATTAAAGCAAGAGGACCTGACGGAACAACAAGAACGCTGCCAACTGTGGCAATAAAAGTTATATAAACTAAAACTATTAGTTATGAAGGGTAAATTAATTATTTCGTTAATTGTGGCATTAAGCATAGCATTTTTAAGCTATGGTCAGCCAGCAGAATCAAATGTATTAGATGGTGCTTTTAAAAGAGAAGTAACCGTAGAAAAGGAAATTTTACCTTATGATCATTTGAGAGAGGCAGATGCTTTTTGGGAAAAGAGAATTTGGAGAGTGATAGATGTAAGAGAAAAAATGAATCTTCCATTTGCTTATCCAAAAGAACCTTTTATTGAAATTTTATTACAAGCAGCTGAAAATGGAGAAGCTACTTTGTATGATGCGATTGATGATGAGTTTACTGAAGTTATAACGGTAGAAGAATTACAGAGTACATTAGGTGGAACAGACACTGTTCCGATTATTGACCCTGATACATATGAGGAAACATTTGAAGTAGTTAACAATGATTTTGATCCTGCTTCAGTAACTAAATTTAGATTAAAAGAAGTTTGGGTATTTGATGAAGAAAGAGCCATGTTAGTTGTAAGAATTTTGGGAATTGCACCTATACAAGATGTGTATGATGACAATGGTAACTATAGAGGACAAAGAGCTATGTTTTGGGCTTACTATCCTGAATTGCGAACTGCATTAAGTTCTCGTGAAGCTTTTAATCCTTTTAATGATGCTATAAGAATGAGTTGGGAAGATATTTTAGAAATGAGAATGTTTTCTAGCTACATCTACAAGGAGTCAAATGTTTATGATAGAAGAATACAAGATTACGCAACTGGTGTAGATGCACTATATGAATCTGATCGCATTAAAAATGAAATATTTATAATGGAGCATGATTTATGGACATACTAAAAACATCAATTAATTAAAAAATTATGGGAGCTTTTAGCTCCCTTTTTTATGCGCTAAATTTTTGTGAATTGTTGTCGCTAGGATTAAAATATTCAAAAATAATCTTAGCCTTAGCAGGTCCAACATTTAATTTCAAATCTTCAAACGATAGTAATTTTATTTTTTTAACCGATTTGTATTGTCGCAATAAATCTTCAGCTGTAGCCTTGCCAATTCCTTTAATATCCAACAATTCGTTTTTTACTGTTGATTTTAACCTCAATTTTCGGTGAAAAGTAATGGCAAAACGGTGCGCTTCATCACGCAATTGTTGCAACAGCTTTAACCCTTCACTTTTTTTATCCATAATAATAGAATCACTATCACCTGGAAAGAAGATTTCTTCATTTCGTTTGGCAATTGAAATTACGGTGCACTGTTCATTTAAACCCAATTCACACAATGCGTTAAATGCTGCGCTTAGCTGGCCTTTGCCGCCATCTATTAATATAAGGTTAGGCATTAGGCCCTTTTGTTCTATTACTCGCTTATACCTTCTTGTAACCACCTCATGCATACTCGCAAAATCATCAGGACCAACAACAGTTTTTATTTTATAATGTCTATAATCTTTTTTACTCGGCTTACCATCTTTAAAAACAACCATTGAAGAAGTAGGGTTAGTGCCTTGTAAATTAGAATTATCAAAGCACTCAATATGCAATGGTAATTCTGCTAATTTTAGTTGTATCATTAAGTTTTCCGCGGCCTCTAACCCGGCCAAACTTTTTCCTTTATTTAGTTTAATTTCTTGCAAATGATAAAGTGCATTTTTCAATGCAAGATCAATTAGTTTTTTCTTATCTCCTCTTTGAGGCACAGTTACCTTGTATTCTTCTTTTTCATTTGTTAATGCTACAGGTACAATTATTTCTTTAGCTGTGCTGTTAAATTTATTTCTTATGTGATTTATTGCATACTCCAATACATCTTGATCGGGCTCATCTAAATTTTTGGCCAACTCAATTGTTTTGCTTTGAATTATAGTGCCATTGGCAACCTTTAAAAAACCAACAATAGCAAAATCATCTTTATTAATTAAACCAAACACATCAATATCGTTAAGCTTCATGTTAACAATGGTAGATTTGGCTTGAAAAACCTGTAAATAATCTAGGCGTTGTTTTACAGTTTCAGCCTTTTCAAACTCGTAGCGCTGCACAAAATGCTCCATTTCGTTTTTTAAGTATGTTTTTACGCTACCATAATTGCCCGAAAGCACATTTTTTATCTGTTTAATTGATTTTAAATAGGCATCTTCAGTTTCTAAACCAACACAACCACCCTTGCAATTGCCTATATGGTATTCCAAACAAACTTTAAACTTTCCTTTATTTATATTGCTTTGAGTAAGGTTATGCTTGCAAGTTCTTATAGGAAACAGGTTTCTAATTAGCTCCAATAATAAGCGCACATTTTTTACTGAGGTATAAGGTCCTAAATAAGTGGACCCATCACGAATTATTTTTCGGGTTAAAAATACTCGGGGAAATGGCTCATTTTTTATGCAAATGTGCGGATAGGTTTTATCATCTCTAAGCTGAATATTGTACTTAGGATTATGTTTTTTAATTATTGAATTTTCAAGTAGCAATGCATCTTGCTCAGTTTCTACAATAGTAAATTCAATTTTTTGCACTTGCTTGGCCATTACCAAAATGCGAGCACTTACAAACTTGTTTTTGTTAAAGTAGGAAGAAACACGGTTTTTTAAATTTTTGGCCTTGCCTACATAAAGTAATTTACCATCTGAACCAAAATATTTATAAATACCAGGTTGTTTAGGTAAATGCTTTTTTACATCATCAAAAGCTTTTGATTGCATATTAGCTTTTGTTTTTAAAAGCCAGGGTCAGCTTCACCATCTTCACGTCTTATTTGTGATGTTCCTGGGTTTGCAGGCGGACTTGAATTGCCGCCACCTCCATTAAACTCATCACCATATTGATAGCCTTCATCACCATAGTCTATACCCTCTGGATTATCTTCATAATATTCTTCACAATCCAATTCAATGGTAAGTTCATTTTTAGGTTTTTCAAACTTTGTAGTTCGGCTATATCCTAATGATTCATCATCATAAACTTTATGATAGTACTTGGCCCAAATTGGCAATGCCATAGCAGCACCTTGGCCATAAAAGGTTTTTCTAAAGCGAACACTAGGATCATCTGCGCCTACCCAAACTCCAGTAAGCAATTGTGGGGTGTAACCCATAAACCAACCATCAGTATTGCCTTGGGTTGTTCCCGTTTTGCCTGCAATGGGTTGTGATGCCGGAAATTTATACTTATGCCTTAATCTTGATGCTGTTCCAGGAAAACTGGTTACGCCTTGCAACATATTGGTCATTACATAGGCAGTATTCTCATTTAAAGCCTCTCTTTGCTGGGGTTCAGATTCATAAACAATATTGCCATGCCTATCTTCAATGCGGTCAATAAAATTGGGTTTAATGTGTAATCCCTTATTGGCAAAAGTTGAAAAAGCACCTACCATTTCAAAAACGGAAATATCGGCAGTACCTAAGCAAATAGAAGGTACTTCAGGTATATCACTTACTATTCCTAATTTTTTGGCTTGGTTTATTACTGCTAAGGGACCATTAAATTCATACATAATCCTTGCTGCAATCGTATTTATTGAGCCTGCCAAACCTCCCTTTAAGGTGGCATAACCTTCATATTTTGGAGGTGAGTTTCTAGGAGTCCAATCTCGTATGGCTCCATGAAATGTAATTTGAGCTTTAGGCAGTTTCATGCATGGAGACCAACCTTTGTCTTCAATAGCCAAGCTATAGACTATAGGCTTAAATGTTGAACCTACTTGTCTTTTAGTACTTTGCTTAACGTGGTCTAATTTAAAATACTTATGGTTTATACCACCTACCCAAGCTTTAACATAACCTGTTGATGGATCAACAGAAAGTAGGCCAGCGTGTAAAATCTTTTTGTAATACTTAAGTGAATCCATGGTGCTAAAAGCAGTATCAACTTCATAATTGTCATGCGCCCAAGAGAATACGCGCATTTCATGTTTGTTTTCACTTAATTTTTTAAGTATCTCTTCTTCACTTAAATTTTGTTCAGCTAACTTTTTATATATCTCTAATCTTTTAACAGCACGTTTAATCAAATCAGGTCTTGCACGATCCTTATCTCCCCATTCCCATGGTTCAGTATTAGGCAATTGTTTATCCCAATGGTAAAAGAAATCTTTTTGGTGTTCTTTTAAGTGTTCATTTACTGCCAATTCGGCATAACGCTGCATTTTTGAGTTAATGGTTGTGTAAATTTTTAATCCATCACGGTAAACATCATAATCATTTTCATCAGCCCATTTTTTTAAATCAGCACGTAAAACCTCTCTAAAGTAAGGCGCTAAACCAGTATTGTGTGTTGTAGGAGAGTACTTAATACCCAAAGGCAACTTGCTAATTGAATCAAATTGAGCCCTTGTTAGCTTATCATTTTTAACCATTTGATATAAAACCACATTTCTGCGTTTGGTGGTAAGCTCCTCACGTCTTAGCGGATTAAATCTAGATGGATTTTGAACCATACCAACCAAGGTGGCTGCTTCTTGAATGTTAAGGTTTTGAATAGAATCTTCAGGAATACTAAAATATAGTTTGGCAACAGATTTTACCCCAAAAGAGTTGTAGCGGTACTCAATTTTATTGAGATACATGGCAATAATCTCCTCTTTAGTATATCTTCTTTCTAACAACACGGCAGTAACTATCTCTTTCAGTTTCTGCTTCATTCTGTCAAGGCGATTGGTAGCACGCTGATCAAATAAGTTTAGTGCCAATTGCTGGCTAATTGTACTACCACCACCTTTTTTCCCTAAATAAATAAATGCTCTTGCTGTGCCTTTATAATCTATGCCACAATGGTTGTAAAAACGTTCATCTTCTGTGGATACCAATGCATCAACCAAATAAGTTGGCAGTTCATCAAACTCAGCAATTGAGCGGTTTTCCGTATAATATTTTCCTAAAATATAACCATCATCAGATATTAGTTCTGATGCTTCATATAATTTGGGATTATCTAATTCAGTAAAAGAAGGGAGGTTTGCAAAAAACCTTATACCAACAAACGTTAATGTAAAACAAACAACCGCTAGAAATAGCAATAGCCAGAAAATTCTTTTTAACTTTTTGTTTTTTATGCTGCTGGCAGATGTTTCGTTCACTTGGCTTTATTAGTAGTTTTTGCTGAAGAATTTTTCATAACCTTCAACATCTTTGCTTACAAACAGTTGCTTGTAATTATTGTCCGAAATTACCACAACTTTGTACTCCGATTTGTTAAAATCTTTAAATATTTCAGGATCTTTGGTTAATACTTTGTAATAATCCATACCAGCTTTTCCATTGGCAAAGGTAAAAATTCTTATGAATGGCGATTCGCCATCTAACATTTCGTACTTGGTTTTATACTTTTTACCGGCATATTTTGTTTGGTTGTGGTTACTAATTTTGTTAACACATTTAGCTAATGTTGGTGATAGTTTATCAAAGAGAATAATTACATAGTGTTTTCCTTCATTATCAACGGTAAAATTCCCTTCTATTTCTTTAACCTTCCCTTTACCATCTTTCTTTTTTCCACCATTTTGCTTTCCACCTTGCTTACCAATAAATGCCAACATTTCTGTTGCACTAGTTTTTACAGGATGTTCAGGATAGTCTTTAATAATTGTTTCAAGTGCAGTTCTATAGTCGCCAATTTCTTTTACTTTGCCAATAGCCATAGCTTCTAACAATGCAAATTGAGGCATTACATCAGATTCACCAAACTCTGTATCAGCCTGTTTTTTTCTGGCAATAACTTCTTCATAATCGCCTTTATTATAAAGAGAGTAGGTGTTTTCATAAAAATTAGCAGCTTTGTTTAAGCTTTTTCTATATTCAACAATATAATTAGGGTCTGATACTATTTTTGCAAATGGGCTATTTTCATGTTTCTTTACCAACTTGCTTTTAGCATTGTTGGCCAGTTTGGTTTTGCCCTGTACATTATACAGGTTGTAAAGGTTATATAATGCTTCAGGTTCTTCAATTGCATTTTTAAATTGCCTAACAATTCTGCTGTAAGATTTTTCGGCTTCATTTAAATCACTTAGCTCATCTTTATAAATGTTGCCCGATATAAGCAATGCCTTTGAAATTTTGGTATTAGAAGCTTTTACTTGTTTAGCAGTTACTGGTAAGCTTTCCACTAATTTTTCTCTAGATAATTCTTTTGGGTTTAGCTTGGTAACTAAGGGTTTATTTTTGTCATCTCCTTCACCTTCTTCCCCAAAGTCAAAACTTCCTTTGTTTTTTCTTCTCCAATCATCATTTAACTTGCGCTTACCCCAAATACTGGTAAACTCGCTAAATCCTTTTTCGCGTGAACTGGCATTGTAAAAATACCAACTAGCGCCTTTACTCACATTTTTTCCTTTAGCAATAGGTGCTTCCCCTTTATTAATATTGTCGTTTTGGTTTTCGTTTAACTTGCTATTAATTTTATCTATTACATTATCCAATGCAGCATTTCTAGCATCTTCTGGCAAATTTGCTAGTGTTTGTAAACTATCTTCAATCGCTATTGTATTTAGTTGATTAGTTAATTGAGTTAATATTGCTTTTCTATTGGCGCTTGTTTCATACTCTTCATGTGCAGTAGGTAAAAACAAAATAGTGCTATCATAAAATGTTTTAGCACCTATAAAATCCTTATCATTAAAACTAGCATTTGCCAATTTTAGGTATGCTACTCCTTTAATTTTTCCACCATCAGTTGAGGTGGCAACGGCTTTTTCAAGATATGATTTAAATGCCACCATATCGCCACTTTCTAAGGCATTTTCAGCTTGAGCTAAATATATCTCATCAAAATATTCACTGTTCTTGTCATCTTTCAACATTTTATTTAAGTACCTATTGGCATCTGCAATATTATCAGTTGAAGATTTTGCCATGGCTTTTGCCGTGTTTAATTTGGCATAAAATATCATCTCATATTCAGGTTTTTTCTTTATAACATTGCTGTAAGCTTCTATGGCCTCATCATAGTTCCCATTTTCTTGTAAAAGTTGCGCAAGTATAAAATTGTAACGTGCTTTGCGACTTCTTTTTTTGGCATAAACCAATGAGTTTTTCAAAGCATCTGCACCATTGTCCATTTCATTATTAACTAAAAAGTAATATCCCTTAGCAGCTTCCAACTCGCTAGCTAAGTAACCTGGCCAAACTTCTTCTTCTGCATATGCAATGGTTTGTTTAGCATTTTTCATTTGATCATCTGCTACGTAGCTCTTAATTAACCAAATTAATGCTTCACCAGCTACAGGGTTGTGCTTTATGCCTTTTTTGTCTTTTTCATACTCTTGGTCATCAACAAAAAATGTTGCGGCTTCTTTATCTATTTTATCTTCATCAACACTTTTAACTGTTGTTTTGCCTTTTTTAGAAGGTTTTCTTTTCTTCTTTTTCTTTTTAGGTTTCTTCTTTCTTTTCTTTTTCTTCTTTTTAGGTTTTTTTGATTTGCCGCTTTTTTTTATTTCATGCAAGGCATTGCCTTCTTTGTAATTATTGGTAACATATTGAAAAGTGGTAATGGCCGATTCATAGTCATGTTTTAAAAATTGTGCTTTACCAATTAACAAATAGCAATCATCAACCCATTTACTAGTGGGGTGCAATTGTATATCAATAGATGCTTTTTTATTTACTTCTTCTAATCCGGCAAATGCAACTTGGGCTTCTTCTAAAGTGCCGTACTTATAAATGGGTAAAACATTGCCATAATCTTCATCTAACGAATTGCCTATGGCATCAAGTGCCTCTTGATATGCTATTTTTGCATTAAAATAATAATTGTATCTGCCCGTTACATCATGGTAAACTTTGCCTACCTTGTTGGTGTTATAGGCAGTTTTTTTATTGGATGAGCAGCCAAAAATTAGTAGAATTGTAAAAAATACGGATAAAAAAATTGATAATATCTTCAAACCTTTTGAATTTAGCTGTTCTTCTAACTTAAAAGTTAGCAAAAATATTTTAATTTTTACAATAAAAGTGAGCTAATAGCACTTAATTAAATGGCAAAAAAGCAAAGAAAATTTATAGATAAGCTTAAAAATAAGTACCGATTGGTAGTTATGCAAGATGATACGTTTGAAGAAAAGGCGTCATTTAAGCTATCTAGGATAAATGTAATTCTACTTTTGAGTGCTTTGTTCGTATTATTTACAGCCATGATTTTTGCATTAATTGTGTTTACTAAGTTAAAGGAATACATTCCTGGTTATGGAGATGTTACTTTAAGACAAGATTATATTGAATTAAGTGCGAGAACAGACTCAATTCAGCACGCATTAAATATTAGGGAAATGTATTGGACTAGTATTGGCAATGTGCTATCAGGTCAGTCTGATACATCTGCTATATTGCCAATAAATGATAGTGTAAATGCTAATTATGACTCAATAAAAACTGATTTTGTTTCTGTTGATGATTCAGTTTTACGAGCTGAATATACTCCTGAAGGAATTAATTTAAAAGCACCAACAGTTATATCAAACAACAATAGCTTTATTTCTAGCGATATTAAAGACATTTACTTTTTTACCCCTATTGATGGTTTTGTTACTGCTGAATTTGATGTAAAAACTGAGCATTTAGGCATTGATTTGGGTGCCCCCGAAAATGAACCTATTAAGGCAACTTTAGATGGAGTGGTAGTGGTTGCCGATTATACTGTAGAAACGGGGCATACAATTGGTATACAACATGATAACAATTTAGTATCATTTTACAAACACAATTCTGTATTGTTGAAAAAAGTTGGTAACTTTGTAAAAGCGGGGGAAGTTATTGCAATTATTGGCAGTAGCGGAGAATTAACCACAGGACCACATCTTCATTTTGAATTGTGGCACAACGGTGTTCCTCTTAATCCACGAGATTATGTAATTTTTTAAAAGCAACTGATTTGGGAATGTTTAACAATGGCAAAGATAAAGCCAACGGAAATTCTACCACAACTAACTCAACGCTTTCAAAAGCTGTAAATATTATTGGCAAAGGCACCATTATTACAGGTGAAGTGCAAACGGAAGGCGATTTACGTGTAGATGGCAAAGTAAACGGTATAATAAAAACCAATGCTAAAGTGGTATTGGGGCCAACCGCCTTAGTTGAAGGAGATATAATCTCTACTGCGGCTGATATTTCGGGAAAAGTTATAGGTAAGGTAGAAGTTAAAGATTTACTTTTTTTAAAGAGTACTGCTAATATACAAGGCGATATTGTAGCCAAAAAGTTGGTTGTTGAAGCAGGTGCAGTATTTGATGGAACTTGCAGTATGGGAGCAAAAATTGCTCATACTTCCAATTCGAAAGGCGAACATAAAATTTCAAAAAAGCAAATTGCCAAAGAGGCCGTCTAAAGGATTTATCAAGTATACCGGGCTAGGTTTTTCTATGCTAGCCGTAATTCTTGTTATGGTATTTATTGGAGTTAAATTGGATGAGCGATTCTCAAATGGGAGTAAATTATTTACCATTATATTTTCTTTACTAGGTGTATTTGCAGGAATATATTTAGGCATTAAAGATTTTATTAAAAAATGAAGAAAGTTTTAACCGGGTTTGCAGTGCTCAGTGTTGTATTGGCCGCTGCTATTTTTGCATTGAGTCAATTGAACATTATTAATGATTTTGCCATGTTTACTTGGGCTACATTTGGCTTAATGACTTTAATTGGAGTTTTGGCACTATTAATTGGCAATGCCTATGCTAAACCGGGAAAAATTAAGCATTTCCCCAATATTATTATGCTATTAATAGGTGGCAAAATGATGGTTGCGCTGCTTTTTGTTTATGGATACAAAACACTTTACGAACCAACTGGAAAGGCCTTTATTATACCATTTTTTGCTATGTACGCTATTTACACATGTTACATGTGTTATGGCTTAATAAAGCTTCAAAAATCAGTTCCTACAATTACTCGGTAACTTCTTCTAGCTCAAAAGTTTCTAAAAATTTTGTGGTAAAATTTCCATCAATAAAATCTTGATTTTTCATTAATTGTTGATGGAATGGGATGGTGGTTTTTATGCCAACTACAATGAACTCATCTAATGCGCGAGACATTTTTTTTATGGCTTCTGCTCTAGTTTTTGCACGGCAAATTACTTTGGCAATCATACTATCGTAATATGGTGGCACCGTATAACCTGCAAAAGCATGTGTGTCAACCCTAACACCATGGCCTTTTGGTGTGTGAAACTCGCTTATTTTACCTGGTCGTGGAGCAAAATCTTTAAATGGATCTTCTGCATTTATCCTGCATTCAATGGCATGCATATCTTTGGGGAAAAAGTTTTTTCCCGAAATTGGTACACCTGCAGCAATTTTTATTTGTTCTTTTATTAAATCATAATCCATTACTTCTTCCGTTACGCAATGTTCTACCTGTATTCGGGTATTCATTTCCATAAAATAGAAGTTTTGGTTTTTGTCTACTAAAAACTCTACAGTTCCTACGCTTTCATAGTTAATAGATTTTGCCGCCTTAATTGCTGCATTGCCCATTTTTTTTCTGGTAGCTAAACTAATAAATGGTGAAGGAGATTCTTCTACCAATTTTTGATGCCGCCTTTGAATGGAGCAATCCCTTTCTGAAAGATGACAAACTTTACCATATTGGTCTCCAGCAATTTGAATTTCAATATGTCTTGGCTCTTCAATGAACTTTTCAATGTATATACCATCGCTGCTAAATGATGCGCCGGCCTCTTTTTTAGCTGATGCCAATTGCTCTTCAAACTCACTTTCTTTCCATACAATTCGCATACCCTTGCCACCACCACCTGCGGTTGCTTTTAAAATAATAGGATAACCAATTTTTTTCGCAATTTTTTTACCTTCTTTTATATCTTCAAGCAAACCTTCTGAGCCTGGTATAACAGGTACACCAGCTTTAATCATGGTTTCTTTGGCAGTAATTTTATCGCCCATGCTATCAATCATTTTAGCGGTGGGCCCAATAAATTTAATATTGTATTCATTACAAATTTCTGCGAATGATGAATTTTCTGCGTGAAAACCATAGCCAGGATGAATAGCATCTGCATTGGTAATTTCGGCAGCAGCCATTATTTGAGGGATGTTTAAATAGGACTTTGCACTCTCCGGAGGTCCAATGCATATAGCTTCATCAGCAAACTTAACATGCAAGCTGTCTTTATCGGCTGTAGAGTATACAGCAACGGTGCTAATGCCCATTTCTTTACATGTGCGAATAACTCTTAAGGCTATTTCTCCTCTATTAGCAATCAATATTTTCTTAAACATTTAGTTGTTTTAAGAAGGGTCAACTAATAGTAAAGGTTGGTCATATTCAATAGGAGACGCATCATCAGCCAATATTTTTACAACCTTACCACTTACTTCACTTTCAATCTCATTAAAGAGCTTCATTGCTTCAATAATACACAATACATCTCCTTCTTTAATGGTATCTCCCACCTGTATAAATGGTGGCTTATCTGGTGAAGATGAACGGTAGAATGTTCCAATCATAGGAGCTTTTACCGTTATGTAGTTTGCTTCCTCTGCGGCCCCACTATCGCTATTTGCGGGTGGTTGAGCTGCAGCTGGTGGCGCTTGAGTAGGCGCAACAGGCTGTGCTGCTGGCATTGACGGTTGCTGCACAATGGTTTGTACAGGCACTGGGTTTGCCATTGGTTTACTGCCATTGGTTCCCATAATGTAATCTTTCGATCTTATGGAGATTTTAAATTCTTTTTCCTCAATTTTAATCTCTCCAACATTGCTCTTTTTGAGCATTTTTATTAACTCTTGAATTTCTTTGAGTGTCATAAATATTATTTAATTCGTTCCATATACTCATTGGTGGCAGTGTTAATTTTCACTTTGTCACCTTCATTTATAAATAAGGGCACTTTTACTTCAGCGCCTGTTTCTAATGTTGCTGGCTTTGTTACATTGGTTGCAGTATCACCTTTAACTCCAGGGTCGCTTTGTGTTACTTGCAAAATCACATATTGAGGCATTTCACAAAGCAAAGGAATTCCTTTGTCTGCATGATACAATACATCAACATTCTCACCTTCTTTTAATAATTTAGGATTGGTCAACAACTTAGGATCTAAAGCAATTTGTTCAAATGTTTCATTGTCCATAAAGTTGAAGTTGTCTCCATCATGATATAGGTATTGAAACTTTCTTCTTTCAATACGCACTACATCTAACTTAGCACTTCCATTAAAGGTATTGTCAACGGTTTTACCCGATTTTAAACTTTTGATTTTCGTTCTTACAAAAGCTGGGCCTTTCCCCGGTTTTACATGTAAAAATTCAACCACAGTCCAAACTTCACCATTTAATTCAAAGCAAAGTCCATTTTTAATTACACTTACATTTTCAGCCATTTCTTATACTTAGATTGTGAATTTACAAAATATCGGTTAGCCTTTTAATTATAAGCCCATTTTAGGTAAATAGAGCCCCAAGTAAAACCGCCACCAAACGCAGCTAAAATTATGTTGTCACCTTTCTTAAGTTGATTTTCATAATCCATCAAACAAAGTGGAATAGTGCCTGATGTGGTGTTCCCATAGTTTTGAATGTTTAACATAACCTTTTCATCAGTTACACCCATTCTTCTTGCGGTAGCGTCTATAATTCTTTTATTTGCTTGGTGTGGTACTAGCCATGCAACATCTTCTGCAGATAAATTATTTTTTTCCATTATTTCGGCTGAAACATCAGCCATTTTGCTAACCGCCCATTTAAAAACGGGTTGCCCTTCCTGGTATACATAATGTTCTTTTGCAGCCACCGTTTCAGCAGTTGCGGGTTTAATTGCGCCACCAGCTTTTTGGTGTAAATGTTTTTCGCCAATTCCGTCAGATTGCAATATGCTATCAATTATTCCCATTCCATCATCACTAGGTTCTAGCATAACTGCTCCGCATCCATCTCCAAAAATTACACAAGTTGCTCTATCAGTATAATCAATTATACTACTCATTTTATCGCCACCAACAACAATTACTTTTTTGTACTTGCCTGTTTCAATAAATTGAGAACCAGTAGTTAAAGCGAACAAAAAGCCTGAGCAAGCTGCCATTACATCAAAGCTCAATATATTTTTTATGCCTGTTTTGTGGCAAATAATATTTGCCGTTGCAGGAAAAACTCTGTCGGGAGTTACTGTTGCGCAAAGCACAGCATCAACATCTTCTGGCTTGGTATTGGTTTTTTCTAGCAATTCATTTACACAATGCACAGCCATGTCAGAAACTCCAAGTCCATCCGCTAATAAGTGACGTGTTTTTATTCCTGTTCTTGATAAAATCCATTCATCTGTAGTGTCAACCATTTTCTCCAAATCTGCATTAGTTAGGAGTTTTGGTGGAACATAGCCAGATATGGCTGTAATTGCGGCAAGAGTTTTAGGCATCAATGCTTTTGAGGTTGGCAAATATAAGGATAATATTAAAGGTTAAAACCACACATTAAGTAAATCAAAGAACTACTTGTATATGTGTTGTTATTATTAATTTGATTTCAATGCCAATTATGAAAGCAAATATTGGGTTTTAATTGAATTTTATGGAAAATCTGCTGTGTTCTTTAGATTAAAGCACCAATCGTTTTGTATTTCTCTCTATGTTCGAATTGACGCCCATTTTGAAAGCAAAAAAAAAGGGCACCCTAAGATGCCCTTTGTGAAAAACTAAAGGTATATGTTACCTTGATATAACAATCTTCTTAGTTTCTATACCAACGCTATTGCTCATTTGAATAAAGTAAATTCCATTGCTATAACTTCTTAAATTAATGGTAAGTTGATTAGTTATATTACTATAGCTTTCAATTAATCTTTCATCCATACTAAGTAATTTAAGCTCGCTAATGTCAATGTTATTTGTTAAAATGTTCAACTGGTTTTGTGCTGGATTAGGATAAATGCTCACATTGTTAAGCAAATTAAACTCATTTTCAATTTTAGTGATGTATAGTGTATCCCCAATCAAATTAACAGGAATAATGTTTCCTTGATTATCAATTAATCGAACATCTTTAAAACCTAATTGTAATTCTTTTACAATATCAAAGGCTGTTTTACCCGCTAGATTTTCAATAGTAACAATTCTGAACTCACCAATTTGCCCAAAGCCACTAATATTACTATGGTTGATTCTTGAAACACCTGCATCTATTTCTCCACTACTCCAAAAATCCTTTTGCACTTCAACCAAATTAGAAGGGCTAACCATCCAACTTGAACTAAAATCAATGCTAGCTGAATTGGTGTCAACCACTGCATTATCATAGGTTATGGTAAAAGCTATTCCGTAAACATTGTTTGCTGGAATGCTCATATTTCCTAATATAATAGGAATATTGATAGCAGTACCGGTGTTGCTGCTATCAACTGTAGGCATAAAACTTAAGTTGGGGTCATTTGGACCACCATTAAGTCCACCGCTTTTTGAATGAGTTAATCCGTAATTTAAACTTATTGCGGTGGTGTCATCAAAATTTATAATTCCATCTCCATTACAATCAACATGTTTGTAGTTGACGCCAATAGAATTTGACTTTTGCCAGTTATAAGCAGCATGTTCTTGCCAAGTATTGCCTTGAATTGGGCGATACATTCCTAATTCACCAAAACCTAAACCTATTTCTAACAAATCAAAATTATTGGCAACAAGGTCATCATTGGCATCTCCAGGCCAAACACAACCTGCACATTGATTAATAGAATCTATATGAATAATTACCCATGCAGAATCTAAGCAGCCATTGGTATCTTGGATGGCATAGAAAAAACTGTCTATACCATGAAAAGGCGCTAGGTTAGAATACAATATGTTGCTATCATTTAAAATAAGTGATGATGCATTTCCTGAAACAGGTGAACCTGCATAGATGGTATCGATTAGGCTTACGGTATCATTTTTAGTCATAGGTATTGAGTATGACCAGTTTACAGAATTCGTGCCAAAATGAAAAATGTCATTATTTAGTTTTAACAGCCTAGGACATAACGATATGTATTGACTGATTTTAAGAGTAAATGCATCACTTGTTATAGTTGGAACTAAGTTATGTGCAGTTGTGTCCCAGCTAAAATTAATAGAATCGAAACATCTACCACTTAAATAAATATTGTACTCCGTATCAATGGTTAGAGATTCAAAATTAACGGGCCAATTGCTGCCTATTTGTCCAGCCCAATTATATGTGCCATTTGAATTTAATTTTAAAAGAAATTTATGCAGTTGTCCTCCAATGGTAACAAGATTGTTGACTCCCGAATTAGGATTTATATCTAAGGTGTCAGCAAAGCTACCCAATACATATACATGGCTCGAATCATCAGAGCCTAGCAGTCTAACATCTATTGCAGGTAATTGTTTAACCCAATTAAAATTCCCATTAGGGTCAAGTTTTAATATATATTGCTCCCCCATGTTTGCATCCTTAAAATTGGTAGCCAAAGATGGGTCAAAATCAACAATGTCTTCAAATCGACCTATAACTATTACATTGTTGTTTGCATCAGTATTAATTGCTAAAGGAGCAGCTCCATTAATTTGTTTTGACCATATAAAGTTTCCTAAAGAGTTTAGCTTAACTATGTAAGAATTAATGGATGTGTCTGCGTATAATTTTGTGGCCAAACTGCCCGTATCGATTATCAAGGTGTCACTAAAACGGCCTGAGAGAATGATATCGTCATTGTTGTCCACTTCCATATTTGTCGGATTACTTACGCTGGTGCAGCCAATTTGATTTGCCCAAATATAGTTTCCGTTGACATCTAGTTTTAGAATAAACTGATTTGGTCCAGGCCCTTGCGCCGTAAAATTTTGAATGCCAGCATTTGGATCGAAATCTACGGTACCATTAAAAATTCCGTTAATTATTAAATCGCCTGAGTTGTTAATTATGACAGTATAAACCGCATGAAATCCAGAGTTTCCTATCTGTTTAACCCAAACAAAATTTCCGGAAGAGTTGAGTTTTAATATGAAAATATCAGTTTGCCCTAAAACTGTAGTTGAAAGATTTTGGATACCTGGGCCAGGATCAAAATCCATTGATCCTCTGAAATTTCCAGCTAAATAGATATTCCCAATGCTATCTATTGCAATCGATTGTAGATGTGGCATAACAGAGGCATTATTTGAAATATTTTTAGCCCAAATAAAATTGCCATTTTTATCAACTTTTTGCAGGTATATATCCATTGAAGAGTCTGGGGCTAAAGTATACAAGCCTGGACCAGGATCAAAATCTACGGAGTCATTAAAAACACCAAAGGAATAAACATTTCCCTTGTCATCTACTTCAGAAAATGAAGTAATTGAATTAGGTCCATGTGTGTTAGCCCAATCAATCCTTTGAGATTGAGCTAATAATAATGAGTAAATTAATATGCAAGTAAAAAGAAGGAGGCCTTTTAAATAATTTGTTTTAATCTTCATAATATAAATTTTAGTTTGGGATACAACTTCACGATTACAAATGTGCATCACTTAGCAGCGCCTTTCAAAAACAAATTATGGCATTTATTAATTAGTTTATTTAATTTCATTTTTATACTTATTCATATTATTATATATATCAGATATTTGTGAATTATTTAATTTCTATTTTATTACAATAAATTAATTATCGAAACGTCAAAAATCTTATCTCTATTAAAATCTTTTACTCAAAAGGAGATAGAGCGTTTTAGCGAATTTGTTAATTCACCATACTTTAATAAAGCGCAACCGGTTATAAAGTTAAGCCACTATATAGTAAAATGCTTTCCATTTGATAATGAAAAATTAATCGATAAAAAAGTGGTTTTTAAAAATGCATTTCCTAAACGAACCTTTAACAATAATTATTTAAGTGTTACAACCAGTGCATTGCTACAATTGGCCATTCAATTTTTAGCTATAAATAATATTAAAAAAAACGAATTACAATTATCTAATTACAAGCTTGGTGCGCTGTTTCAAAAAGATCAAACTGTACTTTTTAACAAGGTTTTGATAAAGGCACAAAATGATAATGACCGAAAAATATCGGAAGAAAATTTATACCACCAATACCTTCAATCACAAACATTGGCAGAGTTTGCAGTAAAGAACAATAGCCGAAACTATTATAACCACTTATTACTATCAAAACAGGCGCTAGATGATTTTTATGCTTTAACTAGGTTGAAATTTGATATAGAACAATTAACGCAGCAAAACGTATTTAACATTAACCAGCAGCAAGGGCAAGATGAAACGACAAACTATCTAATCGAAAAAAACACAAGCGAATCTCCTGCCATTATCATTTATAAGCAGCTATACATTATGTTAAGCAATAGCGATAAGGATGAGCATTACGAAAAATTTTATGACACACTGATAAAAAATGTTTCGCATCTAAATAATGAAGATGTTTTTGCAACCTATGCCTACGCCATGAATTATTGCGTTCGGAAAGTAAATGAGGGCAAGCAGCACTTTCAAATTGAACTGTTAAAGCTCTATAAGTTTGCTTTGCAAAATGATTTACTCTTAACTGATGGAAACATTCATTATTTAAATTATAAAAATATAGTAAGTGCGGGATTGAGAAATAATGAAATTGATTGGACGGAACAATTTATAATAGAGTATAAATCAAAACTGAAAAAAGAGGTGCGCAAAAACGCTTTTAATTATAACTTGGCCAACCTACACTTTTATAAGAGTGAATATGGCAAGGCGCAAACCAAGTTGTTAAATATTGATTTTACTGATGTTTATTATGCAATGGATTATAGGGCGTTGTTGCTAAAAATATATTTTGAGCAAACTGCTTTTGATGCGCTTGATAACTTGTTATCGGCTTTCGCTGTTTTCGTAAGACGAAATATAAAAGCTTCCGCCAATATGAAGCGTTTGTACTTAAACCAAATTAAGTTTACCAAACAACTAAGCAATACCTCACCACGAAATAAAAAGCGATTGCAATTGATAAAAGAACGCATTGCAAATACGCAACAAGTGGGCGACCGTAATTGGCTCAATCAAAAAATTGATGAATTTTTAACGTAAATAAATTGCTTATCTGTGCAAATTATTTTCATTCATTTTCGTGAATTCGTTTATCACACGCAGAGTCGTCTCGACTGAAAAGAGAGATCTGCCGTGCACTAGAGAATAGAGCACCAAGCGTTTTGTATTTCTCTCTAAGTTCGAAATGACATTCGTTTTCAGGACATGAGTTTTCTCAATAAAAAAAGGCGTCATAAAGACGCCCTTTCGCACTAGACCTGTAATAGTAATTAAACTATTTTGCGATAATTATTTTACGTGTTTCAATGCCTTTATCGCTGCTAAAGCGAGCAAAGTAAACGCCATTTGCATAGCTCGTTGTATTGATGACCAGTTCATCTGTAACGTCCACAAATTCATTGATCAATTTACCTTCCATAGAAAGTATTTGAATATTGTCAATACTAGCAGATTCAATGGTTAATGTAATTTGGTTTTGAGCAGGATTTGGATAAATATTAATGTTACTGCCAAAATCAAAGTGATTGTCCAACCCAACTACAAATAGGGTGTCACTTTTTGTATTTACCACAATATTGTTTTCCTGATTGTCAATAACCCTAACATTGCTAAAACTTAATTGCAATTCTTTTACCAGTTCAGTAGCAGTTTTGCCTATCAAATTTTCTACTGTAGCAATTCTAAGCGTTCCAATTCTTCCTTGTCCGCTCATGTTCATTTGGTCAATTCTTGAAATGGCAACTTCAATTTTTCCTTCACTATGAAAGTCCTTTTGTAATGTAATTATGTCATTAGGTAAGCCCAACCAGCTATTGTTAGCTAATAATTGAGCCGAATTGGTGTCAACCACAGTACTATCATAATTAATAGTAAATGCTAGGCCATAAATGTTGTTGGCTGGTATGGCATTGGTTCCAAATACAATTGGAATGTCAACTATGGTTGCAGTATTGGATGTGTCAACAGTTGGAGCAAAGCCAAGCGTAGGGTCATTTGGTCCACCTTGTGCGCCCGCACCTTTCGCATGAGTTAAGCCATAGTTCATCAATATGGCAGCGGTGTCAGTAAAATCTATGGTTCCATTACCATCAGTATCGGCATGCTTGTAATTTACTCCCAGGGGACTTGAGTTAAACCAGTCGTATGCACCATGCTCAAACCAAGTAATTGTTTGGTCAAATCTATAAATATCTGATTGTCCAAAGCCCAAACCAATAGATAACAAATCGAAATTATTTGCAACATTGTCATCATTGGCATCTCCTGGCCAAACGCAATCGGCACATTGGTCAATCGAATCAATGTAAACAAAAATTTTGCCTGTATCTGCACACCCGTAAGCGTCTGTTAAAATATAGCAAATGGTATCAATACCTGGTATGGTATATTGATAAGTTATATGGGTGTCGATATTAACCATAGTTACCCCTGGAGTAGGAGGCACTAATGTTAATGTTGGAGGGCCATTTAAAATGTCGTTGAACATAGCAGGTATCACAACACCGCCTCCGATTACGGTATTAGCTGTATCATCTATTGCTACGGTTGAGCCATTGCAAGGGTCAACATTTACTACTATAAAAGTTGTGTCTGTACAGTTCAAATGATCGTATGATATAGTTGCATACAAGCCACTTGCTGCTGGCTTAAACCAAACACTGTCACAAACGGAGTTAACACAGGTAAAGTCTGAAAGTGAGTAGCCAGGAAATTTGCCCCAAAGTTGAAAACCCATTGGTATTTGAGTTGGATAAGCTGTTGCAACTAAAAGTACCGAGTCTCCTAAAATAAGATCAACTTCAAAAGTATCTGTATCCAACTTGGTGGCGTTGGCAATTACATTTGAATCTCCACATGAAGCATAAGGTAAAACAACAATTCTTACCATTGCGGTATCGCAGTTACCCCATTGATTGCAACCAATATATTCAATACTATCATTGCCCGAAAATCCCATGTTAGGGTCATATAAGATGGTCTCACCAGCAAGTATGCTAGGTGCTGCTTGAATAATAGTTGTTCCATTAAATGGGCCATTTAAAATGCTTATGGTTTCACCTTTGCCTGTTACACCTAATCCTACAACATCATTGCCTGATACATAAAAAATATTACTGCTGTTCATGTATACCGTATGTTGGTCATCTTTTGCAATCATGGTATCACTAAATGCAGTATGAGGTATAATATGATCTGAAGCAATGCAGCCAGCGCTATCTCTAACTGTAATTAAATATGAACTTGTATGATTGTGTGCCACAAATTGAGGACTCAATAAACTAGAGTCAACCAAGCCAGTATTATTGCTCCACGTCCAGCTTACTATCGGATAAGATGAGGTTACGATAGTTGTAAATACCATTGTATCTCCAATCAAAAGCAATGTGTCTTTGGGCAGTGAAACGGTTATATCGCACTTAACAACATGTATCAATATCCAAGCAGTGTCTGTAGGTGCGGTTGTTCCACATTGATATGCAACGTATTGTATGGAGTCTAAGCCCATATAGCCCATGTTTGGGGTATAGTTTGTTCTGTCCCAACTTCCACTGGTGTTTACAGAGGCAATTCCGTTAAATGGCCCAGCAATATGTGTAATGCATAAAGGACTAACACTAGGAAAGTCGTTGTTGTACTGAACAATTATGGTTGTTGTGTCGGGTTCAACCCAAACCTCATCATCAACAGCTGTTACTTGAGCCACTAAGGTTGAAGAAATACACAATGTAATTACAAATAGGAGTGCTGCAATTTTGGTAATACTACTTTTCATGTTTATAGTTTTCATGTTTTGATACAATTTCACAATACAAATATGATTCGCAATGTGTGATGCAACAAAGACAAAATACAGGCATAATTAGTATGTTTTAATTTTAAATTTCATCTTAATTTTTCTAAAAACTTATATTTCAATGTAATAAGTAAATAAAAATTAGGAATTAAAAATTAATAATTAGTAAATTGTATGCATGATAAGCCACAGATTACTTCAATTATTTACTTCTTTTAGCTCAAAGCAGATGGCAAACTTCAATTTATACTTGCAATCTCCTTATCATAATAAAGATAAATCATTGATTAAGTTAAATGATGCCATTTTAAAATTTTATCCAAACTTTAACATTACTGATAAACAAGTAGCTAAAATTTACAAAACCGTTTTTGGGAAAACATATAATCAAAATTACTTTAGAGTTCAGCTTTCGGCCCTTACCGAACAAGCAGAAAACTTTTTGGCGCAGCAATATTATGAGCAAAGCAAGCCTTTAAAAACTGCACATAAATTACGCGCATTAAACCAAGCGAATCATAATAAACTATTTAAAAAAGTACGAAAGCAGCATAATACAACACAAGGTGAAACAAGCGTGCGCAGCGAATCGCATTATTTATATGAGTACATGATTAAGCAAATAGAAGTTGACTATTATGTAAACAATGAAAGCCGAAACTTTGAAAAAGGGTTGAATGACTTAGTTACAAGTTTAGATGAATTTTATCTTTCGAGTAGATTAAAGTTGATTTGTGAGCAGCTATCACAAGGCAATGTATTTGGAAGAAGTGAAGCCGATATATTTCCCAAACAAATTGCAACGTATGCTAAGCAAGCTTCTTTTAATAATAACCCGGTAGTGGTTACTTATTTAAATCTGTACCACTCATTAACCGAACCACATAATGAAGATTGGTTTTTTAGAATAAAGAATAACTTAAAGGACTACCAAGAACAGTTGACCAAAGAAGATTTGTTGGATGTTTACGTTTATGCTACCAACTATTGCGTAAGAAAAGTAAATGCTGGTGCTAGTAAATATTTAACTGAGCTTTTCGACTTATACAAGTTTGCATTGGTAAGTGAATTGCTGCTAATAGAAGGTTATATAGAACCATTTTTGTTTAAAAACATTGTGAGCGTTGCACTAAGATGCAAAGCATATGAATGGACAAAGTTGACCATTGATAGCCATAAAAATAAAATTGAAAAGGAACATAGACCAACGGCTATGGCTTACAACTTGGCCAACTATTATTTTTATACAGAGGCCTACTCAAAATCGCAGCAACAATTGTTTAAGGTTGAGTTTTTAGATGTGGTGTATGCCACAGATTATAGAGCACTATTAATTAAAATATACTTTGAGCAGAATGAATTTGATGCATTGGATAGCATACTCGAGTCGTTTGCTACTTTTTTGCGCAGACAAAAAATTTCCATCAACCTCAAAAAAGCATACTCAAACTTTACAAAATTGACTAAACAAATTAGTAGAACATCTCCAAGAGATACCAAGCGATTGCAATTGATTAAAACAAGAATTAATGAAGCTCGCCCTTTGGCAGATAGACAATGGTTATTGGATAAGGTTGATGAGCTATTGGGGTAGTTTCATCTTGAGTCATGTCGCTCTTGCGAGATGTTGTCGAAAGGTTAAACTACCTTGTGTATTGTATTTCTCTATTGTGAGAAATTTAGGAATTATTATTCCCCAAATTAAAGTTGTAACGTAAACTAAGTGTGGCAAAAACTCCATCACCTTTGTTGGTAGTATAAAGTTCATTACTTAAGTTTGGCGGTGCACCTGTTGTGCTAAAGCCATACCGAATTTGATTTACCACCATTTTCTTAAGTCCAAAATATCCACCAACTTTAAAACCAAATTGAAGATTATCACTAAGTTGGTAAAAATAACCCACATCTGTATTGATGCTCCAATTATGATCTCGGAATTCAGTTCTTGATACTTTGATTAATATTTTAACATCTGAACCTATTTCTTCATTGTAGTACGTTTCATTTAATATTTCACGATTATTGTAATGTTGATAGGAATGATCAACCCCCCATTCATAGGCTCCACTTATATTAATTACCATAGTATTTCTGCCTTTTTCAAAAAACTTACTTCCTATCCCAAGTGCAAATTTATTGGTATAAAACGCTTCAGTTATTAAACCAATTTGATCTGGAACAGTTACCCAAAATTGATCAATCCTATTGTTTAAAGAATGCTCTACCAAGCTAAAACTTGTAAATACATGAAAATTAGAATTGGTTATAACTTTCCCAAGGGTTAAACTTCCCACTCCCCCAAACCGATAATGGTCATGAAAATTTGAAAGACCAGCCGTAGTAGAAAAAGAAAGCGCAGTGCCTCCGCCTATTTCTAGATAGTATTTTTTGTTAGTTTGTGAAAGGCAATAGACAGAAGTGCTAAGGCAAATTAATGCTAGTAGAATTTTCATAATTATAGTAACACAATAATAGGTTGATTTATTGTTTTTACTAATCCAACTTCTCAACTCTTAACCCTACATCCATTATGGCCTCTAGGCTATCCATGCGCATGTGCTGATTAATTACAAATTTATACGTGCCAATCTCTGGCATAATGGCATTGGGTTGTATGGTTATGCTTTGCATTACTATGTCGCCAGTTTTTTTGCCATACCAATGGCCTTCTTTATCTGCCAAAGGTAAGTTTACCAATTGCTCACTTTTTTCGCCTTTAGGAAAAGTGGTTAATATTTGAATCCACATGTTTTTATAAGGATAAATCTCACGGTGCCGAATGTTCACCTTTAAATGATATTTAGTAACAGTATCATCAATGGTTACATTAAAATCTGCCGGATTATCATAGGTCCAAATAAAGTTCTCCAACTTTTTATTTTCTTCATAAAACGCACCGCCAGTGCACGAAACAAAAATCAATATGGCTATTGAACTACCTAAAATTAAACCTAGTACTTGTTTCACTTCTTCTTTTTGGGTTTGTAATACCTTTTCTTTTTAGGTTTACTACTGCTCGATTTACTTTGAGTAGATGAATCTTTGCTTTGGGGTTGTTGTCCACTGCTCGGTTTCTTTTTGTATCTACTAGATTTGCCTTTGTAGTTTTTACTCTTTTTAGGCTTGGCAAATTTGTTTAATTGTCCAAGTGAAACTTGCCCTACCAACTCTACGTTGGCATCAGCATCATAGTCTTTTTTGGCTGGTTCTAAATCAACCTTAACACCCATTAAACTTTCAGGAAATTCACCTTTTTTGTTCATTTCCAAAATCTCCTTAACTCTAGCGGTGGTTAAAGGGTAGTGGGTGTTCTTATCTCCATACTTATACCAAATTAATCCTTTAAATATGTCAATTTTTACTTTATACGCCTTGCCCTCTTTTGTTTTAATAGAATCGGCTTTTGGAAAATCTTTAAGCGCAGTTTGGTATTGATCTAATTCATAATTTAAGCAACACTTTAAACGACCACATTGGCCACTTAACTTTGTTTGGTTAATTGACAATTGCTGGTAACGTGCCGCTTGAGTTGATACACTTTTAAAATTGGTTAGCCATGTAGAGCAGCACAATTCACGGCCACAAGAGCCAATTCCACCAATACGCCCAGCTTCTTGTCTTGCTCCAATTTGGCGCATTTCAACCTTTACCTTAAACTCTTTGGCATATGTTTTAATCAATTCTCTAAAGTCTACCCGTTGATCGGCTATATAATAAAAAGTTGCCTTGCGTTTATCGGGCTGTAAGTTTACATCACTCACTTTCATATCTAAATTTAGTGTGCGAGCAATGGCTCTGGCTTGTAACATTATGCCTTGTTCCAAAGCTTTGGCATCACTCCATTTTTGTATGTCTTCTTCTCTCGCGTGCCTAACAATATTTAAAATGTCTTTAGAGTTGGGTTTAACCTTCTTCTTTTTCATTTGCAGTTTTACCAACTCACCAGTTAGTGAAACTTCTCCTAAATCAAATCCAATTTTACTTTCAACAACTACAGGTTCGCCTTTATGTAATTGCAATTTTTTAGAGTTTCTAAAAAATTCTTTTCTACTTCCATTTCTAAAACTCATTTCAACAATGTCAAATTTTTGATCTTCTGGCAAAACAATATCTGCCAACCAATCGTATGAATTTAACCTGTTGCATGAGCCAGTGCCACAACGTCCGTTGCTTTTGCAACCTCCAGCTTTTCCTTTACTTCCACTTCCGCATGATTCACATCCCATTCTTCAATTTATTTAGAAACAGCTCCCGATAATTTTCGAGCATTTGCCGTTTGATTATTTAATACATTACTTAATTGTATACCAAGATTTAAAAATAACAGCTTGGCATTTGCATTGCGCTCAATACTATAGTGCGCATCATTCAATAATTCGTTAACCTGTTCGTATTGTTCAATTTGCAAGTTAAGTTGCATTCTATTTAACAATGTTAACTCATTTTTGCTTAAAACATCTCCTTCATTATTACGCATGGTCATTACCAGCCTAACAAAATGAAGTACATAGGTGATAAAACTTTTTCTACCCTCTCTTCCAATTGAAGCTGCGGCAATTTTTTGAGAAAAATTTACAAGGCCTGTAATGTTTTTATCTAAACAAGCATCTAACCATGTAACCAAAAGCTGCTCATAGTCATTGTTCTCTTCACCCATTAATCTAAGTGCAACATTTAAATTGCCATCACAACCTTTGGCAATGTTTAAGGCTTTAGCTTCATCACAACCCAATTTTATTAAATGGTGTTCAATGTTGGCATTGGTAAAACGCTTAACAATTATTTGTTGTACTCTCGATTTTATGGTGGTTAATATTTCATCTAAATTTTCAGCTACCAAAATAATCACCGTGTCTGCAGGTGGTTCTTCTATTAATTTTAAAAGTATGTTGCCCATTTTGTTTAAATATTCTGGCAACCACATAATGAGCACTTTCTTTTTGCCCTCAAATGCTTTTAGAGATAGTTTTTTTCTTATCTCTCGGCACTCTAATGCAGGTATATTCAGTTTTTTGCTGTCGGCACCCATTTGCTCTTGCCACTCTAGGCTATTCATGTATACATTGGAGTTTAATGCTTTCCGCCAGTCTAAAATGTAATCGGTAGAAACATATTTATGTCGCTCTTTACTGGCATAAATAGGGTAAGAAAAATGTACATCAGGATGAATTAATTTGGCCACTTTTTGGCATGATGCACATTGCCCGCAGCTATCTTCAGCTACATCACCTAATAAGTTGCTTGAAACATTTTCACAAAATAGATATTGAGTATAAGCCAACGCCAGCGCTAATTTTGCACTGCCTTTTGGCCCACAAAACATTTGTGCGTGGGGAATGCGATTTGTTTTAACCGCATTTGCAAGTTGCTTTTTAACCTGCTCATTACCTTCTATATCTTTAAATCGCATAGCACTATTGATTAAAATAGTGCGAGTTAATTTTTATTTAATTCTACTCGCCAACTATATGGCTTAATTTATATATACCATTACTAAATTCAACCTTACGCTAAAAAAATGGTATGAGGGTCGTAAAGACCTTTTCTTCATCAATTTCGAAACTCGCAATAGTAAAGTTACTTATTTTTTTGATGTAGTTTTGAACGGTGAAAGCAACAGTAATAAGAAAATCTAGATTTAACGCTGCACACCGATTATACGTTAAAAGTTGGTCTGAAGAAGAGAATAATAAAGTGTTCGGGTTGTGTAACAATCCTAATTTTCATGGACACAATTATCACTTAGAAGTTTCTGTTACTGGAGAAATTGATCCAGTAACAGGATATGTAATCGATTTAAAAATCGTGAAAGATTTAATACAAAGTGAGGTAATTGAACCCTTTGATCACCGTAATTTAAATTTAGATACTAAAGAATTTGAAAACTTAATACCTACGGCCGAAAATATTGCCATGGTTATATACAATAAGCTAAGGGCCAAAATGGAGGAGCGCTTTGACATTAGTGTGAAGCTTTTCGAAACGGAAAGGAATATTGTGGTATTTCCTGCTACTACCATGTAACAGCAAGCACAATAAAAATTGAATTAGTAAATTAGTAAGATATGGCTATCACCAAATATGCGCTAATTGCATTGTTTTTTTATGCCGCAGTTGCTACTCAAAACAACGCAGAGTTAAATAATGATGAACGCTATTTAGTATTCAAAAATGGGAAATACGGCTATATTGATGCCAATGGCAAGGAAGTAATTTCATTTAACTATCATGCTGCCGAACAATTTAGTAATGGGTTGGCCAGTGTTAGAAAAAATGGGTTCTATGGATACATTAATCTAAGTGGTAAAATGGTCATAAATGATAAGTTTGACTATGCAGGAAGTTTTCTTAATAATGGTTTCGCACTTGTTTATGTAGATAAAAAACCATACGTTATTGATAGCAAAGGACAGTTTGCTTTTGAACATAACTATAAAGAACTACAATTACTATCAAAGGGTATTCTTGCCACCGACACCTCTAATGTAGGTCATGTTTTGAATTTTTCTGGCTTACCTCTACATCACAAAAAGTATAGTGAAATAAAAACGGCTTATTTTAAGGAGAGGCTCTATTACTATTGCCTAGGGCTAGATCATAAGCCCAATAAAGAAGATGGTAAATACAATATTGATATTTATGACCATGAATTGAATCGAATAAATGAAGTCAGAAACTTAGCACAATTCAAAAAAATAAGTAACAAATACATTTTTCATTATTTCCCATCACCTGACAAAGCAAAATCCAATGAACAAACTCTTACTTCCTATTTCCTTAATGACTCCTTAGGCTATAAAAATGTTGATGGAGAGTTTGTTTGGAAAGAAAAAACCTACGATAAAACTATTGGTTTAAATATCGATTACGTAAATATAGCCTATTATGCTTCCCGTAAATCAGAAGACAATCTGATTAGCACCATAGATTTTAAACGATTAGGTATTAAATCGAAAAAGAAAAATAAAGTTCAACTAGTAATAATTGACGATAAATCCGAAACTTGGGGTAAAAATTATTTGGGCTATAAAATGTTGCTTTTAAATCATGGTGATTCAAGTTTAATATTAGAGACACAGGATGGTAGGCTATATATATTAATGCAAGCTAAAAATGTGGATGGACAATGGCAAGATATTGAATATAGCCTTAGCAGCTGGTGTGGCAATAGTTATTATAATACAAGCTTATCTGGCAACTGCTATTGGGAATTCGAGATTCCTAAGTATGAAGGAGCCAAAAAGACGCAATTTAGAGCTAAACTTAGTAAGATTGATTTTAGGCGTAACCAAAATATGGAGGGAATAATATATAGCAACGAAATTGATGGCACTATTAACCCAGGGCAATTTTGGAGATTACCAAATTACAGCTCCAAAGGTCTTATGGATCCTTATAACAACTAGTTTCCACGAGCCTTAAAATAAAACTACAAAGCTTTAAGGCTTAATAATCTTAATAATGCAAACATCAGGGTTAAGTGGGTCAATAATTTTAACCCGTTTGGTTCCTGCACTTAAAGTGGAAGTATCTATATGTACAATGCTGCCAGTATTATTTACTGTTGCAACTGTAGTTCCTGCATTGTTAATAATGGTAATGTTGTAATTAGACAACAGCCCTTGTATGGTTACATACTTATTAATGGGACAAGGGAAAATTTCTAAACAAGATGTAGTGGCACCGATATGAACCCTACTTGCCTCCAATGTTAAATTAACAATGGAGTCGCAGCCATTGCTTGTAGAAAATGTACCTACATGTAAGCCTGTATCGGCAGGATATAAAACTTGATTATCGAAAAGAAACGAATCGCTTAGCAAAATGATTTCATTAATTGAGTTGCTACTTCCATCAACTGTCATAATCCAAATAGTAGTGTCTGGATTACCGCTTGTATCAAAGGCAATAACACAAACAGTATCTCCATAATTCGCTGCAACAGATCCAGCTATATATAAGCCACAACCAGTTGCAGGTTCCACCATAACTGATCCATATTCATAGGCCGTTCCATCACTACAATTAACTATTATAATGCTGTCTAAACTTGCTAAGTCATCACTAGTTGGACAAATGGTATCAACTTCACCAGCGCACATTGTTACATACTGCGTGTCCGGTATGGTAATCAATGGTACACAAGTTATTTCATTTGCAATTACATTTACTGAACTATCACAGCCATTTGAAGCCATGTTAGGTAAGGTTATATTGGTTGTCCCAGTTGTATCAATTAGTTGTCCTAAAACAATGATGCCATTCGTGGTGTCACAAAAAGTAACGTTAATTGAACCTGGCATAGCAACTGGGTTAATAATAAGGTTCAATACAACTGTAGAATCACATCCTGCTGCACTTGTAAAAATTTCAGTATTGCTACCTGCATCAGCAGATGTTAGTATTTGAGTTCCAAATATTAAAGTATCGTTGGAGCACAAGGTTTGACTGGTATTGGTAGTTGTTTTTAAACAATTGTATTCTACCACATAATAAATGGTATTGGTAATGGCAATGTCATTCCACTCAGTAGCATTGCCATAAAATCCTGGATTAAAAGCTGGCCAACCAGCTAAACCAATTGCGGCTGCATCTTGATTACCACCAAAATCATCTGGCTCATTTGGTGGACCAGCTGAACTGCCTCCCCAATTGTTATATGCTCCGCCAACGGCACTCCCACCACCAGCACCTGCGCTTCCTTCTCCATTCCAAAAGTTACTTCCTGTATTGTCATTGTTGCCATCCCACAACCAAGTACCTTCTGTCATTTGATCAGTAGCTCCAATCCAAACATAGGCAATACCGCCACCGTCACTTACTGTTGTGTAGGTTGTTGAAACCCCAGCAGTAGTTGTAATGGCAGTATAAACTGCCGTCTGTTCAGCTGTTGAATTTATTTCAACCAAATAACCTCCACGTGTTACCGCACATGAAGCAGCGGTTGCCCACGTTTTACTTTCTTTAATTACTTCATAGCTTTTACCAGCATGCACAAAATGAACAACATTGCTTGCAGCTGCGCATTGAGCATTAACCTTTTCATTAAAAATTAAAAGTATTATGCAGGCAAATATGAGTTGTAAGAATGTGCTTTTCATGAGTTGTAAATCAGTGGATTAGGGACTAAAATTACGTAAAATTGAATTGATGAACCATTTCCTTTCTAGTCGTAGCATTTGCTACGATTTAATTATGAAAATGGATTCTGCCATTAATTAACCTTTAGAGAAAAATACTAAATTTTAATTTTTTTTCATGTCGACCCAACCATTTTGGATTGAGATACGTGTATATAATTGAAAGCAATAAAAAACGACATTTAAGATATATCATAGGCAGATAGGAAAATGAAAGGGTTAGTCAAGGACTAGCCCTTTTATGTTTATGTCATTCATTTTTGGTTTTCAACGAAATTTTAGTCAGCCATTTTCTCTCCTAACAAGGAGAGATGTCCGATAGGACAGAGAGGTTTCTTTCAAATATCTCAAACCATCTCTCACCAGACAGATCCCGATTTCTATGGATTAACCAAACTAAATTGATATTTTTTTTGATACACTCTGTTTTGCTTAACACACGCAAAAATTCGATTAACTAATTTGTTTCTTACTGCATTGATTGTGCTCATTTTATTTTTACCTTCTTTGGTCTTACGTAAATAGTATTCACGCATTTCGCCTTCCATTTTTATAGCAGATAAGGCACACATGTGTAGCAAGCTCTTAACCTTGTTGTTTGCCATTTTTGATACTCTAGGCTTGGTTTTTACAGATGTACCTGAACTATAATTAAATGGGACCACTCCGCTATAACAGGCATACTTTTTTGCTTCACTAATGTTTCTTAATTCATTCGTAGTAATCAATATTTCAATAGCAGTTTGACTTCCAACTCCATCAACAGAAGTAATGATTTTAAAAAGTCGGTAAAGCTGGTGATCCTCTTTAATGATTTGATTCATTTGCGCTTCTATTTGTTTAATATCTTTCTTTAAAGCACTAAGACTAGAACGACATGCCTTTTTTAAGTAACTCTTTTCTTTAGTACTTAAAAAATCACTATCGGTAAAGCTTTGCTTTAATCTTTTTTGATTGTCTATCAGTCTTTTTCTCAAAGAAGACAGCTTTTTAAGCAATGCAACTGGCTCTCTAAGTGGATTCCATAACACAAACTTATCTTGATTTCTAAACGCATATTCAGCAATTCTTAAGGCATCTACCTTATCAGATTTGCCTCTTTGTACTCCTTGTGATTTTTTGATTTGCATAGCATTTTCAACCCAAAGGTTTAAGGTTTTACTATGCCCATATCGTTGCAAATGAACAGTATAAATGCCAGTGTTTTCAGCACAGACTAATGAGTTCTTACAATCAATTCCTTTACGCTTTAACTGATTAAAAAGCTTTGTTATCGCTTTAGGTTGATTGGCAATGCAATCCGTGTAAATCGATTCACTTTGATCTAAAACACAAATGTCTAACGTAAGCTTGGAAACATCTATTCCAATAAAGTATCTAAATTTGTTCATACAATAAGTAGTTAGAAGTTACGCACTTAAACACAATCCAATTCCCTGATAATGAGTCTTACTCAAATTTCTATTTGGTGCTTGTTTAAGTAACTGGTAAAGGATAGAATCGGGACTTAAGTCTCTAACTTATCAGCTTTCTTTATTCGCCTTTACCAGTGTAACTTTTAGTTAATAAATCTTCTAAATATAATTGGTATAAACCTAAGGGATAGCTATCGGGAGAGCGATATACTAATGCGTATGCCCACCACCACCTTCCATTTTTTGTAAATGGCTTTGTATTATATATGCTATGTTTTTATCGAACACTTAATTGTACCTGATGGCTAATTGCAAAGGTTGTGGAATATTTTGGTTGGAATTGGCTTATGGAGATGCTACAACTACAATGTATGCCATGTGCATACACTGGCCACAACATTTGGTAGTGTTGCAACTGTGAGCACTGTCATTAAAAATAGGATGTTAAGCCATTTCATTAGATGTTAAAGATTGGGGAAAATGGGGTTATTGTAATGAAGTTTGTGCTAATTGGTTGGTTGGGGTGTTTCGGGTTGTTTCTTTGGAATAGGTTAATGAGGGAGAAGGCGGAATAAGGATTTGTTAGCCCACCGATAGTTTAGGATTTAGCATAGAAACATTCGCGACATCAATTTTAGGGTTTATGTTTAAATATTGAAGTAAATGCTCTGCCCAAGCTTTTGATAATAAAGGAGGAACTGCATTTCCAACCTGAACATAATAATTTCTCTTTGTATTAGATTTCAAATGAAAATCATCAGGAAAAGATTGAAATCTTAAACCTTCCCTAATTGTGATCATTCTATCTTCATTATAGTGAATATTACATCCAATATTTGGTCTGTTAAAGTGGGTGTTTAAAGTGTAATTAGGTTTTTCAGGGTCAAGTCTACCATAAGTTGTAGTTCTTCCTCCAGTGCTTTTAAAATACATTATACGTTTAGTAGAAACTTCATCAGGAATATCCATATAATTTCCACCTGGTTTTACGTGTCTAATTATTTCTTTGTCTGTCGGACTTGAATATGGTATAATCTGTAATGTCGTTTCATTTGAGTTCTTGCGCATTAATGACTGGTAGTCACAAATAGGCTCGTGTTTATATTTAATATTTCCATTTTCTGTTGGAGATTCTAAATCGGAAATTGCTTCAAATGACGAAATCCATTGTTTTTTATCAGAAGCATTCTCAAAATGAGTTTGAGTCGGTGCAGTAATATCAGCACCTAATTTATTTCCTATGATAAAAACTCTTTTTCGTTTTTGTGGAACACCATAGTCAGCTGCATTCAAAGTGTGAATGTTTATATAATAGCCAATATCCTCAAATGCTTTTTTTAGATTGTCAATTACTTTTGAACCGTCAGAAGCTTTTGAAGACTTTATTCCTGTTACATTTTCAAACAAGAAAATTTTTGGCTGAATTTTATCGACTACATTTAAATAAGAATAAACTAATGCAGACCTATCATCATTTGGGTCTCTTTTTCCGATTCCAGAAAACCCTTGACAAGGAGGTCCTCCAACTATTACATCTGCACTTGGAATTGTTTCCAAGTTAATTTTAGTAATATCCTCATTAACAATGTGATTACCAATGTTAAGTTTATATGTTTCGCAAGCATCTTTTAAAATGTCATTAGCCCAAATGATATTATAACCGGCGTGTTTAAATCCTAAATCTAAACCACCACAGCCAGAAAATAATCCTACTACTTTAATTGTATTTTTCTTCATAATCTTCTGTCTTCTACTAAATCTGCTAAAAAGAGTTCAAAGAAATTCGTTAATTGAACACTTGAACTAAATCCTAAATTGTTTTTAAGGAAAATTATTTTCGCTATTTCCTCATCTAATTGTCTTCTTTGAGTTGATAAACCTTCATCTCCGCTAACTGTTATATTTTGAGCACTTAAATTTTCAAATGCGGTGACGACTGTATCAATTTTTGTTTTAGATAATAGTCTTAAGTCTGGCACTTTAAATTCGTCTATATGAAATCCTTCAAGTTTTCTCAACCCTTCTTGGTTGTTTGAATGTATTTCGAATTGTATTTGTCCAAAGCAAGAATTTAAATATGCGGTAATAAATTTTATTTGATTTTCTAAAGAGATTGTAGAGTCGGTATTTCCATTCTGAAAACCTGATAAATAGAAAAAATTAGTTGTTAGTACTACTGGAGTAATAGATATAGGATTATAATAACAAGAATGTTTGGTTCTTTCTGCTCTAGGAATTAATATGTCAAATGAAACTTTATTTCTAAATGCCGCATTCACTATTCTTTTCCACCTCAAAGTATTAGGAGTATTATTGGAATTGAAAACTGCATTAAGAGATGTGTCAGTTTGATGTATCACTTCTAATCCATTGCTTGAACTGTCATCATATCTACTTGGAAAATGTATTGCAGGCTCTTCTTCTAGATTTGATTGGTCTAAAATTAATTTTCTTGCACTTCTACTATTTTTTATACCAAAGCCTTTATTAGAATTATCAATACCAGAATATGGCGGCTCATTAAAATCAGGAAAAATAATCGTAGACCCTCCACTATTTTCCGCACCACCACGTTTTTTAGTTGTGAAAAAAGTTTCTAAAGGTTCTAAAAATGTTAGAGAACCTAAATTTTGAAATTTATCTTCAGGATCGTTAAAGTACATCTTCCAATTATCAGAAGCGTTTATGCTTCTGTCGGTTACTTTTAGAGTATAATCAGAATTAATTGTTGTTGTGGAATTTGAAGAAAGAATCGATTTTATATCATCTGGACGAGATAATAAATCAGGGTTAATTATTCTTAGAAATTTTATTTCGTTAGTAGGCTGTTTACTTAATATCGTTATTACAGTAGTGACCTTGAAATCTTCAAAATAATTTCTTGGGTATAAAATAATAGAATCTACTTTATCTAAAATAAATTGTTTTAAATACTCTCCTTCTTCATTGTTTAAAAACTTTGCCATTAATATTAAACCAGCTCTTCCTTGAGCGTTTAAATAATGCCAAGCATAATTTACAAAGTAGAAATATAAATTTGGTTGAGAAGCCAAAGTAACAAAGTTTGGTTGCCCATTGCTTGTTATTGCATTATTCATTAAAGCTTTATCTGCAATTGTAATTGGTGCATCTGGATTATCATTTCTTAAAAATGGTGGATTCATTAACAGAACATCAAAGCCAGAACCATTTGGTTTAGTAAATGCATTACCAGTTTGAATATTTGCATTAGTGCTACTATCAACTCCTGAAAGGTTTTTGGAAACTAATCTAAAAGTTGCCAATTGAGCTAAAAAAGGGTCATGTTCAATACCTGAAACTTGATTAAGTAGTTGATTATGACTTTTTGCAACCCCACTGTTTGAAAGGTTTAGAATATTTAAATAATCATAAGCTGCATCCAATAAAGCACCATCTCCAGAACACGGATCAATTACTATTGAATCTGTGTTTTCAAGTGTTACAGTTGCAAGTAAAATGGACAATTCAGTATCTGACATTATTTTACCCTTCTTATGAAGTGTCTGTTTGTCATAAACCTTAGAAGTCAAAAGGTTGAATATATATTCTGGCAGAGGATTGTCAGAAACCGCTTGTGAACCAAAGTTATTTAAGGCTTGAATTGTATTTTTGAAATACTGTAAAATAGAAGCACTAAAATTTTCTGGAAAAATTCTGTCTGTTGAATTTGGATGATTGGAAAACACCTGATTAAAATCAAGTTGTAATACTCTATTATAATTATTGGATAGTTTGCTCTTAAAATTTTGTAAGTTATCACTATCAGGTGGAAAAGTTCTAAAATAACTTTGATTAGGATTACTTGTCTGGTTATAATAATCTTTCAAATAAGTAAATGCTAGAAGTCTAAAAAGTTCGTATAATGACAGTTCATCAGATAACTCTTTGTTATAAGTTAAACTGCTACTAACACTTTGAAAATTTTGATGAAAAGAATCAATAATTGGTTGCCAATTGTTATCCCAATCGGGTTGTGTTCTATTATAAATTATCGGCAAAAGTTGCTCGAAAGTTGCTTGAAACTCAATACTAGTTTGCGTAGCATCACGAGATTGAGGATTGAAACGAGTGTGTGATTTAGGGTTTCCTTTTAATATACAAGTTGATATTGGCCCTTGTCTATCGGCAAAAAGAATTAATTCTTCAATATTTGTTAGGCAAAAGTATTTCGGATAATTTGGTTCCCAATATGGTGAAAAATCAGAAACATAAGACCTAGATTGATTTTGGAATCTTTGAGAAGTTACATCACGTGCAGTTTTTTTTACTTCAATTACAAAAATATATCTATTTGAAGATTTTAATTTAATTGCAAAGTCAGGAATAATAGTACTGTTAGGGATAGTAGGATGATGCTCTAATTCTAAAAGTGAGTCATAACCACAATTTGTAATAGCATTCTTTATTGCAGTCTCAACAACTGGATGGAAGCCTGTAACTTCATCAGAGTTATACCATAGGTTTATCATATTATTTGATGTATTCTTTTAGTTCATTTATCAACTCATCAGCCCCAATAGAAGCGTTATTGTAATTGTTATATTCATTTAATAAAACAGAATCAATTTGCTCGATTATTTCATTTTGTTCGTTGTTATATCGATCTGAAATCATTAATGATTTACCTAATCCTTCAAGTTCATTAATTGATTTACTTGAGATGTTTTTGATATTAATGACTTTAATCTCTTTAAATTCATAAAGCTGTATTTTTCGTAAACCGTTACCTTGACTTCTTGAGTTATTCAAAACACTTAATCTAGTAAAAGATGAGTTTAATATTGCTAGATAAGCTAACTCTGATTGTTCAATATTTACAGAATAAAAATTATCAGAAGAAAGATGTTTATTTGGGTTGTAAATAAAATCGATATTGTTCCTTAAATAGTAGTTGAAAATAAAATTTCCAGATGATTTTAATTTTACGGTGTACCAATTTTTATTTTTTATAATATCTCGCTTAACAGCTTTAAATTTATCTGATGGAGTGCTAAGAATCTTATTTTTTACAGAATCTAAATATTCTTTGGTCACATCAGAAATAGAACCATTTACAGCCAAGATAAACGCATTCTCATTAGTAACATTATATGTCTTTATGCTAGAAACATTCTTAACTATCGGTTTAAGCTCTGGATATTTTTTTTCGGAAAAAATAAAGTGATTATTTACAATTGCGGATGTGCCACGTTGAATAGGTTTAGAAACAATGGAGTTTATTGTTTGAAATAGTTTTGATTTAAAATTGATTACACTAGAATTGTTAAATGAATAGGTTAATAATTCTTTTGGGCGGAGATTATGTGCTTTATCCGTAAATCCATTATATGTTTTTAAATCGTCTAAGTCATTTAAAGAGTAATATGAAGTCGATTTACGACTGTTTTTAGTTTTAACAAACTTGATTACTGTTGCTCCAACTTCTGCATTATCAAAGGCACTTTTCTTAAAGTGATAGATACTTGTTAAATGCCCTAACTTTAGAAATGATTCTTTTAAAAATAATCCGAAACTACTATAAAGCCAACTGTCATAAATTACGGCTACCATTATCCCATTTTCATTCAGATGCAAAATGCTTTTTAGCAAAAAATAGATATACAGATTTGATTGAGAAGGAACAGTTGAAAAACTTGATAAAAGGTCATTTTTTATAATTGATTTTGAATTGACTCCATTTGCTAACAACTCTTGTCTTACATAAGGAGGGTTTTGAATTATTAGATCGAACTTTTCTGTAGCATCTAAATCAAAAAAACTTCCTTGAATTAATGTCCTTTTGGAATTATTATAGAAATTTTTAATTTCCTCATTAATTAGATTTTCATCAATTTCAATTCCTTTTAGATAGCAATTTGAATCTTCTTGAGATAGAGCTTTGAAAAAAGTGTTTGGGCCTATACAAGGGTCAAGAATTTTAGATTTTGAACTAATATTCTCCTTTAATAGACTAATCATAAATTTAGCAAGAATAGAAGAGGTAAATACTTGTCCTAGATTTTCATTTTTTTCAGGCTTTTTGGATATAGTTTCAAAATCCTTTGAAAAAAATAATTCTAATTGTTCTTCAAATGATTGAACAAGTTCATCAACTTTATATGGTTCACTAATTGTATTAATCATTATTTACAGTCTTATATTTAATCTGTTCTTCTGCAGCTTTCAATGCATTTAACCCTTCTTTTTCATTTTTAACAATGTCATAAATTTTAGTTGCAATCCACAGAGCTTCTAGTTCCTCAAATGAGAAATTGAAAGTTTCACTAATTGTTTTCAAGTGTTCACGTTTAATAGCTTTTTGGTCGTTCTCAACTTTACTTACGTATCCATCTCCAATTTCAAGAATAGCAGCAAGCTGCCTTTGAAACATTCCTGAAGATTCTCTTAATTCTTTGATTTTTCGACCAAGTGTCACTTTACCTAATTTAGACTTGACTAATAATGGTCAAATATATTGTGATTTTTTTAATATTAACAAACTCTTTTCCACTTCTATTGTTAACTGGCACTTAAGCTGCATTACACCGCAAAAAACCGCAAAAAATCTTTTTTGGCGTTTGCAGAAATTAGTGCAACACTACCATCAACCATTATGGCTTGGCCAACTTTTCCCTTTTTATATTTTACGACGTGTGTAGGGTTTAGTAAATGAGATTTATGCGTTCTAATAAAGCCAAAGTCAGTTAAGAGGTCTTCATAATATTTTAAGGTTTTAGAAAGCGTATGTTGCGCACCGTTTGTTAAATGTAAGACCGTATAGTTGTCAGATGCTTCCCCTCTAATAATGTCGCTTATTTTAACCACTTCAAATCCATCTACTTGTGGCAGCACAATTTTTTGGTCTTTGTTATTAATGGCTTTAATGTTTTCGGCCAATATTTTAGTGCTACTTATTTTGTTGCTGTCCTTTTTATGTGCCGCAACTTTTGCTACCGCAGCAACTAACTCATCAATATCAATGGGTTTTAAAATGTAGGATGATGCGCTTAGGTTTATCGCCTTAATGGCGTAATTGCTAAATGCAGTAATAAATATTACTTCAAAGTTGATGTCTGTAATGCGTTCCAATAAGTCAAAGCCATTGCCGTAGGGCATTTCAATATCTAAAAAAACAACATTGGGGTTTTTGGTTTCAATCAGTTTTTGTCCGTCTTCAATATTAGCTGCCTCACCAATTAGCTCCACATTTTTGCAATAGGTGGCCAAGTAGTTTTTCAGAATTTCTCTGCTTACTTCTTCATCTTCAATTATAATGGCGGTTAGTTTATCCATCTCACGCATGAAGTTTTATGGTTACTAAGGTGCCTTTTTTACTTATTTCATCCAAATCGTTAATGGTAATGGCTAAGTCTTTTTTAAACACTTCCTTTATTATCTCCAGTCTGTTTTTAACGTTTTCAATGCCGGTAGATTTCATTTTCTTTTGGTTCATGGTTTTAGTTGCCTGCGATTTTTCGCGCCCAATGCCATTATCGGCAATGGTAATTTCTACATGATTGTCTTTTTGTACAAAATTTACATCCAATTTTCCTTTATTCTTTTCATACCGTAAGCCATGCCAAATAGCATTTTCAACAAATGGTTGTATAAGCATTGGCGGTATTTGATAGTCATCAACCTTTAATTTAGGATCAACATTAAAGGCGTATTCAAAATCGTTTTTAAAACGAAAATGTTCCAAATTAAGGTATAGCCTCAATATTTCAATTTCTTTGGCAAGCGATATAAAATCTTGCTGCGAATACTCCAACACTTCACGCATGAGCTTTGAAAATTCAGATAAATATTTATTGGCCGATTTTTCATCTTTAATGGCAATAAAACTGTTAACCGAGTTTAAGGAGTTAAAAATAAAGTGCGGGTTCATTTGATTTCGCATTGACTTTAGCGCCAACAACTGGTTGCTAATTTGCTTTTGTTTGTTGTTGCGATAAATGAAAAATGCCATGACCATTATTATTAATAAACCGCCCAACAGCAAGTAGGTAATGGTTCTTTGCCGTTTAATGGTGTCGTTTTTAATGATTTGTTCTTTCTCCAACAACTGTATGGTTTTCTCACTCAGCTCCCGATCTTTTTCCAACAGTAAAATTCTATCTTGGGTAATGGCCAACGCTTCATTTTTTGATTGGATGGCCAATTCTTTTTCTTCTTCAGCTACTAAAAATGAGTCCATTAACACTTCATATTCAACAGTAAGTTCTTTTGCTTTTTCTTGTTCACCTTGCTTTTCATAAACTTGGGTGAGCGTTTTAATGAAGGTTCTTTTTTCTTCTGTGTTTTCTTCCTTGGCAACTAAGGGCGCAGTTTCTTTTAATATTTCTACGGCTTCTTCTGCTTTGCCTTGCTCCATGTACGTATTGGCTAAGTTGTTTGAGTTTAGGATTGCAGAGTTTGAGTTTCCTCTTGCATTATTGAAATTAAAGGCCTCTTCTTGCACCTGAATGTTTCGCGCTATGTTGTTTTGTTTGCTGTATAATGCTGTCAACAAATCAAACGCTTCATTTGATAATTGGTCTAAATTGTTTTGCTGCGCTTCAGCTTGTGCTTCTTTGTACAAATGCTCTGCATCTGCAGTTGCTTTGTTAATTTCTAACAATTTGCCTAAGCCAATTTTGGCTTCTATTTTAGTTTTTGGAGAAGCAGCATTTTCCAAAGCATTGTTAAAATGGGCTTCTGCTTTTTGAGGCTGTGTTGTGGTTAACAAGAGTTTGCCCAGTTTAATTTCAGTTTCAAAAACCCGGTTATCGCTTTTGGATTTTTTTACTGCCGTTAATGCCTTTTTATAACTGGCAATGGCTTCATTTACATTGTTGTTTTTTTGTTCACTCGCAGCCTTCAGGTTATACAACTCAAACAACTTGGCATTATCTTTTTTATGAATTTTAATGGCTTTTTCAAAATGAGCTATAGCCAATGTGTAGTTGTTCAATTGGTGGTTAAACTTGCCCAACGTTTGATATCCTAAAGCCTCTTCAATTTTAAAATTCTGCTCTATACAAATCAATAAATTGGTTTCTACAATTTGCAAGGCAGCCTTAATGCTGTCATCAAATATTTGCTCGGCATAATTAAATTTTTGGGCAATGGCTGTGCGATCATAATTCGCAGTGCTTCCTTTTTTGGCAGACGGTTTTTGGGCTTTTGGTTGTGCCATTGAACTCACCGCAATTACTAAGCTCAACACTATTAAAATGTATTTTTTGACTGCTGCCATTTAGGTTAAAATTAGTCCTTTTTTATGAGGCCAACTCTTAATAAACGTCAAATTAAGTGCCATTTGTTGTACTTGCCTTTTTCAAAAGTAGCGTTGCCTAATTCAAGCACCTACTTCCCTCATTTTAGGTTTGATGCTATTAAAGGGTGAAGTTATTTAGCATTGAAAATGAACTAAAAATCAAACAAAATGAAGTACATCAAACTAATATTAGCAGGACTAATAATTTCTTCATTTGCAATTGGAGGCAACCTTATTGCAAGTGCAAATGATAACAAAAATGAATCCATTGAAATAACTGAAAGTGATGCCGCATTGCAAAATTTGCAAAAGGCAAAAAGTAAGGTAGCCAATACGTATTATGAGCAGCTTTGTCAATTCAATTTTAACTGGTTAAAGTATAGTGATAAAGCGCCTAAGGGTGAAGCAAGAGTTTTTAACTCAGACGCAGCGTTAGTGCAAGCGCACTTAACAAGTGTTGTTGAAGTTTTAAAAAGTAATAGTGTCTCTGATCTCAGTAAAGCGCAAAGAAAAACGCGTAAACAGTTGATTAAAACATTGGCCAACTATGCAGCAGCAGGCAACTTCCCTCAAAATTATTATAGCGAAAAGCGACTTCCGGTTTTTGTGGATGAGCACCAAACACATTGCGCTGTGGGTTACTTGTTACAACAAAGTGGTTATGAAGAGTTAGCTGCCAAAATTGCTAAAACCGACAATTACGTATGGGTAAAAGATATTAAAGACAAAGATGTTTTGGCGTGGCAAGCCCAATCGGGTTTATCATTAGAAGAACTAAAATTGGTGCAAGGTGTATACGATTTTTACTTGCCTAATGCATTGACGCTACCCAACAAACATGAGGTGCCACAAAAGCCTGCAGTGATGACAGAATATTTTGATGATAAGAAAGACGGGAAGAAGATATGGTGCAAAGGAGAAGGTAAAAATGGTGTATTGAATGGCCAGTGGACACAAAATTTTTCAACTGAATTCCCTTGGATAGTTGGTTACTATGAGAATAATAATCGTACCGGACAATGGAGAGAATATTACCAAGGCACCAACAAGCTTTGCCGAACCGAAAACTGGAGAGATGATGAATTGAATGGAGTTAGAACCCGTTTTAACAGAGCCGGCAAAATTGTTGAAGAGATCATGTTTAAAGATGGGGAAGCAATTACCAAAACCAACTTTGATTTAGATAAGGAGTTGAAATGGGTTCGCAAGCCGTTAGACAATGATTTAATTTACACAGAAGTTTTCACTTTTGGTGGTGCTCCTATAGCAAGCGGGCATGAAAAGGTAAACAACCGTGGTAATTTACATTGGTTTCAAGACATTGAATTAACGGCACTAAATTCAATGGCAATTACCTCAAAAAGTTTGTCTACGAATAGCAATAGTTTTAATCTACCTGTGGGGTTACGCCAATCTTCAAGTCAAAGGTTGTTTAGCAATCCTCCATTAGTAGAGTATAAGAAAGAAGGCGTTTGGACTTATTACAGAGAACATGCTTTGGCTAATAACAATTTTAAACCAGCAGCTGGGCAAGATTTAATTGTACATGATTACAAGCATTTTGGCCAAGAGTTGGCTACTGCAATTGCTGAGTATAAAAACTTAGAAATTGGCAAAGGATTTAACTCTATTAAAGCAAAATATAATGATAATAAAGTGGTTGATTTTTATGGCAATGGAGATAGTGATACTACGCACATACATATTAGTTACCAGCCGGCTGTTATTAATTTTAATGGACTTAATGAAACATTTTACATTGAAGCCTTGCCTAATCAATCATCTGCAATGCCAAGAATTAGAGCACAAGGCTTATACTACCCCCAAATAGTTAGTTCACAATCCACAACAACCGTAGTAAAAGAAATCGGGCAGCACAATGCTTTAAATCAAAAAATTGGTGTTTGGAGATATTTTAATGCAAACAGTGAATTAAGTAAAGTTGAGCATTACATAAAACCAGAACCGATTGCGATTAGTCTGTTGGATTAATTAAAAGAATGTGATTTTTATACTAATCCAGTCTGCCGGTGGCAGGCTGGATTTTTTTGTAGGGTTTAAACTAAGCGTCTGGTCCAAGCGTCTCGCTTGGACCGTTTTTATGTCTTAGCGTGACGCTAAGACGAGATTTTGGGGATGTACGAGAGGTCTTAGGGAGACCCTAAGACGAGAGCAGACGAGTTATAGGTTTGATGAAAAATTTTATTGTTATACGAATTCCTGGTCTTAGCGTCCCGCTAAGACCTTGTCAATAAAACTAACGCTCGCTGGTCTAAGCGTCTCGCTTAGACCTTGATTAATCCAAAAACTCTATTTCAATTAAACCCTTTTCACCGCAATAATCGGTAGCACTGCTATTTAACCAATGATGCGGTTCATCCACAAATCCTGCTTTTACGGGGTTGTTATGAATGTATTCCATTTTTTGGTCCATAATATCATTTGTGTCTAATTCAATTGGGTGATTGTGTTGTTGCCAAAACTGCCAATCAATATTGTTTGATTTTTCAGTACCCGCCTTCTTAAAAATTTCAAGCATCCATTGCCTTCTGCTTTCTTGATTTTTTTCTATATGTTTTCTTATCTGTCGGGATGTGAAACTCTTTAAATCACGAATAATATCTTGAAGTTTATTTTCACCACTAGTTGCTATAATCATGTGAACGTGATTGCTCATAATGCACCATGCGCCTGCCATAAGTCCTTTATGTTGTTGGCAATATTTAACTGAATCAATAAAAATGTTTGTGTATACCGGTTTGGTGAAAACATCAACCCAATGCACAACTGTAAATGTTACAAAGTGGTATTTCTCTTGGTCACGGATGGCGTACTTTCTGGGCATATTGAAATATAGTGAAAAAATGTTTGGGCTTTAATGTCTTAGCGAGACCCTAAGACGAGATTTAGAGGTTAAAGAGAGGTCTTAGGGAGACCCTAAGACCAGAGTTGAGTAGCAGATTGGCGAGACCCTAATACGAGATTTAGTCCAGTCTGCCGCTTTAGTGGTGGGCTGGATATTTTTTGTGGTTGAAAGTGTTTAAGTGGAATGCTCAGTTGAGATGGCGTTTTACCCTCTCTGTCCTATCGGACATCCGGCTTGCCACTGGCAAACCTTTCCCAAAGGGAGAGAAAAGTCTCAAAAAATAGGTGTTCATATAAGATAAATTTTGGGATACAAAAGCTCCAAGAGAAATGAGGGATTGAAGCAGCATAGGGTGAGCAGCTTGAATGGTTTTATGGCTTAGCGAGACCTTTGGATTAGATTGAGACGCAAAAACGGGATTTAGTAAAATTAGTATGTACGCTAAACCTTATTTGATACAATTAACATTTTGCCAAGCCTTTTTTAGTTAGCCTTCCAGAAAAATGGCGTTAAGAGAATTAGTACCGTAAACAACTCTAATCTACCTACTATCATTATGAAACTTAGTAAGTATTTACCGGCAGCAGGTATGTGTTGAAAATTATCTACAGGACCTACAGTGCCAAGGCCGGGCCCCACATTGCCTAAACAGGTAGCGGTTGCCGAAATGGCAGTTAGTAATGTTTGTTCTTGCCCACTTAATATGATGCACATCAAAAAAGTGCCAATCATAAAAATTAAAATGTATACCAGTAAAAAAACTAAAATATGCGACAATATTTTACCCGAAATAGTGCTTTTGTCAATTTTAGTTTGCATCAATGCTCTAGGGTGCAATAATCTTTTAAACTCGTGGATCGCATTTTTTAAATAAACCAAATGTCGAATAACCTTAATACCACCACTCGTTGAGCCCGCGCATGCTCCAGCAAACATTGTAAAGAAAAATATGGCCATTAAGCCCTTGTTCCATAGGGTGTAGTCGGTAACTACATAACCGGTGGTAGTTATTAATGATACTATTTGAAAAGCCGCATACCTAAACGATTTTTCAATGCCGTAGTTGGAAGTGCTCGTTAAATAAATAGTTGCTAATAGGACAATTGCTGCAACTCCAAAAATGTAAGCTTTAAACTCTTCACTTGCCCATACACGCTTAAAATTTCGTTTTAAGCTAAAATAAATTATGGTATAGTTCATACCTGCTAAAAACATAAAGATTAAAATTGGGTATTGTACTATAGCACTATCAAAATGCCCAATGCTGGCGTTTTTGGTTGAAAATCCACCCGTAGCCATGGTGGTCAATCCATGATTTATAGCATCAAAAAGATTTAGCCCGCTTACAAACTTTAGTATGAGAATGAGTAAAATGGTAAGACTTAAATAAATAAGCCAAAGCCTTTTAGCGGTATCTTTAATTCTAGGATGTATTTTTTGTGAGGTCGGTCCTGGTGATTCAGCAACAAAAAGCTCAACACCACTGACCCCCAGCAATGGAAAAATGGCTACCGTTAAAACGATAATTCCTAATCCACCAATCCATTGTGTTAAGCTTCTCCAAATGAGCAGGCTGTTTGGTAATGCCTCTATATCAGCCAATATTGTAGCACCTGTAGTTGTTAACCCTGATGTGCTTTCAAAAAAGGCATAACTAAATTTGTGTATTCCTTCATAAAAAATGTAGGGCAATGCAGCAGCTAAACAAAGTGCTAACCAACCTAGGGTTACAATTAAGTATCCATCTCTTTTACTTATATTATTGTTGCCCTGGCCAAGTGCCAATAAGGGTACACCAACTATTAGGCAAATTAGCATGGAGTAAAGATATTTGGTGGTGTTGCCTTCACCGCCAGCAATGGCCCATACTAAAGGTATTGCTAAAAAAACGGTAATTGTTAATAGCAGTATACCTAAGGTTTTAGAAATTATTTTGTAGTTAAACATTAGCGCTACATAAATATTTTCTCTACTTCTTGTATGAATTCGGGTAGGGTAAGTATGATTACCTTATCTCCAACTTGTAACTCAAAATTACCAAAGGTGATGTAACCTTTGTTGTCTCTTAAAATACCAGCAACCAATGCTTTTTTGTGTGGTATTGCTAGGTCTCTACATTTTACATTTAGCGATTTGCAGTTGGCGGTAATCTCAAATTCAATTAGCTCAGCATCAACACCATGTAGGTGAGCCACGGCTTCTACCTTTCCTTTTCTAATGTGCCTAAATATATCATCAGCGGCAATTAGCTTTTTATTAATTAGGGTATCAATGCCTATATTTTGCGAAATCCGTGTGTAATCAGAATTATCAACATGCGCTATGGTTTTATATACACCCAAATCTTCAGCAGTTAAACTAGTTATAATATTTATTTCGGAGTTACTTGTTAATGCGATAAAGGCATCCATATTTTGTAAACCTTCTTCTTTTAACAACTCAACATTGCTTACCGATCCTTGTATTACAGTGGTGCTATTTAGCACGTCATAAAACTTTTGGCTAGTGGCTTCTTTTTCTACCACTACCGAAACGGAATAATTATTTTCGAGTAGCTGACAGGTTTGTAATGCTAAATTACTGCCGCCAATAATCATAATTTTTTTAACTTGCTTTAGGTTTTTACCTATATAATTATTTACTTTTTGATAATCATTAGAGTTGCTTACCAAGTAAATATGATCTTTTGGTTTTACCACTTCAATTTGGTCTGGTATAAAAGTTTTTCCATCACGTAAAATGCAAATGGTACGAATTTTAAAATCGGGAGTCTCTTTATTTAACTGCTCAAAGGTTTTACCAATTATGTTAGAATTAGTATCCACAGTAAAACCTATTATTAGTATTTGTCCGTTGCCAAATTCAAACACGTCTGTAGCAGAACGTCTTTCTATAAGTCTTAGAATTTCTTTTGCAGCCAACAATCTCGGAGCCACTAAATAATCTATACCAATTTCATTAAAACTTTGAGTTTGATGTTGATTTAAATACTCAACATTACTTACCCTAGCAATGGTTTTTTTTGCTCCTTGTTTTTTTGCTAATACTGAGGATAACAAGTTGGTAGTTTCGCTAGTTGTAACTGCTATAAACAAGTCGGCTTTAAAAACTTCAGCTTTTTGTAAAATGTTTAATGAAGCAGCGTTGCCCTTAACGGTTAAAACATCTAAATATTGATCGGCATATTGAAGCACATTGTCATCCGTATCTATTAAGGTGATGTTTTTATTTTCTTTAACTAGCAAGTCGGCTAGGTGAAAGCCTACATCTCCAGCACCTGCAATAACTATTTTCATTTACAGTTCAAATGTAAAGTTATTTTGAATTCAATTCCAAAGCTCGTAAAAGCCCTTCAGCCATGCGCTTATTCAATTTGCCGTATTTCTTCTTGTAGTCTTTACGGCCGCGCTTTATTACTTCATAGGCTTCATCAGCTTCAAATATATCGGTAATTTCTACCTCACTTTTAACACCTGAACCAGGTAAATCTTTATAAGTTAAAAAGTAGTGCTTTAAGCGATTAATTAGCGTTAACGGACAATCGGAAATGGTTTTCCAATCTTTATAAAGCGTGTCTCCTCTTAAGGTAGCTATTAATTTATCATCAGCTTCACCATTGTCAACCATTCTAAATCCGCCCAACACTTTGGCTCCAACAAAAATATCTCCATGAGTAATAGTTCTTTCGGTTAATACACATATATCAATAGGGTCATGGTCTCCCACAATATCAGTTCTTCCCGTTTTTTCGTTGCAATATTCTGCCACTTTTTCATCACTATAAGTTTGTGGTATAAAACCGTAAAGAGCTGGAATAATATTGCTAAACTTTTGAGGCCTGTCAATTTTTAAGTAGCCTGATGTTTTATCAACTTCATACTTAACCGTGTCGGTAGGTACCACTTCAATAAAAGCATTTACATATTGAGGTGCATCATCTCCAATATCTACACCATGCCATGGATGCGACTTATACCTTAAGCCGATAAGCTTAAAGAAACTGATTAATTCTTTTTCGTTCATTTTTATTTCGTGTGGAGTAGCTTAATAGCAATTGGTAAATGATCGCTGTAACCACCGTAGTAGTTAGGGCCACCATAGGTTCGGCTAGGTGTTGGTCCGTACTTTTTATCGTTATACATCATCCAAGTTTGCTGAAAGGCACTTACAGATTCGGTTAATATTGTTAATTCATCATCATCTAACATATTTGTTGATACGATAAATTGATCTAACATGTTCCAATTTCCTCTATAATTATATGTGCCTTTTCCTTGTGCATCTAATTTGCTCATTAAATTATACAAGCCTGGTTCACTGGCTATGGTTGTAGCACCCAATACTTTGTTTACACTAATATTATCAGGTTCATCATTAAAATCGCCCATGATAATGATGTTGGCATTGGCCTCTAAATTATTTATATGACTTTTTAATTGTTTGGCAACATGTTCTCTTTTAGGGCTGCTAGCTTCTAAACCGCCCCTGCGTGAGGGCCAATGATTCACATAAAAATGAATAGTTTCATTTCCAATTTTGCCTGTGCAATAAACAATGTCTCTACTAGTATATTTGTCTTCAATAACACCAGTAAAATCAATACGTATTTTATCTGTTTGGGTTAGTTTAAATACTTCTTTATTGTAGGCAAATGCGTTATCAATTCCTCTTAAATCGGGCGACTCAAAATGCACAATGCCGTATTGTTTTTTGCTCAAACCATCTTGAGCTAAAAGGTCTTTTACAACGGCTTCATTTTCAATTTCACTTAATCCTATAAAATCAGGGGCATTGCCTCCGTTTGCTTCAAGAATTACTTTGCTAAGGTGTTGTAATTTTATTTGATAACGTTTAGTGTCCCACGCTTTTTCAGAATTTGGAGTATACTCTTCATCCAATGTAATTGGATTGTCAATGGTATCAAATAGGTTTTCGACATTGTAGAAAACAATACTTAACTCATTTACTACTGCCTCCGTATCATTAAAGGCAGTTGTTGTAGCTTTTTGATTACTTCCGCAGGCTGCCAAATATATAAACGCACCTAAAACGGCAATAAACTCTAATTTTCTTAAAAACGGTCTAAACATTTAAATATGTATTGCTCTATTTTCTGTTGCTGCTAAACAGGCTTCTTTCATAGCCTCTGCATAGGTTGGGTGCGCGTGAGACATGCGTGCAACATCTTCAGCAGATGCTCGGTATTCCATAGCTACCACAGCTTCACTAATTAAGTCGGCAATTCTAGGACCAATCATGTGAACGCCTAATATTTCATCAGTGTTTTTGTCTGCCAAAACTTTAATCATGCCCTCCGTATCCATACTTGCTTTAGCTCTACCACTCGCAGTAAATGGAAATTTACCTACTTTGTATTCAAGGCCTTTTTCTTTTAACTCATCTTCTGTTGCGCCAACAGCTGCAACTTCTGGCCATGTATAAACTACACCTGGTATTAAGTTATAGTGGATGTGTGGTTTTTGACCAACAATTTTTTCCGCTACAAATACTCCTTCTTCTTCAGCTTTATGGGCTAGCATTGCGCCTTTAATTACATCACCAATTGCATAAATGCCTTCAACTTTAGTTTGTAGATGGTCATCTACAGCAATTCGCCCTCTTTCATCCAACTCCACACCAATATTTTCCAAACCTAAGTTATCAGTATATGGTCTTCTTCCAATAGCTACTAAGCAATAATCCCCTTTAATATCTATGGTTTCGCCCTTGCTATTTTCTGCTTTTACCGTTACTACCTTGCCCTTTTTAGTAACTGCAGTTACTTTATGACTTAAAAAATATTCAAAGCCCAATTTTCTGGTAGCCTTTTTTAGTTCTTTAGATAAATCCTTATCCATACTTGGAATTAATCTATCCATATACTCAACTACCTTAACTTTACTGCCTAAACGAGCGTAAACTGAGCCTAATTCCATTCCAATTACTCCACCTCCAATTACGATTAATTCTTTAGGAATTTCTTTTAAGCTTAAGGCCTCTGTTGAGGTAATAATACGATCCTTATCAATTTTAATAAATGGTAGGGTAGAGGGTTTACTACCTGTGGCAATTATGGTTTTATCGGTTTCTATATTGGTAGACTTTCCTTTGGTGGGTTTAACCGTAATATTGTTTTTGTCTTTAAACGTACCATGACCATTAAAAACATCAATTTTATTTTTTTTCATGAGATAATCAATGCCTTTTGTATTGCTTTCAACAACACCAGCTTTGCGATTGATCATTTGTTTAAAGTCTACTTTTAAGCCAGTTGTGTTTATGCCATGTTCTTTAAACTCTTCTTTCGCTTTAAAATAATGCTCGGTAGAATCTAACAATGCTTTAGATGGAATACAACCAACATTTAAGCAGGTACCACCAAGTGTGCTGTATTTTTCAATTAAGGCTGTTTTTAAGCCAAGTTGCGCACATCTAATTGCTGCAACATATCCTCCAGGACCCGAACCTATAACGGTTACATCATATTTCATTAAGTGAAATTTTGTATGTTTTAAACTGAAAGCAAAGGTAGGTAAATTTAGTACTGATTGCTTAAAACCAAATACTTTTACAAGGATTAACGAATTAGGAATTGGTATAAAAAGAAAAAACCCCGGTAAGTCATCTGACTCAACCAGGGCTTTCTACTACCCAACTATATTTTTAGGGTTTGACTACTTTGTATTGAAGTCGTCCACAATCTTTTTTGCTCTGTCTCTTCCTCCAAGACCAAAAGCTAAGGCCAAAGCTAATACAATTCCTGCAATTATTGTCTTAATATTATCATTAATTATTGAAGTATCTATTCCTAATTGGTTTAAAGCCATTACTGAAATAACTACTAAAAGGAAGTAATATACAATGTCAGCAAAGGTTTTGCCGAATTTCACACCTGCTGAACCTAACGCTCCAACTAAAATTCCTCTCAATAAGTTTATTCCATACCAACCAAAAATTAGTATCGCTAACGCCATTAAAACTCTTGGAACATATCCAACAACAGTACCAATTGCTTCTTTTAAAGCAGTAATTCCTGCAACTTCTGCAGCTGATACTAAAAAGCCTAACAAAATAATCCAGTATAACAACTTGCTTAAAAAAGAACTTATTTTAAAATTAATTCCTGCTTTAGCCAATTGCTCGTCTAACTGAATTTTAGTTAATAATCTATCAGCACCTACTTTTACTAATATTTTCTTTACCAAGCCTGCTACTATTTTGGCTACAAACCAACCAATAATAACTATTGCTAATACCAGTAATAACTTAGGAGCAATGTCAACAACTTTACCCCAAATTTCTTTTAAAAATCCAGTGGCATTTCCCAGTCCTTGTTTTGTGCCTGACACCACGCCACTTTGTAAAATATACATCAAATTCATTTGTTTAGTTTTTTTAGTTTACACTTAATTTTTTAATTCCGCTTTGTAGACGCTAATTTTTATGCAAGTCACATAATAAGTTGTACCGAATAAGGAAAATAAAATGGAATAAATAAAACTGTTTAATTATACACATTAAAGGTCTAGTAATAGTTTAACAGGATCGGTGCCAAAAAGCAAATGCTGCGGATTTTCTAGCTGCTCTTTTACGCGAACCAAAAAGCTTACTGATTCTTTACCGTCTATTATTCTGTGATCATATGAAAGCGCTAAGTACATCATTGGTCTTACAACTATTTCTCCATTAACAGCCATTGGTCGGTCTTCAATTTTATGCATACCTAAAATGGCTGATTGAGGTGGGTTTAAAATAGGAGTAGACATTAATGAGCCAAATACCCCGCCATTTGAAATAGTAAAGGTCCCACCTTCCATATCTTCCATGGTTAATTCACCATCTCTTCCTTTAATCGCTAAAGTCTTAATGGTTTTTTCTATACCATCCATACTCAATGATTCTGCATTTCTGATAACAGGAACTACTAGGCCTTTTGGGGTAGAAACGGCAATAGATATGTCGCAGTAATCATGATATTCAACAAACTCATCCTTTATATAAGCATTAACCGCAGGAAAATCCATTAATGCATTGCAAATAGCTTTAGTGAAAAATGACATAAAACCAAGATTTACCCCATGCTTTTCACGAAACTTCTCTTTATACAGGACTCTTAAATCTTTAATCGGCCCCATATCCACCTCATTAAAAGTGGTAAGCATGGCTGTTCCATGTTTTGCAGCTAACAATCTTTTGCCTATTGTTTGCCTTAATCTAGATAGCTTTTTCTCTGATTTTTCTCTTGAAAAACTTCTTGTTGAGGCAATAGCCGATTGAGCCGGCAATCCATTTTTAATGGCGTTAATTACATCTTGTTTTGTTATCCTTCCATCTTTACCAGTGCCATTAATTTGGCCATTGCTAATGCCATTTTCTGACATTAATTTGGAAGCTGCCGGAGAAGGAACTCCTTTGGCATATGTTTCTTTCCCATTAGCATTAGGGCTAACTGCTAGTGCTGCTTTTTTCTCTTCTACGGGTACTACTTCCTTTTTTACTTCAGTAACACTTTCTTTTTTACTTTCAGGTGCTTTTGCACTCGTATCTATTTTACATACGGCATCACCTATATTTATGTCGTCACCTTCAGCAACAAGCCAAGTAATAATACCAGCTTTTTCAGCTGGCAATTCTAAGGTGGCTTTATCAGATTCCATTTCGCATAATGGCTGATCCAATGTTACATAATCACCATCTTGCACCAATAAAACGGAAATGGTTACTTCTGATATTGATTCTCCAATCGTGGGTATTTTAATTTCTACTTCCATTTTTATGCAAATGATTTTGTTAAAATTTCTTCTTGTTCTTTGTTATGCACTTTATTATAACCTGTGGCAGGTGAGGCACTTGCTTTTCTAGAAATCAATTGCCAATCTACCTTTCTATAGCAGCTTAATAAATAAGCCCACGATCCCATATTTGAAGGTTCTTCTTGAACCCAAGTAAATTTTGCGTTCTTATATTTTTTTACAACAGCATCTAATTGTTTAAATGGCAGTGGGAACAGTTGTTCAAGTCTCACAAGAGCAACATCTTTTCTTTTTAGTTCTTCCTTTTTCTCAAGTAAATCGTAATAGATTTTGCCTGAACAGCACAATACTTTCTTAACCTTAGCAGCTACCAAAGTATTTTCATCATCAATTAACTCTTTAAAACCACCTGAGGTTATATCACTTAATGTGGATATGCATTTTGGATAACGCAACAATTTTTTTGGCGACATTACTACCAATGGTTTTCTAAACGGTCGTTCTAACTGTCTTCTTAATGCATGAAAAAAGTTGGCTGGAGTGGTAATATTTGCAACTGTCATGTTGTATTCGGCAGATAGTTGTAAAAATCTTTCCAACCTTGCGCTTGAATGCTCAGGTCCCTGCCCTTCATAACCGTGTGGCAATAACATTACCAAACCACTCATTCTATTCCACTTACTTTCTGATGAGCTAATAAACTGATCAATTATAGTTTGGGCACCATTGCCAAAGTCGCCAAATTGTGCCTCCCATATAACTAAGTTGTTTGGATTGGCCATTGAATAACCGAACTCAAAACCTAAAACAGCTAGCTCAGACAATAAGGAGTTGTATATCATAAACCGGCCTTGCTTTTTAGCAAGTTGGCTTAGTCTATTGTGAGGGTTTCCTGAGTTAACATCAAATAACACAGAATGCCTATGGGAAAAAGTCCCTCTTACCACATCTTGTCCGCTCATACGAACATCTTTACCTTCTAAAAGGATAGACCCATAGGCCAGCAATTCAGCAGCTGCCCAATCTAGCTTATTTTCATCTATTTGTTTTTGATGATTGGTTAATAGCTTTTGCACCTTACGTAGGGGTTCAAAATTTTCAGGAATATGAAACAATCCTTTAATTACAGTATTAACCATTTTTTTTGTAATAGCTGTTATCGGAGATTTTTCAAAATCTTTAGGCAGCGATTGTCGCAACTTTTTCCATGCCAATTCTGGTTCCTGATAATTGTAAGGCAACGGTTTTTCTTTAACCATATCCAGCCTATCCTGCAACAAAGCCCAAAATTCTTTGTCTATCTTGTCGGCTAACTCGGCAGTTTTATCACCTTTCTCTTTCAGAAACTCAATATAAATGTCTCTAGGATTTTTATGCTTACTTATTAGTTCGTATAACTTAGGTTGAGTAAACTTAGGGTCATCACCTTCATTATGTCCATGCTTTCTATAACATAGCAGGTCAATTAATATATCGCTATTAAATTTTTGTCGATACTCTGTAGCTATTTGAGCTGCATAAGCCACCGCCTCAACATGATCTCCATTTACATGTATTACAGGAGCACCAATCGTTGCAGCCAAGCCTGTGCAATAAATGCTTGATCGTGCATCATCATAATCAGTGGTAAAACCTATTTGGTTATTTATTACAAAATGGATGCTTCCACCTGTATAATAACCTTCTAATTCAGACATTTGCAATAATTCATAAACTATGCCTTGCCCTGCAATAGCAGCATCACCATGTACCAAAACGGGTAAAATTTTATCATAATCAGACTTATATATGGCATCTGCTTTAGCTCTTGCAAATCCTTCTACTACTGGGTTAACCATTTCTAAGTGAGAGGGGTTTGGGCACAATTGAAGGTTTATCTTGTTATTACTTCTGCTAATTATCTCTGCGGAGTAGCCTAAATGATATTTTACATCACCATCACCCATAGTTGTGTCAGGTACGCCATTGCCTTCAAACTCATTAAATATTTGCTCATAAGTTTTACCCATAATATTGGCTAAAACATTTAATCTTCCTCTATGCGCCATACCAATAACCACTTCATCAACACCATTGTTGGCTGCAGTATTAATTATCATATCCAATGCTGGTATGGTAGTTTCTCCACCTTCCAATGAAAATCTTTTTTGACCAACATATTTGGTACCTAAAAACTTTTCAAATACAACGGTTTGATTCAATTTCCTTAAAAAATGCTCTTTGTCTTCAGATTTGAAGATGTCATTTTGAATTCCTTGTTCTACTTTATTTCTAAACCATTCTTTTTTATCCTGGTCCATTATATACTCAAACTCAAAGCCAATATTGCGCGTGTATACGTACTTTAGTTTCTCAATAATTTCTTTTAAAGTGGCATTTTTTAGCCCAATTAAAAATCCTATTTCAAACTTTTCGTTTAAGTGTTTGTCTGTTAAACCATATAGTTTATGGTCGAGCTTAACTTTGTGAACTCTTCTCGGCCTAATAGGATTGGTATCTGAAACCAAATGCCCATGATGGCGATATTCTTGAATGATTTGATAAACTTTTAACTCATTTATGTTGCCACTTGAGGTGGTTGAGCCATTTAGAGGGTATTTTTCAAGAGCAAATTCAAAACCATCAAAAAATTTCTTCCATTCCTCATCAACCGACTTGGGATCTTTCTGATAATCAGAATAAATATTTTCGATATATGCAGGGTGGGCGTTGGATATATATGACAGGTTGTCCATCAACTAAATCAAATTTTAAAGCTTATGTTATACTTAATTATGAGCAAAGGTAGACCTTTATTAATGATTATACCATGTAAAATGACCGTTAATTCTTTGGTAAAAAATTTATTGGAATAGGGGTTTATTATATTGTTTAGTTTCCATATCTTTGCATTCCCAAAAAAATTATATGGCACATCATAAGTCAGCACAGAAGAGAATACGTCAAGATGCAAAAAAGAGATTGCATAATAGATATTATAAGAAAACCATGCGTAATGCATTGCAATCGTTTAGAGAACTAACTGATGGCAAAGAAGCAGAAAAGGCAATGTCAGATTTGATTAGCAAAATTGACAAACTAGCTAAAAGAAACATGATTCATAAGAAAAAAGCCGGCAACCTTAAGTCGGGCATTATGAAGCAAGTTGCAGCATTAAATAAATAGAAATTAGAATAATCCTAACAGAGAATTAAGGCACCTTATTGAGGTGCTTTTTTTTGCCCAAAAATTCAAGTTATATTTAGCAAATGGATAAATACAACAAATCATTTTCCATAAAAGCATGGGCTGAAGAAGATAGGCCAAGAGAGAAGCTGTTGTTAAAAAGCAAAGCTGCTTTAAGTGATGCAGAACTTGTTGCTATTTTGATTGGTAGTGGTAGTAGAGAACAAACAGCTGTTCAATTAGCCCAAAAAATTTTACAATCGGTAAATAATGATTTGCAAGTACTTGCAACTTTAAATGTTTCGGATTTAAAAAAGTTTAAAGGTATTGGAGAAGCTAAGGCAGTTAGCATTGTTGCAGCGCTAGAAATTGGGAATAGAAAATTGGCGCAAACAAGCAACAAAAAAGAAATTTTTACAGATAGTAAAGCAGTTGCTAGATTGATACAACCGTTATTAGCAGATTTGCCGCATGAAGAGTTTTGGGTTATACTGTTAAACCGTAGCAACAGATTAATTTTAAAACAACGTGTTAGTATTGGAGGTGTGGCTGGCACTGTTGCCGATATAAAAATTATTTTAAAGTTGGCTTTAGACCATTTGGCTAGTTCTATAATTGTTTGTCATAACCACCCATCAGGCAACTTAAAGCCGAGTGAAGCAGATGTTAGGTTAACCAAAAAACTAAAAGAAGCCGCTAGTTTAATGGATGTTTTGGTTGCCGATCATCTAATTGTTTCGCATCAAGGATATTACTCTTTTGCAGATAGCGGTATTATTTAACTTTTTAACATATTATATCTCAATTTACCTTAACTTTAGGGTTCAATAAATACAATTATGCAAAAAATTATACTTATCCTGTTCCTAGCTTGTGTAACAACTTTGAGTTTCGCTCAATGGAACTTTGATAAACCTGGACCTTTTACAGAAAGTTCAACGACTGATGATATTGAGGTATCTTTTTCAAATGATGTTATTAGTACTGGTGCATTTGGTAATTATAGGTGGATGTTGGTGCCAACATTTCAAAGTGGCTGGGGTGCTTATGTATGTGATAAAAACTTATGTTGGCCAGAAGGTGTTTATACAGCAGACTTTATGTTTGCACCAGGCGACACAGCAACTTTAGATACTAAGTTTTTGTCCAACGGAGTTGCTGGCAATGGCTCATTTGATATGTATGTTTACCAAATTAATGATAGTATTAATACTGTTAAAATTGCTAACCACAATTTGTCTGTAGCAATGGGAACAGGCACAGGCATTGAAGATGTTATTGCTGATAAAATTAACATATACCCAAACCCTGCAAAAGAAATTTTAAATGTTGATGCAAAAGATTTGAACCTTAACGAAATTGAAATCATAAGTGTAATAGGAGAATTGGTTGTAAAAACCAATGAAGTTAATACATCAATTGATGTTGGTCATTTAGATAGTGGCTTGTTTATGGTTAGATTTTTTGACAACGACAGACAAATATTGGCAACTAAAACATTTACAAAACTGTAAATACAAAACTTAATAATATTTAAAAGGGATGCTTTGCATCCCTTTTTTTGTGCGATTGCTTTTCTTTAGACGTTAAGAAAATGATGGAAAAAATATTCGAACCAGATGTTGGAATAAGTTTTTATCATAGGAGTATATTGGAGTTGAAAGATGGGTTTTTTACTTGTAATTATAGTTCAAGCTGAACAATGGCAGTTAAAGCACTATCACATCAAATGGACGACCGCTACAATGAAATCTCAGAGCTTTTGTGAATTCAGTTAAGCAACAAAATTCACTTTACGCATTATGGGTTAGGAATTGAATCTGAATGGACGCTTGCAATTTGTCTCGCTGAAAACTTGCATGAAAAAGATTACGGTAGATTAAAGGTTGAGCTTGACAATTGGGATGATAATGAAAGAAAAGGTTTAATTAAATACTTTGACGATTTCCCTAAACGTATAGAAATCCTCACAAAAGGTAAAGTATCATAAAAGGAGACAAAAAAAGAGCCCCAAAAGGCTCTTTTATATTTCTTATATAGTTAATGAATTTACTTTTCAGCCAATTCTGCAATTTTGTCTTCTAACTCAAATTCATGGCCCTCTTCATAACCAGTCATTCTCTCAACAATGTTTCCTTCAGCATCTATCAATAGCGTAAAAGGTACTTCTTGAAAGTTTAAAGCTCTTTTTAATGATTGATTATCATCTAGCAATACCAAGTATTCCCAAGCTTGTCCGTTAACATATGATTTTACTCTTGCTTTGGTTTTTGCGTCATCAATTGATACTGCTACCAACTCCATATCATACATTTCTTGCCAATCTTCATACATTTCGGCAATATTGTTTAACTCTTTTTTACATGGAATACACCAAGTTGCCCAAAAATTAAGCACAGTAATTTTTCCATTAGTTGCTAAATCTGCAATGTTTACTTCATTTCCGTCAATGTCTTTCAATTCCACTTCTGGCAATTGATCTTGGCCAAAAGCCATTGTAGCCGTCATTAAAATAGTGGCAATAGTCGCAAAGAGTACCTTTGATATGTTCATTATGTTCTTATTTTGTTATTGAAGTATCTAAAATAATGCCAATTTTGATTTTAATAGCAAAATTTTGATATTTCATTGTAAATTGTAAACTATAATACTAAAGTATACTATGACGGTCAAACAAACAATACTTATAGCCCTATTAACAACTATGTCTTTCAGCTTATTCGGTCAAGGCCAATTTTCAGGTGATTTACAATTAACTACCGAGTTTTTTATGCGAGATAGTGCAATAGGGGCAGCGGGTACGCCACATTACGATAATTATTTAACCGGTGGTGAATCTTGGATGACCCTGAACTATTACAATCCAAAATATCAATTAGACGCTGGCGTTAGGTTCGATTTTTTTATGAATTCTAACAAAGTAAATCCAGGAATACCCTACTCGGCCCAAGGAGTTGGAGCATGGTGGGTTAATAAAACCATTAATAATATAGATATAAGTGCAGGGTATTTATATGAACAGTTTGGCAATGGAACAACTTTGCGTGCTTTTGAAGATAGAGGTTTGGCAATTGACAACTCAATTTTTGGAGTTCGTGTTAAATACAATATAAATGACGACTATTGGATAAAGGGAATTGGAGGAAAGCAAAGAAATAGATTTGAATTTTACGAGCCAATTATCTTAGGTTTTAATGCAGAAGGTTATGAAAGTTTGGGAGACAATGTTTCCATGACTCCTGGTGCTTCCATAGTTAACCGAACTATGGATTTAGACAATGTAAATCAAATTGTAAGCGAAATAAATGGTTATGATTTAGAAGATAGATTTAAACCTATGTACAATGTATATGCATGGAATGTTTACAATACTTTAAATGTGCATGATTTTAGTTGGTCGTTTGAAGTAGCTGGTAAAAGCAATGAAGGAATTAGAGATTTAAATGGGAAACTTTTTAATAGCACAGGTTCTGTATTTTACTCAGCTTTGGGATACAGCCGTAAAGGATTTGGAATTGTTGTTGAGGGAAAAAGAACGCAAAACTATACTTTACGAACTTCACCTAATGAAGCTTTAAACAATGGAGTAATCAATTATTTAACAGCATTGTCGCGTACAAACTCTTTGAGATTGTTGAGCAGATATAATGCCAATACACAGGAGCTAAATGAAATGGCATTTCAAGGTGAAATAGTGTTTAAACCAATTAAAAAATTAGATTTTTTACTTGGGGTATCAGATATTAGAACATTTGATGATTATAAATCAAGTGCCACCGACAGAGATATTTTTAGGGAATTGTATTTAGAAACCAATTGGAGAATTAGCAAAAAGTTTAAAACCACTTTTGGTACGCAAATGGTAAATTATGACCGTCAGTTTTATGAAGGTAAACCAAACCCTGAGTTGGTTGAAACCATTACGCCATTTTTAGAGTTAACATATAAATTGGATAGAAAAAAATCATTTAGAACAGAATTGCAATATTTAAGCACTGAGCAAGATGCTGGTAGTTGGGCTTGGGGATTACTAGAGTTTAACCTAGCTCCTAAATTCTCAGTATCAGTTAGCGATATGTGGAATATTGATCCTAAAGTAGGTGATGACTTGCATTACCCAACGGTTTTCGCAGCTTTTACGCAGAAGGCCAATAGATTTACTGCTGCTTACGTTAAACAAACAGAGGGTATCGTTTGTACTGGTGGTGTTTGCCGTTTTGAGCCTGCATTTAGTGGTGTTAGATTTGGAATGTCTACCTCTTTTTAAAATTTAGTTTGAATAAAAATTTATGAAATATATATATCACGTTTCACTTATCGCCTTAGTAAGTATAGTTTTATTTGCATCTTGTAAAGAGGTAGCACCTCCAATTGACATGACAGTGCCAGTTGCCAATTTGATAGATTCAACATTTCTTAACCCAACCCCTGCAGCAGCGCAGCCCAGAATAGCATTGGTTGAAGAGTTTACAGGATTAAAATGTCCTAATTGTCCTGAAGGACATGCAATAGTAGAAACTTACAATTCAGATAATCCTGGAAGACTCTCTATAGTACGAATCGTAAACTATTTTGCCGACCCACATTCTTTAGCTAAAGAAGATTATATGACGGCTCAAGGAGATAATATTTATGCCAAGCTAGGTTCCTCATTGGCATGGCCTTGTGCGGCAAAAGACAGAATTTTACATGGCAGCGAAACTGATATAGTAAATATATCTAAAGCACAATGGGAAACTTATTTAGATGCCCGATTAGCAACACCAACGCAGGTAAACCTTAACTTAACATCAAATTATGATTTAGACACAAGACAAGTTATAGTAAGTGTTGAAGCAGAATATACAGGAGCCGTAACTGATGACAACTTTTTATCAATTATGATAACTGAAGGTGGAATAACTGATGTGCAAGACAATACAATGGGAACCATTGAAAATTACAATCATGAGCATATGTTGCGCGATATGTTAACGCCAACAAGCGGTGTTTCATTAAATGCTGAGCCTAAGGTTGCAGGTCGAACTTACATTAAGGAATTTGCTTATACCGTTCCTGCGGCATACGATCCAAATAATATGGAAATTGTAGCATTTGTGCATAAAGATGGGAGCGAGTTTGATGTAATGCAAAGTGCGCATATAGATTTGAACTAATATTTCTATTTCATAATTATGTTAGTTGTTAATTGCCGTAATCGGCAAAGTAATTATCTTGCACCCTTTAATCAACTAAACATTAATTGCTATGAAAATATCTTTCAATTGGCTGAAAGATTATATCCAAACCAACAAGGCTGCTGAAGAAGTTGGGGATATACTAACGAGCACAGGTTTGGAAGTAGAGCATTTGGATAAATACGAATCTATTAAAGGTGGTTTAAATGGCTTAGTTGTGGGCTTGGTAAAAGCTTGCGAACCCCACTCAAATGCCGATAGTTTAAATATTTGCAAAGTAGATGTTGGTGGAGATGAAGATTTAAATATTGTTTGCGGTGCGCCAAATGTGGCTGAAGGTCAAAAAGTAGTAGTAGCCACGGTTAACACAACCATTCATCCTTTAAAAGGAGCGCCTTTCACCATTAAAAAAGCTAAAATAAGAGGTGAAGAATCATTTGGAATGATTTGCGCTGAAGATGAAATTGGCTTAGGTGAAAGCCATGATGGCATTATGGTTTTAGATTATACCTATGAAGTTGGCCAACCAATTACCAAATACTTTGAGGTTAAAGAAGATTACGTTTTTGAAATAGGATTAACACCCAATAGATCGGATGGGATTTCGCATTATGGCGTAGCCCGAGATTTAGCCGCCTACTTGCAAACACATGAAACCCAAGGTAACGCTCAACTTCCTAGCATTGATAATTTTAAAGAAGGAAGTGGTAGCAAGGTTTCAATTAATATAGAAGACAAGGAAGCTTGTGTAAGATACATGGGTATTTCTTTAACTAATGTTAAAGTTGGAAACAGCCCTCAATGGTTAAAAGATAAGCTTGAAACCATAGGTTTGCGACCGATTAATAACATAGTTGATATTACCAATTTTGTGCAACATGAGTGTGGGCAGCCGCTACATGCTTTTGATGAAGATAAAATTGCAGGCAACAAGGTTATTGTAAAATGCCTTGCAGAAGGAACTGCATTTACAACCTTAGATGATATTGAGCGAGAATTAAATGAAAAAGATCTAATGATTTGCAATGGTCAAGAAGGTATGTGTATTGCAGGTGTATTTGGCGGAGCTAAGTCCGGTGTAACCAACCAAACAACCAATATATTTTTAGAAAGTGCCACTTTTAATGCTACAAGCATTAGAAAAACAGCAAGCCGACATGGTTTGAGTACTGACGCTTCTTATAGATATGAGCGTGGAGCAGATGTAAACATGGCTCCTTATGCTTTAAAACGAGCTGCTTTATTGTTTGAAGAGTTGGCTGGTGCCAAAGTAAGTTCTGCAATTGAAGATGTTTATCCAAATAAAGTTTTAGCCAATGAAATTGAAGTTGACTTAAACAGAATAAATAGATTGATTGGGGTAGATGTAGCAAAGGAAAAATCGTTGGCTATTTTAAAAAATCTAGGTTTCGAAATTTTAAGTGATGCTGATGCAATTGTAAAAGTGAAGGTGCCTTCTTATAGAGTAGAAGTTACTAGGGAAGCTGATGTTGCGGAAGAAATATTGAGAATTTATGGTTTCAATAACGTTCCAGAATTAGGTAAGCTCAATGCTTCTATCAATAATTATGAAAACTTTGACAAGGACATTCTAAGAGAAAAAACAGCTGATCTGCTGTGTGGTTTAGGATTTAATGAAAACATCTCGAATCCAATTACCAAAAACAATTATGTAAATGAGGTGCTTAAAATTGATGAGGCTTTGCAAATTAGGTTGCAGCACACGGCCAATTCAGAGTTAGATACTTTAAGACCAACCTTATTGGTTTCGGCTCTGGAAAATGTATTGCATAATATAAACCACTTTAATAAGAATTTGCGATTTTTTGAAATTGGAAAACGCTATTGGAAAAATGGTGATGAACACTTGGAAGCTGAAATGCTTTCATTGACAATTACCGGCAACAAGAACATTGAAAGTTGGAATGCTGACAATAAAGCAAAGGAAGATTTTTATGGCATTAAAGCTGCTGCTAACCAAGTTTTAAGGCGCTTAGGCATTGATAAAGTAAAATACAAAGCAATTGAGCATCCACATTACAATTATGCATTGCAATTAATGGCAATGGGCAAAGATGTTGGGATAATTGGTGAGGTAAACAAAAACTTGTTGAAGTCATTTGGCATTAAGCAAACAATTTATGCTGCAGAGTTGCAGTTTGAAGTAATGATGAATGCGATTGCTAAATCAAAAACTAAGTTTAAAGCCATACCTAAATTTCCTGGTAGCCGCAGAGACTTGGCTTTGGTGATTGACCGTAAAGTAAATTATAGTGAGTTAGAAAAAATTGCCAAACAAACCGATCAAAAGTTATTAAAGGCAGTTAATATTTTTGATGTTTATGAAGATGATAAGTTGGGCGACAACAAAAAATCTTATGCATTGAGTTTTGATTTTCAAAACGAGCAAAAAACTTTAACAGATGAAGATATTGATGCAGTTATGCAAAAACTAATGTCAGCTTACAAAAAGCAAGTAGGAGCAGAAATTAGATAGTTAAATTTAGTAACAGGTTAGCACGAATGGAGAATCCAATAAGAAGAAATAGAAATATTGGGACCTCAAAACAAGGTCATGGGCAAAATAACAAATTGGTTATACCATGGGTGGCTAGTGCCATGAAATCATTTGATGAAAGGTTAGGAAATTATACCAAAGATTACAGGACTGTTAATGGCAATAGGTTTGAATTTGTCATAGAAGAAACTCGAGTTGATTCAAAACATGCCTGCACAGTTGATGATATTGCCGAAATTTTAAGACATGTAAACCCAAAGGATTACGGCAGATTGAATCTTGTGATCTTAAGACAACCCAAGAGAAAAGAAGAAATCCTTTCATCTGTATGGGGAAGACTTACGTATTCATACAGTTTTGAGAAAGATTATCGTCCAGCTATAATTTTGGAAGCAATCAGCATAGATAAAAAATTGAAGTGGTCAACTAGTTTGAGTCCTGACGGAACGAAAGAGTTCGAAAGACTTAAAGATGATGGGCATAAAATTGTACGAGAAAACAAAAAATATGTTATCAGTTGTACATTAGAATCAGTTAGAAGCACTCAACTTTATAGAACTCTTCCGCATGAAATTGGGCACTACAAACATTTCCTTGAGCTAGTGGGCGAACTTGATGACGACATAACAGATGAATCGTTTGAAGAACGTGACAAGCGATTAGCAAGTTATCACGCTTTAGAAACATCAATAAAGGAAAAGTATGCTCATAATTACGCTGATGGCTTTAAGGCAATGCTAGAAATCAGCAGAGCAATACCTTTTGATAGAATTGAAAAAAATCCTAATCAATATGTTCCGGAGTGAATTTACTTGGGGTACAATTTTTTTGGCTAAAAATATTGGAGTTAAACACATTTCTCGTTAATATCCTTTTGTCAAATTTACCAATTCAGTACTTATTTTTGATTTGTGAATCCAAATGAAAAATTACTTTCGGTTAGCGAAAAAGTTGAACACTTAATTCAGAGGTACAGGCAGTTACAAGAACATACTGCATCAATTGAAGAAAAAAATGAGTATCTTCAATCCGAAATTCAGCGAAAAACAGAAATTTTGAATGGGTTGGAAGAAAAAGTAAGTGCGTTGAAGTTTGGCAATGCCATAGAAGGTGATGCTGAATGGAAAAATGACCTTAAAAAAAGGTTAGGCAGTTATATGAAGGATATTGATAAATGTATAGCTCAATTGGAGGTATGATGGATGAATTGTTAAATGTTACGGTAATTGTGGCTGACCGCCCTTACCGGCTTAAAATAAAACCTGAGGAAGAGGAAAATGTGCGCAGAGCAGCAAAATTGGTTAATCAAAAAGTTAAAGATTTCCAAAAATCTTATGCTGCTAAAGACAAGCAAGACTATCTTGCAATGAGCGCATTAATGTATGCCGTAGAAACCTTTAAAGATGAAGGTAAAGTGCAAATAGATGAAAGCGCTTTTACGCAAACACTCAACAGGTTAGATGAAAGCCTTACCGAATTTTTACAATCATAATTCTCCAATTTATTTAAATTGATTTTTCGCTTTGCCTATTTTGGCGATAAATAGTAAAAGATAAAAATAATGGATATACTATATATAGTAATTGGAGCAATAGGAGGCCTATTATTAGGAGGAGGCCTAGGAAGTTTTTTAATGAAAAGCTCAGGTAAGAAGGCTGAAGCAGAAGCTGAAAGAAACGCAAAACTAATTTTATCAACTGCGGAAAAGGAAGCGGAAACATTAAAGAAAAATAAGTTATTAGAAGCAAAAGAACAATATTTACAAAAGAAAACCGAAATGGAAAGTGCCTTAAATAAAAGAGGGCAAAAAACAGAAGAGCGAGAGCGAAAAGTAAAAGGTTTGGAGCAAAGCTTTAACTCTAAATTAGAGAACTACAATCGCAAAGAAAAAGAGTTAAACAAGGTTAGAGAAAACTTAAACAAGCAATTAGAGGTTGTTGAAATTAAAAAGAATAAGCTCGATAAAGAGATGGAGCAAAACAAGGGTAGGTTGGAAAACCTTGCTTCCATGACTAAAGAAGAAGCCAAAGAACAATTAATTGAAAGTATGAAAGCTGATGCGCAAAATGAAGCCATGAGTTATACTAAAGAGTTGATTGATGAGGCAAAACAAAATGCCAATAAAGAGGCTAAAAAAATAGTTTTAAAAACCATACAACGTACAGCAGCCGAAAATACCATTGAGAATACCGTCTCCATATTTAACCTGGAAAGTGATGATCAAAAAGGTCAAATAATAGGTAGAGAGGGTAGAAACATTAGAGCTTTGGAAGCTGCAACTGGTTGTGAAATAGTAGTAGATGATACGCCAGAAGCAGTAATCATATCGGGTTTTGATGCGGTGCGTAGAGAAGTTTGCCGTTTGTCTTTAGAGCGTTTGGTTAAGGATGGAAGAATACATCCTGCAAGAATTGAAGAAATTGTTGCGAAAACCAAAAAGCAAATGGAAGACCACATTAAAGAAATTGGTGAGCGTACGGTAATTGAGTTAGGTATAAGCGGCTTACACCGTGAGTTGGTGCGCATGGTAGGTCGTATGCGTTTTAGATCTTCTTACGGTCAAAACTTATTGCAACACTCAAAGGAAACTGCAAGGTTGTGTGCTACCATGGCTGCGGAAATGGGCATAAATACCAAATTGGCTAAACGTGCTGGACTGTTGCATGATATAGGCAAAGTACCTGATGAAGACACTGAATTAAGCCACGCTATTTACGGCATGGAATTATGTAAAAAGTATGGTGAAAAAGCCTCTGTTTGTAATGCTGTAGGTGCACACCATGATGAGATTGAAATGGATTATATCATTTCTCCTATTATACAAGCATGTGATGCCATTTCTGGTGCAAGGCCGGGTGCCCGTAGAGAAACTATGGACAACTACCTTAAACGTATTAAGGAGTTAGAGCAAATAGCTTTGGGTTATGAAGGCGTTGAAAAAGTATATGCCATACAAGCCGGTAGAGAATTGCGGGTAATTGTTGAAAGCGAAAAAGTTGGCGACAAAAAAGCAGATGAGATATCATTCGAAATCTCTCAAAAAATTATGAACGAAATGGTTTATCCTGGCCAAATTAAGGTTACGGTAATTAGAGAGACTAGGGCTGTTAATTATGCTAAGTAGGGGTTGATGAAACTTTAACCACTAAGGTCACAAAGAAGCACAAATTGAATAGAGGTATAAAAGCCTTAGTGAGCCTTTGTGTACTTTGTGGTTTAGGTGAAAGGAGTTTACTCTCTATCTAAAAGCATCCATACAAACGCCCAAAACTTCATCAGCAACTGGCTTATTGCCAGCAATAATCTCCTGTCCATATAACCAGTTATCTCCACCTTTAAAATCGGTAACTTTGCCACCAGCTTGTTGAACTATAAATGCACCTGCGGCAACATCCCAAGGGCTTAAGCTGTATTCGTAAAAAACATCAAACTTGCCGCAAGCTACCCAGGCTAAGTCCATAGCTGCTGAACCGAAACGCCTAACTCCACGCGTGCTTTTGATTAGTGTTTCCAACACTTTTAAGTATTGAGGCGTTCTATCATAATCGTAGTAAGGGAAACCAGTAGCTATTAAACTTTCGCTCAATAAGTTGTTTGGACTTACTTGAATTTGAGTTTGATCACAATAAGCTTTTTCATTTTGTATGGCATGGTAACATTTGTTATGAGGTACATCATATACCACACCTAAAATAATCTCACCTTTAAACTCCAATGCTACACTTACTGCGAAACAAGGTAGGCCATGGATAAAGTTGGTGGTGCCATCCAAAGGATCAATGATCCAACGATAGTCGGCTTTGCTTTGTTCTACGGTTTCTTCTTCAGTTAAAAAGCCAGTATTAGGTATTAATGGTTTTAGACCTGTCACCAACATTTCTTCTGCAGTAGTATCAATATAAGTAACTAAGCTATTTAATGCTTTAACCTTAATGTCGGAGTTGGTTACCTTTTCAAACTCACCTCTAATGAATTCGCCAGTTTTTTTAATTACCTCAATTGCTTGAAGTTCAATTTTGTTAAGATCCATGTTTCTTAGTAAATAATATTTTCAATGATGCAAAGTGAGTAAACAAAACGATAGGAACCGTTAAAAAAGGCAGAAATAAAAAGGGAAAGTAAAATATGGCAATATTGGGTTGGTCAAATGCCAATTGCTGAAATGGATATGGAGTGGATAGAACCGCCAATATGATAATTATTGGAAGAAGTATTATACCTACAATATTCCATATAATCAACATTATTTTCCCTAGATAGCCCTTGCGAATGCCAAAGTAGGCTACAATTGGAGCTGTTAAACCCATTACAATATCCATATTGTATCCATCAAAAGTCATTAGTTGAGGCATCAATAAATCAACGGCACATAAATAAATAATTATTTCTGCTAAAATTCTAACGGTGGAAATCCATGCTAAAGCTTCTAAGTTTAATTGACCAATTACTTTTCGCCCTGCGGGCGAAATGAAAACAACAGCAATTAGCGCTAAAGTGGGCAGCACCCCAACAATTAATCTGGGTTGCTCAAATGTAGCACTGTAAAAGCCAATGAATGCCAATATTGATTGTAGAATCATCCAACCACCAACAATTAGCGCCCATTTTTTAACCAATTTGCTGCCATGCTTTTTATCGTGAATATTGAGCAACCAAAAAAATAAAATTATGGTTACCACTATCATTGCAAAGGTGGTTATTAAGAGTAAAACACTCGCTTTATCATGCATTTTGTGTTTCTTTTTTTAATTCAATTAACATTCTATCTAACTCTTTAATGGTAGAAAACCCGAGCATTCTAGTGGCCTTTCTTTGCACTTCTTGCCAAACAGGTAAAACATCAGCATGCTTCTCTCGGCCTTTTGATGTTAGGGAGATTACTTTTTCTTTGGCATTTTTACCCTGAGTACGATTAATCCAACCATTGTCAATCATCTTAACAATGTTTCTGCTAAAAGTTGATTTTTCTATTGATAGTTTATCGGCTAAATGTTGTTGCGTACACTTTTTGGTAGCATTTAAAACCAGTAAAATGGAGATTTGCTCGTTGCTAATATTGTGGTTGGTAAACGCTTTTCGATACATGGTGTTAATCATGCGTGAAATCATGTTAACCTTATTACATAAGCATGGTGGAACGAAAAATTCATCTTTGCTAATCATGTTGCAAAGGTATACAAAAATAGTTGTATATACAACTAATTATATTACTTTTTCATAAAACGTTTACGTACAAATACATAGAGTAGGATGACTACTGCAATAAAGGTGGCAATACGGCCAATATAATCGCCATAATTAACGTAAAAAGTTAGCTTATTATTCAATTGCATTTCGCCCTTTATAGCGTCAGGAGTCCAAAATGTGGTCTTTTGCCTTATCTCCCCCAACGGGTTAATAAAACATGAAATTCCGGTATTGGCAGAGCGTACAAAACTCCTTCTAGTTTCAATAGCTCTTAGTGATGCATATTGCATATGTTGTTTATGACCGGCAGTGTTTCCCCACCAAGCATCATTGGTAATAATAAATATTGCTTGAGCGCCTTCTTTCACAAATCTTCCAACAAATTCTCCATAAATACTCTCATAACAAATGGCAGTTCCGATTTCAACCCCATTGTGTTCAAATACTTCTCGGTTAGGCTGAGCAGAATAACCCCCTGTAGTTCCTCCAAATTGACTAAATATGTTTGCCAATGGACCCAATACTTTTTTAAATGGCAGTCTTTCTACTGCTGGTACTAATTTCGATTTTAGATACAACGGCACATCATCATCATTGTGCACCAATTGAATTGATGAGTTAACGGATATGGTCCACATGGTATCGCCATTGTTTAAAAATCTTTGTTTTGGAGAATCGCCATTTTTGGCTGCTTCCTCTTCACGCTCATACATACCAATGCCTTCTAAACCCGTAACCAATGCTGTGGTAGGAAATTGTGCGATTAGTTCAAGAGGTTTGTCAATTTGTTTTTTTCTAGTAACATAATCAATATTTAGTCTGCTAGGTATTGCGGTTTCGGGCCAAACAATATAATCTGTATTGGCATCTGCTTTTGATTTTGACAAATCAATCAGTTTGTCCAATTGCTCATCTGGCGAGCTTGAAAATTTTGAATAAGGATCAATGTTGGGTTGAACGGCAACAACAGTAATCTTATTTCCTTCAGGTTTAAAATTCGATTTTTTAACCAAGCTTATTACAACGGGCACAATTAGTAGCAACCCAATTTGAATAGCAGGTTTCAGTTTACCTTTAGTTTTAAAGTTTTCGAGCAACTTGAAAACAAAAATATTTACCAATAGCACCCACAATGTTCCGCCCAAAGCTCCTGTAACATCATACCATTGAATTAAGTACAATGAGTTGGCAAAGACATTGCCCAAATTCAACCACGACCATGATAATTCCCATTGCATATGGCAAAACTCAAAGGCTATCCAAAAGGCAATTAGGCTGATAAATGCATAATTCGCTCTAGTTTTCTTTTTAACCGACCTATATAGCAGCACAGGTATGCACATAAAAACGGAGTTCAGCACTGTCATCATGGCGGCTCCGCCAACGGTTGAGTTTTTTACCCACCAGGTAGTTAGTAAATTGAAGATTATGAAAGCAATCATGCTATGTAAAAACAATGTCCAACCCGGTTTTTTGAAGTTGTTTTTTGAAATGTAATCCTCAACAAACAACAAAGGCACAAAGGCAATGAATATTGAAAACACCACTGGTAATGGTGGCCATGCAAGCGCAAAAAGCAAACCACTTGCTATGGATAATATGTAGAGTTTGCCCTTGGATAATTTCATTATTGTAAAGGTATAATTTTAAATTGAGCAGAAATAAATTAGTGAAAATTGGTGCAATCCGTGGCAATGATAACCGTTGCTTGTTTTAGCCACTAATTACACAGATTTGCACTAATCCTAGTTTAATAAACTAACCGTTTATATTCTAAACTTCCTCTCCCAAAATTCACCAATAAACCTAATTTACAATCACTTACTTTTAAATAGTTTATTGTTTGGGCAATGTGTTCATCAACCAATCCTTTGCAGCATTTTACTTCTAAAATTATTTTATCCCAAATTACAAAGTCGGCGAAATAATAATGCGGTAATATTTTTCCTTTATATGAAATGTCATACTGCTTTTCTCTTTCGTATTCAATTTTATCGTGTTCAAATTCCAGCTGTAGAGCATCTTTGTAAACAATTTCTAAAAATCCATGTCCTAGTTGCTTATGAACTTCCATGCACTTGCCAATTATTTGGTAAGATTCTTCTTTGTATATGAGATCGTCCTTGTTCATTATTTAGCTGTTAAGCCCCCGATTTCGCTAATTTACACGAATTGTTATGGGTAGCGCAAAATTAATTAGTGCAAATCAGTGTAATTGGTGGCTTAAAAAAAATTCTTATTTACCCGCAACAACAATCACAAACTCACCCTTTATAGCCGCCTTAGCTCCAAAGTGATTTTTAATCTCTAATAAACTTCCATGCACATTTTCTTCATGTAATTTGGTTAATTCTCTTGATGCTGATGCTAAACGCTCTGCTCCAAAAACCTCAATGAATTGATCTAATGCCTTTATAATTCTATGTGGAGATTCATAAAAAACCATGGTTCGATTTTCTTCAGCCAAAGCCAACAACCTTGTTTGCCGTCCTTTTTTTTGTGGAAGAAATCCTTCAAACACAAATCGATCACATGGTAAACCCGAGTTAATTAGGGCAGGCACAAATGCAGTTGGACCTGGCAAGCATTCTACTTCAATACCATTATTTATGCAAGCTCTAACCAATAAAAATCCAGGGTCAGAAATACCAGGAGTGCCAGCATCAGTAATCAGAGCCATTTTTTTACCGCTCTTTAAATCGGCTACAATTTTTTCGGTATTGCTATGCTCATTGTGTTGATGGTATGACCACATAGTGGTGTCGATTTCAAAATGCTTGAGCAACTTGCCACTGTTTCTGCTATCTTCTGCCAAAATAATGTCTACTTGTTGTAAAACCTCAATGGCTCTAAAAGTGATGTCTTTTAAATTTCCTATGGGCGTTGGTACAATTATTAGCTTAGACATAGTGAGACCTTTGGATTATAAGTTAAAATTATGGAAACAATTCATATTAAAATGAATCTACAAAATCGCGTATTAACATAAACAAGTCTTCATACTCTGTTAAAGGCAGTGTTTCTGGTACATCATACACATCATGGTAAGCAGTAATACCACCCATAGTATAAATGAAAAAAGAAGGAACGCCAGCTTCAGTAAACCAGTAATGGTCGCTATTACGTGCTTTGCCCCTAGTTTTTACTTTAATCAAGTAATCATTTTCATCATTGATTTCTACGAGTTTTTTAAACTCTTTAACAAATACACTTCCGTTTACTACAGTAATCCCTTCACCACCAGTGCCTACAATATCACAATTGATTAAAAACTTTATTTTAGATAAGTCAATTAACGGATTATCTACAAAATATTTAGAGCCTAACAATCCAACTTCTTCAGCAGCAAATGCAATAAATACAATAGAATGTTCTGGTGGGTTTTGGGCATAATGCTTGGCTAAATTTAATAGCATAGCCGTTCCACTCGCATCATCATTGGCACCAGGAAAGTAAGTTTCGTTGCCCATCATTCCTAAATGATCGTAATGTGCAGTAAATACGATAAATGAATCGGGGTTTTTACTTCCCTCAATAAAGCCAACCACATTGTTGCTTATATATGATTCATGAAATGTATTTTCAACCTTTAGCTTTACCTTTTTTACATTTTTTGGCCAAGCATCTGATAGCACTTTTATGTAAGGTCTTTCACAAACAGTTTGACTAACATGGTAGATGAATTTCTTGGGCTCTTTTTCTATGATTAACCCCGCGGATGACTCTTTGGTTTTTAATAACCTTGCAGTTTCATAATATTTCTGCTTGCCATCAGGATTGGTTAAATCGAAACTAGATTTGTCGATTACCAATGCACTTTTTTTGTTGCCAATTTTGGTAACGTCTAGTGGCAAGGGCACAAGCGTTTTTACTTTAAATTTGCCTTTTGCAGAAGGAGTGCAAGGATCAAAAACATAATCAATTCCAGGTTTTAAGACAATGCCATTTACTTTTAAGCTAGGGCTATTAGTAATGCTGTTTACAGCAAATTCAAAAGGCTGAAAGTATTGTTTGCCAAAAGGCTTCAATCCAATTGATTTGTATTCGTTTAGTAAATAGGCAGCAGCTTTCTTGTCTCCATCATAAACGTAGCCTCTACCAGCCATTATTTTGGAAGTTAATTTTTCTATTACCTCCCTGGCGTAGGTTGTATCTTGGGCACTACAATTAAATGATGCAACAATTATTGCAACTGAAAGAATGGTTGGTTTTAAGAATTTACTTACTTTCTTCAATAGTAAATTCATAGTATTCCATAACAGGATTGATGAGCATTTTTTTACAAGCATTGTCAATTTTTTCATTGGCTTCATCCAAGCTGCTAGCCTCTAACTTTATGCTTATATGTTTGCCCATGCGCACATCTTTGGCTGTACTTAATCCAACTCTATCTAAATTGCTTAAAACTGCTTTTCCTTGTGGGTCTAGCAATTCTTTTTTAGGCATTACATCTATTTCTGCGGTAAACTCCATTTCCAAATTTTGTTTGATATTATTGACCAAATTATGTACACCACAATTATGGGTGCCAATGCTGCAAATTTAAGCCAAACGGCTAAAATTATAACCATGATTATGAACAGGTAACGCATTTCGTTGCCTTTCCACTTGAAGTGGGAGAATTTAAATGAAAATAGGTTGATGTTGGAGACTAGGAGTAGGCTTGAAATGATTACCGTTAGCCAAACGAATACCAACCCTAAATCATCTCTAATTTCGGTTAATCCGAAAGTGTCTTTAAAACTAATATAGAAGATCCCTATTAAAAAAATAGCATTTGCTGGGGTTGGTAAACCTTTAAAATGTTCTGATGATTCTGCTACGTTGAATTTAGCTAAACGTAGTGCTGAGCAAATGGGGATTAGGAGTAACGGAATAACAAAAATTGGAAGATGAAATCCTTTTATGGTTCCATCAAAATCATCAAAAAATATTAGTACAATTAAAAGCACCGTAGGATAAATGGCAAAAGAGACCAAATCAGCCAAACTATCTAATTGTTTTCCCATTTCCGATTTGGCATTTAAAATTCTTGCAGCTAATCCATCCGCAAAATCAAATATTAAGCATAATAGTGGGAGAATCCATATGACATGCGGGATGTTCCTTTGTTCTTCACCTGGATGGTATACAAACGGAATACTGTAAATGAGAACGGCAATAGCAAATGTGCCAGTTGCAATGTTCAAGCATGTAAAAATATTTGGAATGTGTTTTTTCATTCTTAGTCTCTACACCAAAGATGCGTATAAATAACAATACTGTAAGTGTTAATTTTTCAAAACTTGATTGTGTATTACAAACTGTTTTTGACTATTATTGTTTTGTGAATATGAAATGGATTGTTTTTGTATTAATTGGTTGCGCTATGTTGGGTGCTTCATGCGCTAATGATAAGCAAAGTAAAGCCACTACTAAAAAAGGGGAAGACTCCAATGCATTGCGCTCATTGCTAAGACATGACATGGAAGCTAGCGGTTGGACTTTTTATGGAGATCATTTAAAAGACACAAACGCCAAAGGTTATGTAGTGGTTTACGCACCTACATTGGTCAATAAAAATGTGTTTGATTACAAACTACATTTATTAGGTATGTATAATTACTTTGAAAAAGAAAGCAGTCCAAGGGTTGAAACCATTTTGATAAGTAATGACAATAAAACAGACTTTGAAACATTTATGACATTTGCTAAAACCAATTATGGTGATTGGTTTGATCAATTAACCGTAGTGCATGATGAAAGAGATTTTTTAGTTGAAGCTTTAAGTATTGATACCATCCACTTAGATCATGCGGGCACTGCTATAACTTACAATGAAAGAGGGGTAGAGCTTTTTAGAGATGAAGAGTACAAATGCCAGGGAGAAAAATTATTGCGAATGCATCAGCATTTTTATCCGAAAGAGATTGATTTAATCAACAATGCTATGGCTATTGAGGTTGGTCAGAAAATACCGGAATCATGGAAAAGCCATGTAAATGAATATTTAGGAAAAAAAAATGTGCTGATTACTTTTTACCCTGCACCTTTGAGTCATAGTTGCTCCATCCAAATGGAAACTTTAGGGGCAATTGGTTTGCGATATTTAGAAAACAAAGACTTAAAAGTAGTTGCTGTTTCTATTGGAGATGCTCCAACGGTTAAAGCTTGGGAAATGCATCAATCAACTGCAGGCTTAGGTTTAATGCCTGATACTACGGGTAAAATTTCTAACGATTTTAACTCAATTATTAAAGATGATTTTGGTACCATTTATTCTGCCCGAACAGTATTTCTAATTAATAAGAAAGGTGAAATAGCTTATATCAATGAAGATTATGATGTTGCTGCGAGTTTAGATGAATTGGAAGATGCGATTGTTGCTTTATAGTTATTTAACATCTATGCTTCCATTGCAGTCGTATATATTACATGTACAAGTTGTTTACTTTAATTATTTTTTCCGTTGCTATTAATTTATCGGCACAAAAAATTGACAATACCGCTTCATTTAGAAACTTAGGAGAGCATTATTTTAGATTTACTTATGAAAATGATTTGTTTGCAGCTACCGATTTTAATTATACGCAAGGATACATGTTGGAGTTTACCAATCCCGCGCTTGAGAAAAATCCAATCAATTATCTTTTTATAAATCCTTTAGTTGGTAATAAGCAATATGGCCTTGCTTTTGAGCATATTGGATTTACGCCCAAAAGAATTGTATCTGAGGCCATACAAATTGGCGACAGACCTTTTGCTTCAGTTATCATGTTAAAGATTTTTCTAATAGCAACTAATAATGATTTGGGGCATAGGGTTACATCAACCTTAAATGTTGGAGCTATTGGCCCAATTGGATTTGGTGAAGCTATGCAAGTAGGTATACACAAAGCAATTGGCGATAGGATACCCAAAGGATGGCCCAATCAAATACAAAACGACTTAATAGTTAGCTATCAATTAGGGTATGAAAAAGAGCTGTTGGAGCTTGGTCGAAACTTTTACTTGGGTGCTAACGGCAAAGCAAAAGCTGGTAGTTTATATACCAATGCATCTATAGGTATTACAACAATGGTAGGTTTGGTAAACTCTCCACTTAGTGCATATACCAATAAATCAAAGTTCCAATTATATGGTTTTGCTCAACCTCAATTTACAATGGTAGGTTATGATGCAACCTTGCAAGGTGGCTTTTTTAACAAGAATAATCCTTATACCATAGCTGCTAAAAATGTTGAACGATTTACAGCGCAAGTAACCTACGGCATGGTTTTAACCTACAAAAGTTGGTATGTAGAATATGCTCAAGTAAATATTAGCAAGGAGTTTTCAACCGGAAAGGCAGCTGGTTGGGGTGGAGTTAAGATTGGGTTTACTCTTTAGAATTTTTCTTCAGCTCAACACCGTACTTATCCATTTTGCAACCACACTTGTTGCAAGTCCAACCACCAAATAGTATTTCGCGCCAACCTTTGGGTCTTCTTACCATAGGTTGTTTTTCACCACATTTTGGACAATGTACTTTACTAAAGTTTATTCCGAAATCTTCAACTTTAATATTTGCCATCTCTGCCTTTAATATGCTTCTTAAAATCGGTTCTTTCACCCTTTGTCTGCTTCATAAAATTTAACCGTAGCTTTAGCTATGCTGAATTTTTCTTCATTGATTGCCAATGTGAGAAATATTCCAATTTTAGACATGCATCTCAAAAACAGAGATGGCATCAGCCATGAATTACTTTTTCATTAAGCGTTCAATGTCTTTAATTTCAATTGGTATGTTTTTCATTAAATCGATTGGCTTGCCTTTGGTAACCAAAAAGTCGTTTTCAATACGCACACCAATGCCCTCATCCCATAAGTAAAGACCTGGTTCGTTGGTAAAAACCATTCCAGGCTTAATTTTCATATGTCTGTTGCCAACATCATGCACATCTAAACCAATGTGGTGGCTATTGCCATGCGGAAAATACTTTTTAACCAATTGAAATGGTCGCTTTTGCTTTTTTAAATCGGCCTTGGTAAATAGTTTTAGTTTAACACATTCTTCTTCTAAAACTTTGCTTACTGCATCATTAACTTGTTTAAGTGTTTTGCCTGGCACCAAGTATTTTTCTGCAGTTCTAAAAGCTTTTAATACGGAGTTGTAAACTGCTTTTTGGCGGGCAGTAAATTTTCCGTTTACAGGGAAAGTTCTTGTTAAATCTGAACGATAGTTGGCATACTCCGCTCCAAAGTCCATTAATATTAAATCACCGTCATTACATTTTTTATTGTTGTTGCCATAGTGTAAAATGCAAGCATCACCACCACTGGCAATTATTGGGTGGTAGGCATGTCCACTTGACCTGTTACATAAAAACTCATGGGTTAACTCTGCTTCAATTTCATACTCCATTACGCCCGGCTTAATGAACTTTAAAATTCTGCGAACCCCTTTTTCTGTTATATCGCATGCCTTCTGAATAAGTGCAACTTCTTCTTTAGATTTTACTGATCTTAATTCAGCAAGTATTGGAGCTGCCCTTTCAAACTCATGCAAAGGAAATTTCTCTCGCATTTCTTTTGCAAACCTTAATGCCTTGTATGGCACCATTTTGCTACCACTGCGATCATGCTCATTTAAATTTAAATATACATTGCTTGCATGGTTAACCAACATACCTAAAAAGGTATCAAATTCATGCGCCCATTTAATGGTTTTAATCCCCGAATTTTTAGCCGCTTCATCCTTGGTTAATTTATATCCTTCCCAAACCTTAATATGCTCGCTGGTTTCTCTTATAAAAAGTATTTCGCGATAATCTTTATTTGGGTGATCAGGAAAAAGTATTAATGCGGTTTGCTCTTGATCAATGCCGCTTAAATAAAACAAATCAGGGTCTTGTTTAAAATCATAGATTTGATCTGCACTGCGCGGCATTTCATCATTGCTATGAAAAATAGCTATAGAATTTTTCTTTAATTTTTTGGCAAATCGGTTTCTGTTGCCTTCAAATAATTTAGATGATATTGGTAAGTATTTAACGTTGCTCATTTACTTGCTGTTGGTGGTTTGTATATTAACAATAAGGACATAAAGTTATGATTATTATTTGTGATGGAATTTAACATACTTAAAATTAAACTGTTAGTGTGCGAATATATTTAACCACTACCTCTATGAATTACTTAATTTTATGCCAATGTTGTTTTTGCAAAGCTTTGTTTCGAAAACTTTTGATTTTGGTTTAGACCAAAATATTTCTATTAAAGGAATATTTTTCGCGGTTATACTATGCGCATTGGCGTGGCTGTTTGTTAAGTTAATGCGCAGTAAAGTTATTAATCCGTTTTTCAAAAGAAACAATTACGAAAAAGATAAGATTGAAATAGTCAATATCACCTTTAAATACATCATTTACATTTTTACATTTTTTATGGCAATGCAAATTGCAGGGTTCAACTTATCGGGGTTAATGAATAAAACATTTTCAATAAGTGAAAAGCAAACTGTAAGTGTAAAAGGAGTATTAATTGCATTTTTATTTTTATTAACCATATGGTTATTGGTTAACTTATTTGTTAAGTTGATTTTGGGACCTCTGATGAAGAGGCGGGAGGTTGATGAGGGAAGACGATTTGCGGTTGCCAGATTATTTAAATATGTAGTTTACACTTTTGCTTTTATACTGGCATTAAATTTAGTTTTTGGAAGTATTAAGCTTTTACTTGGTGGTGCTGCTGCGCTATTGGTTGGTGTAGGTTTAGGATTACAACAAACATTTAATGATTTGATTTCTGGAATAATCTTACTTGTAGAAGGGTCGGTTAAAAAAGGAGATTGGATTAAAATTGGCAGTGGATTTGGTCAAGTGCAAAAAATAGGCCTGCGTACTTCAAACGTATTAACACCTGCAGGGGTTAATCATATTGTACCAAATAGTAAAATAACTATAGAAGATGTTTCCAATTGGACTCATGAAGAAAAGAAGCTGCGTTTTTCCATTTTTGTTGGGGTAGCTTATGGCTCAGAGGTTCAGTTGGTTAGAAAGCTATTGTTAAAAGCTGCAAACGATCATGAGTATATTTTATCTACCCCTTCTCCAGTTGTAAGGCTTATTGAGTTTGGCGATAGTTCTTTAAATTTTGAATTACTGTATTGGTCGGGCAATTTTTTAGATCATTTAGATATACAAAGTGATGTAAGATTTGAAATAGATGAATTGTTTAGAGTAAACAACATTGAAATACCTTTCCCACAGCGAGTTATTACAATGAAATCAAATTAACCTTCTCGAAAACTCTTTTCTAAACAAATCAAAGGCATTATTAACGTTGGGATTGATATTTAACATTGATTTAATTTGACGGTAACCTTTGCCTTTATCTCCTTGTAAGTTGGTTAGCTCATTTAATAATTCAGGCGCCAATCTGTTTTTCTCTAAAGCGTCTATCATACACCATAAGCCAAAACCCTCAACCAATGTTTTGCCATACCTTAAAATTATTTGATCATAATTGGTTTGGGTAAGTAGCCAAACTTTTGAAATTTCATTAATCATTGCAACATAAGCACTTTGGTGAGGAGCACCATTTTCTAAATACAAAGTGTAGTACTTGTTGCGCATTTCATAAAAGCTATTGCGTTTGTAATCGTAAGCCGGTGTAGATTCAAAATGTTCACCCGTCATTTGATTCAGTATGTCTATTTTGGTAAAGCCAGCTTGAATATTTGATGGAAGTTTTTGATTGCTCTGACCCTCAAAATACATTTTAGCATCTCTTAAAACTTTTTTCAATTTTGTCATTGAGTTTATTGATTTACCAATGCACTCATTACAAATAATACGTTTGTCTTTTAATTTTTTTAAGCTTTTAGGGGTGTATGATTTAGCACAAAAATCACATTGAATACCCTTTGCTTCTTGGGCTTTAGCAATTACTTCAGGCTTATTTCTTTCAAAAAAGTCTTTACGAGCTAAACTCAATTGGTTTTTACCTAAAATTTCGGTTAACAAGGTTTTACAGCCACGCAAATCGGCAAAATTTGGGTATGATTTAGAGCCATAGGTTAAAAACTCATCCTTTAAAAATTTACCTTTTAAGTAAGCTGCGCTAGTATTCTCACTTTTTTTATTGGTTTGTTGTGGTTCATTAATCCACTCCAAATAATCATCTATCACTTTAATAATCTCTTCCCAATTATCGTAAATGCTTTGCACCAAACCTAAATCTTGATGGGCGTCTTCAAAAAACAATAAAGTTATTCGGTCATCCAATTGCAAATCAGATGTACTGCTAAAATGTTCACTTAAGTTTAAACTGGGAAATAAAAACTTAAACTGTGTATCAAAAATGCCTTCATTCGTTGGTGAGGTTATATGTAAATAATTATGCGATTTTGGCAAAAGCGTATAAAATGATTCTCTAAGCAAGGCTGTAAGTGTAGCGCCTACTTTTATGTTGTCAATTGCTTTAGTTGGTTCTATTTGCCAAATTAATAAGCGACCTAAGTTATAGTTACGAACTGGTATTTCATGGTTTTGTAGATCGGTATAGTTGTGTTGTTTGGTTTGTAAGCTTACGCCTTCTCTAAAGGTAAAATAACCTTTTGTTACAATGTTATAGCTAGCTTCTGCCAAAGTTAGATGTATGCCTGCTTTTGGGTTTTTACTGTGAGATGGTGTTAAAGCATTGGCAATGTTTTGTAAATTAATTTCAATATTAGGTCTATAATTAAACAGATGCCTTGGCGTTTCATGCGTAACTCTTAAAATTTGATTGTTAAAATCGAAACTTCTAATTAAGTATGGTTTTCCATTAAAAGAGTGCAATTGGTCTATTAAATAATTTTGGTATAAAAAGTCATAAGACATCATGCGCAACAACATGCCCGCCTTATCCATAATTTTTACATCCTTTAAAAACTCAACTTTTAAATCAGACTTTATACTTGGGGAAAAGCTGTAAACTAAAAAGTCTTCAAATTGATCGGTACGCTTATTATAAACGCTTTTGGTTTTTAGTTTTAGATAGTTGCTGCTAACAATATCAATGTTAAATGCCAGCTTAAATAGTTTAGTTAACTCATCTTTAGCCCTTTTTGCATTGGGATAAATTTGGTTAATCTCTTCCATTATCTCTTTATCCGTTAACGGCTTCAGCACCATTAACTCTAACAGATAAATGGCCACAGAAAAGCGGCTTTTCATTAATTTACCAGCAATGGCATTAATGGGTGCACTAACAAAGTAGTGCACGTTATCAATAAAATACTCTCTAAACAAATACGGTGGGCTAACTACATGTACAAAACTGGTATTGGTGCTATACCCTTCCCATTTTTTGTAGGAGTTAATTAAATTGTAATCATTATCACGCGCCAAAATGAAGTTGTTTTCTTCTTGCGCCATTAAATTTTCTACCCAAGGCGATTTAATCAATTTGGTAACATGTCGATTTAGCGCATCTGGCGAAACCGGTGTGCTAGTAAGCGAGCTTTTATTGTTGTTTAATTCCTCTAAATACTCATACCATGGTTGCATTTCTTGGTCAACCATATGCACATTTTTAATTTTTTCTCTTATGGCTAATAAGGCTAAAACTGCTTCAGCACCTAAATCGCGAGAAATATAGCCGCTCATAACCTTACTTTGAAAAAGTCTTTCGCCCTCTAAGCGCCAAAACATAGCGTAAGATTTTTTTGGCTTTTGATTGTGCATCCGTGTTTCAATCAAATCTTTTTCAACGCTTAAGTTGCGCATTACTGCAGGTTGAAAGCCTTCTCTAAAATCGGATAAAACTATGCTATGTATGTTGTTGCTTTCGGTACGTAAAACATTAATTAAAATATTAGAAAAGGTAAGAGATTCGCTAAAAATTTCATCTCCATTAATGTACACAACGGTGGTTAAAAAGTTAAACCATTCTTTGTTTAGGGTATCTTTTTGTAATAAATCTTTAGATGAACAGACCAATAACTTTTCAGTAATATCTGGTTCTACAACTCTATTGTATAATTGTGCATTCCAAAAATTTTCGTTGCCCGATAAAAGTGCTAACCAATCATCAATCCATTTAGTTAGAGTATTGTTGTACTCGCTATCACCTTGTATCATTTTAGGTGTAACAACTAAAATATGTTCACCATGCATTAACCTTTCTAATAGCACCGAAATTAAGGTAGGCGCAATATTGTTATTGATGCTATCGCCAATAACAATATCCTTACGTTTTTCTAAATTTTCAAGAATGAACTCATCATTTTTAGTAAAGGGAAATCCCTTAAGCAATACCTTTCGTGCAGTTGGTGAAGCAAATTCTTCTTCATCTTCATTTTTATTTTGTGGAGAGCCATAATGCCATGCCAACAATAAATTGTCTTTCCAAATGGTCATATATTCCTTCCACAAGTCTAAATAATTAACTGGTTTGTGCAATAGTACTTTATCATCTTCATTTTCAACAGGCACATAACCAGGTGCGCTGCCTTGTAAATACCAATATGTTTCAAGTACAACAAGCACAGCTAAAGCAACTAGGCCTGGCACAAAAGGCACTTGAGCTATTATAAGTATAATGGTTAACAATAAAATGCCACCACCGATAAATACAGCATATTTGGCAAATAATGATGGAAAATACCAGTCGGGTCTTAACTCAGGGTTACCCAATTGGTTAATACGATAGGCAATTGAAAATTTAGATACTTTGCCATTATCTTTTTTACTTAATTTTTTAAATATTCCTTTGATGAAATTGCTGCCACGGTTTAACCCAAACTTTGCAATGGCAAACATAAAAATTACAAAAAAGGCATACATCATGGCTGCTAGTGGAGCAAAGTCGCTTGCTGGGTCCATGCTCATATTGCCAAACACATTGTTTAGTGCACCCGATTCAGCAATTATTTCAATAATATTTTGAATGATGTAACCTAAATCTTTAAATTTTACCAATGCATAAACCACAGCTAAAAATGCTATTAAGGGAATAGTCCATTGTTTATGGCGTTCCTCTTTTTTAACATTGGCCAACTTTAAAATAAAAAATAGGGTTGCTGCTACTATGGCAATCCCAATTATTAGCTTAAGAATGTCTAATACACTTAACGGTATGAGCAGTAGGTTATGCATTAGTTGGTTGTATAAATTTTATCATTCACAAATTCTACTAAACTTAATGCTTGGGCATATCGGCCACTCATTTTCTTTTTTCTATTCTCAACATTAGCTTCAATATTATTTAACCTATCAAGTGCTGATAAATAAGTTACAGGATTATACATATTGTTTGAAGCCACAGTTTGTTCCAAAACCAACTCATTTAATGAAGCTGGCATGGCTTGAGGTAGTAATGAGTCGTTGGTTTTAAATATGCGCAATGCTTTTTGAATATCACCTTTATGCTGCTCAATTTTTCTTATATGATAATCTAGCAGCAATTTTTTGAGGGTTAAAACTGACAACGATTGGTTTGCAGAATCGGCATTTATACGGCTAATGTTTAGTTTACATAATTCTGATAAAAATGATTTTTGCTGCTCAAAGTTTTTAAATATTTCAGATTTTATATCTCTTCCTTTATCAAAGGTTTCATTTACAGAAAGTTGCAATTCACTTACTATTTTTTTTCGAGCTAAAAACCAAGCAAGTGCTGCCGAACCAACCGCTAAAAACAGTGCAATTAGGTAAAATGTAGGCTTTTGTTTGGTAACAAAAATGGGTAGTAAGAAAAGGATAAAACCTATAGCAATAGATATTGCAACTACATTTTTATTGGGTCTGCGAAACAACAAAGGCTTTATTTTTTGTTCCTGCTCGGCATGCGTTTCGTCCCAATTAATTTGGTCTATATTGCTTATTTCAAAAGTATCTACCAATTGTTGTTGCTTGGCTAATTCTTTATTTATTGATTTTTGCGTATCGTGGGCATCTTCCACCTTACTTCTTTCTTTCCGTATGGTTTTTTTATGATTAGATTCTATGCTTTTCTGCACCTTGTCATTACACTCTTCCTTAACATTGTCAATTGTTTCACCCATTTGTTTGCTCCAATCAATCCAACGATTTAGTGATTCATTTTTTTTGATGTAACTAAAGTTTATTTTTTCAAATTTTTTATCTGCTGCTTCAATGGGGTAATCGCAATCATGATTAAATACTTGCTCAAACTCAATGCTATCGGGTTGTTTAGCAGCGCCTTGTAATCGTTTTAATTGATTGCTCAATACTTCAAACTGCTTTAAGTACATTTTTTTAATAATCTCATCATCCCACTCAATGGTAGAAAACAATGCTTTGCTTTGGGTGTTGCTTAACAAATGTGGGTCTTTACAAAGCATATTTATCAGCAATGAAAGCCGGATTAAATTTTGTTGAAATTGATCAGCATGGTCAGCTTTAAATGGCAACCGAGTGTAGGTAAATGTTTTTTGATTCTCAAATGAAAACATACCCAAATAATCATTAAAATTATCTTGTAAACTTTCTGAAGGCACAAAATTACCATAGCGCAGAGGTTCTTGCTTTACATTTTCCAATTCGGTGTAAAACTGATTTTTTATTTTATTAACTATTGTTTCATCAATTAGATTAATGTTTTGGCTTTGTTTTATCGCAAAATCATTATAATTAATGCTATCAGCAGCTAGTACGGTATCTATGTTCACTTTAATATCATCAATGGCTTGTTGCACTTTTATTTGAAAAGTTGGAGACAATCCATCAAAACCAGCGTTGGTTATTTCATTTTTGTTTAAGTCTATTTTGTTTTTCCATTGCTCATCAATGCTTTTTAGCATTGCTCTTTCTTCTTTTGTATACAATTTCCAACGTATGTCGCCCATTGCATCTAACTTCCAACAGGTTTTATAGTTGGCACTTTTATCAAAAGATGGAAAATCTATCCGATCATTAAAGGAGTCTGCTAAAACAATAAAGGCGTTTTTAGGATTTACATAGTTTTCTAATTTATTTAAAAACAGTTTTTTAATTAGCTCAAGTTGGGCCGAAATACTACTTAAGTAACCATTTTCTGCGGTTGAAAATACATTGAGTACAAACACCACTTGCCAATCAACAAAAGCACTGCCATCAAGTGTTCGAGCAACTTCTTCAACGGCATAGTTGAGCCGCTCAATGCGGGGAGCTTTGGAAAAAATACACTTTAGTTGCTTGTTATGTTCGGCCTCATATAAAAAGGGGGCGCCCAAGCCTAAATTAGGTATTTCTGTATGTAGATTTATAACAAAAGTTAACACGGATACGCTAAGATAAAGGTTGTAGCATATTCAGGTACATTTTAAGTATAAAAATGTGTGAAAACAATATTTAATTTTTTATGTTATGTAAGTGAGATGGGTAATAATTGGTACATCAATCGTTTTAGGTTACTTTCGCAATTAGATAAACCCATCTATTTTTAAATAATAAACAAACTTTATGTGGGCAATAATCATATTTTTTGTAGGTCATTGGTACTTATCATTGTTTACCCAAACGTTTTTTCATCATAGGTATTCGGCCCATAAAATGTTTACCATGTCACCTTTTATGGAAAAGGTGTTTTTTGTTTTATCAGGTATATTTCAAGGCAGCAGTTATTTAAGTCCTTATGCCTATGGCGCTTTGCACCGCTTGCACCATGCGTATGCCGATACTGAAAAAGATCCTCATTCACCATCATTTGACTCAAATGTGTTTACCATGATGAAGCGCACAAAAAATGAATATTATGGAATTTGGAGTGGCGAAACAAAATTAGAAGAGCGATTTTTAAAAGATTTACCAAAATGGACTTGGTTTGATAAGTTGGCAGATAATTGGGCAGTTAGAATAGGTTGGGGTGTAGTCTACACCTTGTTTTATATAATATTTGTGCCTGAAGGCATGTGGTATTTATACTTACTATTGCCTATACATTACTTAATGGGTCCATTTCATGGAGCTATTATAAATTGGTTTGCTCATAAATATGGTTACAAAAATTTTAAGGTTGATAATACCTCAAAAAATCTTTTACCGGTTGATATTTTAATGTTAGGCGAAAGCTATCATAATAACCACCACAAACACAGTGGGAGAGCAAATTTTGGCTGGCGTTGGTTCGAAATTGATCCTGTATATTATAGCATAAAAATTATGCATTGGATGAGGATAATACGTTTACGGGTGGTGTAGGTATTTGTTGAAAATTCTCCGTTTAAATAACTCAATACGATAATAGAGTTAAAATATTCGCTGAATTACTTCATTTACAAATTTTATAACACTTAAGAGTTAAAAGACCTAGGTAGTTTAACTAATTATTATGCCATAAGAATTATAAGTTCTGTGGTAATGATTGAGAAATTATATAATCTTGGTGTGAAAGGTGCTCTGCTAAAGGCATTACTTACATTAGTAATTTAAGTGTTATGTGGGTAATTATTGTATTCTTTGTGGTGCATTGGTATTCTTCTTTGTTTTTACAGTCGTTTTTTCATCATAGGTATGCTGCCCATAGCATGTTTACCATGTCTAAATGGATGGAAAAGTTGTTCTACATCTTTTCAGCTATTTTTCAAGGAAGCAGTTACATTAGCCCATATGCTTATGGTGCAATGCACCGCATGCATCACGCTCATACAGATACCAAAGAAGATCCTCACTCACCAAAATTTGATGGCAATGTGTTTAAAATGATGGGTCGAACTAGGGTTAGGTTTAACAATATACTTCTGGGCAAAACCAAAGTTGATCCCAAATATTTAACTAACCTACCAGGTTGGCGTTGGTTTGATGATTTTGCGAATAGTAGATTGATGAGAATTGGTTGGATTGGATTTTACATTTGTTTTTACATTGCATTTGTGCCAGCCGGCATGTGGTATTTATACTTACTTGTTCCTATACATTGTTTAATGGGGCCAGTACATGGTGCAATTATTAACTGGTTTGCCCACAAATATGGTTATCAAAACTTTAAGTTGGATAATACCTCAAAAAATCTTTTTCCAGTAGATATTCTTATGTTAGGTGAAAGTTATCATAACAACCATCATAAGCACAGTGGAAGAGCAAATTTTGGCTGGCGTTGGTTCGAAATTGACCCGGTTTATTACAGCATAAAAGTTATGCATTGGTTAAGAATAATAAAGTTGAGGGCGGTTTAGAAAAAATGTAACCAATATACTTACTTCCCTTTTCCTTGTACAAGAATTAAACAAGTATGTATCATAATTCTAAAATCTAATCCAAGACTCATGTTTTCAATGTAAAGCAAATCCCATTTCATACGCTCTATCATTTCATCCACGTTTTCGGCATAGCCAAATTTAACCATACCCCAAGAGGTTATGCCTGGCTGTACCTTATGTAAATGCCTATACTCTTTGGCTTGCTCCAATATTTTATCAACGTAAAACTGTCTTTCTGGGCGTGGACCAACAATGCTCATTTCGCCTTTAAGTACATTAACAAATTGGGGCAATTCATCCAACCTATATTTTCGCATAATTTTACCCCACTTTGTAATTCTTGCATCATTTTCACTACTTAGTTTAGGTCCGTTTTGTTCGGCATTTACTACCATACTTCTAAACTTTATTAGTTTAAAAGGCTTTCCATTTTTACCAACACGCTCTTGCCTGTATAATATAGATCCTTTAGAAGATAACTTGGTTCGCAAAGCGATAAATAAGTACAACGGACTTAGTATTAGTAAAACTAAAAGTGAGCCTACAATATCTAATAAACGCTTAACCTTTTGCTCCCAAAGTTGCATTAGGTCTGGGTAAATTTCAATTAGAGGCGTACCCAAAATATTGCCCATTCGTACAGAACCTGCAAGTATATCATACATGCCAGGTATTATTTTAATAAAAACGCCTTCTTGCGCTAGTATGTTAATTATGTTGCTAAGTTTTGAGTGTTCTGAGGTTTCTACAGCAACCACAACCTCTTCTACTAAATGGCTCTCAATAATTTTACTTAAATCATCCAATTGGCCCAACTTAGGTATGTGGTCTTCAAGCTCATATTTATTATTGCCGTTGGTATTTAAAAATCCTATAAAATTGTTCCCCAATTTTTTAGATCTTGATGTAATGTCGGTATAAGTAGCTAATGCTTTTGCATCACCGCCAATTAACAAAGTGTTGTAAGCAACCAAGCCATTTTCAATTTGATGTTTGGCCCTTGTAAGAATTATGCTTCTTACCAATGCCGTAATAATAAAATGCACGGCTAATAGCACGATAAACGATTGTAAATAGCTTTGATAACCCTGCACGCTATCATCTAGCAGTAAAGTGAAAAATATTACTACTACACCAATAAAGCTTTGAAAAAAGGTTCGTGAAACTTCTTTTAATCGCGACTTACGATATATATCATTATAAGTGCCCGTAAAAAAATAAAACAGCACCCAAACTGCGGGTATAATTGCCAACCCAATATACAGCTTCACATCAACAACTTCATTAAAAGAAGAGTTAAATGGCAAGCCCTCAAGGAAGTATTTTCTATATAAGAAAAACACTGTCCAAGCCACTATTGCGGAGGCAAAATCAAATGACAGATAGAAGATTAATCCTGATCTTCTTGCTCTATGCATACATACTTTTTAGTGTAGGTTTCAGCTACTCAAAAGACAAATTTTGTTTGTCTGTTTTGTATGGTTACTGATGTACTACTTTAAAATTATCAAGGTATATTTTACCCATAGGCACTGTGTCTTGTTTTTCCGCTTTAATGGTTAGGTTAAAAAAATCACCCCCCAAACGCCCAATGGGTTCGGTGAGGTCTATATATATTTTATTCCAATCTTCTTTTGGCAGTAAAGTAATTATTGGGTCTAAAGTAGCTTGGCCGGCAGAAACATCATTAGAAAGCAACATCACTTGAAAAATTTGATTGCAACGATAATTCATTTCAACAAAAACATCTGTTTTACCAATGTCAATTACAAAACTTGTCGATCGCATTTCAAGTAAATTTTCAGTATCGTCAATTTCAATTAAACCCGACCTGCTTCCTTCAAATACTAATAAAGGATCACTAATTATTGTTAAATCAGCGGTACTAGATGGGGTTTGCGTAAAATCGTTTCCCGCACTTTCAAAATCTTCTAAAAAAGGAAATTGGGTTGAACTAAAGTAGCCTATGGTTGGATTAATGGTGGTAATTTCTCCTGGCTTTAACGCTACAATTTCATTAAAAGTAGCGTAAAACTTGTAAATCACACGGGTGTTGTTTATCCCATTTTCTCTTACTCCTGCACTTAACAAAACTGGCGAGTTACCAGATGCCAAAACCGGCACGGTTGCAGGCATTTCAAAACCACCAATAACTTTATTGTCCACAGTAATCCAAACATCAGATAACTTATGAGAGCTACTTCCTTCTGTAGCATAATCTGCCACCACTTCAATACTATCTACATGAATGTAGGCGGGTATTTCCTCATCAGGGTTTATAATGTCACATGCGTTAAATGTGAGCAAAATTATTGCTAATGATATGATGACTAACTTATTCAAACTACTGCGTTTTCATTTATTTGATTCATAATTTGATACGCCAATTTAAGCGCCTTATAGCCATCTGCTAAGGTTACCTCTGTCTCTTTGTTTTCGTTAATTGCTTCTGCAAACAATGCTAATTCAAGTTTTATGGAGTTTACTTCTTCAACATCAGGAAAGTTAAATGTGATGTATTTTTTTTCGCCATTACCAGTGTCTAATTCCAAAGCATTTTCGTGTTGCGTTTCACTTAAGGCAACTATCTCTGCTTTTTTATCCAAAAAATCAATACTTATATAGCTGTCGTTTCTAAAAAATCTGCTTTTACGCATGTTTTTAACCGATATTCTACTTGCAGTTAAGTTGGCAACGCATCCATTTTCAAAGCTAATGCGCGCATTGGCTATATCAGGTGTGTCACTTAATACTGCCACTCCATTTGCAGCAACACTTTTTACTTCAGACTTTACCAAACTTAGTACCACATCTAAATCATGTATCATCAAATCCAGTACTACCGAAACATCAGTACCTCTTGGGTTAAATGTTGCCAATCTATGCGTTTCAATAAACATTGGGTTGGTTACTTTATCTTTTGCAGCTAAAAATGCAGGGTTAAAACGCTCCACATGGCCTACCATTCCTTTTAAGTCGGTTTTTGCAATTGCATTCATTAATTTTTCGGCCTCTTCTGCGGTATTGGTTAATGGCTTTTCTATAAACACATGTTTACCAGCATCTATGGCCTGTATCGCACAATTGTAATGAGATAAAGTAGGTGTTACAATGTCCACAGCATCTACTTCAGCTAATAATTCTTCAACACTAGTAAATCGTTTAACATCATATAGTTCTGTTGCCTTAGTTGCATTGTCATCATTGGGGTCATAAAACCCAACCAAGTTCCATGAACTTATTTGTTGTAATAATTTAATGTGAATTTTACCTAGGTGGCCTGCACCTAATACTCCAATTTTTAGCATTGCAATGTGTTAACTATTGTCTTTTAAAACGATTCTTTATTACTGTTAAAAGGTATATGTATTGCTATATTGAAGGTTTTAATTTAAGTAATCTCTTACTTTTGTAGTCGTGAATATACGCAAAAAAGTTGCTTTTCATACTTTGGGCTGTAAGCTCAATTTTTCAGAAACCTCTACTTTAGCCAGGAATGTTGAAGAAGCTGGATTTGATGTAGTGCCTTATCAAAAGCCTGCAGACGTATATGTAATCAATACCTGTTCAGTTACCGACCATGCGGATAAAAAGTGTAAAAATTTTATAAACCGTGCATTAAAATTAAATGCCAATGCATATGTAGTTATTACAGGTTGTTATGCTCAGTTAAAACCCAAAGAAATTGCTTTAATTAAGGGTGTTGATCTAGTTTTAGGTGCAGCAGAAAAATTTAACCTAGTCAATCATCTAACCGACTTAACCAAAAATGCAGAAGGCACTTACCATTGCTCTAATATTGATGAGTTAGAAGACTTTAGAAGCTCCTACTCTTTTGGTAATAGAACTCGCTCGTTTTTAAAGGTGCAAGATGGCTGCGATTATACTTGTACTTTTTGCACCATACCGCTAGCAAGAGGAAAGAGTAGAAGCGATAGCATAGATAGCGTAGTAAAAAAAGCCAATGAAATAGCCGAATTAGGGGTAAAAGAAATTGTATTAACCGGAGTTAATATTGGCGATTTTGGCAAACAGCAAGTTGGACAAAAAAAACAGGAAGAAACTTTTTATCAATTAATTGAGCAATTGGATAATGTTGATGGGATAGAAAGAATTCGAATTTCTTCCATTGAACCTAATTTGTTAAGCAATGAAGTCATAAAGTTGGTGGCTAAAAGCAAAAAATTTGTACCACATTTTCATATTCCACTACAATCGGGTAGTAACGAAATTTTAAAGAAAATGCGCAGAAGGTATTTGCGCGAATTATATATTGATAGGGTTGAGTACATTAAAAGATTGATGCCCAATTGTTGTATTGGTGTTGATGTAATTGTGGGTTTTCCTGGCGAAACAGAAGCGCATTTTTTAGAAACTTATGAGTTTTTGAACGAGCTTAACATTAGCTATTTACATGTGTTTACCTATAGCGAAAGACCTAATACCGTTGCTATTAATTTAGAAGATGCCGTTTCTAAAAATATTAGGAAGGAGCGTAATAAAATGTTAACAATTTTATCGGAAAAAAAGAGAAGAGCATTTTATGAAAGTCAATTGGGTACTGTGCAAAATGTACTTTGGGAAAATGCACCTATTAACGATCAGCTCACCGGGTTTACCGAAAATTATGTAAAAGTGGTAGCGCCCTATTTACCCGAAAAAGCCAATACTATTGAAGAAATTGAGCTATTGGATTTGAATAACAATGGCTTGGCAACTACTGCAAGCAAAGAGGTAGTTTTAAGTTAAAAGCATGAATAGATGTTATGCCACTATTGCCGATTTTTTCGAACATCTTCTGGGTGTTAAAATTGGCATTTTTGAGCCACTACAAACCTTTGGTTTTTTTATGGGTTTGGCATTTGCTGTTGGGGCAATAATTTTAAGATGGCAGTTAAAACAAAAAGAGGCTAAAAACTTCTTTAAGCCTCAAATAGTGGAAGTTGCAATTGGCAAGCCTGCTACGGTCACTCAAATTGTAAGCAATGCTTTGTTTGGTTTTGTGGCGGGTTACAAAATGATTTATGGGCTACTGAATTTTAGTGCTTGTAAGGCAGATGCGGCAAGTTTTATACTTAGTTTACAAGGCAACTGGTTGGGAGGCATATTTTTTGCTGTTGCCTTTGGCTTTTTTAAATATTGGGAAAAGAACAAAGAAAAATTACCTAAGCCTAAGATAGAAAAACAGAAAATTTTCCCAAGCAGTTTATTATTAAATATTGTGGTTATTGCTGCAATAGGAGGCATTTTGGGTGGAAAAATATTCACTTTTTTTGAAACCCCTAATTCTTGGGAAAAGTTTTTGGCTAACCCTAGCGATATGCTTTTTAGCATGGCGGGGTTAACAATTTATGGTGGGTTAATAGGAGGTGCATCTTGTGTTATTTATTACCTGGTTAAAAAGAAAATTAATCTTTGGCATTTTGCTGATGCGGTTGCACCGGCGCTAATTGCAGGGTATGGTGTTGGTCGTATGGGGTGCGAATTGAGTGGTGATGGAGATTGGGGTATACCTGTAAGAACCGAAAAGCCAAACTTGCTCAGTTGGCTGCCCGATAGGTTTTGGAAGTTTGACTATCCATTTAACGTAAATAAAGATTGCGCTCCTTATGATGCTTATTACACAGATAATCCGGGCTTAGGACCCGAATGTAAATGGACGGAGGTACAAGCTTTAGTTGAGCCTGTTTTTCCTACGCCTATTTATGAAATTTTTATGTGTCTCATCATATTTGGCATTTTAATTTGGGTTGGTAAAAAGTTTTTAATACCTGGCGTTGTTATGGCTACCTACTTAGTGCTGAATGGAGTTGAAAGATTTTTAATTGAAAGAATTAGAGTTAATCCACGTTTTGATTTGGGTATATTTGAGTTAAACCAAGCCGAAATAATATCTCCTATTTTTGTTATTGGCGGAGTTGCTTTGGCCTACTTTGCTTGGCGAAAATGGAAGAGAAAAACTATAACCTAAACAAGTAATATAGCATGAATTATGTTTACTCCGTAATCTTTGTAATGTTGATTGTTATGAGCTGCACAACAAATGAATCATCAGCCAAAAATGAAAAAAGTTATCCCTATAAACTTAGTGTTACGTATGGTTATGGTGAAAGGACAGAGGTAATTGCTACAACAACTACGTTGGAATTGTTACATAAAACCATTGGCAAGTTAAATTGGAAGCAGTTTCATATAATAACATTGCAAGGTGAAAATGGCAATTTAATAGAAGGTAGTGGCAATACGGTTGATGATGGCCTTTCAGTTACTTATAAAATAAATGGAGAAGAGTTTATAACTGAAAATGCACCCAATAACATAAGCGAAATACAAACTATGTTAACTAGTTTTTTAATGGATGATTTATCTTTTACCAAACAATTTAAGTTTACCAAAGTTAAATCCGCTCGCTCGCGTGATGATGATTATTATGGTAGATGATTATAATTGACAAATAACTTAACAACATGCAACAACCAAACAATCTAAACCTTTTTAAAACCCTCTTTTTAGTCTACGGTATTTTAGTGTTGGTTTTCTCATTATTCCCCTTGATATACGTTTTTCTGGGAGGAGCGTTTTTTGCTTTGCCAGAGTTTAATGAAATTGATAACGAGTTGCCCTTTAACCCAGGAATAATTTTTATTGTAATTGGCTTAATTGGCTTTGCAATTTTGATAGCACTTGGCATTGTGACTATTAAGGCTTCTAAACACCTTGGCAACACATCCAATTACAATTTTGTGCTTGTGGCTTCTATTTTAATATGCTTTACTGGACTAATGGGAATGCTACTTGGAATTTTTTCAATTATTGAGATTAATAAACCTGAAGTGAAGCAGTTGTTTCCATCAAAAGGAATAGAGGACTCTCAGGATAAATAATATATTTTTATATTATGACTTAGTAAGTACTAACTTAGTAATTGCTAAGTTAGTACTTACTAAGTATTTTAAACCACTAACTAGTCAGGATTGTGTACAATACGCATACTAGTCTTAATCAAAATAAATTGTTTACTATTAGGCACTTAATAACTAAGTACGATATAAGTTAGCACTTGCTAAGTTAATGATTAGTGAGTAGCTTTGAGGTATGGATGCTAAGAACCCATTTGAGCATGGCACGTTGGTTTATGGTGGATATTTTATAAACCGCATAGATGATATTGAGCGTATAAATCAAAACATAAAAAGTAATTTAAATACCATACTAATATCGCCAAGGCGTTGGGGCAAAACCTCACTGGTAAGGCATTTGAGCAAAGCCAATAGCAAAAATAAAAAAATAGTGTTTTGCCATTTCGATTGTTTTTCTACCCGAAACGAAAAGGAGTTTTATGAGTTATATGCTAAAACCATAATAAAAGCTACAAGCAATAAATTTGAAGAAATAGCCAAACAAATTAAAACGCACCTTAGCAATTTAAGACCAAAGTTGGTTTTAGGTACCGATCCATTGACTGATTTTTCGCTACAGTTTGATATGGAAGAAACGGAGAACAACTTTATGGAAATTTTAGATCTGCCTAATAAAATTGCACAAAAGAAAAAGATTAAAATAGTGGTATGCATTGATGAGTTTCAAAACATTACCGAGTTTGAAAATCCTTTGGCTTTTCAAAAGCAACTACGGGCTGTTTGGCAAACGCATAAACATGCCAAGTACATACTTTACGGCAGTAAAAAACACATGCTTAAAACACTATTTGAAAAAAGGCAAAAGCCATTTTTTCAGTTTGGAGATGTAATGTATCTGCAAAAAATAGCTGCCAATCACTTTCAAAAATATATTAAAAAGCAATTTGAAAAAGTAGGTAGCACCATAACTGCTAATGCCCTAGCGTTAATTACCGATAGCATGCAATGCCATAGTTATTATGTACAACAGTTATCGCACTTAATTTTTATAAGAAATCACAAAAAGGTGGATGTAAAGCAAGTTAAACAAGGCATTGAAACATTGTTAATTAGAAATCAGCCTTACTTTGAGTCTAAATTTGAACAAAGCAGTCGTACACAAATTAGTTTATTAAGAGCATTGGCTGATGGCAATACAATAGGACTAACAGCAAAAAATACATTGCAACGTTACAATTTAGGCACTTCTGCCAATGTGGTAAACAACTTAAAGCAATTATTAAAGCGCGAAATTATTGATCGCGAAAAGGGCAAGCATTTTTTAATAGATCCTGCTTACCAATATTGGTTGAAGAAGGTTTTTAACTTAAATTAGAAACCATATATTTTACTATACTTTTCAGTGGCGTACTTCATAAAGCAATCGGGGTCTAAACCTTTACCCGTTACTTTTTTACACAACTCTTCAGCATTGTACAACCTGCCATGGTCGTGTATTTTGTCTTTTAGCCAATTGCGTAGTTCTAACAGTTTTCCATTCGCAATATCAGCTTGTAGTGTTGGTATTTCTTTGGTTGCTTGTTCAAAATATTGTGCTGCATAAAAGCTACCCAAAGTATAGGTAGGAAAGTAACCAATGCTACCATGCGCCCAATGTACATCTTGCAAAACACCTTGGTTATCGCTAGGCACATCAACGCCTAAGTAAGCCTTGTATTTACTGTTCCAAACTTCTTTTAAATCTTTAACCTTAATACTACCGTCCAATAAACCTTTTTCAATTTCATATCTAATAATTACGTGAAAGTGATAAGTAATTTCATCAGCATCAGTTCGTATTAAAGATGGCTCAACTTTATTTATACATTTATAAAACTCATCAAGGCTTACACCATTTAAGTTCTCTGGAAAATAGGACTGTAGTTTGGCAAAATTGGCCTCCCAATAAGCCTTGCCTCTTGCTACATTGTTCTCCCATAATCGTGATTGACTTTCGTGAACACTCAATGATTCGGCAGAGCCTGTTGGCAAGCCATAGTCTTCTGCTCGCAACCCCTGTTCATACAAAGCATGGCCACCCTCATGTACACAACTCCATGTCATGTCATAAAAGTTGTTTTCATCAATACGAGTGGTTACTCTCACATCTTCACTGCTAAAGGAAGTGGTAAAAGGGTGTGGCGAAACATCTTGTCTTCCATTCTTAAAATTATAGCCCATTTGTTCCAACAAAAACATACCAAAATCCCATTGTTGGTTTTTAGGGTAATGCTTTTTCATTAATGAATCGTCAATTTGATTGCAGGCTTTTATTTTGTTTAACAACTCAATCAAGTCAGGTTTTACTCCGTCAAATACCCTGCTTACATTTTCAACTGTTGAAGCAGGATCATACAAATCTAACAAAGCATCTAAAGGATGATTTTCATAGCCCAACAAATCAGCTTCTTGCTTTGCAACTTCAACCAAATCTTCTAATTGCTTGGCATAAACACTAAAGTCATTGGCTTTTCTCGCCTCAATCCACCCATGGTATGTAGCCGATACTTTTTTTGATTTATTAATTACAAAGTCAGTTGTAAATTTTTGGGTTTTGTTGAAGTCTTTTAACGATTCTACAACATTGCATCTTTGTCTTTCATCTAATCCGTTTTCTGCACTTAGGGTTTTAAGCAATTCTCCCAAATCTTTTGATGTTGCCAACTCATGTGCAATGCCACTTAATGTTGCCATTTGTTGCGAGCGTCTAGCAGTACTGCCTTCAGGTAAATGCACTTCTTTATCCCAACCTAAAACAGCTGTTGCATAATTCACATCAGCAATTTTTTGCAATGTGCTTACATACTTTGCGTAGTTCTCTTTACTCATAGGTTTCGTTGTTGTAAGTTAATTCAAAGGATCATAAATCAAGGCATCTGCAATGCCTCTTTTCACAACCTCTTTTAATGCTTTATTGGCTTTTGAAGCGGTATAAAAATCGCCTAGCAAATAAACGTTTAGGCCATTCTTTTTAATTTTTGAAACTGTGCCTAAATCAGCTAAATAACTAAAATCTACATTTGGATTTTTATACACCCCCAATTGAATTCTATAACTATTAACGGCACTTGTTTGTTGTTTAAATTCTTGTACCTTTTTGGGTTGTTCGACTTCCTCTTTTACCAAATAAACGGTACGGTAAATATTCTCTCTTTTCGATCGGTAATTTTCCTTTTTTGTTTTGTAACCATCTTTAGAAATTTCCAAAGCACAATTAAATTTCAACTCGGGTTTAAAAATAATGTGCCCACTATTATTGGTCATAACAATTCGTTCTTCTTCTACACATTTGCTTATATAAACCCTTGCGCCAACCATTGGTATGCCTAGGTTGTCTGTCACTTGCACTTCAAAATTTTCATCAAGCGTATTTCTATCGTTTTCATCATATTTCTTAGGCTCATCAATTTTTACAATTTCTTTCTCAACCTCTTTCTTTTCTTCCTTTATAACTTTTTGTTCAATTGGAGCTGCTGCCACTATTTTGTTGAGGTAAACTATTTTTAATGGGTTGCCAGCCTCAGGATCTAACAAGCTAAAATTGGTTTCGTAGCCTTTTAAACTTACGTTTATTTGGCAGCTGTTATCTAATTCCGTATTAAAATAGATGTAGCCGTTTTCATTGGCTTGCATAGTTACTGGTTTAGCCAAACATTTACCTACCGTAATGTCAGCACCTTCTAAAGGTAAATTGGTGGTTGCATCTAATATTCTAACTCTTAGTTTGTCTCCAATTATGTCAAAACGGTAAATGTCATCATCACCTTTACCACCTTTTCTATTAGAACTAAAGTAGCCATATGAACCATCTTCATTAAATGAAATGCCAAAGTCATCTCTAGGAGAATTATACGGCAGGCCAGCATTTACCACCTTTTGCCATTGATCGTTTACTTTGTTTATATAAAAGATATCTAAGCCACCCAAGCCAGGATGATAGTCTGAAGAAAAATAAAGAATGTCGTTTTGTATGTAAGGGAACATTTCGTTACCGGGCGTATTGATATTCGGCCCCATGTTGGTAGGCTTAGTCCATGCATCACCTCTGCGTTCGCAAACATATAAATCAGTGCCACCATAGCCACCCGGTAAATCGGCTACCAAATACATAACTTGTCCATTGCTACTTAAGCTTGGATGCCCCAATGAATAATCTTTATTATTGTACATAAATGGAGTAATGTCCTTCCAGCCTGTATTTTTAAAAGTAGCTTCAAAAATTTCGAGCTTAATTAATCCGTTTTGGCTTTTCTCACTGCTGCCTTTGTAGTAATTGTTACGGGTAAAGAACAACTTATCTTCTCCTGCTTTGGCAATGGTTGCTTCATGGTAGCGAGTATTAACCGCACCCGAAAGTAAGCGTGGTAAACCATATTCATCTTCAGTACCATTTTTTAGTTTAACCTGAAAAATATCGTAAAATGGCTGTCCGCTTTGAGGGTATAAATTGGTTAAATTTTCATTGTAAGCTGGCCTACTTGAAGCAAACAATATTTTATCATTTAACTGCACTGCGGTAATATCGCTTTGAGGCGAATTAAAATCTACCGAGCGCAATCGTATCGTTTGCTGAACAGTACTTAATGATGCCGCAAAGTCGCAAGTATTGGCAAAATGATTGCCTACCTCATCAAACTTTGCGTATTTGGTAAACCACTTTTTTGCCTCATCATATTGGCCCATGCTTTTTAGTACATGTGCATAGTTGTAGTAATTGATTGGCTCGGTGGCTGGGTCGGTAATTATACGTTTGTATGCTTCTGCCGCTTTGCTATAGTTGCGTAACTCTTTATAGCAATGGGCAATTTTTACCTCAGCATCTTCTACTTCTGTCCAAGTTCCTTCATTTAAAACTTTTTCAAAATGGGGAATTGCCTTTGCATAGAAACCAATATCATACAACTTGTTCGCTTTAATAAAACTAATATTTACTTCTTCTTGCGCTGCTGCATTAAAGCAAATAATAAGGCTAACAATTATAAAAACTATTTTTCGCATTAAAATATTCTTGGTGAACTTACCCTAGCTCGGCTTCTTCTAAAATTATATCCTAGTAACAACTCATGGCTATTGCCAAAGTAACTTTTAATTTGACTATTGCTTACATCATAGGCATAGCCTAACCTTAGCTCTCCAGCACCAAAATCAAAGTCTTTCTTCCAAATATATTCCACTTGAAATGAATAGGAGTTATTGGTTGCGTAGGTAAATCCTAGCCATAATTTTTCCTTGTAAATTAAAGTGCCTGTTAAGTCAATTTGCAATGGACTATTAACTGCATATTTCATATAAGTCATGGGTCTAAAGCTTACATTTTCGGATACAGGAAAAATGGCACCTGCTGTAGCAAAATAGTGTTGCTTTAGTTTTGCATCACTAGTGGATTCATCAGCAAATTTGAATTTGCTCTGCAGTAGATTTTGAATGGACAAACCGGCAAAATATTTTTCGTTTTTATAAAAAACTCCGGCAGCTGCATTCGCAACTTGTGCTTTATTGTTGTTGTCAATAAAAGCAGCATCTCCATCATTAAAAGCATCCAATTCCATCCAGTTAACTCGGTAACTGCTTAAGCTTCCACTTAAACCAAATGACAAGCGGCTGTACCCTTGCAATATGCTGTATGATAATGATAGTGTGGGTGTGAATTGCTGCAAATAGCCATTTCTATCGCCAGTTAAACTTAAGCCAATACCAAAATTATCTCTAAAAACAGGACTGTGTAATGAGAAGCTTTGTGTGCGTGGACTTTCATCAACATTTGCCCACTGATTGCGATAAACAAAGGTGGCACTCAATGCCTCATAAGCACCTGCATAAGCAGGATTAATTGCCAATCCATTGAATTTATATTGACTATAAACGGGGTTTTGCTGTGCACAAACTTTACTTGCTGCAAACAGTACTAATAAAACTGCAATATATTTTAATTTGCTCATCTTAATATCAATAAACTTCCTTTTTTAATTTCACTTCCATCACCTAAATCCAATAAATAGTAGTAGTTGCCATCAGGCAATGGATTATCATTTTTATTACCACCTTGCCATGTATTGTCATATGGCGCTTGCTCAAAAACAACATCACCCCATCTATTAATAATCATTAATGAGTTGTTGCTAAAGTTTTCAATGCCTCTTATTTCGTAAACATCATTTTGTCCATCTCCATTAGGTGAAAAAGAGTTTTTAGGTTGAAGCGTAAACACTTCTATAAACACTGTTGCTTCATCACATAATTGATTAGGTGCTTCATCACAAATTTGATATACAAACTGCTCCATGCCAGCATAACCATTGTTGGGAATGTAATCAATACTGCCATTTGGGTTTACCAATGCAGAGCCATTAAATGGAGAAGTAGTAATGGTTACCGTTAAGTTTGCAAATACCGAATCGAAATCATTTATTTTAACCGGTATATTAATGCTATTGCCAAAAAATGTAGAAACCGTATCATTAACCGCAATAGGATTGTCATTCATAAATGAAATGCAAATGGTACCCGTTCCTGTGCTGCATTTATTTGGTGTTCCGTTATCACAAACGGTATAATCATAGGTGAAAATTCCTGCAAAATTATTGTCAGGTGTAAACAAAATACTATTGCCCATTTGATTTATGGTACCACCTGAGCTAGTGGCGGAAACATTTGTTAAAGAAAGTGCATCACCTTCAACATCAGTGTCATTCGCAATTACATCAATGGTTATTGGTATATTTAACGGAGTAGTGTCTTTATCAGCAATTGCATTGGGTGCATCATTAACAGAGTTAACTACAATGTACAATTCGGCCGTATCGCACAATTGTGGACTGCCATTATCACAAATTATCAGTAAAACAGTATCGTTGCCAAACCAATTTACTGGTGGAGTATAAGTTAAGCATGTATCGCTGGTAGTGGTACTTCCTGTTTGTGCATTGGCAGTAACTAGTTCAACCATTGGTCCATCTACATCTACATAATTAAAACAACGATTGTATACATCATCTTCATCAATGGTGGCAGAATAGGTGCTTGTTAAGCTTCCATTTGCACGAGTAAACTCAGGTTTATCATTAATTGGATTAACAGTAATTTGTATTAAAGCAGTATCACAAGAACCAGTTATACCAGCATCACAAACTATTAAACTAAAGGTTTCCAAACCATTGTAATTAGCGTTGGGCTGATACCTAATGCAAGAGTCATTGGTTATAACTAAGCTGCCATTGTTAACGCCAAAAAATGATGTTAATTGAAGTACATCACCAGAATCAAAGCTTAAAAAGTTAAAGCATGTATCCAACAAACCATCTTCTAGCATTGTAAAATTGAAAATACTAGTTGGCAAGCCACTTGCGTTTGCAAAAGCTGGCAAGTCATTTATAGGAACAACCATGTAATAAACAAAAAATGTATCGCACAATGGAAACATGGGGTCGTTGTCGCACAGCACGTATTGACTTAATGTTTGCCCATTAAAATTGTTTGGAGGAGTAAACTGAATGCATGTATCATTCGCAATAGTTGAAACGCCAAGAGCATCATTAATCAATTGAACACTTGAAGTATCATTGTTGGAATCAAAATAATTTACGCAAAGAATATTGGTGCTGTCCTCTAGCATTACCACATACAAGGTGTCTACATTGTTACCAAAAGTATCTCTAACCATTGGTGCAGCGTTTTGAAACAACACCTCAATTTTTACCAAGGCGGTATCACAATTGGTAAACAAGCCATACTCACAAATTACATAGGTAAAAGAGTCTAAACCCACAAAGCCAGCATTGGGTATATATTGCATGCTATCGTTGGCTAGGGTGTTCACTAAACCATTGCTCGGCAATATGCCACCTGCTTGTATGGTAAAAAATGTATCTCCCTGAAAATCGATATCATTGGCTTGTACATCAATTATCAAAGCTGTATTTATAAAAGTTGAATCACAATCATCAACAGCAATTGGTGGAGTATTCGCAGTGTCTGCAACTGTAATTATATAAAATGATTCAGTGCAATTATTACAGCTATCACAAACCATATAGCCTATGGTATCGTTGCCAGTAAATGTTGGGTTTGGGGTATAAGTAAATTCATTGGTAGCAAACAAAAAACTAGGCATACCATTGGACGGGCTGATTGTTAATGGCGATAAAAGATTAACATATATCGGATTTGGGCCTGGGTCATAATCATTTAATAGCACTTGTCTTGAAGATGAAGATCCAATGTTAATTGTATCATGGTCATAGTTTACTATTGGATTGGGTGGGATAGTAATGAAGATCTTTGCTGTATCATTGATGATTAAATTACCAAGGGAATCGGTCACCGTGTATGATAAGGTATCAAACTGAATATTGCAATCACCAGGCAAATAAGTAAGTTTTATATCGGGATATCCCATATAGTTAGGAGGAGAGTTATCTACGATAGATAGCTGACCTGCGCCACTATCAGCTATAACAATTAAATATGGGCCTGGGTAACCATAAGGGAAATCATTGTAAAATGGATTATATGAAATAATTGCTGAATCAGCTTGTATAGAATCATCAATTAACGTCAATCCATAAAACGGCTGCACCCAAGCCAACTCTTCAATACTAAAACCAAACTCATTTGCCCAAGCACTTAGCTCTGGGTAAACCAACAACTCTCTTATTAAGCCATAGTTGTATTCGCGTTGTATTTTTTCTGTTATTGTCGCAAAACCTGTTTCCCGCATTAGATGACCAACAGCGCATACTGTGTTGTGCTCATCAATAAACACTGGTTGTCTATGTTTTAGATAATAATTTTGAGGAAAACATTGTTGATTAGCATACACTTTTAAAATGTCCAAAGCCTTGGCTCTGTTGGCTAATTGCTCTTTGGATAATTCTTCACTAAAGTTAGCCTCCAAATGTTTGGCAACTGTAGCAAGATGGCTTTGTATGCGCTCTATTTCTGTTAATGAAGCTAAATCAATATTGGCATCAAAAACATCCGTTTTGTGAATCCACTCCTTGTTTAAGTCATTTAAAATGGCCTCATTGCTACTTGTTGCGTTTAAAGTCTGGGGTGCAAAAAACAGCCCAAAACCAGCAATAAATAAATGAATCCAAAATAGCTTTTTAAACATATGTTAGTGTATTCCTTTGGTAGTAAATGGTGCTCAATAATTGTAATATTGGTGCCGTACTCTTTCTAAAGTAAAAATAACTATTTATCCCATGAAACAAGGCATTGTTTGGATATTACTGCTACTAGGTTTATTGGCATTTTTGTTGTTCTATTTTGATTTTTTCAATTTTAAGAATACATCTGCCAATGCTATTGATTTTTTTAATGAAGATGCAATTTGCATTTTGAATACTGAAAATATTTATAACTTTTCAGCAAAAATTGACGCAACTGAGTATGCCAAAACCACTGCAGATATACCTATTGTAAAACAGGTGAGAAGTGAGTTGGCATTTTTAAATGAAATATTTAATGCAGATGACAACAATAGCATAGCAGAAAGTTATATTGGTTTTTATAAAAACAACACCAATGGTGTTGATGCCTTGTACGTTTTTGCCAATACATCAAATGCCAATATTGAAAAGTTAAACGTTGAAAACACTACGTCCTATAAGTTTGAAGGCAATAAAATCTTCACCCTAAAAAGTAAGGAGGGCAAACTTAGCTATGCACAAATTGGGTCTCAAGCATTAATATCAAAAAATCCTGTTTTAATAGAGTCGGCCATTTATCATTACAACAATAATGAACCCGCTATTAACCAAAGCATTGTAGAATGGGGCAATAGATCAAAAAGCATGGAAGATGCAATTTTAATTGTAAATGGAAGAAACACCAATATTTTATTGGGATTGTTTGCTACAACTGAAATTAGCCAAGAACAAAAACTACCTTTTAATTGGGCGGCTTTAGGACTTACGTTAAAAGGCAATGAAATTATTGTAAATGGTATGGGTGAAAAAACCAAAACCTTCAATATTACTGCCGATAAACATGAAAAATTTATGTTGCCGAATACAACCGCTTGGGCAACAATCAGTGGTTTTAAAATAAACGACTTACCGGCTGAGGTAAAGCAATTTGCAACAACATGGATGGGTAAAAGTTATTGTAAAGCCAAATTAAAATCGATAGGTGCCAATACTGCATTTGACGATTATTATGTGGTGCATTGTGATAATTTAAATTTAGCAGCGGAAGATTTTGAAGTTGAATATAACAGCAATGATGCGATAATGGGTTTTACCACAAAACCTCAATTAGTTAAAGCTTTGTTTGAGGATGATTTTGAAGGCCAGTGGCATTTAGCACATAGTAACAATCAATTAATATTTACTAAATCATCAAATATTGCTTTAAAAATTACAAGTAGCCAACTAGCAGAAGATATGTTTGTCGAAAATTCTAATGGACAAGTGTTTTATATGAATTTGGTAAATGCCAAAAATGGAATATCATCAATAGCCAATGAGCATTTTGAGAAGTATTGGACAAGCAATGCCAGTGAGCTAGCCAATTTTCAAAAGATTAATTTTCAGATAAGCCCAAATGATGAGCAACTGATTATAAATGGTAAAATACAATACAACACTACTAAAAAAATTGAGTCGGGTATCATATGGCAAGCCACGTTAGATGGGCCATATAGCCACAAACCAACGCTCATTGCCAATACTAAAACAGGTCAAAACAATTTATTGATTTTAACGGATAGCAACAGTCTATACTTATTAAACGGTGAGGGCACAATACTTTGGAAGAGAAAGTTTGAAGAAGAAATCATTCCTCCTTTTCATACCGTCAACTATTTTAACAATGAAGCACAGCAAATAGCATTTACCTCTAAAAACAGAATTTATTTAATTGATGATAAAGGAAAAGATTTAGATGATTTTCCTTTGCGTTTGCCATCACCTGCTAGCAGTGGGCTCTCTGTTTTTACTTACGACCAAACATACCAGCGCATGTTTACTGCTTGCGAAAATGGAAATATATACGGATACGAAATTAACGGAACTCCATTGCAAGGATGGAATCCTATGGAAAATGTTGGCTCCACAACTTTGCCCATTAAACATGTAAATGATGAAGGCATTGATTATATAATTACCTTAAATGATGAAGGCAGTGTTGGCATTTTTAATAGAAAAGGTGAAAGAAAAGCTCCAGCAATTAACTTTAAATCGACCTTTGTTAGTCCTTTAACTTTTGATGCATATTCTAAAAAACTGGTTGGTGCTGATGTTGCAGGCAATATTCATTACATAACTTTAGATGGTAAACATAGCAGTGATGCCACTAGAAGTTACAGAAGAAAATATGAGTTTATCTCTAGTAACATTGTGGGCGATAATGCCAATGATATGATAATAACCAATGGCAAGTACCTAAATGTTTTGAGGGATAACTCCACTGGCAATCAACATGCGCTGTACACTTTTACCGATAGTGTAAAGGTTGATTTAAATCTTTTAAATAATGGGAAAATGATGGTTGTTACTAAGGATGAAAACTACTTGTTTAATCAAGACCTAAAGCCTTTACAAAGCATATCAGAAATGATAAATTCTCCTGTTATAGAAGTTGAGTTATTAAAAAATGAAGCTCCTCTTATAATTTATGGCAGCGATAATAACATCAAGGCATTAATCTTAAAACCTATACCTGCCAGTTAATTGGTTGCTTATTTGCCTTAATCAACAAGGTATTTGTTTTAGAAAAATGTTTATTCCCAAAAAAACCAGTATGTGCCGAAAATGGTGAAGGGTGAGGAGATTTTAAAACATGATGTTTGCTTTCATCAATTAATTCAGATTTCTTTTTTGCATAGGCGCCCCAAAGAAGAAACACCACATTGCTGTGTTTTTCGGAAACAGCCTTTATTGCGGCATCAGTTAAATTTTGCCATCCTATTTTTTGGTGAGAAGCTGGCTGATGCGCTTCAACGGTAAGCATTGCATTTAACATTAAAACACCCTGCTTAGCCCAATTACTTAGGTTGCCATGGTCGGGTATTTCAATTCCCACATCTGTTTGTAATTCTTTGTAAATATTATTTAATGACGGTGGCACTTTTACCCCTTCTAAAACACTAAAGCACAAACCATGTGCTTGTCCAACGTTGTGGTAAGGGTCTTGCCCAATAATTACCACCTTAACTTCATCAAATGGACAAAGATTAAAAGCGTTAAAAATTAAGTTACCTGGTGGATAGATAGTTTTGCCTTTGCGCTTTTCTTCAACCAAAAACTTTTTTAAGGTAACAAAGTAAGGTTGATTAAACTGAGAGGCAAGCTGATTTAACCAACTTTCATGTAAAAGAATTTTACTTTTTGCCATGACTTAAAATTAAAATAAAATGGGCCCGCAAATAATTGCGAGCCCATACAATACGTCTTTACGATACTAAATGCTATCTATAAACTTTTGGATATCTTCTTTGGCTTGACCTGTTTTTTCTTGAATTTTTCCAATAAGCTGGTCTTCCTTACCCTCTTCATAAACTAATTCATTATCGGTTAATTCACCATATTGCTCTTTAAGTTTTCCTTTAATCTGATTCCAGTTTCCTTTTAACTTATCTGCTGTTGCGCTCATAATTTTAATTTTTAATGGTTAGATAATTATATGTATTTCTATGCCGATTGAAGCTCATGCTTACCCTCAGCTATTTCTTCTACTAATTTATTGTTAAATGCTATCAAATCATCAGGGGTTCTGCTAGTTACCAAAGCTTGGTCACAAACAACTTCTTCATCTACCCAATTTGCTCCCGCATTTATTAAATCTGTTTTAATGCTGCAGTAAGAAGTTACTTTTCTATTCTTTAACACGTCTGCTTCTATTAGCACTTGTGGTCCGTGGCAAATTGCACCTACCGGTTTTTGGTTGGTAAAAAATGACCGGGTAAACTCCACGGCATTTTTATGCGTTCGTAATAAGTCTGGGTTTGCTACTCCACCAGGCAGTACCAATGCATTATAATCTGCATGACTTACTTCATCAACTATTTTGTCTACAGCAATGCACTTACCCCAATTTTCTCCTTTCCAACCTTTGATTTCGCCTTTTTTTACTGAAACAATATGTACTTCTGCACCTGCTTCTTCCAAAGCTTTTTTTGGCTCAAATAATTCACTTTCTTCAAATCCGTCAGTAGCTAAAATGGCTACTCTTTTGTTATTTAATTTGTCCATAATTCTTAATTATTTTTATGTTGTTTAATAATTAAACACAATATAGTAAAAAATGTTTAAATATTAAACATTTACTAAAAAAAATGTCAATTATTTTGATTAATACGCATATTATGGCCATTATTTTTGCATTTAATGCGCTGTTTACCAAAAAAAAAGGTAAAATTTTACCATAAGAATAAATCAAGTTAAAATTTTAACAACTTCATCAACTACTATTAACCCTGTTAAAATTATAGCTTACTGCTTATGCTTCTAAAATGCTGAATAAAATACTTGCGCACTGCTTAAATGGTTACAAAACAAAAAAATGGAGTTACCAAATAAAATTTTGATAACTCCATAATTAGGCTGTGACCCAGTCAGGAACATCCCAATAATTGCTAAAATTAACGAAACGTAGGTATATTGTAAAGTTCAGCCCTTTTTAATAACTTAAACATTACAATAGATTAGTATAAATTAAAGACTTTTTAAGTACTTTTTACCCACGGTGTGTAAAAATAACTACTTTAGTTGGATGTCAATTTTTGTTGAATATAAAGCTATCAAAACAAGTAACCAGGGATCTATTGTTTACCGGATAAACAATAAAGGCATAAGATCGACAATTACCTCAGTAATAAAAATTGAAAAGAAGCACTGGAATGAGACAAAAAAGGAAATAAGAAAAAGCCATAGCAATAGTTTAAAATTAAATGTGTTTCTCCAAAAGGAAAGACAAGACATAGAACAAGCAATATTTCTTTGTATTGAAAAAAACATAAAACCAACTTCAGACAATTTAAAAGCCCGGTTAAAGTTGAATAATCTATTCAATAAAACAGCTGATCCAGGAGCCACATACCAAAATGCAACAAATGATTTTTTAGAGCTCAAAAAAAATGATGTAACCCAAAGAACCCTTTGGGCGTATGAAAGCACTTTTAAAACAATTGAAATAGTTGCGGAGATCAACAATCTAAAGTTAAACTTTGATGTTTTCACTTCTTTGTTTTACGCTAAGCTTTTAGATTATTTATACAATACAAAAGGGATCACTACCGGAGGAGCAACTAAGTATGCTACAACCATTAAATCATTTTTAAACTGGGCTTTACAAAACAATTATCATAGCAATATTAGCTTTAAGAATTTTAAACGGCCAGTAAATGAACCTGAGATATTTCCACTTACTTTAGATCAGATAAAGCAAATTGAATCGGTAGCACTGGATGACAAACTAAATAGAGCTCGAGACATTTTTCTGTTTCTTATTTATACTGGTTTGCGCTTTTCGGATGCACTAAAGTTAAAGCAAAGCCATATTGCAGGCAATTACATACGGCTACAAACTGGCAAGACAAAAGTCAAACTTGTTATACCGATTGTAAAAAAAACTAAGCTAATTATAGATAAGTATCAGAATACAAACAATGGTTCATTTTTATTGCCCAGGTTGTCAAACCAAAAAACGAATAAATACATAAAAGAGGTTGGTCGATTGGCCAACATCAATAATTTAATCAGTATTACCTCTTTTCAAGGTAATAGATCTACAACTCAAGAGGTGGCCAGGCATGAAGAGCTCACAACCCATGATGGTCGCAGAACATTTATTACTCAATGTTTAACCAAGGGAATGAACGCACAAATGATAATGAGAATTACAGGACATAAAAAATATAGCACATTTGATCGGTATGTAAAGTTTACTGATACGGATGTATTGAACCAATTAAAACTTGTTTGGAATGAATGAAATAATGCAATCAGGAACGTTTTATACCGGTAGTGAATTTGACTTAATTAACCACGCTAGGGAATTACTTAAGCTCAATAAGTGTGATGATGATTTTTTTATAGATCTATTAAATTGTATAACTAACAACTTCAAAACCGGAGGACGTATTAGGAGCGTTGACAAATTATCTAAAAAAGAAAAGATTAGGTATGAAACAAATAGCTGTTACTTTTCGCACTCCCGAGTGAGTTTTGATAGTGAAGATTGGCCATGTTATTTCATATTCGACACATTCAAAAATAATCAAATGGTAACCATTACAGTTAATTTGAATTCAAGAAAAGCGAAATATAGGTTTAGCTATTCAGCCAAATTAAAAGCTTACGAGATATTAATCTATATGGCCAATTGCTTAATTAGGGATGTTGAACTTCACTTGAACACCTTGTGTTATGGACTCAAGGAACATGGATTAAATGAGGTCAAATTGTTAATTGAAAGGGAAATGATAAGCAGTCCAAAGCTGGTTGACGAAACGATCTTGTCAATAATGCAAACTTGGTTCAATGATCAAACACCCAAAGCATCAAAAGATCGTCCAGAGCAATCTAATTTGCCTAATTCCGACACCGAAAAAGGAATTGGTAAAAATAGTGATGCAAACTATGGCCTCATGGCTCATTATTTAAACTTACTTCTTATGAACCTTGGAGTAGGAGCAATTGAAGATCGCCAAAAAATTATTAGCATGATGAGTGCGGATAAAAAGAGCGCCAAAGGAAGCACAAACCTTTACAAAGTGATCACTGGACAAAGAGCTCCAGTTAACAGTTTTAAAGTATCTGATCAGATCAAACGTGAATATGGAAGTCAATATAGTGAGTTACTAAAAGCGTTGGGCAATACTAAAACAGAACGCAACAAATAAAACCTTATAACATTTTGACGTTTATACAGACCGTCTGTTAATACCGGCCAACCTTAATCTTGTGATAATAAAAACATACAGATGGAAGGAATATTTATACCAGGACTAACCAAAGAAGAGTTTTTGGCCACCATTAGCAACACCGTAGAAGTTGCCACTAAAAAAGCTTTTAATCGCTTAAATGACGATAAGCTATTTACGCAGGAAGAAGCTTCAAAATTTATGAAGGTTTCAAAATCCACGCTAATTCAGTGGGCTAAAAACGGTACAATTAGTCCTATAAAGCTGGGCGGTCGGGTTTTTTATAAGAAATCTAGTCTGTTAAACATTGCAGACTAATGAGAGCCGATTCTGAAAAACCTTACTGGACGTCTAAGCAAGTAATGGACTACTTGCAGATAAGTAAATCAACGTTGGCCAGGTGGAACCGATCGGGCAAATTGAATCCTTATAAAGTTGGTTATGGCTTGCACGGCCACAACAGATTTATTCCGGAAGAAATTAAAAAGTTACTTCATCCAGTGTCTAAGAATCTAGCGAATTAAAAAAATAGAACTATTTTTAAAGTGCGAAATAAGTTTTAACACAATGAATCAGTTACACAATCTATTTATCTTATTGGGGTGGCATAAGGGTGAAAGTCCCTTATTCAAACTAACGATTCGTTATGCTTGTTTCGCAGTGATCACCCTTAAATATCAAAATATATATGCGAAACAAGCAAAGCAATCCAGGACAAGGGAACAATAGTACCGGTTCAGGAACGACTGGCCACGACACGGCCAACACAATTTCCACTTTAGAGCAATATCAAAATATTGTAAATGACTTATCAGCTGAAACGTTAGTTAAGGCCTTACAGTCGGTTAGTAAATTTTTAAATCATGTCACTCCGGAGGATATGAATGACCGGCTATTTGAGGTTTTTACAATTTACCTGGCCTCAGATGAGTATGCAATATATGACCGTCTCGAACGATCTGATTTTACATTGATCTGGAAGGAGCTAAAGGACTTAGAAAAAGGTTTGAGGCCTTTAAATGATCAGATAAAAAAACTTGAATTAAACAATTAATTAACTAACAAAAAAGGCAGTTTGTGTTCACCAAACTGCCTTTTATTTAAAACTATAAGATATGTCAAATATACCATTTTACAGATTAAATAAAACGGAAACAATGCAGGGTTTACTAAGGCTCCACCGTTTAGAAATGTTTTTTAAAATGTTCGAAAACACTCCGGGCGTAAAGCTTAAAGTAAAAATGCAACTACCACCTGAAAAAACAGTTGAGCTTATAGATTTATTAAATTCAGTATACTCAGGTAAGCCGGGGGTTACGGAACATATATAAGAAACCTTAAAATGCTTTTTATAGGATTATAAAATGAATCACTTATGACTATTAACAATATAAACAAACCCATGTCTAACCCAATAATTTTAGATACTGCAGTAACCGTTTCTTATTACAAAAACTTATTTGGCCAGGATCAAACTAAAGTGGATCTTATCAAGATTTTAGACGGTGTTAAAAATGGGAAATACAAAGGTCAAATACTTGCATTGCGTAAAGCAAAAAACAAGACCGAGATAAAGAAGATTAAAAACTCTCTTCCATGCTTTACAGTTTCGGGCACGTTCCCCAACAATGAAAGAAAGGTTAAGGAATTGATCAACCACACTGGATTGATTCAGATTGACTTTGATAGTGTCAAAAATCTTGATGAAATTTTAAAGTCACTGAAGAATGACCAATATACTTTTTGTGCTTTTATAAGTCCATCAGGTAATGGGATAAAGCTGATAGTTAAAATTGCTCCAGATCCAAAAAAGCATATAGCAAATTTCAAAGGTTTGGAAAGCTACTACTTATCAAAATATGGTTTACAGATGGATCAAAGCACAAAAGATGTCAGCCGGTTATTTTTTGTCAGCCATGATGAAAATTTATACATAAACCATGAAAGTCTAGAGTTCGTTAACAGCTCCATCACAACACAAGCAAAGCAAACCACACATAAAAATGATAAGTTCAAAGAGGTTGATGAATTGATCAATCAAATTCAAAATAAAGGAATTGATATAACCAATCAAAACGGTTATGAGGGTTGGCTAAAAATAGGCTTTGCTTTATCTAGTGAGTTCGGTTCTGCAGGATCTGAGTTTTTTCACAGGCTAAGCTCAATGGCCAGTAACTATAATCAAAAAGAAACAGAAGCTCAATTTCAAAAGTGCCTTAATAGTAATAGCTCAGGTGTTACAATTAGCTCGCTTTTTCATGTGGCCAAAGAGGTTGGTGTAAAAATAAATGGTTCAATTTCAGAAAATGAAACAGCAACAGAAAGCAATTCTAAAAACCCATACCCTAAAAAGGATTTGAGTAAAAATGGTTTTTACCTAGAGAAAGGAGGCTATTACATGAAAGTAAGAGACGTACTTACACAAATAACCAATTATAAGAAAAAGGTAAAGTACTTTTTTCCTGATGGATCAAATAATGCCGGCAGATTAATTGAATTGGAAAACGAGCAAAACGGCAAAGTCTTAATTGAACTAACTGCACAGGATCTAAGCGCATTACAAAAATATAAAGGTGCGATTCGCTCAAAGGGAAACTTTTCTTTTAGAGGCTCTAGCACTCAGTTGGATAAGCTGATTGAAGTGCATTGCAAAAAAGAGATTACTGCTCATAAATTAAATGCCCTGGGTTTTGAGCCTGAAAGTGGAGTTTACTCCTTTTCAAATGGTGTATTGGATCAAAATCAAAACTTTATTTCAACCAATGAATTCGGAGTTGTAGAATTGCCCAATAAAAGTATATATATACCCTCAAACAGTGTGTTGGCCGAGTCTGACGACAGATACAAGACCGAAAGAACTTTTTGCTACAAAAAAGGTATAGTTAGTTTTGAAGATTGGAGCAACTTGTTTCAGTCGGCCTTTGGCACAAATGGAGTTATAGGAACCGCCTTTTTGGTTTCTGCACTTTTTAGAGATGTAGTTTTTAAACAACTCGGCAATTATCCTTTTCTATTTTTATTTGGTAGTGCCGGTGGTGGTAAAACCACTTTTGCAACTCATTTGTTAAGTGCTTTTGTAAATAGCGCAGATCTATGGAGTACTACTTTTAGCTCAACAGATAAGGCCATAGCTAGGAAAGTAACCTTGGCACAAAACAGTATTATTTACATAAAAGAATTTGATGCTAAGAATGTAAAAGGCAGTAAGGTTCAATTTTTGAAAAATGCTTATGATGGCGTAGGCTATGAAAGAGCACAAACAAGCAACGACAATAGAACCCACCAAACAGCGGTGAAAAGTGCGCTGTTATTGGATGGTAATTTTTTACCTACTCAGGAAAGCGCCTTGTTTGATCGCTTTGTTGTGTTGTACTTTGATAAAAGCAATTTTAGCGATACCAGTGCTGAAGCCAAAAAAGAAATAGAGGAATTACTGAGTAAGGGTGCCGGTCAAATAATTGGAGAGTTGTTAAAACACCGGAGTAATGTTCTATCAAATTTTTCTAAAACATTCTACCAGGTGCTGAATGAGCTAAAGTTTAGAGATAAGCAAAATACATTATCAGCGAGAACAAAAAGTAATTTAGCTTCAATAGGGAGTGTAATACTGAGTAGCGACTTTGTAAAATGTAAAGAATACAAAGAAAAGCTTATAAATGCCTTGTACCAAAACGCTAAAGAGCAGGAAACCACATTACGAGAAATAGATGAAGTAAGTGTGTTTTGGCAAGCTGTATGTTATTATAAAGATCAATTTAAAAATGGGGACAGCACGCTTATTGGCTTGCATTTTAAGCCTGATCACTTTGGAGTTAAATTAAATATATTTTACTCAAAATATATTGAATATATAAATTCCCACAATATTGAAACTCACTTGAAAAAGGCTGATTTGAAAAAACACATTTGTAGGGATTCTTACATAGGGTTACTTCAAAAGAATTTTGAAACCAGTACTGGTGATTTATCAGTTAGATATGACAAATATGATAATAAATTGTTAGACAACACTTTATAAAAAAGTTTAAAAATATTTTGAAAAAGTGTGGTTTTTCCAACCACATTTAGCCACAATGCTGAAAGTCAATGATATATAAGCCACATTTAAACCACACTTCATATTATTATATTATATCAATTAACTGATTGTCAATCGAAAGCACGCCACATAAAAACCACACTAAACCACATATTTTGTGAAACTGTGGTTTAGTGTGGTCGATTAAGTTATGTAAATCAATCACTTAAACGCTTTAACCACAAAAACCACACTTTTTTCATGACTTATATATTTTCAGCTATGATTTCAACAAATTGGAGTAAACGAACCATTTAACACCGTTTGACACCTTAATATTGGTTTATATATAAATCCTAGAAATCTTTGTTTCAACAAAAGAATAAAACAATGAAAACAGAGATTTCTAAAGAAGATGTTAAGGTAACCATAGGTTGCCAGGTTCCTTTAATTTTAAAAGAGACAATTAAAGAAAAAGCCAAAGAGCTAAAGTTTAGCTCAATGAGCCAGTATATTGCTCATTTAATAGAATTGGGATTTAACTCAGATGGATCAGCGCCAAAAGAAACTCCTGAAGCTGAAGAAAGAATATTTTCACTTACTGAGGTAGATCTTGACAACATTGAAACCAGGGTTTCAAAAATCATGAGCTCAGCTGAAGAAAAACCCAAGGCCGAAAAAACAGACAATGCTGAAAAAGACAAAAATAAAAAAGAAGCTAGCGAGCCTAGTATAACCTTATTTAAGCTTGGCCAATTATTAGGTTTTAGCACTGAAATGGAAGACCAGTTTGAAGCTTTCAAGTCAATTTTTAATGATCCAGACTTAACTCAGGATAAATTTATGGAAGAAATTGTGCTTGAACCTCAAATTGAACAATTGCCGGGCGTATCTCTTTCAGCGCAAAGCACAAATTTAATTGTACAATACCTGGAGCACCTTACAACCATACCAAAACAAGAGGCCGGAATTTTTAGTACTGAAGGTATTGGATCGGAGACAAAAGAAGTTGCATTGATCAACAACATTATTGTTGCGTTAAAGAACGCCAGATCATTTGAAAACCAAGAAGAGTTTGAAAGTAAATTTCAAGAGCTAAAAACAGCTTTGACAGCTGAAAAGTAAAAAAAATTTGGTAGCTCTATGCACTCCATGGAGCTACCATTTACAAAATAAAAATAAAATGAATCCAAATCAAGTACTAACACTTATACAAACCAAAGCAGTTCAATACATAGTATTAACTGTTTGTGTTGTATTCGTTTTTGTCTTAGTCACAAAACGACTGGGCATAGACAAAGAAGACATAAAGGACGCAAGTAAAACATTAAGAAAAGTAACAGATGATGAGTAAACAAACAAAAATATTATTAATCATAGCTTTGGTTGTAGCCGTAATTGCGGTTGTTTTAATCAAGCTTAAAGGCCAATTTACAATTGAGAACGAAAAGAGTAATCCTGATAGCGGATCAGTGAATGTTCCCGGATCAAGCACGCCTTTTGTTTTACCTGGCCAGCCTACACCCTATATTCAAGTTGATCCTGATTTTTATCAGTTTTATTCAAACCTAAGTATTAAAAATTTCTCAGCCAGTGAAGTTTTATTTAAAGGAAATTCACATGAAAGCGCAGGGTCAAGTGCTTACGGCCTTAACTCTGATCCACCTCAAGAAAAGTGGAAGAACATTATTGAAACAATCAAAATTTTAGATCAGTTTCGAGACTTCATAGGTTTGCCAATAAAGCTTACTTCAGTTTACAGAAACAAACAGTACAATGCTAAAATTGGCGGAGAATCAGAAAGTAAACACATGGATTTTAATGCTATTGATTTTAAAGTATTAGGATCAGAACCTCAAAGCACTTATGCAATTCATTTGCAAACCTGGAGAGACAACGGACTGTTTACTGGTGGTTTAAAAGCATATGATGAAGAAGAGTTTATTCATATTGACACCAGGGGCGTAAATGCTGACTGGTCGATTTAGCAAAGCACTACATCTTTAGTTCTACCAATTCAATCAACTCAACACAATCTTTGTATTTATTGAGGCGTTCACCATTATCAAATGCAACCGGGTTTAAGTCTTTGGTATTGTCAAATACCTGAACTTCCACAAAGTATTCAAACAGCTTATAGAGCGAATACCGTTTACCATTTGTAACTACACTACAAATATGTTTGCCCTTTTGCCAAAGAGCTGAGCAACGGTAAGAGCTTGAGCAGTAGTTAAAAGTATCTAGTAACATAATGTTAGAAAACACTTAAACCTTTGATCCTGGGAACAAATCCCTCATAGCTATGATTATAATTCCTATCACTTGAATTGTTGTTGTGCTTAAAAACGCAATTATTACCGTATCACTTAGCTTAAAATGCTCAGTATTGTTTGTCAAAATACAAGCTACTAACAAAACCCAAGAGGTAATTAAGAGAGCCGACCATATCGCTAATGCAATTCTTAATATGGTATTTATTTTATACCTTTTGTTTGCTAAGATTTTTTTGGTATCTTTAAAATAGTCTTTTCCCTTTTCAAAAAGTTGACTTTCTCTGTTTGCAGATTGAGAATTTATTGCATTTTCAAGAGACTCTTGTATATGAGAAAAGTTGTTCGAACTCATTCCTCAGACCCTGCCTTATTGGCGTTTACCTTAGCCAAATAGTGGTTCTTAATTTGCATGTCTGGAATTTGTAGCGACATGTATTCTGCATTTATAACAGAGTTCCATGTGTTATGCCACGGAGTGTCAACCTGATGTGTTTTAGTACTTAACTGAATGGCACTAAAATCTTTGTAAACTTCCCAAATTCGGTTTAAAAACACTGTGGTTGCAGGTTTTAATTGGCCCGAAACAGCAACAGGATTTTTAACAGGATTATTCCTTAAATGCTTGTATTGATGATAGATGGAAGGTATAACTGGTCCGTATCGCCAAGCCTCAGGATTTTGATCGATTAAAGCCTGATTTTCCAAGGCTAAATACCAACCATGAGCTATATATACCAGTTTATTCAACTTCATTGGACTAATTTCAATGGAGTCTTCTAATGATTTGGTAATAAAATAATTGGATATGAGAAACGGATTATACATAGTGCCTTTCAAACGTAAATGTATAGCAAAAAGTTTTAAAAGTTAAAGGTTTATTATAGCGGTAACTTTAACTATTTGATAATCAGTATTTAATGTCATATTTTCAAACATGACTGGAAGCGATAATTGGTATGTCACCACTCATGTCTATTCTTTTTAAACCCTTTGTTGTATAACCACATTCCAATAAACCATGCAAGAACAACTATAATAGAACTTAGGATCCAGTCTAAAATTATATTTCCTGTGATTGTGTAGGGTTGTATTGAGATTAAAAACAGCATGCCCTTTCAAGTTAGTGAAAAAGATTGAGATTCTAGTTTACAACTTTGATAATTTTTATAAGTTACAAGAGCTGAGTGATGAAAACAAAAAATTAAGCACTACACTTTGTAGATCATTTCCTTCCTTGCACAAAACACAAAACTAAAAATTGCTGATCGAGTCAATTGAAGAAGGTGTAAAGTCTTATTTACAAATTCTTCTTTTGAAAAATGATTTTCTGTCCAATCACTCTTCATATAGTCTTTGTCAAAATTAGAGTTAGATATATTGAATATTTCATGTTCCAAATCGTTTCTCCACTTTTTATAAAAATGGAATTCGCCTTGCACGCGATTAAGATCTGAAGCTATGCTGTAAAGTGCAGTTAAGTGAATATTCTTAATAGACTTTAGCTGATTCCACCTCTCAGGAGCTCTGCTATTTTTCCAAAAACTCTCAAAATAAAGATCTTCTTTATCACCTTTCTGAAGATCGAAAAGGTGGCAAATTCCTCTAGCAATTTTATCTAGGATTCCGAAACATAATCTAAAAGAAATTCTTACATTCTCGCTATTTAAGCCATGCTCTATGCCTGGCACAACCCTTTGATAAAATACAGTGTCGCTCTTAGTTTTGTGCACATGCTCATAAAACAACCTTCTTGCCATTGCAAATTCTGATTTTATTCGGTTGTTTAATAGTTCAAGCTCCATAATTTTTACATTGTAAGTTTCAAAACCCTTCTGACCAATTGACAGCTCATCTGAGACAGCCCCGTTACACTTACAATATAAACCATGCTCCGATAAGCCTAGAGAATTATCCATGTAATACTTGACTATGTTTGAGTGAAGTTTATACTCTTTACGGCTTAATTCTATTTCATCATGTAACCTGTCAATAGTAAAACCTTCCTCAGTTAGTTTTTTTTTAATAAAGCTCATGAATTGAACTATATCATTCTTTACAGCAATGGACGGAATTCGTCTAAGATCAACCCGATCATATAAACGATAAATTTCCGCAGACATTGATATAGAGCCTTTCACATGTGTCACCATTACAATCCGTCTTAATGAATTTGCTTTTGAAACAAGCGCTTGAGGGAAGCTTGGTTCGTGATTTAAAACTAGGTTGTACCATTGCTGAGATTCGACCTCTCGCCCTGAGCTTCCTAAGCTGTTTCCTAAGTTGGTTAAAAGCTTAATCGTAAAAGCATTAATGTTTTGCAAATCGACTTCTTTAAACGCCCTTAGATATCTTTGTTTAGCTAAAAACAGTGTATCTCTGACATTTTCAATTGTGGGATAAAAATTCGGAATTTCTCTTGCAAGAGCTTTGAATTTGCTGTTATAACCATTTCCTAAATTGTAATTGAAGCTACACTTAGTTATGGCCTTACCAGAGATTTCTTTTTCGTAGTCAGTGAATATTTTAGTTCCCTTTTCTATGCTTTTAATGTCATTGGATTCATTTCCTAATGATATAAGCCCACCAGCAATTGTACTTAACAAAAAATAGTCTGGCTCAGGCAAAGATTGAAACTCGTTTAATTTTTGAAACAATAGCTGTTCTAGCTTTTTGAATTCATCGCAATCCAACAGATGATTAATTTTTTGACTTAGAATAGAATTACCCACTATATTCCCATTGATTATTTTAAAAAGCCTCAAAACACTTGTTATCGTTGTGTTTTGAGGCTTTTAAGAGTGACCCAGTCAGGACTCGAACCTGAAACCTGCTGCTTAGAAGGCAGCTGCTCTATCCAGTTGAGCTACTAGGCCATTAGGCTGTTATCCATCCCGAAAGCATTCGGGAGAGCTACTAGGCCATTTTGCAATTAAGCTGTGCAAATTTACCCAATTGTAAAACAATTAATGCAATTTTTTGTTAGGAAATTCATAAAGAAATTTTAATATGAATTAACATGGTAATTAAGTAGACATTTTAAGCTCAACAAAAAAATTATATTTGCAAACCTTCTGCCAATTTATTTCGTATATAATATAGAAAACCCTTAAAAAAGAATGACTTATAAAAGCATATTATTATTATTCCTTACTACCATATTTGCCTTCACGCTTAATGCACAAAATTTTGAATGGATTGACATAATGAACAGTCCTAACCCAAACATAAAGGAGGCCAAAGCATCTTTTGATAAATATTGGGAAAATAAACCCTATGAAAAAGGCAAAGGTGTAAAGCCATTTATGCGTTGGTATAATAGAATGCAAATTTATGCCGATTCAAATGGTAACGTAAATAGAGTCAATGAAGCTCAGGTTTTTACAGACTATCTTTTTAAAAGTAAATACTTCTCACAACGGTCAAGCGCTGCCAATTGGACCAAAGTTGGTCCCGAAACCCCTCCAGGTTATGGAATTGGAAGAATTAATGCTGTTGCATTCCACCCAACCAATGCAGGTACAATGTACGCAGGTTCTCCTTCAGGTGGGGCATGGAAAACAGTGGATGGCGGTCAAAATTGGACAATTTTAACTGAAGATTTACCTCACTTAGGAGTTGCTGATATTGATGTTGATCCCAACAACCCAAATGTTTTATGGATAGCTACCGGAGACAATGACGGTCGTGATACGGAATGTTTCGGAATTTTAAAGTCAGTTGACGGAGGAAATACTTGGAACATAGTTTTAGTGGTTAATGACACCACACAGGGTGAAGCAGTTGAAGAAATTATCATTAATCCTAACAATAGCAACAATGTTATTGCAGCAACTTCAGATGGTATTATGCGAACAACAGATGGCGGTAATACATGGACTAGAACATTTGGCGGTGCTTATGAAGATATTCACTTTAAACCTGGCGATCCTAATGTTGTTTATGCATCTGGTGCATTCACCAACATTTTTGCCCGTTCAATTGATAATGGAGTAAGCTGGACCAACCTTTCAAATTCGTTGTTTGGTTTTAATGATGTACGCAGAAGTATGATGGCGGTAACTCCTGCCAATCCTGACTATATTTATATTGTATTCTCAAACACAGCCAATGATTTTAAAGGCGTGTGGCGTTCAACAGATGGTGGTAGTTCTTTTACCATGCAAAGTAATTCACCAAACATATTTAATGGTCAAGCTTGGTACGATTTGGCAATAAGTGTTTCTAACACCAATCCTAATGAAGTTATAGTTGGGGAAGTTGAAATGTACCGTTCAAGCAATGGAGGTGTAACTTGGCAAAATAGAATGGGGGCTGGTTCAGGAGAAATTCACGTAGATATTCACGACATTGAGTTTCACCCAATAACTAACCAAATGGTTGTGGGTTGTGACGGTGGCTTTTATACTAGTTCAAACGGTGGTAGTAGCTATAATCGTTTGTGTGATGGAATGAATATTACACAGTTTTACAAAATGGGAGCTTCTGCAACATCTGAGACATTAATATTAGCTGGTTCACAAGACAATGGTACATTTAGAAAACAAAATGGAAATTGGGATAGAATTAATGGTGGTGATGGAATGGATTGTTCTGTTGATTGGAGCGACAACAACTTTTATGTTGTATCTAGTCAGTATGGAAATTTCCGTAAAATTCAGAGCGGTTTTGCTCAAGGAATGATTAATCAAAATGAAACAGGCGAGCCAGGCGATTGGGTAACACCTATGATACAGCACCCCGTAGCACCTGCTACCTGGATTTGCGGCTACCAAAGCATTTGGCAAACAACCAATAGAGGCAATAATTGGTCAAATGTTTCAGGTCGTTTGGTTACAGGTACTCAAACTTTAACTGATTTAGCCATCTCTCCTAGCAACCCAAACACTCAATATGCTACAAACGGCTCAGCCCTTTATATTACCCAAGACAATTGGAATACTAAACAAGTAGCAAGCAGAACTAGTTGGGGAGAAGTAGAAGACATTTTGGTTGATCCTGATGACCATATGACACTGTATTTAGCACAAGCAGAAGGAGTATATAAATCGGTAAACGGTGGATTAGCTTGGCAAAATATTTCAGCAGGATTACCAGATTTACCCGTTACAGCATTAGAATTAGATAAAGAAAGTACTAACAAAACAATGTACTGTGGCTTAACCATTGGTGTATATGTTTATAATGATTCACTACTAATGTGGGAGCCATTTTTAGATGATCTACCAAGAGTTAGGGTTTCAGAATTACAAATTTTCTATCCTACTAGAAAGTTGAGAGCTTCAACCTATGGCAGAGGTATATATGAAAGCGATTTATTATCGAGAGGTTATGTAAGCGTTAATGAAACTCCGTTAAATGTGAAAGATTTAACGGCTTATCCTAACCCAAACAATGGTTTAATAAACATAGAGTTTACAGGTGAAAAAAGCCAAGTAGCTAAAATTGACTTAATTAATCCTATGGGCCAAATTATTGAAGAGAAAAATATTCAAATAATTAACGGTAATAATCAGTTGGCTTTTAATATTACAGATTATCCTGCAGGAGTATATATGATTCGGTTACAAAATGATGCTTCAACCTACTTTGCAAAAGTTATTAAGTTATAAGTAATATTTGCTTTTAAACTTTTCTACTACTATTTGGTAGCTTATCTATAGCTTTACCGTCAATATAGTAGATTGAAAAAGTTATTGTATTTATTTGGGGCTCTTTCATTATCAATGGGGCTGTATGCGCAAGATCGTGCTATTGGAATTGTGTATGACAATTCATTGAGTATGAAGGGTGGACAGCACCAAGCCGTTAGCTATTCTTTACAAGTATTAGTTGGAGTTGTAAATCCAAATGACGAGTTATTTGTAAATACAATGACTATTTGTGAAAAGTTTGACCCTCAAAAAGCTAAAGTCCCCTACAAAACCTCTAAGTATTTAAACTATGTAAGGTCAAATTATTGTAGGTACAATGATTGGCTTGAAAATAAGGAGACCGCATTTACACAAATACAGGAAATAGCTGTTGAATTATACAACCCAATGGATCCCGTTGTTGATATAGTTAAAAAGCTAAATGCTAGTACCAAAGAAGAAAAGTGGCTGATTTTTTTAGGGGATGGCGAATGGCCAGAGTTGGTTGTAAATCAACCTAACGCTCATTTTTATAAAAATTATAAAGCAATTGAAGATTTTATAAACAGCACAGGTGCACAGGTTATTTATTTAAATATTGACAAATTGCCAAATGCTGCCAACAATAATCTAAAGTTTGCGCTTAATAAAATTAGTGGTATACAACCCCTTTATGCTCCTATAAACAACCCAAAATTAACATCAGCCCACATAGAAAATATTAGTAAGCAAATTATGGGTATACCCAAAGAAGGGTTAAATTATAAGACCAATAGCAACTTGGTGGAAATAAATTCCAAGGTTCCGTTAAAAAGAATTGTGGTATTGGATCAACAAGGGCAATCAAAAGTTCCAACTCCTAAAATAGTTGATGTAAATGTTAATGGAGATCAACTATTTATTCCACCAATGCTACATGCAAAAAGCTTGGGAAACAATGGTTTTATTTCGGAAATAGGATACCAAGAATATCAAAACAAGTTAATACCTGAAGGAAAATTAACCATAAAATTTGCTGAAGATATTAGCACCAGAAACATCAAATTTTTACCTGAAGTTGCAGCTAAACTACTGGTTAAGGCAAATGGAGATTTTAAGTCTACACCAACTAAAAAGAACAATTATTATACTAGCTGCTCCAACCAAAAAATTCAAATAATTGCACAAATAGTTGACTTAAATGGTCAACCACTAAAAAACTTAGATAACGAAAATGTAAATATTAAGGCCATTGTAGGCAATTCAAATACTGGCTTGCAATATGATAAAACACTTAATGCTTGGATTATCGATTATCGTATTGATAATAAAGAAATTAAATTTTCTGTATCTGCTTACTATGAAGGTTATTTTGATTTTTTGAGCAACGTAATTACAGTAAAACCAGAAAAATGTGAAACGCTAAAATCAGGTTTAAAAGCTAACAATGCCTCCTTATCGGTAAAAGTAACAGAATTAAAAAGTGCCAGTTCAGTTAAGGTATATCCTGAGATAATTGAATCGCAAAGTGGCACCAAGCGAAAGCCAAGCAATGCAGAGTTTAATAGATTGTATTTAGAAAAAGTAAATGGCGGCAGATTGAGCATGGATGTGCAAAAAATGAATGATCATTGGTTGGTTAAGCCATCATCTTACTTATGCGCATGCTTTACTAAAACAGGACAGCAAGCGTTGGTTTTAAAATTGGCATCATCTGACAAGGCCATAACACCAACCGATAGCGCTGTGTCTATAAAAGTGAATATAGTAGACGTGCCGTTTATGGAAAAATGTGGCATCATACTTTTAGCCGCGCTTTTAGCATTGATTTTACTTTGGTACTTTATTGGCATATTTAAAAAAGATCGTTTTGCTAGAGGCAGTGAAATTACCTATTACCGTAAAACAAAAAGTCGTAAAGGCAAGGAGTTTAGCTATGGTTTGCCAACCAACTTTTTTAACCGATACTTAATACCCTATTTGCCCGAAAAGAAAACTATTGAAGGGATAACTTTTAAAGCTGGTAAAACAAATAGCTACATTTTTTTACCAAAAAAGACCCAAGCAAACGATATGTATATTTCGGGTAATTTAATTGATCCGCCTAAATATAAAGATGTGAGAATAAGCAAAATGGAAGTATTAGAAATTGTACATACCAAACGAACCGACAATTATCGGTATGATTTAATTAGGTAATTATTTAAATGTGCATTATAGATTTTATTATCTTCAATTTTCCTAATCTAAAAACCAATTGTTAAACACTAAACATCTTACCCAACTTTTGCTTTTTTTGCTATTTAGTGCATCAACCTTGTTTGCGCAAGATAGAGCCGTAGCAATTGTATATGATAACTCTGCAAGTATGATTGGCGAGCAATGTGAAGCGGTCAATTATTCATTGCAAGTTTTGGTTGGTATTATTAATCCTAAAGACGAGTTGTATGTAAATACCATGACGGTTTGTGAAGGTTTTACCAGCCAACAGGTTAGAGATAAAGGACAAACCGAACCTGAGTTTATTTTAAAAAATGCATGTAGGTTCGATAATCTTCTGAGTGAAAAAGCCAAATCTTTAGAAACCATACAAGATATTAATTGCACCTATTACAATCCATTTCCTCCGGTAAGAGATGTAATGGAAAAATTGCAGCGCAGTGATAAAAAGGAAAAATGGCTCATATTTTTAACTGATGGCGAGTGGGTTGATGATATGAAACGTGAAGAAGAGGCCGAATTAGAAGAGTTTATTAATAAAAGTGGGGTGCAAGTTATTTATTTAAATATCGACCCTTCAGAAGCCGACCCTAACAACAACCTTAAAAAAGCGCTTAAGCGTATAACGGGCAATAATCCCTTACAAACCAAAGGTCAACCTGATAAAATAATTAAAAGTCTAGAAACTGCAAGTGCCCAGGTTATGGGAATACCAGATGAAGGGTTAAAATCTACAAGAAATGGCAATACCATAACGCTAGATTGTAAAGTGCCTTTAAAACGTTTAATTTTATTAGATCAAGAGTCAACCTCTAGCAATCCACCTCCTAAAATAACCACTGTTACAGTAAATGGTGAAGTTGTTTACGTACATCCAACACTAATTGCAAAAAATGCAAAAACCAAAGGATATATTACCGAAATTGGATATCAAGAGTATGAAAACAAGTTAATTCCTGCCGGTAAAATTAAAGTTGAGTTTGCTGGTGATATTGGAAGCAGAAAGTTGAAGTTTTTACCTGAAGTAGCTGCAAAATTAAATGCCTATCCAAAGGCCGATTTTAAACAAAAACCTAGCAAGAATGCTAATTTTTATGTGATTTGTGAAGACAAAAACAAAGTATTAATAGTTGGCCAAATTGTGGGGTTAGATAATAAGCCATTGGAAAGCATAAAGTCTGAAGATGTGAATATGAAAGCTATTGTGGGCAACAACCGCATGAACATGATTTATGTAGATAGTATGAAAGCTTGGGTAAAAGAATACCAAGTGAACAAACGAGAGGTAAAATTTTCTGTGTCTGCCCAATACACAGGTTACTTTAATTACCTAAGCAATATCATCACTGTAAAAACTGATACTTGTGTTTCACTTACTTCAGGCTTAAAAGCAGAAAAGCAATTGCTAAAAGTTAAGGTTACCGATTTGAAAAATTCTCCTGTAATGAAGGTATATCCCGAAATTATTGAGAAGCCCAGTAACAACAGAAGAAAACCTACAGCTGAAGAATTTCAGCGCATGTACGTAGAAAAAGTAAACTCCAATAGAATAAGTATTGATGTAGATAGGAAAGATGGTTATTGGGAGGTTCGCCCTGCACCATACATCTGTGCTTGTTTTACCAAAACGGGTCAAGAGCAGCTAATAATGGAGTTAAAAAGCAATGATAAAAATGTAACACCTACTGGTGGTCAATTAATAATTGATGTGGAAATTGAAGATGTTTCATTTATGAAAAAGTGCGGCATTATTTTGCTTTTAATATTAATTGCATTGGTGCTTCTATGGTATATTTTTGGATTGTTTAAAAAAGATCGCTTTGCCAAGGGAAGCGAAATGGTATACTACCGTAAAACAAAAAACAGAAAAGGCAAAGAGTTTAGTTATGGCTTGCCTACCAACTTTTTTAACCGCTACCTAATACCTTACTTGCCCGAAAAGAGAAATATTGAAGGCATAACTTTTCAAGCAGGAAAAAGATCGAGTTACATATTTCTACCTAAAAAAGAACAGGCAGATAATATGTATATTTCAGGTAACAATATTGAGTACCCAAAACAAAAGGATGTTAGAATTAGCAAAATGGAAGTTTTGGAAATTGTATATACTAAAAAGACGGATAATTACCGATATAACGTAATAAGATAAAATTGAGATAACATGAATGATGTACCTACTATTTTAGTTGGATTGGGAGGAATTGGATCACGTACAGTTGATACCATTTATGGTTGGCTTCCAAAAGATAAAAGAGGCCATGTGGCCATACATGCTTTTGATACAAATGTGAATGATATACAAAAGCTAACCAACTTAAAAAATGATGGAGCAGCTACACAAACCAGCACACAGTGGACGGTTGGGGAGTATTTAAAAAATACTGATGAGTCTGTTAAAGATTGGTTTCCTGATGAGCATACAGAGGTATTACGTAAATCATTAACTGATGGAGCGGGTCAAATTCGCTCGGTATCTAGGTTAGCGTATAGAGCCGCAATGCAAGAAGGTAAGTTAGATGGTTTACACAATAGCATTAGCCATATTTTTAAAGAAACCGGTAAAGACACTACAAGTAGCGCAAGGGTTATGATTGTTACCTCACTAGTTGGTGGTACAGGTGCAGGTATATTTTTACAAACAGCTATGTACTTGCGTGAGTTGTTAGAGACTGAGTTTAAACGTAAAAATGTATTGATACGTGGTGCGTTTATGTTGCCAGATATTTTGGTTTTAACCAATGCCATTACTGGTGATGAGGTAAACAATATTAGAGCCAACGCCTATGCATGCATTAAGGAGTTAAATGCCATTACCAAAAATGCAAGTATCAATAATCCTGATGATGCAGATGTAGCCATTGAGCTAGAGTATAAGCCCAATCAAATGGATAGTCAAGGGCGTTTAAAGCATGTGGTAACAACCAATAACTTACCATATAACTTTATGTTTATGTTCGATTTTGAGAATACTGAGAAAAACAACCTCATGTATTTAACAAATTACTTTAAGCAAGTTGCCCGAACTACCTATTTAGATTTATTTAGCCCAATTTCTGATGATAGATTTAGTAAGCAAGACAATCAAATATTATCAATCGTTGGTAAAAATGGGTTGAACAGATATTGCGGTGCCGGTGTTGCATCATTGGTTTATCCTTATGATGATTTGGTGAAGTATTGTGGCCTGCGCTGGGCAAGCGATAGCTTAAACAATCAATGGTTAAAAATTGATGAAGAGTTTGCCAATACCTATAAGCAATATGAAAACGATATAAGAAACGGAGTACCAAGGGAAGAGCCAAAAATTGGTGAGCAATACCGAAAAATATTAGACAACCTAGCCAATGATGAGCGCCCAAGACCGTTCTACAAATCAATCTATCGAAAGATACATATTAAAGGTGAAAAAGATGAACTAGGAGAAGCAAAAGCCATTTTATTTGCAGATGCTGTTGACAGTGAAATTGACAGAATTATTGACAATGATGATAAGTTGCAAGACTTAATGCGCATGTGTGCCATAGATGAGAACAGGCTTAAAGACAAAGACCGTGCTCGTAATGAGATCAATAACATGGAAGAGGCTTTATATGACTATGAGAAATATGTGAAAAAGTTTGTGCAAGACACCAAAATATATTTGAGTAACCAAATTATGTTGGCCGATTTTGACCATGGAAAGTATATGGAAGGGCAACAATACCGCTTAAATACTTGGATGTTGGGAGAGCCAGAGCCAGTGCATCCGGTAGGTGTTAGATACATTATGTATCAAATACAAGAATTGATGGAGCAAGGTATTATGCGCTTAGAAACTGCCAACAAACAACTAGAAACCAACATTAAAAAATACGAAACAGCTTTCGATTTGCCAGATACTGAAGATTATGCAGAAAGTGCTGATGATCGTTTGCGTGAAGCAAGCAAACAAAATATGTTTGGTAAGTTGCTAAACAGCAAGTTTAAAGAGTTTACGGAAGAGTATACCGACAAGAGTTACAAGCATGTAAACAACTTAAATAAGTATAGAAAAGATATGCTTAAAGAAATGGTTTATGAAGAAATTTTAAAAGCCATTAAAGAAATGAATGCCAGCTTTGAGCGCTATTTCAAAAACTTATTAGAAACTAGAAAAAGTTTAATTAATGAGTTAGACTTAGTTACCAAAAAGCATGATGGTGAAGCAGACCCAAGTACAAAATATGTTTTAGCAGGAAGCGAAATAAAAGAAAAATTGTGGGAAAATATCAGAACTGCTTATGCACGTGATGAGCTACCTGCAGAAATTTCTCAGCAAATTTATTCTGGTCAATATGAGCGTTTTGCTAAAGAGCGCAAAGGACAATACATAACCGAGCAAAAGGCCGAAAAGGTAGAAGAAATGTTTAGGAAAGATGTATTAGAATATTGCGAAAAGGAATTGTATAAAGAAGATGCGCTAGATATAAACTGTGTGAGAGCATTGCGCAAGGAGGCTGAGTATATGGCCATTGATGAAAATGAAATTTCAAAATACATTTCAAAACATGTAAGTGTTTTAGATAATTTGGCTCGTCCATTGGTGCCGCCAGCTATAGACTCGCAAGAGATTAACTCTTGGGGAGTGCATCCTGAGTGTATAAAAGAAATGGCAGGTGGCCAAAAAGAAGAATTGTTTGATGGATCTGATTTAGTAGAAGATGAAGCATTTAGCCGTTATGAAGTAATTCGTAACCGAACACAATACAACATGACCATTGAAGATTTCCCTAAGTTTTATTCGGGTAGTGAAGATGGAAGTGGGTCGGGTGTTTACTATGATTCATACAACCAACGTATTAAAGATTTAATGGAAAGTGGCAACACAGTTACTCCGCATTTGGATAAACGTTGGCATTTACCAGCTTACTTACCTGAGTTAAATAGTGAGCGAGCACAAGCCGACCAAACCAAAGCTAATAGAGCATTGATATTGGGTACCATGATGGGCTACTTAGAAAACACCGACAACTTTGGTAAAAAAACATGGCTGTTTAGTGAAGACAATGGCTCACGTTTAGTTTACCATAGTGGAGATACACCAGCCAATGAGTATACGCATGACTTAAAAGAAGCATTGTTGCATAACCCTATTATTATTGATAAAGTGATTAACAACTTTAACAAGGATATGGAAAACGACAGACGCAATAATAAAGATGCAATTACTGCTCATAAATTTTATGCCAATGCATCTCAAATATCATATTTCCCTGTTGATGGCAAAACCAATATTTTCGATTTAATTATCCGCCATCCTGAGGGTGACCCAGGCAATGGTAAGTTAGTTGAAGACAGCCATGAGTTGCTAAAAGTTTTTGTGCATGAAGTGGATGATTACTTTACACAAGTATTTGGCATACACCGTAAAGCAGAAGCAAAACAAGCCGCAATTGAGTTTATTGATGGCTTAATGCAAAGCTCTGCAATGTATAAGCAAACGGCAGAAACCAACATGCAACATAAAACTTGGACCAACATTGTAGATAGTTATAGGAAGGGGTAAGAGTTGAGCGAAACTTTTTTAAAGGTTGTTATGTTTCAATTACAACAGAAAAGCTGTCATTAATGAAATTTCTACCCTTTGAAAATATCACTTATCGTTCCGAAAAAAGTTCTAAGGAAATCCTTAATTATCTTAAAGAAATAATTGAGCCTAAAAGATATACTAGGCGAGCTTCTGACGCCAAGCCAACTTGGCCAAACCTTTATGAAGGTTCAATTTCAGGCAACACCTTTAAAATAAATCGAATAGAGGTAAGTCGTTGGGACGAAATTACACTTGGTATGACTGATAGTCATGCGTTTAATCCATATATTAAGGGCCAGATTACTGATAAATTCAGTGGATGTGAAATTAACGTAAAAATAAAGCTCTATCCGTATGCAATTGGAATTCTGGGTTTTCTCTTTTGTGCTTTTGCCTTTGGATTTACAAAGACTCTATTTGCATCAGCAAATCAAGCAGGTTTTGAACCCTTTCTACTTTTCCCAGTAGCCATGTTTCTAGTGATATTTGGCATAGTCACAATTCATTTTAAAGATAAGAGTAGAAAAATCAAAAAACATATGACTAGACTATTTGGGCCCGAAATTATAGAAGAATAGATGCAACAGTTTTATATCTCTCTTTGCTATGGAGATGACTTTTGTTCAAATAAACAAACTCTTGAAAACGCCCGTCATTTCGAATAAAATGAGAAATCTATCACAACCTTTATTATTTGCCACAAAGAATACTGAATAAAGCCAGCAGTGAGTTTAAGTTATATTTGTTTTTACAGGTAAAAGAATTAAATGGAATCTCAACAAATTTTTTGGATTATTTGGGTTATAGTTGCGGTTACATTAATCATTATTTGTTACATAAGAGGAAAAAGGGCTTTGGCAATATTTCCTGATATTAATGAAGAGCAGGTTATCTTCAGAGAAAAGTGGGCTTCAGGTTATACAGTGGGTGTTTCATCATTAAAGGGTGGCACTGCCAGCCAAATTTTAGATGTTTCAGTTACAAGCAATGAATTATGGGTTAAAAGTCCCATGCTTTTTGCTTGGATATTAGAGAGAGGCAGTTTGCTTACCAAAGTTGAACTATCTAAAATTGTTAATGTTTCACCAAAAAGAAGAACAATCGAAATTATCTATAAAACAGAAGATTACACTGATAGAACTATTCGCATTGTGCTTAAAAATGTTGAAGGTTTTTTAAGAGCAATAAAGCATAATCAAAATCACTAGTTTCAGTTTATAACTGAAGATTAAGTATAAACACTACTAGTCTTAGCGTCCCGCCAAGTCAATACAACCCAATAACCAGCACAGGAAAGTTAATTCACAACCAAACTTGTTAAGAAACTTAAATGTTAATAGCTAGGCTCGCTAATTGCTTTCCTATTCAATAATTTAAAGTTTCTTAAAAGCTTATTATGAAATCGAACAGAAAGAAAAGGGTTAGCAAAGTTATTCTATGGCTTGCACTAGGTTTTGTTACCCTATTTTTATTTAGACTGACATATGGATATGTAACTGTTAAAGGTGTTAACAGCAATACCAATCAAACGCAATATAGTGGCAATACGAGTTTTGATAATTTAACCAGTGGTAGGAACAATTATGCATCTAAAAAATACAAAGGCAAAGGTAGTAATAGTGGAGGCACAAGCATTGCTCCAACTGCCGTTAAAGTTGATCAGAAATATGAAAAAATTGCTGATGTAAAAACATTTTCTAAAAACTTTAATGAAGAAGAAAAACAAGCCAGAAATGAAATAAAAGCGCATGAAGCACTTATACAATACGAACAAAAAAGCGGCAATGATGGAAGCCAACGATTAAGTTTAGTTATTGGCGTGCCGCCAGATAACTTTGATTTATTGTATGAAAAGTTGATTGCCATTGGAAAGGTTGAGTCTAAACTCATCACTAAAAAAGACAAGACCAACGAGTACCGAGAGTTAAATGCTAAAAAAATCACCCTTGAAAATCGCAGAAAAAACTTAGTTGATCTAAAAAGCAAAGGTGGTAAAATTGAAGAGTACATTGAGTTAGAAAATAAGATCTTAGAAGTAGATCAACAACTACAAGAATTGGGTGTAAACCTGGGCGATTTTGATGGGGAAAATGAATTTTGCACTGTAAAGTTTTCTATGAATGAAACCAAGGCTTTGGCAATTACTAAAATTGGCCTTTTGCACCGTGTAAAGGTGGCGCTGGAGTGGACTATTAAAATGTATTTGCCTCTAATAGCCATTCTATTCTTTATCGTTTTAGGAGCTTGGGTACTCATTAGTATTATAGACAAATTGAAAATTATAGATAAACTAGTTAAGGATAATAGGAGCGAGTAGTCTATAATTTATAACTCAAATTAACCTCCGGTTAAGATTTCACTAAGAAATCTTGCAGTAAAAGTTTATTGATGGCTTAATGTAAAACTCTGTAATGAATAAGCAAACGACAGATTCCAACATGCAACAGAAAACTTGGACCTACATTTTAGATAGTTATAGGAAGGGGTAAATGTTGGGTTGAAGCCTGAGGTTGAGAATAGCCATTGCTTGTTTGAATTAGTTGTCGAACTAAAAATATAATTGGTAGTTTTCTCTCCTTTTTAAGGAGAGATGCCGAAAGGCAGAGAGGTTTTGTCATTGATTTTTTCCAACACCTTTCTCTCTTCCTGTAGCTATTGATAAAAGATGACTTTTAACACCAACAAAGAAACTCTTAAATACGAATGTCATTTCGAATAAAATGAGAAATCTTAACCGTTTCATAATATACCTATCTTCAGTTTGTAACTGAAGATCAACAATAGATTAAGGTCTTTGACCTTAAAAATAGTATGCTAATCTTGGCGTCTAGCTAAGATTAGCACCACCTCTAGTCTTAGCGTCCCGCTAAGAGATCTTACCAAAAAATTAACAGTAAAACGCTGCCGATAAAACTAATCAATCTTCATCCAATGCCTTTTCAATTAAATGCAAGGCATGTGCGCGGTGCGCTTTAGTACCAGCGCTTGTACCTCCGCCAATTGCAAATGCTCGTTGAATATTTTTCAATTGATACAACGCATTTGATTTGGCAATGTTATCATGCGTTTTGCTAACTAATATACCCGACAAACGTTTGATGTATTCAATTTGTAAATTTTGTCTTGTAGTATTTACATCAGTGCTAACATCAGCTTTTATTATGGCATCAGTTAAATCATTCATATAAGTGGCCAAATCATACTGGTTGCCATACAGCTCTGTATTCGTTATTCTTTGCATAGTGTTAGCGTGCAATAATTGTCTTAAAAAATTTCCTTGTAGCCTTAAAACTCTTTCATGTATTTTAGGGTCTTCAGTGCTAGAGCGGTGGTTAAACCCTCTTCTTTGCTTAAGCATGTAATTATATACTTTAGAAGGGGCACTAAAAGCATTAGGGGCAAAAGCATGTTGTGCCAAAAAATTCATGGCTCGTTTTTGTTCTGCCATAGGTACAGGTTGCAAAGGCAATGTGCCTTCATTGGTGCCTGCCAATGATCTATCTTGGTATATGCCACCAATAGTTCTTGTTACTGCATTAAGTGATGAATATTGCTGACCAGTTAAACTAAAATATGCAATACGTAAGTCGTTATACGCTTCACCATCATTTACATAGTTAGTGGTAACATTATTCATGGTTCTTTCAACTAGCCTTAATCTATCCGCTGCATAGTCAATAGGATCTCCCGAAATGTCAAATATCATATTTCTTGGGTCAATCCCTCTACCTGGCGAGCGCATATCGTCTGCATCATTGGCAAATGCATATCCCTTTTTAGTACTTTGAGAGAGTATTTTCTCCAACCTTGCAACTTCTGCATCTTCATTGTCTAGAGCTTCAGAATAGCCATACTCAATAGCCCATTGATCATAAACACCTGGTTTTATATCAAAATAATGTCCTTGTTTAGTTTTATCCTCAGGTATATTTATCATTGGGTAATCCATCACAGAGGCAGTTAAGCCCTCTTTCATGGTAATTTCTTTGTTAATTATATCTTCATAACTATGCATGGTAGAAGCCCTAAAATTGTGATTTAGTCCAAGGGTATGTCCCACTTCATGCAATACCAATCGTTTTAATGATTGTTTAACAAATTCGCTTTCATCAATGCTTTCAACCACGCCCGATCTTAAGGCTGTAAATCCAAACAAGTTGTTGTGATGCATACATGTACCAATTTGGCAAAATTGATTATTATTATGATTCATCATTTGAGGCAAAACATCACTCTCCATTGGAGTACCAGCAACATCAAATAAATTTTCTGAACGCAATCTATTGGTTATGTAAACAAATTCTAACATAATATCAGAACCAACAATTTCGCCCGTTCTAGGATTTTTAAATGAAGGACCATAACCACCCCATGGTGGTGCTGAAGAACTTGTCCAACGTAAAACGTTATATTCAATATCTCCTGCATCCCAAGTTGCTGTATCAGGTTGTATTTTGCAAACAATGGCATTTCTAAAACCAGCTTTTTCAAATGCTATATTCCAAGCTTCCACTCCTTCTTTAATAGTTTCTCTTAAATATTCTGGAGTGGTATTTTCTATCCACCAAGTAATTGGTTCAACTGGCTCAGACAATGCAGTACCCGGCTCTTCTTTTATTAATCGCCATCTGTTAATCATATCTCGGTAAGGCGTAGAACTAACAGAAGTTTGATCAGTAACTTGCGTCATAAAATATCCTATACGACCATCATCCTTTCTAGGCTCAAACTCATCATCTGGCATTTCAATAAAACTGTGTTGAAACTGAATACTAATATTTCTTGCATCTGTTATAGCTGCAGAACCACGGTTAATAGGTGCTGGGTTAGAATAAACATATTTAACGCCAATAATAGAATTTTTATCGTAACTCCTTATGTATTTAAATTTGGTTTTGTCTTTATTTAAATTTCCTATTTTAAAAGCAGATGAGCTGCTTCCAGGCCTTGGCGATCTTTTAATCTGTGTAAAAACTTCTTTTAGAAAAATATCATTTGCCTTAAGTAAAAATTGTTTATCATCAGCATTGCTCGCCTCTATGGGTATAGATGCTACCAGCGGTCGATTAATATTTGCTTGAGCAGCTTTGCTTAAAGCGTTTTCAGGGTCAAAATAATAGCTTGTATTTTCTTTATAAATTTCAATTTTATCCATGTATTTTTCCATTGTAAAAACCCATGTACCCCAATAACTTCCTCTAGGATAACCAGCGTCTAAAGGTCCATCAATTACATTGGCTGCGTAAATAAATTCTTTTTTAAGTTGATCTCCTTTTATTAGCCAGTAGGCATCACCTTTTATTGTGTCTTGATAAAAGGTAAATAAACCTTCTATGGCCACACAGCCTTTTATTTTTTCTTTAATTTTTGCATCAGCACTTGGCTTTTCTTCATCCTTTTTCTTCTTCTTTTTTTGTGCATTTAACTGCGGAATAGTTATTAAAAGGGTAAATAATACAAGTAATATTCTAAACATAATTTTATCGTTTCAATTGCCAAGATACGCATTTTGCTTGGGCATGAACAGCATTTAACTTAAATTAATAGGGTGAGTTATAAACGTTTAATTAGTAAGGGTCAACATCAATAGCAACTTTTACACTTCTATATTCTTTCATAGCTAAAAGAATGTCTTTTTGTTGTTGTAAAACTTCTTTAACTTTTGCAGGGCTATCACCTTTTCGATCCATTTTAATGGTAATATTTCGCAAATACTCCAAACGTATTTTTGAGATTAGTGGCAATGATGGCCCATGCACTCTTGAGCCTAATAATGAATGGAGTTTGGCTCCCAAAAACTTGGCAGCACTTTCAACCAATTGTACATTTTTACTTTTTACAGTTACATAGATAAGTCTGTAATATGGAGGATACTTGAATTGCTGTCGTTGGGTAATTTCATATTCAAAAAATCCTTCAATGTCTTCTTCCAAAACCTTTTTTAAAACAGGGTGAGTTACATTGCTTGCCTGTATAATTACGGTGCCTTGGTCACCCCTTCTGCCAGCTCTGCCGCTCACTTGTGTTAATAATTGAAATGCTCTTTCTGCTGCTCTAAAATCGGGGTAGTTTAATATTTGGTCTGCACTCATTACCCCAACCAGGCTCACATTATCAAAATCTAATCCTTTTGTTACCATTTGTGTACCCACTAAAATGTCAATCTCTCTGTTTTCAAATGATTGAATTATTTTATGATGACCAAATTTTGTCTTAACCGAGTCGTAATCCATTCTACCCACTTTTGCATTGGGCAACAGTAAACTTAAATCATCCTCTATTTTTTCGGTACCAAATCCTTTTATCTCCATACCTGTGTGCCCGCAAGCAACACATTTTGCTGGATTTTTGGTGCGGTAGCCACAAAGATGGCAACGCAAATCGTTAGAAAATTTATGATATGTTAAGCTTACATCACAGTTGGTGCATTGCGGTACATGTTCGCAAATTGGGCAACTTAGGTAGGGAGCAAAACCCCTACGATTTTGAAATAATATTACTTGATTGTTATTGTCCAATGCTTCTCTAATAGCTTTTAACAATGTACTAGTAAAGTGGGTTTGCATTGTTTTTCGCCTCTTTTCATCTTGCACATTGGCAATTATTAACTTAGGCAAAACGGCATTTCCGTAGCGTTCGGTTAAGTGCACTAAACCATACTTGTTTTGTTTAGCATTGATATAACTTTCTAATGAGGGTGTGGCAGTTCCTAAAAGTACTTTAGCCTTAAAAAGGTTGGCGCAATAAATGGCTGCATCTCTAGCTTGATACCTAGGTGTTGGATTAAACTGTTTAAATGAATGATCATGCTCTTCATCAATAATTATTAAACCTAAGTTGGTAAAGGGCAATAGCAATGATGAGCGGGCACCCACCAATACCTTATAATCTCCCTTTAAAACTTTCTGCCAAATTTCTACACGCTCTTGATTGTTAAATTTTGAATGATAAATGCCTACTTTATCACCGAAATAAATTTTTAACCGTTCAATAATTTGAGAGGTTAGCGCAATTTCGGGAAGCATATAAAGCACTTGGTTTTGCTTGGCAATTTGCTCTTTTATTAGTTGAATGTATACTTCAGTTTTGCCCGAGCCTGTTACTCCATGAAACAAACAAACATTGTGTTTTTTAAATGCTAGTTTAATATCTAAAAAGGCATCTTGTTGCAAAGGACTTAGTTCTATGTTGCTCAACTTTTCTACCACTTCTTTAGGCAGTCGATCTACTTCACGGTTTTCAATTAAAATGTATTTTTTATCGGCCAACGCTTTTAACGATTGGGCAGATGCTTTGGTAGCTTTTAGTAAATTGGTTTTTTGAATTTCTTTATTTTTTTGCCACCATTGGTAAAGCGTCATCAACAACTCCAACTGTTTAGGCGATCGTTTTTCTAAGAGGTCAAACGCTTGCCGCAACTCATCATCTCCATGCAGATTTAGCAAAACAAAATCAGCGGTTTTAGGTTTATATCTATTTTGCAATTCTTCATAAGTTGCAGCAATTCCATTATCAATTAACTGTTTTAAAACTAAGTAGGTAGATTTTGATTGGGTAATTGCTTGCAAATCGGCAATGGTTAATTCATTTTGCATTTCCAAGGCTTCAGCTACCATGTATGCTTTTTCATCTAACCCTTCTAGCTTGCCTTCATAATTAGGATTTATCACAATGCGCGTTTCGCTTGTTAGCTTTAGTGCAGATGGCATGGAAGCATTCATCACCGCACCTAAATTGCTCATGTAATAAGTGGCAATCCATTCCCACAAGAGCAACTGCTGCTGTGTTACAATGGGCTCATCATCAAGTATGGCGTTAATGGGCTTAACCTTATAAGTTAAGGGCTCAATATTATGTAGCTTTTGTGCAATGCCTGCATAAATTTTTTTACGTCCCAATTGCACTTCTACCCTCATGCCTGGTTTCAATGCTTCAACCAAATCGTAAGGCACCACATAGGTATATGTTTGCGGAAGGTTTAAAGGTAAAATTACCTCAACAAATGTTTTTTTACTACGGTTAAAAAGTGACAAGCTCTAAAGTTCAAATTACTAGCGTCAATCTCCAAATTTTAATGGCAGTAATTATGTTTATGTGCATTAGTTTTAGCCAATTATTGGATGTCGCTCATATGGCAAAGTTCTATCAAAAAGATAACGATAGGTATGAAAAATATTATGCTCAACCCCACCAACTCCACGGGCAACGTTTAACATTTTTGGGTTAAAATCGCCAATCCAAGTCATTTCTAAAGTTTTGTAATTGGTTTCATTTTGCAATACACTTTCAGCATATTTTACCATGGCACCTTCTACCCCTTTTTTTTGATGGTCGGGAGCAACACCAAATACAACACCAAAAATTTGATCACATTTTTTGGTTTTTAAACGCCAAAGCAATTTTAGTTTATTAATTAAGTTCAGTTTGCCTTTAAAATCTTTTATTAATCTATTAAGGTCGGGTATGCTTACCCACATGCAAACGGGCTCTTCTTTATAATATCCAAAAAATATGGTCTTGGGATCCATAATTGGTTTCATGGCCTTCATAATGTTTAGCGCAATGGGTTTCTTCATTTCTGCAACACTGCCATGTTTTACCCAAGCTTTGTTGTAAACTGATCTAAAGTCTTCTGCCCATTTACTAAGATTTTTTTTATCAATGTATCTAAATGAATAGTTAGGGTCTGCCATTACTTTATCCATTTTTTTGGCATACTTATCAGCTAATGGCTCAGATATTAAGCGGTAAAATGTAATTTGCTTAAACCAAACTTTAAATCCGTAATTCTCAAACAAATCTTTATAGTAGGCCGCATGATAATTCATTCCATGCACAGGAGTACTTTTTTTAATGGCCAATAGCCCCCACCAATTGTTTCTATCTCCAAAGTTTATAGGCCCGTCCATGGCTTCCATGCCCCGTTCGGCTAGCCAGTTTTTTGCAGTATCAAATAGCAGATTGGCTGCAGTTTGATCGTTAATACATTCAAAAAAGCCACATCCTCCCGTTGGCTGTTTTTCCTTTCTTGCAGTATTAGGGTTTATAAAAGCAGCTATTCTTCCAACTGTATTACCATCTTTTTGAAGTATCCATTTTTGCAGCTCCCCTTTTCTAAACAACTTATTTTTTTTAGGGTCAAAAACTTTTTTGAATTCATCATCTAAAGGACAAACCCAATCCTCATCATCTTTATAGATAAAAAAAGGTAAGTCGAAAAAATCTTTCTCGGTACTTTCAGTATCGGCTTTTACAATTTGCATTGGGTTAAAAATAGTAAAATTCAAAAATTTAGCTAAACATTACCTTCTTCCTTGCAGTATTTTGCGTGCCTCATAAATTTGTATGCGTTGGCCGTTATTGTATGCAACCACATATGCATCACTATAATAGTTTCGCAATTCTTTTCTATGATAAATTGCTTCTTGCTCTGTGCTAAAGCTTCCCGAAACATATCTATGCATACCATTTAATGTAAAATCATCAAATTGAATATTTTCGGGTGCACTTTTTATGTATTTGTTTTGTTTGGTTATTGGTTTTACAAAAGCTCCTAATTGTACTGAAAACATCAAACCTTGATTTGCTGAATATCTTGAAAAATTTATAGGATCGTTTGAAACCGTTGAAGTAATATTTGGAGTTACTATAGTTGAATTGTAAGTTACGCTTTGCGTTGGTAAAGCAGTTTGAGTTTCTTCAGTACGCTCTTGATTAGTCCCCGAGAAGGCAATGATTCTACTACCATCTACTAATCTTATCTCAGTTCTACGATTAAGCTGATGCTGATATTCATTGCAATTGGCACCTGGTGGGCAATTTTCTACCAATTGATTTTCACCGTTGTTTTCTTCAATTATTCTTGAAGGGTTTACGCCCATAGAAACTAAATAATCTGAACAGGCCCTATTTCTAATTGAAGATAAATACATATTGTCATTTGCAGACCCTCTACTATCGGCATGAGAATTAAAAATAAGTTGAGAATTGGGATAGCCTTGCATTAAAACATATAACTTTTTTAAGGTTTGCATACTTGTTGTTCGTAATCGTGCGCTGCCATAATCATAGTAAATATGGTCGATATTTAAAACTTGATCTAAACCCGGTTCTATTGGCACTTCAACTTTAGGCGCAACATAAGGTGTTTTTACAATATTGGTTGGCTCCGTTATGGTTTCAGTTATTACAGTTTTGTTTTCAACGTTTTCATTTGTTGATTGGTTTGGCCAAGCAGGCTCATCATTTTCAGATTTAATTAGCTCATTGCCTTGCAAGGCGATTGGAGTATTTACATCATTATTAGTAGCATTCTCACTTCTTAATGCAATATTCAACGCTTTACCCACAATCGGACTGTTGCTGCTCATAACCATAGAAAAAAAGCTGGTTTTATATTCATTGGCGGAAACTTCAATTTCATAGTGATTAACCGATTTGAGCTCAATATTAAATTGACCTTTGTAATCACTTTTCGTTTCAAAAGTTTCATTACTACCTTTATCAGTTACCTTAATAGTTGCATAAGGTATGCCTGTTCCAATAGCATTTGATACCAAGCCATCAACTATTTTGCTTGCAGGCATTGCATTGCTAACATTTGGTAGCGTATCAATGGTTACAGATTTAGTAATTATTGGATTTTCAGTAACTATGGTTTTAGGCTCACTTTCTTCAATTACAACTGTTTCACTTTCAACTTCTGGAAACTCCATTTCAATAGGTTCGGGGTAAATTGGCTTTATATTGTTATCAATGGTAACGGCATTAGGGTTTGGTACTTTGGTAATGCTAACACTATCGGCTTTGGGTTCAACAAATGTTACAATTTCAGGCTTTTTATTAAACAATACTGTTGGCTCTTGATTAGGTGTTACTAAGCTGGGTTGCAGTGTGCTTATGGTCACTGATGAATCTATCTCTTTTATAATTGTAGGGTAAGTAATAATATGCGCTTCATCAATTATTGTTGGTTCTGTTGTTGTGATTTCTTCTACAATCTCTGCTTCTTCTGTTACTACTACTTCTTCTTCCAATTCTGGTAATTCTTTTACTACTTCTTCTTCAACTACACTGGCCACAGGTTTGTTTGGCTTAAACTTAGCTTGTGCTTCTTCATTTAGCCTCACCAAATATATATCATCATTGCTTTTTGGTCCTTTTCTGTTAGATGCAAAAAAACCATACCTATAATCGTCACTTAAAATAAATGTAAAATCATCATGCTTGGTATTAATTGGATAGCCCAAATTTTCGGCCTCTGTCATTTCATTGCCATCAAAGTAACTTCTATAAACATCTAATCCACCAAAACCTCCATGGCCATTGGTAGCAAAATACAAGGTGCCATCAGGATGTATAAATGCAAACATATCTTCACCAGCAGTATTTATGTTTTCTCCTAAATTTTCGGGCTCACTCCAAGCGCCATTTTGCATTGTGCTTTTATAAAGGTCTGTTCCTCCAAAGCCTCCTGGCATATCTGAAGAAAAATAAATGGTTTTACCATCAGCTGATATATATGGATGAGCTACCGTATACGATTTATTGTTAAAGGGCATTTCATTCGTAATTTCAAAAGTATTGGCATTGGCTTCTAAAACTTCTAAATTGGTAACATTGTTATTGCCCTTTTTGGTAGAACTTCTTGTAAAGTAAACCAATTGATTGTCATTGGTAAAACTTGCAGGTCCTTCATGAAACTTAGATTTTAAATCGCCCTTTATTCTGTTTGGTGTTGTCCAATCATTTGTTCCGCTCGGTTCAGTATAGTATAAGTCTAAGTAGTTAGAGCCAGTCCAATTGTTGGTTTGCCCTCTTTCGGGTTCGGCAGTGAATACGATTCCATTTTTAAAAAATGAAGGGCCAAAAGCCGAGCCTTGTGTATTAAATACCATGGATGATATAGTGTAGTTCGCCGAGTCTGCTTTTAATTGTTTTTGTTGATCTATAGATTCTGAAAATCTCTTCCCTCTTGCATCTCCAGGTTCTAAGAGCGCAAAGGCATTAAACCATTTTTTGGCTTCATCATATTTGCCATTGTTTAATAAACTTTGGGCATAATAAAATCGGTGTATGCTTGGGCTTTCGGCTAAGGCAACTGAGCGGTTGTACCAATATTGCGCTTTTACATTGTTGCCTGTTAAACGATATGCATCAGCAATTTTAACGGTGGCTTTATTGGCATGTTTGCCTTTTTTAGCAATTACTTTCTTATAAAGTTGTATAGCTTCTGCATACTCATACTTATTAAAAAGCACTGTGGCATCATTATAAATTTCTTTTTGAGCAGAAGCAAATTGACAAAACATTGTCATTATTATAAAAGCAAATACTACTTTAACGCAGGAAGATTTCATGATTGAGGAAGCTTTAAATAGTCTTATAAATACATTACAGTTAGCACGGTAAACATAGTATTTAGCATAGTTAAATTCATTGGCTTTTTCCCCATTAAAATTGTTATTAAAAAATAGTTAAGATTTGGGTTTGTTTAGAGCATATATCCTACTACTTTTGCGCTCGAATAAGCAAAAAAGAAAATTCAGATATCAATGGCAAATATTGGTAAAGTAAATCAAATCATTGGCGCAGTTGTAGACGTATCGTTTGCAGACAAAGACGCTAAGCTACCAGAAATATTAAATGCATTAGAAATCAAGCGTGAAGATGGATCTTCCTTGATTTTAGAAACGCAACAACACCTTGGTGAGAGCAGTGTGCGAACAATCGCAATGGACTCAACTGATGGTTTGGTGAGAGGCACCGCAGTAATAGATACTGGCAAGCCGATTTCTATGCCAATTGGTGATGCAATTAAAGGAAGACTTTTTAATGTAGTTGGAGAAGCAATTGATGGAATTGGCCCAGTAGAAAAAGGAGACAATGCAAAAGCCATACATGGCAAGCCTCCTGTATTTGAAGATTTATCTACAGATTCAGAAATATTGTTCACTGGTATTAAAGTGATTGATTTAATTGAGCCTTATGCAAAAGGTGGTAAAATTGGATTGTTTGGTGGTGCCGGAGTTGGTAAAACTGTTTTGATTATGGAATTGGTAAACAACATTGCCAAAGCATATGCAGGGTTGTCAGTTTTTGCTGGTGTAGGTGAACGTACGAGAGAAGGAAACGATTTACTAAGAGAGTTTTTGGAGTCTGGCGTAATAAACTATGGAGATGATTTTAAGCATTCTATGGAAGAAGGCGGATGGGACTTATCTAAAGTAGATGTTGAAGCCATTAAAGATAGTAAAGCAACATTGGTTTTCGGTCAAATGAATGAGCCACCTGGAGCACGTGCAAGAGTTGCATTGTCGGGTTTAACCATTGCTGAGTATTTTAGAGATGGTGATGAAGGCGATTCTGGTGGAAAAGACATCCTTTTCTTTATTGATAATATTTTCCGTTTTACGCAAGCTGGTTCAGAGGTATCTGCCTTACTAGGAAGAATGCCTTCAGCGGTAGGTTACCAACCAACGTTGGCAACAGAAATGGGATTAATGCAAGAGCGTATTACTTCAACCAAAAGAGGTTCTATTACATCTGTACAAGCGGTATATGTACCTGCAGATGATTTAACGGATCCGGCTCCTGCAACTACCTTCTCTCACTTAGATGCTACAACGGTATTAAGTAGAAAATTATCAGCATTAGGTATTTACCCTGCAGTTGATCCATTAGATTCTACTTCAAGAATATTAACGCCAGAAATTGTTGGTGAAGAACACTATAATACGGCACAAGAGGTAATGCAAATTTTGCAACGCTATAAAGAGTTGCAAGATATTATTGCCATTTTGGGTATGGATGAGTTAAGTGAAGAAGATAGACAAGTGGTTCACAGAGCAAGAAGAGTTCAAAGATTTTTATCTCAGCCTTTCCATGTGGCAACTCAGTTTACTGGTTTAGAAGGTGTGTTGGTTCCTATTGAAGAAACCATTAGAGGTTTTAGAATGATTATGGATGGAGAAGTTGATGAATATCCTGAAGCAGCATTTAACTTGGTTGGTGGTATTGATGAGGCCATTGCAAAAGGTAAAAAATTATTAGCTGACGCTGAAGCATAAAACATGTTTGTAGAAGTATTAACCCCAGATAAAAAGTTGTTTGAAGGCGCAGTAAAATCTATCGATTTACCCGGAAGCGCTGGAGCATTTAAGGTATTAACCAATCATGCTCCTTTAATAAGTTCATTAACTATCGGAAATGTTCATATTATTAAAGAAGATGGCGAAACACAAGACTTTAATATTAAAAGTGGTTTTGTAGAAGTGTTAAACAACAATGTTGCAGTGCTAATTGATGAAATGGCATAGCAAAAGACTTATAATATATTTAAAGGTCTGTGAATTTCACAGACCTTTTTTTTTCATCAATTTCTACCTAACTTACACTTATGAAAGGAAAGCTTTTACTACTTTTTCCTATGCTGTTTACTTTAATGATGTATGGCCAAAGTAATTTAACCCTTGGTGATATATACGATTTTGATGTGGGAGATAAATTTCGATATGAAAAAAAATTCAACGGAGGATGGCCAGATTACGAATGGGTGAAAGTTTTAAACAAAAGTTATTCATTTGATTCTAGTGAGGTAACTTACACTAATCTCGTTACGGTTGCAAATCATGGTATTCCTGCAACAACGGATACAGTAGTTAAGGTTTATACGGATTTAAAGGAACCTTACTATCACAATTGGCCAGATAGCGCTTATTTAGCCACTTTGGATTCAGGTCATATTTTTGATACGGTTCATACCACTTTGTTATGCAATGATTCTGTAATTGGTTACAACTTTCAAGACCAGCCGTTCTTAGCTCATTCTGAAAAGAAAAGATATGGAAAAGGTTTAGGATTGGTTTGGGACTCTTTCTCTTGGAGTTCGGGATCTTGGGGGCGTAAAGAATTAAGATTTTACTATAAATCATCCAAGAACTGTGGCCTCACGAGTATTTCGGAGACAAGTTTGGAAGACTTAAAAGTCTATCCAAATCCATGGAATAACAAAAGTGAGTTAAACATAGCTGTTAGAAATAAATTAGGTGTATTAGAAGTGTTTGATATTACAGGCAAGTTGATGTTTAAAACAGAAATTGACGAGAACATAGCTTTTGGAAATGGCTTTCTCACTAGAGGAATGTATTTAATCAAAGTGCAAGTTGAAGATCAGTTGTTGGTCAAAAAACTAATTGTTGAGTAAAAAATAAAGGCGCGTTCCCCCGAACGCGCCTTAAAAACACAAGCAAACCTAACATTGTCTTTATTTCAAAACCAAACTTTGGTTTCTATCTATTATATTTTTCACAGTTGGCTTTAAGTTCTCAGCTGCATTGGTTAACAAATCAAAGTCAGTAGGAAATCCACTTGGTCTATTGCCAATTAATTTTTTATGTTCGTCAGTTAATGCATCTTCATCACCCGTGTAAGTGCCTGCAAAATTGTTGAAAATTGCGTCTGATTCTACAGGCAATGATTTTAACAAGTTGCCATTGCTACGGTCAAAGTAATCTACACTTCCAGCTACCTTTGCTACCTTGGTTTGCTCCACAGTTAACACAGTAGCAGTAATGGTTTTAAATTTCTCTATTTTAAGATCGTTCCCTGCAGTGTCCTTTCTAACATTTCCATTGGCATCTAACAAATAGTCCCATCCATCTGCAACTTCTTTGCTTACAGTTTCTGAAGTTTCTCTTACTTGCTCAGGCCCAGCGTCAAGAACCTTCACATTAAATACAATGTCATAATCAACATCTTTACCTGCTGGCTCACTTTTGTAGTAAGCAGTCCAAGTGTCATTTAAATCAACTACAGATATTCTGTTCAATTCATTTTCAAAGGCTCTTGGCAATATCATGTTCGATCTGTTTTGTATGGTAAACAAAATATTATTGGTGCCTTTTTCTTTCGCAGTATCAATTAAATGTGATACATCTTTATAGTCTGCATACATTTCTTTTACCTTATTAAAAGCGTAATAAGCTTCACGCGCATTTTGTCTTGTACCCGTTTGCAATAAACTATTTGCTTTGCTGTATAAATATTCAGCAGCTTCTTTTTTAGCATTAATCAATTCATAGTCAACATCAACTAAGTTTATTCTGGCCTTTCTGTACTCATCACCAATGTCTAATGGTAGTAATGGAGCTACTAAAGATTGTCTCTTTTTAATAGACATGTATTCTTCATATATCTTAACCCAATTTTCTGGTACACCTTCTTTTTGCAAATAAGCTATCCTATCCAAATCGCTCATATTGGCATTGGCAAATGCCTTTTCAAGTATAAGCACATGTTTGTCATTACCAGGCTTCTTCCTTAGTTTTTTAACTGCCTTTGCAACAGCAGCATCATAATTGCCATTTTTCATTGCAGTTTTGGCTGTGTAACAACTTGTTCCAAAAACCATTGTTGCGGCTAATACCATAATTAGGCAAATTCTTGTTATTGTAAATGTTGTTTTCATAGTTGTAGTTTTTCACATTTTTACTTAAAAAACTGTGCCAATTTGTTCAATTAGCAATGAGCTTGTGGCGAAACCCTTTATCATAAAGCATTTCACTGAATTCCAATGAATCATAAATATCCTTAATTTTTTGTTAAATATTGTTCGTGTTTTTATAAAACGTGTTTTACCTTTGTTCTCGAAATCTAGAGTATTGTCTCTCGATTTTTAACCAAGAAACCCCGGATGCGAGCAAATAAATTTTCGCTTTTTACAGTCTTACTAGCGATACTTTTTTTATCCATATCTAATCTATCATTTGCACAGCCAATTGATAGTACTGAAACTACTACAACAGAAGCGCCTGCAGATGCAAGCAGCAGCACTGAGGAAGTGCCTGCAACTGAAGAAGCTAGCGGTGAAGGCAATGCTGATGAAGCAGCCCTGCATGTTTTAGGTCAAGAATACTACGAAACATATTGCCAAAGTTGCCACGAGTGGGATAAAAAGGTAACTGGTCCTCCATTAAAAGGAGCTATTGTACATTGGGAGCAAGAAGAATTGTACAGTTGGATACGTAACGCTCCTAAAATGATTAAAGAAGGTCATCCAAGAGGTGTTGCGCTATTTAATGAGTATAAAACGTATATGACTGCCTTCCCTCAATTGACTGATGATCAATTGAAAGCATTGGAAGTTTGGTTGGTGAAAGGACCAATAGGAGGGCCACCTCCACCTCCACCATGTGATGATCCGCCATGTACGGAAGATCCAGTGCCAGCGTCTAACATCCCAGTTAAAACCATTCTTTGGATACTACTTATAACCTTGGGTATAATTGCCTTAATGTTGGGTAGGGTATCTAAAGTGTTAAGAAAAACAGTTGCTGCCAAAACCGGTGAAGAGGTTGAAGAAAGCACACCTTGGTTATCAAGATTAAAAAGCCCTGCTTTTTTAATTGCCATTGCCATGTTGGCTTTAATATTTGGCGCATACAAAACAGTAGATTTAGCTACCAATTTAGGTAGACAAAAAAATTACGCACCTGCTCAAGCCATTGCATTTTCGCATAAATTGCATGCAGGTCAAAACCAAGTTCCTTGTCAATACTGTCACTCAGGTGCCGCTAAAGGTAAATCTGCGGTAATACCTTCAAGCAATGTTTGTATGAATTGTCACTTGCAGGTTAATAAAGGTCCTACAGGTAACTCTGATGAAATTGCTAAAATATATGCAGCCGTAGGATGGGATCCTATTGAGAAAAAATACATTGAAAACTATGAAGAAATGCCAGCTGAAGAAGCCAAAGCATTTTTTACAACATGGTTAAAGAACGATTCAATTGCTACCTATTCTGATGAGCAGTTGAGAGCAGTTGAAAATCAAGTACAAAAGCCTGTAGAATGGACAAGAGTTCATAATTTACCTGACCATGTTTACTTTAACCATGCACAGCACGTAACGGCTGGTGGTGTTGAATGTCAAACATGTCATGGATCAGTAGAAGAAATGGATGTGTTGTATCAATATTCTAACCTATCAATGGGTTGGTGTATAAACTGTCATAGAAATACTGAAGTAGATTTTGCAGGCAATGAGTATTATAGTATTTATGAAAAGTATCATAAAGAAATGAAAGAAGGTAAAAGAACCGGAGTAACCGTAGAAGATATTGGTGGCACTGAATGTCAAAAATGTCATTATTAAAGTAAACAATAATGAGCCAAAATAAATATTGGAGAGGAATAGAAGAAAAACAGCAAACTGAACAGTTTGTAAAGCAATCTGCTAAAGAATTTGCTGAGGATCTTCCTATGTTAGATGCTATAGCTGCTGAAAAAGCTTTGCCATCTAATAGAAGAAACTTCCTTAAAATGCTAGGTTTCGGAATAACCAGTGCTACGTTGGCAGCTAGTTGTACTCAGCCCGTTCGTAAAGCCATACCTTACACCATAAAGCCTGAAGAAATTACACCAGGTGTTGCAAGTTATTACGCATCTACCTTTTGGGATGGATTAGAATATGCCAGTATTTTGGTTAAAACCAGAGACGGTAGACCAATAAAATTAGAAGGCAATAAAAGTGCCGAGTTAACCAATGGTGGTACAAGTATAAAAGCACAAGCTTCTATTTTGAGTTTGTATGATACCAACCGTTTAGATGCTCCAAGAAAAATTAATGGTGACTCCATAAATAAAGAGACTTGGGCAAATATAGATGAAGAAATTACGGCTAAATTAAAAGCCAACCCTAGTGGCAATTATGTTTTGGTTTCATCTACCATAATTAGTCCTTCTACAAAAGCTTTGATTAAATCAATGCAAGCTAAGTTTCCAAACTTTAAGCATGTAACATATGATAGCAATTCTGCATCAGGTATGTTAGAAGCAAATAAAGAGAGTTTTGGAAAAGCCATGATTCCAAAATACCACTTTGATAAAGCGGAAGTAATTGTTGGTTTAGATGCAGACTTCTTAGGAACTTGGATTTCGCCAGTTGAGTTTATCGCTCAATATGCTAAAGGAAGAAGAGTAAGTGAGAAAAAGCCTAAAATGTCAAGACATTTTCAGATAGAAGCTCGAATGAGTTTAACAGGTTGTAATGCTGATGTTAGAGTGCCTGTAAAATATTCTGAAATTGGCGCGGCTGCATTGGCTTTATTAAAAAAGTTAGGTGGTTCTGATGCCAACGTGCCTCCATTTGATGGAAGTGAGCAAATTACCAAAATAGCAAAAGAGCTTAAAGCAGCCAAAGGCAAAGCCTTAGTGGTTTGTGGTAGCAACGATAAAAATATTCAATTGGTGGTTAATGCCATCAATAATGAAATTGGTGCTTACGGCACTACTATAGATACGGGTACAGCATGCAATTTACGTCAAGGTTTAGACAGTGATTTTACATCATTGGTAAATGGCGGAAAGACAGATGCAATTTTTGTACATAACTGTAATCCAGTTTACGACAGTATTATGGGCGATAAGTTTGCAAAACTTTTAGCTCAATCTGATTTGGCAGTTAGTTTCAATCAAACATTAGATGCTACCGCTAGAGCTTGTAATTATGCTTGCCCAACCAGCCATTTTCTTGAAAGCTGGGGTGATGCTGAGCCATATACTGGCATGATTAGTTTACAACAACCTTCCATTACCACCATTTTTGATACTAGACAGTTTCAAGATAGTTTAATGGTATGGTCTGGCATGAATAAAGGAATGTCAATTTCTTATCCAAAGCCAGCAGAAGTTGACTCAACTACCAACGCCAATGGCGAATTAGAAATAGCAGTTAATGATGGTGGTGTTGAATTAAACAGCAACCCAAAAGATTATCAAAGTTATTTAACTGCCTTTTACAAAGGCAAATTATCTGGCAAAAGCTGGACGAAAGCATTGCATGATGGAGTTGCCACAATGGCTTCTGCACCAAGTGCTGCGGCAACATTTACTGCATCTAACATAAATCAAGGCGTAGTAGCCATGTTAAACGTTGGTCAACGTGCAAACGGGCCAGAGTTAGAATTGTTTGAAGACACCAAAATTGGCAACGGAATGTATGCTGATAACCCATGGTGCCAAGAAACACCAGATCCTGTAACTAAAACTACCTATGGTAATTACGTTATGGTTTCACCAAGGTGGGCAATGGATAATGGAGTAAAAGATGGTGATGTTTTAAAAGTATCGGCCAATGGCTACAGTGTAGATGTTCCTGCATGTGTGCAGCCAGGGCAAAAAATGAACACATTTGCTATTCCTTTAGGTTATGGTAGAAAATTTGGTGGAAGAGCATCAAGAGACATAAGAACAAGCTGGGGTACAACTGCTAAAGATATGGGCAGAGCTTTAGGTGTAGATGTTAATCCTTTTAAAAGCAGATTGATTTTAAGTGGTGTTTCTATTGAAAAAACTGGGTTAAATGAAAATTTAGCACAAACTCAAACACACCATTCAATAAATATTACTCAACCGGTAAATCTTAAACCAGGTGAAGAGTCGCATGATGAAAAATATAGGTTAAAAGATAGAACAGTTATTCGTGAAATGGTGCTTGATAATTTAAAAGATGACATTCATGATTTACATGAAGAACGTCATTTTTATCAGCACATGATTGAAGATTATTCAATTTATAAAGGTCATGAGCAAGAATATTCACAGGGGCATCATTGGGGTTTAGGAATTGATTTAAACTCTTGCGTTGGCTGTGGTGCTTGTGTAACATCTTGCCATATCGAAAACAATGTACCCGTTGTAGGTAAAGTTGAGGTTGAGCGTGTACACGAAATGCATTGGTTACGTATCGATAGATATTATAGTGGCAATGAAGAAAATCCTCAAGTGGTTTTTCAGCCGGTAATGTGCCAACATTGCGACAATGCTCCTTGCGAAAATGTTTGTCCAGTTTCTGCAACCAACCATAGTTCAGAAGGATTAAATCAAATGGCATATAACAGATGTATTGGCACAAGATATTGCGCCAATAACTGTCCATTTAAAGTAAGAAGATTTAACTGGTATGACTACTGGGGTGCAGATAGTTTCCCTTGGAATGAGCATAAAGGAAATTCAGTAAACACCGAGTTAGGAAGATTGGTTTTAAATCCTGATGTTACTGTTAGAAGTAGAGGTGTAATGGAAAAGTGCAGCATGTGTGTGCAAAGAGTTCAGTTAGGTAAATTGGAAGCAAAGAAAAGAGGCGAAAAGTTAAAAGATGGCGATATTAAAACCGCTTGTCAAACTGCTTGTCCATCAGATGCAATTGTGTTTGGAGACATGAATGATAAAAAATCTGAAGTAAGTAAATACAAGAAGAGTGGCAGAAATTATGTGATGTTAGAAGAAATTAATGTTGCTTCTTCAGTAAATTATTTAGCTAAGGTTAGAAACCTTAAAAAAGATGAAATAGTGTAATGCATTTGCATTACAATTAAATAATAACTATGCATTATAGTTCACCCGTAAGAGAACCCTTAATAACTGGCAAAAAAGATTTGCATCAGTTAACTGAGGATATCTGTAAGCCAACGGAAACCAAGCCAAACTTGGCATGGATGATAGCATTGGGCATCTCTTTGTTGTTTTTAACAGGAGGTGGTGTAGCTATATTTATGACAGTTTATTTTGGTATTGGCGAGTGGAACCTTAATAGAACAGTAGGTTGGGGTTGGGATATTACCAACTTTGTTTGGTGGATTGGTATTGGACATGCGGGAACATTGATATCAGCAGTTCTTTTGCTTTTCCGCCAAAAATGGAGAACAGGTGTAAACAGAGCTGCAGAGGCAATGACTATTTTTGCAGTAGCATGTGCCGGTTTATTTCCATTGCTACACGCTGGTAGATGTTGGTTGGTATTCTTTATTTTTCCTTATCCTAATACTAGAGGCCCTTTATGGACTAACTTTAACTCACCACTTATGTGGGATGTTTTTGCAATTAGTACCTATTTAACAGTATCTGTATTGTTTTGGTACTTGGGTTTATTGCCAGATTTTGCAACTATAAGAGATAGAGCCAAGCATAGATTAAGAAAAGTAATTTACGGTGCATTGTCATTTGGTTGGACAGGTTCAGCTAAGCACTGGCAAAGACATGAATCCTTGTCTTTGATTTTGGCAGGTTTAGCAACACCATTGGTACTTTCAGTACACACCATTGTAAGTTTTGACTTTGCTACTTCAGTAATTCCTGGTTGGCATACAACTATTTTCCCTCCATATTTCGTAGCTGGAGCAATTTTCTCAGGTTTTGCCATGGTACAAACGCTGTTAATATTAACAAGAAAATTATTGAATCTAGAAGGTTATATCACCACAGCTCATATTGAATCTATGAACAAGGTAATCTTGCTTACAGGATCAATTGTAGGTATTGCATACATTACTGAGTTGTTTGTTGCAATGTACTCTGGTAACATATATGAGATGTATGCATTTACTAATCGTATTGGAGGGCCATATGCATGGGCGTATTGGATTATGATGGGTTGTAATGTAATATCACCTCAGTTTTTCTGGATTAAAAAATTAAGAAGAAGTATTGTGTTCACATTTATACTTTCAATATTTGTGAATATAGGTATGTGGTTTGAGCGTTTTGTAATTATTGTTACCTCATTGCACAGAGATTTCTTACCATCAAGTTGGTCATACTATGTACCATCATGGGTTGAGGTAGGCGTTTACTTGGCTACATTTGGATTGTTCTTTACGTTGTTCTTAATATTTACAAGAACGTTCCCTGTAATTGCATTGGCAGAGGTTAAAGCCATATTTAGCTCTTCAAATGATATGTATGCAGCTAAGCAGGCCAAATTAGATAATTCAGGATATACTTATAAAGAGTTTATCGGTGATACTTCACCATCAAAAGAAGAGGAGGTGTTAATTGAGCAATAATAATAACTTTATAGTAGCCCTCTTCAATGCAGAAGAAGATTTGGTGAATGCAATTAGAAAGTCTCGTGAGAAGAATTTTAAAATATTTGATGCCTTATCGCCATATCCTATACATGGTTTAGAAGATGAATTAGGATATAAAGACACTCGCTTACATACTGCAGGGTTTTTATATGGAGCTACTGGTTTGTTAGTGGCGTTAGGTTTGATGACTTGGATATCTACCAGCAGTTGGCCAACAATTTTTGGTGGTAAACCTTATTTTTCACTACCTGCATTTATTCCAATTGCATTTGAGCTTACAGTACTATTTTGCGCTGTTGGTATGGTGCTTACCTTTTTAATTCGCTCCAACTTAGGGCCAGGTGCGCAAAGAAGAATTTACGATAAGCGCATAACTGATGATAAGTTTGCCTTGGTATTTAAGCAAGATGATATAGAAGTTGGATCTGACTTAGAAGATGTTTTAAAAACCTGCAACTTGGCAGAAATTGATTATAAAGAAGTTAAACCAAGCATGTTTTAAATACAATTATGAAGTTTAAAACACAAATAACATATATATTATTAGTAAGCATTTTAGCCTTAGTATTAAGCGGGTGCAAGGCTGGTGGCGAGCGCACAGGTGTAGATTATATGCCAGATATGCGTTACTCAAAGGCTTATGAATATTATGTACCAAGCCCAACAATAGACGGTACAGAAGATGGCAAGCCATACTTTAAAAATGGACAAGTATCACAACTACCGGTAAAAGGTACCGTGCCCCGTGGTATGTTGACTACCGATTTAACTGATGCTGATGATAAAGCGGCAATGCCTCATTTATATTTTACCGCTTCTGAAGCCGATTATGAAAGAGCTAAAACAGAGCTAATCAATCCAATTACCTTAACATCATTAAATGCTGATAGAATATTGGCAGAAGGAAAATCGGTTTATGAAACACATTGTTTAGTGTGCCATGGAGCTGAAGGTAAAGGAAAAGGTCATTTGGTAAACATTGGTAAAATAAGTGGTGTGCCAAACTATGTAGCTGTAATGCCTGCCTTAACTGATGGCGCTATTTTTCATACATTAAGTTATGGAAAAGGCAATATGGGAGCTTACGGCTCACAAATAAATCCTGAAGAGCGTTGGAAGGTAATACACTATATAAAATCAATGCTTAATGATCCTGTCATTTTGCAAGTAGAAGCACCTGAGGTTATTGAGGAAGAAATAGAAGAAGAGGAAGACAATCATCATGGACATGGTGGTAATCATGATAACCATAGCGGAAATCATGGTGATAATGATGGACATCATGATAACACGCATAAAGAGGACCATTCAGATAACGATCATTCAGATGGGCATTAAAAAAAACTAATGGGACATCAACCAATACAAATAGAAAACGAATACTATAAAGTAGCGCCAAAAATGCGCACCGGCATTCTTATTGCAGTTGCAGTAGGTTTGTTTTTGTTTGCGTTAGGTGCATTTATTGCTAGAGGTGCACTAGCAGAAGATGCAGGTAGATTATGGGGTGTTTTAATACAAAATATTACTTTCTTTACCCTTACCGCTTTGGCAGCCATATTTTTTATAGCTGCACATAGTGTCGGTTTTTCTGGCTGGCATACGCTTGTAAAAAGAATACCTGAAGCCATTGGAACATTTGTGCCAATAGGCTCAATAATGTTATTGGTTTTAGGGTTGCTATTATTTTTAGATGCTAAGTTAGATTTAGGATTAGGATTAAGCCATATGTATGAATGGACAAATACGGAATTACTAAATGGTGATCCGCAAAAAATGCATCCACACGATTCGGTAATGCCTTACAAAAAGTGGTGGTTCAATTTTCCCTTCTTTTTTGGTAGATTATTGATGTATGCAATTATTTGGTCAATATTTTCAGTAGTGCTAAGAAGACTTTCTATAAGAGAAGACAATGGATCTACCATAAATATTTACAAACGAAACAAAGCAATGTCAGCAATGTTTTTGTTCTTCTTTGCAATAACAAGTTCAACATTTGCTTGGGATTGGCTAATGTCAATTGATGTTCATTGGTACAGCACCATGTTTGGTTGGTATACCTTCTCAAGTTTCTTTGTAACATGCTTATCACTAATTACCCTAATGGTTGTGTTTTTAAAACAAACCGGTCATCTAAAACTGGTTAACGATAGTCATGTGCATGATTTAGGCAAGTTTGTATTTGCTTTTAGTGTGTTTTGGACATACTTATGGTTTTCACAATACATGCTTATATGGTACGCCCATATTCCAGAAGAAACAGGCTATTTCAAAAAGAGAATGAAAATTCCGGGATTTAACTTTTTATTCTTTTTTAACTTAGTAATAAACTTTGCCACTCCTTTTCTTGTTTTAATGACACGTAAAGCAAAAAGACGAGTGGGAATATTAATCTTCATGTGTATCACATTAATCATAGGTCATTGGTTAGATTTCTATTTAATGATAATGCCTGGAGCTGTAGGCTATGAAAGTACAGGTTTTGGAATTTTAGAGATAGGAGCATTCTTGGTTTTTGGAGGTGTTTTCTTATTAGTAATACTTAGCTCATTGAGTAAGGCATCATTGGTACCAATCAACAGTCCTTATGTTAAAGAAAGTGTATATCACAATATATAATTAGCAAAGAATGACAGCATTATTAGTCGTACTAATCGCATTTTTACTGGTATTTATAATATTTCAGGCATCAAAAGCTTCTGATTTATTAAGTGCTATTAGAGGTGAAGACAAGGAAGAAGAAAGTGGATATCAATTAAATGCTGTTTTGATGATGGCTACTTTAATAATTGGCTTTGCCGCAATAGGTTGGAGTGTTTGGTATTATTTAGACAGATTTTTACCTGTTTCTGCATCAGAGCACGGAGTAGGTATAGATAGCATGTTTAACGTTACCTTGTTTTTTACAGGTATTGTATTTGTAGGTACCCAAATAGTATTGTTTTGGTTTACATGGAAATACCGATATAAAACAGGTAGAAAAGTATTTTATTTCCCGCATAACAACGCCTTAGAGGCAGCATGGACAATCATTCCTGCCATTGTTATGGTTTACTTAGTAGTAGTTGGGCTTCAAAACTGGTATAAAATATTTGATGAGCCACCAGCTGATGCAAGAATTATAGAAATGACTGCACAGCAATTTCAATGGACTTGTAGGTATTCAGGTGAAGACAATCAATTAGGTGAAAAAGATTGGAAGTGGATTAACCATGAAAAGTATGAAGATGCTGGAAACAGTATTGGTGTTGATTTTGATGATCCTGCTTCAAAAGATGACTTTTTCGCAACTGAAATTCATATGGAAGTAAATAAACCTGTTGTATTTAAATTAGGTTCAAAAGATGTTTTGCATAGTTTCTTTTTACCTCACTTTAGAGTTAAAATGGATTGTGTGCCGGGTATCCCAACTCAATTTGCTTTTACACCAACCATAACAACTGATTCAATGCGTATAATTGAAGAAGATCCAGCATTTGAATATGAGTTGGCATGTGCAGAGTTATGCGGTAGTAGTCACTACAGAATGAGAATGAAAGTGGTAGTTGAAACAAAAGAAGAATATGAAAAGTGGCTTAAAGAACAAAAGTCATACTACGAAACTGTTGTTGCTCCAGCTTGGGGTATCAAAATAGAAGATGAAGAAGTGAATAATGTAGCTGAGGAAAATCCCGAAAGCTTTCAGGATGAAAAGTCGAAAATGGTATCTTCCATTGAAAATCAAAATTTGTTGAATTATGGCAACTGATGTGGAGGTAAAACATGGCCATGCGCATGTAGAACAAGATTTTGTGGGATATGATGATGGATTTCATGATCATCACCATCACCATGAAGAAACATTTATAGAAAAATATATATTTAGTCAAGATCATAAAATGATTGCCAAGCAATTCCTTTGCTTAGGTATTTTATGGGCTGTAATAGGTGCTTTATTTTCGGTTTTCTTTAGGTTACAATTAGGTTGGCCAGATGAGACTTTCCCTATATTAGAGTGGTTTTTAGGCAGATGGGCAGAAGGTGGCAAGTTGGCTCCAGACTTTTATTATGCTTTGGTTACCATGCATGGTACTATTTTGGTATTCTTTGTATTAACCGCAGGCTTGTCTGGTACCTTTAGTAATTTACTTATACCGTTTCAGTTGGGTGCCAGAGATATGGCATCACCCTTTATGAATATGCTTTCATTTTGGTTTTTTGCCATGGCAAGTATCGTTATGGCTGCATCACTTTTCGTAGAAACTGGTCCAGCTTCTGGTGGATGGACTGCATATCCACCACTAAGTGCATTAGAAGCAGCAAGTAAGGGTTCGGGTATGGGAATGACATTGTGGTTGGTAAGTATGGTGTTGTTTGTTGCTTCCGTATTATTAGGTGGCTTAAATTACATTACCACTATATTAAACCTACGTACAAAAGGAATGAGCATGGCACGTATGCCATTAACCATTTGGGCATTTTTAATAACAGCCATTTTAGGTTTGTTATCTTTCCCTGTATTAATTTCAGCTTGTGTGCTATTAATTTTCGATAGAGAATTGGGCACTAGCTTTTACCTTTCAGATATTTATATAGCCGGCGAGCAATTGTTGGTTAATGGTGGAAGTCCAATATTGTATCAGCATCTGTTTTGGTTTTTAGGCCATCCAGAGGTTTATATAATTATTATTCCAGCAATGGGTTTGGCTTCTGAAGTCATTTCAGTCCACTCTCGTAAGCCAATATTTGGTTACAAAGCAATGGTTGCCTCTTTAGGTGCAATTGCATTACTCGCATTTTTAGTGTGGGCGCATCACATGTTCATGTCTGGCATGAATCCATTTGTAGGTTCGCTCTTTGTGCTAGGGACGCTAGCAATAGCCGTCCCCTCCGCAATAAAGGTCTTTAACTGGATAACTACGCTCTTTCGGGGTAATGTCCGTCTTAACACACCTATGCTTTTTGCGATTGGTTTCGTTTCCCTATTTATTTCTGGAGGACTAACAGGTATATTCTTAGGTAACTCAGCATTAGATATTCCACTGCATGACACATACTTTGTAGTGGCACACTTTCATATTGTAATGGGTGTATCAGCATTTTTCGGAATGTTTGCAGGTATTTATCATTGGTTTCCTAAAATGTTTGATGGTAGAATGATGAATAAATCTTTAGGAATTCTGCATTTCTTCATAACATTTATTGGTGCGTATTTGGTTTTTTGGCCAATGCACTACATGGGAATGAGCGGAGTACCAAGACGTTATTTTGCATTTGAAGTATTTGATTTTGCTAATCAATATGGAGCTATGAATAAATTTATAAGTATAATGGCAATACTTGTTTTCTTTGCACAATTCTTATTTATTTTCAATTTTATTTATAGCGCATTTAAAGGCAAACGTTCTAAATCTAAAAATCCTTGGGGTGCAACTACTTTAGAGTGGACTACACCGATTAAAGGAATTCATGGCAACTGGCCAGGCGACATACCAACTGTTTATAGATGGCCTTATGATTATGGTAAAAACGGAATAGAGTTTATACCACAAACTGTGCCTTTGGCTGAGGGGGAAGACGAACATTTAGAAACTGAGCTCAAAGAAGAAGCCAAGTAAACATGCAGATAGGCAAAACACATAGTAGGTCATTAACTAATGTATTTGCTTCAAAATTGGCAGACTACAAACTGCTAACTAAGCTACGTTTATCATCATTGGTAATATTTTCAGCATTAATAGGATATTTATTAGCTACTGGCGGAGCCTTTAATGCGCTTAGCTTTTCAATGCTTGCAATTGGTGGTTTTTTAGTAACCGCATCTGCAAACGCATTAAATCAGGTAATTGAAAGAGAATCTGATAAGTTAATGAATAGGACAGAGGATAGACCATTGCCAACAGGTCGTATGTCTATTACAGAAGCATTATTGTTTGCAGGTGTAGCAGGAGTTATTGGCCTATCTATTTTAGGTTTTTACTTTAATCCATTAACGGCAATGTTGGGAGCATTGGCATTGTTTTCTTATGCTTTTGTTTATACACCCTTAAAAAAGATTACACCAATTGCAGTATTAATTGGCGCAGTGCCGGGTGCATTGCCACCACTAATTGGTTTTGCTGCGGTTACTGGCAGTGTTGGTTTTGAAGCATGGGTTTTATTCGCCATTCAATTTATATGGCAATTCCCTCACTTTTGGGCAATAGCTTGGGTGGCAGATGATGATTATATAAAGGCCAATATTAGGTTACTCCCTTCTTCAAGCGGTAAAACCAAACATTCTGCAATTCACAACATAGTATATACATTGGCTTTGGTAGGATTGGGCGTTATGGTTTTGGCTTTGGGTTTTATTAAAATTATTCCAGCAATAATAATCATTGCTGCAGGTTTGCTGTTTTTAATTCAGGCAATACAATTATTTATTAAGTGTGATGATGCATCAGCCAAAAAATTAATGTTTGGATCATTTATTTACTTACCGGTGGTGCAAATCGCTATTATCCTTAACCTATTTTTATGATGGCAGCTCAATTACACCGTACTAGTAGAATGCATCCTAAAAAGTTTGCATTGTACCTAGGTATGGCAAGTATTATTATGGCATTCGCAGGTTTAACCAGTGGTTACTTAGTAAGAAAAGGTGCCGGATTTTGGGTAAATTTTGCCATGCCAACTCAATTTTGGGTTAGTACAGGTATAATAGGTTTAACCAGTTTAGCAATGATTTTTGTGGTTAAAAGCTATAAAAGTGACAATGTTAAAATGTATAAGTGGGGTTTAATAGCAACATTTGCATTAACAATTGTTTTTTTAGTATCGCAATATTTAGGTTATCAAGCACTAATGGGTAAAGGTATTTTCTTGCAAGGCAATCCTTCAGGTGGTTTCTTTTATGTAATAACAGGTGCACATGCTGCTCATATTTTGGGTGGTTTAGTATTTTTAATAATAGCAATCATTAAAGCTTTTTTTAAACTCAAAAAGCCAGTAAACGCGCTAATAAGCAACGTCAATAACGAACAAGTAGTTAAGGTAGAGATGTTGGCTATCTATTGGCATTTTTTGGGAGCTTTATGGCTATATTTGTTTCTGTTTTTATTGTTAAACGAAAGTGCCACCCCAGGCTAACTAAATTATAATTATGTCAGCTGAAACTACAGTTGTAGAAAACGATCATAATGCAATAGAACCTACTGACGAAAGACCTCAGTGGTTTGGAGCTAACCGTCCAATGAAAGCCAGTTATGGCAAGTTGATGATGTGGTACTTCTTATTGTCTGATGCATTTACTTTTTCGGCATTTCTTATCGCTTATGGTGCTTTAAGAGCTACATCTGAGTGGTGGCCAGATCCTAACATGGTCTTTAATGCATTCCCAGGTATACATCAACATTTAACAGATGTTGGAGAAATACCAGGCGGTGCTCCACTGGCATTTGTTAGTGTAATGACGTTTATTCTTATTCTTAGTTCAGTGTTTGTTGTTAGAGCAGTACAAGAAGGACATCAAGACAACAAAAAAGGTGTTTTGTTATGGATGGGAATGGGCATTGTAGGAGGAGTATTGTTCTTGGGCTGCCAAGCTATTGAGTGGACTCACTTAATACATGAAGGTTTAAGACCTTGGTTTAATCCTTTTTATGCTGATCCTGTAACAGGTGAAACAGGCAATGAAATTCGAAAACAAATATTAGGTGGAGGACATCCGCATTTTGGCAAAGAGCTTATGACAGAATTAACTGAAGCGGGTAAAACGGGACCCAAAGCATTTGGAGCTTTATTTTTTGGAATTACCGGTTTTCATGGATTTCACGTATTAACAGGCATTTGCTTAAATATTTATGGGTTTGTAGGAACCTTAAATGGAACATTTGCTAATAGGAAAAATAAATACGAAATGATCGAAAAGCTAGGTTTATACTGGCACTTTGTAGATTTAGTTTGGGTATTTGTTTTCTTAGCATTTTACTTATTATAATAGTATAACAATGGGAGAAGGAAGTCATAAAGAACAAGTTAGAGCAGTTTGGAAAGCAACGGCATGGCTTACAATTATTACTATTGTAGAGGTTGTAGCAGCATTATTATGGATCGAATTTGTTGAGCCAGGTACATCAAAATGGTTATTAAACACATTTTTTATTGCAGCATCATTGCTAAAAGCATTTTTTATTGTTGCTGAGTTTATGCACGTAAAATATGAAACTCGCGCATTGGCATTAACTATATTGGTTCCAACGGTAATGTTAATTTGGTTTGTTGTGGCATTTATGATGGAAGGAGAATCTTGGAAGCAAAATAAGAAAAATGATGGCTGGTGGAAATGGTCTCAAAAAGAAACGCCAATCACTTATCACATTCAAGAAGATGAGGTTGTCAGTAATTTTGAAACCAACGTTTAACATCTGAACTTATGAAAGGCACCAAAGGATATGTTATTGTTGCCGTACTTGCCATTATCGGCCTCTTTGCAGCATATCACGTTTACTCAAAAGTTAGCACCTTAGCTGATAGCAATCAAATCAATAGATTACCCACGGTAAAGTCTCAACCTAATCATGTTATTCCACCTTTTAAGTTAACTGATCATTTAGGCAATGAAGTAACCAATGCCGATTATGAGGATGTAATTTATGTGGTCAATTTCTTTTTTACCACTTGTGCTGGTATTTGCCCAGCAATGAACGCCAATGTCGCAAAACTACAAGAAGGTATAGCGGAAAATATCAATTTTAAAATACTAAGCTTAACTGTTGATCCTGAACATGATGATGTGATAACGCTAAAAAAGTACTCACGATTGTTTGATGTTGACCCTGAGCGTTGGCGCATGGTTACAGGCGACAAAGAAGAAATCTACAATTTAGCCGAAAAAGGCTTTTTGGTGAGTGCAGGACAAGAAAATGAAGACATTACCCCTGAATTTATTCATACTAGTCGTTTAGTACTGGTAGATCATAAAGGTCAAATAAGAGGTTTTTATGAGGGAACAGAAGAAGAATCAGTTAAAACATTAGCCAAAGATTTATTGTTATTATGGAAACATGATTACAAAGGGGAAGATGTTTTTTATGAAGTAAAAAAATGAGTGAGAAAACCTTAAAAATCCTGTGCATTGTATTTTCAATTGCCATTCCATTAATAGTTTTTATTTTACTAGGAGTGCCAACCCCAAATGCAACTTTGCCATTTGATTTATATTTGTTACCTAAGTTAAATGCCATATTTAATGGCAGCGCTGGCATTATGTTGGTAGTAGGTTTTCTATTTATCAAACAAAGGAAAATTAAGCAACATAAAATAAGCATGGTAACTGCATTTGCATTTTCAACCTTGTTTTTGGTTAGCTATGTGCTGTACCACCTATTTTCTGCTGAAGAAACCTCTTTTGGAGGAGAAGGTGCAATAAAAGTTATTTACCTCTTTGTTTTACTAACCCACATTGTGTTGGCTAGTATAATGATGCCATTTGTATTGTTTACCTTCTTCAATATAATTACCAATAGCGTAGAAAAGCACCGAAAGTTGGCCAAAATTACCTTGCCCATTTGGCTCTATGTTTCTATTACGGGAGTGGTGGTTTATTTAATGATTAGCCCTTACTATTAAACATTCTCTAATAGAGAGTTGTTATCTTTATATCATGAAAATTCGAATCGTTTTATTTTTCATACTTGCCTTTATCACGTTGTTAGTCATACCTGAACTATCGTTTGCGCAATGCCCTATGTGCAAAGCAGGGGCAGAACAATCATTGGCGGCCGGCAGCACAGCAGCAAGAGGTTTAAATACGGGTATTTTGTACTTGTTTGTTACACCTTACTTATTGGCAATAACCATTGGTATCATTTGGTGGAGAAACAATAAAAAGAGCGAAAAGTATCAGTTAGAGATTTAATACCTGATTTGGATTAAAACACAATGGTCATCCCAATTGAAAAACGGATTATATTTCTCTCTTTGCGCCTAAAGGAAACCGATTTTAAAAGTGGAGATGATTGGTTACATACAAAAGAAAATATTGCTGGCAATGAGCCTGTTGCTACAAAGGTATATACAACATGTGAGATGGCATTTGGTACTAAAACTAAAAAATAATGTTTCCTTTTAAATCTGTATTAGTCTTCTCTCAGAGGTTTTAAAACCTACTAACTGCTACAAATCAAACCCCCATATCTTTTCTATAATTTTTTCCCTCATAATGCATTTGTTATCCTTGTTTTAATATTTTAAGAAACTCATCAGCCTAGGCCAAACGTTTTACTACTTCTTTTAATTTTATCTTTAACCTCTTCCCATGTAACATCCATAAGCATTAATGGCATAGGTTGTAAATCTGCATCATCAAAATAGGTTAAGCTTTTAATAGTAGTAAATGGCAAATGCTGCGGAAATTTAGTTTGGTAAAAATTCAATAATTCCTTGAGGGTAAATTCCTTAAGGATAAAATGAAAATCAATAAAATCTTTTTTGCTCCCTCTGTTGGTTATGGCCAGTAGTTTCATTGCAGCAATGTCTTCTATTGATGCCAATCTGTACGCTTCAAATTTTAAAATTGGTTTAAGCAACTCAACGTTTTGATAAATAACATCAAGCTTAATGTTGTTTAAGTATGCGTTTAGTATGTTTTCTGTTTGATTTACAATTTTTAGTTTACCTAGTGCAGAAAGGTCATTAACCAAATTTTGCATGTTCATGGGTGAATGGCTATAAAAATCTAAATCAATAGATTTTCTGTGACCAATTTGCAATGCTAGTGCAGTGCCGCCAACCAAATATAAATTATTGAAACTAGCTTCTGCTAGCAGCAATTCATATAAACCTGCTAAGTCAGCTGAAATTGTATTGAAGTGTAACACCTAAATTTTTCTTTTGGAACATTAAAAATCAAACTTAAAAATGAAAGGGTTTTTTTATCCATATTTCTAATTTGCAAGCATTCTTGTTTAACGATATCCTTTCCATAAAAGGTTATTACTTGTTGAAATTGCTCTAAACTACCTCTTTCTAAAAAGCGCTGAATAACAAACCGTTTGTGCTCATCTAAATTAATGGCTGTTGGTTCAACATCCCAAAAAATGTGTTTTGGTAACTTCATCAATTCGTGAAAATAACTTTTATTGGTGGCTATTGCTACAAATCAAACCCAATATCTTTTCTATAAATCTTGCCCTCAAATTGCACCTGTTTGGCAATTTTTAAAGAATGTTCAATGGAAACTTTCCAATCATTACTTAATGTAGTTAAAGCCAAAACCCTTCCTCCATTAGTTTTCAATTTGCCATCTTCAAGCTTAGTGCCAGCGTGAAAAACCAATGTGTTATCACGTATTTCGCTTAATTCAATAATCTTACCCTTTTCATAGGCTTCAGGATAACCGCCACTAACCAACATAATTGTAGCAGCATGTTGTTCCGAAATTTTTAATTCACAATTATTCAATCCGCCATTGTCTAAAGCCTCAAATAACTCAACCAAGTCACTTTCTATTCGTGGTAAAACCACTTCTGTTTCTGGGTCGCCCATACGGCAATTGTATTCTATAACATAAGGCTCATTGTTTACTTTTATCAGTCCAATAAATATAAATCCGTTATATGTTATCCCTTCTAACTTCAAACCCTTTAAAGTTGGCTCAATAATTTGGGCAGTTACCTTTTTCATAAACACCTCATCCGCAAATGGCACAGGACTAATTGCTCCCATTCCGCCAGTATTCAAGCCAGTATCACCTTCTCCTATTCGCTTATAATCTTTGGCTACAGGTAAAATTTTATAATCTTTTCCATCAGTTAACACAAACACTGAGCATTCAATACCATCTAAAAACTCTTCAATTACAACTCTTGCTCCTGCATTGCCAAACTTGCCCGTAAGCATGTCTTTTAATTCTTTTTTTCCTTCTTCAATCGTTGGAGTAATAACTACACCTTTACCAGCAGCCAAGCCATCAGCTTTTAGCACTATAGGAGGTGTTTGCGTCTCAATATAATTTAGTCCTGCTTCCAACTCCAAACCGGTAAAGGTTTTGTAATCGGCCGTTGGAATATCGTATTTCTTCATAAAATCGTTGGCAAATGCCTTGCTTCCTTCTAATTGAGCTGCAGCTTTGTTTGGGCCAACAATTTGTACCGATTTTAGCTTTTCATCAGCCTCAAAATAATCTACAATGCCAGCCACCAAAGGTTGTTCTGGGCCAACTACCACCATACATATGTCATTTTGCATGACAAATTGTCCAACTTCATTAAAATTCATTATATCTAAGGTTACATTGGTACCACAATTGATAGTACCTCCATTACCAGGGGCAATGTAAAGCTTTCTTAGTTTTTTGCTTTGAGCTAGTTTCCAAGCAAAAGCATGTTCTCTTCCCCCTGAACCTAGTAATAGGATATTCATGAATAATTGATTTTAAGCAAAAGTAAAAATTGATTTTGCTAACACTCAATAAAAACAAACTTTAACAGGTTATCCTACAAGATAAACCTATTTTTGTAAGTAAGAACAAGTAAATATGTTAAATTTTATATCAAAAATTTTTGGTGGTTCAAAGTCGGAGAAAGACGTAAAAACTGTTTTACCACTAGTAGGAGTTATTAATGAAGCTTACAGTAAGTTAAGTGGAATTAGCAATGATGAATTAAGAGGAAAAACTAATGAGTTTAGAACCAAAGTAAAAGATTATTTAAAAGATATTGATGCCGAAATTGAGCAGCTTAATGCCAAAGCTGAAACGCTTAATGAAACCCAAATAGAAGAAAAAGAAGGTGTGTATCAAAAAGTTGATGCGCTTAGGAAAAAGCGTGATGAGGAGTTAGAGGAAGTATTAGAAGAAATACTACCAGAAGCTTTTGCAGTTGTTAAAGAGACTGCACGTAGATTTATGGAAAATGAACACGTTACATCCACAGCAACAGCGTTAGATAGAGAATTGGCGGTGAGCAGACCACACATTGTAATTAATGGCGACCAAGTGTCATATGCCAATAGTTGGTTGGCAGCCGGTGCCGAAATTACCTGGAACATGTTGCACTATGATGTGCAGCTAATTGGAGGAGTAGTGTTACACCAAGGCAAAATTGCCGAGATGGCAACTGGTGAGGGAAAAACATTGGTTGCAACCTTACCTTCTTATTTAAATGGTTTAACTGGCTTGGGCTTGCACATTGTAACAGTAAACGATTATTTAGCACGTAGAGATTCAGAATGGATGGCACCTATTCTTAACTTTTTGGGGTTAACTGTAGATTGTATTGATAATTACGAACCACATTCAGAAGGTAGAATTGCGGCTTATAATTGCGACATTACCTATGGAACCAATAATGAGTTTGGCTTTGATTACTTGAGGGATAATATGGTTAGAACTGCTGGCGAAATGGTGCAAAAGAAACTACACTATGCCATGATTGATGAGGTAGATTCAGTTTTAATTGATGATGCTCGTACACCTTTAATTATTTCTGGTCCTGTACCAAAAGGAGATGAGCAAGAATATCAAAACTTAAGACCAAGGATAAATAAAGTATTTGAAGCCCAAAGAAAGGTTGTTACGCAATTTGTAGCAGATGCAAAAAAGAAAATTGCTGAAGGCAACACCAAAGCAGAAAAAGATGGTGGAGGGTTAAGCTTACTAAGAGCTTATAGAGGTTTGCCTAGAAACAAAGCATTGATAAAGTTTTTAAGTGAAGAAGGTATGAAAGCCTTGCAATTAAAGGTGGAGGCCGTTTATATGCAGGAGCAAAGCAAACGAATGCCAGAGGTGGATGAAGAGTTGTTTTTTACCATAGATGAGAAAAATAATCAAGTAGAATTAACAGAGAAAGGGATAAACTATATTACCTCTGATGGGGAAGACCCAGAGTTTTTCATAATGCCTGATGTAGGTGCAGCAATGGCCGATTTAGAAAACACCGAAATGGGTGAGGAAGAAAAGGTAAAAGCAAAAGATAAGTTGTTTCAAGAACTGGCAATAAAGTCGGAGCGTGTACATTCAGTAAATCAATTGTTAAAAGCTTACACACTTTTTGAGCGTGATGTAGATTACATTATTGCTGATGGTAAAGTGAAAATTGTTGATGAACAAACAGGTCGTGTAATGGAAGGCAGAAGGTATTCTGACGGTTTGCACCAAGCCTTAGAAGCTAAAGAGAATACCAAAATTGAGGCTGCATCACAAACATTTGCTACGGTTACCTTGCAAAACTACTTTAGAATGTACCACAAGTTAGCTGGTATGACTGGTACTGCAGAAACAGAAGAAGGTGAATTTTGGGAAATTTACAAATTGGATGTAGTTGTAATACCTACCAATAAACCAATTGTACGTGATGATAGAGATGACTTGGTTTATAAAACCAACAAAGACAAATACAATGCAGTAATAAATGAAATAGTAAAACTTAAAGAAGAAGGAAGGCCAGTTTTGTTGGGTACAACTTCTGTTGAAATTTCGGAGTTGCTTGGTAGAATGCTTTCTATGAAAGGCATTAAGCACAATGTATTAAACGCAAAACAGCACTCGCGAGAAGCCGATATTGTTGCTGAGGCAGGTAAAGGTGGCGTTATTACCATTGCTACCAATATGGCAGGTAGAGGTACAGATATTAAGTTGGGTGATGGCGTTAAAAAAGCTGGTGGTTTAGCAATTGTTGGTACAGAGCGACATGATTCTAGACGAGTAGACAGGCAGTTAAGAGGTAGAGCTGGTAGACAAGGAGATGTTGGAAGTTCTCAGTTTTTTGTTTCCCTAGAAGATGATTTAATGCGAAAGTTTGGGTCTGAAAGGATAGCCAAAGTTATGGATCGCATGGGCTATAAAGAAGGGGAAGAAATACAGCACGGCATGATAACCAAATCAATTGAACGTGCACAAAAGAAAGTAGAAGAAAACAACTTTGGTATAAGAAAGCGACTGTTGGAGTATGATGATATAATGAACTCTCAACGTGATGTTATTTACAAGCGTAGAAAAAACGCACTTTTTGGCGAGCGCTTGGCGTTAGATGTTGATACCATGATTTATGATTTATGTGCAGTTACTGTGCAAGAATTTCATGCAGAGGGAGACTTTGATTTATTCAAAGAAGAAGTGTTGCGTGTATTTTCATTAAGTACAAATGTAGAAGCCAAAGAGTTTGCAGGAAATGAGCAGCAGGTAGTTGATAAATTGTATTTAGAAGCCATAGAATACTATAAAAGAAAAAAATCGGCATTGATTGAAACCGCATATCCTGTGCTTAAAAATTTGCATGAAACCAGGGGCGAAACAATTACCAACGTAGCAGTACCAATTACTGACGGTAAAAGATCATTGCAAGTAGTAGTGCCTTTAGAAGAAGCTATAAATACCAATGGAAAAGCATTGGTTACTTCATTTGAAAAAAATATATCATTGGCATTTATTGATGATAATTGGAAAGAGCACTTGCGAAATATGGATGATTTGAAACAAAGTGTGCAAACCGCAACTTATGAGCAAAAAGATCCTTTATTAATTTATAAGTTTGAGGCTTTTGAATTGTTTAAAGAGATGCTTAAAGAGGTTAACAAAGAAATTACTGGCTTTTTATTTAGAGGAAGTATTCCTTTACAAAATGCAGATCAGGTAAAGGAAGGAAAGCAGCAAAAAACCGATATGAGCAGAATGCAAACTGGTAGGGTAGACAAAGCTATGGCCAATAATGGTCAGCAAGGAAACACCCAAACAGAAACTAAAAAAGTACAACCAGTAAGAGCGGCAGAAAAAGTAGGAAGAAACGAGCCATGTCCTTGTGGAAGTGGTAAAAAGTTTAAACAATGCCACGGAAAGGCATCTTAAATAATTTGAAATCGTTTTTTTCGTTAATATTGTTACCCTATTATGAATATCGCTTCTAAGATTGATCATACTATTTTGTCACCCTTCACATCTTTAACAGAGGTGCAAAGGGTGTGTAATGAAGCGATAGAGAACAATTTCGCTTCTGTTTGTGTACCTCCTTACTATGTGCAAGATGCTGCGTTGGCTTTAAAAGAAATTGATACCATTAAAGTGTGCACAGTAATTGGCTTCCCTTTTGGCAACAACGCTACTTCAGCTAAGGTTGAAGAAACAAAGCGTGCTATAAATGATGGTGCCAATGAAGTAGATATGGTGGTAAATATCAATGCTGTGGTAAATGAAGATTGGAAGTATGTAAAAAACGATATTGAGTCTATTACCAATTCAGCCCATTTGGGAGGGGCAATTGTGAAAATTATTATTGAATCATCAAAACTTTCTAATGATCAATTGGTAGCATTATGCAAAATTTGTGAAGAGGTAAATGTAGATTTTGTTAAAACGGCTACGGGCTATAATGGAAATGATGTAACGGTAGCTGAAGTAAGTAACTTAAGGTCATTGTTGCCAGATAATATTAAGATAAAAGCATCTGGCGGAGTAAAAAATAAAATTGATGCTCAACAGTTAATTGATGCCGGTGCAGATAGGATAGGTGCGTCACAAAGTTTAAATTTGTTGTAATTATGAAATTTTTAATCGTTTCCATTTTATTTTTTGTTGTTGCTTCTAGCGCATTTGCTCAAGGTGAAGTTAAAGTTTACCGCAGTGCAGATATTGATAGAATGGTAGAAATGCATAAGGTGTACAATGCCAATAAAGGAGAGGTTTATGGCTACCGCATTCAAATAATTTCATCTACCACAAGAGATGAGGTAATGAACGCAAAGTCAAGGTTTTTATCTCGTTATCCCACCGTTAAATGCTATGATATATTTGAGCAACCTAATTTTAAATTAAGGGTAGGTAATTTTTCAAGTAAGCTAAAAGCCACCAAATTTTTAAAAGAATTAGGGTATGATTTTAAGCAAGCATTTATCATCCGCGATTATGTGGATGTAAAGGAGCTTTAGTGCGCTCGTTACTTGCAAAATGAACAATTAAACCTACAAGTAACAGAATATGTGCTATTCTGTGTATCCAAGTTGTCATCCCAAATACTTGCATAAATGAATTTACATCTCCCATTTGATTTAAGTGGTACGCTAACGATCTAAACAACGACATTGCGCTACCTAAAGTGGCAAATATAAAAGAGACCATCAAAATAGCAGTTCCTGCTGCCGGTTTTTTCAAAAAATGTATTAAGATTATAATTGCACAACCAATATTCCCTAATAAATAAATAAATTGAAACCCATTAATCATAAATACAAGATAGCCAAAATATTTATAGTCTATTACTAGTAAATTTGAAGTGTGAAAGACAAAATCACCAAACTAGCAAAAGAATATTTTGATGATATAGTGGCATGCAGACGTCATCTACATGCCAATCCTGAGTTATCATTTAACGAGCATAAAACAGCACAGTTTATCGCCGATAAGTTAAGCGACTATGGTATTAAGCATACAACAGGCATTGCAGAAACTGGTGTGGTTGGAATAATTGAAGGGAAAAATCCGAACAAAAAAGTAATTGCTTTACGTGCGGATATTGATGCCTTGCCTATACAGGAAAAAAATGATGTTGCATACAAATCACAAAATGATGGTGTTATGCATGCATGTGGGCATGATGTGCATACGGCTAGTTTGCTTGGAACTTGCCGAATATTAAATGAACTTAAAGAAGAATTTGAAGGAACAATTAAGCTGATTTTTCAACCAGGTGAAGAGAAGTTTCCAGGTGGAGCATCATTATTGATAAAAGCAGGTGTTCTAAAAAAACCAGATGTGGAGTTAATTATAGGGCAGCATGTAATGCCCGATATGGAAGTTGGAAATGTAGGTTTTTGCGCAGGACCTTCCATGGCATCTGCAGATGAAATTTATATGACAGTTAAGGGAAAAGGCGGCCATGCTGCTATACCTCATAAAAATGTAGATTCGGTGCTAATTACTGCTCAAATAATAACTGCGCTTCAACAAATTGTTAGTCGTAGAGCCAACCCTGCAACACCTTCTGTACTTTCATTTGGCAAAGTAATTGCCATGGGAGCCACTAATATTATTCCCAATGAAGTAAAAATAGAGGGCACTTTTAGAACCTTTGATGAGTTTTGGCGAAAAGAAGCCCATGGCTTGATTAAAGAAATGGCAGAGAATATTGCTAAAAGCTATGGAGGCAATGTTGATGTGGATATTAGGGTGGGTTATCCATCTTTAGACTGTGATTACGATTTAACTGCCCGTTGCAAACAATATGCTATTAATTATTTAGATATAAATCATGTAGTAGACACACCTATACGTATGGGTGGGGAAGACTTTGCTTTTTACTCAAAAGAAATACCAGCTTGCTTTTATCGATTAGGTGTTGGCAATGCTAAAAAAGGCATCAATTCGGGCTTGCACACCCCAACTTTTAATATTGATGATGGTGCGCTTAAAATAGGCACAGGATTGATGGCCTACCTTGCGATAAAAGAATTACAAGTATAATGTTTAATGCTTTAATCTTATCCTTTCTATTATATACCAAATAACTATCTTTGCACCCGTTTTATGTCAACCTTAACACCAGAAAATATTCACCCAATTTTTGATAAGCTTTTGCAAAAGAGCGATAAAGAAAGTTTACTCAATCAAAAAGCAGTTTGCTTATGGATGACTGGCCTTTCGGGCTCAGGTAAAAGTACCATTGCACAAGGTGTTGAAAGTGTATTGCACCAAAAAGGCTTTTTGGTGCAAGTTTTAGATGGTGACAATATTCGTTCAGGTATTAATAACAATTTAGGTTTTACTGAAGAAGATAGAACTGAAAATATTAGAAGAATAGCAGAGGTAACAAAGCTATTTTTAAATGCAGGTGTTATAACCATTAACAGTTTTGTTAGTCCTACAATTGCAATTCGCCAGCAAGCGAAAGAAATTATTGGAGATGATATGAAAGAAGTATTCGTATCAACTTCACTAGCAGAAGCTGAAAAAAGAGACGTAAAGGGATTGTACGCCAAGGCACGTGCAGGAGAGATTAAAAACTTTACGGGCATTGATGCTCCGTATGAAGCACCTAAACAACCTGCATTAACGGTAAAAACTGAAAACAATACGGTAGAAGAATCAGTGCAGCAAGTCATTGATTTTATTCTTCCTCAAATAACTAATAACTAAAAAAAACAACCATTTCAAATGGCATATCAAATAAATCATTTAAAAGAGTTGGAAGCAGAATCTATTTACGTATTGCGTGAAGTGGCTGCACAATTCGAAAATCCAGTATTAATGTTTTCTGGTGGTAAAGATTCAATATTGATGTTGTATTTAGCCATCAAAGCATTTTATCCTGCTAAAATTCCATTTCCATTATTGCATGTAGATACTGGTCATAATTTTCCAGAAACCATTGAATTTAGAGACAAATTGGTTGAAAAAATTGGTGCAAAGCTAATTGTTGGAATGGTGCAAGATAGCATTGATAAAGGAAGAGCTGTAGAAGAAAAAGGTGCGAATGCAAGTAGAAACAGATTGCAGATTACTACTTTATTAGACTCCATTGAAGAGCATAAGTTTGATGCAGCAATGGGTGGTGCAAGAAGAGATGAAGAAAAGGCAAGAGCTAAAGAACGTTTCTTTTCGCACAGAGATGATTTTGGTCAATGGGATCCTAAAAACCAACGTCCAGAATTATGGAACTTGTTTAACGGGAAGAAAAATTTTGGAGAACATTTTAGAATTTTCCCTATAAGTAACTGGACGGAATTAGATGTATGGCAGTATATAGCAAGTGAAGGTATTGAATTGCCAAACCTATATTTTAGTCATGAGCGTGAAGTGTTTACCCGTGATGGTGTAATACTAGCAAATTGCGAACATTTAACAGTAGGTGAAGGTGAAACTGTGGAAACTAAAAGAGTACGTTTTAGAACAATTGGAGATATGACATGCACCGGTGCTAGCTTAAGTGAAGCTAAAACTATACAAGATATTGTAGCAGAAGTTGCAACCACAAGAGTAACGGAAAGAGGCGGAAGATCTGATGATAAGAGAACAGAAACCGCAATGGAAGACAGAAAAAAAGAAGGATACTTCTAAAAGTAAATCACAAATTTTAAAATACAAATCTCAAAACAAGATGGGTCAAGATAATTTTAACGCAGACGAGTATATGGATATGGAACTACTCCGTTTTTCAACGGCCGGTAGTGTTGATGATGGAAAAAGTACTTTGATAGGAAGGCTTTTATATGATAGCAAGTCCATTTTTGAAGATCAGTATGAGAATATAAAAAACAGTAGCGAAAAAAGAGGTGAAGAAACCGTAAATCTTGCTTTGCTTACGGATGGTCTAAAAGCCGAAATGGAACAAGGCATTACTATTGATGTAGCTTACCGATACTTCTCTACTCCTAAAAGAAAGTTTATTATTGCTGATACTCCAGGGCATACTCAGTATACCCGTAACATGGTTACAGGTGCATCAACAGCCAACTTAGCAATTATTTTGGTAGATGCTCGTAATGGAATATTAGAGCAAACTAAACGCCACTCATTTATAGCTTCATTGCTACAAATACCACACTTAGTAGTTTGTGTAAATAAAATGGATTTAGTTGATTACGGACAAGAACGTTTTGAAGAGTTACGTGAAGAGTACAGTGCATTTGCAAGTAAATTAGATGTTAATGATGTTCGTTTTATTCCAATTAGCGCATTAAAAGGCGACAATGTTGTTGAGCGTTCAGACAAAATGGATTGGTATGATGGTCCTACTTTATTGTATTTATTAGAAACCATACATATTGCTAGTGATAATAATCATATTGATGGACGTTTCCCAGTACAACGTGTTATTCGCCCTCAAACTGATAAATTTCATGATTTTAGAGGGTATGCTGGCCGTATTGCTGGTGGTATATTTCGCCCGGGAGATAAGGTAGTGGCGCACCCAAGTGGTTTACCATCTACTATAAAGAGTATTACCACTTATAATGGCGATTTAGAGGAAGCTTTCGCTCCAATGAGTGTTTGCATTACGCTAAATGATGAGATAGATATTAGCCGCGGTGATATGATTGTAAAAGAAAACAATCAGCCAGAAAAAGGACAAGAAATAGACTTGATGGTTTGTTGGATGAATGAAAAACAAATGCAGTTAGGAGGTAAATATGCACTGCAGCACACCACCAATGATTGCCGTTGTATGATTAAAGACATACACTATAAAGTAGATGTAAATACTTTAAGCCGAGTGGAAGATGATAAAACAGTTGGCTTAAACGAAATTGCTAGAATTACCATTAAAACTACCAAGCCGTTGTTTTATGATGAGTACAGCAAAAACCGAAATACAGGTAGTTTAATTATTATTGATGAAGGCACCAATGTTACTTTAGGTGCAGGAATGATTATTGAGCGATAGGTATTATTCGCTTTTAGCGGCCTGAGCCATAGTAGGCCTATGGTTTAAAGCAGTAAATCCTTTAACTACTTTTTCAAAATAAGATATAGATTTATCCCAATTGCTTGTAATTGGTCGCCCTAGTATTCGGTTGGTATTTTGGCTATCAAAAACATAGCCCTTATTGGCAAAATGGTTGTTTCTTGCGGTTAATCGATTAAACAATCTTTCGGCATCTGTTAAATCATTTTTCTCTAAAAAGTTGTCGTCAACTACAAAGTTTAAATTATAAATCTTGCCAAATATTTCACCAATTTCTATTGCAGAAACTGGGTGCTCATCAGTTAAATTAAATATAGTTTTGTTGCTATCAATGCTCTTGTTTATTTCTAGCATACCATTAATTACACAGTCGGTGGGTACTAAGTTTAAATTTCCGTTCGAAATAGCCTTAACTCTAATCTCTTCATTCTCAACAGCCTTTTTCTTTACCATTATTAGTGCAGAAATGTATTCATAAACACCAAATTTGGAGTTGGTGTATCCTGTTTGTGAATCGCCAACAAGCATAGGAAAACGAAAAATAGAAAATGCAATGTTATTGGTTTCAGCATAGTTTTTAATTAGCAACTCAGCTTTACATTTACTTTCTATGTAAACATTTATAAATTTATTGGCGTAGCAATATTCTTCTTTTATAGGTTCAAAGTCTTTATGATTTTTATCGGCAATGTATGCAGTAGAGGCATGTATGAGTTTTGCACCAGTTAATTGTGCTATTTCAAGTAGGTTTTGGGTTCCTTTTACATTAACATCAATCACCTTAGCTCTATAACTTTCTTCATAGCGTAAATAAGCAGCCATATTAAATATTTGGGCAATTCCATTTTCAATCAATTGGTCAAATACATTTTTTGCTATGCCTAAATTTGACTTTGAAATGTCAGCAGTAATAAGGGTAACGTTGTTAAACAATACATTATCTACCTTAAAAGTTGGATTAACTTTAGCATTGTCTGCCTTTAATTGTTCAAACCTTTCTTCAATTGTTAAACCTCCCTTGGAGCGCCCCAACAGAATAATATGATTGCCTTCTTTTAAAAGCTTATAGACTAAGTAATGACCTGCAAAACCAAAACCCCCACATACCAATACGTTCATCATTTAAATTTTATTTCACTTTTAATGCAAACAAATACTTTCATCAATTGTTATGGCAAAGGATGTAAATATATGCAAGCATAATAAATATTGTGTTGCAAAAGGTTAATGAGCGTGCGTTAAAGCCTTTAACCAGCTAAGCTAGCTTGGTTATACAATTCTGAATCATTAAGCATATACTCTAAAATAGGTCTACACTTATTTTTGCAAGCAGGGTAAAAATTTTTATGCTTTTTTTCAATATTAATTTGTGAACAGCCCCACCAAAATTCGGCAATTGCAATTGGCTTTAGGTTATGCATAAATGCATAGTTTAATAGTTTAGGGGCAGCGCATTCCCCCGCAGCTGATGGCGGTTTTCCGTGGGATGATTCACAAAAAATTTGCAGTACATTTTTTTCTTTGCCCAATAAATTGAGAAACCGATAATTCTCAAAAAGTTGTTGCTGCACAGCCAATGATTTTTGTTTCCTTTTTTCGTTTAGTGCTGTGATTTCCGTTTGACTGTTTGCCTGCTGAATTTCATTGCCAATTTTAGTTATTTCCGTCATGCCTTTATCTATAAAATGGTCATCTGCCCCAGCATTAAAAATGGAAGGAATAAACTTACTTGGAGTTGCTTTAATTGGCAATCTTCCAGAAATTGCTCCTAAATAACCAAAGGTATTATCAGTTTTTTGAACAACGAGTATTCCAAACATTTTGCCTTTTTTAAGGCTAAAATCATAGTCCCAGTTTTGAATTTCACCAACCAAAAATTGCTGAAACTCGTTAGCTGCAATGCTTGCAATTTCAGGAATGGTTGAAACAAAGGGATTGTTGAGTTTGACCGGTATATCTGCCTGAGATACGTCCGTTTTAAAGTTAAAAATGAGTTGCTTATCCATTTGGTTTCGCTAAGGTATCAATAGCATGAGATTAAAAGGGATCATGCTTAAACATTCTCACTTTGTAAACTTTTTTCTCCTTTTTTAAACGCCACATATGAATATATAATTGGCGTAATGGTTATTATAGTTGTTATTGTTATAAACAGAATAAAATTCAACTGCTGAGCAAATATTAAGCTCGATAACACAACTATAATACCACCAATAAACCACATTTTGCCTCCTAGTTTATGCGTTTCTTTCCAAACGGTTTCGCTTTCAAGCGTCCAAGGTGTTCTAATGCCAATAAAGTAATTTGCCTTTATTGTTTTAAAAAAGTTGCCAAAAACTAGATATAAAACTCCTATCAATAGTACCATATAATTGGGGTTGGTAAGGGATAGATTTTTTGATGAATAAATAATGACAAGTGCTATTACTGACATTAACAAGGTCAAAAAAAGCTTGATATGGTTATACTTTTTGCCCATATTTTTTAGTTTGCCCTTAGGATCTATTGCGGGAATTACAAGCAATAAAAGATAAGTTATTAGGGGAAGAGAAATAGATAAAAGTGCCATTTCCATTTTATCTCCATATCTATCAATTTCTCCTTTAATATTCCAATGGATAGGCACTTTTGCTGGCAGTTGGTTCCATATAAAGGCTAGGTATATAAATGGCATTAGAACAATGGTAATTAGCGGCAATTCTTTATTAAGTTTCATAATATTATTTTTTTAAGCCTATTATCCAAGTCATTAAATCTTCTAATATGGTAGTGTTTAAAGAGTATTCAACAAACTGTCCCTTTTTCTCACTAGTTATTAAATCGGCCCTTTTTAAAATATCTAAATGATGCGAAATGCTCGGTTTCGAAATGTTGAATTTTTCAGCAATCTCTCCAGCATTCATATCTCTTTCTTTCAAAAGTTCCACAATTTGTCTGCGGGTTTGGTCATTCAATGCCTTAAATAAAGAGTTCAAGTTTAATATTTAGTTATTTAGACAAATATCTAAATATATTTTGAATTTATCAATAAATACCTTGTAAATCACAATTCTTACAACGTTCCCAACTTATCCGCCAATAAATTAACTTCACACCATGAAAATTAAATTTTGCGGAGCAGCGCAAACAGTAACGGGCAGCAGCCACTTACTTACGCTAGATAATGGATATAAAATATTGATGGATTGTGGCTTGTATCAAGGCTATGAAGAGAAGTATGAAAAGTTTAATGAAGGCTGGTTGTTTGAGCCAGGTGATATTGATTGCATGATCTTATCACATGCGCATATCGATCATAGTGGAAGAGTGCCTAAGCTTTGCAAAGATGGTTTTAAGGGTAATATTTATTCTACCCATGCTACAAGAGATTTGGCAGCCATAATGTTGCAAGATTCTGGCTTTATACAAGAGCGAGATGCCGAGTACAATAACAAGAACAGAAAGAAATTTAATACTGAAAAAAAGATACCACTTTACACGGTTAAAGATGCTGAAAGAAGTTTGGAGCAATTTGTTTCAGTAGCTTATGAGCGTTGGAATAATGTTGGGCCGGGCGTTGATGTGTTGTTTAGAGATGCCGGCCATATTTTAGGAAGTGCAAGTGTTACGTTAAGAATTAAAGTTGATGAACACCACACTGAATATTTTGGTTTTACAGGTGATATTGGAAGACCAGATAGACCAATTCTAAAAAATCCTAAACCAATGGATAAATTGGACTATTTAATTTGCGAAAGCACCTATGGAGGTAAAGAGCATAAATCTGCACCGCAAGATGAAAATGCTTTGCTAGAAATTATTCAACAAACTTGCGTTGAGCAAAAAGGAAAGTTGGTTATTCCTGCATTTAGTGTAGGGCGTACACAAGAAATAGTTTACATGATGGACAGGTTGGAAACTGCAGGAAAACTGCCTAACATTCCTGTTTATGTAGATAGTCCTTTGGCCATAAATGCTACCGAAATATTTCAAATGCACCCTGAGTGTTTCGATCAAGATATATTAGATTACATGAGGCAAGACCCTAATCCATTTGGGTTTCACAACTTGAAATACACAAAACGAGTTGAAGATTCAAAAATGATAAATACATTAGATAAACCATGTGTAGTTATAAGTGCTAGCGGTATGGCTACTGCAGGAAGAATTAGACATCATATTTTTCATAACATTGGCAACGCCAAAAACACCATACTAATAGTTGGTTATTGCGCACCTCACACATTGGGAGGTCAATTAAGAGATGGCAAAAAGGAGGTTAAAATGTTTGGACAAAAGATAGAAGTTAAAGCCCAAGTTAAAGTGATGGACTCCTTTAGTGCGCATGGCGATCATTCAGAAATTTTGGGATTTATAGACAATCAAGATCGCAGTAAACTAAAAAAGATTTTCTTAACCCATGGTGATGTTCCAAGACAAACGTTGCTGCAAACAGACATGGTTAAAATGGGTTTCAAAAAAGTAGAAATCCCTAGTTTAGGTCAAAGTTTTAATATTTAAAAATGAACCAGCCACCAGCTCCATTTTCTTGCACTTACAACCCGCAATTGCCAGAACTGCTAAATCAACTAGGCTGCACTATTTTAATAAGCACTTACCAAGCGGGTAAGGTTATTTGTTTAAGTGCAGTTGACGATAATAAGTTGGTACAATTGCCAAGGAATTTTCAGAAACCAATGGGCATTGCTTTAAGTGATGATGGGCAAAAAATTGCCATTGCCACCAAAGACAATATTCAAATAACCAAAAACTCTAAACAACTTGCAGAGTTTTATCCTAATCAACCCAACACCTATGATGCTTTGTATATGCCAAGAGCGACCTACTATACAGGCCAAGTAGATATACATGATTTACATTGGGGAGATGCTGGGCTTTGGGCGGTAAATACTAGTTTTTCGGCACTGTGTTTAATAAATGAAGAGTACAGTTTTGAGCCTAAGTGGCAACCGAAATTTATAACTAAACTGGCCAGTGATGATCGTTGTCATTTAAACGGATTGGCAATGGTTAATGGAAAGCCTAAGTATATTTCGGCACTGGGTACCAAAGATGCTGGCGGCAGCTGGCGTAAAAGCATAACCAATGGTGGGGTATTAATTGATATTGATGCCAACGAAAATGTTTTAGAAAACTTGCCTATGCCTCATGCGCCAAGGTGGCATGATAATAATTTGTATTTATGCTTATCGGCAACCGGCCAAATTGCTGTTGCTGATTTACGAAAAGGCACTTACTCTGTGTTTAATAAACTGAACGGATTTATAAGAGGAATGGCCATTTATGGGGACTATATGTTTGTAGGTTTATCGAAACTAAGGCAAAACTCTTCCACCTTTAAACATTTAGAAATTGCATTAACTGCCAACGAAAGTGGCATTGTAATTTTTCATATTCCCACTGCAGCTAAGGTTGGGCAAGTGAGCTACCAAGCCTCTGTTGATGAAATTTATGACATTCAAATCTTACCAAACACACGCAGACCAAATATTTTAAATGCTGAAAAAGAAGCGTACAAGTTAGGTTTGTCAATTCCAGGAAAAACATTTTGGAGTGCTCCAAAAAAAGAGGCATAGTATTTGTCTAAGTGTAGTTTTTAATCATAATTTTACATTTCTATGAATTCAAAAAGTACTCAAAAAACAAAACTGCTATTAAAATTTTCTAACCGAATAACCAAGGCATTTCAATCAGGTGCATTGTATACCATGTCGGCTATAAAAAGAAAATCTTGGCTCAAAACCATTAAAAGGTTAAGCAGACAGCTAAATATTGAAATTCCCAATTTTAAGTTAAGCTCCATTGCTAAAGTTGCGGTATTGGCTCTTGGTCTTTTTGCAGGTGCCAATAGCTTAAATGCCCAAAGTACTTTTAATGCTCCTCAGGTTAATCCATTTAATATAAGTGGTGGTAATTCTCTTGCATTTCCAACAGTAGTAGATATTGATAATGATGGCGATTTGGATATGTTTATCGGACAGAATTATACTGGGGGGAGTTATACTTCAGATCTAGTTTTTATAGAAAACACTGGTTCGGCAACAACTCCAAATTTTGCAGCACCAATTAACAATGCTTTTAACACCGGCGGAGGATATTATCTAGGAAGTCCGACTTTTGTAGATATTGATGCAGATGGAGATTTCGATTTATTTGTAGGGGAATTCTATGTTGATACTGTTATCAATCCATATTATAGAGCAGCGGTTCAATTTTTCGAAAATGTAGGTTCAGCTAACACACCAAATTTTGCAGCTCCAGTGGCAAATCCTTTTGGAATTGACTCTGCTGAATTCTTATCTAACCCTGCGTTTGGGGACATTGATGGTGACGGTGATTTAGATTTGTTGATGGGGCAATCACAAAGTTATGTTACCTTGAACACCGTTGTTGCATTTCAAGAAAACACAGGTACGGCATCAGCTCCTGCTTTTGGGCCTGCTCAACAAGACCCTTTTAGCCTAGGAAGTTTTGATGATGTATGCATACCTAATTTAGTTGATTTAGATGGAGATGGTGATTTGGATTTATTTGTTGGGCAAAGTGAAGGTTCTGCTGGCAACGGATTTGGCAACATGGCCTTTTTCGAAAACTTGGGTACAACAACAATGGCCAATTTTGGTGCTAGAATAGATAATCCTTGGGGGACCAATGCCGGAGTAGAAGGTTCTTACCCTGCGAGTGCAGATATTGATAATGATGGTGATTTTGATTTATTTGTAGGAGGTAGTCCAGATACTTCATCTTATAGCGGTAGAATTGCATTTTTAGAAAATACTGGTTGGATAAACACTCCACCTACAATTACAAGCAACGGAAATGAAACCATGTGTATCAATGAAGGAACAAAAACTATTAACCTAGCAGGCATTGGAGATGTTGATGTGATGCAAACATTGTCTTTAACCGCAACCTCAACGAATACAGCTGTGCTAGCTGACCCAATGGTCAATTTTACAAGCCCTGGGCCAACCGCAACATTAGATTTTAACCCAACAATGGTAGGCATGGTGCCAATTGATGTAACCGTTACTGATGGAGGCGTGTGGAAAAACACTGCACAGTTTACGTTTAATGTAAATGCACAGGTTTGCACTGGTTTTAATGATGAATTGAATAGTCAGTTTAAAGTTTATCCTAACCCTGCAGTTGCTCAAGTAAATATTGAGTTAACAGAAGCTTTGGCGAAAGAAGATGTAAGTTTTGTTATTACAGATCTTTCGGGTAAATCTTATCTATCAGATAACGCTTCTGGAAAAATGCTTATTTCAATTGATGTGAGTACATTGAGTTCAGGAATTTATTTTGTTAAAATACAAAGTGCTGATAAAGCTGGTCATATTAAGCTGTTAATTGAATAATTATTAATTAATAATTTCTAGTTAAATCACAACCAATTTGGTAAAGCATTGTTTCATTACTAATTTTGAAATCAATGGAAATAAAACCACGAACTGTAAAAGCACCCACTGGCAATCAACTCAACTGTAAAGGTTGGGTTCAAGAAGCCGCTTATAGAATGATTCAGAACAATTTAGACACTGAGGTTGCCGAGCGACCTGAGGATTTAATTGTGTATGGAGGAATAGGTAAAGCTGCTAGAAATTGGGAAAGCTTTGAATACATATTAAAGGCACTAGAAGATTTAGAGGAAGACGAAACTTTAATGGTTCAAAGCGGCAAGCCGGTCGGAATTTTGCCTACACATAAAAATGCGCCTAGAGTTATTATTGCCAACAGCAACTTAGTTGGCAATTGGGCCACTTGGGAACACTTTAGAGAATTAGAGGCTAAAGGGTTAATGATGTATGGCCAAATGACTGCAGGCTCATGGATATACATAGGTACACAAGGTATTGTTCAAGGCACATATGAAACCTATTTATCACTAGCCAATATTAATTACAATGGTACATTAAAAGGCAAGCTAAATGTAACTGCCGGTTTAGGCGGTATGGGTGGCGCGCAACCATTAGCAATTACAATGAATGAAGGTGTTTGCCTAGCTGCCGAAATTGAGCAATGGCGAATTGATAAAAGATTAGAAACAAAATATTTAGATAAATCATCTAGCAACATTGATGAGGCCATTGATTGGGCTTTGGAATCAAAAGCCAATGAAGAAGCAATTTCAATTGGTGTTTGTTGCAATATAGTTGACTTGTTGCAAAGGTTGTTAGATAGAAATATTACACCCGATACATTAACTGATCAAACAAGTGCACATGATGAGTTAATAGGATATTTTCCTGAAAACATGAGCGTTGAAGAAGCCAATGTTTTAAGAGATAACAACCCTGATAATTATAAATCGCGCTCATTAGATACCATGGCAAAGCATGTTGAGCAAATGCTTGAATTACAAAAAAGAGGTGCCATTACTTTTGATTATGGAAACAACTTGCGCGGGCAAGCCAAAGATAAGCGTGGAGTAAAAAATGCTTTTGACTTTCCAGGTTTTGTTCCAGCATATATTCGTCCATTGTTTTGTGAAGGTAGCGGCCCGTTTAGGTTTGTGGCCTTATCGGGCAATGAAGAAGATATTTTTAAATGTGATGAAAAGCTAAAAGAGTTGTTTCCTGAAAATGAAGGATTGATGCGTTGGTTAAAAATGGCCAAAGAAAAAATTGCTTTCCAAGGATTACCATCTCGTATTTGTTGGTTAAAAATGGGTGAAAGACAAAAAGCAGCATTGGCATTTAACCAAATGGTAATGGATGGCGAATTATCTGCTCCATTAGTAATTGGTAGAGATCATTTAGATACTGGTTCTGTAGCATCTCCAAATAGAGAAACAGAAGCTATGAAAGATGGCAGTGATGCAGTTGCGGATTGGCCAATTTTGAACGCTTTAATCAATACTGCTGGTGGAGCAAGCTGGGTAAGTTATCACCATGGCGGTGGAGTAGGCATGGGTTATAGTTTGCATGCGGGTATGGTTATAGTAGCTGATGGTACGCAAGACGCCCATGAACGAATTAGCAGAGTATTGCATAACGACCCTGCAATGGGAGTTATAAGACATGCAGATGCGGGTTACGAAATTGCAGAAAACACCGCTAAAGAACACCAATTAGATATAAAAGAGAGATTAAAGTAGCGTTTTAATTAACTGATAGTCAGCTTTTTAAAATAATTTTTGAATTAATTTAACCTTTTATGTAACCTTATTTACTCAAGGTCGTTAAATACTATTAGAAAACAAGTAAAGATTTTCTGTTAGGTTAAAATTTGGCGATTTATGAGTCCGCATCCCTGCGGACTTTTTTTATGCTATCGCTTTATAAATTTTGAAGAGTACTTTTCACCTTCCACCTCTACTAAAGCAATGTAAACTCCACTTTTTAATTGGGAGATATTGATGTCATTAAGCTTTAGATATGATTCTAATAATTTCTCACCTTTAATATTCATAATTGTTACGTTTCCAACTTTATTTTCAAAGAAGTGTATTGTTTTGTTTGCCGGATTTGGATAAACCTTAAGACTTTCCATTTTAGGATTGTTAATTGAAGTTATAAACATATCTGCAATGGTACAATTCACCATAGTATCAATACTAGTGTTTGTAGAAGAACCCTGAAAATTGTAGTAGTATGGATAATTGAATACGCTTTGAGCATTTTTCTTCACACAATATATCAATGGTTCATAAAAATTAGCGTTCATCCTAAAATAATTCCAATCATGATTTTGTGGCGATAAATGGTTTGGTTCAGCACTTTCTATAAGATAAAAAAATGAACCGATACCTTCCCCCCAAACTAGCTGGTCATAGGGTAAGTGGTTAAAATATCCATTTAAATTGGTCAGATAATATACTTTATTGTTGTAAAAAGATGTAGATATATGAGTGCTATCAAGCACCAAACTATCTGATACTATTTGGCCCTGTTTATACTTTTGTATGATTAAGGTATCTCCAACATTTTTACTAAAGTCATAAATTAGAATTTCCGATAAGTTGTTGCGTTTTAAGTATACTTTTTTTAAGCTAGTATCTTCTCTTAAAAAATTATAACTAATGCTTGTTGGAGGTCTTGCAGAATCAAATCTGCCAACGGATTCAAGAATTTTGTAATCAACGGAGTCGATTAAAGTATCACCAGTAATCTTACTTTTTATATTTTCAAATAGCCATAAGCCGTCAAATCTATTGGCATTCCATTCAACTGAATCACTTAACATTTTTTGGTATGGTTGTGAAAATGCAATTACACTAAAAGAGACAAATAGGAGATAAGTTAATATCTTCTTCATTATAGAAAGATACAACAATTAATATTCATCAATTAAAACATACAATCTAACAATAAGTATATTTGCACTCTCAAATGGTATTTCAATTAAAACAAGCGGTTGAAGGGATAATCCCTAGAAAATATTTACGAGTTTGGGGTATGTACACCACTCGATTTTATGGAATATTCTTAAGTGGCAAAAAGCATCAGTGCTCATGCTGCAAAAAAACGTACAATAGATTTTTGTCTTATGGATTAAAAAAGCGTGAAAATGCTTTATGTCCTTGGTGCTTAAGTTTAGAGCGCCACCGTTTAATGTGGATTTACCTACAAGAGCAAACCAATATATATACCGATCAAGTGAAGGTATTGCACTTTGCCCCAGAGCACCAATTGCAAGAACATTTAAGCAAGCAGCCTAACATTGATTATACTAGTGCCGATTTAGATATGCCAACGGCAATGGTAAAAATGGATATTACCAATATTACGTTTGAGTCAAATACATTTGACGTTATACTTTGCAACCATGTTTTAGAGCATATACCAGATGACGCTAAGGCAATGAGTGAGCTGTTTAAAGTGCTTAAGCCAGGTGGTTGGGCAATTTTACAAACGCCAATGAGCAAGGAGGCTAAAACCATTGAAGATGTTACGTTAACTGACCCTAAAGAAATGGAAAGACGTTTTGGACAAAACGACCATGTACGTATTTATGGCTTAGATAAAAAAGATCGTTTAGAAGCTGCAGGTTTTGAAGTAGTGTTAGATGATTTTGTTACCAAACTACCTAAAGAAGTGGTAGAGAAACACTACTTAGAAGATGATGAAATCATCTATTTGTGTAAGAAGCCTAAGTAGAAAACTATACTTTTCCTTATAACAAAAGGCGAACTCAATCTAATAATAACGGCAAATCATTGTTGCATTTAATGTTATAAATCTCCCAACTGAGGCCTTAAAACAATATCCTCAACAACCGTTCTATCACTCATTTTGTAGCTGTTCCAAATTACATTGGCAATATCATTGGCAGGCATTATTCTATTTTCATCAACTCCCGATCCTTCCCAACTGGCTGTATAAACAGCACCAGGGTAAACAGTGCTAACACGCACATTTTTTTCGGTTAACTCGTGTCGCAAGTTTTTCGAAAACCCAGTTAATGCAAACTTGCTAATGCTATAAGAGCCACCACCATTGTATGCCTGCAAACCTGCAACTGAACTAATGTTAAAAATGTAACCACCCTTTTGTTTGGTTATAGCTGGTAATAGCGCCCTAGTTAAATTGTAGGCGCTATATAAATTAGTGTTAATCATTAACTCCAAATTACCTTCAGGCTCATCATGTATGTTGCCTGGCACAAAACTGCCAGCATTGTTTACCAATACATCAATGGTTTGCCATTTACTTAAAATTTGTTTGGCAAATTTTGCAACGTCTTCTTTTTTCGACATATCAGTAGATACCCCTATCACTTTATCCTCACCGCCTAAATCTTTGGCAACCTTTAAAATATCTTGTTCATTTCTCGAGCAAATAGCTAGGTTGCCACCTTCATTGGCAAACTTTTTTGCAATGGCCAAACCAATCCCTTTTGATGCACCTGTTATAACAACGTTCATTATTTCTAGCTTTTGAACAAATTTACCTTAATTTTGGTCACCTCTATATGAAGTTTCTCTTCCATTTCGGTAGGTATGTAAATATGATATTTGCGCTCTTTAAAAAACCTGAGCGTATAAGCATGTATTGGAAGGAATATGCTCGGCAAATGAACAACATTGGTGTTGGCTCATTAATAATAGTTGCATTTATTTCAGTATTTGTTGGTGCAGTAACAGCAGTGCAATTTGCTTATCAAATACAAGGCTCTGCCATACCTATGTGGTGGGTTGGCTTTGTTGTGCGAGATACTATGATATTGGAATTAGCTCCTACCATTTCATGTTTATTATTGGCTGGTAAGGTTGGTTCCAACATATCATCAGAGTTGGGGAGCATGCGTGTAAATGAACAAATTGATGCTTTGCAAATAATGGGCGTTAATGTACGTTCATATTTAGTAGGGCCAAAAATATTGGCCGCAGTAACAGTAATACCTATGTTGGTTATAATAGCAGCCTTTTTAGGTGTTTATGGTGGACTAATTGCAGGAAAGTTAGGTGGCTACGTTTCATCTACTGAGTATCAGTTAGGAGTTTTAGATGAGTTTAATCCTTATTACATAAGGTTAATGTATATAAAGGCAGTTGTGTTTGCATTTACGCTAACATCAATGGCAGCATACCAAGGCTTTTACGTAAAAGGTGGGGCAATTGAAATTGGTGAAGCAAGCACACGTGCAGTAGTTTTTAGTAGTATCTTAATTTTAGCATTTGATTATTTAATAGCAGCAGCATTGTTATGATTGAGTTACAAGACATATATAAATCATTTGGAGAAAATGATGTGCTTAAGGGCATATCAACTCAGTTTTTACCAGGTAAAACCAATTTGGTAATTGGTAAGTCGGGTTCGGGCAAAACGGTATGTATAAAATGTTCTATCGGTTTATTTGAAGTAGATAAAGGAGCCGTTATTTATAGCGGTAGAAACTTTACCACCATGTCAAAAAACGATAAGAGAGATGTGCGCAAAGAAATAGGCATGTTGTTTCAAGGCAATGCTTTGTTCGATTCTATGACGGTTGAAGAAAACGTACGGTTTCCATTAGATATGTTTTCTAAAAAGACCAAGGCTGAAAAAAATGCCAGGGTAAATGAAGTGTTAGATCGCGTAGAGTTAGAAGGGGCGCATAAAAAATATCCTTCAGAAATTAGTGGTGGTATGCAAAAAAGGGTAGGCATAGCTCGTGCAATAGTACTTAAGCCAAAATATTTGTTTTGTGATGAGCCCAATTCGGGTTTAGATCCGCAAACAGCTTTGGTAATTGATGAGTTAATTAAAGAAATTACCATAGAGCAAAACATTACTACGGTAATTAATACCCATGATATGAATTCGGTAATGGGCATTGGAGACAATGTTTTATTTATACATGAAGGCTACAAACATTGGGAAGGCAGTTCAGCAGAAATTTTAACTAGTGACAATCAAGAGTTGGAAGATTTTATTTTTGCTTCTGAGTTTTTGAAAAAATTGAAAAATCAAGAGATTTAAAATTCCAATAAATACCTAGCCACCATCAAGGCTTCTACTTGATATTTGTTTACTCCACTTTCATCAATCACTTTAGCTTTTAGTGCTGCTCTTATGGTAGCGCCATGTATCACTTCAACTTTCCATTGGGTGTTTTGTATCAATGCTTCTAGTTTAAATGATGTTGGTCCACCGGCAAACTTTCCTTTTACACTTCTAGCTTTTATTCCTATTCTATCAAACTGATGCTGGGCTAAAAATGCATTAATGTTTTTGGAAAAATCTTGAATGTCTGCTTGATTTTTAGAATCCTTAACGCCAATTTTTTTACTGTTGGTTTCTATTAAATGGAAGTTTTCTTTATCACCTTGCAAGCAGGTTACTATGGCATCATTGCCTTTTAACTCTATACCACAAACTTTCATATTTAAATTTGTTTGAAGATACGTTATTGACTTATTGTGTTTTTATTGAATTACCGACATTTGGTTAATTATGTTGCCAATTGCTGCACACAAAATGTTTGGAATTGCTTCATTCCCTTATAATTGGCTAATTTCGAGCCCAATGCACTGGGGCTATATTGTAATGTTTGTTTATACTGCTATGTTGTTCTACATAATGTTGTATTGTATGGCACAATTCCATTTGGCCATTCATTTTGTTCGGCATCAACGCAAGCAACGCAAAAATCAAGGCAATAAGGTTGAAGAAAGTATTTCTAACAATCAACTTCCATTGGTAACCGTTCAACTGCCCATATATAATGAGTTGTATGTAGTAGAAAGATTAATAGATAAAATTTGCGAATTTGATTATCCTAAAGACAAAATGCAAATTCAGGTGTTGGATGATTCAACAGATGAAACCCTAGAAATTTCTCGCAACAAGGTAAACGAATATGCAGCCAAAGGTTTTGATATTGAGATGGTAACACGACCCGATAGAAAGGGCTATAAAGCTGGTGCATTGGCTTATGGTAACCAAACTGCTAAAGGTGAATTTATCGCCATTTTTGACGCTGATTTTTTACCCAAGCCAGACTTTTTGAAGAATACACTGCCTTCATTCAATAATGACAAAATTGGTATGGTTCAAACACGTTGGGAGCATATCAATGAAAACTATTCTTTGTTAACCCGCATACAGGCGTTTATATTAAACTTTCATTTTACCGTTGAGCAGCAAGGGCGAAACGCTGCTGGTTATTGTATGAATTTTAATGGTACAGCGGGTATATGGAGAAGAAAGGCAATTGATGATGCAGGTGGTTGGAGGGCCAACAGCATAACAGAAGATTTAGATTTATCATATAGGGCGCAATTAAATGGCTGGAAGTTTAAGTACCTCTTAACCCAAGGCTCACCAGCTGAATTGCCATCTGATATGCCATCATTAAAATCGCAGCAATTTAGGTGGAACAAAGGTGGTGCTGAAAATGCACGCATGTATATGTTCAAAATTCTTAAGTCAAAACTGCCATGGTCATCAAAAATTCATGCCTACTTTCATTTGTTTAGCAGTACAGTTTACTTATGCATATTAATCTCGGCAATATTGAGCATCCCATTGTTGTATGCTAAAAACTCGTTGGGCATTCCATATTTTAAATATGCTTCTGTATTTGTATTATCCACGCTGGCAATAGCTTTTGGCTATTTTGTTGCTTCATTTTATGAAGAAGAAAAAAAGAAAAGTAGGTGGTTCGAATACCTTATGATGTTCCCAGTTTTTTTGGTAATTACCTTAGGTCTTTCTTTACACAATGGCATAGCCGTGTTTAGAGGTTGGTTGGGTGAAAAAACGGCTTTCATAAGAACGCCAAAATTCAATATTACCAAGCTAGGAGAGGCATGGCACAACAAGAGTTATACTTCAACTAAAATTCCGTTTACTACTTGGTTAGAAGCTTTAATGGCGCTTTACTTTGGTTTTGGGGTTTACTTAGGCATTCAAAATCACGATTATGGTTTAATACCTTTTCATGTTGCCGGCATCATTGGATTTAGTGTAATCTTTTTCTTTTCAGTTAAGCATGCTAAATTGGCGGGGTAGCAGTATCATCAACCAATGCGACCCAAACATTACATAGTACTAGCATTATCATTAATTACCTATTGTTTATTTGCTTTTAAGTTTAACAATAGAGCCGACTTTACGCAGGTTTTAGGCTGTTTTACCTTGTTGTTTGCAGGCTTTGCTTATTACTACAAAATTGCCAATACCAAGCAAATTATAGCTTGGGGCATAGGCATTGCCATAGTTGCAAGGTTGTTGCTATTGCCAAGTATCCCTTGGTTAAGTGATGATTTTTATCGTTTTATGTGGGATGGTAATCTTTTGGTCAATGGATCAAATCCTTTTCTGCAATTACCTACAGAAGTTGAATTGACCAATATATCTCCGAAAGTAAAAGAGCGGTGGTTGGCATTTATGAATTCGCCCAACTATTACACCATTTATCCTCCGTTTTTGCAAGGTGTGTTTGGCTTGGCCATGTGGCCTTTTGGTAAGCATGAGTTGGGCTCAGTTGCCATAATGCGATTGGTAATTATTGCTTTTGAAATTGGCAGTATATTATTAATCAAATCATTATTGCAACAGTTTAAATTGCCCGCAAAAAATGTATTGTTGTATGCTTTAAATCCATTGGTAATTGTTGAGCTAACAGGCAATTTGCACTTTGAAGCCGGCATGATATTTTTTACGCTATTGTCCGTTTATTTTTTAGTAAAGGCCCATAAATCAAACAAACTTGGGCATCTACTTTTAGCTTCCGTAGCAATGGCATTGGCCATCAACATTAAAATCATACCATTAATTTTTCTGCCATTTTTAATTCGCTACTTAGGGATAAAAAAACTCGCAATGTTATCAATGGTCATAGTCATTGTCAATGGTTTATTATTTCTTCCCTTCTATACTCCAGAGTTATTCAGTAATTTTTCAAAGAGCTTCACATTGTACTTTCAAACGTTTGAGTTTAATGCAAGTATTTATTATGTGGTGCGCTGGTTAGGCTTTAAAGCAGTGGGCTATAATATTATTGGTGTTGCAGGTAAAGTTTTTAGTGCCTTAGTATTTATAAGTATTATGGTTTTGGCATTGCGTAAAAAGTGGAAACTATCAGCATTGCCAAAGGGATTTATGTTTGCTTTGTTAATCTATTTGTCATTGGCTTCCATAGTCCATCCTTGGTATATTATTCCTTTGGTAGCCTTTGCAGTTTTTACGCAATATCGTTTTGCAATGGTATGGTCGTTTTTAGTTGTGCTTTCATATTCAGCTTATAACATTACTGGCGTTAATGAATTGCTTTACTTGGTGGCTTTAGAGTATATGGTTGTAGCAGGCTGGTTTGCTTGGGAGTTATTCAATTGTAAAAATTGGTTTTTAGAAAAACTAGTTGGTTAAAAGTTAGGATGCTTATAGCATTTGAATTTCAATAACTTATTCTTTATTTTTAAGATATATGAATAAAATATCCATAGTTCTGCTATTCGCCATGTTTTCAATTACTACTTTATTGCATGCAAGTGTTTCGAACGTACAGTTCATTCAAAACAACGGGCAGTGGGAATCTAACGTATTGCATAAAGCATATATACCCAATGGAGCTGTATTTTTAGAAAAAGATGCATTTGTATTTGTGTATGAAGACAAAGATAAGGTTGATGAATATCATCATTCAAAATCGCACGGTCATTCCCATGGGCCAGCCCCCAAAAGGCATTTGCACGCTTTCAAAATAAAATTTGTTGGTAGTGCTACCGAAAACTTACAGGCTTTGGATGAAGAGGTTACCTATCAAAACTACTTTTTAGGTAACGATCGTAGCAAGTGGCAAAGCAAGGTGCCATTGCACAAAACCATTTTGTATAAAAACTTATATGCAGGAATTGATATGAAAGTTTACAGCTCGGGTTACGATTTTAAGTATGATTTAATCGTAGGTGTAGGCGCAGACCCTAAGGATATAAAATTAGCTTATGAAGGCTTTGAAGAGCTAAATAAATATAATGATGAATTGCGTATTTGCTTATCAATAATTGAGTTAACGGAAGAAAAACCATACACTTATCAAGGAGATATAGAAATTGATTGCGCTTACAAATTGAATGAAAATACGGTAACATTTGACGTTGGTGAATACAATAAACAAATACCTTTAATAATAGATCCAACATTGGTTGGAGGTACTTACAGTGGCATGAGTGGTGGTGCGGATCAATACGGTTTTGCCGCGGCAGCAGGACTTAATGAAGATATAATTGGTGGTGGTGAATGTTTTGGTTTAGGTTACCCAATAAGTATGGGTGCATTTCAAACCACATTTGCTGGTGCTGAGGATATGGGCATCAGTAGATTTACACCAGATGGTACAACTCAATTGTTTGCAACTTATTTGGGTGGCTTTGGTAGTGACAATCCTTATAGTCTTTTGGCCGATAATCAAGATAATGTGCTCATTATGGGAATTACTAATGGAACAGGTTATCCAACAACAACCGGTTGTTTCGATTCAACTTACAATGGCTCTGGTGATTTAGATATTGTGGTTTCAAAATTAAGTGCAGATGGCACAATGTTATTAGGCTCAACCTATGTAGGAGGCGCAAATAATGATGGAAATTTTGATTTAACCTTTGGGTACAATGCTAACAGAGGCGATATTGAAGTGGATGCGGCAAACAATATTTATGTATCAAGTACAACCAACTCAGCTAATTTTCCATTTACTCCCGGGGCTCACAATACAACTTTGAGTGGCGTTTCTGATGGAGTTATCTTTAAATTATCTCCTAATCTATCTACCATGGTTTGGGGTACATTTATTGGTGGTTCGGGTAATGATGGAGTAACTTCAATTGTGCTAGATTCTAATGAAGATATCTTTTTCTCTGGTGCATCTTCAAGTGCAAACTTCCCAGTTTCAAGTCCAACAATACAAAGCACAAATGCTGGTGCAAATGATGGCATTGCGGGTAAGCTCTCAAACAATGGAAGTAACTTAATTTATGCAACATACATAGGAGGGCCTGGAATTGATTTTAGCTACTTTATTGATGTAAATGATATGGATGAGGTTTTTGTATTAACAGAAACTAGTGATAGAAGCACCTTTCCTATATCTGCAGGTAAATATAACAATGCAGGCGGAACTGTATTTTTAGCACAACTAAAACAAGACTTTACAGTTTATGAACAATCTACCATTGTGGGTGGAAATGATAGTACAACATTTAGCCAATGGAATCCAACTGCATTTTTGGTAGATGTATGTGGCAATACCTATGTTGGAGGTTATGGTAATGGTAGCAGTTATGAAACAACTAATGATGCTTTTAAAACTACACATGATGGGAGTGAAGATTTTTACTTTATGGTTTTAGAGCCTGGTTGGAATAATATATTGTTTGGTTCCTATTTTGGAGGAAGTTCTTCTGAACATTGTGATGGCGGTACAAGTAGGTTTGATAAGAGAGGAGCTATTTATCATGGTGTTTGCACAAACTCTTCTGATTTTCCAGTTAGTGGCGGAGCAGCATACCCTACAATTGGCAGCGGTTGGAATTTGGCTGTGTTTAAAATTGATTTTGGATATTCAAAAATTACTGCGAACATTTCTACCAATTTAGGTGATACGATATATATTACCGATTGCCCTCCTGTAGAATTAACTTTTAATCCAAATACCAATGCTGCTGATGTTTATATGTGGGATTTTGGTGATGGTGATACATCTTTAAGGCAAAAGCCAACGCACACTTTTAATGATCCTGGTATTTATAAAGTGGTGCTAATTGTAAGTGCAGATAGTTTGTCTGATTGTGTTGGAGCAGATACTGCTGAAATGATTGTAAACATATTCGAAAAGCCAGAGGCCGAATTTACTTGGGAAAATAATGGCCCCGACATATTTTTCGATTACCAATTTATAAATCAAAGCACCAATGCAACACAATACAAATGGACCTTTGGTGATGGCAACACCTCAAACGTTAGTGATCCGTTTCACACTTATGCGTCAACCGGAACCTATGAAATTTGCTTAATTGCTAGAAAGTTGTTTGATGATTGTTCCGATACCATTTGCAAATCAATTTTAATTGAAATAAATCCTTATTTATATATACCCAATGCCTTTACACCTAATGGAGATGGTATTAATGAAGAGTTTACTATTGACTGGTATGGCTTGTCAGATGTTAATTTTCAAATTTATAATAGGTGGGGAGAAATGGTATTTGAAACTACCGATTTAAACGTAAGTTGGAGAGGCGAATACAATGGTGATATTCAACCCGTAGGTTCTTATGTTTATCAATTATCGGCAATAAACTTTTTAGGAGAAGAAATTTATGAAACTGGCGATTTAACTATTTTGAAATAGTTTAAAAACTAGATATTTGTGGGATCTTTCTTGTTAATTGGGTTTTGCTTCAATGACCTTACCATTACATCATAAAGCTTAGGCATTACTTTTTGAAACTGTTCGCTTTGCTCAAAAAATGCTTCTACGGCACAAGCAAACAATTCATCTTTATTGGCAGAAGCATAATCTCTAAAAAAGGTAATTTTCCCCTGTTTCATTGCTGGTATAGCAGTTTTTGCCACGTTTACCCATATTTGGTACATCCACTTTATGTGTTTGCCACCTTTAGTTTTTAACTGAACGTATAAAGCATGGGCAAACTCATGTATGCCAATATTTAAACCATCAGTTTCATTCTCAAATCCAAAATGAATGTGCTTTGCCGATAATATAACCATGCCTCTGCGAGACCTGGTTTCACCTTGAAACTTATATTTTGAATTGCCTGAAGCATATTCGCGCGGAGTAACACCAATTATTGAAAAGTGAGACAACCTATAATCTTCAAAGCCAAAAGTTACAATGGTTGCGGCAGCTGCAATTAATAATTTGGTTTCATGTTCAATAACATCCATACCATACGGTACAAACTTTTTATGATAATGGTAAGAAATCCGCTTTATAAACTTGGCTTTGTTCTCAGTGTTTAGGTTTCGGTAATATTCAACATTTTTGTTGAGATAGGCCAAATCATCTGGCGTAAGTTTTTGCTTTCGATTTATAAATTTTGAAACTTGTTTAATAGCAATGCACATCATTGCCCAAGTGGCAAACAAGCCCAAAAAAAGAAATGTTATGGTAAGGTCGTTGGCTTCATTTTTAAACTCGTGCCATAACAATTTTGGCAGGTAATACAATCCTAAAAAGAATGCAGCTAAAAAAGCCGCTATGCCTATAGCTCCAATTAATATTGCTGCTATATTGCCAGTAAATTTATTGCCGTAGCCGCGTTCATACCAAAAAAATTGAAAATTATTAATACCCATACCACTCCCTTATCAATGCTTCCACTGGTTTGTTTTGTGGCGTATAATCATTGTTCTTATGTCCGCCTGCTTGCGCATCATTTGGGCGCCATTTCCACAAAAATCCACCAACCATCCAATCTTCTGTCCAAAAAGTTTTAAAAATGGCCTCATAGGCATTTTGCTGGGCAAGCAAATTTGCGGGATCTGTGTGCTTATCTTCCAACTCCCATTGTGGGCCTGCGGTTTTACTAATGCTTCTATAACCGTATTCAGTAAAAATTACTTTTTTATTGAGCTTTTCTGCAAATTTTTTAATGGTTTGGTAAGGCTTTTCCCAATCGATTAATAACTGGTTTACACTTGGGGTGTCCTCAGTATTAAGCGGATAATAATTATCAATGCCTATATAGTCCAACTCATCCCAAAAGGTAACATACTCGTAGTTGTCCCAATTGGCGGCATAGGTCAATTTGCCATTATATATTTTTCTAACCTCATTAATTAATTGATGCCAAAATTGTGGTCTTTGCCTAACGGCCAATCTAAACTCAGTACCAATAGCCAACATCTCTGCTTCTTTTTCTTCTGCAATTTTTGCCAAAGCCAAAATGTAAGCAGTATAAGTTTCTTCCCATATTAACCAATCCTCTTCTGTTTCAACTTCAAACTCACCTGGCCAACCTTGGCCCATAACCCAAACATGGGGTTTAATTAACACTTTTAAATTTTCTGTTCTTGCATATTCTATGCACTTAACAACACCTTGGGGTCTTTCTCCCCACCATTGCCAATCATTATCAAATGAAATATTTGGCTCGCCTTTTTTAGCATATCCAAAAGGATTTAAGGCCACCCAATTGGCGTTTATAAACTTTACTGGCTGCATGCAATTAACATCAATAGGCTTGGGAGCGCCCATAAAGTTTACGCCATTTATTTTTGGCTCACAAACTTCTTCTTGAGCATAACTAATTGTTAGTAGCAATAGCATAAAACCTAAAATACTTATTCGCATTGCCCACAAATTACAGTCATTTATAAAAGACTTTGCGTTAATTTTTGTAAAATTGAATGTGAGCGCTAAAAAAGAGTGGAAAATAAATGTTACTGATGAACGTTTGGTGGCTGAATTAAAAGAAAAACTGGGCATTAACGAAAAGCTTTGCACCATTTTGGTAAATCGTGGAATTACCACTTTTGAGCAAGCCAAAGATTTTTTTAGGCACAACCTTACCAATATGCACGACCCCTTTTTAATAAAAGGTATGAACAAGGCAGTAAATAGGTTGGTTGAAGCAATAGCTAACAAAGAAAAAATATTGGTTTTTGGAGACTATGATGTGGATGGAACTACTGCTGTTGCTTTGGTTTACAGTTTTTTGAGAAGTGTTTATGATGAGGCATTACTAGAGTACTATATACCCGATAGATACAATGAAGGTTATGGCATTTCAATAGCTGGTATTGCCTATGCCAAAGAAAACAATTTTAAGTTAATAATAGCTTTAGATTGTGGTGTGAAGGCCGTTGAAAAAATCGCCTACGCCAACACTTTGGATGTCGATTTTATAATTTGCGATCACCACTTACCTGGAGATGTCATTCCTGATGCTGTTGCAGTTTTAGATCCTAAACAAAACGATTGCCCTTATCCATACAAAGAGCTAACCGGCTGTGGTATTGGCTTTAAGTTTATGTATGCCTATAGCATGCAAACCGATACCGATTTAAATATTGCCTTGCAATATCTCGATTTGTTAAGCGTGAGTATAGCTTCTGATATTGTTCCTATTACTGGCGAAAATAGATTACTAACCCATTTTGGCGTTAAAAAGTTAACTGAAAATCCTACGGTTGGCTTAGCTGCTTTAAAGGGTGTGAGCGGTATAACTACCTCAGCCAATATTTATAAAATTGTGTTTGGCATTGGGCCACGCATAAATGCTGCTGGTAGAATTAAACATGGCAAATTTGCGGTTCAGTTATTAAGTGAATTGGATTTAAACAAAGCTGAAGAAATGGCGTCAGTAATTAATGAAAACAATACCGAGCGAAAGGTACTTGATAAAGCGAGCACGTTAGAGGCAATAGATATAATTGATAGCAGCACCGAATTGCAGCAAAGAAAATCAACCGTACTTTATAACCCTGAGTGGCACAAGGGTATAATTGGGATAGTAGCATCAAGGGTAATGGAAAAGTATTACAGACCAACAATTATTCTTACCAAAAGCAACGATAAGGTTGCCGGTTCGGCTCGCAGCGTTAAAGGCTTTAACGTACATCATGCCATTGAACAGTGTAGTGATGTTATTGAGCAATTTGGAGGCCATTTTTATGCGGCAGGCTTAACGCTAAAACCTGAAAATGTTCCTGCTTTTCAAGCAAAATTTGAAGAAGTTGTTAGCAATAGCATTGAAGACTATATGTTGATACCAGAAGTGGTAATTGATTGCGAAATTAATTTTGATGAAATCAATGATTCATTTTGGAAAATACTGAGGCAAATGGCTCCATTTGGTCCGCAAAATATGCGTCCGCAATTTGTAAGTAAGAAGGTTTATGTTAAAAGTCACGCGCGCATTGTGGGAGATAATCATTTGCAGCTAACTTTACATCAACATGGTAATGAAAAAATGTTTAAAGGCATAGCTTTCAATCAAGGTGATAAGCTAGATTTGGTGAAAAACGGCAAGCAATTTGATGTAGTGTACAATGTTAAAGAAAATGAGTGGCAAGGCAATATTACCCTGCAAATAGATATAAAGGATATACGTTTTGAGTAAATTAAGATTAAGAAGCGATAAGTTAGTCAAGAGCTACAAGGGTAGAACCGTGGTAAATGAAGTTTCGCTAGAAGTTAACCAAGGTGAAATTGTTGGATTGCTAGGGCCAAATGGTGCCGGCAAAACCACTACATTTTACATGATTGTAGGTTTGGTGCAGCCAGAGCAAGGACAGGTGTATTTGGAGGATAAGAAGATAACCAATATGGCCATGTTTAAAAGAGCTAAGTTGGGCGTGGGTTACTTGCCGCAAGAAGCTTCTATTTTCAGACAACTATCGGTTGAAGATAATATTATGGCTGTGCTGCAAATGACCCATCTAAAAAAACGTGAGCAAAAAGATAAGCTAGAGAGTTTGTTAGATGAGTTCGGATTGGACCATGTGCGCAAAAGCAAAGGAAATGTATTAAGTGGTGGTGAGCGTAGAAGAACAGAAATTGCAAGAGCCTTAGCTACCGACCCTAAATTTATTTTATTGGATGAGCCGTTTGCAGGTATCGATCCTATTGCGGTAGAGGATATTCAAAGCATAGTTTCTAAACTAAAGTATAAAAACATTGGCATTTTAATTACTGATCATAATGTACAAGAAACACTATCTATTACCGATAGAACTTACTTAATGTTTGAAGGGCAAGTGTTAAAGCAAGGCTCGGCAGAAGAGTTGGCAAATGATGAAACGGTGAGAAGAGTTTATTTAGGACAAAACTTTGAGTTGCGAAAAAATACCCATATAAAGAAATAGGCGTTAACATGGATGCTAACGCCTAAAATCAATCGAACAACTCGGCATGGATATTTTAATATGCCACGCAAGTATTTTTACAACACATTAAAGTTAGGGTTAATTATAACCAACTATTGGAATTTTGATTTTAAGGATTAAGATTTCGAACGACACTAAAATTTACTTAATTACTTGATAAACAACAAAATAATACATATATTGCGGATAAGTCAATAAGGTAAATATTGCCATAATTGCTTAATAAATCAAACGCTTTTAACGGTAAAACTTAATCATGGCCAAGTCAGATGATAGATTATTTGTGCTAATAAAATCTTTAAGTCGCTCAGAAAAGGGCTATTTCAAGAAGTTTTCATCATTGCATGGTAGGGAAGAGCGAATTTATATTAAGCTTTTTGATGCCGTTGCCCAGCAAAAAAGCTATGATGAAAAAAAGCTATTGGTAAAGTTTAAAAATGAAAAGTTTGTCAAGCACTTTTCCGAAACCAAAAAATATTTATTTGAAAGTATTTTAAAAGCTTTAAGTGAGTATTCAAAAAATGCCAGTGCGCATTACCAAATACATGCCTTGTTAGATGATGCCAGGGTATTGATAGATAAGAATATTTTGTATGATCAAGCCACACGTTATCTTCAAAAGGCACTAAAGTTAGCGGAACAAAGAATGTTTTATCCGCAAAAATTGATTGTTTTAGATGTGCTATTTGATCATTTAGCAAAACGAACCTTAGCCAACGAAAGTGCTTTGCTCGAAAATATTAATGAGCAACTATTTACAATTGAAGGCTTAAAAAATGCAACTCAATACCGTTCAATATCTTTAAAAGTATATTCTTATTTGCTTAACAATCGTGCGGTTGTTAACAAAAACAGTTTAACAGAGTTAAACAAAATTATTGACCATCCGCTAATGAAAGATGTTAGCATGGCTACCACAGCAGCTTCTCGCCTTTCATTTAACGATATTATGGGTAAGTACCATGCCATGATGGGCAATAATGATGAGGTTATAAAATACTTACAAGATAATTATGAGTTTTTGGTTAACTCAAAAAAATTGTTCACCAAGTTTGAAAGGCATGTGGTAAATTTATCAGCTACCCTAATATACACCTACTTAAACTTAAAAAAGTATGATGAGTTTAAGCACATTTTAGCTACCTTATATGCGCATGATTTTCAAAACCAAACAGCCGATTTAAGAAAAAAAGAATTAATTGTGGTTTATACCACCCATTTTCAATTTATAAAAGGAAGCCACAATGAGTTTATTGCAGCTCTTAATGATTACAACTCGTTTTTTGATCAATATCTTAATGAACTACATGCCAATATTAGGCCAGCAGTAAATTTTCAATTAATTACGTTTAGTATGAGGGCTAATAATGCCGAAATGGCACTACATAATATTGAGCACTTTGTAAATTATGATAAAAAAAGTGTTAGTCATGATATTGCTTGCATGGTGCGATTACTTAAATTGATGTGCTACTTTGATTTGGGCCAAAATCAATTGGTACAAAACTCACTTAAAGCCACAACGGTTTACTTAAAAAAATATAATCAGTTTGGTGAAATTGAAACCACTTTATTGAAACTGCTGGGCAATTTAGCTCAAAAAAATACTAAAAAAGCAACAAAAGAATACTTGGAAGTAGCGTTAAAAGCCTTAAAAACCCTTAGAAGTAAAAAGTTTGAGTTAAGAAAATTTGAATATTTTGAATTTGACTTATGGATTGAGGGTAAGCAAACGGGTGAAACAATTTTTAATTTGAGCAGGAGAAAGTAAAAACACAACAATTATTTTATAATTTTAAGTTGTGCAAATATTAAATGCAGCCATAACTAACTACCTAAAACGTAGGATAAAAAATATACAAGAGTTTATTTATGAACCCATGAAAACTCAGCACGAGCAGTGGCAACATTTAGTTAACACTGCTCAATTCACAAAATATGGCCGTGAGTATGGGTTTAAAGATATTAATTCAGTAAGCAATTTTAAAAGGCAAGTACCTGTTGTAAACTACGATAACTTTTTACCTTATATAAACAGCATTTTAAAGGGTGAAGAAAATGTATCCTGGCCATTTCCCATTGAGTGGTTCGCCAAATCATCTGGCACAACTAGTGAAGTAAGTAAGTTTATACCTGTGAGCTATGAGGCCATTAATGAATGTCATTATAAAGCAGGTAAAGATGTATTGGCTTTGTACTGCCATAACAATCCTGGGGCACAAATATTTTCTGGCAAGGGTTTAATTATGGGTGGTAGTCACCAAGTTAGCGATTACAATAACAATGCAAAATATGGCGACTTATCGGCCGTATTGTTACAAAATATGCCTGTTGTTGCCAAGTTTGTAAATGCACCAAAACTGGCCATTTCGTTGTTAGATGATTGGGAAGAAAAATTGGTGCAAATGGTAGATGCTACCATACCAAAAAACATAACCAACATTTCTGGCGTGCCAACTTGGACGTTGGTTTTACTTAATAAAATTTTACAGCAAACAGGTGCTAAAAGCATTTATGAAGTTTGGCCTAATTTTGAGTTATACATACATGGTGGTGTTAGCTTTAACCCATACAAACAGCAGTTTAAAAACATTTTTTCAAAACAACAGACCAAGTTTTATCAAACATACAATGCATCTGAAGGCTTTTTTGGTATACAACAAAGCAACAGCGCTACAGATATGATGTTGCTTTTAGACCATGGCATATTTTATGAATTTATACCAATGGATGAATTGGTAAAAGATCATCCTAAAACACTTACAATTGATGAGGTTGAGTTGAATACTAACTATGCAATTGTGGTAAGTACCAATGCAGGCTTATGGCGGTACAAAGTTGGAGATACCATAAAGTTTACAAAACTCAATCCTTTTTCAATTGAAGTTACTGGCCGTACCAAACAATTTATAAATGCTTTTGGTGAAGAAGTAATGGTTGCCAATACTGACAATGCCATAGTAAAAGCCTGTAAATTATGCAACGCAGAGGTTGCAGAATATACGGTTGCACCAATTTACATGGAAAATGGTGGCAGAGGCGCCCATGAATGGTTAATTGAGTTTAAAACAATGCCCAATTGTATAGAAGAGTTTACAAAAAAATTGGATAAAGCTTTGCAAGAGGTAAATTCAGATTACAAGGCTAAAAGGTATAAAGACATAGCGTTGCAACTGCCCAAAGTACAATTACTTTCTACAGGCACTTTTTTTAATTGGATGAAAACTAGAGGAAAATTGGGTGGCCAAAATAAAGTTCCAAGGTTAAGCAACAACCGTAATTATATTGATAGCATATTGGCGGTACCTGCCTAGGCTATTTAATCTACTGTTTTCTTTCTGTAGTAAATCTAAGCATATGTTCTAAGCTTTTGCTAGCTTCATTTTGGGGCAACTGCTTAATGAGTTCTAGCGCTTTGTTTTTATAAGAGAGCATGGCATTTTGCGCATAGGCAATGCCATTATTTTGCTTTATAAAATCTATTACTTCATTCACTTTTTTCTTATCGCGATTTTTGTTTTTTACAATATATAAAATTCTTCTTTTATCGCTTTTGCTGGTATTTTTTAAAGCATGTATTAAGGGCAAAGTCATTTTTCTTTCTTGTATATCAATCCCTTTGGGTTTGCCAATACTTTCATCACCAATATCAAATAAATCATCTCTTATTTGAAAAGCAATACCAATGGTTTCGCCTAACTTTCGTAGTTTTTCTACATCATCTGCATTGTTGCTTGTAGTAAGGGCTCCTGCTGCGCAAGCTGATGCTATAAGTGAAGCTGTTTTTGAAGTAATAATTTCATAATATACTTCTTCCGTAATATCTAAAAGGCGGGCTTTTTCCATTTGCAACAACTCGCCTTCACTCATTGAGCGTACGGCAGTTGCCACTATTTTTAATGTTTCAAAGTCTTCATTTTCTATGCTCAAAAGCAAGCCTTTGCTTAGCAGATAGTCTCCAACAAGTACAGCAATTTTATTTTTCCAAAGTGCGTTAACTGAAAATGCACTCCGTCTTTTTAATGAGTCATCAACCACATCATCATGCACCAAGGTAGCCGTATGTAAAAGCTCAATTAGTGAAGCTGCTCGGTAAGTTTTTTCGTTAATCGGTCCAAATATTTTGGCCGATAGCAAAACAAACATTGGGCGCATTTGCTTGCCTTTGCGTTTAACCACATAACTCATTATTCGGTTAAGTAAAGCAACCTTAGTTTTTGTGGATTCTCTAAATTTTTTTTCGAAAATTTGAAGTTCCTCAGCAATTGGGGCCTTTATTTCCTTTATCTGTAAGGACATTGCAAATAGCTAATTTAGCGCAAAATAAGACTAATACCTTTAATTATCTTAAATGAAATCAAACATACAACGCATAAGCAATCAAATAGTAGCTGGCAAGCACGGTAAAGATATTTTGGTTGACATAGTTTATAATGAAAATGGCAGTGCAAAACCGGTAGTTTTCTTTGCCCACGGTTTTAAAGGTTTTAAAGATTGGGGCCACTTTAACTTGGTTGCCGATAAATTTGCTGAAGCCAATTTTGTGTTTGTTAAATTTAACTTTTCACACAACGGAACCAATAAAAATAACCTTACTGAGTTTGTAGATTTAGAAGCTTTCGGCAACAATAATTTTAGTATAGAATTGGATGATTTGGGCACGGTTATGGATTACTTGCTTAACGGCAATGCCCCCATACCGCAGGCTGAATTTAAAAACTCGAACGTTAATTTGATTGGCCACAGCAGAGGTGGTGGCATTGCTATTTTAAAAGCGGCAGAAGATAAAAGAGTAGTTAAACTAGCTACTTGGGCATCAGTTAATGAATTTGGCAGATATTGGAACACAGAAACTTTTGAAAAGTGGGAAAAAGATGGTGTACATTATGTGAAAAATGGCCGGACGGGCCAGCAAATGCCACTATATTGGCAGCTCTACGAAAATTATTTTGCCAACCAAAATAGATTGCACATACCTACTGCTGTAAAAAATTTAACTACTCCTTTTTTAGCAGTTCATGGAGATGATGATGGCGCTGTGCCACATGCTTTGGCATTAGAAATGGCTAGTTGGAACGAAAAAATTCAATTGAAAATATTAAGAAATGCCAATCATGTTTTTGGTGGAAAACACCCTTACACAGAAGAAAAGTTGCCAAATGACATGCAAAAAGTGGTTGCGTTAACGTTATATTTTTTACAGCAAGCAACCTAAATAGGAAAACTTTATTCTATTTTGTGTACCAATTTGACGCCAATGCGTCTTAAATAAAATTAAAATCTATATGAAAAGTTTAAAATATTTAGTGCTTCTTTTTGGCATAGCTGCCATATTTGGAAGCTGTAAAAATAAAGATGATAAGAGTTTCAATATTTTTTCTATCAATGATGATATTGAATTAGGTAAAAATTTGGAAGCTGAGATTGCATCCAATCCTGCAGAATATCCAGTAATGCCAAGAAATGCGGCCAATGCTGTTTCCTATGGACACTTAGATAGAATTGTAAATGAAATTTTGAATAGCGGACAGGTATTTTATAAAGATGAGTTTGAGTGGAATACCTACCTTATTCAAGATGACAATGTATTAAACGCATTCGCAGCTCCAGGAGGATATATTTACGTTTATACTGGCTTAATTAAGTATTTAGATGTTGAAGATGATTTTGCTGGAGTAATGGGCCATGAGATTGCCCATGCCGATAGAAGACATTCAACAGATCAATTGACAAAAGCGTATGGCTTATCTGTAATGTTGCAATTGGCTTTGGGTGATAACCCTGGTTTGTTAAGTGAAGTAGCAGCAAGTCTATTGACTTTGAGTTTTAGCCGTGGAGCTGAAACAGAAGCTGATGAGTATTCTGTTATTTATTTGTGCGAAACTGATTATGCTGCCAACGGTGCAGCTGGTTTCTTTCAAAAATTAATTGACACTGGAGCTTCTGGTGGAACTCCAGAGTTTTTAAGTACACATCCTAATCCTGATAATAGAGTAGGTGATATCAATGAAAAAGCCAATGAACTAAACTGTGCAACAACTGCAAATCCTAGTGCAATGTGGATGGCTTTTCAAAACAGTTTGCCTTAATCAAAACATTTTGTTTTCTAAAAAGGGGAATGGCATTATGCCATTCCCCTTTTTTGTTTTTAGATGTTACAATTACCTCTTAAATATGTAACGAGTTATGTAAATTCCTGTTCCATCATCTTTACCCGAATCACTTTCAACACCACTGGTTACAAAAGCAAGCTCCCAACCTTCTGCTGCTAACTCATTAAGTTTTGATGAAATCAATGCATCATTAGATGCTACATTTTGAAAGTTAATACCAGTCATGCTATAGAAATTTAACAATTTTGATTCTGAAAATTCGTCAATTTTTGCATCCTTTCTTTTAATGTCTTTCTGGTCACTTTTTTTGCCATCAGTTCTTTCAGTGGTAAAATCATCAATGTTCAGCTCAGTGCCATGTTCAACCATTCTTGATCTTCCAATACCACCAGGTACAATTGACTCAATTACGGTAATTACTTTGTATTGTGGAGTTGTTTGCCCATAATTAAACTGCCAAATGGCTAAAAATATAGCCAATACTAATAATGCTTTTTTCATTTTTTGTTTTTAAGTTTTTGAATAATGTTGCGCTTAAGGTTATTAAGCGTTGTTTCATTCAATTCAAATATGATACCAAAAACTTATAAGTTAAATATTTGCTAACATGCATGTTTAGTACAGCCCCTAAAACTGAAATCCAACTAAAATTGATACCCCCAAAGGATCGAATTCACTTTGTGGATCTTTAGGTTCTGTGCTTACGAAAGAAGTACTTATTGGAAAGTGCTTTACTATTTGTGCTTCAAGGGTAATCATTTTTTTATTGGCCATTACAAACCCGAAACCATGGCCAATTCCTAATTGAACGCTACTTATTGTCGTTTCAACATCTTCATATGCAGGAAAAGTATAGCTGCTAGGCGAAAAGAATAAGGTATCATTAACATCATAACTAAGATCAGTTGTTAGTTGTGAAAATTTCATTTCAACCGGAATATATGAAGTTACGTTACTTTTGGCGGCATCATAATAATATGCATACCTTACACCTGCACTATAATATAAATTGCTTTCGGCTACCAAGGCATATTGTGCATTTGCTCCAACGTAATGTTTGCCATTAATATATTTCCCTAAACCTACATTTATAGTTATTGAAGGATCAACAAAAGCATCAGTGCTATTTAAATAATACTCACCTGGGGTAAAACTCTCAGGTATACTTAAGTAATTAAAGCCCAATCCAAGGGATAAACTCCATTCATCAAATTTTCTAGGATTTAAAACTCGATCTTTTTTCTTTTTTTTGGGAGGAAAATATTTATCCTTAATAAAATAGTCGTATTCTTCTCTAGCCAATGAATAAGTTCTACCAGCAATATCTTTAAAAACCAGGCCACCACCTTCTTCATCAAAAGATTGAATTTCTCCCTTAAGAATTCCGCCTTTAACTAAATACACCAAATCGTAAACATTCCCCTGGGTTGAGTCTACATTAGTTTGGGCTTGCAATGTGTTAAATGCAATACAACTAAAAAATAATAAGAATAGGGGCACTGCGAAATTTTTGATTGGCTTTAACATATTCGCAAATTTAGTGAATAGCTTTTTTTTAGGGGCAATGTTATACATCCTTCTTACTTTCAAATATTACTTTAGTAAAAAGAGGGTTTGGATAACTTAAAATCAGCTATGGATTGGTTAAAGGGTTATTGAAGTTCTATTTTCTGAATTTCTAATCTAAAGCTTTCGGCTTTTTTGTTTCCAATCAATATCCAAATTTCTTCTAAATATTTTGCTGGATAGTTTTCCATATCTAATTTTCGGCCTCTAAAACTTGGATACATTTCATTTAATGGTATTTCAATATTTTCCCAATTGCCTGTGGTGTTAAAAGTATAACAGTATGCATAGTAGTCTTGGCTATTGGTTTTGGTTCTAAATTGATAATCCTTACCATCACCTTTTACCCTTAGTATTGCTTTGGTTTTACCATTTATTTCTAGGTTATCAAGTTGCAGTCTTACAGCAGTAAATCCGCCATTGTTTTCTAAGGAAACATCCCCACTAAAAACGCCAAACTCATCTTTATTGACCTTAAGGCTTCCTTTACTCAGGCCACCCATAACACCATCATTTACAACATACCAGTTATTTAAGTCCATGGTTTTGGTAAAATCAAAAATTGTCATATGGTTTTTTTGAGAGAATAATAAAAGTATAATAAATATTAATCGCATAATACTATAACAGAGGATATTAGATTAGGTTTAAAAGTATTAGCTAGTGTTGATAAACGTTAGAACTAGGTTCTGACGGCACCGGTGGTTCAAGTTAGTTGTGAATGATTTGGCAACAGAAAGGTTTTTGCAAGCAGCAAGTAATAAACCAGCACGCGTGCTGTAGGAAGCTACTTCCGACATATGGTAAATTGACAAACGTTAGAACTATGTTCTGATGGCACCCGTGGTTCAAGTTAGTTGTGAATATTTTGGCAACAGATAGGTTTTTTGAGGCAGTAAGTAATTAACTAACGAGTGTGCTGTAGGAAGCTACTTCCGACATGTGGTATTTCTTCTTTTGCTATATTTAGCTTATGGGTTTACGCGGCAGAAGTGACTTATCAGATTATAACTTATTTTTCATAACTACTACTTGTCATAACTTTTTACACTTGTTAAATTCTGCTTTTGCTAAGCAGATGATGCTTGATAATTTGAATTTTTACAATAAAAAGTATGAAGCTTCAACAATAGCTTATGTGATTATGAATAATCATTTTCATCTAATTCAATTTTTTAATGAGCCCGATAGCATCTCTAACTACATGCGAGATTTTAAGAAGTTTACCTCAGTCTCATTGTTAAAACATTTAAAATCAATAAATGACACTGTGGTGAATGAGTTGGAGTTTAAAAGGGGAAAACAAACCCATAAAATTTGGATGGATAGATTTGATGATTTGGCACTATATAATGAAAAAACTACCGAGACCAAATTAGACTATATTCATAATAATCCTGTTAAGAAGGGCTATTGTTCTATTCCAGAAGATTATAGTTGGTCAAGTGCAAAATATTATGTGTTGAATGAACAAGATAATAAAATTGACTTGCTTCATTATATGGAGGTGGTGTAAACGTCAGAACTAGGTTCTGACGGCACCTGTGGTTTAACTGATTGCCTAGGGGATTAAATTAACTCAGAATCAAGTTAGTTGTGAGTGATTTAGCAAAAGATGGGTTTTTGGAATCAGCAAGTAATTAACCAACGCGTGTGCTGTCGGAAGCTACTTCCTGCATGTGATAAATTGTTAAACGTCAGAACTAGGTTCTGACGGCACCTGTGGTTTAACTGATTGCCTAGGGGATTAAATTCACTCAGAATCAAGTTAGTTGTGAATGTTTTAGCAACAGATAGGTTTTTGGATTCAGTAAGTAATCAACCAACACGCGTGCTGTCGGAAGCTACTTCCGACATGTGGTAAATTGACAAACGTCAGAACAAGGTTCTGATGGCACCCGTGGTTTAACTTATTGCCTTAGGTGGTTAAATTTACTCCTTATCAGTTAGTTGTGAGTGATTTAGCAAAAGATGGGTTTTAGGATTCAGTAAGTAATCAACCAACGCGTGTGCTGTCGGAAGCTACTTCCGACATGTGGTAAATTGACAAACGTCAGAACTAGGTTCTGACGGCACCTGTGGTTTAACTGATTGCCTAGGGGTGGTTAAATTTACTCCTTATCAGTTAGTTGTGAGTGATTTGGCAAAATAGAGGTTTTTGGAAGCAGTAAGCAATCAACCAACACGTGTGCTGTCGGAAGCTACTTCCTGCATGTGATAAATTGTCAAACGTCAGAACAAGGTTCTGATGGCACCCGTGGTTTAACTGATTGCCTAGGGGATTAAATTCACTCAGAATCAAGTTAGTTGTGAATGTTTTAGCAACAGATAGGTTTTTGGATTCAGTAAGTAATCAACCAACATGCGTGCTGTAGGAAGCTACTTCCTGCATGTAGAAGCTAGGATAAAAGAGCTAGTTAAAAATGATATAATTTCTCCTCACAACTCCTTACTTTTACCAACCCAAAATAAGTATATAATATGAGCGTTTTAGTAGATAAAAATTCGAAAATAATTGTACAAGGTTTTACTGGTGGAGAGGGTACTTTTCATGCAGGACAAATGATTGAGTATGGAAGCAATGTAGTTGGTGGTGTTACACCAGGTAAAGGTGGTCAAACTCATTTAGATAGACCGGTATTTAATACTGTTGATGAGGCTGTTCAAAAATTAGGTGCTGATGTAAGCATCATTTTTGTTCCTGCTCCTTTTGCTGCTGATGCAGTTATGGAAGCAGCTGATGCTGGAATTAAAGTAATTATTTGCATTACAGAAGGAATTCCGGTGCAAGATATGGTTAAGGTTAAGGAATATATTAGCGGTAAAGATTGCCGTTTAGTTGGTCCTAACTGCCCGGGTGTAATGACTCCTGGAGAAGCTAAAGTTGGTATTATGCCAGGTTTTATTCACAATCCTGGTAGGGTAGGTATAGTATCACGCTCAGGTACTTTAACTTATGAAGCAGTTGATCAAGTAACCAAAGCTGGTTTAGGCCAAAGTACTTGTATTGGTATAGGTGGCGATCCTATTATAGGAACAACTACTAAAGATGCAGTTGAGTTGTTAATGAATGACCCAGATACTGATGGAATTATTATGATTGGAGAAATTGGTGGAAATATGGAAGCCAATGCAGCTCGTTGGATTAAAGAACATGGTACCAAACCAGTTGTTGGTTTTATTGCTGGCCAAACTGCTCCAAAAGGAAGAACTATGGGGCATGCAGGTGCAATTGTTGGTGGTGATGAAGATACTGCTGAAGCTAAAATGAAAATTATGGCAGAGTGTGGCATTACCGTTTGCGAATCGCCAGCAAACATTGGTGAAAAAATGGCTGAAGCGCTTAAGGCAGTCACTGCTTAAACTTCAATTTTTAAACTTAAACTTCAATACATTTAAATGGGAAGACTTTCAGGCAAAACAGCGTTAGTAACAGGTGGCTCACGTGGCATTGGCAAAGCGATTTGTGAGTTGTTTGCCAAAGAAGGCTGCAATGTTGCATTTACCTACAATTCATCTGCAGATGCGGCAAATGCTGTTGCAACTGAGCTAGAAAAGTTAGGTGTAAAAGCAAAGGCATATCAAAGTAATGCTGCTTCATTTGAAGCTTCACACCAATTGATTGCTGATGTTACAGCAGATTTTGAAGGTTTTACCATTGTGGTTAATAATGCTGGAATTACCCGCGACAATTTGATGTTGCGCATGAGTGAAGAGCAATGGGATGAAGTGATAACTACCAATTTAAAATCTGTTTTTAATGTAACCAAAGCCGCCTTGCGACCTTTACTAAAAGCCCGTGAAGGAAGCATCATAAACATGAGTTCAATTATTGGAGTAGGTGGCCAAGCCGGGCAAGCAAATTATGCGGCAAGTAAAGCAGGCATTATTGGTTTTAGTAAAAGTATTGCCAAAGAGGTTGGCAGTCGCAGCATACGTTGCAATGCAATTGCTCCTGGTTTTGTAGAAACCGACATGACCCACGATTTACCTAATAAAGAAGAATTTGTAGCAATGATACCAGTTAAAAGATTGGGCATGGCTGATGATATTGCCAACGCAGCGCTGTTTTTGGCATCTGACGATTCAACATATATTACCGGCCAAGTGTTAAGTGTTTGTGGCGGTTTAAATATATAATAGATACTTTCGTTTATGTTACCATATTAACATGCTAACAATTCAATAAAATCGGCTCTTTTTATGTTATACTTCTTCAAAAAAAAATGCCATAGCATAGTAGCTAGGCAATATTGTTTTTCATTGTCTAACAAAAAAAATAGCTCTTCACTATTCGAACTCTTAGCACATTAAAATGGTATTAGCAGTGTTACTTTCAATTTTACCAGACTCATTTCAATTTCAATATCCACTTTGGTTTATACCGCTATGCTTGTTGTTAGGCGCTTTGTATGCTTTTGTGTTGTATTTCAAAGACAAAACCTTTGCAGATACCAATTCTTCAAAAAAAGCTTTACGCTGGATTTTGGGTATTACTCGATTTACGGTTATTAGTCTAATCGCATTTTTTCTACTAGAACCTTTTGTAAAAACACAGTTTACCGAAATTGAAAAGCCCATAGTTATTGTAGCCCATGATAACTCAGAAAGTATAAATACACATTTTAAAAACGCAGATTCTACCGCATATGTTGAGGCCTACAATGGTCTTATTACCAATTTAGAGGAAAAGTATGAAGTAAATACTTACACCTTTGCTGATAAGGTAAGCAATGGAAACAACTTAAGTTTTACCGAAAAGGTTACAGATGTATCAGATCTTTTCAGCGAATTGTATGAAAAGTATGCCAACCAAAATGTGGGTGCAGTAGTAATAGCAACTGATGGAATTTACAATAGAGGAAACAACCCCGCGTATAGTAACCTAAAGTTAAATGTGCCTGTTTACTCTATTGCTTTGGGTGATACCAACCCTAGAAAAGATTTAAAGATATTTCAGGTTTACCATAACAAAATTGCTTACTTAGATGATAAGTTTAGCATTAAAATTGATGTTAGTGCCCTTAATTGCTTAGGCGAAAAAACCAATTTGACTGTTAAAAAAGCAGGTGGTTCAACCGTTTTTAATAAAACGATAACCATTGATAAAAAAGTTTTTGAAGCAGATTTTGAGGTTATTATTGATGCGACCACCGCTGGCATACAGCAATATAGCGTTAGCACCACTCCCGTAAGTAAAGAGCTAACAACTACCAATAATTACAAAACCTTTTACATTGATGTTTTAGATAGTAGACAAAAAATATTGTTGTTGGCACATGCACCACATCCCGATTTAACTGCCATTAAACAATCAATTGAAACCAATAAAAATTACGAAACCAGCATACAGTTTGCTTCAAATTTTAAAGGTAGTATTGCTGAGTATGATATGGTATTGCTACATCAATTGCCTTCAAATAAACATGAAGTAGCCAGTGTGGTGCAAGAAATTAAAAGTAAGCGAATGCCAGTTTGGTATGTGGTTGGAGGCCAAACAGATATTAATAAATTCAATTCAATACAAAATACGCTTAAAATAACAGGTAGCAACAATTCCATTAACAAGGTTACACCTATTGCAAAAAGTGGATTTCAGTTATTTACGTTAGATGATAAACTAATCAACTCTGTAAAAGCGTTTCCACCTTTAAATGCACCTTATGGTGAAATATCGGCTACGCCAACGGCAAAGGTTTTATTAAATCAAAAGATTGGTTCTGTAGGCACTGATTATCCTTTATTGGCTTACAATGATGATATAAATGGAAAAGTGGCAGTGTTAGCCGGAGAGGGCATTTGGCGCTGGAGGTTGTTTGATTTTATGACCAACCAAAGCCATGATTTAATTAATGAATTGGTAAATAAATCTGTTCAATACACTTCAGTAAAATCTGATAAAAGGCAGTTTAGAGCCACATCACAAAAGAATTTGTATTTCGAAAATGAGCCTATAGTTATTGATGCAGAGTTGTATAATGATAGTTATGAGTTAATAAATGAACCTGATGCGTTCTTAAAAATTTATAGTGAGGAGCAAAAGGAGTTTCCATTTACTTTTAGTAAAACAAGCAATGCCTATAATGTAAATGCTGGCTTTTTTGTAGAAGGTAACTACACTTTTACAGCCTCTACAACCTACAATGGTAAAAATTATAGCAGTAAAGGAAAGTTTAGTGTAAGTCCTATACAAATTGAATCGCAACAGTTACAAGCAAACCATAAATTACTTTATCTATTAGCAGAAAAGTATGGAGGAGAAGTAACTTATCCTAACAATATGACTGAATTGGCAAACATTATCTTACAAACGGATAAGATAAAGCCAATAGCTTACGAGAGCTACCAAACTAAAGCAATCATTAACTACCGTTGGATATTTTTTGTGCTAATAGCGTTATTAGCCTTAGAGTGGTTTATCAGAAAATTTAAGGGAGGATACTAATTCTTTTTGTAAAAAGAAAAGGCACCCATTTTTGGATGCCTTCTATAATTGGGTATGATGCGTTTATTATCTTTTCTCTAATTCCTCAATTTTTGCTTGCAAGGCTTCAATTTGCGCTTGTTGTTCTTGTATTGCCTTTGTTAAAACAGGTATTAAGCCAATATAGTTTACTCCCAAAGCTTTTTCTTCCGTTCGTTGTTGTTCTACTAAATTGTTTTTCTCAGGAGTAGAAAAGTGAAGGTAATCAATATCTTTTACCAAGTTAGGTAATTCTGTTTGGAGTTCTTCCGCTATAAAGCCAAATTGTCTGCCACTAGCAAAGTTAAACTCGTTTTTTACATAATCATAGCTCACAGGATTTAACTCTTTAACTACAGATAGTGCTCCATCAATTTCGGTAATACCTGTTTTAAAATGACGTGATGATGGGTTGGTAAAGGTACCAGTAACATTTACATCACCAACAAAAAGTCCTGCAAAGTCTTCTCCTACGGCATCAGCTACACCGTAAACTGCCACATCAGTAATCGTATTTGCTGCTGAAGGAGCAAAGCCTCCAACACTAATATTATTATTAGCATTGTCATTTGCTATAGCTTGTATGCCCCAGTTAGCAGCGGTGCCGCTACTGCCAGCCCCAACTCCTACGGCTAATAAACCAATATTGGTTCCGCCACTTATTGAGTCAGTAGCTTGTGCTAGTACGCCAACGTTGGCGCTCGCATTCAATGCATTACCAAAAAAGCCATAATTCTCACCTGCGGGATTAGCTCCAGTAGAAAAGCCTGCAAGACTAAAAGCTGCGGTGGCTTGTCCATTAAGGTTGGATCTAAAACCAAATAGTTCACCAGAAAGAAATGAGGTGTTAATCGAGTTAATTATGCCACCTGTTCTGTCAGTTGCATTAAGAGATGCGTCAACATCTAATTGACTTAATTGAGAGAAACCGAAAACAGCAATGGCAAGTGCAGAAAGTAAAAGGATTGTTTTTTTCATTATAGTAGATTTTTGAAAGCACAAAATAGCAATCTACCATAGTTTAAAAAAAGATAATATGTTATTTTTTTACAAATACAAAAAGATCTTCATCATCTTTTTTCATCATGTATTTTTCGCGAGCATAACGCTCAAGCGCTTCTTGGTTGTTGAATAAAGCTGATTCATATTCTCTAATCTCTTGAATTTTAGTTTCATAGAAATACTGCTTGTCTTTTAACTCATTTAATGCCTTTCGTGATTTGTACAAAGTAGGCACATCATATTTAGCAAATAACAACATGTAAACCGCAAAAGCAGCAAACAATAAAGCATATTTATTCTTAAAAATGCTAGGTATGGAGTTGTATAGTTCTTTTACTTTTTTCACCAAAATAAATTTAATTATAAACGGCAAAATGATTAAATACTATATAAACCTTAGTCCTGTTTACAAGTACTTTTTAAATACACTATCTCCAGGAAATACGGCTGCCTGTCCCAATTCTTCTTCAATTCGTAAAAGTTGGTTGTATTTAGCTGTTCTATCTGAACGAGAGGCTGAACCTGTTTTAATCTGCCCGGTATTTAATGCAACTGCTAAATCGGCAATAGTAGCATCTTCAGTTTCGCCTGAGCGGTGACTCATTATTGAAGCATATTTGTTTTGTGAAGCCAAAGCAACTGTATCAATAGTTTCTGACAATGAACCAATTTGATTAACCTTTATTAAAATGGAGTTTGCTGTATTGCTATCGATACCCCTTTGCAATCGTGTTGCGTTGGTAACAAATAAATCATCACCTACCAATTGGCATTTATGGCCCATTGTTTCTGTCATCAACTTCCAACCTTTCCAATCATCTTCTGCTAAACCATCTTCTATGGAAACAATAGGGTAGGAATCAACCCACTCTTCCCAAAATTCTACCAATTCTTCTGATGTTCTTGATTTGCCTGAAGCTTCCAAAGTATAAAGACCAGTTTCTTCATTGTAAAATTCAGTTGCGGCAGCATCCATGGCAATATGAATATCTTCCCCTGGTCTGTAGCCAGCGGTTTCAATGGCTTTTAATATAAACTCTAATGCTTCTTTATTTGAGCCTAGACTTGGCGCAAAGCCACCTTCATCACCAACATTGGTAGTATAGCCTTTTTCATGCAATACCTGCTTTAAATAGTGAAATGTTTCAACACCCATTCTTAGTGCATCACTAAAAGTATCAGCACCTGTAGGCACAATCATAAATTCTTGAAAATCTACTTTATTGTCAGCATGTGCACCTCCATTAATTATGTTCATTAAAGGTATTGGCAATGTGTTGGCACTTACACCACCAACATAGCGATATAGTGGCTGCATACTTTCTAGCGCGGCAGCTTTGGCAACTGCCAATGAAACGGCCAAAATAGCATTGGCTCCTAACTTGCTTTTATTTTCAGTACCATCTAAATCGATCATTAATTGATCTAAGTAGTTCTGATCAAAAACGCTTAAGCCCATTAACGATTCAAAAATGGTTGTATGAATGTTGTTTAAGGCGCCCTTTACACCTCTACCAAAATACTCTTTACTGTCTTTGTCGCGTAATTCAACGGCTTCATGCTTACCTGTTGAAGCACCTGATGGTACTGCTGCTCGTCCCATGTAACCAGACTCTGTAAATACATCAACTTCTACAGTTGGTTTACCTCTGCTATCTAATATTTGACGGGCTTTAATGTCTATAATTACGCTCATGGTGTTTTAATGGTTGAATTGTTTAATTGTTGCACTGTTAAATTGCTTTAATGTTGAATGGTTATACTGTTAAATTGTTGTATTGCATATAGTGTTGACTGAGGTTGTGTATGTTTAGTTGCAAGGCTTTTATATTTTTAGCTTTTCGTTGGTGTACTTTATCAAGCTGTTAATAGCTTTAGGTAATTTATTTATTTCACTTTTAATGTGATCCAGTTTTTCACCTTTCATTAATCCTCTTGTTTCGTTCTTAATCCAGTCGATTGTTTCAATTAATGAACCTTGCGCATATCTATAAAACTTAATCTTATCCTTTTTATGATACCTGCCAAAACCTTCTGAAATGTTTGCCGAAATTGAATCTGCGGAACGCATCAATTGTTGGCCAACTGTATTTTTCTTGAAGTGATCCCATCCAATTATTTCATCCCAAATATAATTACTCATATCGTGCGATACTGTGTAACATTCAATTTTATCAAGGGTTAAATACTGTTGGCTCATGTGATTGATTTTAGGGTTTCAATTGTGATGAATGTTTTGTTGAATTTGAGAGTTAAGCCATTAAACAATGCATCAATTTAACCATTAAGGTATCCTATAAATTGATCAAACAAATATCTTGAGTCATGTGGCCCTGGAGAAGATTCAGGATGGTACTGTACACTAAATGCTTTTTTGCCTTTCACATGTATTCCCTCAATAGTATCATCATTTAAGTTTACATGTGTAATATCAACCTTAGCAGAATTTTTTACTTCATCAGCAATTACTCCAAAGCCATGATTTTGAGTAGTTATTTCACATTTGCCTGAATCCATATTTTTAACTGGATGATTTAAACCACGGTGGCCATTGTGCATTTTATAGGTAGCAATGTCGCATGCTTGAGATAATATTTGATGTCCTAAGCATATGCCAAAAATTGGTTTATCATCAGCTAAAGCTGCTTTTACAAATTCTGTTGCATAAGGCATTGCTCCGGGATCACCAGGACCATTGCTTATAAATATGCCTTGTGCTCCCCAATCTTTAACCTCTTGATAAGTAGTTTTTGCTGGAAATACTTTTAGGTAACAGTCTCTCTCTAAAAAACACTTCAAAATATTTTCTTTAACACCTAAATCTAAAACAGCTACTTTGTTTTTAGCAGTTTCATTGCCATAGTTGTATGGTTCTTTAGTGCTAACTTTTGAAGACAGCTCTAAACCAGCCATTGAAGGTACTTTAGCTAACTGCTCCTTAAGTTGATCAATATCAATATTTTCAGAAGAGATGATGGCATTCATAGCACCCTTACTTCTAACATGCTTAACAACTGCGCGAGTATCAATATCAGAAATACCAACCACTGCTTCATTCAAATAATAATCCTGAATTGGCTCATCAGCTTTATGGCGAGAAAAAAGATTGGTAAAATTTTTACAAACTAAACCTGATATTTTGATGGAGTCAGATTCTTCATCATCCTTCATTGTACCATAGTTGCCAATATGGGCATCTGTCATTATCAATATTTGTCCAAAGTAACTCGGGTCGGTAAACACTTCTTGATAACCCGTCATGCCTGTGTTAAAACAAATTTCTCCTGTTGTAGTGCCTATTTTACCAGCCGACTGCCCATGAAAAACGGTACCATCTTCTAAGAGTAATACCGCGGGGACTTTTTCAAAGTATTTCATTGAAACACAAAGGTAGTAGTTAACCTAATTTTTACAACAGTGAGGTATACACATTTGTGGAAAGTTTTTTTTTGTAACTTATACCCTATGAAAAATATATTCTGTCTATTTCTTAGCTTTCTGTTGATAATTACTTTGATGCAAGCCCAGAGCTTTCAATGTGGCTTTATAGATTCATTGCATACGAACCAATCCATCTGGAACACTCAAAGTAACAAAAATAGCCTCAACGGTCAAAGTCATTGTTTTGATGTTCAAAATTATGTTCCATACAATGACAACCATTGGCCAATCAAGCATGTCAATATGACTTTTCATGTTTTGCAAAAGGCAGATGGAAGTGGCAATATACCAAACAACTCTGCTGGAATAAATCATTTGATGGAAGTCGTTGCCGAAATGAATAACTTGAGCGAAAATTTGGATACTTTAAATCCTCAAATAAGTCCACCTAATTTTACTACTGATTCCAGAATAAGATATCGGTTAAACAGTATTGAATTTCATGAAAATGACACAGCTTGGAATTGGTATTATGATGGTTTAGGGGGTTGTTTTGACTCGATACCTAGGGTTGTTGGGTCTTACAAAGACTCCAGTACGGTACCACCCACAACTAAACCATTATTAATAGTAAACGGTCTTGTTTTGTATGCATGTGATAGTGATAATGATGGGATGGTAGATGATACATGCTGTCATGGTGGAGGATGTGTAACTGGGGTAAATACAATGTTCAAGTTATTGATGGATAACTTACCATTCTTAACCATGGATGTAAATGGTAATTCTATCTGGGATGACACTTTCAACTTTGGCAATGGATGTGGCTCCAAAGCATTAGACCTGTACAATGACTTGATACTAAATGGAAACCTAACTACATATCAAAAACAAAATACCATACATGTTTTAATAGGGGGTAATAAAATTGGCCATCCCTTTTGGTTTAAGTACTTAAATGTGAGTGGATTTGCTCCCTCTCTATTTGATAAGCGATATGTTGTTGTCAGAGACTTTGTACTAAACTACAACAATTCGAATGTACTAGCATCTTCAGATTTACTTACTCATGAGATAGGGCATAGCTTAGGATTAACGCATACAACTTTTACTAACTGTATTTATGGGACTTCATCTCCAGCTTCAAATTCAATGATGAGCGGTTTTGACTCACTCGGCAGACGTGCCTTTGGAGAGTGTGAAATGGCTATTATGCACCATGCATTGCACACTGGAGATACTATTGGTGGTTTAAAAGATATTTGGTATAAAGATTACTGCGCAAGAATTGATACGGAAACTATTTTTGTTACCCAACAAAGTGCAGAGGTTGTTTGGCAACATGAAAAATTTGCGAAAGGAGATATAGTTATTGGTCCGTCTGCAACATTGGTTGTAAAATGCGATTTATATATGCCGGCCAACAGCCGAATTGTTGTTGAGCGTGGAGGTAAGTTAATAGTAGATGGTGGCGTAATTACGAGCTCATGTGTTGATGCTTGGCAAGGCATTGAGCTACATGGCAAAACTTCTATAAGCCATCCTGCAATTACAACAATAACTTCCCAATTTTCTACATACCCTTCAAATTCTGTTATTATAGCTCGTAACCAACAGGGCGTAGTTTATTTAAAAAATGGTGCTTGCATACAAAATAGCCACAATGCCATAACTACTAAAAAAGTATATAATTATTTACAAGGTAGCCAATATGATGATGTTGCCGACTATGGTGGTGGAATAATAATAGCTGAAGATGCTCATTTTTTTAACAACAGGCGCAGTATAGAGTGGTTGAGCTACCAAAAAAGCAATATTGGTTTAGTTAACAATTGCACCTTTAGTTATGATGATGGTGTAAATACTTATGGTTTAAATAAACCCCACATTACTATGTGGGATGTGCATGGGGTAACTGTTAACAACAGCCATTTAAATAGCGATTTAACCCATTACAATATTGCCTTGGAAGGTAAAGGAAAAGGCATTTATGCTGAGGGAGCACATTTTACTTGCTATAATGATACGTTTACCAACTTACACATTGGTGTTGAAGCTAGTGATGGTTTTTATGCCCCTTATTGCAATCCTACTTTTGTGGACTTTGCCGTAAACCACAGTTATTTTAATGGCAATGCTGTAGGTGTTTTTGCTAGTGGATTTGAGGATGCTTATGTAGGCGATAATAATATTAAAGTAGCCTACCACTAAGATATGCAAAGCAGTAAATTGAATCACATAGTTTATCCTTTAGGTTTGCGCCCAACAGGTATTTATATGGCAGGTTGTAAGCACTATATAGTTGCAAGAAATAATATAGGAGGCAATGTAACCGAAAGTAAGGGTATAATGATAAGAGCAAGTGATACCACTGGAGCAAGTTTGGTGTATAGAAATACATTAGACAGTTTACAATATGGAACCTGGGCTTATGAAAATAATGATGATGAGCTTATTCGTTGCAACGATTATTTGGCCACACGTAGAGGATTTATTGTTACAAGTGCTAGTGGCAGAATTGGCACTGTTGATTTGTTGCAAGGAATACCTTGTGATAAGGCAAATGAATGGCGAGCAGGAAATACCTTTGACACTACTTGTTTAATTACTGATATTATTACCGATAATAGTGCAAGGCCATTTGAGTATAATCATTATGACCTACCTGTACCACATCATCCTGGATGCAATCCGATAGGAGTTGCTGCAATTGACAATTGTGGTGATCAGTTGCTTTCCACCTCAGGTCATTGTGACCCAGCTCAATTTGTAAAACAGCCCATTACCGGCAATGGTACAGGAATAAATCTTGATTTTAACTATACCTTATTAGATGCTATTAGTCTATATACCAGTGATGTTTTACTGTACCAAGATAGTATTGACGATTATGGCGATAGCTTAGGCATATATAAAGCCAACATACATGAATTACTATTTACCCAACAACTGCATTTGCATTACTACGTTAAGCATAACTTAATAGATACAGACGTTAGTTTAAATGAATTAATAGGTGATATTGAAAGTGCATATGAAAGTGCCATTGATTTAAATAAAGATGTGTTTATAAAGCAACTGCTACCCTTGTATATGCAAAATGAAGATTACACCAATGCCGAAAACACCTTAGATGATTTACCAACAGGTGGCTTAGAAAATGACAATTATATCGATTTAACACAATTGGAGATTGATGTAAAAAAGGATACTACAAAATCTTACGATAACTTAAATGATACTGAGAAAGACATATTAGATGCTGTGGCTGATAGTGATAGTAGAGCTGCCATTAAGGCACAGTTATTACTTAAACTTTACTACGGTGTGCCTTACGAAAAGTTGTTTCCTAGCATAGAAGAATCCAGTAGCAAAAGAAGTGGGGAAAAGCAGGCCAATTCAAACTTCATTGTTTATCCAAATCCAACAAATCAATTAGTTAATCTAAACTATCCAGAAAATCGGTATCAAAAATTGAAAATTTTTAACGCTCAAGGTACGCTTGTCCTTCAGTTGAATGTTAATGCCAACGGCTCTGATGTAGTTAGTTTACAGCAATTGGTTTCTGGAATTTACTATATAAAACTGCTAGGTTTAGAAGAAGAGGACATTAACAAAAAATTAATAATTGTTAAGTAATGAGGCCAATTATACCCCTGTTAATTTCCTGCTTATTTTTTAATGTCATGGGGCAAACGACCTTTAACAAGATATTTAATGACAGTTTTAATACCGCAGAATATTGTAGAACTTTAGTACAACTACCTGATAGTAGTTTGGTAACCATAAGTGTTGCCAATACCCCAGTTGGGGGAAATGCATTCGATTACTTGCTTAGAAGAAATGGATACAATGGAAACCTTA